>ERZ1673962.19-NODE-19-length-140038-cov-148.182422_pt1 | contig 140038 bp, 126 predicted proteins | sample MGYA00580188_ERZ1673962 | MGnify/ENA primary metagenome ERZ1673962 (study PRJEB41334, sample SAMN05608104) | rock metagenome | biome: terrestrial subsurface; feature: shale formation; material: shale | place: USA: Pennsylvania ...
CCAAGGCCTGCGCCGGAGAAGGTGCGCATTATAGGCCGGCAGAATGAGGCGTCAACGTGTATTTGAAGATTTATTCCGCAAGCAGCGAATATCAGCTCAAAAGGATCAACAGCGCTACTTATAGATGGCCAGCCTGGCGCAGGATCGGCTCACCACTGGCTTTGCGCTAAGCTCGGCACATGAACTATCTCGCACACCTACACTTGGGCGGCCACCAGCCCACCGACATGCTGGGCAGCCTTTACGGGGACTTCGTCAAAGGGCCGCTGAATGGTCGCTGGCCCGCTGACATCGAAGCCGGCATTCGGCTACATCGCCAGATCGACGCGTATACCGATAGCCATCCACTGGTCCTCCAGGCGAAGCAGCGCTTCCCCAACGAGCGCCGACGCCATGCAGGGATTCTGATCGACCTATTCTTCGATCACTGCCTGGCAGCACACTGGCATCAATATGCTGACGAGCCACTGCAGGACTTCACTGAACGCGTTTATAAGACGCTTCGCGAAGAAGAACCCAGGTTACCTGGCAAACTTGCATTAATTGCACCGCGAATGGCCGCCCAGGACTGGCTGGGCAGCTACCGGGATTTCTCGGTAATGGAGCAGGTTGTAGCTGCCATGAGTCGCCGACTGTCCCGCCCCGAAGGTCTTGCCGGGGGAGCCACAGAACTGGAGCGCCTGTACACCCCCCTCCAGCAGGATTTCCAGGATTTCTATCCGCAACTGCAGGCCTTCGTCAGACGCAGCAGCAAACTAACCCACCCTGAGTGATGATCCGCTCAACTTGAGCCATTTCGCATCCCTCAGCCCCGAATTGCCGCCGCGAAGCTGTCCAGCCAAGGCTCGGCATCAGTCTCAGGAGTTACCGTCTCACTCGCATCGAGGCGTAGCATTTCAACCACTTCGCAAATTCCAAGTTCGGCATAAAGCTCGCGAATCAGCTCACCACCACCACAGAAGGTAGCGCCGTAACTCGCATCACCCAAGGCGATAACGCCGCCAGACAAACCTTGCCAGGCAGGAAACTCATCACGGATTGCCGAATACAGCGGAATGAAGTTGTCCGGCAACTCCCCCATGCCGGTGGTGGCCATCACCACCAGCAGCGCCTGTGGCGCGAACTCAACAACCTGCGACAGCTGCGCGCGCGGGTCATGCCACGTCTCACAGCCCGCAGCCTGCAACCGGGTAGCGGCATGCCTGGCGACGTCTTCGGCAGTGCCGTAGACCGTACCGGAAAGAATGGCCACTCTCATGGTCGACTCCATAGCAAAATTGAAGCTGACATTATGCCGCATCTTGATGCTCACGCAGGGCAATCCAGCCATTCCCGGCAGCAGCACCCCACGGCAACACAGTGATCATGGAACCAACCCATGCAAAAGAGGTCGCACATGCATCCTGAAGAATGACTCCTGCCCTCGAGTTGGCTGGTCAGGATAAGCAGTCCCAGCCTTGCGCCTCGAAAAGGATTGAAAAATGGCGGAGAAGATCACCCTTACCCCCAAGGAACTGGCCTATATCAATAGGCTCATGAGTGATTCCTCTGTCGAACCGGATGAAACCCGATCCGGTTTCCGTATAGACGGAGGCGAACATGCCAATGGTTTGTTGCTGCAGTTGGCTGCGAAGGCGAGCCTGTCGCTAGAAGCTGAGTTGGAAGACTATTGCATGACCTTCCCGCTACGGCTAAGTGAGGACGAGCTTCACGGCATACAGTTACAGCTGGCACCGCCGACGATCTACGAGCGCGGGCCAGTGCTGCGAGCCTGGCGCCTGCACCTGGATGAACCCCTTGCACTGCTCTCCGACGACGGCAACGAAACTGCTTTGAGCGTGCATGAACTATCCCCTCACGGGCTACTGGTGGATACCGGATCGAAAAAGAGGGCGCCCAAGCATCTTCACCTGCGCCTGGCGCTACCAGGCAAAGAGCCGCTCAAGATCGATGCTCACCAGGTCCGTAACGCCGCAGACGGGATGACTGTCTATGAGGTCGAATATCAGAACAATGACGCCGAGCGCATTCGTTCCTATTTGTACGAGCAGCACCAGCGTCTCCATCCGGAGCTACAGCAGGAACTGCCAACAGGAAGCTCCGATTAAAAAACGACAGTGCAGGCTGGTGTAAGCTGCCCGGCAGTCGCGCCGCTGTTGCGAGCGCACCTTCGCCATCAGCCCAGTCGTGAAACATGCCCCAGACCAAGCCCCCGATTTTGATTACCGGAGCCAGCCAACGCATAGGCCTGTATTGCGCCGAACGCCTGCTCGACGAAGGACACTCGGTCATCGTCGGTTATCGTACACATCGCGCAGCCATCGACCGACTCCGTGAACGTGGCGCCATAGCGCTTCAGGCGGACTTTTCCGGTGCTGAGCAAATCCATGCCTTCATTGCAGCACTGAAACAGCAAACCGCCTCGTTGCGCGCCATCATTCACAACGCTTCCGACTGGCACGCCGAAACACCGGGGCAAGAAGCCGAAATCTTTCAGCGAATGTTCGAAGTGCACATGCTTGCGCCTTACCTGATCAACCTCCACTGCGCCGAGTTGTTGCTACAGGGTGGCGCAGCCGACATCATTCACATCGGTGACGACGTCACTCGTCGCGGCAGTAGAAAGCACATCGCCTACGCAGCCAGCAAGGCCGGACTGGACAACCTCACCCTCTCCTTCGCGAGCAGTCTGGCGCCTGCTATAAAGGTCAACGCAATAGCGCCCGCGCTGATACAGTTCAATCCGGACGATGACGAGGAATATCGCCGCAAGGCACTGGCCAAATCCGCGCTGGGCATCGAACCCGGTGCCGAAGTGATCTACCAGAGCCTGCGCTATCTGCTGGACAATCCCTACGTCACCGGCACGACACTATGCGTTAACGGTGGACGCCACCTGATCTGACTCTCAAAGGACAACCATGGCCCGACTGGAACCTTCGATGGCGCGCATTCGCGTCAAGGACCTGAGACTGCGTACCTTTATTGGCATCAAGGAAGAAGAAATCCTCAACAAGCAGGATGTGCTGATCAACCTGACAATGCTCTACCCCGCAGCCAACGCCGTGCGTGACAACGACATCGAGCACGCGTTGAACTACCGCACCATCACCAAGTCCGTCATCCAGCATGTCGAGGACAATCGCTTCGCCCTGCTCGAACGGCTCACCCAGGAAATCCTCGACCTGATCATGCTGCATCAGGAGGTGCGCTACGCTGAAGTTGAAGTCGACAAGCCACACGCCCTGCGATTTGCCGAATCGGTATCGATTACCCTGGCTGCACACCGTGACTGAGTGATGATGGCCCGCGGCTTATGATCCCGCTCCACCTGCAATGCCGAGACCCAAGACATGAATGAACAAGAACGCACCGAACTCGAAGCCGCCGCCTTCCGTCGCCTGGTACAGCACCTGCGGAGTCGCCCGGACGCACAGAATATCGAACTGATGAACCTGGCCGGTTTCTGCCGCAATTGCCTGTCGAAATGGTACAAGGCAGCCGCCGACGACCTGGACATCGAGGTCAGCATGGACCAGGCGCGTGAAGAAATATATGGAATGCCCTACGCCGAATGGAAGCAGCGTTACCAGAAAGAAGCGACCCCCGAGCAGCAGGCCGCCTTCGACAAAAGGCAGAATCCATGAGCGGTCTTGAGGAATTTCGCGCCAGCCTGAGCAGGCCCGATCACGCCTTCGACGAAACACTGGCCTTCATCGCCAGCATTTATGATTACCAGCCATGCCGTTTCTCCAATGGCAGCCTGGAAAACGCTGCCGGCGAGAATGAAGGCTCGTGTAAGACCCTCGGCCTGGCTGTACTGGAAGGATTTACAAGCGAAGAAGCCCTGCTGGCATTTGGCGAACATTATCGGGCAGTGCTCGCCAACCCTGGCGGAGAGGATCACCGCAACATTCGTGCGCTGATGCAAACCGGCCTCTCAGGGGTACGCTTCGACCGGCAACCTTTGGCTTACAAGGCAACTTAACCCTTAAGCGGATGCCCCTGGGAAACCTGTGAGCCTGACCTGTCTGCCAGACATCTCAAAGCGGCCCTCTCGCACTCAGCGGGGATGATCGGCTTCGCTTACTACTGGCCGAGCCCCCCCTTCATCATATCCGGAGCTTCAAATGCCCATCGCTGCCCTGTCCGGCCCACAGTACCTGCGCGAGGGTCTGAAACTGATTCTCAGCCCGGGACTGCGGCTGTTCGTGATTCTGCCGCTTTCGGTGAATCTGCTCGTGTTTCTCGGCCTGATCTACCTGGCAATGCGCCAGTTCGGCAACTGGGTGGATGCCTTCATGCCCAACCTGCCCGAATGGCTGATATTTCTCGAATACATTCTTTGGCCACTGTTTGTAGCTCTCGTCGTGCTGATGGTGTTCTTCACCTTCACATTGCTAGCCAACATCATTGCTGCACCATTCAATGGTTTTCTCGCCGAGAAAGTTGAAATGGTTGCTCGCGGCGAAGACAGTTCGCCGCCCTTCAGTTGGTCCGAGCTATTGGCCATGCTGCCCCGCACCATTGGTCGCGAGGCGCGCAAGCTGGCCTACTTCGCACCTCGAGCACTGGCCCTGCTGGTTCTTTCCTTCATCCCGCTCGTCAACATTGTTGCCGCACCACTGTGGCTGCTATTCGGGATCTGGATGATGGCAGTGCAGTACATCGACTACCCGGCGGACAATAACAAGATGAGCTGGAACGAGATGATGAGCTGGCTGCGCGGACGGCGCTGGAAGAGCCTGAGTTTTGGCGCCGCGACCTATGCCGCCCTGCTGGTCCCGGTGCTCAATCTGTTGATCATGCCCGCAGCCGTGGCTGGGGCCACATTGTTTTGGGTGCGCGAAGGTGGCAGCGGGCAATCCATCGCCCGTTCATGAGCTGGGTAACGGTAGCGAGCCAGGATGCGCCAGGCGGGAACCAGGGCGCGCTCCTTAGCCGGCGAGCGCGCTTTCAATAGCTTGAATCAGCTGCGGATCTTCTGGCGCGGTACGTGGCGAAAAACGCGCCAGCACCCGACCATCCATTCCGACAAGAAACTTTTCAAAGTTCCAGCTGATATCGCCCGGAAAGTCCGCTCCTTCGCCTGCCAGCAGGCGATACAGCGGATGGCGCTGCGGCCCATTGACTTCAAGCTTTGCACTCAGCGGAAAGCTGACGCCATAGTTCTCGGAGCAAAACTGCAGTATTGCCGCATCACTGCCCGGCTCCTGCGCACCGAACTGATTGCAGGGAATCCCAAGCACGCCGAAACCACGCTCCCGATAGCGCTGATGCAGCTCCTGCAGCCCCGCATACTGCGGAGTCAGTCCGCACTCGGAGGCCACATTGACCACCAGGGTCAACTGCTCCTTCAGCGGTGCAAGAGGCAGCTCTCGACCGTCAAGGCCGGGCAGAACCAGTTCGTGGAACGCGCTCATTTTTTCTACTCCAGAAGATACAAAAGCGCTCCGACAAAACCGAAGCGCTTCCAGGGTCCGGTCGAACTCGACAGAGCTTCGACCGCTCACCTCGCTGGGGGGTGAATCAGTGCTGATGACCACCCTCACCGTGGACATGGCCGTGGGCGACTTCTTCTTCGCTGGCCTCACGCACGCTGACAATCTTGACCTCGAAATTGAGGCGCTGGCCAGCGAGCGGATGGTTGCCATCAACGATCACGTCATCACCTTCGACGTCGCGAATGGTCACGATCTGCATGCCGCCGTCCGGGCCGGATGCATGGAACTGCATGCCGATTTCCAGCTCATCGACACCTTCGAACATGGCGCGGTTGAGCGTTGCAACCAACTCCGGGCTGTATTCGCCATAGGCATCCTGCGGCTCAATGGCGACCTTGACCTCATCACCACCCTGCTTGCCTTCAAGGGCTTTTTCCAGACCTGCAATGATATTGCCTGCACCATGCAGGTAGACCAGCGGCGCGCCGCCGGCCGAGCTGTCGATCACCTCACCGGCATCATTGGTGAGCGTGTAGTCGATTGACACAGCCTTGTTAGCGGCGATCTGCATGAGGCGAAACCTTTTACTGGGGAATGTGGTGCGAAAGTTTAACCGCGGCAGCTGACGATTGCGAATCAGGCCCTGATAAACGGACCAGCCCGGAGCGCCCAACGAAACGATGTAGTCCTGCGTCGGACGGTGCTACATACAACCTTTGGAGAGCACCCTTTCCAAAACAGCTGTGCAAGAATCAGCACTAGAAATGATAGGCGACCCTACCCCACCAATTACCAAGTATAAAAAAGGAGCACCGATGTCGGCTCGTAACATCCTTGTGATTAACTGCGGCAGCTCATCGATGAAGTTTGCACTCGTCAACGAAGAGCAGGCCACATTCCCTCTCCAAGGCCTGGCCGAGCGTCTCGGCAGCCCCGAAGCGGTGCTTCACTGGCAACTGGGCGACAACAAGCAGAGCCTTGAAATTCCAGGTGCCGATCATCACGCCGCGCTGCAGCATGTCCTGCCGATGGCGCAGGAAGCCGCAGGTGGCCAACTCGCCGCCATTGGCCATCGTGTAGTGCATGGCGGAGAGCACTTCACCGGCTCCTGCCTGATCAACGAGGAAGTCCTGCAGGCCATCCGCGATAACGCACAGCTGGCCCCGCTGCATAATCCGGCCAACCTCGTCGGCATCACCGCTACTCTCGACCTGTTTCCCGATCTGCCGCAGGTAGCCGTTTTCGATACCGCGTTCCACCAGAGCATGCCCGAGCACGCTTACCGCTATGCGGTGCCCGAGTTCCTCTATAAGGAACACAGCGTGCGTCGTTACGGCTTTCACGGCACCAGCCACAACTATGTCAGCAAACGTGCCGCCGAGATGACCGAGCTGCCGGTTGAAGACAGCTGCTGGCTGACCGCTCACCTGGGCAACGGCTGCTCCACCTGCGCCGTCGTCAATGGCGAGAGCCGTGATACCAGCATGGGTCTAACGCCGCTGGAAGGTCTGGTCATGGGTACGCGCAGCGGGGATGTCGACCCGAACCTGCACAGCTACCTGAACCGCACCCTGGGCTGGAGCCTGGAGCAGATCGATCGCGTGCTCAACCACGACAGCGGCATCAAGGGCCTGTCCGGGCTGTCGAACGACATGCGCACCCTTTCTGAAGCGCGCGTTGCCGGTCATGCGGGCGCCAACCTGGCCTTCGAAGTGTTCTGCTACCGCCTGGCCAAGTCCCTGGCAGCCATGGCCTGCGCCCTGCCGAAACTCGACGGCCTGATCTTCACCGGCGGCATCGGCGAGAACTCCGTAGCCGTACGCGAACGCACCCTGGAACACCTGAAGCTTTTCAACTTCAAGCTCGACAACGCCGCCAACGAACGCTGCACCCGTGGTGTCGGTGGCGAAATCCAGGCTGCAGGCAGTCCGCGAGTCCTGGTGGTGCCGACCAACGAGGAGCGCCAGATCGCCCTGGAGTCACTCGAACTGCTCGACGCCTGACGAATCGTGTAGGCACACGTGTCGCGCAAACCCGACGCTCATCAAGGACGTCGGGTTTTGTTCTGTTCATCCTGGCCACCGCCCGAACCCTCTGTTTGACAGGAGACTCCCATGCATACGCTATTTCTCGCCCCCTGCGGTTTCGGCGGCGGTCTCAACTCCATCAGCCTGGGCCTGATTCGCGCCCTTGAGCACGCCGGACTGACAGTCGGCTTCTTCAAGCCGATTGCTCAGCCCTTCCCCGGTGACCAGGGCCGCGAGCGCTCCTGCCTGCTGGTCGAAAGCACTCTGAACATCACCTCGCCCGAGCCCCTGCCGCTGGCGCAGCTGGAGCGCCAACTGGCCAACGGCGAACTCGACCTGTTTCTCGAGGACGTAGTCAGCCGCTATCAGCAAGTCGCCACCGGCAAGGATGTGGTGATTGTCGAAGGCATGGTGCCGACCCGCGAGTCCGACTACACCGCACGCATCAATGCCCTGCTGGCCAAGAGCCTGGATGCCGAAGTCATCCTGGTCGCCGCTCAGGGCGCTGACGAGCTCAAGCAACTGGCTGAACGCATCGAGATCCAGGCGCAGATGTTCGGTGGCGCCAAGGACCCCAAAGTACTTGGCACCATCCTCAACAAGGTCAACAGCGAAGACGGCGTGCCCGCTTTCATCGAGCGCATCAAAGCGCAGTTGCCACTGCTCGGCAGCGATATATTCCAGCTGCTCGGCGCAGTACCCTTTAACGCGGAACTCAACGCCCTGCGTACCTGCGACATTGCTGCTGCTCTCGGCGCACGCGTGCTGAGCGCCGGCGAGGCTGATCAGCGCCGCGTGCAGAAGATCATCCTCGCCGCCCGCACCGTACCGAACATGGCGCATTTGCTGCAGCCCGGCGTGCTGGTGGTAACGCCCGGCGACCGCGACGACGTCATCCTTGCCGCCTGCCTGGCTTCGCTCAACGGCGTCAAGCTGGCCGGTCTGCTGTTGACCGGCGACTTCGGCCCGGACCAGCGCATTCTCGACCTGTGCAAGGCAGCGCTGGACAGCGGACTGCCGGTGATGACTGTACAGACCGGCTCATACGAAACCGCGACCAACCTGAATGGCCTGAACCGTGAAACGCCCGCCGACGATATCGAGCGTGCTGCAAAGGTCACCGATTTCATCGCCTCGCACCTGCAACCCGAACTGCTCCACCCTCGGCTCAGCGTACCGCGCAGCGAACTGCGCCTGTCGCCACCGGCGTTCCGTTACCAGCTGGTCAAACGCGCCCAGGACGCCAACAAGCGCATCGTCCTGCCGGAAGGCAACGAGCCACGCACCGTTCGCGCCGCGGCCATCTGCCAGGAACGTGGCATTGCCCGCTGCGTGCTGCTGGCCAAGCCGGAAGAAGTCCAGGCCGTGGCCCGCGAACAAGGCATTACCCTGCCGGCCGGTCTGGAAATTCTCGATCCTGACGTGATCACCGAACGCTATGTCGAACCCATGTGCGAAATGCGCAAGGCCAAGGGCCTGACCCCGGCCGATGCGCGTGAGCAGCTCAAGGATACGGTGGTGCTCGGCACCATGATGCTTGCCCTGGATGAAGTCGATGGCCTGGTTTCGGGTGCTGTGCATACCACCGCCAACACCATCCGCCCGGCTCTGCAGCTGATCAAGACCGCACCGGGTTACAGCCTGGTTTCTTCGGTGTTCTTCATGCTGCTGCCCGATCAGGTGCTCGTCTACGGCGACTGTGCGGTCAACCCGAACCCGAGCGCCTCCGATCTGGCGGAAATCGCACTGCAGAGTGCAGAGTCCGCCGTGGCTCTGGGCGTCAATCCACGCGTGGCGATGATCAGCTACTCCACCGGCAGCTCCGGCGCGGGTGCCGAGGTGGAAAAAGTCACTGAAGCCACCCGCATTGCCCAGGAACGCGCACCTGACCTGCCAATCGATGGTCCACTTCAGTACGACGCCGCTTCCGTGCTCAGCGTCGGCAAACAGAAGGCCCCGAACAGCAAGGTTGCCGGCCAGGCCACCGTGTTCATCTTCCCCGATCTGAACACCGGCAACACCACCTACAAGGCCGTTCAGCGCAATGCCAACTGCCTCAGCGTCGGCCCGATGCTGCAAGGGCTGGCCAAGCCGGTCAACGATCTCTCCCGTGGTGCCCTGGTCGATGACATTGTCTTCACCATCGCCCTGACCGCCTTGCAGGCTGCCAACCAGAGCGCCTGATCACCCTCGCCACAACGCACTCCCGGTCCTCAGTGGCCGGGGTGCGTGGCGCCTTTCACCTGATTCCCCGCTTGCAGTTCATCCGCCAATCGTTACCCTTCCCGCACATTGTTGTACTGGCGAGCCAATCGATGCTGAGTTTCCTTCCTGCCCCACTGCGGGGCGTTCTGACCGGCCTTCTGCTGGCGCTTAACACGCTGTTCTGGTGCTGGCCGCTGTTCGCACTTTCGCTGCTCAAGCTGGTACTGCCGATCCCCGGCATCCAGCGCGCACTGCGCTTCGGCATGCACTGGATCGCCGAGTCATGGATGGCAGTAAACGCCTTCTGGATGGACCTGGTACGGCGCACACAATGGCATGTACAGGGCCTGGAAAAGGTCGATATGCGGCATTCCTGGCTGGTGACCAGCAACCATCAGAGCTGGGCCGACATTCTGATGCTGCAGTACCGGCTCAACCGGCGCATGCCGATTCTCAAGTTCTTTCTCAAGCAGGATCTGATCTGGGTGCCGGTGATCGGCCTGTGCTGGTGGGCGCTGGAGTTTCCATTCATGAAGCGCTTCAGCAAGGAATATCTGGCCAAATACCCGGAAAAACGTGGCGAAGACCTGACCACGACGCGCAAGGCCTGCGAGCGCTACCGGAGCAACCCGGTGTCGGTGTTCAACTTCCTCGAAGGCACGCGCTTCAGTGCCGCCAAACACGCCGAGCAGGCTTCACCCTATCGCCATCTGCTCAGGCCCAGAGCCGGTGGTATCGCTTTCGTCATCGATGCGATGGGTGAGCAGTTGAGCGCACTCATCGACATCACCATCCATTACCCGAACGGCAACCCGAGCTTCTGGGATCTGCTGTGCGGGCGCGTCGACCAGGTGGTCATGTGCATCGACTCGCGCCCAATACCGACCGAGTTTCTGCGCCGCAGTTACGACCAGGACGAGGACTATCGATTGAATTTTCAGCTGTGGGTCAATCAGCTCTGGAGCGAAAAGGATGCGCAGCTCGACAGGCTGCATCAGCAGTTTCCGCCGACCCAGCCATAAGCTCTGAACAGCAAAGCTTCAAGCGTCGGTCTCTGCACCCAGTTTTGACCACTTGACCTTGTCGGGGAAGGCCAGGACTTCCTTGATCGTCAGCCCTGGCGCCACCAGAAAGCCCTGCATGACCTGGCAGCCATGTTCGACCAGCCAGTCGCGCTGAGCCAGGGTTTCGACGCCTTCTGCGATCACTTCAAGCTCAAGATGACGACCCAGGTCGATAATGGTGCTAACGACAGCGGCGTCGCGCGGCGAGTCAAGCATATTGGCGATGAACAGCCGGTCGATCTTCAACGTATCGAGCTCGAAATGACGCAAATAGGCCAGCGATGAATAGCCGGTACCGAAATCGTCCACCGCGACCCGCACACCCAACTCACGCATCTTGCTAAGTTTGGCGCAACTCTGCTCAAGATCCAGCATCAGCGCACCCTCGGTCACTTCCAGCTCCAGCTGACGCGGATTGAGCTGGTATTCATCCAGCAGACAACGCAACTCGTCCAGCAGGCTGGCGCGACCGAACTGCACCGGGCTTACGTTGAAGCTGAGAATCAGCTCCTCACCAAATCGCTCGCGCCAGTTACGGCATTGAGCCATCCCCTCGCGCAATGCCCACTGGCCAACACGCTCGATCAGCCGTGTTTCTTCCAGCAGTGGAATGAAGACACACGGCTCGACCTCCCCACGCTCGGCAAAATCCCAGCGCAGCAAGGTCTCGAAGCCGCGCAGCCGCCCCGTTTCGAGCATTATCTGCGGCTGATAAACCAGCCCAAAGCCATTACGCTCGATGGTGCTGCGCAGGTTTTCCTCCATCATCAGCCGCGCATGGGCACGCCCGTTCATTTCGCTGGAGAAGAAACGGTACTGCCGCCGCCCGGCACGCTTGGCCTCGTACATGGCCATATCTGCCGAGCGCAGCAGCTCTTCCACGCTCTGTCCGCAATCGGGAAAGTGAGCGATGCCGATACTGGCGCCCAGCGTGACTTCGGTACCATCGACGGTGTGCCGAACTGAAATCAGCTCGATGAGCTTTTCCGCCACCCTGGCGGCATCTTCCGGATGATCGAGCGAGTCCAACAATGCTGTGAATTCATCGCCGCCCATGCGCGCGATGATGTCGTAGGGACGCATGCAGGTTTCCAGCAGTCGCGCCACACGGCAGAGAATTTCGTCACCGGCATCGTGCCCCAATGAGTCATTGATGCGCTTGAAACCATCCAGGTCGATATAGAGGATGGCCATGCGCTTGCCGTTACGGTCGACCCGCGCCAGCGCCGAGTCGAGCGCCTGGTGGAAACCACGTCGGTTGAGCAGACCTGTCAGCGAGTCGGTCACGGCCTGGGTTTCCAGCTGCACATGCAGATTACGCACCACTGACATGTCCAGGGCAATCACCACCATCGAGCGCTGCTGACGTGGCAGTGGCGACGCGGACAGGGCCACTGGCAAGGTGCCGCCGCGGGCGGTGTACAGCTGGGCCTCATGCAGACGGTAGGTTTCGCCGTTGCGCCAATGCTTGTAGAAATCGCTGTCACGCCAGGCATCGGGCATCTGCGGACTGGCCAGGTGGTCTGCCAGCGCCGTGCCCTGCAAGCGCTCGACCTCGGTATGCAGCATCTGCGCAATCGCCGGGTTGGCAAAACTGATGTATCCGTCTTCACCCACCACGAGAATGCCTTCGGCGGCATTGTTCAGCACCGAGGCATTGAATGCGCGGGCGCTGTCGAGCTGCTGGCTCAGCAGTTGCAGATTACGCCGATTGTGCTCGTGACTGAGCAGCGTGTTGATCTTGTGCTTGAGCACCTGGGGATCGAAGGGCTTGAGGATGAAATCCACCGCACCGGTCGCATAACCACGCAGGACCGACTCCCGGGTATGCGCGATGGCCGAAACGAAAATGATCGGCGTATAGCGCGTATGCGGGTTACCGCGCATCAGGCGCGCCACCTCGAAACCGTCCATGCCCGGCATCTGCACGTCCAGCAGCACCAGCTCGACATCCAGATCGAGCAGGGCCTGCAAAGCCGCCTCGCCGGAATTGACCGTATGGACCGTCCAGTCTCCATCACCCAGCAGGGCTTCCATCGCAACCAGATTCGCTTCGCGATCATCCACCACCAGCAGTGTGCGGGCCTCCGATTGCACCTTGGCCTGCGCCCACGGCATCAGTCGCACTCCCAGCAGGGCATGCACCCGCCTCCAGCTTCAGTGATGCGGGCAACAACAGCGGACAGACATGAGGGATGCATCGAACGCTTCTCCTTGTTATGGGCCTGGCGAGGCTGCGGAGCTTCCCAGACAGCGCTGCAGCAGGACGGCCAGCTCGGTGCTTTCGACCGGCCTGCACAGCCAGTCATCGGCCCCCGCTGCGAGGCCCGGCTCGCGCTCGGAGGGTGCAGCACTGGCCGTCAATGCGACAATGGGCACCTGACAGCCATAGTCGTTTCTCAGCTGCCGGATCAGAGCGACACCATCATCATTCGGCAGCTGCATATCAATCAACGCCATGTCGAAAGCGTCTTCATCGAAACGTTTGAGCGCCTCGATTGCAGTCATGGCCGGAACCACCTGCAAGCCCTGCTCATCGAGCAAGGCGCTGATGGCGTAGATGGATCGCACCTCGGGTACCACCAGCAGTACCCGCTGGCCCAGTGTCGGGTGTTCCTGTTCGTTTTTGGTCACCGTCACCGAGGTGGGTGCGGCAGGCCTCAATGCATCATCCATGTGCTCCAGTCCTTCCGTTTTTGACAACGCAACCGACGGATAGCGTCGGAGTCGTTGGAGGTTTTTTTCCGAGAGAGGTTCATTACTGGTCAGAACCACACGCACCTCATCCAGTGAGCGCAAGCGGTCGAGCGCATCAAGCAAATCCAGCCCGTTTTCATCGGGCAGATCGAAATCAATGACCAGAACCACGAAGGAACGTTCGGCATAGGCCAGCCGTGCTTCTTCACTGCGTCGGCATTCGATCACGCGATAACCCAGACTCTCGAAATGGCTACGCAGTTGCCGTCGCCGTTCAGCATTGGTCTCGACCAGCAGCAGCCGTGCGGGGTTGGCCTTCTGTAGCGCCAGTTCGATGAACAGTTTCTCCAGTTCCGGCTGTGTCACCGGCTTTAGCAGCCAGCGTGAATCATCATCCACCCAGTTCGGCGGCTGCGCTGCTGAGGAAAGGATGTAGACCGGCATGCCCTGATGGCGACCATCGGCACGCAGCATGCGGTGGACCTGCCAGCCGCTGATGTCCGGCAACCGGATATCGAGAATGACTGCCGCGAAGCGGTCCCGTTCGAGTGCCGCCAAACCTTCCTGTCCGGTCGCGCAACTGACGCTTGAGAAGCCGTGCGCCAGCCCAACCTCGCTGATTGTCGAGACCAGCTCGGCATCATCCTCGATGATCAGCACACTGGCACCCCGACCGCGACCAGGCGATGACAGTGGCCGAAATTCGGTCACGGGCGCCTGCCCTACCGGCAAATCAACAGTGAAACAGGCACCGCTGCCCTCGGCACTTTCAAGCCTGATCTTCCCCCCAAGCACTTCTGTCAGTTGCCTGGCAATTGCCAGCCCAAGCCCGGTTCCGCCGTATCGCCTACTGGTGGAACCGTCGATCTGCTGAAAAGCCAGGAAAATGCGTTCATGCTGATCCTCAGCAATGCCAATGCCGGTGTCACGGACCTCGAAGCGCAACAGCTCGCCCTCGCCATCTGCGACCCTGTGGCTGACATGAATCTGGACCGAACCCTGCTCGGTGAACTTCAGGGCGTTGGTGACAAGATTGCGCAGGATCTGCTGCAGCCGCTGACGATCACTGATCACCGAAGCCGGTACATTCGCGTCAATACGTGTACTCAGCACCAGATGCTTCTGTTCAGCCATGGCTGCGAGTTCATTGGTCAGTTCCGTCAGCAGTCCAGCCAGATCCAGCGACTCCTGCCTGATCTGCATATGTCCACTTTCGATCCTGGCCAGATCGAGCACATCATTGATCAACTGCAGCAGATCCTGCCCCGCGCGATAAATGATATCGGCATGCCGAACCTGCTTTTCCGTGAGATTACTGGCGGCGTTCTGCCTGAGCTGGTCACTGAGGATCAGAATGCTATTGAGCGGCGTACGCAGCTCATGGGACATGTTGGCGAGAAACTCGGACTTGTAGCGGTTGGCGGTCATCAACTCATCGGCCTGATCGCGCAAGCGCCGTTCAACCGCCTTGCGGTGACTGATATCAGTCACCACCGCCTGCACCAACAGCTCCTCACCACTGCGCAGAGGCGACAGACCCACCTCGACCGGCACCTGATGGCCATCACGATGGCGACCGAACAGCTCGCGATTGTCACCCAACCGGAGCGATTCCGGCTCCTGCATGAAACGGTGGCGCACTTGCAGGTAGGTCTTGTGCATCGAGTCGGGGATCAGCACCTCGACGGATTGTCCGATCAGCTCCTGTCGGTCGTAACCGAACAGCAGTTCGGTCTGGCGGTTGACCATGACGATCCGGCTCTCGTAATCGAACAGCAGAAACGCATTGGGTGAGGCCTCGACCACGTTGCGGAAACGTTCCTCGTCACGCTTGCGCGGCTGCAGATCGACCAGATTGAGCAAATGATGGATGCCATCGTCCCGATTGAAACTGGTCAGGCTCAGGGAAACCGGTATCGCACTGCCATCCTCGCGTATCGCCGGGCTTTCCTGCTGAGCGCCTTCGAGCCCCTGCTCGCGTGACGGTTCTTCCAGCGCCCCAGGCAGGTAACGGTTGAGACGCTCGCCGGCAAGCAGGCCTACCGTACTGCCCAGCAATGTCGCGGCACTCTGGTTGGCCAGCTCGATACGCCCTCGGGAATTGCACAACAGCGTTGCTACCGGCAACTGCTCGATAAGCTGGCGAAACCGAGCTTCACGCTCCTGCAACTGAGCACCGAGTGCCTGACTGCTGCGCAGCGCACGTTCGCGCAAAAAGAGATAACCGCCGACCAGCAGTGAAAACAACACCGCAGCCGTCATGGCCGCCGCCAGGCTGAAAGCACGCCCCGTGCGATTCAGAATTGCCTCGTACTCCGGCGTACTCGCCGCCTCCAGCTGCCAGCTACGACCATACAAATAGATGTTACGCGTGCGATGAAAGCGAGCCTCGGCACCGACAGGCGCGCGCCCTACCAGCAGGGGCACATCCGGCTCCGCAGCATCGAACAGCTGCAGCTGAAACAACCTGCTGCGCGAGCCCAGCACGCCTTCCATCAGATCCGTGAGTCTGAAAGCACCATGCAAAGTGCCGGCGAAGGCTTCCTGGCGCTCATCAAGCGTGGTGGCTGGTGCACCTGTCCGGTATAGCGGCAGGTACAGAAGGATGCCCACTTGAGTGTTCTGCTCGGTTTCCTGCTTGAGCCGCAAAGGTCCCGTCAGCATGGGCGTACCCAGATTGCGTGCAGCCTCAACGGCTTCCCGACGGGCCTGCTCGCTGAACATATCAAAACCCAGCACGCGTCGGTTGCGCCAGTCGAGCGGATGAATGTAATCGGTAATCAGATATTCAGCGCGCTCGCCTGGGGGGTACATGCGGAAATCATCACGACCACTTTGGGCAATCCGGGCGAGGATGCCGTTCAGTTCGGCAGCACGCCCATAGCGGGCCAATGCAACCGCCTGGATACCCGGATAGAAATCCTGTAACTGCAACTGGTCCGAGGCACGGTTCCAATCGGCCAGAGAAACCTCATCGCTACCGACGAACAGACCTGCCAGCCCGCGCAGCACCATTTCGTAGGCCCGCATACGCTCGCGCAAGGTGCTTTCGACATCATTGACAGCCAGGTTGAACCGCTGCGCCTGCTCGGCGTGGATGCGCGTTTCCTGAGCGCGCCATTGCCAGCCGATCCATCCACCCAGCCCGGTTATGAGGACAACCGTCACCAACAGCGGCAACCACGGCTTGCGCGAATGGAGAGCGTACCGACTATCCATTCGACCTCCTCAGTGCCATGGCTCGCTGTCACGAGCTTCTGAGTCACGGAGCGTCGATAGGTTCAATGAGGGAAAGGAAAAGATAGAAAAATGACGCCGCTTTACAGACACAGGCACGCCCGTTGCGGACGCGCCTGCTATCACCCCCTTAAAGCGGGCGCAGATTGATCTCGACACGACGGTTCTGCGCACGTCCGGCGGCGCTGTCGTTGCTGGCAATCGGCTGGCTCGGGCCTGCGCCATAGGAAGAGATGCGCGAGGACGCTACGCCGTTGCCTTCAAGATAGGCTGCAACACTGCGCGCACGGCGATTTGACAGGTCCTGATTGAGCTGCAGCGAACCGGTACTGTCGGTATGCCCCACGATATCGATGCCGTTCTTGTTGAACTCCTTGAACACCAGCACCAGCGAATTCAGCGTCGAATAAAAGCCGCTGGAGATATCCGCCGAGTTGCTGGCAAAGGTGATGTTACCGGGCATGATAAGGGTCAGGTTGTCGCCCTCGCGCTGAACCTGAACACCAGTACCCTGCAGCGTCTGACGCAACTTGGCCTCTTGGGTGTCGACGTAATAACCGTAACCACCACCGGCTGCGCCACCGACTGCGGCGCCGATCAGCGCGCCTTTGGCACGGTCCTTTTTGCTCGACGTTGCAGCACCGATCACAGCGCCGCTGACCGCGCCTACGCCACCGTAGATACCCGCCTTCCCGGCCTGTTGCTGGCCGGTATAGGGATTGGTCGTACAGCCAGCCAGCAGTGCGAGAGAGGCAGCGAATGCGGTCAACTTCAGCGTTTTCATTGGAGTACTTCCTTCATCTCATCAATAGCACGAGGGCCACCCGGCCTGTGCGGGCAGCCTGAACTGGCCGTAGATTAACATCGACCAAGCACAGGAATGGGAACGGAAGAGCAAAACCCTGTCAGCACTCACTACAGCGCTGAGTACAAACCCGTGCAGAGCCTTGAATGGATTCTTGAGAAAGTTTTCCGTCAGGCCATCTCACTGACCACCAGGCGCACCCCAAGGCCAATCAGTACCGCACCCGTGAGCCAGTCGAACCAGTGCCCCATGCGGGCAAACCCGGCCCGCACGCGCTCGCGACTGAACAACCAGGCCAGCAGGCAGAACCACGCGCCAGTGGCGAACGCCAGATAGAACCCATAGCCGGCCTGCACGGCAAGCGGGGTATGAGGGTCGATAACCACTGTGAACAGGGAGAGAAAGAACAGTGTCGCCTTCGGGTTCAGGCCATTGGTAACAAAGCCGATAGTGAATGCACGTCGGCGGGACAGCGGCGCGGCCGGTTCGGTTACTGATATAGCACCCGCCACTGCCGGTCGCGCGCGCAGCGCCTGAAACCCCAGGTAAAACAGATAACCCGCCGCCAGCCACTTGAAGAGGTTGAACAGCAGGATCGACTGCGAGACGATCAGACCAATCCCGAGCAGCGAATAACTCACGTGCAACCCAATGCCACAACCTACGCCAAAAGCGGTCCAGCTACCGCTTTGCTGGCTACGGGTAACGCTTTCACGCACCACTACCGCAAAATCAGGTCCGGGGCTGGCCACGGCAAGCACATGCACCAGAGCCACCGTGAGAAATTCCATCCAGTACATTTATTGACTCCGCCATTCAGGGCATCTGCCCTCTGATTCATTCAGGTACGACTTCATGAGCAACCGCCGCGCCGTATTTCTAGACCTCGCCCCGCTCGATCAGGGCGATCTCGATTTGAGCCCATTGCAATCAGCCTTCGATGAGCTGATCTGCCATACCCAGACCGCCGAGGAGCAGATCATCGAGCGCCTGCAGGGCGCGCAGGTCGCCATCGTCAACAAGCTCACGCTGGGCGATAAGGTATTCAGCGCCTGCCCGGACCTGAAGCTGATTCTGGTAGCAGCCACCGGCCTCAACAATATCGATCTTGCCGCCGCTCGACAGCGTGACATCAGTGTCTGCAACTGTCAGGCCTATGGCACTGCCACCGTTGCCCAACACACCCTGATGCTGCTACTGGCACTCGCCACACGCCTGCCGGATTATCAGGCCGCGGTAGCCCGTGGCCGTTGGCAGGAAAGCGGACAATTCTGCCTGCTGGACTTCCCGATCGTCGAGTTGGCCGGCAAGACGCTCGGCATCCTCGGTCATGGTGAGCTGGGCAGCGCAGTGGCCAGGCTCGCCGAAGCCTTTGGCATGCATGTGCTGACCGGCAACCTGCCCGGCCGTCCAGCACGCCCAGAGCGCCTCGCTCTGGAGGAGCTGCTGCCCCAGGTCGATGCGCTGACCCTGCACTGCCCGCTGACCGAGCAGACCCGCAACCTGATCGGCGCCCGCGAACTACAACTGATGAAGCCCACAGCCTTTATCATCAACACCGCCCGCGGCGGCCTGATCGACGAGCAGGCGTTGGCTGAAACCTTGCGCCAGGGACATCTGGGCGGTGCGGCCACCGACGTGCTGATCAGTGAGCCACCGAGCCACGACAATCCGCTGCTGGCTGCCGACGTGCCGCGCCTGATCGTCACCCCGCACAGCGCCTGGGGCAGCCGCGAAGCACGGCAGCGCATCATCGGGCAGATGAGCGAAAATGCTGAAGCGTTCTTTGCCGGTACGCCCAAGCGCCTGGTCAACTGATGCCGCTTACGCTTATCAGGCCGTAACAAGCTTGCTAAGCTCGCCGGTTTTCCCGGAGGCATCATGGATCCCCGAAGCGAAGTACTGCTGCGCCAGGCCGAACTTTTCACTGGCGATCTGTTGCTTGCCGGTCTACCGGCGGACGATCTGCTCGGCCAGCTCTCCGGGGCCAGCGGCTGGAGCTGGCACGCCGGCGATCATCAGGTGCTGCAGGCCCGCTTCGCCGGGCGCTGCACATTCGGTGTGCAGCCCCCGGCAGCCAGCTTCGATACGGCGGTGCTGTTTCTGCCCAAATCCCGGGAACTGACCGATTACCTCCTAAACGCGCTGGCCTCCAGACTTCAGGGCCAGTTGCTGTATCTGGTCGGCGAAAAACGCGCCGGCATCGAGCGCGCGGCCAAACAGCTGGCGCCGTTCGGCGAGGCGCGCAAACTCGACAGCGCCCGGCATTGCCAGCTCTGGCAGGTCCGGGTAGAGCACAGCCCGCCCACACCCAGTCTGTCGGACCTGGCCCAGCATTTCAGCCTGGAACTGGTGGATGGACCGCTGCAGATCATCAGCCTGCCCGGCGTGTTCAGTCATGGTCGGCTCGACCGTGGCACGCAGCTGCTGCTGGGACAGCTCGACAACTTGCCAGCCGGTCGCCTGCTGGATTTCGGCTGTGGCGCAGGCATCATCGGTGCGTTATTGAAACGTCGCTATCCGCACAGCGAGGTACACCTGCTGGATGTCGATGCCTTCGCTGCCGAAAGCAGCCGCATGACCCTCGCTGCCAACGGGCTGGAAGCCGAAGTCATCAGCGGTGACGGCATCGATGCCGCGCCCCATGAGTGCGCCGCGATCATCAGCAACCCGCCCTTTCATCAGGGCGTACACACCCACTACGCAGCCAGCGAAAACCTGCTGCAACGCGCCGCCAGCCATCTGCGCCCCGGCGGCGAACTGCGCCTGGTGGCCAACGCCTTTCTCAAATACCCGCCGCTGATCGAGGCGCATCTGGGACATTGCGAAACCCTGGTGAACGCCGACGGCTTTCGCATTTATCGCGCACAACGCGAGGCCTGACCCGACTTGCACAACGCGCTGCGCTTAGGCAAACTCGCGTCCGTCCTGGGGGAGTAGTCTCCGGCGAGCGCCCTGCTCGCCTGGCATGCGTCAACATACTTGGTCCACAGACCATGGTGCATGCGACCTGCGCGGCCTGTTTCGGCAGCCGACGCGCGGTTTGACAAGACCCATGACACGTACCTCTGACCCTGGGCGGGCGGATGTTGCGTGTCATGGTGATTTCGTCGACCCGCCCTTCAAGGAAACCCGCTTGGAATCGTTCTACATCTCCACCCTGATCGTTGCGCTCGCCGAAATCGGCGACAAGACCCAACTGCTCGCATTGTTGCTGGCAGCGCGCTACCGGCGTCCGGTGCCCATCATCTGGGGCATCCTCATCGCCACCCTGGTCAACCATGCGCTGGCTGGCGCCGTGGGCAACTGGGTTTCCACGCTGGTATCGCCCGCAATCCTCAGCTGGATTCTCGCTGCCTCCTTTGCCGCAGTTGCCCTGTGGACGCTGGTGCCGGACAAGCTGGAAGACGACGAGGCCGCACGCGGTCGCTACTTCGGTCCCTTCTTGGCCACGCTGGTAGCATTTTTCCTCGCTGAGATGGGCGACAAGACCCAGGTGGCAACGGTCATGCTCGCGGCCCAGTACCCTGACTTCCTCTGGGTCATCGTCGGCACCACATTGGGCATGCTGATCGCCAACGTGCCGGTGGTACTGGCCGGCAACTTTGCCGCCGACCGCCTGCCACTGACGCTGATCCGCAGGATTGCAGCCATTGGCTTCGCCGTTCTGGCCCTGTATGCCGTCTATCAGGCACTGAGCCTGAACGGCATGCTTCCAGTCTGATACGCAGCGCAAATTGCCCGCTCCCCGGTACTGCTAGAGTGCCTCCATGCCGCGTTTCTGACGGCAAGACAGGGGAGCAGGCTGCATGTCACCGGAGGAGCGAAAACGTCGGGTTCGTCAGCATATCGACCTGAGCTGGGGCAAGGGTCGCCTGGCGCTGGCCGAGCAGTTGCAGAGCCGCTATTTCAGCTACAAGAGTTCATTCATCGCGCAGCCGGTCAACAGCGCGGGGTTTGGCCTGATCGTGCGGGAAATTCGCCTGGCCATGGCGGATCTGGAAGTGGTCGTGGATGAATGCCTCAGCGAAGACAACCGCGTGGTCACGTCCAGCACACTGTTCGGCACCCTGACAAAGCCGGCGTTCGGCTATCCGCCGAGCGGCAAGATACTGACGGTGGCGGTCATGTCGTTCTGGACTCTCAATCCCGGCGGCGACATCGAGGAAATCAACAGCCTGTTCGATCTGGAAAGCGCCCGACAACAACTGGGCGCGCACACTCCTTTCCCGATCACCTTGCCACCGACCTGATCGGGCGGTGGCACCCTCCGGCTTCAGCGACCTTTTCGGCGCTGCTCATACAAGGGCATGACCTTTGGAATATTTGTCTGCAACGCCTGCGTGCGACTGCTGGAAGACGGGTGTGTGCTGAGGAACTCCGGCGGTGCCGAGCCACCGGCACTCGCCATCTTCTGCCACAGGCTGACCGCTGCATTCGGGTTGTAACCGGCGCGTGCAGCCAATTCCAGGCCTATCAGATCGGCTTCGTTTTCATTGCCGCGGCTGTTGGGCAGCGTCATCAGGTATTCAACGCCCATGTTGGCCAGCTGCAGGCTGCCATCGCCGACGCCCAGAGCCGAGCCCAGCTGCGTCGCCATCTGCACCCCGTAGGCCTTGGACATCGCCTCGCGACCGTGCTCGCGCAGCGCATGAGCAATTTCATGCCCCATCACCGCGGCGATCTCGTCATCGGTCAGTTTCAGCTTTTCGATCAGGCCGCTGTAGAAGATGATCTTGCCACCCGGCCCGCAGTTGGCATTCAGCTCCGGACTGTCGATCACATTGACCTCCCAATCCCACTGGGCAGCGTCCGGGCGAAACGTCGGCACCTCGGCAATCAGTCGCTGGGCGATGCCATTGACCCGCTTGGCCAGCGCAGTATTTTTCGCCAGGACACCCTTCTGCGACGCTTCGCTCAGGGTTTGCTGGTAGGACTGCGCATACATCTGGTTGACCTGTTCAGTGGACAACATGCTGAACATGTACTGCTTGCGTTCGACGCCAATCGCACCGCCACTGGTGGTGTTGACTGCCTGGCAACCCACGAGCAAGGAAGCGGCCAGGGCCAGGTGGAAAGTATGCGGCTTTAGCATGTGGCGTCTCCGGTGAGTTCTGCGCCGTATGCTAGGGGCTGTTGCCGTCACGTCGCAAGCCGCATCGCTGCCCTCATAAACACTGGTTGGCGCAGGCTACAGTCATGACCGACCTGGCCGATATAAATAGACCAGAATAAAAAGCCGGGAAGCCGCCATGTTCAAATCGATCCAGACCTCCTTCGCCACCCTCGCTGGAGCCGGCATATTTGCGGTAGCGGCTGCACTGCTGCTCTATGTCATGTGGAGCGGCACACAAACCCAGCAGATGGTGGAGATACGCACACGCACGCTGATCGAAGGAATGGTGCAGCAGCGCGTCAGTGCGCTTGCGCAGCATCAGGTCAGCCGCATCCAGGCGGAGCTGCAACTTCCGCTGTTGATCGCAACGGATGTGGCGCGCGTCAATGCCCTGTCGGGCAAGACCGGCGATGACGGCATGCCGATGGCCAATCTGACCCGCGAGGAGCTGATCAACCTGGGCCGGGAAACCCTTGAACAGAACCCCATGCTCCAGAGCCTCTATATCGCCTGGGAACCCAACGGCGTTGACGCCAATGACATCATGTACGGCGGCGATACGCCCGGCATGCTCGGTGGCCGCTTCGCCAGCTGGCTGTATCGCGACGGCAACAATGGCCTGAAACTCGAAACCCTTACCGATCTCGAAGACACCAGGCAGCTGCCCACGGGCGTGCGCGCGGGCGAATACTATCTGTGCCCGCGCGAAACCCTCAAACCCTGCGTGATTGATCCGGCCCCTTACGAAATGAACGGTGAAATGTCGCTGCTCTCCTCGTTCAACGCACCGATCATTATCGACGGCAAATTCCAGGGCATCGTCGGCGCCGACCTCAAGGTCGATTTCATGCAGCAGCTCCTGACCCAAGTGAACAGCCAGCTCTACAGCGGAGCCGGCGAGATTGCGCTGATCACCACCAACGGTCACCTGGCCGCCTATACAGGCGACGCTTCCCAGCTGGGCGAGATGGCTACGGCAGTTCTCGATGGGGACAGCGTTTCCCGCCTGCAACAACTGCCCCTGAACATCCCTTCGCTGCAGATGAACAAGGCACAGGGTCAAATTGAAGTATCCCTGCCATTTACCTTCCCGGGCACCGATGCTCGCTGGACGCTCTGGCTTGAACTGCCACTCGGCGTGGTCATGCAGGACCTCGAGCAGCTTCTCGCCGAACTCGACCGCGAGCACCAGAGCAGCCTGCTGACCATGCTGGTGATCGGCCTCGGCATCGCCCTGGCAGGCATCCTCGCCATCTGGCTGGCCAGCGCAGGCATTACCCGCCCGCTGCGGCGCATGGTGTCGATGCTCGACGATATCGCCCAGGGCGAAGGCGATCTGACCCAACGCCTGAATGTCGACAGCAGAAACGAGCTGGGCCAGATCGCACGCGGCTTCAATGCTTTCCTGGCGCGGCTGCAGGGCATGATCGGCGAAGTGGTCGGCTCCGTGCAAAAGGTCAGCGACGCCTCGGAAGACACTGCCGACATCGCCAACCGCACCGACCAGGGCGTGCAACGCCAGCTTGCCGAGATCGAACTGGTCGCCACCGCCGTGCATGAGATGACTGCGACGGCCCAGGATGTCGCACGCAACGCCACCCAGGCAGCCGAAGCGGCCAACAGCGCCGATCACGCCGCCAGCCAGGGCAAGAGGATCGTCGCGGCTACCGGTACGTCCATTGCCGAACTGGCCGACGAGATCGGTCGTGCAGTGAAGGTGGTGCAGACCCTGGCGCGTGACAGCGAAAATATCGACGCGATCCTGGTCACCATTCGCAGCATCGCCGAACAGACCAACCTGCTGGCGCTCAACGCCGCCATCGAAGCAGCCCGGGCTGGCGAACAGGGGCGCGGTTTCGCTGTAGTTGCGGACGAGGTACGCAATCTGGCGCAAAAAACCCAACAGGCAACCGGCGAAATCCAGTCCATGATTCAGCAGCTGCAAAGCGGTACTCGCAACGTAGTGGAGGTCATGGAAAGCAGCCAGAACCGCACCCTGGACAGCGTTGCACAGGCTGACGAGGCGGCGCGGGCGCTGGAGACCATCACGCAGGCGGTATCGCAGATCAACGACATGAACAACCAGATCGCCAGTGCCGCCGAAGAGCAGAGCGCAGTGGCCGAGGACATCAACCGCAACGTGGTCAATATCGGTCAGGTCGCCCACGAAGTCGCCGGTGGTGCCGAGGAAGCCAGCCAGGCCAGCGCCGGCCTGACCCGCCTGGCCGAACAGCAGCGACGCCTGATCAATCAGTTCAAGGTCTGACGGCTGGCAAACCGCAAAGACTTCGTGGCTGAAGCCACTTCCATAGACAGCGCTCAACCGCTTTCGTGGGAGCGACTTCAGTCGAGAAGCCTTTTGGAGCGCCTCACAGAACCTAGTTCGCCGGCGTCAGGCACTCCGGCGAATCGAGCTTCGGGTCATTTACCAGAGTCGCCAGCGGCCGCTCGCGCAATGTTGGCTGAGGGCCGGCAAGCAAGGCCTGCAGAGTGTCGACAGACGCCTCGGGATCGAGCCAGGCGCGAACACCCGCCTCGTCGAGGATTACTGGCCGGCGCTGATTCGCCGCTGGCAGGGTCACTACCGCCGCACTGAGGTACGTGTGCCCCTGAACCGGATAGGCCTCCCATACTGCTGCGAAATACATCAGCGAAGCCTCGCCTGTCATCCAGTAGGGGCGCTTGCGCCCTGTGCCGCGCCACTCGTAGAAGCCATTGGCCGGCAAAACGCCACGGCGCTGGCGAAAGGCGTCACGGAACATTGGCTGCTCGGCCAGGGTTTCTGCCCGCGCCTGCGCTGGTGTGCGGGTGAAATCGCTCAGCCAGGCCGGCGTCAAGCCCCAGCGCACCGAACTGAGCTGCACATCATCACGCTCACTCCGGCGCAATAACAGCACCGAAGCACCGGGCGCCAGGCTCCAGTGCGGCGCCTGGTCGGCAGGAAAGCCGGGCAACGCGGCAAAGGCCGGACTCCAGCGAAACAGGGCATAACGGCCACACATGGATAAGCACTCAAAGAGGAAAAGCGAAAGCGGTTAACAGATGAGCTCTCCCGGATAACCCTCAGGCTCATCGCCAGGCAGCAGCTCGGCGCCATTGTACGCAGCGATCAGCTGCCGCGCGTGCTCGGCCTGGTCATCCCCGACCATGAGGCCGAGCAGTCCGGCAGCCGGCAACTCACCAACCGCGCCGATCAGATGACGTCCGGTCAAGAACGCCTCGACCCCCTCGCCGGCCAGCATGCCGATCAGCATTTCGGCTTCCAGCAGATCCCGTGCCTCATAGATGCGTTGCATCGCAGATTCCTTCTTGCAAACGACTGACGTCTGTTCCCGTTTTTACCTGAATCCACCCGGCAAACAACCGCGTAGTTGAGCGCGCCGCTCCCGGCCATCCACCCAATGAGTGTGGCTCAGTTTCGCTATCAGCGTCTCCCGTGTGACTTGTCGCTATAATCGCCGTCCAGTTACGCCCCTGAAACAATTGGGGTTATTCAATGGTTTCACTTACAGAGAGCATGATGGACGAATTCGAAGCCATTCGACCCTACGCCGACGCCGAAGTCCCTGCCGTAATGGCGCGACTCTTCGCCGATCGGGAGTTCCTCGATATCCTGGCGCGTTTCCGCTTTCCGCGACTGGCCGGCACGCTGGGCTGGCTGCTCAAACCGCTTATCGCGCAACGCCTGCGGAGCGAGTTTGCCACTATCCATTCGGTCGACACGCTGCAGGCTCGGATTGAGATGTATCTGGACCGCACCATCGAACGCGCCACCGATGGCATCACCTATTCCGGCCTGGACAGATTGCAGCACGGCTGCGCCTATCTGCTTATGGCTAACCACCGCGACATCGTGATGGACCCCGCCTTCGTCAATTACGCAGTGTTTCAGGCGAAGCTGCGCACGCCGCGCATAGCCATTGGCGACAACCTCCTGCAGCGGCCTTTCGTCAGCGACCTGATGCGCCTGAACAAGAGTTTTATCGTGCGCCGCTCAATCAGCGGAAGACGTGAAAAACTCGCGGCCTATCAACTGTTGTCGGCCTATATCAACCATTCGATTCGCAACGATGGTGAGTCGATCTGGATCGCCCAGGCCGAAGGCCGGGCCAAGGATGGCGACGACCGCACCGACACGGCCATCCTGAAAATGCTTCACATGAGCCGTAAGGATGATCCTTTTGCCGATGTACTGTCGGGGCTGCGGCCCACACCGGTGTCGATCAGCTATGAATACGATCCCTGCGACCAGGCCAAGGCCCGCGAACTGTATATCCGTGACACGACCGGCAGCTATACCAAAGCGCCTGGCGAAGACGACGCCAGCATCGCCTTGGGTATCACCGGCTACAAGGGGCGCGTGCATATCGGCTTCGGCACGCCTATCACTGAGGTTCCGGAAGACGCCAGACAGCTTGCAGCAGAAATCGACCGGCAGATTCTGTGCGGCTACCGCCTGTTCCCGGTGCATTATCTGGCCTATCGAATCTGGGACAATCAAGATCCCGAACTGGCGATCCCCAGCCTCGCCGAGCTGTTCAGCAACGAGGAGATCGCCCGCGCCGAAGCCGAATGGAAGCGGCGTCTGGGCGCCTGCCCGATCGAGCATCAGCCCTACCTGATCCAGCAGTACGCCACTCCCGTGCGCAATCAATATCGCCTCAAGGCCGGCTTGCCCTTGTAGTGTCCCGCTGAAAACCGCCAGCCCTGGCGATACATTGTTGAACGCTTCCTTACAGCCCTGTACCCGTTTCGCCACGACAGCGAAACGGGCAACCCCCCGCCCATACGCCCGATCAAAGCCGGCAATTTACCGGCTGATTGTGCCATTTGTGCCGACAGGCCCCGGGGCATTGATTGACTTGAGGTGCCTTTCGGCTTAACCCTCGTCTCGCTTCAAAACGAGCGAAGTAGAGCATGCGCTGTCATCGAAGCAGCAACCGAACTGCACTGAATGACCAGGCAATCTATGGCGCTCACAGGGACTCAGCACTGAATCAACAGGACCGAACAATGAATAAGAACAGTGTGAAAACGGGGGCACTTTCACTCACCCTGCTGGCCAGCGCCTTGCTCGCCAATGCACCTATGGCCGCAGTATCCGAAGCGGAGGCGGCCAGGCTGGGCGACAGCCTGACACCTGTTGGCGCAGAGAAAGCCGGCAATACTACCGGTACCATTCCTGCCTGGACCGGCGGCCTGCCAATTGACGCTGCCCCGATCACTGCAGACGGCTTCGTCAGCGATCCTTATCCGAACGACACAGCCAAATTCACCATCACCGCACAGAATTATGAGCAGTATCAGAAGCACCTGACCCCAGGCCAGGTCGCGATGCTCAAGCGCTACCCCGACACCTACCGACTGCCGGTATTCGAAACCCGCCGCAGCGCCGCCATGCCGCAGCGCATCTACGAGGCAGCACAGCGCAACGCCACCCGGACGTCTTTGGTGCGCGGCGGCAATGGCCTGGAAAACTTCGATACGGCCATCGCTTTCCCAATGCCGCAAGACGGCCTGCAAGCCATCTGGAACCACATCACCCGCTACCGTGGCGGCTCGGCCCGCCGCGTTGTGGCGCAAGCAACACCCCAGATCAACGGCAATTACAGCCTGGTGAAGTTCGTCGACGAGGTCGTTTATACCGACACCCTGACCGACTACAACCCGGACAAGCACGGCAACGTCCTGTTTTATTTCAAACAGCAGGTCACCGAACCGTCTCGCCTGGCAGGCAACGTATTGCTGGTCCATGAAACCCTGGATCAGGTGCAGGAACCGCGCATGGCCTGGATCTACAACGCCGGCCAGCGCCGGGTACGCCGCGCTCCGCAGGTGGCCTATGACGGACCAGGCACTGCCGCCGACGGCCTGCGCACTTCCGACAACCTGGACATGTTCAACGGCGCGCCCGATCGCTACGAGTGGAAACTGGTGGGCAAGAAGGAACTGTACATCCCCTACAACGCCTACCGCCTGGACTCACCGCAGCTGAAGTATGGCGACATCGTCAAGGCCGGCCACATCAACCAGGACCTGACCCGCTACGAGCTGCACCGCGTATGGGAAGTCGAGGCCACACTGAAAAGCGGCGAGCGGCATATCTATGCCAAGCGCAACTTCTTTATCGACGAGGACACCTGGCAGGCCTCGATCATCGACCACTACGATGGACGCAATTCGTTGTGGCGAGTCGCCGAGGCGCACAACGCCTATTACTACAACGAGCAGGTGCCGCTGTATGCCATGGAGACTCTGTATGACCTGATTTCAGGTCGCTACCTGGTCATGGGCATGAAGAACGAAGAGAAGAACCCCTACCGTTACAACTACGACACCAGCTCGCATCAGTACACGCCGGCAGCGCTGCGCAACTCCGGCGTGCGCTGAACCCAATCGAGCTTCACCCGACCCTGAAAAAAAGAAACCCGCATCGACGGCGGGTTTCTTTTTTACGGGCTGGCTGGCCGGACTTACTGCGAGAGCACCTGACCAATATTCTGATCCTTGAACACCCTGGTCAGGGCATCACTCAATACGTCGCTGACCAGTTTGGTATTGGTCTGCTCGTTCGGCGCCATGCCGAAGCGCTGGTTGAGGGTCGCTCCGTAGCGACCGGTGTAGCGTCGCCCGCCGTTCTGCACCTCGATGCGGAAGGTGGCGCCAATGGTCGCCTCTGTCACATACAGCCCTTCCTTGGGAGACTGATATTTCAACTCGGCCAGGGTCAGGGTCAGCTGCGGTGCGTTGTAGGCATTGGGCGACGGGGTAAAACCGAGCAAGCGGACAGCAGCCTCGGCCTCAGCCTGGAGCTTGGGCAGGATTTTTTCCTTGGGTACGCTGACAGCACTGGTTTCAGGGTAAAGACCACCGCGCGTACCGAGCGTCGGCGATGGACGGCCATCCACGATCCGCACTGCAACCGGCTGGCCCTGACCCACCGGATTGATGGTGCCGGTGAGTTTCGGGGTTGGGTCAAGTTGTTGCGGACTGTGCGCACAACCGGCAAGCGCCAGCGCGGACACAGCGAAAAGGCTGAACAACAGACGTTGCAGCATGCCGTCTTCTCCAGGTTGGGGGAACGATGGTGTGCAGTATAACCAGCACCGCAACCGCCCGACAGTAATGCGCAACAGCCTTGCCGGACTGGCATTGCACATTCATCAAGCGGTCATGAAGACCTGCGATAAAGCGGCAAAGCATTCGGAGCACGCATCATGCCAATGTCCCTCGCCTCGCTTCGCCGATCGCCACGCCGCCATTATGCCTTTGTCGATGAAAATGACTGCTGCCGCATGCTGCTGACCGCGGCCAACAGACCGCGCGGTGAGCGCTGGGTAGAAGTACGGGAAATACGTCTGGACTGGATCGGCAAACCCTTGCCGGTCTCAGGTGTTTCGCAACGCTGAAGGGCGCCCAGACAAAAAAGCCGCCCTGATCAGGGCGGCTCGGTCTTAACGCAGAGCCAGCCTCAGTCGGCCAGTCCCAGGCGCTTGTCGATCATCGCCACTACTTCACGGTAGGCAACGGCATCGGTTTCGAGAACATCTTCACGGGCCGGGAATATCTCTCCGAGCCTCGTGGTCCACGCCTCGCTCCTGAGCTGTTCGGGGAAGCAGCGCTGGATCAGATCAAGCATGATCGAAACGGTCACCGAGGCACCTGGCGACGCCCCCAGCAGCGCGGCAATGGAACCGTCCTGAGCCGACACCAGCTCGGTCCCGAACTGCAGAACGCCACCCTTCTTCGGATCTTTCTTGATGATCTGCACGCGCTGGCCAGCCACTTCCAGGCGCCAGTCTTCAGCCTTGAGCTGCGGATAGAAACCGCGCAGGGTCTCCAGGCGGTCAGCCATGGACTGCCGAACTTCCTTGATCAGATAACGGGTCAGATCCATGTTGTCACGCGCAACAGCCAGCATCGGCTTGAGGTTGCCCGGACGGATCGACATCGGCAGGTCGAGCGGCGAACCATATTTCAGGAATTTGGTGGTAAAGCCCGCATAAGGTCCAAACAGCAGCGACTTCTTGCCATCGACTACCCGCGTATCCAGATGCGGGACGGACATGGGCGGCGCGCCGACGGCCGCCAGGCTGTAGACCTTGGCTTGATGCTGATTGACGATTTCCGGATTGTCGCAACGCAGCCACTGGCCACTGACCGGAAAACCGCCGTAACCCTGGCCTTCCTCGATACCGGACATCTGCAGCAACGGCAGTGCCGCACCGCCCGCGCCGAGGAATACGAAACCGGCATCGATTTCGCGGCTGCTGCCATCCTGAGTATTCTTGACCTCTACACGCCAGCCTTTGCCATTGCGCTCAAGGCCGGTGACCTTCTGCAGATAGGACATCTTCACACCCGGCTTGGTCGCCAGGTAATCCAGCATCTGACGGGTCAGCTGACCGAAGTTAACGTCGGTACCGTTCAGGGCGCGGGTCGCGGCGATGGGCTCGTCAGCCGGGCGACCGGGCATCATCAGCGGCATCCACTCTTGCATGGTGGCGCGATCTTCGCTGTAGACGATGTCTTCGAAGGCATGGTGCTTTTTCAGCGCCTCGAAACGGCGCTTGAGGTAATCAATGTTCTTTTCGCCACGGACGAAGCTCAGATGCGGCACGACATTGAGGAAGTCTTTGGGGCTGCCGAAACCTTCACGATCACTCAGGTAGGCCCAGAACTGCTTCGAAACCTCGAACTGGGTATTAATGGTGACGGCCTTCTTGATATCGATCGAGCCGTCTTTGCTGTCCGGGGTGTAGTTCAGCTCACACAGCCCCGCATGACCGGTACCGGCATTGTTCCAGGGGTTCGAGCTTTCGACGGCTCCGGATTCCTGCAATTCGACGATCTCAAGACGGATGTCGGGATCGAGCTCCTTGAGCAGTACTGCCAGAGTGGCACTCATGATACCGGCGCCAACCAGTACCATATCTACCGCTTCGCTATCGTGTTGCGCCATTAACGCGTTCTCCAGAAACACAGCATTAAACTGTCACGACCGCAGTACGCGATCGCGTAAAACCACCAGCCAGACGGTCGAAAACGGAGGAAGTCTTCATACCGCTGTCCGGGCTTGTGCCCGAAAACAGCCCTCCAGAAAAGGGCTGCCCGCTGTCAGGAGAACGGCTTTTGGCCTACTCCCTCCCGCACCGCACCTTCCGGAGCAAGGCTACAGGCCAGGGCTCTACGGAAAAACGCTGCGGGATCATCATGTGTAGGCCGCCAGTCGCTCAGCCCTTGGTCCGGCGGCCGCAACCGGGTGCGGCGAGTCTCTTCAGCTCAGCCGCGTGCGGCCCGGATCACGTCGATATAAGGCGCTGCCTGACGCTGATCACCAATCAGGGCGACGATATCCCGACCCTCTGCATCCTGCGCCTGCAGGTCATATCCCGCCTCGGTGAAAAAGCCGACGAAGCGCGCGAAATCATCAACACGCAAACCGCGATAGGCCTTGATCAGCTTGTGCAGCGACGGCGGCGTGTCGTCAGCCGGCTCGGGCTCCAGAAACAGCCTGATCGACTCGTCGGAGATCTCTTCACCAATCACCTTCTGCTTGTCTTTGCGCATCTTCACTCCACTCGACGAGCCTTACGGGGGCGGCAGTTTACTCCTGCGGACCAGCGCACTCAACGCACCAGCGGCTCTTGCGACCAAGGTCGTACAGGGCACAAGCGCATCTTTGCTCTGGGCATATACTCGGCCTTTGCGCACATGGAGTGTCCTGGATGACTTTTCCGCCCCTGTTCGCCGCTTGGCGCCAAGCCTTGCGTTCGGGCTACAACGGTCGTGCCCTGCGTGGCGACATCAGCGCCGGCCTGACGGTCGGTATCATTGCCATCCCTCTGGCCATGGCACTGGCCATCGCAGTGGGCGCCCCGCCGCAACACGGGCTGTATACCGTACTGGTTGCTGCTCCGCTGATCGCCCTGACTGGCGGTTCACGCTTTAACGTTTCAGGACCCACAGCGGCTTTCGTGGTCATTCTGCTGCCCATCACCCAGCAATTCGGCCTTGGCGGTCTGCTGCTTTGCACCATGCTTGCCGGTCTGATCCTGATTGCCATGGGCCTGCTACGCGCCGGCAGACTGATCGCCTTCGTGCCCTATCCGGTCATTCTGGGATTCACCGCAGGCATCGGCATTGTCATCGCCACCCTGCAGCTCAAAGACGTGTTCGGCCTGAACATTACCGAACAACCGCAGCATTACATCGAACAGATCGGTCTGCTGGTCAGTTCCCTCCCCAGCGCTCAACTCGGCGACGGACTGGTCGCGGCGCTTTGCCTGGCGGTCCTGATCCTCTGGCCACGTTGGGTGCCGAAGGTACCTGGCCATCTGGCCGCACTCACGGTCGGCGCTCTGGCCGGACTCGCACTGGAGGCCTCAGGGCTGTCGGTTGCCACGCTGGGCGAGCGCTTCAGCTACAGCATCGATGGCGTGAGCCATCCCGGCATCCCGCCGTTTCTTCCGGACTTTGCCTGGCCTTGGACGCTGCCCGGCCCCGACGGCCAGCCGCTGGTGCTGAGCTTCGAGCTGCTCCATCAATTGCTGGCGCCGGCCTTCGCGATTGCCATGCTGGGCGCCATCGAATCGCTGTTGTGCGCAGTAGTCGCCGACGGCATGACCGGTAGCAGCCATGATCCCAACGCCGAACTGCTCGGCCAGGGCATCGGCAATCTGGTAGCGCCACTGTTTGGCGGCATCACCGCGACGGCCGCCATCGCCCGCAGCGCCGCCAACGTGCGCGCGGGAGCCTTTTCGCCCTTGGCCGCGATCATCCATGCCGGCGTGGTGCTGGTGGCGATTCTCTGGCTGGCGCCCCTGTTCAGTCACTTGCCGATGGCGGCCCTCGCGGCTCTGCTGCTGATGGTTGCCTGGAACATGAGCGAAGTTCCGCACGTGCTGAAAACCCTGCGTATCGCACCGCGCAGCGACGTTCTGGTCCTGCTCACCTGCCTGGTGCTGACCGTTGTATTCGATATGGTCCTGGCCGTAGGCGTGGGTCTATTGCTGGCAGCGGGCCTGTTCATCAAGCGCATGAGCGATTTGACCGACACCACCAGCCTGCGCGACAGCCAGAAGCGCCTGTTTGCCGACCTGCCCGAGCATGTCGCCGCCTACACCATTCGCGGGCCGCTGTTCTTCGGCGCAGCCGAGAAGGCCCTGAGTGTGTTGCGCCGCTTCAACCCGGAAGTGAAGGTGGTGATCGTCGATATCAGCGGCGTACCGATGCTGGACATGACGGCCCTGGCTGCGCTGGAAAATGTGCTGATGGACTATCGCAAGCAGGACATCGCCCTGATCATCGTCGGCTGCAGTTCAAGCGTACGCCTCAAACTGCGCCACGCTGGCATCCGCAGCCTGCCGGGGCACCTGCATTACGTGCGCGACCTGGCCCAATCCAAGCTGCAGGCCCAGCGCCTGCTGCAGGAGACAGCAGAGCCTGAGCCCGCCAGCTGAGATCAGCGGTACTTCTGCAGGTTAGCCATCATGTCCCGTAGCGCATCCATGTTGTCGACCGGATGCGTGGCGTTATCGAAGCTGCAGATATCATTCCAGCGCGCGGCGATCTCTTCGGCATCGAAACCCGCCGCCGGATCGAAGCCGGCGCCGCGGCTGCGCTCCCAGCGCACCTTGCCCATCCAGCCGCCACCTACCTCGAACAGGCCGGCGGTTTCCTGGCAACGCTCACTGGCCAGATACACCACCAGCGGGCTGACCAGTTCAGGCTTGAGCTGTTCAAAGATCTGCGGAGGGATCAGCCCTTCGGTCATCCGCGTAGCGCCGGTGGGGGCAATGGCATTGACCAGAATATTGCTCTTGCGGCCCTCCAGCGCCAGGGTGCGAGTCAGGCCATACAGGCCGAGCTTGGCCATGCCGTAGTTGGATTGACCGAAATTGCCGTAGATGCCGGAAGTGGACGAGGTAAAGATCACCCGGCCATAGCCCTGCTCACGCATATGTGGCCAGGCGGCACGCGTGACCTTGTAGGCGCCCTCGACATGCACCCGGTACACCGAATCCCAGTCGGTGTCTTCCATCTTGTGAAAGGACTTGTCGCGAAGGATGCCCGCATTATTGACCACCACATCGAGGCGCCCGAAGCTGTCCAACGCCTGCTGCACGATCTTTCCGCCGTCAGTGACCGAGTCGTGACTGGCGACCGCAGTCCCGCCAGCCTGGCGGATTTCCTCCACAACCTGATCGGCTGCCGAGTGATTGGCCCCTTCTCCCTGGGCGCTGCCGCCCAGATCATTGACGATGACGCGGGCGCCGTGGCGAGCGAACAGCAGCGCATGTGCACGTCCAAGGCCGCCGCCTGCACCGGTCACTATGACCACCTTGTCGTCAAAGCGGATGGTTTCACTCATCGAGGCTCTCCATGAATTGCTGTGGGTTGTATCCGGGAAGTGTCCGATGCGGCTTCTCGACTGGCAATCACGCGCATTGGAATGAATGCCCAGTCATAACCACAGCACGATGTGAGACGCAAAACAGCCCAGCGAAGGGCATCGACTCTGAAGTGGTCAATAAAACACCAACCAGTGCCAAGCCTTGCCTGCCGGGGCCTGCACACGTCTGCGAAAAGGTTATCCACAGCACGGTACACAAGGATCTTGGATAACTAGTCCACGGCTATCGGGACCATTGGCACAAGCAAAGTGCGACTCACCGTCATCACACCTATGCTGTCATTTCAGCAAACAATGGAGAGATGTCATGCCCAACCTCCACTTTCTGGAAAGCCTCTTTGCCGATTATGCTTTCGCCGCAAGTGGTACTTGCCCCTGGGAACAAGCCCGATAATGGCGCACCGGGAAACTCGCCGAGCCCCGAAGGCGTCTGCGAACAGCACAAAAATCGTACAGTCGGGTCTAACCCAGTCTCTATCTGGCCTGCAGAGAGTTTGCTGGCAGTTATCCACAAGACGCTCCACAGCAACCGTGGATAACTGCAAAAAGGCTTTTCTGCCTGCCGAAATCTCTTTGTAAATCAAGGCTAAAAGACTTGCCGCCGCAGGAGCAATATGCCCTTCCATAGGTTGAGCACTGTTTGTATAAAAAGTGAACAAGACCCTGAAAAACAAGCCCGGCCTGGTCTCTGACGCTTAGCCCCAAGGTTATCCACAGAACGCTTCACAGATAAACGGGATAACTCGGAGCAGCACTAAAACAAGAACTTCCCCGCCCCTTACCTGCTCCAATTCCCTGACCAGTGCTCTTAACGCCCCATCGCAGGAACCCGTCATGCCCGCACCGTGTTACCCCGGCGACGATCCATTTTGCATGCCCTGCCCAGGCAAGCGGGAAGGTGTTCGATGATGGCTTTTCTGGGGCTCGTGCTGGTTGCCTTCATCTGTTTTGCGCTGGTGTTCTATATCAAGCAACGTCAATACAACCACCCGGCGCTGCGCATGCCCTATCAGCTCAGGCGACCAGTGCTTCAGGCCCCCGAGCGTGAACTCCTGACGCGGCTGCAAGAGGCCGTGAACGATGACTACCTGGTCCTGTGCAAGGTGCGTATCGCCGAGGTGGTTGAGGTGACAGCCATTCCCCGGAGAGCGCACTGGTATCAGGCGACCAATAGAATATCGGCAGGGTGTTTCGACTTTCTCCTGTGCGATCCGCAGACCCTGGACGCTCTGTGCGCCATCGAGACGGAGCCTGCAACCGAAGCCAATGCCTTTCTCGACGAGCTCTGCACGACCATAGGCCTGCCGCTGCTACGCCTGCCGCCAGAAACGACGAGTTCCAGCCCCGAATTGCGCACCGCCATCGAACAGGCAACGGCTGGCTGAATTCGCTGGCTGAACAGCCGGCAGGCGATTACATTTGCGCACCGATAGCGGAGTCAACGACCCACTGGCGTTATGCCCGCATGTCCTCACACCTGCGAGGTGAAACCGACATGACGCTTCATCCCAGGCTCGCTGCTCTTTTCAATCTGGTCTCGCGCCTGATCAGCCGCTACCCCGGCATCATTGCGCTGTTCGGCTTCTGCTCGGGCATCGCCAGCTTCATACTGGTTGAACGCCATGCCGGCCTGGCCAAGGTCATCGCCGCCGTGATGCTGTTCGGCTGGCTCTGGCTGATGCTGGAAACCCCCCTGCGACGCAGCCTGGAACGCTGGTTCGGCTGGAAAGTACCACCCCCGCTGTTGCGCTATGTGACCCAGATGGTGCATCAGGAAAGCCTGTTCTTCGTCATCCCATTCTTCTTCATCACCACCACCTGGAACAGCGGTCAATCCGTGTTTACGGTAATGCTGGGGATGGCTGCGCTGATTTCGCTGATCGACCCGCTGTACTACAAATGGCTGGCACCACGGCGCTGGCTCTACCTGTCATTCCATGCACTGACACTCTTCGCGGTTCTGCTCACCGCGCTGCCAATCATCTTTCATCTATCGACCCCGCAAAGCTATCTCTGGGCGCTGGGCGTCGCCGTACTACTGGCCCTGCCGAGCCTGCGCGGACTGTTCCCGCAATGGCGCTGGAAAAACCTACTCGCGATCCCGCTGCTGGTCATTACCGTCGCAACGGCCGGCTGGCTGGGACGCACCTGGGTACCGCCTGCAACGCTGTGGCTGACGGATGTCGCGGTGACCATGCGCATGGACAACGCCTCGCGCAAGCCCGGCAACCGCCTGAGCCAAGTGAGCCTTGCCGAGCTGCACGCCGAGGGGCTGTTCGCCTTCACTGCGATCAATGCACCACGCGGACTGAAGGAGCGCATCTATCACGAATGGATACACAACGGTCGGCGGGTCGATCGTATCCCGCTCGACATCAGTGGCGGGCGCAAGGCGGGTTATCGCGCATGGACCCACAAACGCAATTTTCCTGCCGACGCTGCAGGCAAATGGCGCGTACAGGTCATGACCGAAGCGGGGCAAATGATCGGTATGTTGCGCTTTGAGGTCGTCGAGTGAACCGCGTACAGGCCGCAGACTCGAAAAACACAAGAGAAACTGTTGTACGGCCCAAAGGAGAAACGCATGGAATGGTGGGAAGTGATGAGCCGCACCGTTGCATCGGAATTTTCCGACCTTCCCGATCTCGAACACGCCACCCGCGTTTCGGTAAGACTGCTGCTGGCCACGGTACTCGGCGGCGTGCTCGGTTACGAGCGTGAACACAAGGGCAAGGCCGCAGGCCTGCGAACCCATATGCTGGTGGCCCTGGGCGCCGCGCTGTTCGTACTGGTGCCGCTCGAAGCCGGCATGCCGCTCGAAGATGCCTCTCGGGTCATGCAGGGCATCATCGCCGGCATTGGCTTTCTGGGCGCAGGTACCATACTCAAGGGCAATTCAGCCCAGGATGTCCAAGGCCTGACTACGGCGGCGGGTATCTGGCTGACGGCAGCCATCGGCGTCGCCTGCGGGCTGGGCCATGAGGCCACGGCAGTTCTTACCACCGGCTTTGCGCTGGTGATCTTCATCCTCATGCCACGCCTTGAACAACACGCTGCCAATACGGCCGACGGCAACCAGCAGGGCCGCGACAGCGAAAAGAACCCCTGATCCATCCCGACGCAGGAATAGGCCATGCGCACCCCTTACGCCCTCCTGACAACAGCGACACTCATGCTCAGCCTTGCCGGCTGCGGCGAAACCGCAAAATTGCCTGTGGGTTCCGGTTACGGCCCCCACCCGACCCTGCCCGAACCCAACAAGACGCTGATCCCAACCGTCAACATCGCCAAGGCGACCGGCTGGCCCGAGGGCGCCAGACCTCAGGCAGCACCCGGTCTGCGCGTCGAGGCATTCGCCGGCGACCTCGATCATCCACGCTGGCTGCATGTCCTGCCCAATGGCGACGTGCTGGTGGCAGAAAGCGATGCCCCACCCAAACCGGGCAACCAGGGGCTGCGCGGCTGGGTCATGAAAAAAGCCATGGCGCGCGCCGGATCTGGCGGCAAGAGCGCCAACCGCATCACCCTGCTGCGCGACAGCGATGGCGACGGAGTACCCGAAGAGCGCACGGTATTGCTTAAAAACCTGAACTCGCCATTCGGCATGGCGCTGGTCGGCGACTGGCTCTACGTCGCCAACACCGATGCCCTGCTGCGCTTTCCCTACGAGGAAGGCGCCACGCGAATCGACGAGCCGGGCGAGAAGGTGGTCGACCTGCCGGGCGGCCCCATCAACCACCACTGGACCAAGAACGTAATCGCCAGCCGGGACGGCTCGCGGCTGTACGTCACCAGCGGCTCCAACAGCAACGTCGGCGAAAACGGCATGGCCGCCGAGGAAAACCGCGCCGCCATCCTTGAAGTCGATCCGCAGAACAAAACCCTGCGCCTGTTCGCCTCGGGCCTGCGCAATCCCAACGGGCTGGCCTGGCAACCGGATAGCGGCGAGCTGTGGACCACCGTCAACGAACGCGACGAAATCGGCAGCGACCTGGTGCCCGACTACATGACCTCGGTGCGCGACGGCGGCTTCTACGGCTGGCCCTACAGCTACTTCGGCCAGCACGTCGACAAGCGCGTCGAGCCGCCGCGACCGGATCTGGTGGCCAAGGCCATCATTCCCGATTACGCCCTGGGTGCACATACCTCGTCGATGGGGCTGGCCTTTTATGACGGCAAACTGCTGCCGGAGCGTTACCACAAGGGCGCATTCATCGGCCAGCACGGTTCCTGGAACCGCAAGCCGCGCAGTGGCTACAAAGTGGTTTTCGTGCCGTTCAAGGACGGCAAGCCGGACGGTGCCCCTGTGGACATCCTCACCGGCTTCGTCAGCGCCGACGAGAAGGCCCTGGGTCGCCCCGTGGGCGTCGCCGTCGACAAGACCGGCGCCCTGCTGGTAGCCGATGACGTCGGCGACATTATCTGGCGCGTAACACCGAACACGGACTGAGAAGCCTCAGAGGATCACCGGCAGCCTATGGGTCAGGCGGATTTCCTCCTGCGATATCTCCACCCCGTACGCCAGCACCTCAACGCCCGCCGCCACCGCATCATGCAAGGCGGCGGCATACAGTGGGTCGATCTCGCTGGCCGGGCGCACCGCTTCGATGCCAGTCAGATTTACGCAATACAACTGCACCGCACGCACGCCATCACGCGCCAGCGCCGCCAGCTCTCGCAGATGACGCGCGCCACGGGTGGTGACCGCATCGGGGAAGGCCGCCACTGCCGTATCGTCAAAGCCGAGAGTGACGCTCTTGACCTCAACGAAGGCCGCCCCCGTCGGATAGTCCAGACAAAAATCCACCCGACTGTTTTCCATGCCGTAGGCGACTTCCCGCCTGAGCGCGGCAAACCCCGTCAGCTCTTCGATCACACCGGCCAACAGCGCCTCCTCCACCAGGCGATTGGCGCGCGCGGTATTCACGCAGGCCAGCCGGCCCTGCGGCGTTTCCACCAACTCCCAGGTGCCGGGCAACTTGCGCTTGGGATCGTTGTTGCGCTGGAACCAGACGCGCGCGGCCTCACCCATGCAGTTGAGCATCGAGCCGGTATTCGGGCAGTGGATGCACAGGTGTTCGCCGTCATCGGTGACGATATCGGCGAGAAAGCGCTTGTAGCGCCGCACCAGTCGGCCCGCTTCCAGCGGAGTAGAAAAGCGCATCAGCCTTGCCAGCTCTGCAGGCCACGAGCGATGCGCTCGACCGCCGCTTCGAGTTGCGGCAGATCCTGGGTGTAGGCGAAGCGCACATGATGCCCGGCCTGATGCCGACCGAAATCCAGTCCAGGGGTGATGGCAACGAACTGGGTTTCCAGCATGTGCTGGCAGAAGGAGAAGGCATCGCCGCCAAAGGTGCTGATATCGGCATATAAGTAGAAAGCACCTTCGGGCTCCACCGCGATGCCGAAGCCCAGCTCACGCAGGGCCGGCAGCAGGAAGTCGCGACGGCGGGCGAACTCGGCGCGACGTGCTTCGAGGATTTCCAGCGTAGCCGGCTCGAAGCAGGCCAATGCCGCATGCTGGGCCATGGTTGGCGCGCTGATGTAAAGATTCTGCGCCAGTTTTTCCAGCTCCGGGACCGCCCGGGGCGGCGCCACCAGCCAGCCCAGACGCCAGCCGGTCATGCCGAAATACTTGGAGAAACTGTTAAGCACGAAGGCCTCGTCGTCCACCTCCAGCACACTGGCCGCGTCGGTGCCATAGGTCAGGCCATGATAGATCTCGTCCACCACCAGATGCCCGCCACGCACCTTCAGTGCACTGGACAGCCCGGCAAGCTCATCGCGGCTCAGCAGCGTCCCGGTCGGGTTGGCCGGCGATGCAACCAGCGCACCGACGCTGTCGGTATCCCAGTGCCGGGCGACCAGATCCGGCGTCAGCTGGTAACGCACTTCAGGCCCTACCGGCACCAGTTGCGCGGCACCTTCGATCAGCCGCAGGAAATGCCGATTGCAGGGATAACCGGGGTCCGCCAGCAGCCAATGTTTGCCCGGATCGACCAGCAGGCTGCTCGCAAGTAATAAAGCACCTGAACCGCCGGGAGTAATCAGCACCCGTTCGGGGTCAATAGACAGCTGATAACGCCGTGCATAGAACCCGGCGATGGCCTCACGCAGCTGCGGCAGCCCTCGGGCAGCCGTGTAGCGCGTATGGCCGGCGGCGAGCGCAGCCTGGCCCGCGGCAACTATGGGCGCTGCAGTGGTGAAGTCCGGCTCGCCAATTTCCAAGTGGATGACGTCATGCCCCAGCGCCTGCAGTTCATTGGCACGCGCCAGCAGCGCCATGACGTGAAAGGGTTCGATTGCACGGCTGCGCGCACTGTAAGACGAGGTCATGTGACCTTCCTGATGAGAACAAAAAACCGATTCTACCCAAGGTCCCCCTGACGCCGCAGCCACCGTGATACTCGGGAGTAGCGCACCCCGATACGATCTGGTAAGTTCGCCCGCTTGTAGCCGCAGGGCTGGCACGGGCCGGCAGAGGGATCCATTATCCTGCGCAATGGACATAGCGAGAGGCGTTCATCCATGCCCATTACCAAAACGAAAAACAGCACCCAACTGATTCGCGCCTTCGAGCCTTACAAGGAATCCAAAGGTGAGGATTACATGAGCGACAAGATGCGCGCTCATTTCACCGGCATCCTCAATAAGTGGAAGCAGGAACTGATGGAGGAAGTCGACCGCACCGTGCATCACATGCAGGACGAAGCGGCCAACTTCCCTGATCCGGCCGACCGCGCCAGCCAGGAAGAAGAATTCAGCCTGGAACTGCGTGCTCGTGACCGCGAGCGCAAGCTGATCAAGAAAATCGACGAAACCCTGCAGCTGATCGAGGACAACGAATACGGCTGGTGCGACTCCTGTGGCGTCGAGATCGGCATCCGCCGTCTGGAAGCCCGCCCCACCGCCACGCTCTGCATCGACTGCAAGACGCTGGCGGAAATCAAGGAAAAGCAGATCGGTTCCTGATCCCGAAACGGGGCGCTACGGCGCCCCGCTTCATTTCTGCAGCACTGGCTTTTTCCGCCTCGCCGATCAGCACCCGAGCCGGCTCATGTCTTCATCCCCTTCTCTGACATCCGCCTACGTTGGACGCTTCGCACCAACACCCAGCGGCTACCTGCATTTCGGCTCGCTGGTTGCAGCCCTCGCCTCCTATCTAGACGCCCGCGCCGTCGGTGGCCGCTGGCTGCTGCGCATGGAAGACCTCGACCCGCCACGGGAAATGCCCGGCGCACAGATGGCCATTCTCGAAAGCCTTGAGCGCTACGGCCTGGAATGGGATGGCGAGATGCAACGCCAGAGCGCGCGCCACGATGCCTACCAACAGGCCATCGCGCACCTGCTGCGAGAAGGCCTGGCCTATCCCTGTCAATGCTCGCGCAAACAACTGGAAGCCCATCCGGGGCCTTATCCCGGCTTCTGCCGGAACGCCAGACAACCGCTGAAAAACGCCGCCATTCGCCTGCGCGTGCCTGATCTCGAATACCGCTTTACCGATCGAGTGCAGGGAGAATTCGCTCAGCATCTGGAGCGCGATGTAGGCGATTTCATCATCCGCCGCCGCGACGGCCTGTTCGCCTATCAGCTGGCCGTGGTGCTGGATGACGCCTGGCAAGGTGTCACCGAGGTGGTGCGCGGCGCCGATCTGCTCGATTCGACCCCGCGCCAGTTGTACCTGCAGGAACTGCTCGGCCTGCCGCAGCCGCGTTACCTGCACGTGCCGCTGATCATCCAGCCGGACGGGCACAAGCTGGGCAAAAGCTATCGTTCCCCACCGCTACGCCCGGACGAAGCCGTACCGCTGCTGCTGCGCGCCTTGCGCGCCCTCGGCCAACCCACCGCCCCGGAGCTGAACGACGCCCTGCCCGGCGAACTCCTGACCTGGGCCATCCCACGCTGGAACGCCGAGCGCATCCCACGCACGCTGACGCTGGCTGAGGCGCAGCTAGGCTGAAGCTGCTGGGAAACGAACGCAGTGTGAGGGCTGGCCGGGCACTGTCCAGGGGGCATTGCTCAGCAAACAGGCAATGTTAGAGCACCTCAGTAAGTGATCTCTCATCGGTATCAACGACTCAGCGCCCGCAGCACATCCGCGAGCTTCTTGACGGCGATTTCCAGCTCCGCCGGCGCATGGGCTGCAAACCCCATGAGAAAACCGCCCCTTTGCTCGTGCGACGCATGCAGCGCTGTCAGGCCAAGCAAGTCGATGCCGGCCCGGCGTGCGGCCTCCACGGCTTCGCCTTCAGAAATGTCACGGATGAAAATACAAGGCATCTGCATCCCTCCTGCCGGAACCCGCGGTTCCACGAAATCGGCAAGGTGCTTGCGCACCAGATGCGCCAGTACATCGCGTCGTTCGGCGTAAACGGCGCGCATGTTGCGCACATGCGCGCCGAAATGCCCACCCTCGATGAAACGTGCCAGCGTCAGTTGCGGAATCGGCGCGCTATGCCCATCCAACAAGGTGCGTGCCACGGTCATCGGCGCCACGAGCGGTGAGGGCAAGATCATGTAGCCAATGCGCAGGCCGGGAAACAGCGACTTGGTGAAAGTGCCGATGTAGATCGTCCGCTCGTGCGGGTCCAGCCCCTGCACGCATGCCGTGGGCTTGCCGGCGTAGTGGAACTCGCTGTCGTAGTCGTCCTCGATGATCCAGGCCTGGTGCTGCCGCGCCCATTCGATGACGGCCAGACGCCTGTCCAGCGCCAGCGTTGCCCCGGTCGGGAACTGATGCGAAGGGGTGAGAAATACCGCCTTGGCCGGCTGAGTGGCATCACGCAGATGCTCTACACGCATACCGTCGGCATCCAGCGGCACGGGCACGCACTCGAGGCCAGCCGCACCGAACGCCTTGCGCGCACCGTGGTAGACGGGGTCTTCGATGAATATCCGCTCACCGGCATCGAGCAGCACGGTGGCGCACAGGGTCAGGGCCTGCTGGGAGCTGGTCAACACCAGCACACGGTCGGAGGTGGCGTACGCGCCGCGTTCGAGATTGACGTAGTCCGAAATGGCCCGGCGCAGCGGCTCCATGCCCTGCGGCGGACTGTGCAACAGCGCCAGAGTGCCGTACTCCTTCAACACCTGCCGCTCCAGCCGTTCCCAGGTCTGCAGGGGAAAATTGCGCGTTTCCGGTACGCCAGGAGCAAAGGGGCGCGGCGTCAGGAAATCGCGCACGCCGCCACCCTGGAACATGGCACTGCCACGCTGACTAAGACGCAAGGCCTCCGTGGAACCCCTCGTTCGCGCCGCCGCCCCACGCCCAGACAGGCGTTGCACCCGTTGCGACACGAAGCTGCCGCTGCCTACGCGCCGCTCGATGAAGCCTTCCAGATGCAGCTGGCCATACGCCGATTCGACGGTATCGCGCGAAACGCCAAGCGATTTCGCCAGCGTGCGTGTGGCAGGCAACGGCTTACCGACATCGAGCGCGCCGCCGAGAATCAATTGCCGGATGGCCCGTTGAATACGCGCATGCAGGGGCAAAGCGGCATGGGCGGGGTCACCGAGCCAGGCTTTAACGGATTCAAGCTGGGCATATTTAAACAAATGGTCTGGATCTCTTGAAAAAGATGGCGGGGAATAACCTGCCATTTTAGCGCTATAAAACAACTGCCAATCACAGCGTTTTTCAGGAGTCGTATTCGAGCCATGCCATCTGCCAAGCCATCCTCGTCCGTTCGCTTGAGCGATCTTCCCCATCCCGTTGTCGCCGGCCTGGTTTCGGTCATCGTCAACTACGGCGGCACCTTCATCCTGGTGTTCCAGGCGGCACAGATGGCCGGCCTCAGTCCAGAGCTGACGGCTTCATGGGTGTGGTCGATTTCGATCGGCGTAGGGGTGACGGGAATCCTCCTCAGTTGGTTTTCACGCGAGCCGATCATTACAGCCTGGTCCACACCAGCCGCCGCGTTCCTCGTTACTGCACTGGCCACTACGTCCTATGCCGAAGCGGTCGGTGCCTACCTGATTTGCGCCGCCGCCTTCGTCGTACTCGGTCTGTCGGGCTGGTTCGAGAGGATTATCCGGCTGATTCCGCCAGGCGTGGCGGCCGGGCTACTGGCGGGCATCCTGCTGCAATTCGGGATCAAGGCCTTTGCCGGCCTGAGCATCGACCCGTTGCTGGCCGGGCTGCTGATCGTCACTTATGTAGTGCTCAAGCGCTTTACGGCGCGCTATGCCGTGGTCGGCATCCTGGTGCTGGGGCTGGTTTTCCTGCTCATACAGGATCGTGTCGATCTGACGGGGCTGGAGTTGAAGCTGGCCGCCCCCGTGTTCACCCTGCCGGTGTTCTCGCTAAACGCCTTGCTAAGCGTGGCGCTGCCGCTGTTCCTGATCACCCTGACCGGTCAGTACATGCCCGGCATGCTGGTGCTGCGGGGAGACGGCTTCAAGACCAGCGCCAACCCCATCGTCACCGTTACGGGCCTCGGTTCGCTGCTGATGGCGCCTTTCGGCTCGCACGCCTTCAACATCGCTGCAATCACGGCTGCCATCTGTACGGGTCGGGAAGCACACGAAAACCCGGACAAGCGCTGGATCGCCGGCATCGCCGCAGGCCTCTTCTACATTCTCGTCGGCGTGTTCGGCGTGACCCTGGCCGCCGTATTCATGGCCTTCCCGGCCACCTTCATCACCACGCTGGCGGGCCTGGCCCTGCTCGGAACCATAGGCGGCAGCCTCGCCAGCGCCATGGCCGACGCCAGAACGCGCGAAGCCTCGCTGATCACCTTTCTGGCCGCTGCGGCAAACATCTCGATGTTCGGCATTGGCGGCGCGTTCTGGGGGCTGTTGATGGGGCTGCTGGCCTATGCCGTACTCAACGGGCGCTTGCCACAGCGGACACGAGCGCCGCAACAGACCATTCAGCCGGGCACCGAGGCCGCAGCGGGTAAGGAAGCCTCCAACTGATGCCCGCCGTAGCGAGACGAATCGCCCTGCCTGCTCTATCCATCTGACTTGAGGACCGCTCCATGCAACACGCCACTTCCCACCTGATGCGGGCCTATGCCCGCCAGCCCGTTTCCTTCGTGCGTGGCAGCGGCGCACGCCTTTGGGATGAACAGGGCGTGGAGTACCTGGATGCCATTGCCGGCGTCGCAGTCACCAGCCTGGGACACGCCCATCCGGAAATCGCCGCAGTCATCGCCGAACAGGCCGGGCTGCTGCTGCATACCTCCAATGTCTTTCGCATCGACTGGCAGGAACGGCTGGGCGAACGCCTGTGCGCATTGACAGACATGCAGAAGGCCTTTTTCTGCAACTCGGGCGCGGAGGCCAACGAAACCGCCCTCAAGCTTGCAAGGCTGCACGGTCACCGCAAACAGCTGACCCAGCCGCAAATCCTGGTGATGCAGAACGGCTTTCATGGCCGCAGCTTTGCGACACTCGCGGCCACGGGTAACCCCGCGAATCAGCGCGGGTTCGAGCCACTGATGCCCGGCTTCCTGCGTGTGCCCTACAACGACATCGATGCGGTGCGCAGAATGGCCGAGCAGTCGCCCAACATCGTTGCCGTTCTGATCGAGCCTGTGCAGGGAGAAGGCGGTATTCGTGTCGCCAGCGCCGACTACCTGCGGGAACTGCGCACCCTGTGCGACCAGTACGACTGGCTGTTGATGCTCGACGAGATCCAGGCCGGAATGGGCCGCACCGGCGCCTGGTTCGGCTATCAGCACGCGGGCATCGCGCCCGATGTCCTGACGCTGGCCAAGGCGCTGGGCAACGGCTTTCCCATCGGCGCCTGTCTGGCGCGCGGCCAGGCCGCCGACCTGTTCTCGCCCGGCCAGCACGGCTCGACCTTCGGCGGCAATCCCTTAGCCTGCCGAGTGGCCTGTTCAGTGCTCGACATCATGGCGCGTGACAACCTGCCGGCACGCGCCGCCGTACTCGGGGACCGCTTGCTTGCCGGCTTGCAGCAGGCGCTTGGCGATCACCCGGATGTCATCGCCATCCGTGGCCAGGGCCTGATGGCGGGAATCGAGCTGAACAGGCCTTGCCAGGAGCTGGTCGTTCGCGCACTGGCAGAACAGCGCCTGCTCATCACGGTGACCCGCGACACCATCATCCGTTTGCTGCCGCCGCTGATCTGCGACGAAGCGCAGATCGACGAGATCGTGGCGCGTCTCTCTCGCCTCCTGCCCTCTATAGCGGAGGATCGCTCGGCGGCGCAGGGAACCCGCGACTTACATGAATACCCCGAACAGGCACTGACACTCCAACCCAAATCGTTGACCCGCAGGACCAACCATCATGTATGACACGCTTCTGACCCTGGCAGATTTCGATCCAGAACTGGCTCTGGCCATCCAGAACGAAGAACACCGACAAGAAAATCATGTCGAGCTGATCGCTTCCGAGAACTACGCCAGCCCGTTGGTGATGGCTATCCAGAACTCGGTCTTTAGCAACAAATACGCCGAAGGCTATTCTGGAAAACGCTACTACAGCGGCTGTGAGAACGTGGATGTGGCCGAGCGCCTGGCCATCGAGCGGGTCAAAGCGCTGTTCGATTGTGACTACGCCAACGTCCAGCCTCACGCCGGCGCACAGGCCAATGCAGCGGTGTTCCTGGCGCTGACCAATCCCGGTGATACCGTGATGGGGATGAACCTGGCACAGGGTGGCCACCTGACCCACGGCAACCCGTCCAACTTTTCCGGTAGGCACTACAGGATCGTGCCTTATGGCCTCGACCCCGCGACGGGATTGATCGCCTACGACGATATGGAGCGAATCGCCCTGGAAACCCGTCCCAGAATGTTGATTGGCGGTTTCTCGGCCTATTCCCGTTACAAGGACTGGGCGCGCATGCGCGCCATCGCCGACAAGGTGGGCGCGATTTTCTGGGTGGACATGGCCCATGTGGCCGGTCTGGTGGCTGCGGGCGAGTATCCGAACCCGCTGCCGCATGCCCATGTAGTGACCAGCACCACCCACAAGACCCTGCGCGGTCCACGTGGCGGCATCATCCTGGCCAGGGGACAAGGCGAAGACTTCTACAAGAAGCTCGACTCAGCGGTATTTCCAGGCATCCAGGGTGGCCCACTGATGCACCTGATTGCCGCCAAGGCGGTTGCCTTCAAGGAGGCTCTACTGCCCGGCTTCAAGACTTACCAAAAGCAGGTCGTGAGCAACGCCCGCGCCATGGCTTCGGTACTCCAGAAGCGCGGCTACAAGATCGTGTCCGGCGGTACTGACAACCACATGATGCTGATCGACCTGTCCGACAAGCCTTACACGGGCAAAGATGCGGATGCGGCTCTGAGCAATGCCTGCATCACGACCAACAAGAACTCGGTACCCAATGACCCACGCTCAGCCTTTGTGACATCAGGGGTGCGTATCGGCACCCCGGCCGTCACGACTCGAGGCTTCGGTGTGCCGGAGTGCGAAGACCTGGCGGGCTGGTTGTGTGATGTGCTGGACGCGCTGGAGGCTGGCACTATCGACCAAATGACGAAACGGGTAAGGGAGCGGGTAGTGACCTTGTGCCGTCGTTATCCGGTATACCGACAGCTCTGAATTCATATGCCACCAGGGCACGTTTTCGTTCACGTCGCGCCCAAACAGCAAACTTATTGCGCCACGCCCCAGCAACCGAGGCTGTTTCTAGCTGGGTGCTGGCGCTGAAAAGCGCTGTCCAGTCTTGTGCTTCTACCTGAAGCTTATGGCCTGCGGCTTCCCGCTGCTCTACCATCGCCCTACTTCCGACACGAGACCCGGCATGTACATCTACCGACTGGTGCTGCTTCTGGTAGTGGGGATCTATCTGTTCTCTCCCGCAATCATGGACTGGTGGATCGATCCCAACGGCGCCTGGTACCGGCCCTACCTGTTGTGGCTGATTCTTATCGTGGTGACTTTCATTCTTCAGAGCCAGCGCGATGCAGACGAGCTTTAGCCTCAGCCACCTGATCCTGATCAGCGTCGCCTACCTGCTAGTGCTGTTCGGGGTGGCCTGGGTCAGCGAGCGTGGATTGATTCCGCGCTGGATCATCCGTCATCCGCTGACCTACACCCTGTCGCTGGGCGTCTATGCCAGCGCCTGGGCCTTCTACGGCACGGTCGGCCTGGCCTATCAGTACGGCTACGGTTTTCTCGCGACCTATCTGGGCGTCTGCGGCGCGTTTCTGCTGGCGCCGGTGCTGCTCTATCCGATCCTGCGGGTTACCCGCACCTATCAGCTGGCGTCCCTGGCAGACTTGTTCGCCTTTCGCTTTCGCAGCACCTGGGCCGGCGCGCTGACAACCATCGTCATGCTGGTCGGCATGCTGCCGCTGCTGGCCTTGCAGATCCAGGCGGTCGCCGACGCCATCGGCATTCTCACCCTGGAACCGCTGCAGGAGCGGGTAGCACTGGGCTATTGCGTGATGATCATGCTCTTCACCATTCTTTTCGGCGCCCGGCATATCGCCACCCGCGAAAAGCATGAGGGCTTGGTCTTCGCGATCGCCTTTGAATCCCTGGTCAAGCTGCTGACCTTCGGCGCCATCGGTCTGTATGCGCTTTTTGTGGTATTCGGCGGTCCACATCAGCTGGAAATCTGGCTGCTACAGAACCAGTCCGCCCTCCAGGCGCTGCACACGCCGCTGCAGGAAGGGCCGTGGCGCACGCTGTTGCTGGTGTTCTTCGCCTCAGCCATCGTCATGCCGCACATGTACCACATGACCTTCACCGAGAATCTCAACCCGCGCGCGCTGGTCAGCGCCAGCTGGGGATTACCGCTGTACCTGCTGCTGATGAGCCTGGCTGTGCCACTGATTCTCTGGGCCGGGCTCAAGCTTGGCGTGAGCACCAACCCCGAGTATTTCACCCTGGGCCTGGGCATCACAGCGCAAAGCGAAGCCCTGACGTTGCTGGCGTTCGTCGGTGGCCTGTCAGCGTCCAGCGGGCTGATCATCGTCTGCACCCTGGCCCTATCGGGCATGGCGCTCAACCATCTGGTGCTGCCGCTCTACCAGCCGCCTACCGAAGGCAATATCTATCGCTGGCTGAAATGGACCCGCCGCAGCCTGATCCTGACCATCATCATGGCCGGCTACGGTTTCTACCTGATGCTTGGCGCCGAACAGGACCTGTCCAATCTGGGCATCGTCGCCTTCGTCGCAACCCTACAGTTCCTGCCGGGCGTGCTGTCGGTTCTTTATTGGCCCACCGCCAATCGCCGTGGCTACATCATCGGCCTGCTGGCGGGGATCAGCGTCTGGGTAGTCACCATGCTGTTGCCGCTGGTGGGCAACCTGAACGGCTTCTACATCCCCCTGTTCAACCTCGTTTATGTGCTCGACGACACCAGCTGGCATCTGGCCGCAATTGCCTCGCTGGCAGTCAACGTACTCGCCTTCTCGCTGTTCTCGCTGTTCACCGAAACCAGTGCCGAGGAACAGAGTGCCGCCGAAGCCTGCGCCGTGGAGAACATCCGCCGCCCGCAGCGCCGCGAGCTATCGGCTGCGTCACCGCAGGAGTTCGCCGTACAACTGGCCAAGCCGCTGGGCGGCAAAACCGCACAGCGCGAGGTGGAACAGGCGCTGCGCGACCTGCAACTGCCCTTCGATGAACACCGCCCCTACGCCCTGCGCCGTCTGCGCGACCGCATCGAGGCGAACCTGTCCGGCCTGATGGGGCCGAGCGTGGCGCAGGATATCGTCGAGAACTTCCTGCCCTACAAGGACGGCGCCGAGGGCTATGTCACCGAAGACATCCACTTCATCGAGAACCGGCTGGAGGAATATCACTCGCGCCTGACCGGCCTTGCGGCTGAGCTCGATGCCCTGCGTCGCTACCATCGCCAGACCCTGCAGGACCTGCCCATGGGCGTCTGCTCGCTGGCCAAGGACCAGGAAGTACTGATGTGGAACCACGCGCTGGAAGAGCTCACCGGAATCCCCGCACTGCAGGTGGTCGGTTCGCGCCTGACCACCATCGGCGAGCCGTGGCGAAGCCTGCTGGTGGACTTCACCCAGCAAACCGACGAACACCTGCACAAACAGCGCCTCTCGCTGGATGGCGACACCCGCTGGCTGAACCTGCACAAGGCCGCCATCGACGAACCCCTGGCACCGGGCAACAGCGGGCTGGTCCTGCTCATCGAGGACCTCACCGAGACGCAGGTACTGGAAGACCGACTGGTGCATTCCGAGCGCCTGGCCAGCATCGGTCGGCTCGCAGCCGGCGTCGCACACGAGATCGGCAACCCCATTACCGGCATCGCCTGCCTGGCACAGAACCTGCGCGAAGAGCGTGAGAGCGATGGCGAAATCACTGAGATCAGTAGCCAGATTGTCGAGCAGACCAAGCGCGTCTCACGCATCGTCCAGTCGCTGATGAGCTTCGCCCATGCCGGTGGGCGACAGCACGCTCAGTATCCCGTGTCCCTCGCCGAGATTACCCAGGGCGCGATCAACCTGCTGTCGCTCAACCGCAACACCACCGAAGTGCAGTACTTCAACCTCTGCGACCCGCACCATCTGGCCGAAGGCGATCCCCAGCGTCTTGCCCAAGTGCTGATCAACCTGCTCGCCAACGCCCGCGACGCCTCGCAACCGGGCGGCATTATCCGTATCCACAGCGAAGTCTCCGAGCAGACCGTGTATCTGCTCGTCGAGGACGAAGGCAGTGGCATTCCCAAGCCGGTTCAGGACCGATTGTTCGAGCCGTTCTACACCACCAAGGACCCTGGCGAGGGGACTGGCCTGGGCCTTGCGCTGGTCTATTCGATCGTGGAAGAGCATTATGGACAGATCCATATCGACAGCCCGACTGATCCTGAAACCCAACGCGGCACCCGCTTCCGGATCACCCTACCCAGGTTTACCGAAGCAACAAACGCTGAAAGTTGAAGAGGCGATCATAGAAATCTGCCCATAGCAGGCCGTCACGCAGCGACGGGCCGTAGCCGCCTCCAGACCGTCGAGAGAGTACTGATGCCACACATCCTCATCGTCGAAGACGAAACCATTATCCGCTCCGCCTTGCGCCGACTACTCGAACGCAATCAGTACGAGGTGAGCGAAGCGGGCTCGGTACAGGAAGCCCAGGAGCGCTTTGACATCCGGGGCTTTGACCTCATCATCAGCGACCTGCGCCTGCCCGGCGCGCCCGGCACCGAACTGATCAAGCTTGCTGCGGGCGTACCGGTGCTGATCATGACCAGCTACGCAAGCCTGCGCTCAGCCGTCGACTCAATGAAGATGGGCGCCGTGGACTACATTGCCAAGCCCTTCGATCACGATGAAATGCTGCAAACCGCAGCGCGCATTCTTGCCGATCGCGAGCAGGTGCGTAGCGCCCCGGCACAGGGCAGCAGCGGACAGTCTGCAGCGGCTGTGCAGGAGACAGGCAATGGAGAGATCGGCATTATCGGCCACTGCGCGCCGATGCAGGACCTGTTCAGCAAGATCCGCAAGGTAGCCCCAACCGACTCCAACGTACTTATCCAGGGCGAATCCGGCACCGGCAAGGAGCTGGTGGCGCGTGCCCTGCACAATCTTTCGCAGCGCGCCAAGGCGCCGATGATCTCCGTCAACTGTGCAGCGATCCCCGAGACACTGATCGAGTCCGAGCTTTTCGGTCACGAAAAAGGCGCCTTCACGGGTGCCAACGCTGGTCGGGCCGGCCTGGTGGAAGCGGCCGATGGCGGCACACTGTTCCTCGACGAAATCGGCGAACTGCCGCTGGAAGCCCAGGCGCGATTGCTGCGCGTCCTGCAGGAAGGCGAGATCCGCCGAGTCGGCTCGACCCAGTCGCAGAAGGTCAACGTGCGCCTGGTGGCGGCAACTCACCGCGACCTGAAAAGCCTGGCCAAGCTCGGCGAATTTCGCGAAGACCTCTATTACCGCCTGCACGTCATTGCGCTCAAGCTGCCACCGCTGCGGGAGCGCGGCAGCGACATCCTGGAAATAGCCGTGGCTTTTCTGGCACGTCAATCCGCGCGCATGGGCAACGACGACATGTATTTTTCGCATGAGGCCGAGCAAGCCATCCGTCACTACTCCTGGCCCGGTAACGTGCGGGAGCTGGAAAACGCCATCGAGCGGGCGGCCATCCTCAGCGAGAGCCCGGAAATCAGTGCCGAACTACTGGGCATCGATATCGAACTCGACGGCCTTGACGACGATTACGAGGAACCCTGCACCTCACGCGGTGACGGCTCCAGCGTAACCAGCAACGAGCCGACCGAAGATCTATCGCTGGAAGACTACTTTCAGCATTTCGTGCTCGAACATCAGGATCACATGACCGAAACCGAACTGGCACGCAAACTGGGCATCAGCCGCAAATGCCTGTGGGAACGCCGCCAGCGTCTGGGTATCCCGCGGCGAAAATCCAGTACCACCGCAGGGTAGCGTTTGTTACCCACCGCCCCGAGGCGTAACAGCGAGCCGGGTTTATCGGTAACGAAACCCGGTTTTTTATGCCTTCAGGTCGACAGCGAAAACCATCAAGCCGCTGATTTATAAAGACTTTTTAAAACTGGCACGACAACTGCTTTATATCTGGCACAACAACAATAACAAGCAGACCCACAATAAGAACAATACGTAGCGACTCCAGCAAAACAACGACAAGAAGGCGGAGGCGTAGCTAACTGATTCTTTTGGAGAGGACTTGCCACATGGGGTTTAGCCCCACGACCAGGCCGAGAACAATAAAAACTGCATAAGCAGTGCCTGAACTGGTTGGATCACTGGATCGATGGCAAATCAGCGACCAAAAAAATCCGTTTGCTCTTTGCTCCCAATGTAGGAGCGATTCCCAGAGGCGATAGCCGAAGGGAACGGGCGATCAAATAAAAACAACACGCCCGAAATACCAATAACAACAAAGCACGCAACATTCTTTAGAGGGGAGCTCAGGCTCCCCTTGTGCTTTATCGCACCGGCCAAATTTTGACACCTCTCCGCGCTTCGTTCACCATCCCGGCTCCCGGTGCTAGAATTCACGCCTGTTTCGTGCTCATTCTCTACGTCACCTGTCCTTTCGCCACACAGTGCCTCCCATGCTGAAAAAGCTGTTCCAGTCTTTTCGTTCCCCCCTGCGCCGATTTCCGCGCCCTCGACACACACCTGAAATTCTGTCCGGCAGGCAGCATTCACTGCACAGCGAGGACATCAACAGACACGCTGTCAGCATCGTCGAGCGGCTTCAGCAGGCAGGCTATGAGGCTTATGTGGTAGGCGGTTGCGTACGCGATCTGCTGCTGCGACTGTCGCCCAAGGACTATGACGTGGCCACCAGCGCCACGCCCGAACAGATCCGCGCCGAATTCCGTAACGCACGCATCATCGGTCGGCGTTTCAAGCTGGTTCACGTGCACTACGGTCGCGAGATCATCGAAGTCGCCACCTTCCGCGCCAATCACCCCGAAGCCGATGACGAAGAAGATGCCAACCAACTGGCCTCTCGCAATGAAAGCGGGCGCATTCTGCGTGACAACGTTTATGGAACGCTGATAGACGATGCCCAGCGTCGCGACTTCACCATCAACGCGCTGTATTACGATCCGACCAGCGAACGGATTCTCGACCATACCCACGGTGTCCACGACATCCGCAACCGGCTGATCCGCCTGATCGGCGACCCGGAACAGCGCTATCTGGAAGATCCGGTACGCATGCTGCGCGCGATCCGTTTTGCAGCGAAGCTGGATTTCGAGATCGAGAAACACAGCGCCGAACCGATCCCCGACCTGGCCGACCTGCTTTGCGATGTGCCCTCTGCGCGACTGTTCGATGAAATCCTCAAACTGTTCCTGGGTGGCAAGGCCTTGCGCACCTTCGAACTGCTGGTGGAGTACGACCTTTTCGCCCCGCTATTCCCGGCGAGCGCCGAAGCGCTTGAAGACAACCCTGAATACGCCGGCACGCTGATTCGCAATGCGCTGGCCAATACCGATCAGCGCATCGCCGAGGGCAAGCCGGTCACACCAGCCTTTCTGTTTGCCGCACTGCTCTGGCCCGCGTTGCCGGCGCGCGTGCTAGAGGCGCAGGAACGCGGCCTGCCACCGATTCCGGCGATGCAGGAAGCGGCCCACGAACTCGTCTGGGAACAGTGCCAGCGCACCGCCATTCCCAAGCGCTTCACCCTGCCGATGCGCGAGATCTGGGACATGCAGGAACGCCTGCCGCGCCGTCAGGGGCGTCGCGCCGATCAGTTACTGGATAATCCACGCTTCCGCGCCGGTTACGACTTTCTGCTGCTGCGCGAGAGCGCCGGTGAGCAAACCGACGGCCTTGGCGACTGGTGGACCGAGTACCAGGACGTCAGCGACAGCGAACGGCGCAACATGATTCGCGACCTCAGCAAGCGGGGCGATGACAGCGGCGCACCGCGCAAACGTCGACGCAGCGGTGGACGACGCAAACGCGGCCCGACCGAAGGCGCGCCGACAACGAACGAATGATGGAGCGCACATATATAGGTCTTGGCAGTAATCTTGCCGAGCCGCGGGAGCAGTTGCGTTGCGCGCTGATGGCGCTGGACGCTCTCCCTGATTGCCATCTCGTCGCCGCTTCTTCACGGTATGCCAGCGATCCGCTTGGCCCGGCGGATCAGCCGCGCTACAACAATGCTGTCGCAGCGCTGGATACCGGCTTGTCGCCCCTGCAACTGCTCGATGCACTGCAGGCGATCGAACTGGCCCAGGGCCGAGAGCGCAAGGCTGATCGCTGGGGACCGCGCACACTGGACCTCGACATCCTGCTGTTCGGCGAGCGCATGCTTGACGAACCCCGGCTGACCGTCCCGCACTATCACCTGCATGCCAGAGCCTTCGTGCTCTACCCGCTGGCCGAAATCGCACCGCAGAACCTGCAGTTACCCGACGGTCGCCGGCTTGCCGAGCTGCTTTCAGCCTGCCCCTTCGAGGGGATCGAGCGGCTGGATGAGCTACTGCCAGCGATCAGGTAACAGGCGTAACGCCTCCGGTAACACTCACGATTGACTTGGCGCGCCGCCATCGAGACTATAAGCGCCCTCTGCCGGCACGCGCTTTATTGACGCAGCAATGCGGCTTGCGGCAAAACCTAGGAGGACGGCATTCATGCCTGACGTAACCCTGACCACCCTGCAAGGCCTCAAACAGAAAGGCGAAAAGATCGTCATGCTCACCTGCTATGACGCCACATTCGCCAAGACCGCCAGCGAAGCCGGGGTCGAGATGCTGCTGATCGGCGACTCCCTAGGCATGGTCCTGCAGGGGCATGACAGCACGCTGCCCGTTTCCGTCGAAGAGATGGCCTACCATACCGCCTGCGTCAAACGCGGCAACCGGGGCGCGATGATCGTTGCCGACCTGCCGTTCATGGCCAATGCCACTACCAAACAGACGCTGAACAACTCAGCCGCGCTGATGAAGGCCGGCGCGCACATGGTCAAGGTTGAAGGCGCGGCCTGGCTGGCTGAGTCCATTCAGCTGCTGGCTGAGCGCGGCATTCCCGTCTGCGCCCACATGGGCCTCACGCCGCAGGCGGTGAATATCTTCGGCGGCTACAAGGTCCAGGGCCGCCAGGAGGCCCAGGCGCAGCAGATGATTGCCGACGCACAATCACTGGAAGCCGCTGGCGCAGCCCTGCTACTACTCGAATGCGTACCCAGCGAACTGGCGGCACGCATCACTCAGGCAGTCGGCATTCCGGTAATCGGCATCGGCGCCGGCAGCGACACCGACGGTCAGGTACTGGTCCTGCACGATATGCTGGGCCTGTCGCTCAGCGGGCGCACGCCGAAGTTCGTGAAGAATTTCATGGCCGAACATGGCGACATCGCAAAGGCCATCGCTGCGTACGCGGCAGCCGTCAAGGCCGTGGAGTTCCCCGCTGCCGAACACGGGTTCTCAGCATGAACGTGGTCAGAACCGTCGCCGACCTGCGCGCTGCAATCAACCGTGCGCGCAGCGAGGGCAAGCGCATCGGCTTCGTGCCCACCATGGGCAACCTGCACGACGGCCATATCGCGCTGATCAGAAAGGCCGGGCAGCGAGCCGATTTCGTCGTTGCCAGCATCTTCGTCAACCCGCTGCAGTTCGGCCCGAGCGAAGACCTGGCCAGTTACCCGCGCACCCTCCCCGCCGACCAGGACAAGCTGTTCGAGGCCGGCTGTCATCTGCTGTTCGCGCCTAATGTGCAAGAGATGTACCCCAGCGGCCAGGCCCTGCAAACCATTGTCAGCGTTCCCGGCGTATCCGAAGGGCTCTGCGGCGGCAGCCGGCCAGGACATTTCGATGGTGTTTCGACGGTCGTCAACAAGCTGTTCAACATGGTGCAACCAGATCTAGCGGTGTTCGGCGAGAAGGATTTCCAGCAGCTGGCAGTGATCCGCACCATGGTGCGCGACCTGAACATGCCGGTGCAGATCATCGGCGAACCCATCGTGCGCGCAGCAGACGGCCTGGCACTGTCCTCGCGCAACGGCTACCTCAGCCCGGAAGAACGTACCAGCGCCCCAGCGTTGTACCGCATCCTGTGTCAGATGGCCGAAGCGCTGCGCAACGGCGAGCAGGACTATCCGGCATTGCTGCTCCGAGGGCGGGAAGCGCTGCAGGCTGCAGGTCTGCGCCCTGATTATCTGGAAATCCGCAGCGCCACCGACCTGCAACCGGCCAGCGCCGAGACACGCGAACGCGTCATCCTCGCGGCGGCCTTTCTCGGCAAGACCCGCCTGATCGATAACCTGCAGGTCGATAGCGGCTCAGCCCAGCCGTAACCATCAATATCCCGCAAGCCCTCGGCCTTGATCACACCCGAGGGTTCGGGCACACTCTGCGCCGCTTGCGCACCCGGAGGACCCCGCCATGCACGCCATCATGCTCAAGGCCAAACTGCACCGCGCCCAGGTGACCCACTCGGTACTGGATTACGAAGGCTCCTGCGCCATCGACGGCGACTGGCTGGACCTGGCTGGCATCCGCGAATACGAACAGATTCAGATCTACAACGTCGACAATGGTGAACGCTTCACCACCTACGCCATCCGTGGCGAGGAAGGCTCGAAGATTATCTCGGTCAACGGCGCTGCAGCACACAAGGCCGGCGTTGGTCATCGACTGATCATTTGCGCCTACGCTCACTACAGCGAGGCCGAGCTGGCCAGCTTCAAGCCGCACGTCCTTTATATGGGCGCCGATGGCGATCTCAGCCATACCAGTAACGCCATTCCGGTGCAGGTTGCCTGAAACGCCAGTCTGCACTCCGAAAGCCCGCAACGCCCAGCGCGTCGCGGGCTTTTTACTGTTTCAGGGATTTCACTTGGCAGGTAAATCTGCAATGGTTTGGCTGTTATGCCGAGGACACCGAAGCGGCAAGCTTGCTTCGGAACGCAGCGCGCTTTTTCCAGTCTGACCAGTCTGCGACACCGGATATGTCGCAGCCGCTTCGACTGCGCCGGAGCGGTCCGCGCCTACAGGATTCAGGATGAATACCCACGCGCCAGCATGATCGAGTGACTTTCAGAGTCGCCCTTATCAGTGCAACGCATGCAACCGCAACCGTGCAGACAGTCCGCCACGCAAAGGAAGCCGCATCACATGAGCTACTATCAGCACCCTCTCGACGCCACTGCCCTGCCCTCCTGGAAGGCTCTGGAAGACCATCGCCTGGCCATGCAGAACTTCAGCATGCGCGAGGCGTTCAAGGCTGACCCGGCACGTTTCGAGGACCTCTCGGCATCCTGCTGCGGCCTGTTTCTCGACTACTCGAAGAACCTGATCACGCGTGAAACCCGCACATTGCTGGTCAACCTCGCACGTGAGGCCGGTGTCGAGCAGGCGACGCACGCCATGTTCGAAGGCGAGCGGATCAATGCTTCGGAGAACCGCCCGGCACTGCACACCGCATTGCGCCGCCCGATGGGTGACAGCGTGACGGTCGACGGGCAGAACATCATGCGCGAGGTACACACGGCACTGGCGCAGATGACGGATTTCGTCACGCGCATCCACAACAATCTCTGGCGCGGCTTCAGTGACAAGACCATCACCGATGTGGTGAACATCGGCATCGGCGGTTCCTTCCTCGGCCCTCAGCTGGTGTCCGAAGCACTGTTGCCGTTCACCCAGCACGGCGTGCGCACGCATTACCTGGCCAATATCGACGGCAGCGAATTTCGCGAAGTGACCGCCAAGCTGAATGTCGAGACCACCCTGTTCATCATTTCCAGCAAGACCTTCAGCACCCTGGAAACCCTGAAGAATGCCCAGGCCGCGCGCAACTGGTATCTGGGCAAGGGCGGCACGGAAGAGAAGCTTTACCGCCACTTCGTCGCAGTGACCAGCAACCGCCAGGCCGCCGTCGAGTTCGGCATTCATGAAAAGAACATCTTCCCCATGTGGGACTGGGTCGGCGGGCGCTACTCGCTGTGGTCGGCTATCGGCCTGCCCATTGCGCTGGCCATCGGCATGTCCAACTTCAAGGACCTGCTGTCCGGCGCCTACAGCATGGACCAGCATTTCCTCAGCGAGCCCTTCGAAAGCAATATGCCGGTGCTGCTGGCCATGCTCGGCATCTGGTATCACAACTTCTGGGGGGCACAGAGTTACGCCTTCCTTCCCTACGATCATTACCTGCGTAACTTCGTCAAACACCTGCAGCAGATGGACATGGAATCCAACGGCAAGAGCGTGCGCCAGGACGGCTCTGCAGTTGCCTGCAGCACCGGGCCAGTGATCTGGGGCGGCGTCGGCGCCAACGGCCAGCACGCCTATCACCAGTTGCTGCACCAGGGCACCCCCCTGATTCCGGCTGACTTCATTGTTCCGGTGGTCAGCCACAACCCGGTCGCCGATCACCAGGAGTGGCTCTACGCCAACTGTCTGTCCCAGAGCCAGGCGCTGATGCTCGGTAAGACCCGCGAGGAAGCCGAGGCCGAATTGCGCGCCAAGGGGCTGAGTGAAGCGGAGATCCAGCGCCTGGCGCCGCACAAGGTGATTCCGGGCAACCGCCCGAGCAATACGGTGGTGATGGAAACCATCAGCCCCGGCCGCCTCGGCGCGCTGATCGCACTCTATGAACACAAGGTGTTCGTTCAGGGCGTCATCTGGGGGATCAATTCCTTCGATCAATGGGGCGTTGAACTGGGCAAGGATCTGGGCAAGGCCGTCTATGGCCAGATGACCCGTTTCGATGCCGCCCCCGCCGAAGACGCCTCGACCCAGGGCCTGATCAACTTCTTCCGCAGCCGTCATCGCGGCTGATTCCGCACGCTGCAACCGGATGGCGTAACTGTCGCTGTCCGGTTCCTTGTTCCGCGCGACGGAAGAGGTTCAGGTAACATTCGTCCTCTTCCGCCACCGCCACCGCCCGCCATGGAATTTGTCCGCCGCCATATCGAAACCCAGGTACTGAGCCTCACCGGCCTGGCCATCGGCGGTGTCGACTATGAAAACCCGCCGGGCGATCCAGGCCTGTTCGGCCCGGAGTCGGTGTGCTGGAAGGTGCATGGCGATTTCACCTCGATGCTGATCGGCGGCATTTCGGCCTTGCTGTTGCAAGCGCTGCATCCGCTGGCCCTCGCCGGCGTCTGGGACCATTCGAACTTTCGTGAAGACCTGCTCGGACGCCTGCGCCGCACCGGACAGTTCATCTCGGCTACCACTTTCGGCAGCCATGCCGATGCCGAGCGCCTGATCAAACGGGTACGTTCGATACACCTGAACGTCACTGGCCATGCAGCGGATGGGCGCCCCTATGCCGCCAGCGACCCGGAACTGCTGACCTGGGTTCATGTGGCCGAAGTCAGCAGCTTTCTCAAGGCGCACCTGCGCTACCTGAATCCCTCCCTGCCCGGCAGCGAGCAGGATCGCTACTACGCCGAAGTCGCACGGATCGCCGAAGCCCTTGGCGCACGTGACGTACCCCGCTGTAGAGACGAGGTCGCCGACTATCTCGAAACCCTGCGCCCACACTTGCAGTGCGACGAGCGCTCGCGGGAAATCCTGCGCTTCCTGTTCGATGCGCCGGCGCCCAGTACCTTAGCCAGACCCTTCGGCACCCTGATGATGCAAGCCGGCGTAGACCTGCTACCGGACTGGGCCGGTGGCATGCTCGGACTGCAGCAAGGCCCGCTCCAGCGCCAGGCCATACAGCTCGGCGTCCGAAGCACCGCACCGTTGCTGCGCTGGGCTGTGCGCAACGGCTCCGTACACCGCGCCAGACGCCGCATGGGCCTGCCGATTCGATAGCCATACTGCAGTCCGCTTTGCCTGTGTCACACACCGGAACCCGGGTCCCATGCCATACTCCAAAGCAGTCAATCGCCTGGAATCAACGTCGCATGCCCAACGGAATGAAGCGCGCGCTCATCGGCCTGATGACCGCACTGACCTGCTATTGCCTGCTCGGCTTTCTGGTACTGCCGGGCATCGCCCAGCGCATCGTCAACCAGCAACTGATCCAGTACGCCACGGTCCCGGCTCGCCTGGAGCGGATCGAGTTCAATCCCTTCACGCTGGAGCTGACGCTCTTCGACCTGCACCTGGGCGAGGAAGGTCAGCAGCAACTCGGGTTCGAACGCCTCTACCTGGATCTGGAATGGAGCAGCCTGTGGCGCCGCGAACTGCAGATCGCTGACCTCGAACTGGTCCGGCTGCAAACGCAGGTGTTGTTCGACAAACAGGGCGTACTCAACCTGAGTCAGCTGTTCAACCTGCCGGCAAGCAGTGAAGAAAAGCCTGACGAAGCTGATCAGGAACCCTTTGCCCTGAGCATCGGCCGGCTGCAACTGGTGGAGGGTTCGATTCGATTCGCCGATGAGCGACCAGCCGATCCCATCGACTTTCTGCTTGATTCGCTGAATTTCGAACTGCTCAACTTCGCCACTCGCTCGGATGAGTCCGCCGAGGCGGTCCTGGTTGCCACCGGCCCCAGCGGCGCACGTGTGGATTGGACAGGCCAGCTCAGCCTGTCGCCCATGGCCTCATCCGGCCGAATGAAGATCAGTAACCTGCAACTGAAGGACTTCTGGGCCTACGCGCAGGACGCCCTCCCCCTGCGACTCATTGAAGGCCAGGCCAATTTCGCCAGTGACTACCGGCTCGACCTTGGCGAGGGCACCGAACTGCAGCTGAGCGATCTGAGCCTGCAGCTTTCACCCTTCAAGCTCGACACCCCGGCTGGCCAGCCACTGGTGCGCCTGGAGCAGCTCGAGATCAGCCAGACAGCGGTGGATCTGGCCAGACAGCAGGTCATCATCGGTGCGTTGCGCAGCCAGGGACTTGAAACCTGGGCAACCCGCGAGCGCGACGGCAAGCTGAACTGGCAGAAGCTGCTCTCACCCTCCAGTGACGAAGAGTCGACAGTCGCAACCACGGACTCAGCAGATGATGCCGACACGAAGACGAGCTGGCAGGTTCTCTTGAAAAGCGCGCAGTTGCGCGACTATCAGTTGCATTTGAGTGATCGGGTTCCAGAACAGGAAGTCGCTCTGGAGCTGGGCCCGCTGAATCTCGACTTGTCCGATTTCGACAGCCAGGGCACCACACCTTTCAATCTTGAACTCAATACCGGCATCGGCAAGCGGGGCGCTCTACAGGCACAGGGGCAGTTGCAGCTGACACCACTGGCGGGCACGCTGGCAATCGACAGTCAGGACATCGACCTGCGTATCGCCCAGGCCTACCTGACGCCATTCGTACATCTGGAGCTGCGCAGCGGCTTTCTTGCCAGCCAACTGAAACTCGAACTGATCGAAGCCGAACCGCTGGCGTTCAACCTGGCCGGGGCGGTCGAAGTCACCCAACTGCATACGCTGGACACCATCAAGAACCGCGACTTCCTCAAATGGCAGCGACTGCAGCTCAAAGGTCTGGATTACCGTCACCCCCGGCAATTACAGATGGAGCGCATCGATCTGACGCAGCCTTACGCCCGCTTCATCATCAATCCCGACCTCACCACCAATATCAATGACCTGCTGGTAGACAAGCCTTCGACGCCTCCGGGCGGCGCTGCCACTGAAACAGCGGAGCAGGAACCTCAGCTGGCCATCCGTATCGGGGGCGTCAATATCGCCGATGGCTCGGCCAACTTCTCTGACCTTAGCCTGCGTCCGCCTTTCATTACTGCCGTGCAGGAACTCAATGGTGCGGTGGGCACACTGGACAACCGTCAGCAGCAACCCGCCTCGGTAGACATCGCAGGCAAGGTTGATCGCTATGCACCGGTCAGTTCAAGGGGAGCCTCACCCCATTCGACCCGTTGCAGAGCCTGGACATCGCCACCCGTTTCAAACAGATCGAACTGACCACGTTATCGCCCTATTCCGGCAAATTTGCCGGCTATCGCATCCAGAAGGGCCGAATGGATCTTGATCTGCACTATCGCATTCAACAGGGCCAGCTCAACGCCGAGAACAAGGTCGTGCTGCAACAGCTGCAACTCGGCGAACAGGTCGACAGCCCCGAGGCCGTCGATCTGCCCGTTCGGCTGGCCGTGGCACTGCTCAAGGACAGCAAGGGCACCATTTCTCTCGAACTGCCGGTGCAGGGCGATCTCAATAACCCACAGTTCGATGTCATGCCCATCGTCTGGCAAACGCTGCGCAACCTGATCAGCCGCGCGGTTCAGGCGCCATTCAAGTTCCTTGCAGGGCTCGTGGATGGCGATCAGGCTGACCTCAGTCAGGTACTTTTCGCACCCGGCAGCAGCGAACTCGACGCCCAGGCACGCAGCAATCTGGACACTCTGGCCCATGCGCTGAACGAGCGCCCGGTGCTGCGTCTTGAAATCGAAGGGCAGAGTTCACCGCAGGCAGACGGCCCCTTGCTTGCCGAACAGTGGCTGCAGCGTGAATACCAGCAAACCCTGTACAGCATGCTGCAACGACGCGGCGACAAGGTGCCAGCCGATGCGGCGCAACTGGAGGTCAGCGAGGATGACAAGACCGCTCTGCTCGAAGGTATCTACCGTAGCCGCCTGAAGCAGCAACCGCCCGAGCAATGGAAAGAACTTGATGAGGTGCAGCGTCGGCAGAACATGCATGACGCCGTGATTGCCAGCCGGGCGGACAGTACCGCACTGCTGCGCAGTTTGAGCCGAGCCCGCGCCAATGCGATCAAGGATTATCTGGTCGATCAGGCCAGCCTTGATGCGTCCCAGGCCTACCTGCTTGACACAGGCACCAGCGAAGCCGAAGCGGACGGACAGATCCCGACCACCCTGCATCTGGGAAGCGAATGATATGCGCACGCGTTTCCAAATCCTGCTGCTCGGCCTGATGTTTGCCAGCCCAACCTCACAGGCCGACACCCTGCGCTGCGGCACTCAGCTGGTCAGCACTGGCGACAGGACCTTCGAGGTTGAGCGCAAATGCGGCGCCCCTAACCAGCGAGACCTGGTTGGCTACACCCTCGGGCCACATGCCAGGCAGGAAATGATCATCGAGGAATGGCTCTATGGCCCCACCAACGGCAAGCTCAGCATCCTGACTTTTGAAGGCAACCGATTAATACGTATCGAGTCACGACGCGACCGCTGACAAGGAACCCATATGTCCATTGCACCGCTATTCACATTACTGATGCTTGCCGTTGCCAGTACTGCGCAGGCTTCTTCCACCTATCGCTGCGCAAGCGCATTGGTCAGCCTGGGCGCCTCAACGGCTGAAGTCAGAGCCAAATGCGGCGAGCCCGCCGGCGCTGCGCAGGTAGGCTTCAAGACTCTTGTTGACAGGTATGGGTATCAACAGGAAGTAGAGGTCGAAGAATGGACCTATGGCCCCATCCATGGGATGTACCATTTCCTGCGTTTCGAAGGGAACCGCCTGCGTCATATAGACAGCGAGCGGGGTCGCTGAAAAAATCATCAAGGACAGCCGGCTGGCGAGGCATCCGTGCCTCGCCAGCAAGCGTGTCAATGTGTCAATGTGTCAGCACAAAGGATCAGTCAACCGTTTTCAGGCCGTCTGCCGAAACTTCACGTACGCCCTTGATGCCTTTGGCCTTGCTGATAGCCACTTCACGTTCAGCCTCGGTGGCTACGGTGCCGGAGAGGGAAACAACGCCATCCTTGGTTTCAACTTCGATATCCATTCCGGGTGTGGCATCCTCGGCCAGCAAGGTGGACTTCACCTTGGTGGTAATCCAGGTATCGGAAACGGCATCACCGGCTTCATCCATGCGGTCATTGGTGGCCAGCATAAGTGCATCCGCTTTCTGCGCAGCAGGGCTGACCTCGGCGACCGCGACACCCGAAAGCGACAGGCTCAGGGCAGCAGCAATGGCGGTGGCTGTAAGAGAGTTCTGGATTGTATTCATAATGGCACTCCTGTTTCTTTAATCACTGCGGAATCACTCCGACCGCAGTTCCACAAGAGTTATCGCAAGCGGCATGCCAGTTTTTCAGACCTAAAATATCTTTATATATCAATAGCTTGAAAAATGACGGTAGCGTAACGCTACTAGCACACTGCATGTTTCGCCTCCGCAAGGCGTGCAAGTTGCAATAAGTCAGCATCCGCTTAAAAGCAAACGCCCCGGAAATCCGGGGCGTTTGTTTAACCTGCAGGCCTGAAGAACTCAGAGTCTGCGGAGGGCTTTTTCACACATCAGGCCACTCAGGCGTCGGAAGCCTTCGCCGCCGCGACATCCTTGATCGAAAGCTTGATGCGACCGCGGTTATCCACGTCCAGCACCAGCACTTCAACTTCCTGGCCTTCCTTGAGGATGTCGGTGACTTTCTCGACACGCTGATCGCTCAGCATCGAGATGTGCACCAGACCATCCTTGCCCGGCAGGATGTTGACGAAGGCACCAAAGTCGACAATGCGCTCGACCTTGCCAACATAGATCTTGCCGATCTCCGCTTCTGCAGTGATGCCCAGCACGCGCTGACGTGCAGCCTCTGCCGCTTCCTTGGTTTCGCCGAAGATCTTGATGGAGCCGTCGTCTTCAATGTCGATCGACGCCTTGGTCTCTTCGCAGATACCACGGATGGTCGCGCCACCTTTGCCGATCACGTCGCGAATCTTGTCCTGGTCGATCTTCATCGCGATCATGGTCGGTGCGTTGGCCGACAGTTCACTGCGCGATTGCGCAATGACCTGGTTCATCTGGCCGAGGATGTTCAGGCGAGCTTCCAGCGCCTGCTCCAGCGCCTGCTCCATGATCTCTTCGGTGATGCCCTGGATCTTGATGTCCATCTGCAGCGCGGTGACGCCCTTGGCGGTACCGGCTACCTTGAAGTCCATGTCGCCCAAGTGATCTTCGTCACCGAGGATGTCGGTCAGAACGGCAAACTTCTCGCCTTCCTTGACCAGGCCCATGGCGATACCGGCTACCGGTGCCTTCATCGGCACACCCGCGTCCATCAGCGCCAGGGAAGCACCGCAAACGGAGGCCATGGAGCTGGAACCGTTGGATTCGGTGATTTCCGAGACCACGCGAATGGTGTACGGGAACTCGTCGGCGCTTGGCAGCATGGCTGCAACGGAGCGACGCGCCAGACGGCCGTGACCGATTTCGCGACGGCCAGTTGCGCCCATGCGGCCACATTCGCCCACCGAGTACGGCGGGAAGTTGTAGTGCAGCATGAAGGGGTCTTTCTTCTCGCCTTCAAGGGTGTCGAGCAGTTGCGCATCACGGGCGGTACCGAGGGTAGCGACCACCAGAGCCTGGGTTTCGCCACGGGTGAACAGCGCTGAACCGTGGGTCTTGTCCAGGACACCGACTTCGATGTTCAGACCACGCACGGTACGGGTGTCACGGCCATCGATACGCGGCTTGCCGTTGACGATGTTCTCGCGCACGGTGCGGTATTCGATTTCGCCGAAAGCCTCTTTGACTTCACCCGCGGACGGTTGACCTTCTTCGCCGGAGAACTTGGCAACCACCTGATCCTTCAGCTCGCCCAGGCGCGCATAGCGGTCCTGCTTGATGGTGATGGTGTAAGCCTGGGAAATCGCCTCGCCGAACTCGCTACGAATAGCCGACAGCAGCGAAGTGTTTTCCGCTTTAGGCTGCCAGTCCCAACGCGGCTTGGCAGCTTCGGCAGCCAGCTCGGTCACGGCCTGGATCACAGCCTGGAATTCATCGTGGGCGAACAGTACGGCGCCCAGCATCTGGTCTTCGGTCAGCTCTTTGGCTTCCGATTCAACCATCAGTACGGCGTCCTTGGTGCCGGCGACGACCATGTCCAGGCTGGAAGCCTTGAGCTGCTCATAGGTCGGGTTCAGCAGGTAGCCGGTTTCCGGGTGGAAGGCAACGCGCGCGGCACCGATCGGGCCGTTGAAGGGAATGCCGGAGACCGCCAGGGCAGCCGAGGTACCGATCATCGCAGCGATGTCCGGATCGGTCTTCTTGCTGGTGGACACCACGGTGCAGATGACCTGCACTTCATTCTGGAAACCTTCCGGGAACAGCGGACGGATCGGACGGTCGATCAGGCGCGAGGTCAGGGTTTCTTTTTCGCTCGGACGCGCTTCACGCTTGAAGAAACCGCCAGGGATCTTGCCGGCAGCGTAGGTTTTTTCCTGATAGTGAACGGACAGCGGGAAAAAGCCCTTGCTCGGGTCGGCGGTTTTCGCGCCGGTTACAGCGACCAGTACAGCGACGTCGTCGTCAACAGTGACCAGCACAGCGCCGGAGGCTTGACGGGCGATGCGGCCAGTCTCGAGGGTTACGGTCGATTGACCGAACTGAAATTTCTTGATTACCGGGTTCACGGTGTTTTCCTTCTCTCTGTTGCCTTTGGGGGAAATTGGCGGAGGGGCGGGAATCGGACCCGTTCTCTCCTGCAAAAGCCAAAAAGCTGAAAGCTCGAAGCCGCAAGTGGAGGATTGCTCCGACTTTCGACTTCAAGCTTCCAGCTCCAGGCTTCCAGCTCGCTACGTCTTAACGACGCAGACCCAGACGACCGATCAGGGTGCTGTAACGAGTAGTGTCCTTGCCCTTCAGGTAATCCAGCAGCTTACGACGCTGGTTGACCATACGGATCAGGCCACGACGTGAGTGGTGGTCCTTGCCGTTGGCCTTGAAGTGGCCTTGCAGCTTGTTGATGTTGGCGGTCAGCAGGGCAACCTGCACTTCCGGGCTACCGGTATCGCCTTCAGCTTGCTTGTACTCGTTAACGATCTGGGCTTTTTCTTCAACGCTAAGTGCCATGATGGGCTCCTTACAGTGAACAGGCCGGGAAAATCCCGTGTTTTAAAAGAGGGCTGACCGTGCCTGCCAACAGCCATCCTCATGACGCAACACACCACCCGGGCGCATTGCGTATCGGTCATTCCGACCGAATCAGTCGACGCGGCGCTATGCGTCCGTCTTCACTCACTTCACCGATACCAATAAAGCGACCGGTGTGATCCTGTACACGCATCATGCCGAACTGCGGCGCTTGCGGTGCACGCACCGGTTGTCCGTGCAGCCAGTAAAATGCGCTGTGTTCCGAAAGCTGCAACAGCGGCCAGTGCTCCAGCCCGCTGTCGACCGGTTTCAGAAAAGCGTCAACCGCCTCTGCTCCGCCCTCGGCATGAGCCTGTTCCAGCGCTTCAAGCGTCACCGTCTGGGTCAGGTCGAAGGGGCCTGCCTGGGTACGCCGCAGCTCTGCCACGTGCGCTCCACAGCCCAATTCCCGTCCAATGTCTTCAACCAACGTGCGGATATACGTGCCTTTGCTGCACGAAACTGCAAATCTAGCCCGGTCGGCGTCCAGTGACAGCAGATCCAGGCGCGCAATGGTAACAGAACGCGGCTCTCGCTCCACCACCTCTCCGGCCCGCGCCAGCTTGTAAAGTGGCTGACCGTCACGCTTGAGAGCCGAATACATAGGGGGAATCTGCTGAAGCTCGCCCCGAAACTGCGGCAATAGGGCTTCAAGCTGGGCCAGGGAGACATCGACCGGCTTGCGCTCGATAACCTCGCCTTCCGCATCAGCCGTGGTGGTGGTCACACCGAGCTGAGCAACCGTCTCGTAGCCCTTGTCGGCATCGAGCAGATATTGCGAAAACTTGGTGGCCTCACCGAAGCACAGAGGCAACACCCCGGTGGCAAGCGGATCGAGGCTGCCGGTGTGCCCCGCCTTTTCTGCATTGAGCAGCCAGCGAACCTTCTGCAGCGCCGCGTTGGAGGTAAATCCACGCGGCTTGTCGAGAAGGATGATGCCGCTGACGGCACGGCGAATGCGTTTTACCTGGGCCACGCCTTATTCTCCATCGCTGTGCTTGCGGTCTTCGGCAACCGCCCGCTCGATCAGCGAGGTCAACTCAACCCCGCGACGAACGCTGGCGTCATAGCTGAAATGCAGCTGCGGCACCGTGCGCAACTTCATTGCCTTGCCCAGCTGCATGCGCAGGAATCCGCCGGCATCGTTGAGGATCCGCAAGTTGCCCTTGACTGCATCCTCGTCGTCGTCCTTGCCCATGATGGTGATAAACACCTTGGCATGGGACAGATCGCGACTGACTTCGACAGCGGTAATGGTTATCAGACCGAGACGCGGGTCCTTGATCTCGCGCTGGATCAGCGATGCCAGCTCACGCTGCATCTGGTCGCCTATACGCTGGGTACGACTGAATTCTTTGGCCATAAGATTTGCCTCAAGCTGCAGGCAACAAGCTGCAAGCCATGAAAAAATTTCAAGCCACAAAGCCAAACGGCAAGCACCAAGTGATCACACTTGAGGCTTGCCGCTTGAAGCTTGCAGCTCGGGTTACAGCGAACGTGCCACTTCGACTTTCTCGAAGACTTCGATCTTGTCGCCAGCCTTCACGTCGTTATAGCTCTTCACCGCGATGCCGCATTCCATACCGGCACGCACTTCGGCAACGTCATCCTTGAAGCGACGCAGCGATTCCAGCTCACCTTCGAAAATGACCACATCGTCACGCAATACACGGATAGGACGGTTGCGGTGCACCATGCCCTCGAGGACCATGCATCCGGCAACGGCACCGAACTTCGGCGAACGGAACACGTCACGCACTTCCGCAATACCCAGGATATTCTCGCGAACATCACTGCCGAGCATGCCGGTCAACGCTTTCTTGACGTCTTCGATGATGTCGTAGATCACGTTGTAGTAACGCAGATCCAGACCTTCCTGCTCGACGATCCTGCGTGCGCCCGCGTCGGCCCGCACGTTGAAGCCGAACAGCACCGCATTGGATGCCAGCGCCAGGTTGGCATCGCTCTCGGTGATACCACCGACACCGCCACCAATCACGCGCACCTGCACTTCATCATTGCCGAGCCCGCTGAGCGAGCCTTGCAAGGCTTCGAGGGAGCCACGGACATCGGATTTGAGGACGATATTGAGCGTCTTCTTCTCTTCCTGACCCATGTTCTCGAAGATATTTTCCAGCTTGCCGGCATGGGCGCGGGCGAGTTTGACTTCGCGGAACTTGCCCTGACGGAACAGCGCTACTTCACGCGCCTTCTTCTCATCGCTCAGCACGCTGAGTTCGTCACCCGCTTCAGGGGTGCCATCCAGACCGAGGATCTCCACTGGAATCGAGGGACCCGCTTCCTTGATGGACTTGCCGTTCTCATCGAGCATCGCGCGAATGCGGCCGAAGGTCGAGCCGACCAGGGCCATGTCGCCCTGACGCAAGGTGCCTTCCTGTACCAGAACGGTCGCCACCGGACCACGACCCTTGTCGAGACGCGATTCAACCACCACACCACGGCCGGGAGCCGAAGGCGTAGCCGTGAGTTCCAGCAGCTCGGCCTGCAGCAGCACAGCCTCAAGCAGCTCGTCTACGCCTGTACCCATCTTCGCCGATACAGATACGAACGGCGTATCGCCGCCCCATTCCTCGGGAATCACATCCAGCGCAGCCAGGCCGTTCTTGATGTTGTCCGGGTTGGCATCCGGCTTGTCGATCTTGTTCACCGCAACCACGATCGGCACGCCAGCAGCCTTCGCATGCTGGACGGCTTCCTGAGTCTGCGGCATCACGCCATCGTCGGCAGCAACCACCAGAATCACGATATCGGTCGCCTTGGCCCCACGGGCACGCATGGCGGTAAAGGCCGCGTGACCCGGAGTATCCAGGAAGGTAACCATTCCGCGCTCGGTTTCCACATGGTAGGCACCGATATGCTGGGTGATGCCGCCAGCTTCGCCAGTCGCAACCTTGGCACGACGGATGTAGTCGAGCAGCGAGGTTTTGCCGTGGTCGACGTGACCCATCACGGTCACAACAGGCGCACGTGTAATAGCTTCGCCTTCGAACCTCAGCAGTTCCGCGAGTTGCTCTTCCAGGGCGTTGTCGCTGACCAGTCGGACCTTGTGGCCCAGCTCTTCAGCGATCAGCTGAGCAGTTTCCTGATCCAGCACCTGATTGATAGTCACCGGAGTGCCCATCTTGAACATGAACTTGATGACTTCCGCGGCCTTGACCGACATCTGCTGTGCCAGATCGGCGACCGAGATAGTCTCACCGATGGCCACGTCACGAACGATGGGGCCGCTCGGACTCTGGAAGCCGTGCGCATTGCGCTTCTTCAGCTTGGACTTGCCACGACCGCCACGGCGGAAACCGTCTGCATCGTCATCACCGCTACGCACGGTACGCGACAATGGAGCCTTGGCCTTGGCAGCGGGACGTGGCTGAGCCTGCTTGCGATCACGACGCTCGTCGTCATCACTGCGTGCCTTCTCGGTGCGACGCGGCTCTTCCTTCTTGCGCTCGTCAACCGGCGCAACAGGCTCGACCGGGACTTCCCGCGCAGGAACAGGTGCAACAACCGGCGAGCCGACCCGCGACTCCACTTCGGCCTGCGTCTTGCGACGCGCCTCTTCCTCGGCACGCTGACGCGCTTCTTCTTCGCCCTTCAGGCGGGCGGCCTCTTCGGCGGCGCGCTGCTCTTCGAGCTCGCGCTGCTTGTCGGCCTCAATCTCATCCGGGGTACGTTTGACGAAGGTTTTCTTCTTCCGAACCTCGACACTGATGGTCTTGCTGCCACCCACCTTGAGCTTGGTCGTAGTCTTGCGCTGCAGGGTAATCTTGCGCGGCTCATCCACCTTGGCGCCGTGGCTGCTCTTGAGGTGCGCCAACAGGGCCTGCTTTTCGTTATCGGTCACTACTTGCTCGGCGCTGGTGTGCGGCAGTCCTGCCTCACGCATCTGCTGCAGCAGTCGCTCGACCGGTGTGGCGACCACCTGGGCCAGTTCTTTCACCGTGACTTGCGTCATGCATTTCTCTCCTCAGGCCGCTAATTACTTACTCGAACCAATGGGCTCGGGCGGCCATGATCAGCTTGCCGGCACGTTCTTCATCCATGCCGTCTATGTCGAGCAGGTCGTCAATCGACTGCTCGGCCAGGTCTTCACGGGTGATGACACCCCGTACTGCCAACTCGACCGCCAGTTCCTTGTTCATGCCTTCCAGCGCAAGCAAATCCTCGGCTGGCTGAGCATCTGCCAGTTTTTCTTCCGTTGCGATCGCCTTGGTCAGCAGACGATCCTTGGCACGGGTTCGTAGCTCATTGACGATGTCTTCGTCGAAGCCTTCGATGCCGAGCATTTCCTCCATGGGGACGTAGGCGATCTCTTCGAGGGACGTGAAACCCTCTTCGACCAGTACTTGTGCCAGCTCTTCATCGACATCCAGCTCTTCAATGAAATTACGCAGGATGTCGCCCGTTTCTTCCTGCTGCTTGGCCTGAATGTCGTCCTCGGTCATCACATTTAGCGTCCAGCCGGTCAGCTGACTGGCCAGGCGCACGTTCTGGCCGCCGCGACCGATGGCCTGGGCCAGATTATCTTCACCGACGGCGATATCCATGGCATGGGCATCCTCGTCGACGATGATGGCCGCCACTTCAGCCGGTGCCATTGCGTTGATGACAAACTGTGCGGGGTTTTCATCCCACAGCACGATATCGACGCGCTCGCCACCGATCTCGCCAGATACCGCTTGGACACGCGAACCACGCATGCCGATGCAGGCGCCCTGCGGGTCGATGCGCTTGTCCTTGGAGCGAACCGCGATCTTGGCCCGGGAGCCAGGGTCACGCGAAGCACCCATCACCTCGATCAACTCTTCGGCGATTTCCGGCACTTCGATACGGAACAACTCAATCAGCATCTGCGGCGCGGTGCGCGACAGAATCAGTTGCGGGCCGCGGTTCTCGGTACGGATTTCCTTAAGCAGCGCACGCACGCGAGCGCCGACACGGAAAGTTTCGCGGGCAATGATGTCCTCGCGCGCCAGCAGCGCCTCGGCATTGTTGCCCAGATCGACGATGACGCTGTCACGCGTCACCTTCTTGACTGTGCCGGAAATAATCTCACCCAGACGGTCGCGATAGGCCTCGACAACTTGCGCACGCTCGGCCTCGCGCACTTTCTGCACGATGACCTGCTTGGCGGTCTGGGCGGCAATGCGACCAAACTCAATGGACTCGATCTTGACTTCAAGCACATCGCCAACCTTGGCATTGGCTTCACGAGCCTGCTCCATATCGGTCGTCAACTGGTGCGCTGGATCGTCGAAATTCTCTTCCTCGACAACGGTCCAGCGACGGAACGTTTCGTAACTACCGTTCTGTCGATTGATTTCCACACGCAGGTCAACTTCGTCTTCGAAGCGCTTCTTGGTGGCAGTGGCCAAAGCCAACTCCAGCGCCTCGAAAATCACACTGGCCGGTACGCCTTTTTCATTGGATACCGACTCCACAACCAGCAGTACTTCTTTGCTCATCGTACGCCTCGCCTTTCGCAATCCATTGGGGTCCGCGGGAACCGCGTTTCACTCAAAACGGGGAACAATATTTGCCTTGTCGATCATGTCGATCGGCAATAGATATTCGTGGTCATCAACCAGCACCACCACATCCTGCTCTTCCACCCCGCGGAGAAGACCCTGGAAATTGCGCCGGCCCTCGAAGGGCGAGCGCAGCTTGATTTTTATCTGTTCGCCCACATTCGCAGCGTACTGCTCAAGCGTGAACAGTGGTCGATCCAACCCAGGCGAAGACACTTCAAGGGTGTAGTCGCTGCTGATGGGATCTTCAACGTCAAGAACACCGCTGAGTTGACGACTGACCTTTTCACAATCATCGACAAGAATCCCGTTGGAGTGGTCGATATAGACCCTCAACAGGGAGTGCCGACCCTGCGAAAGAAACTCAACGCCCCAACACTGATAACCCAGTGCTTCGACCACCGGCGCCAGCAAGGCGTGCAACTGTTCTAGCTTGCTCGACATCAAAGCCCCTCGCGCATGCTGTAAAAATGAAAAATGGGCGAAACGCCCATCCCTGTTGATCGCCTGTAAATGCCGGCGACCTGGCTAGAAGCTAATAAAAAGCCCCTCGATAGGGGCCTTTATCAACTGGTTGCGGGGGCTGGATTTGAACCAACGACCTTCGGGTTATGAGCCCGACGAGCTACCAGACTGCTCCACCCCGCGACAAACTGGGCACGAATTATACAATCGCACCACACACAGGTCAACCAAACCGAAGAAACAAGAAAGCCCGCAATTGCGGGCCTGCTTGTTTGGTACCGAGGAGGGGACTCGAACCCCTACAGCCTATGGCCACTACCACCTCAAGGTAGCGTGTCTACCAATTCCACCACCTCGGCAAAAACCTTTACTAGCGCCCTTCTTCTACAGGAGGAACATCGCCAGTAGCACCTGCAGACGGAGCAGACTCCAGAACAGGCACATCTTCAACAGCGGGCTTGCTGACCGGAATTTCCAGCACCGCTGGATCCGGCAAACCTGCCTGCGACATCTGACCCGCCTGCTGCGTTGCAAAAAACGCCAAACCAAGACTGGTCACGAAAAAAACGCCGGCAAGTATAGCAGTAAAACGACTAAGAAAGGTAGTAGAACCCTGACTTCCGAAGACGGTCGCCGAGGCTCCCGAACCAAACGAAGCGCCAGCATCCGCACCTTTACCCTGCTGCAGCAACACCAGCACAACCACAGCGATGGCAACCAGCAGATGCACCACGATCACAACAGTCTGCAACATCTGATCAGTTCCCTGCAGCGCGACAAATCGCACCGAAATCATTGGCTTTCAGAGAGGCGCCACCGACAAGCCCCCCATCGATATCCGCCATCCCAAAAAGCTCAGCGGCATTCTCCGCCTTTACACTGCCACCGTACAGAATACGCACGCCATCGGCGACACGCTTATCTTCACGCGACAGCTGCTCTCGAATGGCAGCATGTATTTCCTGCGCCTGCTCGGGCGTCGCCGTCAATCCAGATCCGATTGCCCAGACCGGCTCATACGCCACAACAGCCCTCTCGAAAGAGGCAATTCCAGCAGCCGCTATTACACAGGCCAACTGACGCTCGACAACCTCAAGCGTCTGCCCTGCCTCACGCTGTTCCAGCGTTTCACCAAGGCACAGCACCGGCATCAATCCACACGCCAATGCCGCTTTGAATTTCTGACTCACCACCCCGTCGCTTTCGCCCAGGATCAGGCGTCTCTCGGAGTGGCCAACCAACACCCATTCGCACCCGGCATCAGTCAACTGGGAAGCAGAGACTTCACCGGTAAGAGCACCGAAACCAGCATCTGCTGCACAGTCCTGAGCGCCGACGGCAATCGAAACATTCGCCAGCTCACTCACGACGCGCCCAACATGCAAATAGGTTGGGAAAACCACCACTTCAACAGTTGCGGAAAGCTCCTGCTGCTTAAGCGCTTCGGTCAGCTCTGCGACGCTGGCGCGGGTACCGTTCATCTTCCAGTTACCAGCTACCAAGGGGCGACGCATGCTTTACCTCGTCGATCAAAGTGGGCGCAGATGGTACTCAACGAAAACCAACCTGGCAAGCGAGAATCACGCACAAACTTCAGCAACCACAGCTGCCAGCTCTTCGGCATAGCTGCGTACCCGACTTTCATCGTCACCCTCAACCATCACCCGCACCAGCGGCTCAGTTCCGGATTTGCGCAAGAGCACCCGCCCACGTCCTGCCATGCGCTCGGTAACGCTGTCACAGACAGCTTGCACCTGCGGGTCGGCAATCGGATCACGATCCCCGGAAAACCGAACATTGATCAGCACCTGCGGGCATTTTTTCCAGGCCAGACGTTCTTGCGCCAGGCTTTGTCCGCGCCGCCGGAGCGCAAGCAGTACCTGCAATGCGGCAATGATTGCATCGCCCGTGCTCACATGCTGCGAGCAGACGATGTGCCCTGAATTCTCGCCACCCAGCACCCAGTTACGCTCCAGCATCTCTGCCATTACATACCTGTCACCCACCTTGGCGCGAACAAAAGGAATCTCGCGCTCCTTGAGCGCAAGCTCAAGCCCAAGATTGCTCATCATAGTGCCGACCACGCCACCCTCAAGACGCCCACGCTCTTGCAGATCGGTAGCAATCACATAGAGCAGCTCGTCACCGTCGACCAGAGCCCCTGTGTGGTCGACCATCATCACGCGGTCGCCATCGCCATCGAAGGCGATACCAAGATCGGCGCCATGCTCGATCACTGCCCTCTGCAGCTGCCCTGCATGGGTCGAACCGACATCCGCATTGATATTGAGGCCGTCAGGCTGCGCGGCGATTACCACCACTTCTGCGCCCAGTTCGCGGAATACACTGGGCGCCACCTTGTAAGTCGCACCATGCGCACAATCGACCACCAGTTTGAGACCAGAAAAGTCGGTACTGGTCGGTACACTGCTCTTGCAGAACTCGATATAGCGTCCAGCCGCATCATTGATACGTGAAGCCTTGCCCAACTGGGCGGATTCAACCACCGTCATCGGCGTATCGATCAGCTCCTCGATCATCAACTCGACCTCATCGGGGAGCTTAGTGCCGCGCCCGGAGAAGAACTTGATGCCGTTGTCATGATGCGGATTGTGCGAAGCGCTGATGACGATACCCGCCTCAGCGTGGAAGGTACGGGTCAGATAGGCCACCGCCGGAGTCGGCATCGGGCCGAGCAGAAGTACATCTGCGCCCGCTGCGGAAAGGCCGGCCTGCAGAGCGGACTCGAACATATAGCCTGAAATGCGCGTGTCCTTGCCAACCAGGATGCGACATTTCCCCTGCTTGCGAAATGCCATCCCCGCCGCCCAGCCAAGCTTGAGCATGAAATCCGGAGTTATCGGAAATTGTCCTACATGGCCGCGAATGCCATCGGTCCCAAAATATTTTCTGCTCATGCTTATTCCCTATTCTGCAGCCTGTACCGCAGCAATCATTCGAACCACATCAACTGTTTCAGCCACATCATGCACACGCACGATTCGAGCGCCCATGCTGACAGCCAGTGCCGCCAGCCCCAGGCTGCCATACAGGCGCTGCGAGACCTCCCGGCCAAGCGCCTGCCCGATCATGCTTTTCCGCGAAACACCAACCAGCAACGGACGCCCCAGTGCGTGCAGGCGCTCCATATGCTTGAACAAACTCAGATTGTGCGAAAGATTCTTGGCGAAGCCGAAGCCCGGATCAAGCACGACTCGCTCGCCGGCAATCCCCGCTGCAGCACATGCGGCCATACGCTCGGAGAGAAACGCGTAAACCGCATCGGTCACGTTGTCGTAGCGCGGATCGTCCTGCATATCACCCGGCTCACCATGCATATGCATCAGGCATACCGGAAGGCCACTGTCGGCTGCGGCATCCAGCGCACCATCACGCATGAGCGAACGCACATCGTTAATCAGGCCTGCGCCCAGGCGTGCGCACTCGCGCATCACGGCCGGCGTGGACGTATCCACCGAAATGATCACATCGAGTTCGCGCGCGATGGCCTCCACGACAGGGGCGACACGCTCCAACTCCTCAGTCGGCGAGACAGCACGTGCACCGGGGCGAGTCGACTCCCCCCCTACATCCACCAGGCTTGCACCAGCTGCCACCATCGCAGCGGCATGGCGCAATGCGGCATCGACACCGGCGTGCCTGCCACCGTCGGAAAACGAATCGGGGGTAACGTTGAGAATGCCCATGACATGCGGGCGGGATAAATCAAGAACCCGACTGCCGCAGGACAGTCGGGTCGGGTGTATCGTTTCAGTCATTTAGAAGCCTTGGCTCAGTGTTCGCCCGCCGGACCACCAATGGGCGCCTGTGGAAGGTCGCCTTCAGGCTGCACAGGCGTACCCGCCGAGCCGGAGCCATCCTGCCAGTCACGCGGCTCACGTGGAGTGCGACCGGACATGATGTCGTCGATCTGCTCGGCATCGATGGTTTCGTACTTCATCAACGTTTCGGCCATGACATCGAGCTTGTCACGGTTATCGGCAAGGATCTGCTTCGCCGTGCCGTAGCATTGGTCGATGATGCTGCGCACTTCAAGGTCAATCAGCTTGGCCGTGTCGCCGGAGACGTTTGCCTGCTGGCTGCCCATACTGCGACCCAGGAACACTTCGCCCTCTTCCTCTGCGTACATCAACGGTCCCAGCTTTTCCGACAAGCCCCACTTGGTCACCATGTTTCGAGCCAGTTGAGTGGCCCGCATGATGTCGTTGGATGCGCCAGTGGTGACGCCATCAAAGCCAAGGGTCATCTCTTCAGCGATACGGCCACCGAACAGCGAGCAGATTTGACTGATCAGGGCTCGCTTGGACAGGCTGTAACGATCTTCCTCCGGGAGGAACATGGTTACACCCAGGGCACGACCACGGGGAATGATCGACACCTTGTAAACCGGATCATGCTCGGGCACGAGGCGCCCGACGATGGCGTGGCCCGCTTCGTGGTAGGCGGTATTAAGCCGCTCCTTCTCTGACATGACCATGGATTTGCGCTCGGCACCCATCATGATCTTGTCCTTGGCCAGCTCGAACTCCTTCATCTCTACCACACGCTTTCCGGCACGTGCCGCGAAAAGGGAAGCTTCGTTGACCAGGTTAGCCAGGTCGGCACCGGAGAAGCCCGGCGTGCCGCGCGCGATCAGAGCCGGCTCGACACTGTCACCCAGCGGCACCTTGCGCATGTGTACGTTGAGAATCTGCTCACGACCGCGGATATCCGGCAGACCGACCACAACCTGACGATCGAAGCGGCCCGGACGCAACAAGGCCGGATCAAGCACATCGGGACGGTTGGTGGCCGCAATGACGATGATGCCATCGTTCATTTCGAAACCGTCCATCTCCACCAGCAACTGGTTGAGAGTCTGCTCGCGCTCATCGTGGCCGCCCCCCATGCCAGCGCCACGATGGCGACCGACGGCGTCGATCTCGTCGATAAAGATGATGCAGGGGGCGTGCTTCTTGGCCTGCTCGAACATGTCGCGCACACGACTGGCGCCGACACCGACGAACATTTCCACGAAATCGGAACCGGAAATGGTGAAAAACGGCACCTTGGCCTCGCCCGCCACCGCCTTGGCCAGCAGCGTCTTGCCGGTACCCGGCGAGCCGACCATCAGCACACCGCGCGGAATGCGACCGCCGAGACGCTGGAATTTGCCAGGATCACGCAGGAACTCGACCAGCTCGGTCACTTCTTCCTTGGCCTCGTCACAGCCGGCCACATCGGCAAAGGTCGTCTTGACCTGATCTTCGGAAAGCAGGCGCGCCTTGCTCTTGCCGAAGCTCATGGGCCCGCCCTTGCCGCCTGCGCCACCCTGCATCTGGCGCATGAAGAACATGAACACCGCGATGATCACCAGAATCGGGAAGCTGGCTACCAGCAACTGGGTCCAGATGCTCTGCTGCTCGGGCTGCTTGCCTTCAATCAGCACGTTGTTGTTGATCAGGTCACCAATAAGACCGTTGTCCTGGATAGCCGGACGGATCGTCTTGAAGCTCTCACCATCGCTGCGCTTGCCGATGATCACGAAGCCGTCGACAGTTACGCGTTCGACACGGCCTTCCCTGACCTGCTCAAGAAATTGCGAATAATTGAGCGTCTGCGGCTCGGTCGGGCTGGAAAAGTTGTTCATCACCGTCACCAGGACGGCCGCGATGATCAACCACAGAATCAGGTTTTTTGCCATGTCATTCAAATTCGTTACCCTCTGGAACAGACCCGCTGTCGTGGCCCGCGTGACGGCCCTGTTGGCTGCTCTTGCTAACTTACTACACAACCCGCCCAAACACGCGAGTTGGTCTGTAACCCCGTATGAAACAATGTTAGCCCGCTTGCGGCGGATCGGCGCGAAAACCTCGCACCAGCATTCACTGCTCGCAAGAACGGTCTCTGGACAAAGGCTTGCACATCCGCACCTTGATCGAAGCTCTGGCGGATACCCTTCGGGTTAGCGTCGAAGCCGTCGCCCTGAAATATCTTGACCAGAAAATCGCCACCCGGACGCAAAACGCGCATGGCCAGATCCAGCGCCAGCTCGCTAATAAAAAACGCACGGGCCTGATCAGGCTTCATAACACTCATATTGGGTGCCATATCGGAAACTACAAGGTCTACACGCTTACCGTCCACCGCCTCAAGAATCTGCGCGAGCACTTCACTCAGGCAAAATGTGATCCTTCTTCTGTATCTCCGGCAGCCTGGAGCTGGCGCTCGAAGGACAGCCGTCGCGCTGCGTCACCCTCACACTGGGATCGCCAGGTGTTCTTTCAGCCAGCACGCGCAGGTCTTGAAGCGAGCCAAGCTGTTACCTCACCTGTGCGACCCGGAACCTCTCGGTTACACTAGCGGACGTTTTTCAGGTTTTGACGCAAGGGTCGAATTATGCCGCTCACCAACGAGCAGAAGAAACACTACAAATCCATCGGCCATCATCTGAAGCCGGTGCTGATCGTATCCGAAAACGGCCTGACCGAGGGCGTGCAGGCCGAACTGGAGCGCGCACTGAGCGATCATGAATTGATCAAGGTACAGCTACGCATCACCGAACGCGATGATCGTCGCGCATTGATCGACGAACTATGTCGGATTGGGCACTGCGAACTGGTGCAATCAATCGGCAAGATGGCGCTGGTCTACCGCAAGAACCCCAAGGTCAACAAGCAACTGTCCAACGTTTATCGCCACCAGGCTTGACCCTGCAAGCCTGGCCATCCGGCTCAGGCTACGGGAATCCCAGCAGAGCCCGCCGCTCGCGGCGGCTCCTGCAATACGAGCATCAACCCGCACAGCCCGATGATCAGATAGCTGAACAGCATCCAGCGAGCCGATTCGAGCCATGGAGCGCCGGCGGCGAAAAAGCTCGCGGCAAGCAGCAAAACCGTCAGCAACAATTGCCCGCGAACATCCCGCCAAATACTGCGAAAACCTGCCGCCTGTATCAGCACAACGATCTGCAGTACTGCGCAAAAAGCCGCAAAGCCCACCAGCAACGGTCTCAGGGTCCCGGCGATTTCTGCCACCAGCAACGGTGCCAGGCCGATCTTGTCCAGTGCCGGCAACATCACGAACTGCAGCAGCCAGAGGCCGCCAACCCAGAAGGTCTGGGCCAGCTGCCAACTGATGATGCCTGCGCGCATGGGCTGCGATTCAGAGATGGCGAACCTCGACGATCTCGAATTCGACCAGCCCACTGGGCGTCTTGACCACTGCGATATCGCCTTCCATCTTGCCGATCAGCGCGCGCGCGATGGGCGAGCTCACTGAAATCTTGCCCAGCTTGATCTCCGCCTCATCCTCGCCAACGATCTGGTAGGTCACCCGCTCGTCAGTCTCGGCATTAGCGATCTCGACCGTGGTTCCGAAGATCACCTTTCCGGTGTGCGCTATAGCCGTGACATCGATGATCTGTGCGTTCTGCAGACGACCTTCGATATCGCGAATCCGCGCCTCGACCATGCCTTGCTGTTCCCGAGCCGCATGGTATTCGGCGTTCTCCTTGAGATCGCCGAGCTCACGCGCCACGCCGATATCGTGGCTCAGCTTGGGACGCAGCACCTTGGTCAGGTGGTGATGCTCTTCTTCCAGGGCGCGCGCGCCCTGGACAGTCATTGGGTATTTGGTCATGTCTCAATTCCTGCATGGAGATCCTGCAGTCGGCGCACGGTCTTCTCGGGACCGAACTTGAGCGCCTCACAGATTGCCTGGCCACCGGCAATGGTGGTGGTGATACAGATCTTATGCTGCAGAGCGTTGCGGCGGATGGAATACGAATCGGCGATGGACTGACGCCCCTCGGTGGTATTGATGATCAGCGTGACTTCGTCATTCTTGATCATGTCGACCACGTGCGGACGACCTTCAGTCACCTTGTTAACGCGACGCACCGGCAGACCGGCTGCCTCGATGATACGCGCCGTGCCGGCGGTGGCGACAACCTCGAAACCAAGGCCGACCAGATCACGGGCAACCTGCTCGACGAAGGGCTTGTCGTCCTCGCGAACGCTGATGAAAGCACAGCCGGAGGTCGGCAGGATTTCGCTGGCCCCCAGCTGCGCCTTGGCGAAGGCCTCGGCGAAGCTGTCGCCAACGCCCATCACCTCGCCGGTTGACTTCATTTCCGGCCCGAGGATGGTATCCACGCCCGGGAACTTGGCAAAGGGGAACACCGCTTCCTTGACGCTGAAGAAGGGTGGAATGATTTCCTTGGTAAAACCGATTTCGGTCAGCGTTTTGCCAGCCATGACGCGCGCGGCAATCTTGGCCAGCGACTCACCGATGCACTTGGAGACGAAGGGCACGGTGCGCGAAGCACGCGGGTTCACTTCCAGCACATAGATGTCCTCACCCTGTACCGCCATCTGCACGTTCATCAGGCCGATCACGTCGAGCTCCAGCGCCATCTTGCGCACCTGCTCGCGAATCTCGTCCTGAATGTGCTGCGCCAGCGAATAGGCCGGCAGCGAACAGGCAGAGTCACCGGAGTGAACACCCGCCTGCTCGATGTGCTGCATGATCGCGCCGATCACCACAATTTCGCCGTCGCATACGGCATCAACGTCCACCTCGATGGCGCAGTTGAGGAAGTGGTCGAGCAGCACAGGGCTGTCGTTGGACACTTTCACGGCTTCGCGCATGTAGCGCTTGAGCTCGTCTTCCTCATAGACGATTTCCATGGCGCGCCCGCCCAACACGTAGGACGGGCGCACCACCAGCGGATAGCCGATGGCCTTGGAAGCGGCAATGGCCTCTTCCTCGCTGCGCGCGGTGGCGTTCTGAGGCTGACGCAAGCCCAGGCGCTGCACCATCTGCTGGAAGCGTTCGCGATCTTCGGCGCGGTCGATGGCATCAGGGCTGGTGCCGATGATAGGCACGCCAGCCTCTTCCAGCGCGCGGCAGATCTTCAGCGGGGTCTGGCCGCCGTATTGCACGATCACGCCCTTGGGCTGCTCGATACGCACGATTTCCAGCACGTCCTCCAGTGTCACCGGCTCGAAATACAGACGGTCAGAAGTGTCGTAGTCGGTGGAGACGGTTTCCGGATTGCAGTTGACCATGATGGTCTCGTAACCGTCTTCGCGCATGGCCAGCGCCGCGTGTACGCAGCAATAGTCGAACTCGATGCCCTGGCCGATGCGGTTCGGCCCGCCGCCGAGGATCATGATCTTCTCGCGGTTCGACGGATTGGCCTCGCACTCTTCCTCATAGGTCGAATACATATAGGCGGTGTCGGTGGCGAACTCGGCGGCGCAGGTGTCAACGCGCTTGTAGACCGGCAGCACCTTGAGCTTGTGGCGATGGCTTCGCAGGTTCTTTTCGGTCACGCCGAGCAACTTGGCCAGGCGCGCATCGGAGAAACCCTTGCGCTTGAGCTTGTACATCAGATCACGGTCGATGCTGGACAGGCCGAGGGTCTGGACCTGCTCTTCTTCCTTGACCAGATCCTCGATCTGGACCAGGAACCAGGGGTCGATCTTGGTCAGGGCAAAAACATCCTCGATGCTCTTGCCAGCCCGGAAGGCATCAGCCACATACCAGATACGGTCGGCACCAGGCACGGTCAGCTCGCGGGTCAGCGTGCTTTCAGCCTCGGCAGACTCCAGATTCAGTTTGGGGTCGAAACCGGTGGCGCCGACTTCCAGACCGCGCAGGGCCTTTTGCATCGACTCCTGGAAGGTCCGACCGATGGCCATGACCTCACCCACGGATTTCATCTGGGTGGTCAGACGGGCGTCGGCCTTGGGGAATTTCTCGAAGGCAAAACGCGGGATCTTGGTGACGACATAGTCGATGGCCGGCTCGAAGGACGCCGGAGTGCGACCGCCCGTGATGTCGTTGGACAGTTCGTCGAGGGTGTAACCGACCGCCAGCTTGGCGGCGATTTTGGCGATCGGGAAACCGGTGGCCTTGGAGGCCAGCGCCGATGAACGCGACACACGCGGGTTCATCTCGATCACCACCATGCGACCCGTGTCCGGGCAGATACCGAACTGCACGTTGGAGCCGCCAGTTTCCACGCCGATCTCACGCAGCACCGCCAGGGAGGCATTGCGCAGGATCTGGTATTCCTTGTCGGTGAGCGTCTGCGCCGGGGCGACGGTGATCGAGTCGCCGGTGTGCACGCCCATCGGATCGAAGTTCTCGATGGAGCAGACGATGATGCAGTTGTCCTTCTTGTCGCGGACCACCTCCATCTCGTACTCCTTCCAGCCGATCAGCGATTCGTCGATCAGCAGTTCCTTGGTCGGCGACAGGTCCAGACCACGGGTGCAGATTTCTTCGAACTCTTCACGGTTGTAGGCGATGCCGCCACCAGTGCCGCCCATGGTGAACGAGGGACGGATGATGCAGGGGAAGCCGACCTTGTCCAGCACGCCGTAGGCTTCTTCCATGCTGTGGGCGATACCCGAAACCGGGCAAGCCAGGCCGATATCCTTCATGGCCTTGTCGAAACGCGAGCGGTCTTCGGCCTTGTCGATGGTATCGGCGTTGGCGCCGATCATCTCGACGCCAAATTTTTCCAGAATGCCGTGCTTTTCCAGGTCCAGCGCGCAGTTCAGTGCAGTCTGGCCACCCATGGTCGGCAGCAGGGCGTCAGGGCGTTCCTTCTCGATGATCTTGGCGACGGTAGCCCACTTGATCGGCTCGATGTAGGTGGCGTCGGCCATGGCCGGGTCGGTCATGATGGTGGCCGGGTTGGAGTTCACCAGAATGACGCGGAAGCCTTCCTCGCGCAGGGCCTTGCAGGCCTGGGCGCCGGAGTAATCGAACTCGCACGCCTGACCGATGACGATGGGGCCGGCGCCGAGGATCAGGATGCTTTTGATATCTGTACGTTTTGGCATGAAGTAACTCTCGAATTCCTGGACTCAGCGATCAGCGACGGGCCGCCATGGCGGAGATAAAGCGATCAAACAGCGGCGCGACATCGCACGGACCCGGACTGGCTTCAGGGTGTCCCTGAAAACCAAAGGCCGCCTTGTCGGTACGTTCGATACCCTGCAGGGTGCCATCGAACAGCGATTTGTGGGTGGCGCGCAGATTGGCCGGCAGGGTCGTCTCATCGGCGCAGAAACCGTGGTTCTGGCTGGTGATCATAACGACGCCGGTTTCCAGATCCTGCACCGGATGGTTGGCACCATGATGGCCGCTGGGCATCTTCACAGTAGTCGCACCGGAAGCCAGCGCCAGCAACTGATGACCGAGGCAGATACCGAAGACGGGCACATCGGTTTCCAGCACTTCCTGAATCGCCTTGATCGCGTAATCACACGGCTCGGGATCACCCGGGCCATTGGCCAGGAAGATGCCATCCGGATTCAGCGCCAGAGCCTCGCTGGCCGGCGTCTGCGCCGGCAGCACGGTGATTCGGCAGCCGCGCGCAACCAGCATGCGCAGGATGTTCCACTTGACGCCGTAATCGAAGGCAACCACATGGTAGGGCAGCTCGCTGGCCGGAATTTCCGGATGGCTGTCGCTCTCCAGGCTCCAGAGGCCGGAACGCCATTCGTAGCGCTCTTTGACGCTGACCTCCTTGGCCAGGTCCATGCCCTTGAGACCGGGGAAGCTGCGCGCCAACTCCAGCGCCTTCTCTTCAGTCGCGTCTGCGCCGGTCAGGATGCAACCGTTCTGTGCGCCTTTTTCGCGGAGGATTCGCGTCAGGCGACGCGTGTCGATACCGGCAATGGCGACGGTGCCGTTTTCCTTCAGATAGGCATCCAGCGGCTGTTTGTTGCGCCAGTTGCTGGCCAGTAACGGCAGGTCGCGAATCACCAGACCGGCCGCCCACACCTGGCGGGACTCGGCATCTTCCGGCGTGGTGCCGGTATTGCCGATGTGCGGATAGGTCAGCGTGACGATTTGCTTGGCATAGGACGGGTCGGTAAGAATTTCCTGATAGCCGGTCATGGCGGTGTTGAACACCACCTCGCCGATTGTCTGGCCGTCGGCACCGATGGATTCGCCGCGAAAGATGCTGCCATCGGCAAGGGCCAGAATGGCTGGCGTAGGGGCTGGCTTAGTCAAGAGACCTCCCAAAGATCAAGGCTGAAGCAGGCGCAGATTGTAAAAAAGCGGGATGACGTGTGAAGGTCATCCCGCTTTTTATTGGAGTCATTCTGCGCAACTTTTAGTGGACACACTAAAGCGGGAAGCTTACAGAAAACCCCTTTTGCGGTCCAGCCGAAATCCACCCGAATTGCATGACAGCGGTGAAATCAGCACAAACCCAGTACATCCTGCATGTCGTATAACCCGGCAGGTTTCTCGTCCAGCCACAGTGCCGCACGGACCGCGCCCCTGGCGAAGGTCATGCGACTGGAAGCCTTGTGCGTGATCTCCACGCGCTCGCCGTCGGCAGCAAAAAGCACCGTATGGTCACCCACCACATCCCCGGCACGAACAGTGGCGAAGCCGATGGTGTCGCGCTCGCGCGCGCCCGTCTGTCCTTCACGACCGTAGACCGCGACCTTCTGCAGATCGCGTCCGAGCGCATCGGCCACCACTTCACCCATGCGCAATGCGGTGCCGGACGGTGCATCGACCTTATGCCTGTGGTGCGCCTCGATGATCTCGATATCGACCTCATCGCCCAGCACCCGCGCTGCGGTATCCAGCAGCTTCAGGCACAGATTCACGCCAACGCTGAAGTTGGCCGCGAAGACGATCGGAATGTCCCTGGCCGCAGCCGCCAGCCGCTCCTTTTCCTCCGGTGAAAAACCGGTGGTACCGATCACCATCGCCTTGCCTGCACGCCGGCACACCTCGAGGTTTTTCAGGGTCACCGAGGGGTGCGTGAAGTCGATCAGCACGTCGAACTCGTCGACCGCCTTTGCCACGTCACCCGTCAGCGGCACACCCAGACGACCGATGGCCGCCAGCTCTCCGGCATCCGCCCCCACCAGGGTACTGTCCGGCCGGTCGATCGCGGCGGTCAGCCCCGCGGCCCCAGCAGTCTGCTGCACCGCTTCGATCAGGATCTTGCCCATGCGCCCGGCGGCGCCCATCACTGCAATACGTCGCATACCATCAGCTCCAGGCTGCAAGCCTCAAACAACGCCCTGAGGCTTGCAGCTGTCAGACATCACCAAAAAAGCGTTTCACACCCTCGAACCAGCCGCTGGCCTTGGGTGAGTGGGAGGTGTCACCCTGCAGGGTGCCGCGAAATTCTTCGAGCATCTCACGCTGACGCTTGCTGAGATTGACCGGCGTCTCCACCGCAACCCGACACAACAGATCGCCCGCCGCACCGCCACGAACCGGCGCCACGCCCTTACCACGCAGACGGAACTGCTTGCCGGTCTGGGTGCCCTCGGGAATCTTCAGTTTGACCCGACCATCCAGGGTCGGCACTTCCAATTCGCCGCCCAGTGCTGCGTCAGCAAAGCTGATCGGCACTTCGCAGTAAAGATGCTTGCCATCGCGCTGGAAGATCGCGTGCTCACGCACGTTGACCACTACATACAGATCACCCGCCGGACCGCCCTGACTCCCGGCCTCGCCCTCGCCGGTCAGGCGAATACGATCCCCGGTATCGACGCCCGCAGGAACCTTGACTGAAAGCGTCTTCTGCTCCTCCACACGCCCCTGACCGTGGCAGCTGCCACAAGGATCGGAGATCATCTTGCCGCTGCCATGACAGCGTGGGCAGGTCTGCTGCACCGAGAAGAAGCCCTGCTGCATGCGCACCTGGCCGATACCGCCGCAGGTGGTACAGGTGACCGGGCTGGTGCCCTTCTTCGCGCCGGAACCATCGCAGGTCTTGCACTCAGCGAGCGTCGGCACGCGAATGGTCACGGTCGTGCCGCGCACGGCCTCTTCCAGATCCAGCTCCAGCGTGTAGCGCAGATCGCTGCCGCGCTGGGCACCGCCGCGTGAGCTGCCGCGCGCGCCGGTGAAGAAGTCGCTGAATACGTCACCGAAGATATCGGAGAAGTTCGCGCCACCATAGGCCGCACCCGCACCAGCACCCATCTGCGGGTCAACACCCGCGTGACCGTATTGATCATAGGCCTGACGCTTGCTGGCATCGGAAAGCACTTCGTAAGCCTCGTTGGCCTCCTTGAAGGCTTCCTCGGATGCCTTGTCATCCGGATTGCGATCGGGGTGGTGCTTCATGGCGAGGCGGCGATAAGCCTTTTTCAGCTCCGCTTCGCTGGCGCCACGCTCGACGCCCAGCACTTCGTAATAATCACGTTTGGCCATAAATTTCCTGAACCTTCAAATTCGTACCCTCCAGACACGCCGACGCGGGAGCAAGCCCCCGCGCAGCGGTCACGCCTGTCACGAGCAAGTCGCGGCAGGCCGGAAGGAAAGGCAGACCGCGCCGGAGGCGACAAGCTGCACTCCCTTCCATGTGGGTCACAAGTGGCGGATTACTTGTTGTCCTTGACCTCTTCAAACTCCGCATCGACCACGTCGTCGCCCGGCTGCGCACCGTTATCAGCCGGCTGGCCTTCGCCACCCTGAGGCTGTTCGGCGTACATCTTCTGCGCCAGCGGAGTGGAAGCCTGGGACACCGCCGCGATCTTGGCTTCGATCTCGGCCTTGTCATCGCCCTTGATGGCTACTTCCAGCTCGCCGATGGCCTTCTCGATAGTGGTCTTGTCTTCTTCGGTGGCCTTGTCGCCCGCCTCGACCAGCATCTTGCGTGTCGCATGGACCAGCTGGTCGCCCTGGTTACGGGCGCCGGCCAGCTCTTCGAACTTGCGGTCTTCCTCGGCATTGGCCTCGGCGTCACGCACCATCTGCTCGATCTCTTCCTCGGACAGACCGGAGTTGGCCTTGATCACGATGGACTGATGCTTACCGGTGGCCTTGTCCTTGGCGGACACATGCAGAATGCCGTTGGCGTCGATGTCGAAAGTGACTTCGATCTGCGGCATGCCGCGCGGCGCCGGCGGAATCTCGGCCAGATCGAAACGACCCAGCGACTTGTTGCCGCTGGCCTGCTTACGCTCACCCTGCAGCACGTGAATGGTCACGGCGCTCTGGTTATCGTCGGCGGTGGAGAACACCTGGGACTTTTTGGTCGGGATGGTGGTGTTCTTCTCGATCAGCGCGGTCATCACGCCGCCCATGGTTTCGATACCCAGGGTTAGCGGAGAAACGTCCAGCAGCAGCACGTCCTTGACGTCACCGGCCAGTACCGCTCCCTGAATGGCTGCCCCCATGGCAACCGCTTCATCCGGGTTCACGTCCTTGCGCGCTTCCTTGCCGAAGAACTCGGCAACCTTCTGCTGCACCAGTGGCATGCGGGTCTGGCCACCGACCAGAATCACGTCGTCGATCTTGCCGACATCAATACCGGCGTCCTTCAGGGCGATGCGGCACGGCTCAATGGTGCGCTGTACCAGGTCTTCGACCAGGGCTTCGAGCTTGGCGCGGGAAATCTTCACATTGAGGTGCTTCGGACCGGTCGCATCTGCAGTGATATACGGCAGGTTGACGTCGGTCTGCTGGCTGGAGGACAGCTCAATCTTGGCTTTCTCGGCGGCTTCCTTCAGGCGCTGCATGGCCAGCGGGTCGCCCTTGAGGTTCATGCCGCTTTCTTTCTTGAACTCGTCGACGAGATAGTCGATCAGGCGGATATCGAAGTCTTCACCACCGAGGAAGGTGTCACCATTGGTGGCCAGCACTTCGAACTGATGCTCGCCGTCGACTTCGGCGATTTCGATCACCGACACGTCGAAGGTACCGCCGCCCAAGTCATAGACGATAACGGTGTGGTCGCCCTTGGCTTTGTCCATGCCATAGGCCAGCGCAGCCGCAGTCGGCTCATTGATGATGCGCTTGACGTCCAGACCGGCGATGCGACCAGCGTCCTTGGTGGCTTGGCGCTGGCTGTCATTGAAGTAGGCCGGCACGGTGATGACCGCTTCGGTAACAGGCTCACCGAGGTAGTCTTCGGCAGTCTTCTTCATCTTCTTCAAAATTTCCGCAGAGATCTGCGGTGGCGCCATCTTCTGGCCATTCACTTCCACCCAGGCGTCACCGTTGTCAGCCTTGGATATCTTGTACGGCACCATCTGGATGTCTTTCTGTACGACATCTTCGTCGAACCGACGGCCGATCAGGCGCTTCACCGCGTACAGGGTGTTGTGCGGATTGGTTACTGCCTGACGCTTGGCCGACTGACCTACCAGAATCTCGCCATCATTGGCATACGCAATGATCGACGGTGTGGTGCGACCGCCTTCGGCGTTCTCGATGACCTTGGCCTTGCCATTTTCCAGAATGGAGACGCAGGAGTTGGTGGTCCCCAGGTCGATACCGATAATTTTGCCCATTTATCTATCTCCGAAAATCTTGGATGAAATCCGCGCCTGTTTACCGGCTGCGGGTAACACAAAAACGCTTGACTACCAGATGGGGGTCAGCCGTGAGAATTCAAGCCTTCTCATCGATCGAAGGCGGCGTTTGCGCAGGCGCCTTGCTGACCACCACCATCGCCGGACGCAGCAGACGGCCATTGAGCAGATAACCCTTCTGGAACACCTTGAGCACGCTGCCCGGCTCGGCATGGGTGCTTTCTTCCATCGCCATGGCCTGATGATGCTCGGGATTGAAGGGCTCACCCAGCGGATCGAGCTGCAGCAACTGATGGCGCGCCAGGGTATCGAGCAGCAGTTTGAGCGTCAGCTCCAGACCTTCACGGACCGCTTTCACGGCGCTATCGTCCGGATTCGACAGTTCAAGGCCTCGCTCCAGGCTATCGGCCACCGCCAACAGGTCACCGGCAAATTTTTCCAGGGCGAACTTATGCGCCTTTTCGACATCCTGCTCGGCGCGGCGACGGATATTCTGCAACTCCGCTGCAACCCGCAAGGACTGATCCTGCGCAGCTGCCAGCTGCTCTTCCAGAGTCGCCACGCGCGCCGCCAGATCCTCTGGCGCCTCGGCGTGTACGTTTTCATTCTCTTCAGGGGTCTGGTTGTCCAGGTTCTGCTCGTCGGCCATGCAATCCTCCTCATCAAGACTTCAGCGGACTGTCTGGCCCGCGCTTGTGCGGCTATATGGGGGCGCGAAATTGTGGTTCAAGGGCCAGCATCAGCTGCAACTTGCAGGTCGCGACAGCCAAGGCGCAATCCGCGGGAAAAGCCATTCATCGGGCCAATAAGACGTGACTCGACCTGACGTGCAGCTTGCCGCTTGTAGCCAACCCGAAAACCACTGTATAAATAGCCAGCCAAAGCCTTCGGAGTCCCGCCATGCTGGTTCATCTGTCCGTTCACAACTTTGCCATCGTCGAACACCTCGATCTCGAACTGCAGCGCGGCATGAGCGTGATCAGCGGTGAAACCGGAGCAGGCAAATCAATCATGCTCGACGCGCTCGGGCTCGCCCTGGGAGATCGCGCCGACAGCAGCGCGGTACGCATCGGTGCGGACAAGGCCGATATTCTCGCCAGCTTCGATCTGGACAACATTCCCGATGCCCGTGCCTGGCTTGCCGAGCGGGACCTGGATAACGACGGCCCCTGCATTCTGCGCCGGGTCATCACCGCCGAGGGGCGTTCACGCGGTTACATCAACGGTACCCCCTGCCCGCAGGGCGACCTCAAGGCGCTGGGTGAGTTGCTGATTGATATTCACAACCAGCACGAGCACCAGTCCCTGCTCAAGACCGATACCCATCGACGACTGCTCGACGAGTACAGCGGCAGCCAGGAACTCGCCCGCCAGGTACAGCTGGCTGCGCAACGCTGGCGCCAGACCCGACAGACACTGGAGCGACTGAGCAACAGCAGCGACGAACAGCGGGCGCGCCACCAACTGCTCAGCTACCAACTGGAAGAACTGGAAAATCTCGCCCTCGGCGAGCATGAACAGGAACAGCTGGAGCACGAGCATAGAAACCTGGCCAACGCCGAACAGCTGCTCGGCGCCTGCCGTCAGGTCATCGACATGTGCAGCGAGAGCGATGCCGGTAATGTTTTGTCGGCGCTGACCGGCAGCCTGCAACGTCTTTCCGCCTTCCAGAACCAGCCCGGCGCACTGTCCGAAGCGGTGAACCTGCTGTCCAGCGCACAGATTCAGGTGGAAGAAGCCATGGGCGAGCTGAATCGATTCGTCGATCACTTCGACGCCGACCCCGCGCGCCAACAGACACTGGAAGAGCGCCTGGACGCCATCTATACCCTGGCCCGCAAGCATCGCGTGCAGCCAGCAGAACTGCCATCACTGCAGCAGCGCCTGCTGACAGAACTCGAAAGCCTCAACGCCGATGACGAAGCCCTGGAGCGCCTGGGTGAAGAGCTGGCCGCCTACGGCCGTCACTATGAGGAAAAGGCGTACGAGCTGAGCCGGATTCGTCAAAGTGCAGCCGAAACCCTCGCGGCCTCGGTTGAAAGCGAAATTCAGCGTCTGGGCATGCCGGGCGGTCGATTCAGCGTACAGCTCAAACCCGCAGCCGAGGGCGATTACATGCCTTTCGGCCTGGAGCAGGTGGAGTTTCTGGTCAGCGCCAACCCCGGCCAGCCGTTGCGCCCCTTGGGGAAAGTGGCTTCCGGGGGCGAACTCTCACGCATCAGCCTCGCAATCCAGGTAATCACCGCGCAGACTTCGCGCGTACCAACTCTGGTATTCGACGAAGTTGATGTCGGCATCGGCGGCCCGACTGCCGAAGTGGTGGGGCAGCTGCTGCGGCGGATTGGCGAACAAGGTCAGGTGCTGACGGTTACTCACTTACCTCAGGTGGCCGCGCAGGGCCATAACCACCTGTTCGTGCACAAGGCGCGCGGACAGGATGAAACCCATACCGCGGTTGCAACACTGGAAGAAAACGAGCGCATCGAGGAGATTGCGCGAATGCTCGGCGGTGTCGACCTGACCGAGCAGGCCCTGGCGCATGCGCGCCAGATGATCGATTCAGCCCAGGCATGACCGAGCGCGCATCAAAAAGGCGACCCTGCAGGTCGCCTTTTTGTGTTCCCGTAATTACTCGGGCTTCTTGCGTACGTAGAGCACCAGATTGTGGTCCACCAGCTCGTAACCGTGGCGCGTCACGATCTCTTTCTGCAACGTCTCGATTTCATGGTCGAAGAATTCTATGACCTCGCCACTGTCGACGCAGACCATGTGATCGTGATGACCGCCATCAGCCAATTCGAATACCGCATGGCCGCCGTCGAAGTTATGACGGACAACCAGTCCCGCCGCCTCGAATTGCGTGAGCACACGATAGACAGTGGCCAGGCCGACATCTTCGCCTGCCTCCATCAGCGCCTTGTAGACATCTTCGGCACTCATATGGCGCTGATCGGCGGTATCCAGCATCTGCAGGATCTTGACCCGTGGCAGGGTCACTTTGAGGCCAGCTTTGCGTAGTTCGCTATTTTCAACCATGGGTGGCTTTCTCGCTGCTGCTGTTTCGCAGCCTCCTTCAATACGGGTATGATCCGGGCTTTGCCCAGCCAAGATAGTGGAAGTCATCTACCGATGCAAAACACCAAGCTCATGCTGTCCAGCCTCACGCTCGTGGGCCTGTTCGCACTCGCCGGTTGTTCATTCCCCGGGGTTTACAAGGTGGACATTCAACAGGGCAATGTCGTTACACAGGACATGATAGACCAGTTGCGCCCCGGAATGACCCGGTCTCAAGTGCGGTTTATCATGGGCAACCCCCTGATCACCGACACTTTCCATGCCAGCCGCTGGGATTACCTGTACAGCATCCAGCCGGGCGGCAGCCAGCGCCAGCAGGAGCGCGTCAGCCTGGTCTTCAACGCAAATGACCAACTGGCAGGCCTTGCCGGCGACTTCAAGCCCGGCGTCAGCCGCGACGAAGCCATCCTTGGCACAGGCCAGCCTGCGGGTCAGATCCCGCATCGCACCGAAGCGCAAGACGATGCCATCGAGCCCGGCTCCCTGCTCGAACAGATCCAGCGCGAGGTCGACGCCGCCGAACCGGTACCGGTACCGACACCAACACCTATCGAAACAAACTAATCGCGCAGCGCCGAATTCATTCGGCCGCGATTTGCCAAAGGCCGAACACGTTCGGCCCTACGGGCCTGCTTGCTGGTGCCAGCCCCTCAGCTCTCTCCCGCTTCGGCCTTGATCTTCGCAGCCTTGGCGGCACGCTGCTTGCGCACTTCCTTGGGGTCGGCAATCAACGGGCGATAGATCTCGACCCGCTCGCCCTCTTCCAATATGCGCTCGTCCGGCTTGGGCACTGCCCTGCCGAAAATCCCCAGCGGGGCAGTGGTCAGGTCCAGCCCTGGAAAGAAGCCGTCCATTCCAGACAGCAACGCTGCCTGACGCACACTCGTTCCGGCAGGCACGGTCAGACTCAACAGCTTCTGCTTGTCAGCTAGCGCGTAGACGACTTCAATCGCAATCACGGTCTTATCCATAAAGCTGCTTCGCACGATCACAGAAGGCATCAACCAAGGTATTGGCCGCCTGATTGAACAGTGGTCCGAGGGTAGCCTTGACCAGAGGCCCGGCGTAATCGAAGGTCAGATCCAGGCTGATCTTGCAGGCCTTTTCCCCCAGCGCCTTGAATTCCCAGATGCCGTGCAAATGGCTGAAAGGCCCTTCTTCCAGCTTCATCTCGATACGTTTTCCCGGCTGCAACTCGTTGCGCGTCAGAAAGCGCTGGCTCAGCCCCGCCTTGGCCACCGTCATGCTGGCCTGCATCTGCGTCTCACTGGTGGACAACACTTCGGTAGCGGAACACCAGGGCAAAAACTGGGGATAGCTGGCCACATCGTTGACCATCTCGAACAGCGCGTGCGCCGGGTACGGCAGCAATGCCGAGCGTTGAATATGTGTCGTCATGCAGACCTTCTACTTCATCAGTCGACAGCCAAAGACCGCCACAACCCACCGACGCCATAGGCGTCGATGGCAGGAATCAGGGCACCCGTACAGTTCTCCGACGCACAATGCAGCCGGCATGAACGCATAAAAAGCTGGCACATTGTCGGGGATAAGGCCGCCCCTCTCAAGTTTCATGCCGTCACAGCCTGCAGGTTCTCGCCAGTCGCAACCGGACTCCCTATAATGCACGGTTATGGCCAAACAGAAGAAACAGTCCCCAGGGACGATCGCGCTGAACAAAAAAGCGCTACACGACTACTTCATCGAACAGAAATTCGAGGCCGGCCTCGTTCTGGCCGGCTGGGAAGTCAAAAGCCTGCGCGCCGGAAAAGCTCAGCTGGTCGACAGCTATGTGCTGCTCAAGGACGGCGAAGCCTGGCTGATGGGTTGTCACATCACCCCACTCAACACCGCCAGCACCCATGTCATTGCAGACCCCACACGCACCCGCAAGCTGCTGCTCAACAAGCGGGAGCTGGGCAAGTTGTTCGGTGCCGTACAGCAGAAAGGCTATGCCTGCGTCGCCCTGTCGCTGTACTGGAAAAAGCACCTGATCAAGTGTGATATCGCACTGGCCAAGGGCAAAAAGGAATTCGACAAGCGCCATACCGAGAAAGAGCGCGACTCAGCACGCGAGATCCAGCGCGTCATGCGCACAAAGGGCAAGGAAGACTAAGCTTCAAGCACCGTATCTCCTTCCCTTAAACAGCACTTTCCTGCAGGCCTTTCGCCTTGCTGCCCCTACTGCCTTGCCGCCGCTGCGCCCTTGCCACGCGCTGCGCCTCCTGCTGACCCTCGGCAAGAACCTCCTGCACGTAATTGATGTGCCGGTGAATGACGTCCCGCGCCTCTGTCGCCCGACGCTCGATGATTGCATCGTAAAGCTCCTGATGCTGCTTCATCAGCATATTGCGCGTCTCATCGCGCAACGCATACATGCCACCGATATTGGTCACGACGTTACGCTTGAGCAGATCGAACAGACCCCGGATTGTATGTAGCAACACTGTATTGTGGCTGGCCTCGGCGATGGCCAGATGGAAACGCGCATCGGCAGCGCCCTCTTCCGCTCGACTGACGGTGCCTTCTCGCGAATAGCAGTCCTGTAGCGCCGCAAAGGCTTCACCGAGTCGCCGCTGGTCGAGTTCGGTAGCCCTCAGCGCCGCGTAATAGGCACAACTGCCTTCCAGCGTATGGCGGAACTCCAGCAAGTCACGCTGGGCATCGGAATTGTTTTCCAGCAAGTGCAGCAACGGATCACTGAAGGTCGCCCCCAGAGACTCCACCACAAAATTCCCTCCGCCATGACGACTGATCAACAAGCCCTTTGCCGCAAGCTTCTGGATAGCCTCGCGCAACGATGGGCGAGACACCCCGAACTGCTCGGCCAGTACCCGCTCCGCCGGAAGTCGCTCACCTGCCTTGAGCGTCCCCTCGAGAATCATTGTTTCCAGCTGCTCCACAATTCTGTCAGCCAATCGCCGCTGACGAACCATTCCGACTTCCATGAGACCTCTCGACTGGTTTGACCACTAACAGGCTCAGCGTAACTACGCGGCAGCAGTGCCGCAAGACACGCCCTTGCGACGAAAGTATATAGCCAGCTAATTGACCTGATTGCCGGATAGCTCTTACGCTGGCCGAACCCTATCGTAAATTGGTATTACCAATTGACAAAGTATAGAACAACAAAAAGAGGACTCCTCATGCGGTCTCCAGATACCTGCTTCGCAATGGTCCATTCGGGCCCTCACCCGCACTTCATGACTCCGGGAGCCTGAACATGTCCGATGGACTACTCGCCCTTTTTGCTTTCGCTCCAATCCTGCTGGCTGCGGTGCTTCTGATTGGTCTGCGTTGGCCCGCCAGCCGCTCCATGCCGCTGGTATTTCTGTTTACTGCTGCAATAGGCCTGTTCGTCTGGGACATGAGCGTTACCCGGATCATCGCCTCCAGCCTGCAGGGCCTGGTCATCACCCTCGGCCTGCTATGGATCATCTTTGGCGCCATCCTGCTGCTGAACACCCTGAAACACTCCGGCGGCATTACTGCCATTCGCGCCGGCTTTACCACCATCAGCCCTGACCGCCGCATCCAGGCCATTATCATTGCCTGGCTGTTCGGTTGCTTTATCGAAGGTGCTTCGGGCTTCGGTACGCCAGCCGCCATCGCCGCACCGCTGCTGGTCGCGGTAGGTTTTCCGGCCATGGCTGCCGTGCTGATGGGGATGCTGGTACAGAGCACCCCCGTATCATTCGGCGCTGTCGGCACACCTATCGTGGTGGGCATCAACAGCGGCCTGGATACAGCGACCATCGGCGCTCAGCTGGCCGCCCAAGGCTCCAGTTGGGAAATCTTCCTGCAGCAGATTACCAGCAGCGTAGCAATCACCCATGCCATCGTCGGTACTGTAATGCCGCTGATCATGGTGATGATGCTGACACGCTTCTTCGGCAAGGAAAAAAGCTGGAAGGCCGGCTTCGAGGTGCTGCCTTTCGCGATCTTTGCCGGCCTCGCCTTCACACTGCCCTACGCTGCCACCGGCATCTTCCTCGGCCCGGAATTCCCTTCGCTACTGGGCGGCCTGGTAGGCCTGGCTATCGTCACCACGGCGGCGCGCTTCAACTTCCTGACACCGAAGAACACCTGGGATTTCGCCGACGCCCGCGAATGGCCTGCCGAGTGGGTTGGCACCATCGAGATGAAGCTTGACGATCTTGCGGCGCGCCCGATGAGCGCTTTCCGCGCCTGGCTGCCCTACGTACTGGTGGGCGCGATTCTGGTGATCAGCCGCGTATTCCCGGGAGTTACCGCTGCGCTGAAATCGGTATCCATCGCCTTCAGCAACATCCTAGGCGAGGCGGGTATCAGCGCCAGTATCGAACCACTGTACTTGCCCGGCGGGATTCTCGTTGCAGTCGTACTGATCACCTTCTTCCTGCATGGCATGCGCGCCTCGGAACTCAAGACTGCCGTTAAGGAATCCAGCGGTGTTCTGCTCAGCGCCGGCTTCGTCCTGCTGTTCACCGTGCCAATGGTACGCATCCTGATCAACTCTGGCGTCAACGGCGCCGAATTGGCCAGCATGCCGATTCTCATGGCCCGCTACGTCGCCGACAGTGTGGGCGGCATCTACCCACTGCTGGCTCCGGCCGTGGGTGCTCTGGGTGCATTCCTGGCCGGCTCCAATACCGTTAGCAACATGATGTTCAGTCAGTTCCAGTTCGGGGTGGCGCAGTCGCTGGGGATTTCCGGCGCGATGGTGGTTGCCACCCAGGCCGTAGGGGCTGCTGCGGGCAACATGGTCGCCATTCACAACGTGGTTGCCGCTTCCGCAACGGTCGGGCTGCTGGGGCGCGAAGGCCTCACGCTGCGCAAGACCGTATGGCCTACGCTGTACTATGTGCTATTCACAGGCATCATTGGCCTGATCGCTATTTATGTGTTGGGCGTCACCGACCCACTGGTCGGCGTGTAAAAAGCAATGGCCGCCTTGCCCCCTGCCGGGCAAGGCGGCATTCCAGAAACCGCGTATAGCGGACAACCGGGCCCACCCGGAGACCAAGCCGATGAGCGAACTTTTCTACGACGCCGCACCCAACGCTACCCGCGTTGCGCCGCCGCTGCCGAAACCACGTCAATACCCCGCCAAGCCGAGTCAGGTTTATCTGTTCGGTACCTGCGTGGTTGATCTGTTCTATCCCGAAGCCGGCCTGGATACCATTCAACTACTCGAACGTGAAGGCCTGAGCGTGCATTTCCCGCAGGGGCAAACCTGCTGCGGTCAGCCGGCCTATACCAGCGGTTATACCGATGAGGCACGCAAAGTCGCGCGAAGTCAGTTGGCATTGTTCGCCAACGACTGGCCGGTAATTGTGCCGTCAGGCTCCTGCGCCGGCATGCTGCGTCACCATTATCTGGACCTGTTCAAGGACGAGCCGGAAACCTTGAAGAAAGCCCAGGCTCTAGCCGAACGTACCTTCGAGCTGGCCGAGTTCCTGCTGTTCGTCTGCAAGGCCGAATTCCGCGACCAGGGCACTCAAGTCAAGGTTGCCCTGCATACCTCCTGCTCGGCACGTCGCGAGATGAATACCCACCTGCATGTGCGCGAACTGCTCGCGCAGCTAGGCAATGTCCAGCGCGTCGAACATGATCATGAAAGCGAATGCTGCGGCTTCGGCGGTACCTTCAGCGTACGCATGCCGGACATCTCCGGCGCCATGGTGCTGGACAAGACCCGCGCCCTTAAGGAATCCGGCGCACACGAGGTAGTCAGCGCCGACTGCGGCTGCCTGATGAACATTAATGGTTCGCTGGAGAAGCAGCGTGAAGCCCTGCGTGGTCAGCATCTGGCGTCCTTTCTCTGGCAACGCACGGGAGGTGTCCGATGAACGCCGAACAGCGCATTCCGGCCATCGAGCTGGACTTCAAGGGCCGCGCCCATAACGCCCTGGGCGACGACCAGCTGCGGCGCAACTTCCGCACAGCGATGGATTCGCTGATGACCAAGCGCGCCGCCTCCTTCAGCGACGCCGACGAGCGCGAACGACTGCGCGAGTTGGGTAATCATATCCGCGCACGAGCACTGTCCAAGCTGCCCGAACTGCTGGAGCGTCTGGAAGGCAATCTGACCCGCAACGGTGTGAACGTGCACTGGGCGGAGACAGTGGAAGAGGCGAACAACATCGTCCTCGAGATCGCTCAGGCCCACAATGCGCGTCAGGTGATCAAGGGCAAATCGATGGTCAGCGAAGAAATGGAGATGAACCATTTCCTCGAAGGCCACGGTATTGAAAGCCTGGAGTCAGACATGGGCGAGTACATCGTCCAGCTCGACCACGAAAAGCCCTCGCACATCATCATGCCGGCCATCCACAAGAACGCCGGTCAGGTTGCATCCCTGTTCCACGACAAGCTCGGCGTGGAATACACCAAGGACGTCGACCAACTGATCCAGATTGGTCGCCGCACCCTGCGTAAAAAGTTCTTCGAGGCCGATATCGGCGTCTCCGGCGTGAACTTCGCGGTGGCGGAAACCGGCACCCTGCTGCTCGTCGAAAACGAGGGCAACGGGCGTATGTCCACCGGTGTGCCGCCGGTTCACATTGCCGTTACCGGCATCGAAAAGGTGGTCGAGAACCTGCGCGACGTGGTTCCGCTGCTCTCGCTGCTGACCCGCTCGGCGCTGGGCCAGCCGATCACCACCTACGTCAACATGATCTCCGGCCCGCGCAAGGCGGACGAGCTCGACGGCCCGCAGGAAGTGCACCTGATCCTGCTGGACAACGGCCGCAGCCAGGCCTTCGCCGACAGCGAGCTGCGCCAGACGCTCAACTGCATCCGCTGCGGCGCCTGCATGAACCATTGCCCGGTGTACACCCGAGTCGGCGGCCATACCTACGGCGAGGTCTACCCCGGCCCCATCGGCAAGATCATCACCCCACACATGGTTGGTTTACACAAGGTGCCCGACCACCCCAGCGCTTCGTCACTGTGCGGCGCATGCGGCGAAGTTTGCCCGGTGAAAATCCCGATTCCGTCGTTGCTGCGTCGCCTGCGCGAAGAAAACGTCAAGGCGCCGGACGATCCGCACAAGGTCATGCGTGGCCAAGGCAGCAAATACTCGAAAAAGGAACGGCTGATGTGGGCCGGCTGGCGCCTGCTCAACACCAGCCCGATGCTGTACCGCGCATTCGGCTTCTTCGCCACTCGTCTACGTGGCCTGACGCCATCGAACATCGGCCCCTGGACGCAGAACCACAGCGCACCAAAACCTGCCGCCCGCTCTCTGCACGAGCTGGCCCGCGAGCACCTGGAGGGCAAGCGATGAGCGCCAAGGCCAATATCCTCGCCAAGCTGAAAAAGAGCCTGGAAGGCACCACGCCTATCGTCGATGACTACGACGTATCGCTGGTCACCCAGCCCTGGAGCTACGCGCCCGAGCAGCGTATCGCCCGCCTGCGTCAGCTGATGGAAGCGGTGCACACCGAGATTCACCTGACCACGGACGCCGGTTGGCCCGCCCTGCTCGAACAGCTGCTGCACGACCGCCAGCTGCCGAGCCTGCTGATCGCCCCGACCACGCCGTACGGCCAGCGCTTCACCGCGCATTGCGCCGGCCGTGAGGGCCTGCCGACGCTGAAGGCCTACGACCGCCCGGTCGAGGACTGGAAGGACGAGCTGTTCAACGACACCCCGGCGAGCCTCACCGGCACCCTCGGCGCCATCGCCTCCACCGGCAGCCTGATCATGTGGCCGACCCGCGAGGAGCCGCGCCTGATGAGCCTGGTGCCGCCGGTGCATTTCGCCATCCTCAAGGCCAGCGAAATCCACGACAACTTCTACGAAATCCAGCAGAAGTTCCAGTGGGCCGCCGGCATGCCGACCAATGCGCTGCTGGTCTCCGGCCCGTCGAAAACCGCCGACATCGAACAGGTGCTGGCCTACGGCGCCCACGGCCCGAAGGATCTGATCCTGCTGATCCTGGAGGACGCATGAACGCGGCCGCGCAACTCGAACGCGCGCCTTTGCCAGCCGCATTCCTCCGCGAAGTCGAACACCTGATCCCGGTCGAGCGTCGCTTCGACGATCCACTCTCCACCCTCGCCTTCGGCACTGATGCAAGCTTCTACCGACTGATTCCAAAACTGGTGGTGCACGTCGAATCCGAAGCCGAGGTGATCGCGCTGCTCCAGCTGGCCCATGCGGAAAGCGTCCCGGTGACCTTCCGTGCCGCCGGCACCAGCCTTTCCGGCCAGGCGATCAGCGACTCGGTGCTGATCGTGCTCGGCGACAACTGGAACGGCCGCGAGATTCGCAACGGCGGCGAGCAGATCCGCCTGCAGCCAGGCGTCATAGGCGCTAACGCCAACGCCGTGCTCGCACCTTTCCAGCGCAAGATCGGCCCTGATCCGGCCTCGATCAATGCCGCGAAGATCGGCGGCATCGTCGCCAACAATTCCAGCGGCATGTGCTGCGGTACGGCGCAGAACACCTATAAAACCCTCGCCGGGCTGCGCGTCGTGCTGGCCGATGGCACCGTGGTCGATAGCGAAGATGCCGCCAGTGTCGACGCCTTCCGCCAGAGCCACGCCGCCCTGCTCGAGCAGCTGGCCGAGCTGGGCCGCGAAACCCGCGCCAATACCGAACTGGCGGCGAAGATCCGGCACAAGTACCGGCTGAAGAACACCACCGGCTTTTCGCTCAATGCGCTGGTCGACTACGACGAGCCGCTGGATATCCTCAACCACCTGATGGTCGGTTCCGAAGGCACGCTGGGCTTTATCAGCGCGGTGACCTACGACACCGTACCGGACCATCCGCACAAGGCCAGCGCGCTGGTGGTGTTCCCCGATGTGGAAACCTGCTGCCTCGCTGTACCGGTACTCAAGCAGCAACCGGTGTCCGCCGTGGAGCTGCTCGACCGCCGCAGCCTGCGCTCGGTCGAACACAAGGCCGGCATGCCCGAGTGGGTGAAGGAACTGTCGCCGACCGCCTGCGCGTTGCTGATCGAATCGCGCGCAGCCAGCCAGTCGTTGCTGCATGAGCAGATCAACCTGATCATGACCTCCATCGCGCATTTCCCGGTGGAGAAGCAGGTCGACTTCAGCGAAGACCCGCTGGTCTACAACCAGCTGTGGAAGATCCGCAAGGACACCTTCCCGGCGGTCGGCGCCGTGCGCCAGACCGGCACCACGGTGATCATCGAGGACGTGACCTTCCCGGTCGAGCGCCTGGCCGAAGGCGTCAATCGACTCATCGAGCTGCTCGACAAGCACCGCTACGACGAGGCGATCCTCTTCGGCCACGCGCTGGAGGGCAACCTGCACTTCGTCTTCACCCAGGGCTTCGATGATCCGGCGCAGGTCGCCCGTTACGAAGCCTTCATGGGCGAAGTGGCGCAGCTGGTCGCCGTCGAATTCGGCGGTGCACTCAAGGCCGAGCACGGCACCGGGCGCAACATGGCGCCCTTCGTCGAGCTGGAATGGGGCAGCGAGGCCTACGCACTGATGTGGAAGATCAAGCGCCTGCTCGACCCCACCGGCATCCTCAACCCGGACGTGGTGCTCTCCGAAGACCCGGACATCCACCTGAAGAACCTCAAGCCGATGCCGGCCGCCGACGAGATCGTCGACAAGTGTATCGAGTGCGGTTTCTGCGAGCCGGTCTGCCCATCCAACGGGCTGACCCTGACGCCGCGCCAGCGTATCGTCATCTGGCGCGATATCCAGGCGCGCAAGCGGGCCGGCGTCGACACCACGGAAATCGAGCGCCTCTACCACTACCACGGCGTGGAAACCTGCGCTGCCACCGGCCTCTGTGCCCAGCGCTGCCCGGTCGGCATCAACACTGGCGACCTGGTACGCAAGCTGCGCGGACGTGAAGCGAGCAAAACCGGCGCCGCCAACTGGCTGGCCGACCATTTCAGCACCGCCGTACAGGGCACCCGCTTCATGCTGCATGCCGCCAACGGCGCGCACATCATCCTCGGCACCAAGCGCCTGGCCAAGCTGTCCGCGAGCATGAGCAACGTCAGCAAGGGCCGCGTCCCGCAATGGACACCGGCCATGCCGCAGCCCCTGCAGCGCCTGCACCTGCCCCAGCCCGCCGCTCAGGATGAGCGCCCACGTGTGGTCTATCTGGCGGCCTGCGTTTCCCGTGCCATGGCGCCGGCCGCACGCGATCAGGAACAGGAGCCGCTGCTCGACAAGACCCGCAGCCTGCTGGAAAAGGCCGGCTACCAGGTGATCTTCCCCGAGCAGCTGAACGATCTGTGCTGCGGCCAGCCGTTTGCTTCCAAGGGTTACGCCGAACAGGGCGAGCGCAAGCGTCAGGAAATGCTCGACGCGCTGCTCAAGGCCAGCCGCGGCGGGCTCGACCCAATCTACTGCGATACCAGCCCCTGCACGCTGCGCCTGGTCCAGGGCCTGACCGACCAACGCCTGGACCTCTACGATCCGGTGCGCTTCATCCGCACGCACCTGCTCGACAAGCTGGACTTCGTCCCGCAGGAAAAGGCGATCGCCGTGCACGTTACCTGCAGCACCCAGCACCTTGGGGAAGCACAGGCACTGATCGATATCGCTCGTCGCTGCGCCAGGGAAGTCGTGGTGCCCGAAGGCATCCACTGCTGCGGCTTCGCCGGTGACAAGGGCTTCACCACACCGGAGCTCAATACTCACGCGCTGCGCAGCCTGAAAGATGCAGTACAGGTATGCAGCGAAGGCATTTCCACCAGTCGTACTTGCGAAATCGGCCTGTCCCGTCACGGCGAGATCGACTATCACGGGCTGGTCTATCTGGTAGATCGAGTCAGTCGCCCCAAGCCCACCCGCACCAACCTGAACAGCTGAAGGACAAGGACGTCCATCACAAAAATGAAACGCTTGAGCGCAACCGCAGTCCGAAATTTAGAGCCCAGCAGTCCGAGGGCTCCATTTCGCCTCGGCGCTGCCACCATAGAATGAGTCAGGCAGGCCCGCCGGGAAGACAACTTCCAGGAGGACACCCATGAAACGATTCGCCCTATACGCCGCAGCCGCCCTGCTCGCCAGCCCCGGCGCTTTCGCCGCGGACAAGGACCTCTGCAAAATCAACATGCAGGAAATCGAAAACAATATGGCCACCACCATGACCACACTCGGCGAGCCCGCCAAAAGTCAGGTCGAGGAACACCTTGAACAGGCCCGGCAGGCCCAACAGGCCGGCGACACCGAAGCCTGTATCACCCACTCGACCAAGGCACTGCAGGAACTCAAGGGTCCAGGCAGCTCCGGCAGCGGCGGTACCAGCGGAAGTGGATCGGGCGCAGGCAACTGATCCATCCGATACGGGCAGGCCACCCTGCCCGTTTTTCATACAACCCTTGAAATCCGACAGAACGCCCTTATCTATTGATTCGACGCAGCCTCAGCTTTGGCGTAGACTGCACGAACATGAAGCTGCAACTCGCTTCATGGGGCCGATTAGGATTCGACGCCGGTAACGAAACTCTAGGTGCATGCCGAGTTGGTAACAGAACTCGTAAATCCACTGTTGCAACTTCTATAGTTGCCAATGACGAAAACTACGAGGGCTACGCTCTCGCTGCGTAAGCGGCGCGACTAGTCCTTCTGGTAGCTTCGGCTCCAGCGATCACTAGGGGATGCCTGTAAACCCAAAGTGATTGTCAAGCAGAACAGGATCGCCGCGTAGTACGTTGTGGACGAAGTGGCTAAAACTTACACAACTCGCCCAATGCACCCTGCCCGTCGGGCCGCTGAGGGTTAACTTAATAGACACGGCTAAGCATGTAGTACCGACAGCGGAGAACTGGCGGACGGGGGTTCAAATCCCCCCGGCTCCACCAAATAAGCGTTAAAAATCAGGCACTTAGCGAATAGCTACAGTGCCTTTTTTGTGCCTTTTAGGGCTGTTTTGGCTGGGTTATGCCAGCTTTATGACAGCCTCCCTGCCCGCGAAGCCTATCCGCGGCTGCCGCCTTTACCTCAACAACCGAGAAAACGTTTTCCGTCGCTTTTTTGGTTTGAAATCGCGCCCCAAAGCGCTGTCGGGGGTATTAAATCTGTGTCGGCTTACACACAGAGACCCACACATGCCGACACATGCCCCCAAGAAATACCTGATTAGTCACACCTCTCTGCAGCACTGCTTTGACAAGAGCCGCTCCGGCCTCGAAAAGCTGCGCGAAACCGACCCCAGCTTCCCTCGCCCCATCAAATTTAGCCCGAGCAAACAGGCTGGCGTTTACTTCGTCGTCGCGGAGGTGGAGGCCTGGCTGGAGAGCAAGATCAGCGAGCGTGATGGCGTCACTCAGGATCTCTCCGAGAGAGATGAGCAATGACCACACACGAGCAGATCCCGCCGTTCTTGGCAGAGATGCCCGAGCAGGCACTTGCCTCATACCTGAACCCAGGCATTGCGCCAAAGCCGCTCCCGAGTGGGTTAACGAGGGTCATGCCCTGGCATGACGAGCTACTGCCAGCCGATCTGCGGGAATATGTACGTGATGTCGCTGAACGCACCCAGTGCCCACCAGATTTTATTGGGGTCGCACTCGTGGTTGCTGCCAGCGCTGTGGTGGGCCGCAAATTTACCATCCACCCGAAACAGCACGACGACTGGATGGTCGTCCCCAATCAATGGGGCGTCATCATCGGTCGGCCATCAGCGATGAAATCGCCAGCACTCAAACAGGCACTGCGCCCACTGCATGCCCTTGAGTCCAGGGAGCGAAAACAGTATGGCCTGGCTGAGGCCGAGCACAAGGCCAGCAGCGAGCTGCTCGAAATGGAGCGCAACGCCGCCAAGGTCAAGGCAAAGAAACTTCTCGGTAGCGGCGACAAGAACGCAGCTTTGGCGGAACTGAACAGACTTTCCAGCGACATGCAGGCTCCAGTCCTGCGCCGGTACATGGTCAACGACTCAACTGTCGAGAAACTCGGCGAACTGCTCAACGAAAACCCCAACGGCCTACTGCTTGTGCGTGACGAGCTGGGTGGCTGGCTGGCGACGATACAGAGTGAGGACGGTTCTGTTGCGCGAGCGTTCTACCTGGAATGTTTCGATGGCAACGGCTCATTCACCTACGACCGCATTGGGCGCGGCACTATTTTCATCGAGTCATGCTGTTTATCCTTGATCGGCGGCATTCAACCGTCACGAATCGCATCTCTGGTGCGCGCCGCGATCAGCGGCGAATTGGATGACGGCCTGATTCAGCGCCTACAACTCGCCGTTTATCCCGACGATGTCCGCGAATGGCGCCTGGTGGATCGCTGGCCGAACAAAGCCGCCACTGAGCGCGTGGATCGGGTTATCGAGCAACTCGACCAAATACCCGACGAGCCTCGTTCTGCGCTAAGGTTCAGCGCGGAGGCACAGGAGATATTTAACGCTTGGTATACCCGTCACATGCAGGAAAGCCGGAGGGAAGAGTTACATCCAGCTTTGCAGTCCCACTTCCTAAAAATGCCGCAGACCATTACAGGCTTGGCCCTACTGTTCGAGCTAATCGAGGGTGAACGGGAAGCCGTGGGCGCAGAGTCCACTATCCGCGCAATTGGCTGGGCGGCCTACCTGATGAGCCATGCACAGCGGTTGTACGGCGCAGCAATTAACGCCCCACTACTCGGGGCCCGGTTGCTCCTGGAACGTCAGCAGAAATTACCCGAGCCGTTTACCGCACGAGAGGTGCGCCAGAAGGACTGGACGGGATTGGGCTCGCAGGACGCCGTGAATAATGCGCTCGCAATTCTGGTTGAACACGACTTCATCGTTGGCTACGAGGTTGCCGGCGAGAAAGGTGGCCGCCCATCGACACGCTATGTCTGGCGAAAAACGTAGCCTCGACCCAGCCTGTTTACTCAAAAGGCCGGCAGGGCTACCTACAAAACCTACGAAACCTTGTTCTGTAGGTTTTGTAGGTAGCCCTACCCCCTGGTTGGGATACTAACTGCCAGCCCAACAGTGATATCCGACCTCGTACCTGCTGGGCTGAACCAGCCACCAGGGTTGTGAGTCACTCTTCAGCAAAGTAATCGCTGTCGAGCTGCTTCACCTCGTACACCTGTTTAACGCTCACGCCCAGGTTGTTCTCGACCATCAGCCGCGCGAGCTCGACGCCGTCGATCAGTACCACTTTGATATCCAGGCCAAGTGCCGCCTCGCGTGCGCCTGCGGAAAACTCCGAGGTGGTGATGAATACGCCCTTGCGTGCCCGCTGCCGGGTCAGCGCGCCGATGAACTTGTCGATCTCGGGACGATGCACCGTATTGGTCCAGCGCTTGGCTTGCAGGTAGATCACGTCCAGGCCGAGCTTGTCCTCCTTGATGATGCCGTCAATGCCGTCATCGTTGGTGGCCTGGGTTGCCTTGCCGGCCTCCTTGCGCGAACCGCCATAGCCCATGGCCAACATCAGATCGACCACCAGTTGCTCGAAAAACCCTGGCGTTGCCGCCCTGACCTGCGCCAACAGCTCATCAGCCAGTGACTGCACCAGTGCCTGATGGGCCTCGGCCAATTGCTCGTCCGGTGTGGTCTCAACCACTCCAAGCACATCAACGCTCTGCGGTTTAGCGGTATGGAAGTCGGCGAACTCCGGAAACTGCTTCAGCCAGGCGACGGTAATGCGCTCTGGGCCGTTGGCCAGCGCTTCCCGACCACGGGCAGTGATCTGCACCATACCCTTGCTCGGAATAGTCAGCAGACCGGCCTTGTTCAGGTAGGTCCTGGCCCAGCCCACCCGGTTGTTGATCACCGTTTGATGCCCCGACGGTAGCCGCTCTTTGCGCTCTTCCTCGGTTAACTGGAATACATCGGCGATGCTTTCGCGCAACACGCTGAGCGGTATCGCTACACCGTCTCGAACCGCCTCCAGCACCGGGCGCATGACACTTTGAAAATCCGGAATCGACATCCTGGTTCCTTCTCCATAATCGCAACTCAGCCCGCTGAAAAACCATCAGAGCCCGCGCATTGCGTGCTCATCAACGCTGTTCATCGCCTTCAGCATTTTGTAGATCACCAGCGCAAACGCCCGGCTCTTGGCCACGTTATCCAGCACTTCCAGCGACAGCTTTTCGTGGTCGGTCATGGCGTCCAGCACGATGTCTTCCACCCGCTTGGGAAACAGGCCGTGCATCACCTGGTCGGCCGGTTGGCTGTTGACCTGGGCCATCACGTCTTCCTGGCGGCTGATGCGCTGGGCGATGCCGGTGAGGAAATGCAGCTGGTCGTCGTCGCTGACTTCGGCACCGAAGATGTCGTTGAGCGCCGCGATGATTTCCGACAGGTGTTTTTTCTCGGGATCGTGGGCCTTGCCGCTGCCGATGTCGGTGGCGGGCTCCAGACCGTATTCGCCCTGCTCCTCGCTCAAGCGTAACTGGTGTTCGGCACGCTTGGTCAGGCGGTAGTGGGTCAGTTGCAGCTCGCCCACATCCACATCGTCTTCTTCCAGGCGGTCGATGCGTAGCAGCGGGTACAAGTGCTTGGCGTACACACAGAGCTGCTCCAGCTCGCGGTCCTCGTAGGGCACGATCTGCGAAAGAAACTCGTACAGGCGCACGAAGCTCTGCAGGTTCTTGCGGAACAGGTCCAGCTGATCGACCTGCTCGCCGGCCTCCTTGACCGCGTGCTCGGCCTTTTTCAGGCCGGCGCTGTCGCCATTGGCTGCGGCGGTGCGCTTGAAGTCCAGCGCCTGGGCGCGCGCCTCGGCGGCGAGCTTGTAGCGCTTGGCGAAACGCTCCTTGGCCGGCTGGCAGTAGTAACTGAGCTTGCTGGCGGCGGCCTTGGGGTCGAAGAAGGCGCTGGCGAACGCCTCGATCTCCTGCCAGTGGTAGATGCCCTCGGCATCCAGCTTTTTCTGCAGGTCGTAGATGAGCTGCGGGTCGGTCACGTCGGTCAGTTCGGCCTTGGTGTAGTAAGGCAGGAACGACTCCAGGATGTCCTTGGGATCATTGAAGAAATCGAGGATGAAGGTGCGTTTGTCAGGGAAGGTGCGGTTCAGGCGCGACAGCGTCTGCACGCAGTCCACGCCTTGCAGCTTCTTGTCCACGTACATGGCGCACAGTTTGGGCTGATCGAAGCCGGTCTGGTACTTGTTGGCGGCGATCATCACGTTGAAGTCCTGAGTGTCGAACGCCTTGGCCAGATCGCGGCCATTCAGGCCGGGATTGAGCAGGCTGCTGTTCTCAGTGACTTCCTCGGGGATCACCCCATCGGGCAATACGCTGCCGGAGAAGGCCACCAGCGGATGCACATCGCTGTAGCCCTGCTGCTTGATGTACTCGTGCATCGCCAATTGGTAACGCACCGCCTCCTGGCGGCTGCTGGTCACCACCATGGCCTTGGCCTGGCCGCCCAGCAGGTAGCGGATGTGCTGCCGGAAGTGCTCGACGATCACCTCGACCTTCTGGCCGATGTTGTACGGATGCAGGCGTACCCAGCGCGCCAGTTTTGTACGGGCCTTCTTCGAGTCGACTTCCTCGTCCTCGGCATCCGGGTGGGCGATTTTCCAGGCGGTGCTGTAGGTGGTGTAGTTCTGCAGCACGTCGAGGATAAAACCCTCCTCGATGGCCTGGCGCATCGAATACAGATGAAACGCCTCGGGCTTGTTGCCTGCACTCGGCGGCAGCTCAGAATTGGCCGGGCGGCCGAACAGCTCCAGGGTCTTGGCCTTGGGCGTGGCGGTGAAAGCGTAGTAGCTGATGCGCTCGTTGGGGCTGCGTGCAGCCACTGCCGCGTCCAGCAGCTCGTCGGCGCTGACCGATTCTTCCTCATCTCCTTTATCCAGCGCATCGCTGCCGAGAATCTGTTTCAGCTTGCTGGCCGATGATCCGGTCTGCGAAGAATGGGCCTCGTCGGCGATCACCGCATAGCGCCCGGACGCCAGCTTGGGATACTTGTCCAGGGCTTCGAACAGCGCCGGGAAGGTCTGGATGGTGACGATGATGATCCGCGTCTGCTCGGCCAGCGCCTCGGCCAGCTGCTCGGACTTGCTCATGCTGCCGACGTCGCGGGTGATCGGCTTGACCACGCCCTGGGCATGCTCGAACTGGTAGATGGTGTTCTGCAGCTGGCTGTCGAGCACGGTGCGGTCGGTGACCACGATCACCGAGTTGAACAGCCGTTGCCCGGCCTCGTCATACAGCGAGGCGAGCTGGTGGGCGGTCCAGGCAATCGAGTTGGACTTGCCCGAGCCGGCGCTGTGCTGGATCAGGTAGCGTCGCCCCGGCCCCTCGGCCTTGGTCGTATCGATCAGCGTGTTGACCACTTCCCACTGGTGAAAGCGCGGGAAGATCATGCTCTCCTTGGTGATCAGCCTGCCGTCAAAGTCTTCCAAGGCTTTCTTGTCCAAGTGCAGAAAGCGGCCCAGTACCTTGAGCCAGGCATCCGGCTGGAACAGCCGTTGCCACAGGTAGCCGGTGGCGTACTGGCTGTCGTCTTCCGCCGTCGGGTTGCCGGCACCGCCGTCCTCGCTGCCCAGGTTGAACGGCAGGAAGAAGGTGTCCTTGCCGGCCAGCTTGGTGGTCATCGCCACCTCGTTTTGGCCGACGGCGAAATGCACCAAGGCACCGCGCTTGAAGGTCAGCAGCGGCTCGGGCTTGCGCGTCAGCGGGTCTTTGATCGGGCGATCCTTGCAGTACTGGCGCTTGGCGTTCTCCACCGACTGCTTGAACTCGCTTTTCAGCTCCAGGGTGGCTGTGGGGATGCCGTTGATGAACAGCACCAGGTCTAGGCGCGGATTGTAGCTCTGCCCGCCGTTCGCGGCTTCACGCGCATGGGGCGAGTAAGACACTTCTGGTACCACGCGCAGGCGGTTGCACCGGTAGCGCTTGAGGGTGTCCGGGTTCATGCCGTGGTCAGGGCGGAAGCTGCACAGATCGACCTTCACCCCCGGCAGCTTGAAGCCATGGCGCAACACATCCAGGGTGCCGCTCTGCTCCAGCTCGCGCACCACTTTCTGTACCAGCACGCCTTGCGGGTCATTCGGGTTGGCCTTGGCGAACTTTTCCCAGCGCTCCGGCCAGGCGTCCTTGAAGTACGCCAGCAGGTCTTCGGTATACAACGCCGTGCGCCGGTCATAGCCGCTGGCCGGGCCGGTGAGCCAGCCCTGGGCGGTCATGGCGGCGATGATGTCCTGCTGGAACTGCGCTTCCTTGCTGTCAGCCATTACACGGCCTCTTCTTCTAATACGGGGGATGACACGCTGGCCGGTGGCAGCCAGCCGCGCACGTCGATCTTGCCGGTGACTGCGGCGGAGATCAGGGCGGAGCGGCGTTCTTGGAGGATGCCGATCAATTGATCTGCTTCGTCTCTCAGAGCCTCCGACTCACCAATTATGGTGTCGATACGTTCCATGATGTTCTGCCTTTCCTCCTCTGGGGGAAGTGCAATACGAATGTTTTTGAACTGATCCCAATATAGGCGCAGGCGAAAATCTGTAATGCCGTATGAGTTTTTTCGCATTTCCTCTACAGCACAGTTTGTACGCAACAGCCGCTCTACGTACCGAGAAACATCTCCACTCTTAGGTCGAGCAACCACATAAGCCGGACTAACCAATCCATCAACCAGAACCGCACCAAATCCACCCTGCCAAGCACGCATCATGTTATAGACGAGGTCTCCAGGACGAACTCGCTTGTATTTCTCGCGATCTTCAATACGAGTTATCTTCCGATCAGACTCCTCTTCTGTAAGCTCTTTGTCCGAAACACCGTAGTGTATCGATACACGCAGAACCGGAAGTTCGGCCAATCCCTTTTCTACAGCCTCGGAATAAACTGCGCCAATTCGAACAATCGCCCAATGTGCCGGCACCTCACCCAGCCACTCCACCCCGGAATCCTTCATCGGCACTGTCGGGTCGAGGCCTTTGGTGACGGCATGAGAGATCACGGCCTGGCGCTTTTCCTGGAGCAGTTCGATCAGACGCTGCTGCTCTTCGATCAGTGCGTCGATGCGGGCGAATTCGTGGTCGAGGAAGCGGACAATTTGGGGTTGTTCCGGCGGCGCAGGTAGAGCAACCGGCAGCGTTGACATAGTTTCCCAGCCGACTCTAGGCATCTTCGCCCCGATGGTTGACGCATCAAGATCATCAATCACTAGAGGACTTAAAATATATTTGTGAAGAAAAACCGGGGATACCCCGTATGGACGGAGAACAAAAAAATCACCTACCGCTTCTCCGCATCTATCGGCCAGCCAAGCCTTTGCTAGGTAAGGCCTAAGCTTTCCAAAAAGCAGATCCTTTGACTGGAATGCAATTCCATCGCCAGAGAACTCGCTGGAGGTTTCTATGAAGCGCCCAGTCCATCCTTCAATATTTTCTAAACCTACCTGAAAGTCTGAAGTTCCCGCTTTATCAGTGACTTGTTCGACCAACCACTTCAAAGGCCTGACATCCCAATGCTCAGGCACCTCTCCTAACCAACCCACCCCAGAATCCTTATAGGCCGGGTACGGCTTGAGCTGGCTCATTGCGCCTCTCCTTGCGCGGTATTCAACGCATAGAATTCATGCAGCTTGGCCTGCAGCAATTGTTTGTCCGGCAGGCGGGTCTGGTATTCGGCGATCAGCGCCGGCGACAGGCTGCGGTTGAGGGCGTACTCGACCACCTCGTCGTCCTTGCTGGCACAGAGCAGCACGCCGATGGCGGGGTTTTCGTGGGGTTTGCGTTCGTCGCGGTCCAGCGCTTCCAGGTAGAAGCCGAGCTTGCCCAAGTACTCCGGCTCGAAGCGGCCGACCTTGAGTTCGATGGCCACCAGGCAGTTGAGGCCACGGTGGAAGAACAGCAGGTCCAGGGCGAAATCACGCCCGCCGACTTGCAGAGGGTATTCGGAGCCGACAAAGCAGAAGTCGCGGCCCAGCTCGATCAGGAAATCCTTGAGCCGGGCCAACAAGCCCCGGTGCAGATCGGCCTCGGCATGGCCGCCCGGCAGGTCGAGAAACTCGACCATATAGGCATCGCGGAACACTTCCAGCGCGGCGGGGTGAGTGTGTCTCAGGACTGCCGAGACTTTTGCCGGCTGGGTGACACTGCGCTCGAACAGCGCCGCCTTGAACTGGCGCTCCAGCTCGCGCTTCGACCATTTCTCCTGAACCGCCATGCGCAGGTAGAACTCCCGCTCTTCCGGGAGCTTGCTCTGGCTGAAGATGATCAGGTTGTGCGACCAGGATAATTGTCGCGCCAGTGGTGCGACTTTTTCCTCGGTGCGGTAGGTCTCGTAGAACTGGCGCATGCGGAACAAATTCGACCGGGTAAAACCGCGCAGCCCTGGTTGGGTCCGGGCCAGATGATCGGCCAACTGGCTGACCACGGCATCGCCCCACTCGGCCTGTTCCAGCTTGCGGCTGATATAAGCGCCGACCTGCCAATACAGCTCGATCAGCCGGGTATTCACCGCCTGCATGGCCTGCTGCCTGGCACTGTGGATCAGCGCGAGCACTTCGTCGAAACGCTCGTCCGTTGCACTGCGGGGTGTGTTTGGCTCGCTCATGCCGACAGCGCCTCGATCATTTGCTTGATGCGGTCGGTGCAGGCCTTGAGGTCGCGGTCGATGTCTTCCAGCGGGCGCGGCGGCTGGAACACGTAGAAGTGCCGGTTGAACGGAATTTCGAAGCCGACGATACCGACTTCGCCGTCCTGGGCGTCACGCTTGCTCTCGTCGATCCAGGCGTCCGGCACATGGGGCTTCACTTCGCGCTCGAAGTAATCGTAGATCGACTCGCCCAGCGGTACGTTTTCGTTGTCGCGCAGACCGCTATCGGCCTCGGGCTGGCCCTTGGTCATGCAGATATCGGCCTCGGGGTCGCGTTCGCCCAATGCGTTCATCACGGCTTTCTGCTCGGCGGTACTGAGGCTGATGCCATGTCCGGCCAGGGCCTTTTTCAGCACCTTGGCGAACTGCTCGCGGTTGCGATGGACGATGCCGGCATCCATTGACTGCAACGCGGTCAGCAGACGCAGGCGGGCGTCGTCGTCCAGCTTCTGCATGGCTTTTTCTTCGAGGACGCGCTCGATGCGTTGCGGGGTGGTCTGGAAGCTCAGGCGCAACGGGCGCTCGACGGTGATGCGCCGGTAGCCGAAGGCTTCGATGGGGAAGATCTTGCTCTGCGCAGTTTGCTCAAAGCGGCCGTAGAGGCGTACCAGGTCGTCGATCTGCTCGTCGGTGATGAACTGGCGCTTGCTGCCCAGGGATTTACGCATCTTGCTGAAGTGCTGGGTGCCATCGACCAGCTGTACCTTGCCCTTGCGCGCGGGGGCCTTGTGGTTGGACAGCACCCACACATAGGTGGCGATGCCGGTGTTGTAGAACATGTCGGTGGGCAGGGCGATGATGGCCTCGACCAGGTCGTTCTGCAGCAGGTAGCGGCGGATCTCCGACTCGCCACTGCCAGCACCGCCGGTGAACAGCGGCGAGCCGTTGAGGATGATGCCGATCCGTGAACCGCCTTCACGCGGGTCACGCATCTTGCTGGTCAGGTGCAGCAGGAACAGCAGCGAGCCATCGGACACCCGCGGCAGGCCGGGACCAAAGCGGCCAGCGAAACCTTTTTCGCTGTGCTCGTCGGTGATCCGCTTCTGCACCTTCTTCCACTCGACGCCGAACGGCGGATTGCTGAGCATGAAGTCGAATTTGCCGCCGGCCAGTTGGTCGTCCGAGAGGGTGTTGCCCAGCTTGATGTTCTCGACCTTCTGGCCCTTGATCAGCATGTCCGCCTTGCAGATGGCGTAGGACTCGGGGTTGAGTTCCTGACCATGCAGGGACACGGTGACCTGCTCGCTGATCGACTGAATGTACTCGTCGCCCTCGGACAGGAAGCCGCCGGTGCCCGCCGTCGGGTCGTAAATGGTGACGATGCTGCTGGGCTTGAGCTTGTCGTCCTGGCCGGTGATCACCAACGAGGTGGTCAGGTGCACGATGTCGCGCGGGGTAAAGTGCTCCCCGGCGGTTTCGTTGGAGCTTTCCGCAAATTTGCGGATCAGCTCCTCGAAGATGATGCCCATGCCGAAATTGCTGATGCGCTTGGGGCTCAGGTCGACCGCCGCGAAGCGCTGCACCACCTGGTACAGCAAGTCGGCGCTGGCCAACTGCTGGACGAAGTCCTCGAAGTGGAAGTGCTCGAAGATCTCGCGGCCATCGGTGCTGAAGGCCTGCACATAGCTCATCAAGTCTTCGCTGGTCTGGGTGTCGGACAAGGTGCCCAGCGACAGCGGCGATGCGTTGAAGAACTGCTGGCCGGCAGCGCGTAGCAGCAGTTTCTCGCGCACCAGGTCAGGCCGCCCTTCCTGGGCGCAGGATTGGCTGATCACGGCATCCTTGGTCGGCTCCAGTACGCACTCCATACGCCGCAGCAGGGTGAACGGCAGGATGATGCGACCGTACTGGGATTGCTTGAAGTCACCGCGCAGCAGATCGGCAATCGACCAGAGAAAAGCGGCCGTTTGGGAATGATTCTCCGTGTTCACGCAATAATTCCTTGGAGTACGGGCAAAAACGCGAGTTTACCCCGTCGCGCTGGCTGCATGTCACAGGCCCGACGGCTCATTTGCGCTCCGTTCCCAATACCCGAAGATGCTCAGGCCGCACCCGAACGCGTCGCCAGCAACGACATGTCTGCTGCAACCTGTTCTTGAAATCGGGTTTTAGCGACCTATGCAGTGATTATCCGACAGGTAATGGATCGGCCGGCTTTGCCATTTGAACAACTGAATCGCCCCAATGCAGCTCATCGTCGTCATCTATTGTTCATTGGTTGCATGCGCCCTTTCGCTCGCCGGTAGCGTCGTCATCTGACGACCATCTGTTGTCACAGCGTGCGTCTGACGAATACCCCCTGATGCTCAGTCGTCATCCGTCGTCGATCTGCCGCTTCCGTTATGGCACACCGCGAGAGCCGATGCCCTGTAGCCATGCGGCTGCAACAACGACACCTCTTCACGACACCCCTTACCTGGACAACAACACCCCTTTACAACACCCCTTAACCTGTACAAGACACCCTGAAAAACCTGAAACCAAGCAACCATGCGGGTTGCAGCGGCAACACCTCTTGACGACACCCCTTACCTGGGCAACAACACCTCTTTACGACCCCCCTTAACCTGTACAAGACGCCCTGAACAACCTGAAAACCAGCAACCATGCGGGTTACAGCGGCAACACCCCTTCACGACACCCCTTCGGCCAAAATCGGCAGATTCTCTCTATGTGAGGTGAACCGTCAGACTCCCATAAGCAAGAGAGGTAGTGTGAGCATGCTTTTTTGAAACCCGTGTCGCGCAGCGGGTATGAGCGCTGCGCAGGTCACCCTGGAATTCAATCAGCCAGGTACCGGCGGAAACGGATTTCAGGAGGATAAAATCCTTGGGATTGGCACAGCAGGTGAGAAGCTGGATTCAGTGCAAATTTTCAGCCCAGAAGGAGCAAGACATGGACGCGATTGAGCTACTGGTTTACGCGGTCATTGCCGTGGTTGGCACTCTGGGAGTGGCTGCGGTGATTGGCTACAAGGTCGCTGATCATCTCGACAAGAAACATCACACCGACTGATATGTCAGCACACCGGCATGCCGGCAGCCGCTGACTTGGGATTCGCCAGTGCTCGGGTAACGTTCAGGCATGTGCCAAGTCCAGCAGGTTCACGTCATGAGCAAAGTTGAGTGCCAGTGCTGCAAGAAGATGATGGTTCCAAAGGTGGTCACCAGCGCGCCGTTCTACATCAGCGGAGTACCCGTGGGCGGCCGTGCCCCCGAGTCGTCCGTATGCCCCTTCTGCCTGTCGCCGAAGTGGATGCTCACCGAACATCAGGCTCTGGCTGCCGGCAAAGCCAATGCCGAGTTCTACGGCATCATGCTTCTCGCCTTGGTGAACATCGTTGCGTTCGTCCGTTTCGGCGAACTGGCGGGCGGTATAGCCCTTGCGGTGTCAGTCGCAATCGTCCTCATGCGTGCCAGGTTGATGAGAGCGCTGCGCCGTCGCATGGGCCGTAAGACGAGCAAGTTCACCTGAGGCTGCAGGAGTGCGGCCCTATCTAGTGCTCACGCGCCGCGAAGGCGACAAGATTACGTTGCGCGCTGAACCCGGAACCAATGTTGAAGACCTTCTGGCGCAGCTGTTGCTTGAAGGAATCACCGTAACGGTCAAGGAAATGAAGCGCGGTCGCGTGCAGATTGGAATCGAGGTGCCGAAATCTTTTAATCCTGCGGGGCGAGCTGATAGAGGCATGAGCGCCATCGTGCCGCCGAGCGAGGCTAGGGCTTGAAGGTGAACGAAATCTAGCGCGCGGGCATTGCATGTTAATTTTTTCCACCTACAATGTAGGTACGAAAAATTAACATGCAGGATTCCACATGCCAGCTCAAAGCGCCTCGATAATCCAAAAGGCTGAGGATGTACGCCCGGCACTCAGCCTCCTAGGCCTAAGTGAAGAAAAGGTTATTCAGATTGCCCAAGCAGCCTCGTACGCTCGGGCTGAGTACCTTCCAGGCATCGATCCGGTTAACGCTCCTGGAACTAAAGCTTACCAGGCAGGCATCAGGCAGCTTCGCCTGTCGATGCTGCCTGACGGCTGGAAACCTGGACGATTCAACAATATCGAAGTGATTGTTAACCATGAACTTGGGCTTATGCTCGGATTTCAGAATGTCGACAGGGCATGCGAGGAGTCAGATCCTTCTTCGATATCCGATCGCGGCGAGGGCACCAGACAGCTAGTTGCGAAGCCATATGAAGCAGCGCTTTTCAATCAAGCCGGTCTTCAGAATCAGAAGACTCATAAGGGTGCCTTCCCTCTAGTCTGGTTTGTCTGTGTAGCTGCGGACCAGGACAAAATTCAAGTTGAAGTCTCTCGACCAAAACCATTCGAGGGAACCCAATTCAACGGTTTCTTTGAACGGATCTTTGTTGCAGATCAGACGATTGAAGCGCCAATAGCCGCCCCAAGATTGGAGCCGGAAGAAGAGGATGATCATGAGATCGTGATCACTAAGAAGCAAAATGACCGTTCTTAATACATCGAGACTGGCCTTTGCGAGGAAGCGCCGGAAACTTACTAAGAAACAACTTGCTGAGATGGCCGGGATTTCGCAAGTCACGTTAACCAGGATAGATAAAGGGAACACGCTTGAGCCTAATGATGAAACAGTTGTTTCTTTAGCTAGAGCGCTTGGTTATCCAGTGAGTTTCTTTTATTTAGACGACATAGATGAGCTAAAAGAGAATCAAGTAAGCTTCAGAAGCCTTAAAGCGATGACTGCTAAGCAGACTGACGCAGCGCTTGCGAGCGGGGCCCTCGGATATATTTTCAGCGAATGGGTAGCCAGTAAGTTCAACCTGCCAGAGCCGGACCTCCCCGAGCTTCGAGTCGAGGATCCAGCCTCAGCCGCCGCAGCGATTCGTAGGCATTGGGGAATTGGATTCAGGCCAATCCCAAATCTTATAAAGTTGCTAGAAGCCAAAGGTGTGCGTGTTTTCACACTGGCGGAAGGGAAAGATGTTGATGCTTTTTCTTTTTGGCGAGACGGTGTGCCTTATATTTTCTTAAACACAGTGAAGTCTGCGGAGCGCAGCAGATTTGACGCAGCGCATGAACTTGGACACTTACTCCTGCATGTTCATGGCTACTTTGAGGGTCGCGAGGTAGAAAGAGAAGCCGATCAGTTCGCATCGCACTTTCTCGTTCCACGAGAGGACTTGATTGCCAACATGCCTACTGTTAGCTCGCTTTCCCAGATAGTTTCAAGCAAACATCGTTGGGGAGTGTCTGTGGCAGCACTTGCCCGCACGGCTAAGGATGCTGGCTTGGTAACTGACTGGCACTACCGCGAACTCTGCAAACAGATAGCAACTTCTGGATTCAGGACCAAAGAGCCCGATCCTATCCCTCGTGAAAGCTCTGTTCTATGGAAAAAGGTGTTGGAGGAATTGTGGAAGGACCGCTTCACTAAAGAAAGTATCGCAGCGCAACTTAGCTTACCCCTTGACGAGGTCGATTCACTCTTACGTGGGGTTTTGGCAGGAAGGGAAACCCATGAACGCGAGGCGGTCGCGCCTTCTCTGCGGGTGGTTTAGCTTGCTTGATCGCAAAAGCCCCGCACCTAGCGGGCTTTTGTAAGTGTTTCGGCTGTAAGTCAAATCCTACAAAAAGCGTCTATTTTCAGCCAGTTCTGTTCTTCGTTTTTAGGCTCATAGTTCGCTCTCAATGACGCAGGACGCGCACGGAGCCCGGATGGCTACTGGACCACCGCGTAGATCGCGGAGCTTAGAGCAATGACTGGGACACAGGCCAAATAAGGGCTCCGATTCGGCGGGGCTTTTTTATTCGCGGCAGTGGAGACGATCCAAGAATTGCCAGATTGTCAGATCTAGCTGCTGCAGGCATCTGCGGGTAGGCTGTCGCGGATCTTGAGCACGGTAGTGGTCGAGCATCCAGCTTCGCGCGCCGTCTCGCGAATACCCATACCCAGCTCGAGGAAGCGCTTCACCTTGCGGTGTAGATCTACATTCACCGGGCGTCCTTTGTAGCGGCCTTCGGCCTTAGCCTTCTCGATGCCTTGCGCCTGTCGTTCACGACGCTGCTCGTAATCCTTTCGGGCGATCGCGGCCATCATGTCCACCAACATCGCATTGATCGCGGCCAGCATCCGGCCGGTGAACTCATCGCCCTTAGTGTCAGCAATTCCCTGGTGGCTGGTCGGCAGATCGAGCGCGACGATGCGCAGGCCCTTAGAGTCGATCGCTGTCTTTAGCTTCTGCCAGTCATCGGCCGGCAAGCGGGAGAGACGATCGATCGATTCGACCAGGAGCACGTCTCCCTTCTTGGCATCCTTCAGTAGGCGCAGCAGTTCGGGGCGGTCGGCCTTGGCTCCGCTCTCGTTCTCCAGATACTCACAGGCAATGCGCTGGCCGTGGCTGTCGGCGAATTGTTCCAGGGCTGTACGAGCGCGGCTGGCGTCCTGCTCATTGGTTGAGGCGCGAAGGTAGGCGCGAACGAACATGGTTGTATCTCCCCGCGTTGCATTTAAGGTGCTCACATAATCGTGTTTCACTTTATGTGTATCACAAAAGCAAATAAAGCCCTTTTTGCCTGTTTCTGCCCGTATTAGCTCAGCTATACCCTTACCGCTATGCATTTACTGATTCATCGCGTGCCAACTCATGGTCTGCTGTATGTGTATCCGAGTCGCCCGCCGCGTTCCTAGAGACCACCAAGGAGGCAGTAAATCAGTCCGCTTTTATCGTTTCCGCTGGCAGCACCTGCACTGTGCTGGTGAGCCTTGGCATAGCTGCCATCAATGAACACCCACTTCATGTCAGGTTCCGAAACCAGCACCTTGAAAACCTTGAGCCATTTGCCGGCAGCTGACCAGGCATTGAAGCGCTTGCAGATCTTATTCCAGTTACCGAATGCCTCGGGCAGGTCTCTCCAGGGGCATCCCGTACGCATGCGGTACAGCATGCCCTCTACGGTCATTTGTAGATCTCGCTTGTTGTAGATGTTCTTGTGCAGCAGAATTTCCCGCAGCTTCAACCAATGCTCATCGCTGAGCAGTAACCGGGGCATTGCAAGCTCGTATCGGTGTTGGGTCAGAGCTTCAACGATACGAGTTTGCTCTTATAGATCAATCGGTTAGAGCAAAGCGGCAACAGACCCTAATCCAGTCGGCGGGCATGAATGGGCATGATCCGTATGCCTACCTGAAGGACGTGTTGACGCGGCTCCCGGCGCAGCGGGCCAGTGAGATCGATCAATTGCTGCCGCATCGAAATCTCTACTTGCGGTGGCACCATCGCCGGCACGGCTACCTGTTAAATAACTCGGCCAGCTCTAGGCGCGCCTTAACGGGGCTTTTTGAACCTAGCCTGAATCCGTGCCAGCATAACTGGCTCGGCTCGTAGCTCAGCGCATAAAGTTTGCCAACAGCCCTGCTGCGCCAGATCGTCCAGCTGGTTGCATGCTGGTCCGCATCCTCATCAATTGATTGTAGGTCGCTGGGGATCTGCATCCCAAAACCAGCATCCCGATCAGGGCATACCCAGTAGCCACGGAACGCCTTATAAATAACCGTTTCTGAGCCTGTCGGGCCATTTTGGAAAAATTCTTTGCTCATGCTGCCTTCCAGAGTGGAACAATTACATTTGTTCTGGGTTGTTGCCAGTACCTGCTCCGTGCCCGCGCAGGTGATTAGCCTCAGGGGCGCTCGTGGCTCGCAACCGGCCTCAGGGCGGAGTTGGCTATTGTCCTCATATATCGGCATCGCATGGTCTCCTATGGTTGGGGTTGCCGACACCATTTAATCGCACCGCTGCCAGGTTTTGAGGCGCTATCTGACAAGGTTTTTGTAGGTTTAAGAAATTTAGAGACACGACTGCGGGTTGTGTTGCCGTTTCACGTCCGCTAAGGCAACACAGTTATCAGCGTCTGTCGGACCCCAGGCCAATACTGATGCAATACGTACCTGGTACCGCCATGACGACGCAGATGATAGGCCCCACCCCCATGATCTGCCCCCAAAGGCTTCTCAGTAGCGGGTAAGCCATGAAAACCGCTGCTGCTTCCCCCGGCTGCATGGTGGCCAAGCGGCCCAAGACCGCTGCACCAGTTGCCGAAAACAGAACCAGCATGAATCCTGCGATGGCCATCACTGGCCGTGGTCCGGTGTGTGGCCTGCGGCGTTGGCCAGAGCCTGGGTAGTCCAGTGGCAATGGGATTTGCCGAACCAATCTGCTGCGCTCAATTCGTGCATCGAACGCCCAGGCCAGCCAGGAAATTCCTATGGCAAAAGCCAGAATGAAGCTTAACCCTAGTCCCAATGGCGACATGTTCAATTCCCCGAATGATCTTCCGTGCGTTCAATCAAAACCGAAGGCCGAAAAGTTGCCTCCGAAGTCGCTCATGCCATGATCAAACGAGAGGCTGTCGCTCATCGTATCCATGCCATACGCATTGCCCATGACATCAAAGCAGCTGTCCATCATGGGCATTCCGTTGGCCGGATTGAGCCAGCTGGTTCCCATGGGCTCAAAGTGGGTGGATGAGAAAGCTGAGAAAATATCCTCGGCTTGGATCTGACCGACCGGATCGGCCCAGTCAATGTGATCCTGCTGCATGAGGTTGAAGGACGTGCTCGTGTCCATATCTTCTTCTCTCTGCGAATCGACCTGATACCACCAACGTTCCTGGCGAATACCAAGGCCGTCATGCACCACGACCGCCTTTCCCTGGCTGGGATAAATGACGGTGGTGTACGCCGTGCTGGCGGGTTTGTAGAAGAGGGTCAGCAGTTGGGCGATGTTCTGGATCAGCTTCATGATGGGCTCCTTGAATGTAGGTGCCTTCAGCGTCTCCCGACTTTATGAAAACCCAACTCGATGTGCCCGGTTGCAGGTGCGCGCCTTGCCGAACCAGCGGCATCATAAGTAAGTTTCGGGCGGCACCATGGTGGGCGAGCTGTTTGCGCAGCGGCGTTAGCGGTGCAGGTTTATCAATACGCGTTCACAGGACTGACCTGGGTGCTTGGCTAGCGAGGATGATGATTTGGAGTTCAGAGAGGTTTTTCCAGGCGAGTATTTTCCGCCGATTCTTCGCAATGGGAAGTTCTTTGCGCTGCCGGTTGGAGGGAGTGGCGTACAGGAGATTCTGACGGTAACGGATGCTGGGCTTGAGTGTGGTGGAGTGAGTTTCTTGTGGTCAGACATCGACGGGTTTTCGATCCAGGGAGAGACAGCGCACCTGCTGAGCGACAAGTACCCCTCGGGCGGACTGAGGTTTTATGTGGGCACGTGTTATTTCGTGGGAAGCAACTTGTTGCGTGACAAGCACCAACAGGGCTACCCGGTGGAATACTGCCTGATGAACCGGATCACGTTCGAGCAACAACGGCTGTCGATGCCCGTCAGCTGATGAATGCGGTGATAGGCCAGACTCGCCACTGCTCCTGGTAGGGATTTGGCCGGCTCGGGTGGCGGCTGACTGCAAGCGGGCCGTTGCGCTCGCCGGGCGTCTCCCTTGGCCGCGCTTCTGCTGCTCAAGGCCTTTCCCTTCCAAGAGAAGCGGTAAACTGGCGTAAAGCGGCGGCTACCGCGCGGACACCTTCCACAACTGATCCACCCGCGTCCCGTCGTGAAGCTCTGGCTCATCAGCTCGCGACGCATGCTCCAGGTGGGAGTCCGGTACCACGCCGGGCCGCAGCGTACCGCGCCCCCACTTGGCGTTGATCGAATCCAGCACGGCCATCACGCGCTGAGAATGGGCTGGCTGGATGGGTGCGAATAGGTCGTCTGTGAATTCGCCGCGCCCGCAGAGATCCATCAGCAGCACCTCGGCTTTCGAAAATGCAAAACCTGGGCGATACAACTCATCCAGGTCGGCAAGTGCAGCCTGGGTGATCAGCCGGGTGTCGTCGGTGGGATGGGACAGCTCGCACAGCATGCCCTTAGCGAATTTTGGTTCGTCCGGATTGAACATGCCGGTGCGTATGCTGACTCGAACCCGCTTGCACACCGAGCCCTGAGCGCGCAGCTTCTCGCAGGCCCGAGCGGCATAGCTGGCGACCGCCTCGCGGATGGGCGCCAAGTCGTGCAGCCGTTGCCCAAACATGCGGCTGCAGCAGATCTCCTGCTTGGGCGGCGCCACGCTGTCCAGCTCCAGGCAGGGCGTCCCCCGAAGCTCGCGTGCGGTTTTCTCGATAACCACGCTGAATTTTTCCGCAAGATCCAGGCATCCGCGCTGGCTAGATCCCAAGCAGTACGTATGCCCAACTTGTTCAGGTGCTCGGTCATCCGGCGGCCGACACCCCATACATCGCCGACGTCAGTCACGCGCAGCACCTTGTCGCGCCGCACCGGGTCGAGCAGGTCCACTACCCCACCCGTCTGCTTCTGCCAGCGCTTCGCTGAATGGTTCGCCAGCTTGGCGAGCGTCTTGGTCCCCCCAATGCCCCCCCCAACCGGGATACCCGTGCTGCGCAGCACCTCAGCGCGGATACGCCTGCCTAGCACTTCGACGTCCGGCACACCGGTCAGGTTGGCAAACGACTCGTCCACGTAAAGGAAAGAAGAATAGCTATGGACATGGCTGCATGCTTAGTCACACCGCTTGAACCACCGCTGGTTGTCCATAGGCAATAGCCTTTTTCATGTGATGTGGATCAGTCATGTCCATGGCATATCGGGTGACCCTGCCATGCTCACAGGCCGGGTGCAGGGGCCGACCACAGCGTTCGCTTTACCTCGACGCGTCAACGAAAGCGAGGCGATAGGCAGATAACGGCCAAAAGCAGCCATTAGCTAAGAACTGCAATCGACCCAAGCGGAACGTCTAGCATTCGCGCATTGCAGTAATTATGTAGCCTAGTGACCGCCTGCCTATGCCCAGTCGGTCGATGGCTTCTTGACTCAAGCTGTGACTTGATCAGGCTGCACTGAACGATTGGCGGCGTTGCACTGGTCTATGGTCGCGAACACTTGCTGCCACATTTGCTCGGACTGCTGCTTGAGCTCGGCGGTACGGGTCTGGATGAGTGCCGCGATGCGCGCGCTCTCGTCCGTCACCAGATCCAGCTTGCGCTTGATCTCGGCCTCATCACTGGTGACCTGCACCAGCCCTTCAGGGAAGCCGTAGTCCTCGAACAGCATCTGATATTTGTGGCTCCATCCGGTGGCCAGCGCCGGCACACCTTGAGAGAGCGCGCTGACCAAACCGTGGAAGCGGCTACCCAGCGTTCCACTGCAGGCGCCGAGGATGCCCTTGATTTCCAGCGGGCCGCTTTCCCGGACGATCGGGATGCCGCCAACTGCAGACGACAGCTTCTCGGCGAGCGCCAGATCACCTTTGCCCTCATGCACCAGCACGAAGGGCTTGGCGCCTTTTTCTAGCAGGTAGCGCGTACAGGTGATCAAGAACGGCAGGTAGGCATCGCGTGTCTGCTGGTCAGTCTTGTCCAGCATCCGGCAGTTCGGGACGATGCAGAAGCGGTTCTGTTCGGCATCGAAATCGGCCGGGATTACGCCGCTGATCAGGTTGGTGAAGTCTGGCGCCTGTCTGATGTTGGCCCGCTCGCCGGTCAGGTCTGTCAGCAGTTCGTAGGACACCCGTTCACGGGGGAATATCAGATCGACATTTTCGGCCACGGTCTTCATCGCGGCCTGGATCTTCTCGGTGGTGAACGGGCCAAGGGCCTGCGGCAAGAGGATCACCCGGGTGCCATTCTTCTTCCAGGTTTTGACTGACTGCGCGAGTTCGATGCTCGGATCGTCGCCCCACTGATCGCTGTAGGCAAAGCCGGCAGCGTCGATTACCACGTCGACTTCCTTATCCAATACCACCCCGTACATCTCACGCAGTGGACGTGGCGCGAAGTTGGCCAGGTTGCCCCACTGAATCCCGTAGCGCCACAGGGATGCCTTGGGGTAGAAGCCCAGCTGCACCAGCTTGCGGAACGGGTGATCCGATTTCTCGGTGGTTGGAGCCATGACGAAGGTAGCGTCTGGATACCGGGTTTTCAGCTTCTGCAGTGCTGCATGCAACATCAGCTCGGCGCCTTTATTGACGAATCCTGCCTTTCTGATCTCGATAATCATCGCTTACCTCATTTAAAAACGATCAAGTCTTGCTCGGTCTTCTTGTCCGAATAGGGAATCCCTCCCGTTGGATCGGCATAGCCCACCGCCAGCAGCATCACCGTGCGCTCGTGATAGGCCAGGCCCAATTTCTTTGCCAGTTGTCGTTCGGCCTCTTCGATGTCCGGCCAGTTGATCGGGCAAGTGGACAGCCCGAGGCTTTCGAAGGCCAGCATCAGCTGCATGGCGGCCAGGGAGCCGTCGATATAGATGACATGGCGGTCGCGCGCTTCAGGGTACGAGCCGAGGTCACCGACCACTGCGATCACGCAGGGCAGGTTGTCGTGGAAGCCACCGGTGCCGCCGGCGCACTGGGCGATGTCGGCTGCTTTGGCCGCGTCGTTGCTGACATAGAAGCGGAAGGGCTGGCGATTACAGGCCGACGGTGCCAGCGTCGCGGCGCGCACGGCTTGCTCGATCAGCTCATTGCTGACGGGCTTGTCCTGATACCAGCGCACCGAGCGGCGGCGACGGAAAAGCACCATGAGTTCGTCGTAGCTGACCGGGCATTCCGGCAGATCGCTGTGCGGGTAAGGCACGCAGCGGCTGAGGTCATCATCGCGTTGAGTGCCGGAAAACTCACGTCGCGCCGAGTCGATCCGTGGGGTGCTTTGAACGGCCGAGAAGTAATCGGTGAGCACATCGTTGGCCCAACGTTGCTGACCGGTCATGACGCCGCCCCGGGTGGCATCGGCAAAGCAGCGTACGGTCGGGCCGATGTAATCCTCGGCAAAGGTGCTGCGCCGGGGACGCATGATCAGGCCTTTCTCCAGCCGGTGAACATTGCGGCGCAGGAACGCATTGTTTTCGCCCTTGCCCTGCATCAGCCGGGCGAACTGCAGGCGACCCAGCAGCACCGCACGGTGCTCGCGGTCGAACTCGCGGCTGATCAGGCAGTAGTAGACCGAGGACAGAAATCCGTTGCTGGAGAACAACCGGACCATCCCTAAGCGGGTATTGTCCCGCACAGCCTTGAGCGCATCTTTGACTGGCTCGGGCAATAGCTGAACGACGCGTTTAATGCTGACTGGCAAGGTCAAGTCTCCGATTGTTTAGGGCGTGGACCTTTCGATAGCCCACCGTTGCGCCGGACACAAGACCCTAGAGATGCCTCTATGTTGCTTTTGGCGTCAAAAAAAATGTGACTGGATGCTTCGCCGAGAGGTGCAAACGTTCGAAACTAATATTCGAAGGCAAACAGTTCTGCGCGTTAGCTCATGCCCGCCGGAAGATGGGGCACATTTTCACAAGCAGTTAACGCCGCAAAAAAAATCGTGCAGCTCACTTCGCCAGTCATTAGTAGGGATGCCAAAGGTAGATTCGAATTTCTGGCAGTCTAAAACGGACCAAGCGGGTCGGCATGCTGGGGTAGGGTAATTGCTGGTCAGAATAGGATTCAATTTGGGCGCGCTTTCAAGAAGCCCAAATGCTATGGCTTGTTTAAAGATCTCAGATGCAAACTCATACCACGAGCAAGCTGGCCCGCCACTGTAATGGTAGATCCCCCATGGCAGTTCGCCCTCTTGAACGTAGCGGCTACCAAGCTCAAGAAGCGTTCGCGCGATGCTGACTGCGTATGTCGGACAACCAATCTGGTCATCTACGATCGAGAGTTCGGAGCGCTCTCGGCCCAGCCGGAGCATCGTTTTTACAAAGTTCTTGCCGTGGGTGCTGTAGACCCAGCTAGTACGAATCACCAAATGGCGTGCGGTCAGCTCCGTTAGGATGTGCTCCCCTGCAAGTTTGCTAGCGCCGTAAACAGAGCACGGCTCAGTCGGTTCCGTTTCTGCATAGGCTCTGTTCCCGTTTCCGCTGAATACATAATCAGTTGAAATATGGAAGATCGGGATACCCGCTCGATCCGCGGCCTCTGCGAGCCGGTGGACGCCATCTCTATTGATGGCGTATGCGCGTGTAGCATCGTGCTCCGCGCCATCGACATCCGTATAAGCTGCTGAGTTAATGATTAATGCTGGTTGGTAGCGCCGCAGCGCAGCATCGATTGACGCAGCATTTGTGATGTCGAGGGCTCGGCTAGATGGCGCGACGGCGTTTATACCTCGACCGGGCGCTTGCTGAACGATGCTTTGCCCTATTTGGCCCGATCCTCCACACACCAGAAAAGTTGTGGCAAATTGGTTGGAAATGGAGTCTTGGAGCATCGGAGGCTTTCACTGCTAACTGACTAAGGGGTTAATCCTGCACCAACCATTAGGTTGGTTTCAATCGAAGGGCTGGACATGTACAGGCGTTCTGCAAGAACAGCCGAGAAGCGCTTAGCCGCTGACCATCTTAGGTGGATGGCATCCACAAAGTCGCCGGCAGGAGTATCAAGCTCTCTATCGGCATTCCAGTATTTCGCATTAGCCAATTCGAGGCTTTTCTTTACCCTGAAATCAAAGTCCGCGAGAAATGTACCATCGGGATCGTATTTCGATTTCCAGTCCGGATGCAGCGGGGTTGAGACTACAGTGAACTTTCGTGCTTCTCGCTTCAACCGATCGGCCATATCACTGAGCGCCGCGAAGCAACTGTGATCAAGGGCGTCGGGCTTTCCATAAAGCAGCCTGCGGCTGTTCGTGGTATCTAACGGGCCGCCGCCATAGCTATCGAAAACGAGCGGGTCCCATTCATTTTTTCCGCTTCGCTGATCTTTGACGGTCAAAGCATTTCGCATCAACGAAACCGGTGAGAAATAGCGGATGTAATAGGGCAACCGCGGCGCTTTTTCATATACGAAGGCGTCTGCATCGTTTCGGTTGAAAACCGCATCAGGAGCCTTCCAGCATCCAGCGAAATCCTGCGGATCAATTACCATCACCACTCTGCGAATGGTGGGCTCCCGATCAAGTAGCCAATTACCTACGTAAACCGACTGATTAGCCGAAAGCCCGCAGAATGCGCCATTCAAAGGCTTGATGGTCGGAGAGCGTTTTACCAGCTGGTCACCGTCAACGTGCCTCCAGGCAACGGATGAGCCAATGATTAGCGTGTCGGGTGACTTCACTGGGTGTTCACGGAGCTGCTGGAGTTTCTCGTCTACGCACAAACTGTTCGAGAACGCAGGGGGCGGAAGGTTACCCGTCCGCTCGAGCCCGAAAAGCGACAAGCCAAAAGCACCCAGCGCGCATGTCAGGCCACCGAGCAACGGCAGTAAATAGCCTAGCCCGACGCGGCGGGGTGTTGCGGGTTGGTTGATCATTGTCCCCTCCTTGGGTAAATCTCCTTAGCTGTCATTACCGCGCCTCAAGCTTTTTGCTGATGACTTCAGCGAAATGCCCGACGTTGCGCAGCGATTCCAGCTCCGCTGTCCTGAACTTGATGCCGAAACGCTGTTCTGCTGCGACCGTGAGCATGACGTGTGTCTGGCTGTCCCAGCCGTCGATGTCGTTAGCGGTCATCTCTGGCGAGAGCACGATGCTGTCATCGTCGAACACATCGTGGAAAACCGCTGTAAGTTCCTTGAGTACATCTGCTTCGGTCATGCCTTTACCTCGATGAAGTGGCGGGAAGGGGTGTCATGTGTAAGGTCCAGACGCCAGAATGTCGTCTCGCTGGACGCGTCGGCCGGAGCGGGGCGCTGGGTGAAACCCAATCGTGCGAAATGCTCAGCGACCATGCCGTTGCGTTCCGTCGGCCGGTATTCGCCGATCAGAGCCTTATAGCCGGCCTGGATCGCGGTGCTGGCCAGCACGTCGAGCACGGCTTCCTCGACCTGGCGGCCCAATACTCGGCAGCTCATCAGCCAGCTGTCGATCAGTAGTTCGTCTTCAGGAAATGCCTCATCGGGCCTTGCCATCAGGACGCTGATCAAACCGTTGTCGCCAAACTTGTCGGTCAGACGAATCGCCAGCGTCACGGATCGAGGATCACTGGCAATGCGCTCGACCTCTGCTTCGCTGTAGCGACGCGTGGTGAGGTTGAACTGATTAGTTTTGTTGATCAGCTGCGTGCTGCGGGCGAGTTCGGCGGAGCCAATTGGGGTTGCCGTTAACACCATTTCGAGGCCGCGCAGGTAGCCCTCCATGTCGGTGGCGTGGCTCATGGCTGCTTTGCGTTCGGCATTCAGGGCGTAGTTGCGCCCGCGCGTGGCATCGTCGGGGGTGAACGAGACGGCTTCGAAGTAGCCGGCGGCTGCGACTCGGGCCGGGTAGTCGGCGACGTCGTCAGGCAGTTCGGGCACCGCCACTTCTGGCAATTCGCGGCGCACAATGTCGCGTTCGGCCGGGTTGTCATCGACGAAGACGAGGCTGTCCAGACCGATATCGAGCATCGAGGCGATGCGCCGCAGATTGCCGGCCTTGTCTTCCCAATTGGCAACGAACGCGGCGATGTCGCTGCGCTTGAGCGCCATCTCCGGGTGTTTGAATGCTGCTTCGGCCACGCTCAGGTCGTTCTTGCTGCACACCGCGAGAATGATGCCGCGCCGCGCCAGCAGTGCGGCGTAACGCTGGAAGGCGAGAAAGGCCTCACCGCAGGGTGAGCCTTGGCCCAGCTTGATGCCATCAACGCCGTCGTCCCCGACGACGCCACCCCACAGTGTATTGTCGAGATCCAGCACCAGGCATTTGCGCGACATGCCAACGCTGGCCGCAGCGATGCGTGCCAATTGGTCGCCATACAGCGGAGCGAGGTTCGGGCTGACCAGCTGTTTGGCCTGATGCCAGCGTACGGGTTCGGCGAGGCCGTCACCGTAGCTTCCGCGTGCGGCTTCCCAGGCCAGGTCCAACAACAGCACGCCATCATCGCGTGCGGCCTCGCGGATAGCAGCGTTCAAACGCTCGATCAGGGCGAACGGCGCCGCCGGCACCAGGGCTTCGAAGGAGCCGAACAGCGGCGGATCAGCCGGTACTATCGTCTGCTGCACGACCTGAGCGGCGTATCGCTCACGCGCTCGACGCCAGAGCAGGCGCAGCTCGTCGATACGTTCGGAGATTGCGGCGTCCACCTCAGCCTGAGAGGCTTCCAGCGGCAGCTGCAGCGGGGCATCACGGGCGTCCAGCGCAAGGACGATCAATTGTGGGGCGAAACGCGCAAGCTCCGCGTCTTCCATCAACAGTGCCTGGCGGTACATGCCATAAGGCGCGACATACACGGAGCACGCCAGGCGGCGCTGCAACCCGGCCACGCGGATCGACGGGACCAGATGATCCACTGTGTGTGAAGACAGCAGTGCAATGCGCATGGGCTGCAATTCGGGGGCGGTGCAGTCACCACGTGCAATAGCGCCAAGTCCCTCGCTCGCAAGCCGGTCCAGGCGAGTGGTGTGGGTAAAGTCGCGTCGGTAGCCGGCGAGCCTTGTGGCCATACCCAGACGAGCGATGGCATCGGACTCGCGCTTGGCTTCGCTGAGGGCGGCGCCAAGATCAGGGTGCTGCGCTAACCATAAAAGCTGATCCATTAGCGTTTAACTCCATTCTCAGAACTGGAAATAAAGGAACTCGGTAGGGGCGACGGAAAACGCCACGGCAAGGGCAAAGAACGACAGGACGCCGATTGCGAAACCGACCGCAGGCGTCGGGCTCCAGGCGGTGATGGGCAACCTGCGAAGCAGCCAGTGCTCGCGCGGCCGGGCATCCAGTGATGTCTGAAAGCGCGCCATCCATTGCTGCACGTTGGGCATCAACCAAACGAAGGCCAGCAACAGAGCCACGGTGAGGAAGTCGGATTTGTCGAACTTGGTGCTTAGCTCGCTCAAGCCGACCATGCCTGACAGGATCGCCATTGCAGCCGTCACGCTTTGCGCGCGGAAGAACACCATCGCTACGACTACGCAAAGGAAGGTCAAGAGCACCGCGCCGGCGTGGTACCAGATTTTGTCGCTGTCCAGCGGCATCCCTTGTCGGGCCTTGAGCGCCCGGAAGCCGTGTGCGACCACTAGGTAGAACCCGTGCAGCAGACCGAACACCACAAACTGCCAACCCGCGCCGTGCCATACGCCGGAAATGAACATGGTCAAGACGGTGGGGTAGGCCACGAGTATTACGAATGTGCTTAGGTTCATCTTGCCGCGCCGTGGAAGCGGCTTGCCAGCGGCCATCCGCGAGCGCGTGATGCGCATGACGATCGGGTTATAGATGTAGGCAGTCAGAAAACGCGTCAGCGTCATGTGCCAGCGCGACCAATAGTCGATGAGATTGCGGGCCTTGAATGGGCTGTTGAAGTTGACCGGCAACCGCAACCCGAACATCAGACCGAGGCCGATCGCCATGTCACTGTACCCCGAGAAGTCGAAGTAGATCTGCAAGGTATAGGAGAGGGCACCGAGCCAGGCGTCATAGAGCGCCGGAACGGTGCCGTCGGCGGCCACCGAGAAGATGGGCGAAGCCTTGGCGCCCAGGGGGTCGGCGATGATCACCTTCTTGAACAAGCCGAGCAGGAATACCGTCAGGCCCAGCGAGATATTGTCCAGCCGGGGGCGAAAGGTGGTGCTGTCCTTGAACTGCTTGAGCATCTCGCCGTGGTGAGTGATCGGGCCGGCGATGAGCTGTGGAAAGAAGCTAATGAAGAGGCAGTAATTGACGAAGTCGTGTTCGGTCACCTCTCCGTCATGGGCGTCGACCAGATAGGCGATCTGCTGAAAGGTGAAGAATGAGATTGCCAGCGGCAGTAGGATGTCGCCGACCGACCAGCCAAGGCCGAACGCTTCGTCGAGCGTCCCGAACAGAAAGCCGGTGTATTTGTAGTAGCCGAGCAGCGCCACGTTGGAGGCGACGCCCAGCACCAGCACCATTCGCGACGGTCGTCGCATCAGGTGGCCGCCGATGAGGTAGTTGACCACCATGCTGCCGACCAGAAGCGGAACGTAGCTCGGGTTCCACCAGCCATAGAAGACCAAGGACGCCAGCGTCAGCCAGATGGCTGCGTAGCGTTGTCTGCCAGTGCCTGCGAGAAGAATGAAGCCTAGGAGAACAACCGGAAGGAACCCGGCGATGAATACGAGGGAGTTGAACAGCATTTCCTTGCTCCGCCGCAGTGACAATCCCTGCACTGCCGTTGATTTTATGAAACCCGCCACCTAGTCCGACTTAGCTATCGGGCCGGGCGAGCCAATTAAGCAATCGGAGTGCCGGTCGTAATGAAAAGTTTCAACCTATACCCGCTCATTTTTTTCGATTCGCAAAGCACCCGCTCACGACTGGTCTGGAGCTGAGTAACAGCCTTTTGGCTACGGTCTGCGGCCAAGATGACCTCAGATGTGTCAGGGATTCGCCGGTTATGGCTGGCATGAGTCGACAGCTCCGCGAAGAACCAATATTTGCAAGAGGTCGAAAACGATGGTCGGGTACTGTATCCTTCCGGGGTTCAACCAAATCGATTTAAACGATGAACCTGCAAACACCTCTCTGGTTGCCTACGCCGCCATAGCGCTCCGCCCCCTCGCTTTACCCGTGACGGCTGTACTACAGCGGTCGCTTCTTCCTGCGTGCATCTTTTTAGATCTGCCGTAACCTCAAAAATATTTTGATCGTACTGCTCTCGCGGCTGGCTGCGTTGCGTTGTGCTGACGATTTATTGCCTTGGGAAATCTAATGCTCCACTCGTTAAGACAAACCTGGTTCTCCAACATCCGCGGCGACATCCTCGCTGGCATCGTCGTCGCATTAGCGCTGATCCCAGAAGCCATCGCCTTCTCGATTATCGCGGGGGTCGATCCGCGCGTCGGCCTCTACGCCTCCTTCTGTATCGCCGTGGTGATCGCTTTCGTCGGCGGTCGTCCAGGCATGATCTCGGCTGCCACTGGTGCGATGGCGCTGCTGATGGTGACATTGGTCCGGGAGCATGGTCTGCAGTATCTACTGGCAGCGACGCTACTCTGCGGCGTGCTACAGATCGGCGCAGGCTACTTACGCCTCGGCTCGCTCATGCGCTTCGTTTCGCGCTCAGTCGTGACAGGTTTCGTCAACGCCCTGGCGATCCTAATCTTCATGGCGCAACTACCAGAGCTGACAAACGTGACCTGGCATGTCTATGCGATGACGGCAGCGGGCCTAGGCATCATCTACCTGTTCCCCTACGTGCCGAAGATTGGCAAGGTCATCCCTTCACCTCTGGTCTGCATCCTGACGCTGACCGCTGTGGCGATCTATCTGGGGCTCGATATACGTACGGTCGGCGACATGGGCGACCTGCCCGATACGTTACCGATCTTCCTCTGGCCGGAAGTGCCGCTGACATTCGAGACGTTGGCGATCATATTCCCTTACTCAGCCGCTCTGGCCGTCGTCGGTCTGTTGGAGTCGATGATGACCGCGACCATCGTCGATGACCTGACCGATACCGGTAGCGACAAGAACCGCGAGTGCAAAGGCCAGGGTGTCGCCAACATCGCCTCCGGCCTTCTTGGAGGGATGGCCGGCTGCGCCATGATCGGTCAGTCGATCATCAACGTTAAATCCGGAGGCCGCACGCGTCTTTCCTCACTGGCTGCTGGTGTGTTCCTCCTGCTGATGGTGGTGTTCCTTGGCGAGTGGCTGTCTCAGATTCCCATGGCCGCGCTGGTCGCGGTGATGATCATGGTGGCCATCGGGACTTTCAGCTGGGATTCGCTGCGCAACCTGAAGAGGCACCCTTTATCGACCAATATCGTCATGGTGGTCACGGTGGTTGTCGTAGTCGCCACTCACAACCTCGCCTATGGCGTATTGGCTGGCGTACTGCTGGCTGCAATGTTCTTCGCCAACAAGGTCGGTCATTACATGGAGATCGAATCCTCACTGGACGAAGCCGGAGAGCACCGCACCTATAAAGTCACCGGTCAGGTGTTCTTCAGCTCGGCGGACAAATTCGTCGCTGCCTTCGACTTCAAGGAGGCACTGAGCAAAGCGACTATTGATCTCAGTCGCGCCCACTTCTGGGACATTACGGCTGTCGCTGCGCTGGACAAGATCGTTGTCAAGCTTCGTCGTGAAGGCACCGAGGTTGAGGTGTTGGGCCTCAATCAGGCAAGCGCCACGATCGTGGACCGCTTCGGTGTTCACGATAAACCTGATGCCATCGACCAGCTAATGGGCCACTAAGAAGGAGATAAGCATGACCAAAGTAATCGCCTGTATTGACGGTTCTGCCTCAGCCCCGGCCGTTTGCGACTATGCAGCGTGGGCTGCTGTTAGCCTTAAAGCCCCACTGATGTTTGTGCACGTGTTGGATCAGAGGCAGTACCCGGTTGCAGCAGATCTGAGCGGCACCATCGGTCTCGGCAGCCGCGAGCACCTGCTAGATGAGCTGGCCTCCCTGGACGAGCAGCGCGGTAAGCTCGCGCTTGAACAAGGGAGAATCATGCTGGCTGCGGCGAAAGACCGAGCGATGATGAGAGACGTAGACGCGCCGGAATGCAAACAACGCCACGGCGATCTATTGGATTGTCTTCAAGAGCTAGAGGGCGAAACGCGCTTGCTCGTAATAGGTCGCCAGGGCGAATCGAGCAGTGGTCTCAACCAGCACGTTGGGAGCCAGCTGGAGAACGTAATCCGCATCATGCACCGGCCAATCCTGGTAGCGCCGGTCGACTTTCAGACACCTGAGAGTGCAATGCTGGCCTTCGATGGTAGTGCTACCACCCGCAAGGGCGTGGAGATGCTGGCGACCAGCCCCCTGCTGAAGGGGCTGCCTATCCATTTGGTCATGGTGGGGCAAGAAAGCCACGAATCATCCGCTCAGCTAGGCTGGGCAAAGGACATTTTGGTTAATGCCGGCTATGTCGTTTTTGCCGAGGTTCGAAACGGTGAGATCGAGCCTACGCTGCACGGCTACCAAAAGGAGCATGGAATCGATCTGCTCGTGATGGGTGCCTATGGCCATTCGCGCATCCGGCAGCTCCTAGTTGGTAGTACTACGACCAGCATGCTCCGGACCACCACCAGCCCGCTCTTGCTGCTGCGCTAACAGCCATGAACGACAGCGACCTGAACCTTGCATATTTCAAAATCTTAATTGAGCAGCGGCTTGCCGATCTGGAGCCGCTATTGGAGGGCGCTGAGTCTCGCTCGCAATCGGTAGAGCTGGACCAGAGCAAGGTAGGTCGGCTGTCGAGAATGGATGCACTTCAACAGCAAGCGATGAACGATGCCATCCGCAGTCGGGCACTACGTGAGCGTACACGTCTTCAGCTCGCCCTAAAAAGCTGGCAAGAAGGTGAGTATGGCTGGTGTAGCCAATGCGGCGAGATGATTGCGGCGGGCCGTTTGGAATTCGACCCTGCCGCATCACTGTGCATTGCCTGCGCAACCGGCCATGAGTCGCGTTGAAAGTCGGCTTGTCGCGTCAGGTGCAATGAACGGGGTTTTCAATGTATTCGATGGATAAATATTTGTTGAGCCGAAGCCGGAAAGTAAGCGCTTGGGTATGGGGGCTGGTGGGCCTAGTGTTGATCACTGGATTCCAAATCCGTACCCATCATCTGGACGATCGTTTGTACTACTGGATCAACACCTATTGGCACACCGAAGATTGGCAGGAGCGCTCAGTATGGCTGCCAGCCTATCGGGTCGAGCTGGACGCAAAACCGGTTTCTGGAGTGGACACCAACCTTTCGGGGCTGACATTCGATCCAGACCAAAATCTGCTGTGGGCTGTCACAAACGGCCCTAACGAACTGCTTGCGCTCAGTCGTGACGGCGACGTGAAGCGACGTTACAACCTGGCTGGCTTTCAAGATGTGGAAGCGGTGTCCTACGCCGGCAATGGTCAGCTGGTAATCGCCGAGGAACGTCGGCAGAGCCTGGTTATCGTGGATGTCCCCATAGACGCAGACGGTAAGCTCTCCCCCGGTCGAGCATTGAGCCGTGACCAATACCCTTCGTTGACTTTGTCGCTTGGCGAGGCAGACAACAAGGGTGCTCCGTCAGCGTTGCGTGCGATAGCTCGGCGCACATCGAGTAACTCAAAGCAGCGACCTGAAGCCTGCCACTCAGCGAGCTCGCGAATCGATATGCGCTCCATAACCTCTCCCTAACGCAACAGGTGGATAGCCAAACCCACAAGAGCACATCCCACCAACACCTGGATGACTCCACGCTTGAAGCGGAAAAGTGCGACTGCGGCACCGACAGCGATCAACGCCGAGGGCCAATCGAAGCTGCCAGCAAAACCCTCAGGCCACAGCACGTGATAGCCGAAGAACAGCGCCAGGTTGAGGATGACGCCAACCACCGCAGCAGTAATGCCGGTCAGCGGCGCGGTGAACTTCAGTTCGTTGTGGGTGGATTCCACCAGCGGCCCGCCGGCGAGGATGAACAGGAACGAGGGCAGGAAGGTAAACCAGGTGACGAGGCTGGCTGCTACAGCGCCGGCAAGGAATGCCTGTTCTGGCCCGAAGACCTGATGCACATAGGCACCAACGAAGCCCACGAAGGCCACCACCATGATCAGCGGCCCTGGGGTGGTCTCGCCCAGCGCCAGGCCATCGATCATCTGGGTGGGGGTCAGCCAGCCGTAATGGCCTACCGCGCCCTGATAGACATACGGCAATACCGCATAGGCGCCGCCGAAGGTGAGTAGAGCAGCCTTGGTGAAGAACCAGCCCATTTGAGTCAGGGTGCCCTCCCAACCATACAGGGCGGTCAGTAGCCCCATCGGCAAGGCCCACAGCACAGCTCCTACGGCGACCAACAGAGCCAAGCGCGACCAGCGGAAGCGCGCATGCGCCGGCGGTGGCGTGTCATCGTCGATCAATGCCGGCCCATAGGACTGTTTGGATGCCCCATGCCCACCACCGACGCTGAACTTGTCCGGGGCATAGCGTCCGCCCAGGTAGCCAATCATGGCCGCCCCTAGAACGATCAGCGGGAACGGGATATTGAGGGCGAAGATCGCCACGAAGGAGGCAGCAGCGATCGCCCACAACCAGTTGTTTTTCAGCGCGCGTGAACCGATACGGTGGGCAGCCTGAACAACGATGGCGGTGACGGCGGGTTTGATGCCGTAAAACAATCCCGCCACCACCGGCACTTCGCCGAAAGCGATGTAGACCCAGGACAGGGCGATCAGGATGAACAGTGAGGGCAGCACAAACAGTACGCCGGCGATCACCCCACCCCAAGTGCGATGCATGAGCCAGCCGATATAGGTGGCCAGTTGCTGAGCCTCCGGGCCTGGCAGGAGCATGCAGTAGTTCAACGCATGCAGGAAACGGCGCTCCGAGATCCAGCGCCGCCGCTCCACCAGCTCCTGGTGCATGATCGAGATCTGCCCGGCTGGGCCACCGAAGCTGATGAAACCGAGTTTCAGCCAGAACAGAAATGCCTCGAGTAGGCCAATTTTTTCTACCCTGTCCTGGTCTTGCTCTGTCGCTTGCATGGCTGTCTCACTCATCACTCTGTCCTTCCTTGCCGAATGCAGCCAGCAGCCCATCGAAGATGGCGCAGGCCGCAGCCAATAACTGATCGTCGTTTTCGATGCTGGCTCGCAGTCCGGCCAGTACGCGCTCTACACCCGTTGCTTCTGTGGGTTGCGCGCCCCCCACGTCCAGGTAGTGAACTAGAGCCCCTACGCGCTGAAGCCCTGGAGCCTCCAGCCCGAAGCTGGCCTGCAGGGTTTCGAAGGTGACCTTGTTGCCGACATGGCTGAACTGGGCACCATCGAAATCGAACCCAAGTGCTTCCGCAGGGCATGCATCAAGAGAGGGAAGCCAGAGGATGCTGGCACCTGGATCGATGAAGCGGCGGATCAGCCAGGCGCTGGCCAGGCGGTCCACCCAGGGGCGCTGGCGAGTCGCCCAGGTTCGCCCTTGGTAGTCCCGCGGGTCGAGTTGCTCGATGATTTGCTCGTGGCTGGTGGGCTCATCCTTGGAGAGCGCGCGGTTGATGGCCACTTCGAGGTCACGCAGCAGCGCGTCTGCCTGTTGCAGAGCTGCGCCCGGAAAGAAGTCGATGGCTTGGATCTGCGCGAACGACTTGCGCAGCTTGCGGGCCTGGCGAGCAGTCGCCAGTGCGTTCTCGGGCGTCAGCTGGGCCAGTTGGGGCTCAACCTCCGAGCGCAACCTGGTGTAGTCGTCGCCACGGTCAAAGAGAGGTATGAAGCGCTCGCCCTGGGGATCAGTGACCGGCAGGAGCGACGCCGAGCCACCACTATCCAGCACGTCACGCTCGACGGACTCCAGTACCTCACGACTAGCCGAGCCATCCGGCAATAGGTACACGCCGTCGCGAAGAACGGCAGCTCCTGCACTCTTCAGCGTCCGCCAAGCCCGCATTCGCTCGGCGGCATTTGCCGTAGGCAGTGCCATCACGAGACATAGCCAATTAATCAATGTAGCGATCTCACTAAATATGTTCGATCTCTACATTACTCTGCGATTGCTCTATTTGGAACTGCGAAATGGGCTCTGCAGCGTCAGCGACTGGTTATCTTAGGGCGCCGACAAAGCGAACTGTCGGTGTGGCGCGAATGACTGTCGGAGGGATGCGAATAGGTGTCGGCGGGTGCGAATGGCTGTCGGTTTTGAAAAACAGTGTTGTGTCGATTTTGCGTGCGAATCAGTGTCGGTTAGGCATGCGAATTAGTGTCGGAACCAATGCGAATACTCACACTGGGTTTTCAGCGCGCAACTCTGGCACTTTGAACTCCAGTAACAGTGCATATTCATGCCTTTCTCAACGCTGGAGAATCGCCAGATCAGTGCTTCCCTTGCCGGGCAGATATATTCGTTTTTCGTTGCGTCATAAACGAAGGCAACTTTGTTGAACCGTCCTTCTGCCTTAGCGCTGGAGGTCATCGGCTTTGGCACATAGGCGGTTAGTTCTGGCTTTTTGCCGCCCTTTGCAACGGGATGCCTTGTACCTTCACTGACCGCATAGGCCACTCTGTCGCGGGCATCTTACTCAGGGCTAATGGGTTCGGATTCACTCGAAGCTTCGGATGATCTGATCGTTATTTGGTCAGATTGCTGTTTTTGAC
>ERZ1673962.21-NODE-21-length-137284-cov-30.995045_pt1 | contig 137284 bp, 137 predicted proteins | sample MGYA00580188_ERZ1673962 | MGnify/ENA primary metagenome ERZ1673962 (study PRJEB41334, sample SAMN05608104) | rock metagenome | biome: terrestrial subsurface; feature: shale formation; material: shale | place: USA: Pennsylvania ...
CGTTAGTTCCTGGGATACCATCGGCACCGTCTCGACCGTCTTTACCATCTCGACCGTCTTTACCATCCTGCGCTTTAATATCCTCAACACTATTGACAGGATACCCATCACCTAACACCATGCGCCCTCTAAATGTATGAACTGGGTTCGCAGGGTCTGTGTTGTCAATGTATGACGTGGGCACAAACGTATTCCCCACCATAACACCATGACGTATTACATCGCCCACCAAGTCTAAGTTACCCACTTGGCCATCGTTGTACCCCACGACACCCACAGCGCGACCGTTGTTGTCTAACTGCCAACCGCCACGGGCAACTAACTGGCCATCTACCGTTTTAAATACTTGGCGTAGTTGCTTAATGCTGGCGCTATTGGCACCGTCACTTATTTGCATGTTTGCAATAAATTCAGCCAATGGCCCATTAACCCACGAACCACCATCAGCAACACATTGCACGGCATCGTTACTGCTTGTGATGTTGCCTTGGGCATCTAAACAGTAACCTACGGCAGTACGGGTGTACTCTTGCGCCGTGGCGATTGCCTGCGCTTTTGCATTAGCCGTATCAGTATCAATTTTTGAGGTTAGGTTTTGCTGTAACGTTGTGTAGGCTTGATTTTGGCTTGCAAAGGTTTCGGCCACTTCGTCAAAGCTTGAAATGGTATCTGCTACAAACGAATCAAATTCTTGGTCGCGAATAGTGTTCGCTTGATCAATCGTAGCTATCGCTGTGGTTACGTCGTTAAACCTCACCGTTACACTTTCAAATTCAGCTTGGTATTGCTCGTCACGCGTAACACTGGCTTGTTGCTCTGAGGTAAACGCTGTATTTAAGCTTTGTAATTGGCTTTTGTTGTCATTCGTTGCGGTTTCTAACTGCAAAGAAAATAACGATAATGAGTCAATATCACTGGCATTAACTTGCAATGATTGCTCGGCTGCAGCAATGCGTTGCGCCTTAACCGTTAAATCATCTTGTATGCCGTTTATTTGCTCTAAGCTATTGGTTATTGAACCCTCAAGGGCATCGAGCTTACTTTCTACGCTAGTGAACTTCGCATTTACACCCCCCTCAGCGGCATTAAATGCGGTTATTTGGTTCTTAATATACGCCTGAGCGCCATCTATAAACTGCTGGGCGGCATTGGCTTTCTCAAGCGTTCCATTATCCGTAAACTGCTGTAATGTGGCGCTTACTTTGTATGTGGTGTTAAACGTGTCGAGTATTTGATTAACGCTCGATTCGGTTTGGTAGCCAAGCTCGTTAACCCATATAGTTGTTGCATACTGGCCCATTATCCCCTCAGCGGCGTTAATGTCGCTGATAAGCTCAGTGGTGCGGGTTTTTATATCTTTTAGCGCTAAATCATTGGCGCCACGTTTACCTATTTCAATGGCGTCAATGTCGCACTGGCCGAGGTCAAATTGCAAGCTGGTAATGTTACCGACGTAACCCGCTGTGCCCTCAGTATCTAGTTGAATGGTATGCCAATCTAAACTTGCAGGCTCAGGTACCGTAATGGTTGTAGCCCCGCCATTAACACTTATTTGCCCACGCCAAAGGGTATCGGCATGTTTACGTACACGAATACGAAACATGGGGTTTTGCTGGGCGTTATAGCTTATTTCAGGGGTAGTAATAGGGCTAAGGGCAACAATAAAACCTAGCGCGTTATAACTTTCAACACCTGTAAAGCCCTCATCACCACTATTAAACTGCCAGCTATACGCAGGGCGTAGGGCAGCAATTGCACCAGCTATTTCGGTACGCATTTCTGTAAACGTGGCACGTTGGCTTATTTGCCCCGCTTGCACTTCAAGCTCAGACTCGGCTTGTGCTAAACGGGTATCACTTTGTGTAATGCGGTTAGCTTGCAATGCTATGCTTGCGTTTACGCCGTCAATTAATAAGTTAGCTTCGTTAAATGCTTCATCGGTGTATGAAAACGCACGGTTAACGATTAAACCGTTTTCAGGGTCAACGTATACCACGGCATCAATTAAGCGCTCGTTACCTAATTGGCGGCGCTCGTATTCTTGTCGCCAATTGGTGTAATTTGCGGATAAATCGAGTACGCCTTTTTCAATATCTTGGCGGTGGCGCTTTTCAAGCTTTAAATCACTAACGGTTTGTTCAAGTACATCGGGCAGGTTGTTTTCAGTGCCAGGGCGTAAGCGATCAACTTGCTGATTCATATCCTCAATTAAAGTTTGTGCATCTTCGCTTAGCTGGGTTAATTCAACATTATTAATGTACTTAGTTAAATCAACGGTGGTCGTAGTGGCTGTTACATTAACCCAGTCACTTGCGCCCAGGTGATTAACGCTGCGCACTCTAAATTTATACTCTGTTTCACTTTTTAAACCAATACGGTTATAAATCTGTGCCAACACACGTTCGCCGCTTTGCGGCTGTGCTGCAGTGCCCAAAAACTCCCATTCAAACGCTGTACCAATGCCTGCTGCGGCAATATTAGCGGTTAATGTAATTTGGTTATAATCAACAGTTACATACACAGTCGGCAAGGTAGGGGTCAGCACACTAAATTGCACAGCAACAAGGTGTGACCGCTGGCCAAATATGTTTTTAGCGCTAATGCGCGCGGTGTATTCTCCCAGTTGCAAGTTAGGAATAGTTACTTGGGTGTATGTTACTGATGTTTTAAATACCTGCTCGTTACCGGCAGTATTAATAAACTCAATATCATATTCATGCACAGCAAGCGGGGTAGGGTGATTCCACTTTATAATACCATTAGCATCGCCATCTAATGTTACCCGCACATCAAAAACAGGCTGAGGTTTACCCACTAAATAGTCACTGTTTGGGGTTAAATCCTGCGCACCAGGTATTATGTTATCAGCCCATAAATCGGGGCCGTCTTCAACACACATTAAGGTCACGCCACCATCTAATCTAAAGCGGCGCTCTGTTACACGGTAAACCTTATTATTTATCGATTCGCCAGGTAAGTTTAAGTACACAGTACGGCCAACAGCTGCAGCTAAGCCTTTGTGTTTGAGGGGTAACTCTATTTCGCCTAAACGTGTTTGTTCTAAATGTATTGTCGCCAGGCGTTGCGCTGTAGTACTACTGCGCACAAAGGGGAGTGATATAGACTTTTCTAATATTTGATTATCAATAGCCTGATACCCAGCAGACACAACAGGCGGCGCGTCTGTACGGTCGTAGTTTTGTTCGGGGTCGGTAAACGTAGCACGCACAACATTAGCGCGCTCTCGTAAATCAGCATGCCATTTAATTTTAATATTACCGTGAACATCATCAGCATTAATGGTGTAGGTCGGTTCGCCATACCAGGCACCAACACGTACATACCACTGGCCCATTTGTCTAAATATTTTGCCCGCAAAACACGCTTCAAGCTGGCCTAACACTTCAAGTGGCTTTGAGCTAAATGTAAAGCTACCATTGGTTGTGTAGCGCGGCTCGGTGGTAACAACGCCCTCAACGTCGGTAAATTCGGCATCTTCATCACACACGTTAATGGCAGCAATCCACCACTGTAACGGTAAACGTTCAAAAGGAACCTCATGGGCTCCATAAAAACGCACATAGTGCAGGGCGCACAGTACGGCGTTTTGACTCCAAAGCCAGGTACTTTCATCGTCAGGGTTTTGGGCTGTATCTCTTGGGTCCCATACACGGGCACCCCGTATTAAAAAGCCCATATCGTTTATGCCATCTTCAAACACTTCACGATTATTTTCCATTTCAATAAAAACATAGCTTTGGCCAAAGCCAACATGTTTACTCGTCCATCCCGCCATTTTAGCCACCGCTTTTGCGTTAGCTGTGGTTTGCCGGCCATCGCTTAAAGAGTAATCCCAACTTTCTCGTGGGTAATCAGTGAGTTTTTTATCAGCAATGTAAATTTCTTCAAGGGCATCAATAGGGGCTCCATTAATCAATACAATTAACTGCATCCATTTTTTACCGCCTTTTTCAACTTCAGCTTGGTGGGCAATAACACCGCCAACGCGGTCACGACCAAATGTAATACGGCGGGGTTGGTCTATGCCTTTTTGTAAGCCTTGGCCAAGCGTGGCTAAATCTTTTTCAGGCACATCAGGCGATAGTGAGTCCCAAAGCGCACCCAGCCCTGTTACTTCAAATATGCTGTCTACAACATTTACAACCGTATCAACTACCTTAGACATTTCGCGGCTCCAATGGGTAAACCGCTTTTACTGTGTCCATTGGTAACGTCACTAAGCCATTTTCGCCAACACACACCACCGCGTTAACGGTTACAATGCCGCCTACAAATTCGCCTTTAAACTCAACTAAAGCCAAGTCACCACGTCGAGCATAGTTAATAGGTATAGCGGGGTTTAAACGGTCTTTAAACACGCTTTCAACATCGTTTAAACCACGTTTAAATAGTTGTTTAAATGCGCCACTTTTAGTGCGGTATTTACCCCTAAAATCATCAGCCACATCGTTACCGGTTGCAAATAGCACCCAATCGGCTACCAATAAGCAGCAATCGTTTTTACCCCATTTAAAGGGTTCACAGTTGCGGCGGTTTATAAAAGCAGCAAGTTTAGCGCTGGCGTTCATAGCGGTTGCCTCCTATGTATTTACCAGGTTGTGTATCAGGAAGGTTTTGTTTGTTGGTCGTGGCTTGCTCACTAAAAAACACATCCCCCGGGTAAAGTGCTTTTTGGGTCGCATCATTCCAACGTTGGTGTAGCCGTGCGTCTTTCCAGCGCTCACTTTCACCTGCAACACTAAGCTGCACTTGCGATACATCGCCGCGTTCTACATCACATGCCACAATGTAGCCGCTTTCAAGTAACTGGCTTTGGCTAACACGGTAATGTTCATCAACAGTAACAAGGTAAATTTCGCAGGCCTGGCTTATCGGGTCGTTCTCGGCCACTTCGGCTAAAATTGCTTGGTCTTGAGTGTGTAGGGTTAAACGTATGCGGGCGCTGTCGTTATTATCATTAGCGGGTATTTCGCTAACAGTGCCAAGCATACCCACGCCGTGCCAAGTTAAATTAGCAAAGCGGCGCTCGCCTACACCTGTGTGCAGCAATACATCGCCACTTTTAAGCGCAAGTCGCACAAAAAAACGAGCACGGCCACTGGTGGCTAAATCCGCAAGTAAACCTGAGTTTAAGCTCTCCATTAAAACGCCTCACGCCCTTTAATTTTCCAGCTGGTAACTATGCCGTTTTTATACTGCGCACTAGCAAGCCCTTGCTTATTATCAGCAAGTCGAAACAACCCAGCTGGTTGCTTAAATGTAATAAGGGTATTTTCTTCAGGTATTTTTCGTACAGGAGACTCAAAAATAGCCGTCGCTTGGCCAACTGAGTCACTTACCAAGTCAGCCGTTAATATTTTAAGTTCAGTGTTTTGGCCAACGCCCACTTGCATACGTTCGCCGGCAACCAGTAAGGTTTGGTTAGCGGGTAGCGCATATAAATTTAAAATATTACCGTCTTGGTTTGCACCGCGCACATAGCCCGTAAAGTCTTTATCTAGCTGCTCACGGCGGTAATCAATTAAGGTAAACGTGCCCACTTGCCCGCGTAGGCTGGCAATAAAGCCATCAAGGGCTAATGCATCACGCTCAGGCACATTGGCAAGTTCAATTTCAAATTCCCAGTAAGCACCTTCAAGGTCATAAACCTCAGTGGCGTTATTGGCTTTGTTTAAATGAGTTTGGCTATTGGGCACTAACGTAAAGTTAGAAATCTTAGGCCGTTTGGGTAAGGGGAGTGGTTGCATCGTTACCAAGTTTCATAATAAAACACTGGTAACGAGTATAAAATTTAAGGGGTAAGCTTTCGGCTGGAAACCGCTTTACATACAGCGTTTATATAGTGTAAAGCGCATTTATCATAGCTAACTGGTTATAAAACACAACAAAAAGTTAAGCAGCGCCCCGAACCGCACGAATAATTGCGCCATTACTTTGTATATTAGCCACAACAACACCCACTACTTGGCGTGCTATGTCTTGGCCAACTGCTTGCGAGTTTTGCTCATTAGTTGAGCCTTGCACCGTAATTTGGTTGGTAATACTAATACTAACCCCGCCAGAACCAGCATCATTAGCAGCGCCGCCTGCATTGTAACGCCGCGCCATTTGGCTAATTTCTGTATTTTGTTTCGGGCTTAATACACGCTCACCGCGTTGTAATACATAGGTAGATTCATTCGGCACATAATCTAAACCACCGTGCGCAATACCAGCCGGTTGCTGAGCTTTTATTTGGCGAACTTGTTGTAAGCCCGTTAATACAGCAGCTGCAGCTGCAACACCACCAAGTACAGGGCCAACAATAGGAATAGGAGCCAGCGATGTAAACGCCGCTGTTGCGCCTTGGTAGGTATTAATAACCGCTTGCGCAATAGCAAACGCCTTGTAGGCTTTAAACGCTGTTTTGCTTTGGCCAGCCATAGTTTTAAACGTGGCTGCACCAATACCTACAACTGTTTTAGCTTTCTCAGCATTTGTTTGTGCTTCAAAGCTAGCTAATGCTACAAGCTGACTTTTCATTGCAGGTGCATATTGATCTGCAAATGCACCCATTAAACGCTGTAAATGTGCGGTATCCTCTTGCTCTGCTAAGCTATTAAAACCCTGTATTTGCGCTATGTTCTCATCAGCCCACTCACGCTTATTGCGCAATTGTATTTCTCTTAACCTTTCTTGGTGGGCTTCCTCGTCTGCTTCTTTTTGAGTTTGAAAACCTCTCGCTGCTAGTAATTCTTTTTCACGTTCTAACTGTAAAATTTGATTGTTAGCATTATAAACAAGCTCTTCTTTTTCATCTTTGACACCAATAGAGCTTCGTCGCTTAGCATCAACCCGCGCCTGTTGGCGTGCTTGCTCTACACTCAGTTCATTGTTGTAAGCGGCCAGTGCCTCACGCCCAGCAAAACCCTTTACAGTAGCAATACGGTTTTCTAAGTCGCGCTGTAAATCGTTTTTACGTTTTTCTTCAGCTTGGTTTTGTATACGTGTTTTTTCGGTTTCACGTTTTTGTGCAATGGTTTTTAGGTCTTCACCGTATTTAACATCAAGCTGCTTTAAAATGGCGTCATATTTAACTTTGTTAGCAGCATCGTTTTCACGGGCAACGATCACCATTTGCTTGCGTTTTTCGTAACTGTCTTTTAAGCGGGCCTCTTCGCCCATTAAGCTTACTTCTAAACGCTTAATGTTGTCGGGCAGGGCGCTTGAGCTAACAGGGGCAGGCTTAGGCTTTTCAGTTTCTTTAATTGCGAGTACTTGTTGCAGTGCCACAATTTCATTTTTAAGGTCGGTAACGCGTTTTTCAGCCGCCTCTACGTCAGAAAACCTACCTTTTAAGAATGGGTTGTTAAAACGATCCCGTGCTTCATCTGCAAGTTGAATCGCGTTTTTAATACGCCCTTGAGCCATTAGCAGTAAGCCTTGCGCTTGGCTACCGGTTAAATTGGCATACGGGTTTAGGTCTTTACTGGCTTCTTTAAGTTTATTAACGGAATCGGTAGCGTCATCGCCCTGGCTTGCAAAGTAAGCAAGGCCAAGCCCTGCGGTAACAAGTAAACCTACAGGGCCACCTAATAACCCCATTACGGTACTAAGGCCACGCGCTGCTAGGGTCGCTCGCCCAGCGGCAGCAGTATAAATATTGGTTGCGGTAGTTGCGGCAGCTTGTGTTGCTGTATAGCGGGTATTAGCAGCGGCTAAACGGGCAACAGCAGCAGTACGTAAATTAGTAGTGTTAGCCACAGCAAGCGTATGTTGTGCATATGCTTTCATTTGTGCGGCGCGCTGTAGCTCTAATACCGCATTAGCTTGGTTTTGTTTTGCAAGGGCTGCATCCGCAATTAACGCGCGGTTCTTAGCGGCCACATTAGCAACATAACCCGCAGCACTGGCGCTTAAACCCGCTACTAAATGGCCTGTTAATACCGTAGCCAATGCACCGGTAGCAAATACCAAATTATCAACAGCGTCTTCATTTTGGCGTAAATACGCCATGGTATCGGTAATTGAGTCAACCACGCTAGTTACAGCAAAATTTACTGGCTCTTCGTATTTACGTATTAAGCGCTGGTACTCGTTACCCATTTCCGCAAAGCTGGTGTTTATTTTACCCTCAGTGGCCTCGGCCGCACCGGCATAATCATTTAATGCCTTAATGAGGTAATTTTTAAACATTTGGCTGGTTACTTGACCATCGTTCACCATTTGCCTAAAACCGCCGGCGGCTTTGCCTGCTGCTTTATCAAGTTTTTGTAAAAGCCCCGGCATGGGTTCTGTTACTTGGTTTAACTCTTCCGCGCGTAAAACGCCGGCAGTCATGCCCTGAGTCATACCAAATAAGCTTTGTCCAAGCTGCACATTGCTCGCACCTGTTTTAGCGGCGGCGTTAGCCATGCCTTCTAAAATGGCTTTACCTTGAGTTTGGGTAACAACGCCTACTTCTTGCAGGGTTAAAATTTTACTATAAGAGTCTGCAAGGGTGGTGTAACCGGTGTTTAATCGGTCAGAGGTGGCAAATAAATACTCTTGTACTTTGGCATAGTTTTCAGCTGAGCCCGTCAACCCTTTTAAGCGGGTATCAAGCAACTGGGCTGCGCCCGTATCGCGCACAAACATGGTTGCCGTGCCAATGCCCACTAATGTCGTGAGCGTTGCACCTATTTGCCCATAGGCTGTATTCATTAACCCCAACTGGCGGGTCATTGCGCCTTGCTGTTGCATAATACGGGCTTGGCTGGCACCTAATTGCTGATTTGCGGCAACTTGGCGTTGTACCGCTTGGGGAATGCGGTTTAGTTCGTTTACGTTTTGGCGCGCACCGGTGGTAACTGCTTTACCGTCATAACTTAAGCGTAACGCCAAATTCAAGTTGTTGCTCATCGGGTCGCCTTATTAGTCCAATTATGGTGCGCTCTAGGGTTTGCAGTTTTGCAAAATCATCGGGATTAAGGGTTATATTTGCATAACGCCAGGCTATATCAGCCCTGGCATAATCAAGGGCAATTTCTACCCCTTGGTTATCCCGTTGCCATTGGCTGCTAGCGGTAGTTAATGCCAATACCGCTGTGTGGTTTTGGGGCAATACAAACAATGTTTCCTCATCGTGTGGCACAATATTTTTAGGTGCGCCAAAATGGGCTTCGTCGTCATCAAGGGTTTTACTGTCTGCTGCTAGGTCGCCCAAAAACCACCTAGCAACATCGGCTAGTTTTTTTCAGTGATACGGTACTGGGCGTTAATGCACTCAACGCTTAAGCGGGCAGTGATGCCGCTGTACACTAGCAGCTCTTCAAGGGTGCTTTTATCAAAGGGCACCTCTTTACCGTCATCAATAAAGTCACCCCAACTTACTAACAGCTCACGTACAATCTCGCCATCACTAGCGCCTTGTTTTTCTGTAAGTTCTTTAAGCTCACTTTCAGGAACCAGTCTAATGTATGCCGTAAATTTAAAAACCACACCACCAAACTCAAAATTGAGTGGAGCTTTTATAGCTGCTTTATTTAACTCGTGTAATAATTTTAATTTCATTTTAAAGTTCACTTATATGCATTCGTAAGTCGTTTAGCCTCATCCTTTGCGGCTTTAAGACTATTAAATTTAAGTATGCCGTTACTGTCTTTGCAGTAGCTTGGCGCTTTCCCTTTTTGCTTTGCAATGACCGTGTAAAATTCAACGTTCCCTGTATCAACATTTGTCATATTGATTGCTTGAAATCGCATAGTCATTACTCAAACACTATCGTCAGTTCGTCATAGCCCGCGCCACTGGGTACTAACTTGCCGTCAAACTCATAACCAGTTAATTCTGATTCCAGGCTAGTGTATTTAGGCCAAGGCATTTGGTAGCGGCCAATAATAGTTACTTTTTTACCTGCGGCGGTACCGTGGGTAAATTCAAACATTTGCACCTTGCCCACATCATCAAACGGGTTAAAGGTGGCCAGTTCTTCGGCGGTTAGCGTAAAATTGGCGCTGCTTTCGTGACCGGTAATCATTATTTCTTCGTGATTAATGGCGCGGTCAAACACCGCGTTATTACCTAAGTCGACTGTGAGTTTGTGCAGGGTACGTTTAACATCGTTAAGCTTAAAATCACTGCTATTACTTACGCCGAGCACTTCGGGGCGCACCCAACGATCCCAATCAACAGCAGGGGCGGCAGCACTTGCAACCGGCGCACTAAATAACCCTTTAAACTGCCAGTTAAGCATGGGCTTGCCTTTTTCAAGCGCAAAGCTCACATTGCCTTTCATTTCACTAATGTTGTGAGTGTTTTTACCAAAGCGTACTTTGCAGGTAACCGCCACAGCTGCGCCTTTAGTAAACGTAACGCTGCTTGCATCCGCCACTTGCACCATGCCACAGGCTAATAACAGCGGGGCAAACGCAGGCTCATTACCCACAGTGCCACTCATGGCAAGCGGCGTTTTAAAGTTAAGGCTTATATGCTCACCGTAAAACGTTTCAAGGCTGGCACCGCTGTAGCTGGTTTCTAGCTCGTCTTTTTCACTTTCGCTTTCAAGGGTCAATTCAACTTCACTGGCATAAATAGCATGTAGGCCTGTTAAGGTTGTGCCCAGCGCATCCGCTAAAATGAGTTTGTCTTTAAATCGCCAACTCATGATTTAATCTCCACTTTAATCAGCTCACCACTTTTTAAGTTAAAAGCGCCGGCTATCTCGTCTCTGTTACCTTTTGCTTTAGCTAAAGCCTGGTTAACGTTTTGGGCAATCGTCATCGCGCGGGACATTTTAGGCGTTATGTTAACGTCAGCCTGTTGTTCAGCGGGTTTACTCGATTGCGGCTCGGTCTGTTTGCTCATGGCATCACCTTCACAGTTACGGTATGTAGGCCAGTTACACTAAACTGGCACTGGTAAATTAAGTTATTAGTTTGCTTGCTAAGCTCAATTGTGCGGCCCTTATCAAGCTTTATAGGGTTCCAACCTGCGAACTGGCAACCTGCTACAGCGGTTTTAACATCACTGCGCAATTGCTTTATTTGCATATCGCTATGGGCATTACCTGCAGAGCAGGGGATCACAATCATCACTGCAAACACATCTTTAATTTGGTATTCGTCAAGGCCATGTACTTCATTAGTGTTGGTGTTGTCATCGGCCAGCGGCAATACAAACAACTGGGCACTGTGTACAGCATGCTCGCGCACATGGTTAAAGTCGCTAGCAAACCCTACCGTTGCATTAATCACTGTGTTACTTAGCAGGGTTTCTATGTTGTTTAAATCAAAGTTAAATGCCATTTAAATGCTCTTTAAATTAACCAATCAGTAATAATGTCGTTAATCTCAGTTTCTTGCACAGCAGCTATACCAATAATTGGCCGTGCGGGTAACTTAACGTTTTTATTGCGGCCCGTTTCACCACCAAAATGGTGTATTGCTGAGTACTTTTCACCTAAGCCATGCTCAAGCGTATTACCGTTTACGTTGTGCGTTACCGAGCCTGCAAGATTGCGCTCATCTGTTAGTGTTAAACCGGCACGGTCTTTTGCTGCTTGCGATTGCTCCCATTTACGGCCTTCGGGTGTTACTTCACGTAAAAATCGGGTAGTAACATCCATGTCTAAAAATGCACCAATATCATCCAATACATCAGCGGGTTCACCACTTGTATTAGCAATTTGGGTTAAGCCGGTTAGCGCATTACCCGTTATATTTATAAATACACCCGCCAATTTAATAACCTGGCCAATTAAATTGAGAGCCTGCAGGTTTGGTTCGCATCCCAGTTCTTGCACCTGCAGGCGCATCTTCCTTAATTTGGATCACACCTTTACTAACCTTATCTAGCATTGCCATGGCGTTACTTTTTAGGGCTTTAAGGTTTTCGTCAGCAATGTTAGGGGCTAACTCACAATGCATTAAATCGTTAGCAATGCCTGGCAATACCGAGTTATTAATATCGTCTTGGTTTAATGCAAACCGTGCTACATAGCCTGCTATAACCGCATTTACATTTTTTTGTGCTTGTACATACCAGGCATTAATTTGCTCTTGCAACTCGTTGTACGTTTCGCTTAAAAGCGCTGCTTCAACATCGTCGCGCGTTGGGCGGCTACCTACCGCTGCAAACTTAGCAGTCGCAAATTGCAACAGCGTATTAATGCCAACTTTATCTATAACTGCTTGTTCTGTCGTAAACATGGGCACCTCAGTTAGTAAAAAAAGGCCCCGAGCAATTCGGTACTGGGGCCTTTACACAGGGAACAACAATAATTAATTACGCTGGTGTCAGCACGTTGGTAAGCAAAATACCGCAGTCTTTTGCAATAATTTGCTCTTGCACCGATTCGCCTACCATAATTTCAACCCCACCATTTATGCCCGCAGCTACGTCACGGTTGCCCGATGTACGCGAGCCATAACGTGCAGTGAGTGCAAAGGTCATGCGGTTGTTGTTAAACGACGCTAGCGGGTCGTGGTAAGTAAACGACAAGGTATCTTGCCAAACCTTTTGTAAGTTAACGGCTTGGCCTTTTTTAGCCGTGTTTAGGCGCGCTTGGCCAACGGTTATATGCTCAAGCTCTAGCACTTCTTTAATGTAGCTCCACGGCACTAAGCCCTGGTCGCCACTAGTGCCATTAAACGCTTTAAGTAACTTAGGGTGTGTACGCAGTTTAGTTGCCACGCTTTGCGATAATGTCATTGCATTAGGGCGCATAAGTGGTGCATCTAGCATTTCTAAAAAAAACGGTAAAATATCAAGTGCAGGGTCATCTAAACGTTTTTGGCCTGCTGCAGCTAACGATTGAGTACTGCCAAAGTTAGCGGCTTTGTTATACATAGTTGCCACACGTATTTCACGGTTCAGCAAAACTAAGTCAGTTAAGCTCTCCGCTGCATGAGTACGCGGGTTGTAGTTTGCTGGCGCATTGGTTACATCATCATTTGGCACCACATCAGATAAACCATGATCAACCACTGAGCCGGTTTTCTCTTCAACACTAAACTCAACTTGATTCGGCGATGACTTACGGCCAATTTTATCGTCTACAACGGTAAACTTTTCGCCTTTTTTATACTCGGTCCACTTATAGTTACGTAAACCAACGGGTGAATAGGGCGCAAGTGTGTCTGCAACTAACGCTCTATTACGATAAGCAATGGCTATGGCCGTTTGCTCAACATCGGGGGTAAATGGCATACCATTACTCATGGCAAATCCTCACTATTAATAATTAAGTTAACCCAAGCGCCTTAAGCGCTTGGAATTGTTGCTACTACATGCGGGTTTAAAAACACGTCGCCAATCACTCCAGCTTCGCCGTCTTCCATTACCCAACCTGCAACGTATACTTCGGTTTGGCCCACAAAGTTAGCAGGGTCAAACTCAACGGCTTTACCTTCGCTATCAGCAACAATTGGGGTGCCTGCAATTAACGCTTCACCAAACTCAACAGGCGCGCTTTGTGTCATCACCACATCAACACGTAAATGCTCGTCAGTGCCTTGCTCGGTAACACCGGCATACATTGCGCTAGCATCCACCGCTAACCCAACATGAAAGTCAGCCGCAGCCGATACAACCACTAAACGGTTAGCCGGTATAACGTCTTCAGCGCTAAAGTTTCTTATAAATCCTGGTTGTGCCATGGTTTTACGCCTTTTTAATGTGGTCTAACGCGGCAGTAATGCTAATTTCAATGCCTTTGCTAGATTGTGATTGTTGAAATTCCAGCGCTTTTGCTGCCAATGTTTCTGCACTGTCGTCAGTCACTTCGCCGTCTTTATCGTCCTTGTTAAACTCGTGAGTTAAACCCGTTTGCTCAGGCAAGCCCTTTAAAAAGCCTTCAAACCACGCAGCAGGTTTAAGTTCCTGGCTTTTACCGTCTGCGGCAGCAAACTCAAAAGTGGTGTCGCCGTCATCAAGCTTGGCCATAAACTCAGCCACACCCTCTGTGTTTGTTAAGCGCGGGGCTTTGCCGCCATTAATTTCGGTGTTAATAAAGGTGTTAGCCGCTGCAACACGCTGCGCGAATTCAAGCTGTGCGTTTTTAGCGTTAGCTGCATCAATCTGGTCTTGCAGCGCCTTTCTTTCTTTTTCATCCATTGCATGGTCCTCATGGGTGGGTGGTGTGGCATTGCTGTTATTAATAGCGTCGCCTTTACTAAATTCGGCTCCCTCGCCACTATTCACCTTGGCACGTTCGTGCTCAGCAATAATGGTTTCTTCTTTTAACCATTCGCTTTCGTAGTCGGGCACAACTTTATCAGCCGCTTCACTGCCAAAACGGTCAGTTATAAAGTTGCGTAAATTGCCCATTAGGCGGGTAAGGGTGTTTGATGTGCGCAGCGATATGTTGTCAATATCACCGGCAGCAAATTCTAGGGTTAGGGTATCGGCGTCATCCGCTTGGTTAAACTGCCAGGCTAAACCGTCAACGGCAGGGGGCTTGCCCCCTAAATAACCAATGTGGGCAAGTTGGTAGCCATTAGCTACCTTTTCAAGCTTAACCGAGCGGTTAGGGTATCGCTTGCTTTGTACCGCTTGAGCAAATTCAGCACACACATCTTCTGCTTTAGCAAACAAAGAGCCACCTTCTGCTTTTAGCTCACTGGCCCAACCCCACGCAGGGTCGTCCATTTTAGGGTGTCCAATAACCAGTGGTGCTGTTTTAGGTTTAAAGTTAGCGACTACGCTGTTTAAATCAGCGTCGCTAAATGTGTGCTCAACGCCTTTAGAGTCGGTTTGTGTGCCAGCTCTAAATACTTCAAACCAATCAAATTGGGTGTTTTTGTTTGTTTTGTCTGCCATGTTCCAAGTGCCAATAAACTAACTAAGTGGCACCCAGTGTATGCGGGGAGTGGCTATTGAACCGCTGGAAAAGACTTTACAGCGTTAACAATGGGGTAACCTATATAGGCTAAGCGGGTATCAACCACACTGCAAGGAATATTTTATGGCGCACTGCAATTTATGTAACAACCCTCTAACTCAAGGCGAAATAACGTTTCTTGACGGCCAATGCTCAAACTGCGAATTTGATGCCCACGCCCAGGCGTTCTCACTTTGTAAGTCCTGCAATAGCCCACTGTACACACCCATTAAGTTAAACGGCGAGTTTTACTGCTCAAATAAATGCGCGCATAAAAAGGAGCCAAGACGTGGGCGTTAAATCAAAAACGATATTAACCATGCTTGCTGTGGTATTGGGTTTTTCATTGGGAATTAAATACATTAATAACCAATATAAACTTGCAGCATTAAAACAGCAGCATCAAAAGCAACTATTAAAAACACAGCAGCGCCATGCTGTTGTTATGTATTTATTACGTTATCAACAAAGCGAAAGTACACAATGCAATTAACACTCTTTGGAAAAGCGGTTAGAAAGGCACGTATTGACTCCGGCTGTACATTAAAAACAATGGCGCACGAATTAAATATTTCAATATCATATTTAAGTGCGCTTGAGACAGGTAAGAAAAAAATAAGCCCAAAATGGGTGAAGTTAATAGAGCAGTATTTTTTGTCTAATAAAATTTATATCCATAACTTAAAGTCACTTGCCGACTTATCCAATAATTCAGTGTCATTACTTGGCTTGCCCAAAGAACACAAAATGCTAATTGTCCATATCGCCTCATTACAACTTACGAGTGAGCAAGTTCAGCAAATTACAAATTCATTACCACAAACTAACTACCACCTTTAAATCCAAGTTAAACCATGTTTAAACCCTGTTTAAATTTAACTGAGCGTGTTTAAACGGTTTTGAGTTAAGCCATCATAGCCACAAAATTAAGTAGGGCGCTTAAAATCGCTTACAGGCATTAATGAGTTTTTAGCCTTTTTCAAAAAGCTGTGCTAAAAAATAAGCCCCCGCTGCATTTAAATACAGCGGGGGCTTAACCCAACATAAAAAAGGAAATGTAATGCCTGTAAAAAAACGAGTCATTGCTGACTTAGCAGCAAAAATATTTGCCAACCAACACATCAACAATACAAACCAACATATCGACCCCAGCTTTGCCATAGAGCAGGCAGAGGTTTTTTATAACACCCTTAACGATAAAGGCTATGTTGTAAAACCCTCAAACCAAGACATGTCCTCCAAAGACTTTCTTGCTGAAATCGACGGCATAACTGATCAAATGAATAAAACTATCAAAGAGCGCGAGGCCAAGTAGTAAACATAGCAGGCCGCAATGGCCTGCTAATTTCATCGTTCGTTCAATATTTTAACAAGGGTATCTGCCATATGAGCAAAACCTTCAAGAACCTGTTTTCTTATTTCGCTACTGCGCTCATCCAACTCGCCTTTACTGATTTTTTTCTCAAGGCGGCTATTCAAATCCAATACATGATCGCAAAGCCTCAAAGCGCCTGTGTTATTCGCGTTACTCGCTTTAATTAGCTTATCAATCTGCTCTTGTTGCTGCGCAATCATCTTCGCAAACGACTGGCGCTCAGTCTTGGTGACAGGTTCTTCTTCACTAAGCGGTGCTTCTTTTTCAACGGGCTCTTGGTGTACTGCGTCTTTAGCGCTATCTTTGCCCATGTCGAAAGCAAGGTCATTGGCAAGTAAGTCGTGCCCACTTAGGGCATCTGGCCCCGCAGCGTAAGCCGCAATAAGCAATGGGCGGTTACTGTAGTTAATGCCCATTTGCTTGCATTCTTTCTTAACCAGCTCTACAACCCGCTGGCTAATAACAAGCGATTCATTAACCGTCATACTATGTAGCTTATTCACCATCATTCTCCAATCAGTTAAATTAAATACACGTAAATTAAATACAATCAGTGAGCATCTACAATAACTACCCTTGGTAAAAACCACTGTCGGAAAAACCTTTACATATACCTAGCCACTCGTTATAAAAATAAGCCCCCTTAACGTTCACGCTAAAGGGGCTTAACCCAACATAAAAAAGGAATAACCCATGTTTAAAAATAAAGATCAATTTATTGCCTACACCGCTGCCAACATCTTAGCGAGCGATAAAAACACAACCCCAGAGTCTGCCACCGAAAAAGCCCTCTCACTCTACAGCGTACTCACTGGAGCGGGTATTTATCCTGGCAATCAGCAACCAGGCCAATCATTCATAGAAGAGCTTGTGGATGATGTAACAAACAGCAAACCTAAAGGCTAGTCTTGCGCATAACGAACTAAAGCCTGTCTGAGTTTAACAACATCGAGTTTGTTTTTATTAATTTGGTCTTGCAGGTGGGCAAGTTGCTCGTCAGTCGTGGCATTGTCGAGCAACTGCCTTTCAAATAAGGCTAAATCACAGGTAAGAAAGTCACTAATTCTACCTTGTTCAACTGGCTCAGTAATTGTCCCCGCATACTCAAAGTCATCACTTAACTCAGCAACAGGGTGAATGTCAGGTTCAATAATACATAGCTCATCATCAACTAAAGCTAATTGTCTAACGTGTGGTAATTGCACACTGCATGCGGTATCAAGCATTCTAAAAAAATAAAAGCCTGGTAATGTGGGTTTTTGCTTTGTCCAAACAAGAGTGCTCATCATCATTCTCCAATCAGTTAAATTAAATACAATCTGTGAGCATCTACAATAACCAACCGTTGTTAAAACCACTGTCGGAAAAACCTTTACATATAAAAAATCCCCTGTGAAAGGGGCTTTTCCAAACGGCCTATTAACTACCTACAAGCAGCGGGCATTTTATTTATTTGTTTAAAATCAAGATTAACTATGCCATTAGCCACAAAGCCAGTATCTGTAACACCCGTAATTTTATATTCATACACGTCATAGGCGGTATCGCCGTTAATCACCATGTCACGTAGCTTTGCATTAGTATTCATAGATGTGCGCTCTTCACAGGCAACGCCTGTCCCGTCACTTTCGATATTCCAAGCCACTGAGCCGCCCATGAAAGTGGCTTTATAAATACCGGTTAATTCAGTTGGGGCAGGGGTGGCAGTATCGGCAGCGTTACTAACACAACCACAAGCCAGTAATACGGTAAAAGCACATGCACTTAATTTTAATGTTTTCATTTTTAGAGTCCTGTTAATTTACTATTTTATTATCAATCCACTTTACGTGCTCGTTGCAGCACACGCTCTACACGGCCAAGCACGCTAAAGCGTCCGGCGTTAATATCATCCGCATCAACAAAAAAGCCTGAGTAGGCGCTGTTGTCGCTGGTAATGCTGTAACCCTTACTTTTAAAGTCGTACTGAATACGCTTTACAAAAATCTCATCATCAAATCGCAGTACGCATACACCCTCACGCGCATCTGCAGGATCATCAATTAGCGATACCAAGGTTAAATCACCATCATACAAGGTGTGCTCCATACTGTCGCCGCGCACAGGCACTACCGTAAGCGTTTTATTATGTAAGTTATTTTGTTGCAGCCAACGGGTAGAAAGCTCAAACCGTGCTATAGGGTGTTCGGCAATAACCAAAGCACCACCGCCAGCACTGGCCGCTAAATCGTATTGTGGCACAGCCGTTAAATCAGCATGGCTGGTTTGCAGTGCTGTGCTTTGTATTTGCGCCGCGGCAACTGGTAATGAATCACTTTTACAACCAGTAACCACAAAATTGATGTCAAATCCTAGCTTTGCAAGTTCAGATAATTTATCGGATGGGATTGGTGAACCCGACTCCCATCGGTAATAAGTAACCTTGCTCACACCCACAGCTTCAAAGACATCTTTTTGTTTTAAGTTAAGCCTTTCTCTTTCTTCCAATAAAAAAGGTTTCATATATTTAGTCTTTTCACCTTGACAGGGTTCATATATGAACCCTATACTCAACACACATTAACAAAAACATACACTTTAAATCTCGCCAAAGAACCAAAAAGCGTATGTAAACCAAAAGGCACTTTACAATGAAACCCGAGCAAATAAAACAAGCACTTGAAGAAAAAGGCTATTCACTGTCAATTGTGGCAGCGGCACTTGGCCTAAACCTATCTCATGTAAGCAGTGTTGTTTACCAGCACACCACCTCGTATAAAGTGGCTGCCGCCATTGCCAAAATTATTGGCAAACCAGTTGAGGCTATTTTCCCTGATGTACCTGCCTATACCAAAAATAAAGACACCCGCAGCCAAAAAGTACAAGCGCTGCGCGAGCTTTTATCGGCTGAGTAACAGCATCGGTAATAACGCATTTTAAATCAATGTAATTTTGCAAGAGATTTTTACCATGGAAAATTTAACAATGGCACAGCAAAAACAACTCACTAAAAGCATTCTTGATGCCGATATAGCGCCAGACTGCGATATATATCACCTGTTTATTCACAGTGTATGTTCAGCTATGAAGCGCTCAGGCTTTAGCCGCCCAGTAATAGCAGACCGTATGAACGACGCACTACACTCGCAAAACAACGAGGTTGACCAAGCCAAACTGAATAAATGGCTTGCCCCCAGCCAACCGCACTTTATGCCCATGCATTACTTGCCAGCGCTGTGCTACGCCGTGCGCTCAACCGAGCCTGCCAACATATTGCTTAAACCCATTTTGTTTAAAGCCGTTGACCAGCGCTCACAGCTACTGCAACAACATGCCGAGCTGCAAATGGAGATTGAAGAGCGCACCGCCATGCAGCGCTATATATCAGAGTCGCTACTCAAAAACGTTGAGCAAGAATGAAAGCACCATTACACCACCCGCTATAAAACCCAACTAAGGCTAACGAATAATGACTATCAAAGACCAAGAACCGTCTGAAATTCAGGAAACTGACCAGAAAGACGACACAAATATTGATATTAACAATGCAAATTTTAAGGCACTAGCTAAGTCATTGGGTGTTGATTTAACTATGAGCACTGACGAGCTATGGCAAGAGGTAGCAAAACTTGAGCAAGAGGCTGAGCAAAACCAATTACAGCTTGCAGCAGCACAGCGCCACGCTATAAAACTAGGAGGTGGCCATGAGCACTAATTTAGTAGATGTAGTAGGTAAAGAAAACGCCAGCGAAATAGAACATCAGCTACAAAAACTTAAAACCCCACTGAACATAGTGATGCCAAAGAGCGTAGCCGAATGCATGGACCGCGTGGTGTTTTTAGCCAACCGCCAATTTACCGATGCCGCTGAGGCAGGCTTTATTTTGCTTAATGTAAAAGATCAAGTACCGCATGGTGAGTTTATTACTCTTTTAGAGCAACGTGGCATTCATCAACGATCTGCTCGTAGATCAATCGCTATAGCAAAGATGATCTCTTCTCTGCCTAAATCTAAAACGGACAAATTGTCCGTTTTGAATCTAAATCAACACCAACTTAGCGAGCTGACTAAAGTACCGCTTGAGTCTATTGCTCAATTAGATGATGAAGACCTAGATGTACTGGCCGAAACCAGCGGCAAAGAAATTCGCGCTCAAGTACAAAAGCTAACTGAGCGAACGCAAGAGCTTGAAGAAAGCACAGCCACGCTAATTAACGCCCTTGAAACTGAGCGCTTAACCAAGGCCCCTAAACAAATGTACGAGCTACCTATGCTAGTTGCACAGGTGCGACAAAAATCGTTTGCGCACAGTGCCGTTGTTAACGAATCGCTCGAGGAGTTTATAGCCATGGCCGAGCAGTTATGCAACACCCGCGACCTAGATTTAAACCACCGTATTGGTGCTGCGCAAACAACCTGGCATTTATGGCTTGGTATACAGCAGCGCATTACCCACATGTTAAATCGGTTAAGCGGTGAGTTTGGCCCCGAGCATTTAGCCGGCGCTGAGTGCATACCGCAATTTGCCGAAGACGAATGGCAAGACGCCCAAGCAAACCGTGAATACATGCTTGCCATGTTTAACGACCGCTTTAAAACCCGCGATTAGGAGAGAGCAATGCATCCTGCAGTTCAAAAATACAATAAGTTACCAAGTATAGGTAACGAGCTGAGTTGGCAAAACGCCAGCGAAACAGCCCGTAAAAAAGCCCAAAGTAGGGCGGTGCTAGTTCGCCATTTACTTACCCAAGAGTGCGGCATACCTAAAGCGTTTGAAGCATTAGTAACAGCGTATCGCAACAATACTCTTATGGGCACGATCACCACCGCCATTAACGAGCTGGGTAAGTTACCCGGGCGCGCAACCATTTATAACTGGTGCAATGCGTATAAGGACAATGGCGTTAACAGCCTATTGCCAAACCATAAAGGCAAAGCCCAAACACAGTACAGCTGGCTTGCCCGCTGCCTTGAGCTTTACCACAGCCCTAATAGCCCAAGCTTTGCACAAGTGACTGACCAGTTAAACAAAGAGGGTTACAAGGCCGAGCATCACCAAGTGCGCCGCTTTATTAATGCACTGCCGCACGAGCTTGGCCCACAAAGCCCGTATCGTATGGGTGCAAAACTGTACCGTGAAAAACATAAAGACCACCTTTTACGTTCTACCGAAAATATGAAGCCTGGCGTTATGTATAACGGCGATGGCCACACGCTCGACGTATACCTAGCTCACCCTAAAACGGGCAAGCCTTACCGTGCAGAGTTAACTGCGTTTCAAGACGTAGCAAGCCGCTGCATTGTTGGTTGGGAACTCGGCTACGCAGAAAGTACGCTCGATACACTCGCAGCTATTAGCCGCGCCATTAAAGTACATAACAACGTGCCTGCCATGTTTTATCTCGATAACGGCTCTGGCTACAAAAACAAACTAATGAACGACGACACCACCGGTTTTTATGCTCAGTTTGAAATAGACGTAATATTTGCCATACCAGGCAATGCCCGCGTTAAGTGGATAGAACGATTCTTTTTACACATGGAAGACCGTGTTGGTAAACGTTTTAGTACCTATTGCGGGCGCGACCACGACGATCGCCATAAGCAACTGGTACTTAAAGAGGCTAAACAGGGTAAACGTAAGCTACCGACAGTAGACGAATGGATAGCTGAGTTTAAAGCATTTTTAAACGACTACCACAACAGCGAACACCCCGAGGTTAAAGGTAAAACCCGCCAACAAGTGTGGGATGAAAACATTGAGCGCGTGCCACCGGTAGAGGGTGATTTTGTCATGCTACCACGCGAAACCGTCAATATTCGCCGTGGCCGTTTCCGCCTGCATCAACGTGATTATTCAGCTGACTTTTTACACCAGTTTAACGGCCAAGAGCTTGTTGCCGCTTACGACCTACACGACGACAGCTACACCAAGCTTTATAAGCTAAACGGTGAGTTTTTAATGTTCGCTAACTTAAAAACTAAATCGCACGCGGTGCCTACATCTCGCATCGAGCAAGCCGAAAGCAAACGCCGTACAGGCCGCTTAAAACGCATCGACACCAAACGCCGTGAAATTGAAGCCCAAGAGAATCAAGAGCGCATTATTGATGTTGACTCAGTAGCGAAGTTTGCAGCACCCATTAAAGGTATTGAAGCACAAGAAGCACCGGTAAACATTTTTGATTTTGATGTAACGCCAGCACAGCCGCAGCACGAAATCGACCTAAACGAATTACTTGATCAACCTAATTTACGCAAGGAAACAACCTATGAGCTATAGCCAACCACACCCATACACGCCTGAGCAAACGCTGCGTGTTGAGCTAATAAACCAAGAGTTAAGCACCACAGGCATGACCGCCGAGGAGCTAAACTGTGGCTTTGCCCTGCAATCAGTTAAAGAAGTACTAGCAAATAAATGCACCATTAACCCTGAAAAAATCATTGTGGCTATGTGGCATAAGCTATTTGGTGAAGCCGCTATTACCGATATTGAAAAACGTAATGGCTTTAATAAGTCGTACAACAAAGCCGATCGTGAACTGGCAGCGCGTATTTGCCTGCGTTTGCAATCACCCGAAATACGCGACCAAAACATTACCAGCGCCAGTATTGCTGTGAGCATGGGTAAAAGCCCTGCATCAATAAGCCAACTCATTAACGGTAAATACAACGCCAAGCCTACTAAGCACTTGCATGACATTTGGGCGCTTATTTGCCCTGCAGAGGTAGAGCAAGGCAAAATTAGCGGCGAGCTTACTGAGCGCAAACAAATAAGCATTGTGTACGGTGATGTGCGCTTTATTCCTACCAGTACATCTAAGCTTATTGCTATGGCCTGCGACCAAGCTCGCCAACGTAAACGCTTTAGTGTATTTGCAGGCCAAGCAGGGCTGGGTAAAACCAAAGGTATTACGGAATATTGCCGCCACAACAAAGAGGCCATTTTAATTGCTGGCAGTGAGCAAACAAGCAGCACCCAAGTGCTAGAGCAACTAACTTTAGCCCTGGGCTTATCGCGCTGCCCAAGCGCGTATAAAAACATGCAAAAAATTATTCAAGCACTGCGCGATACCGACCGTTTAATAATTTTAGACGAAGCCGACAAATGCAAACCTAACTCGCTCGACCCACTGCGCACCATAAGCGACCAAGCTATTGTAGGCGTAACCCTGGTTGGCAACATTCAACTAGTAGACAAACTGCAAACCCAAGAGCGCTACGAACTCATTGCAAGCCGCGTATGTTTTTGGCCAAAGCCCATAGGCCAAATAACCGTTGAAGATATACGCACCCTGTTTTTAGAGCTCACCGAGGGCACCGTAAAACTCGCTCAAGATGATGCTAAGTGGTGGCAATGGCTACACAAACGGGTTGAGGGTAACGCGCGTGAGCTAGTTGAAAACTTGCTACCGCACTTGCTTAACCACACCAACAAAAACCCAGACACCGCCGTAGACAAGCTGTTAGTTAATGGCATTTTTTCATCAGTACTTAATAAACCAGCGGTTTAAACGCCGTTTAAACATAATTTAAATAAGGATTTAATCATGGCATTTTCAATAAAATTAAACACATCACGTTACACAGCGCATTTAGCGTTTAGCTCGTTGGTTACAAACGCAACAATGTTAAGCCTACTTGCTAAAAAAGACCCTCAAGGTGAGCTCATAGATAAATGCGATGGCAACATTAAAGCGGCCTTTGCAACCCTTGCTGCCGACAAGTTATTTAGTATTCACCATGTGCATGAAATTAACTCTCATGCCCACACAGCAAGACGTTTTAATAATATCTATCGTGATTTTCCGCTGGTTTATACCAGCGGCATGAAAGACTGGGGCATTAAAATTATTGGCATAGGCCAAGCGCCACACTTTGAAATTGAAGCCCTGGAGGAAAGCGCGTGAGCTCTATTACTTCTGCAAAAAAGGTGTCTGAAAGTCATCGAAAGGCCACTCGTCTGTGTACTTGCGTTGTATGCGCTGGAACACCCGAGACAACTGCTCGATTTGTTCAGGAGCACTTAGCTCCACCTCCAATATATTTGAGTCAATTAAAGGAGTTAGAAGCGAAATTGACTCATTGTATATCTGCAATAGAGCCAAGCGACCAAGAAGACGGGCCTCATGACTACTCTCTTGAAATGTCTTTTGAGCAGGAAGGCTTAACTGCTCAACAAGCCGAGTATAATTTTTGGCTCGCCAAGCTTGAAAAGCTTGAAGCACGTGAAAATCTGCGCGTGGAAGGGTGGTTAAAATGGCACAAAGCTGAAATACGTCATCGTCAGAAAATGCGTTTATTAAGCTATCTCGTTGGGTTATGGCGTGATTTAGCTGTTTTTTGTGGTTTGGGTAAGTCTGCAAAACGAAACCTTAAGTGAGTGAGAACGTTATGAGTTTAATACAACAAATCAAAATTGCACAAAAGGCGGCGGGTATCGACCAACATACCCACCAACTTAATGTGTCGTACATTTGCGATGGCCGTGTTAATACCTGCACAGGACTAACCAAGCTTGAGCAACAGCAACTGCTTGCACGTTACCGTGCTATGAACCCAAATGCGGGTAAAACACAGTTACCCGCACAACTAAAAATGATTTACAGCCTGTGGGGCCAATTGAGCCGCGCAGGTGCGGTAAACATTGATTCAAAACAGGCCTGCGATGCGTTTTGTGAAAAACACTTACAAGGCAAAAAGCTCAGCCAAAGCGCCCAGCAATGGCCGCATATTATTGAAGTACTTAAGCAATGGCTTGCACGCCATAAAGCAAAGCAGGGGGCGTAAATGGCTAATTACGAAGAGTACCAAAACTTTACTATTAACCCGCGTAAGGCCGCTTATACAGAGGAAAAACGCTACCGTAATGTAAAAGAAAAAGACAAGCAAAAATGCCGTGTTCGCCGTGATGTAGAAGCCTACCAAGAGCAACGCCGAATAGATCGCGAGCACGGCTTAGATTATTTATTTGAGGAGCAATCATGAGCGAATCAAGCATAGATTTACGGGCATTACCCCACGGCCTACGTCGCATTGTTAAACACTTAGGGGTTGAACAAACCATTGCCGTACTTACCGAGCAACAAGGGCAAATGTTTTATATTCCTGAAAAGCCTACCGAGGATCACGAAGTAGTTAAGGTGTTTGGTAAAGCCCTGGTACAAGAGCTAATAAATGCCAATGTAGGCTCAAGCTACCAAATACCCATGTTGCACAAAGTGCTTATGCAAATTCGTAATCAACAAATTTGTGAGGCGCTAGACACCAAAGCCTGCAACATTCAACAGCTGGTTAAGCGTTTTAAAATAACACGCCAGCAAGTAAGCAGTATTTACAGTGCATACCAAGACGAACGGGCGCACGAGACACAACTTAACTTATTATGAAACATAACAATTTTGTACTGCTTACTGCGTTGCAACTTAGCGGCGGCGCTAAACCTAAGCAGTGGCAGTACGAATATGGTTTAAACTTGTTAGCCCGTTACATTAACCAACGTAAAACTATGGGATTAAATGTAACGGGTTTAATGGATGAATATAGGGAGGCGTTTAGGGAGATTAAAGTGAAGTTTTCATAGGTGGTTTACCTATATCAGCTAACTTTTTATTTAAAGCCTCTTGTTTTTCTTTCAGCATGCTTGGTTGGACATAGTAAAAATCAAATAATAGCTCCAATACATCTAAATTCCACTGCGCTTCACCTGCTTCAACTTCAACTATTTCACCAGTTGAATCACTTTTCATCGGATGTGCTGCAAAATTACCTATTTGCCGAATCGAATCAATTGCATCAGCGATGTAAGAAGGTAGGCTAACCATAGCTTGCTCTATTTCTTTAATCAAACTGCCTTCGTTTATATTCTCTTGGTCCCTTAATGTAGACTGTAAGCACCTTCGGCTAAGTGCAGCACTCGCTTTAGGACTGTCGTTTAATATCAAGCTAGCCTCTATAAAATCTTTTTTTAAGTCTTCTGGTACAGCAGCATGAGGCGTTTTTACGTTACATGCTTTAGGGTAAACAAGGATTTTGTCTACTGGTATCAATTGCCCAATTTGAAAAGCATCGCTAGGGTATTCTGTCTCGTTAAGTTCTAGATAAATTAAAAAGTTACCGCAAGCGGAACATTTATCCTCTAGAATAAACCACGTCCCTTTTTTATCTTCTCCAATTAAATTCTTACGGAAATTAACGTGGATATTTACATTACAATGTGGGCACTGCATTTCTTTCCTTAATTAATAAAAATGTCGTTTGAATAAAAAATAGCGTTCTACCCTTGTAATGGCAAGCCTTTTTAATTTAACCTAATAAGCTAGCTCTAAAACCCCCAGCCGCAAACAACTTTACAGTGTTACCCAATCCCCTAAATTGATTTACTACCAGCATGACAAATACAGTGCATGCGCCATTTATTGAGTTATTAGCTCAACAAATTATTAAGGCCAGTTCTAAAGCCGAGCAAATTGCGATTTCTCGCCGTTGCCCGTTAAAAGACCTGCCCGCATTGCGTACCCGCGTGAAAGAGCTGCTAAACCCAGCAAATAAAAAGCCGGTGCGTAATACCCGCTTACCTGCCTGTTACGTCCTAGTAAAGCAACGTTTAACCAACAAAATAAGGACTCAACAGCATGGCTCTTAAACAAAGAGTGGCCGTTCCTACTGCCCCAAGTTTTATATTTCAAGAGTTGGTACCTAAAGCCACGTTTGAACTATTTAACGATACCCCATTATTTTTAATTCATTTATTTGATGATCGCGCATTGCGCATGCTGCAAAAACTACGCGACACGTTTGGCCCATGCACCGTAAACAACTGGTATTTTGGCGGCGCAAATCAATACCGTGGCTACCGCCCACTTGATTGCACCATAGGTGCTAAACGCAGCCAACATAAACTAGGCAAAGCATTCGACTGCAGCTTTAAAAACTACACTGCTCAACAAGTACGTGACTACGTATTAGCCCACCCGCAAGAATTCCCGTATATCACCGCCATTGAAGGTCAAGTGAGCTGGTTTCATTTTGATGTGCGCACGCCTACCTGGACGGGCATTAAAGTATTTAACCCGTAAGGAACACCCATGAATCAAGAGCAAGAAAACTTACTTTTTCAGGCCATTGGTGAAATACAGGGCAGTCAAGCCGCTATTTTAAATGACCTAAAAGATATAAAAGCCGACATTCATCAAAGCATTGAAAAAAGTGAAGCGCGTCAAAAAGAAATAACCGATGGCTTAAAGCTTGATATAGAAAAAAGTGAAAAACGCCAAATTGCAGCCATTAATAAGCAAGATGACCGCTTAAGCAAGGTTGAAGAAAAACTAACAAACCAACGCGTCAAAGTAGCTGCCATGGGTGGCACTGCGGGTTTGGCTGTGTCGCTTATTGCCTATGCTGTAAAAAATGGGATGGCGGGCTAATGGCACACCCAGCTGAAAAGAAAAACGCCGTACGCCACAGCTATGTGACCGAGTTGCTTGCGTTAAGTGTTGCCGCTATTAAGCACAGTGTGGCCGATGGAACCGCACGACGCTGGAAAATGGAAGCCAAAGACAACGGTGACGATTGGGACTTAGCCCGTGCAGCAAGCCGCCGTAGCGAAGGCACAGCAGGGGAGTTTACCACCGACTTTATTGAAGAGTTTACCATTCAAGTAAACGAAACTTTTGAGCTTTTAAAGTCAGCCGAAGGCGCAGCACTGCCACTTGAGCAACGCACCAAAATATTGAGTTCACTTACAGATATGATGAGCAAGGTAATGAAAGTGTCGGGCGGTAATAAAAAGCTTGAAAAGCGCACCATTGCCACAGAAGTACTTAAAATTTTGGCTAAGTTTGTGTCAACCAAATACCCTGACTTTGCGCCCGAATTTGTTGAAATACTTACCGCGTTTGGTCCTAAGCTCGATACGGAGTTAGACGACTAATGGCCGATATGAATTCACGCGAGTTTTTAGCTGAAATAGAACAAATAACCGGTTCGCTACGCCGCGATATTGAAGCAAAAGAGCGCAACATAGACCCAAGTCCCGCAGCAATTAAAGCACGTCGTAAACGTGTACTTGGCGGCGATTTTGAGTTTTTTGTTTATACGTATTTTCCGCATCATATGTGGCTTGACGACGATCAAACAGCGTCTGAGTTCCAAAGCTATTTTATGAACTGGTTTCCCGAAGCACTCAAGCTTAAAAATGGCTGGAAAAACTGGTTTGTAGCCCCGCGTGGTGAGGGCAAAAGTACCCTTGGGGTAAAAATTGCCCCTGTGTATGTAGCGGTGTTAGCGCTATTGCAAGATCCTGAGATTTGCCAAGACCTGGGCCTTGCCAAAATAAAGCAATTTATTGATTTTGTAATTTTGTTTGGCGCTGAAACAAAAATGCCAACCAAAACACTCGAGGTGGTTAAAACCGAGCTACTTAACAATAATAATCTTGCGTTAGACTTTCCCGAAGTGTGCCAAAAATCCCCTGTATGGAAGTTAGGCGAGTTTGTAACAGCGCAAGGCGTACGCTTTGAAAGCCGTGGTGCTGAGCAGTCAGTACGCGGTACGTTCCATGGTGCCAGCCGCCCTAAGCTACTGCTATCCGATGACATTATTACCGATGCCGAAGCTAAATCGCCCACAGAGCGTGATAACCGTTGGCGCTTTTTAGAAGCCGCCGTGCAATACCTTGGCCCACCCGATGGCACCGTTAAATTTTTAGGTGTAAATACTGTATTAAATAACGATGACCCAATAAGCCGCGCCGAAGAAGCGCCTGGGCATATTGTTCACCGCTTTAAAGCCATTAAACAAATGCCTGAGCGTATGGATTTATGGGAAGAGTGCCGCGATTTAATGGTGCATGACGACAAACGCTTTGAAAAACGTGCTGCCGCAAAGGGTGAGGCCGTCTCAACAGAGCAAAAACCCTCGTTTAAATTTTGGTTAAAGCGCAAAAAGCAAATGCTTAAAGGTGCCCAAACCAGTTGGCCAAGTGTGCGTACACTCTACGATTTAATGTGTATGTGGGCTGCTAATAAACGTGAGTTTAACCGCGAAATGCAAGGCATTGCCAAAAGTGACGAAGAAGCCATATTTTACCAGTTTGATTTTTGGGTAGACCGCTTAAACGAATGGATACCTTATGGCGCTTGTGATCCAAGTATGGGCAAAACAGAAAAAGCCGATCCCAGTGCTATATTAGTGGGTTTTTATTCCCAAGATTTACAAAAGCTGCACGTTGAATACGAAAGCCGTAAGGTTCGTGGTACTAGCCGTTTACTTAACGACTTAATTCGCGCCCAAAAAGAATATAACTGCCGCGTATGGGGCTTTGAAAATAACAATGCCTTTGATTTTATGCGTAGCCAATTTATTACTACAGGCTTAGAGCAAGGTATAGCACTGCCTTTACGTGGTGTTACAGCAACCATATCTGCAGAGGAACGTATAGGCTCACTTGAAACTTATGTTACCAATACGCCGGCACAAATTGCCTTTCATTCACGGTGTCGCTTACTACTCGACGAGCTTGAAAACTGGCCCGAAAAGCAAACAACCCATCACTACGATTTAAGTTGTGCCCTGGCTATTTTATGGATGATAGCCAGCACAGGGGCAGGCGGCGTTCCTCGTGTAAATAGCCGTAAAGTGACAAAACAAATAAGGGGCTATCATGTTTAAAAGCAAGCCACGTATTACATCAAAAGCATACGCTGCGCTTAACCGTATGTTTGACCAAAACCGCTTAGATCCAAGCCTAACAGCGCTTATTACTGAGCTACCAAACCCAGATCCAATACTGCGCCGTGCGGGTAAAAACACGGCTATTTATGAAGAAATAGCCCGTGATGCACACGTTATTGGAGAATTGCGCTCACTGCGTAGTGGCTTATTTAGCTTTAATACTGAGCTTGTGCCAGGCGGTGACGACGCAGCCAGTTTAAAAAGTTATGAGTTAGCTAAAGCCTTTTTTGCCCGTAAACCATGCCCACATACCGAATGGGCCGATATGGACTGGCACAATTACAGCGCCATTTTAAACGGTTTTAGTGTTACTCACCTTGGCAAGTACATTAAAAACAAAGACCATTGGCAACCCGAATACGTAGAAACATGGCGTAACAGCCGCTTTGCGTTTAATAGTGATCACGAGCTATTAGTAAAAACCAGCGAAAACCCACAGGGTGAAATAGTCGATTCTCGTCGTTGGTCGTGTGTTCGCCATATGCCAAGCGCAGAAAACCCGTATGGTATTGCATTATTAAGTAGTTGTTTTTGGCCATGGACGTTTAAGCATGGCGGCTTTAAGTTTTTTGTACAGCTGTGCGAGCGCTTTGGTATTCCATTTCCTGTGGGTAAATACCCAATAGGCAGTAAAGATAAAGACATAAATAACTTACTTGATGGGCTAGCTAAGCTTGTTCAAGACGGCATAGCCGCCATACCCGATGACACCAGCATTGAAATCATCGAAAGCAAGCTATCTGGCGAGCCAGTGCCCGAGCGCTTGGTTAACTTTTGTAATGCTGAAATAAGCAAAGCTTTAACCAGTCAAACCTTAGCAACAGAGCAAAAAAATGGCGGCGCACGTGCTGCCAGCGAAACTCATGCAAAACGTGCTGGCGACAACCAACGCTCAGACAGGGCGCTTGTAGCGTCATACCGCAATCAGCTTTTAAATTCGCTTCATACAGTAAATTTTGATGGTGGCGAACCGCCAAGATTCATCTTTAAAGACAAACGCGAAATTAACACCGACACCGTAACCCGCGTGCGCGAAACAGCGCGTATTGTCCCAGTTGGTGAAGACTGGGCTTATCAAGAGCTCGGTGTACCTAAACCAAAAGACGGTGAAGCAGTACTTGATGTGCCCGACGAAGGCCATGGCATTGCAACACCTGCTAAAACCGAGTTTGCCAAAAAGCCAACTGAAAGCGTAGAGCTTACCAACGAGTTAGATGTGTTTGATCACGCGACAGACGACACCATTAAACAGCTTTTTAATTTTGCTCAGGCATCAAAAGACCTGGACGAACTTAAACAAAAAATCACCTCACAATTCCCCGATATTTCAGACTCTACGCTGGTGCAAGTAGCCCAAACAGCAATGGAGTATGAGTTTATGGCAGGCATGAACGAGGCTAATTCTAAAACTGTGGAGATAGACAATGAATAATGTTCCTGACGGGTATTTAAAAGACGGCAAAGGCAATTTAGTCGCCATTGCTAACATCAAACAAACCGATTTAATCAAAGACGAGTTTGTTAAAAAAGCCATTGATAAAGCAATTGAAATGCAAAAAGCACTGGCAGAGTTTAAACAAAGTTTAATGGCTGAGGCCGACGACTTTATAGAGCTATTAGCTCAAGAACATGGCGTTAACTTAGGCGGTAAAAAAGGCAATGTGATGTTACGCACCTTTGACAGCCAATTAAAAGTAACTCTGCAAACGCAAGAACGCATTGAACTTGGCCCAGAACTTACCCTTGCTAAACAATTAATTGATCAATGCCTAGATGAATGGACCGAAGGCGGCAATCAAAACATTAAGGCTATTGTTAGCAAAACGTTCAATACCGATAAGCAAGGTTCACTTAACCCGCAACGCATTTTAGCGCTGCGTAAACTCGAAATTACTGACGATTCAGGCAAATGGGCTAAAGCCATGAACATTATTGCGGAATCCGTTGGCGTGGTTGACTCAACCCGCTTCATCCGCTTTTACAAGCAAGATGATAACGGCATTGAACAAGCAATTTCACTCGATATAGCAAAACTGTAGCGGGGCGCTTATGGCCATTTCAAAAGAGCAGTGGGTAGAGATAGAAAAGCACTTAGCTGGGCTTTTTAGCTCCGTTATTTTCAAATATGGTGAGTTTGAAGTAACCGTGACACGCGGGCGCGTATCTGAGTCTAAAACAAGCTTAGTGGTTTACGTAGACGGTGTAATTAAAGGCGGCTGGTACTCTAAAGACAACGAGCGCCCTGCATGTATTCCTGATGTGTGGCGTAAACGAACCCGCGCAAAACATACAGCTAAATCAATTAAAAGTTTTGAAAAAATATGGGGTAAGCGCCGTGCAAAAAAAGAAATGCCAGAGCTTTATGAAGTAACTCTATACCACACATGCGATTTTACAACCGCTAAAAGCCTCGTCCGTCAGTATAAAAAGCTTGAAGGTTTAGAGCTTATTAAAATTGGCGGCAAATCTTACGATGACTATATTAAGGTATAACTATGGACCCAATTACAATAGCACTAGGCCTTGCAAAGCTTACTGGTTTGGATAAAAAAATAGGCAGTTGGATAGGGGGCGACAATGGATCAAAGGTCGCGTCTAAAGTTGTTGATATGGCACAAACACTCACTAATGGCGGTTCACCCCAAGAGGCTATGAACCGTATTCAGCAATCGAGTGCATTACAACAAGAGCTCAGGCAAACCATATTAAACCGTGAAAAAGAGCTTGATGATTTAGCGTTTAAAAACACTCAAAGCGCCAGAAATATGCAGATACAGGCACTTAATCAAGATGATAAGTTTTCTAAACGCTTCATTTATTACTATGCGTGGTTTTGGTCGGTTGCAACGGTTATATACATAGGCTGTATAACGTTTTTAACCATTCCTGATACCGCCACACGCTTTGCAGACACCATTTTGGGCTTTATTTTAGGCACCGTTGTAGCGTCAATATTGAATTTCTTCTTTGGTAATAGCCGTGATAATTCACGAAGAAATGAAATTCAGGACATTCAACAGTCACTAAAAGAGCAATAATATGGCCTTACCAGCTCCACAATATGGCGACCTTGTAAAATTCAAGGAAGCCATTTCTCACTTTAAAGACAAAATTAAGCTAACCAGTGAATCATATAAAGATTTACAAGGCTTAATTCACGCCAAGGCATTTACTGTTGCCGGTGCAACTCAAATCGAGATCATTAACGAGCTATATAAAGCAGTAGATAAAGCAATTAGTGACGGCGAAACTATATCGGACTTTAGAAAACGCTTTGACAAAATAGTGGGTGATCAAGGTTGGTCATACAATGGCAAGCGGGGCTGGCGTACTAAAGTTATCTATCAAAACAATAAAAACACTGCGCGTGCTGCTGGTCGTTGGCAACAACAAGAACGTATAAAACAGCGCAGACCTTATTTATTATACTTAACTGCTGGTGATAGCCGCGTAAGACCTGAACACGGTAAGTGGAATTATATTTTATTGCCTGTGGATCATCCTTTTTGGGATACACATTATCCACCGAATGGTTATAACTGCAGGTGTAAAGTGGTGTCACTTAATGCGCGCGATATAGCACGTATGGGCTTAACAGTTACAAAGCCTGAAAAAGTAGATAAATTTATGGAGTCATTTAATGTTGTTGATCCATCAACAGGTGAAGAACTAAGTAAGTTACCAGGCATTGATTTAGGTTGGGATTATAATCCAGGTAAAGCATGGTTAGGTGCAGACATTGCAGCGGGTAAGTCAGTTATAAATCTGTCAAAGGATTTACAACAACTGGCGGTACCACAATTTAACGAGGCGGTTTTAAAATCTAAGCAGTACTATATAAAGCAGGTAAACTTACAAGCAGCAAAGTTGGCACTTAAAAAATCGGGAGCTGATGGCCAGCAATTTACGCTAGGGCACTTGCCAGTAAATTTACTAAACGAGTTATCACGTAAAAACGCACCTATATATAGTAGCACTGTTACCGTGAGCAGCGCTCAAATTGAAAAGCTCTTAACTAGCCAATTAGCAATTGAACAAATACACGAACTAATGAACGCTGTTCAAAATCCAAATACGTTTGCTTATATAGGCAACCAAGTAAAAATATCGTACCAAGGTTTTATGATCACAATAGAGCTAGGACCGCAGTTCAATACAATTATAGCTGCCGAAAAACTTTAAATATCGGCAGCTCAAAATATTTAAACAGCGTTTAAAAGGCGTTTAAAGTGTATTTAAAGGAAAGTTAAACGATCAGAAATGATCTAATTCTAAACGTATAATGAGCAGGAATGATTGGGTAATGAGTCAGTTTGAACAGGTTTCGTCTAAAACCAAGCGTAATTCAAATTTAACTAATTTTCCGCTCAGGATTAGCTAACCCCAGTAATAATGGGCTTTTCCAAAAGACGAGGGCGAAAATCCTCATATCATCATTATTCTAGAAATGAACAACCCCTTACAGACAGTTAGTTTGATTAAGTACATATTTATACTATTTAACATAATATAAATTATAGGTAGTAATATACCTATATATAAGCAGCGCTCTATTTTAAAAGCTTCAAGCCCACTAAGTCCAATACTAGACGGTATCGGACATTAGGTGGCTTTAAACAACTATTATGGTTATTCATAGTTATCACCTTGAGGTTCCTTAATGCTTAGCTTAATATTAAAGCACAAGCCGTAAAAAACATTGAAGTATTCATATGGAATTTGTACGCCCACTCGAACCAATTTTAATTATTGATGATGTTAAACAGATCCGCGCTGATTTAAGCCAAGTATTAGCCGGTTTAGGTTTTGATGACATTATTGAGTGCGATAATTTTAATTGTGCTAAACCTCTGCTTATTGAAAAATCACCCAACGTTATATTCTTAGATGTTGATTTACCTGATTCTGAAAGCATTGAAATTTTAGAGTCGATTAACAACGAACACCCTCATGCACATGTTGTTATGTGTTCAGGCCACAATAGCTTTGAAACAGTGCAAAATACCTGGGAGCTAGGCGCAAAAGAATTTATAGCTAAGCCCTTTAACGCGCAAAAAGTTGATGCGGTAATGAAACGTTTAGAACTCATAGATTAAAGGAAATTATGCAGCACATTGTTACGACAATAATTGATGACCTATCTACCGTTATATTTGGTAAACAACAACAAATTAAATTAGCGTTAGCCTGTTTATTTAGTGAAGGCCATTTACTAATTGAAGACTTACCCGGCATGGGAAAAACCACTTTGTCGCATGCATTAGCTGCAGTACTGGGGTTATCGTATCAGCGTATACAATTTACCAGCGATTTATTGCCCGCTGATATTATTGGCACCAATATATTTAATAATAATGAACATAGTTTTTCATTTCATAAAGGCCCAATTTTCAGCCAAGTGGTGCTCGCTGATGAAATAAATCGCGCGGGTCCTAAAACACAAAGTGCTTTATTGGAGGCGATGGAAGAACATCAAGTAACAGTAGATGGAGACAAGTACCCGCTCCCTACTCCATTTTTTGTAATTGCGACTCAAAATCCATTATATCAGGCAGGTACATACCCGTTACCAGAATCACAACTAGATCGTTTTTTAATGCGAATAAGTTTAGGGTTTCCACCAAAAGATGCAGAAAAACGGTTACTGTTAAATAATCTAAAACGTGATTATTCGCAGTTACCGCAGCGAATTGAACAACATCAACTTAAGCAAATTCAAGATGCTATATCAAATATCACGCTAAGTTCGCCAGTGGTTGATTATATAATTGAGTTAGTGACTTATACTCGTGAGTCTCAAACATTAACGACTTTGCTTTCCCCAAGAGCCAGTATGGCACTGGCTAAATCGGCCAAAGCGTGGGCTTATATTGAAGGCCGTGATTATGTACTACCCGAAGATGTACAGGCTGTTTTTTCAAGTGTGTGTCAGCATCGATTAGGTTTACATAGTGATGCGGGCGATACACAAATAGCGGCCATTTTAAAACATGTTTTAGTGCCCGTTTAGGTAAATGCGTATTTATAAATTTAAGCGCCCTACTTTTATTGACGATATAAAAAGCGCGATTTTAACTGCCTTATTAAAAAATAAGCACAAAAAAAATAGCATCACCTTAAAACATAATACTATTTATGTTTTACCATCCACGCTTGGCGTTTACTTTAGCGTTGTTGCATCATTAAATTTTGTAATGGGGATTAATTATCAAAATAATTTAATTCTGTTTATGGCTTATTTAATGTTTGTGATTATAATTTTTGCATTGTTATTGGGCTACAGTAATGCCAGAGGTTTAACTGTCAGCTTTAAATACGCCATTGACAGTTTTGCGCCTCAGACACCACAGCTAGTTTGGCAAATAGAAGCCGATGATCCTTGCCAATCCATTACATTGAGTTACCCCAAGGATTTAAAAAATGCGTGTTACATTACGCGCGTTAAAAATGAAGTAATAAAATGCCAATTATCATTACCTTACACCAAGCGAGGCTGTTACAAGTTAAAGCCAATAAAAATTGCCAGTAATTACCCCTTTGGTTTAGTCAGTGTGTGGAGTTATATACAACCGAATAAAGCAGTGTATGTTTATCCGTCAATAATTAAAACAACAAATCAAAAACACCAAAACCTAGTTGCAAATAATACCGATGAAGGCACTGAAAAACATAAAGGTGATGATGAATTTGAAAGTTTAATTACTCATTTACCAGAAATGGGGTTACAGCGAATATCATGGAAGCACTATGCAAAAACACAGCAATTACTTGTAAAACAATTTAGTGATTTTAAATCAGCGGATGCACAATTCGATTTTAACTTAGTCACGGGCGATACCGAACAGCGTTTAGGGCAACTCTGTTTTTTAGTTTGCCAAGCATTTGAAAGTGATATTAATTATTCTTTAAAACTTCCTAATAAATTAATCACCACCAATTCAGGCAGGCTGCATCATCAGCGCTGTTTACAAGCGTTAAGCCAAGTCGGTAATGATAATGAATGAGATTAAAAACCATCGCGTTATTAACTTTGCTCTATCGTTTATTTATTTAGGGCTAGTCAGTTTTTTTACAGAGCACTTACCCCTGCCCTTTATTGCAATGCTTAGCGTGTTATGTGGCTGGAATGTTTATTTAACAGTTAAACAAAAGCAGAAACCCAACGCGTGGTTTGCTAATGGATTGGCCGCCATTGCATTAATTATTATGCTAAGCAGCATAGGCTTTAAAGATACCGTCGTATTGTTTGTAGCCATGCTGTTATTGTCGTGTGTTTTTAAATTATTGCAGGCAAAATCAAAACAGCATTACCAATTGATCATTACCCTTACGTTCTTTTCACTCTCAGCGGTGTATCTGTTTAGCCAAACCATTTTTACTACCTTAGTTATAAGCACCTTCTATATTTTAAACTTTGCGGTGCTAGGGTTATTAGAGTCTAGTCATAGCTTAAAACTCTCTTCAAAACAAAGTGCTAGAATTATGCTACTGGCTTTTCCTTTAGCCGTAATACTTTTATTATTTTTACCTAAACTTCCAGCATTTTGGCAACTACCAGGGCCCAAAATGGCACAAACAGGATTATCTGAACAAGTCGATCCGTTTGATATAGCAAAGTTATCAAATTCAGATGAACTAGTATTTAGAGCAAAATTTAATGGTACACCACCCCCTACGCCCTATTATTGGCGCGCTATTGTACATGATGAATTTGATGGTGCAGCGTGGAAAACATCCTCCTTTTTAAAGCAAGCGTTGATATTACCCGCTAAAAAAAGTACGAGTGAAAATGAGGCTCAGTATACGGTCATAGCTGAGCCTGCTATTTCAGATTGGCTATATGGGCTTGGTTTTTCAAGCAGTGAAAGCCCCAATGTTATTGCCAATACTTTAGGTTTATTACGAAAACAACAATATAAATCCAAGGTTTTACAATATGCAGTTAATAGTGAACCATTATCTAGTACATCGCTTAATAAGTCCCAACAGCGGTTTTATAGCCAATTAACTGTTAGTAATAATCAAAAATCTCAGCAGTTAGCGCAACAATTAAAAAATAATAGCGCCAATGCTGATGAATTTTTTAATCAACTTTTAAGCTATTTTTCAAAAAATGAATTTAGCTATACACTTACACCCACCCCCATGCGCGGCGAAAATACGCTCGATCAGTTTATGTTTGATAATAAACGCGGTTTTTGCGGGCATTATGCCAGTGCCGCCGCCTTTATTTTTAGAAGTGCAGGTATTCCTGCGCGTGTTGTCAGTGGCTATTTAGGAGGCGAGTTAAATAAAAACAGTGATTACATGACTATTCGTCAATACGATGCGCATGCCTGGGTTGAAGTATATACTCGTGCCGGTTGGAAAATATTTGATGCCACGGCGGTTGTCGCACCCGAGCGGTTAAACGGCTCCTTGTCACAAAGTACCACCCTTAATGACGAATTTAAAAATAATATTAGCTTTGGACTCGTTAGTTTAAGTAACTATGCCGCCATTAATTGGCTTAGACTTGAATTAGAAAACTTAGATTATCAATGGTCTAGTTGGGTACTTGGGTTTGATAAAGACAAGCAACAAGATTTATTTGCTACCTTATTTGGTAATAAGTTTATTTGGCTGGTGCCATTTGGGGTTATTATTATTTTAATTTTGAGTTTTACGGCTTACTTTATTTATTTAAACAGACCTAAAGCCTCAACAAAACAACCGCCACTGGTCAATGAGTATTATGAAATTATTCGTTGGGCTAATAAACACGCGATTAGCTATCCTGAAAATGCCACGCCAACCCAAACTTTAGAACACATTAGCAATCAATCTCCCCATGCAGAGCAACAAATAACCGCTTTTTGTGAGTTATTTAAGCAAGTGCGCTATGCAAGGCATCCATTTACTAAAGAACGTAAAAATCAGGCTAAAGATCTGATAAAATTAATTAAATCTACAAAACAGAGAAATCTATGAACGCAGTAATTATCGGCGTTATTTTAATGCTTGGACTCACTTTAGTCCGTGTAAATGTGATTGTTGCAATGACGATAAGTGCACTGGTTGCCGGATTAACCGCTGGCATGGGATTGAAAGAAAGCATCGATACATTTAATTCAGGATTATCGTCAGGTGCCGAGATTGCTTTAAGTTATGCTATGTTGGGCGCATTTGCCGTGGCAATTTCTAAGTCAGGCCTAACACGTATTTTAGCCGCTAAGTTACTCGCTAAAGTAAATGCACAAACTGGCTCAAGCGAAACCCTGCTCAGCTATTTTATCCTGTTTATTATTTTGATTTGTGCTATTTCTTCACAAAATTTAGTCCCTGTTCATATTGCGTTTATTCCTATTCTAATTCCGCCGTTATTAGTGGTGTTTAACAAATTGCGATTAGACAGACGCGCCATTGCTTGTATTTTAACCTTTGGTTTAGCCACCTCGTATATGGTACTCCCTTATGGGTTTGGTGGAATTTATTTATACTCAATATTACATAAAAACCTAGTGGATAATGGCCTTGAAATAGTCAATACCAGCGTACCTTTGGCGATGATTATTCCTGCTATTGGCATGTTCGTGGGGTTGTTAATTGCGCTGTTTATTACTTATAGAAAACGCCGAGAATATACAAATACCGCCCTTACCGTTGAGAGTAAACAAACAGAAATTGATAACCCCAAAAAAGTAATGATGGTTGGTTTATTTGCTGTTGTTGCGTCGTTAATTGCTCAAAATGCCAGTGGCTCTATGATATTAGGCGGCCTAGTTGGCGTGGTTATATTTAGTGTATTTGGTGTGGTTAAGTGGGAAGAAAACGGCGACGTATTTAGTAAAGGCGTGGCAATGATGGCCATGATTGGTTTTATTATGATCTCAGCACAAGGTTTTGCCGCGGTCATGAAAGAAACCGGACACGTAGCCAGCTTAGTTCACAGTAGCGCCGCCATTTTTGATGGTAATAAGCCGATGGCTGCGGCTGTAATTTTATTAGTCGGCTTATTTATAACGATGGGAATTGGCAGCTCGTTTTCAACGGTGCCTATTATTGCCACCTTATTTGTTCCTTTATGTTTAGAGCTAAACTTTTCCGTTATGGCAACCGCTGCACTTGTTGGTACTGCTGGCGCATTAGGTGATGCCGGCTCCCCTGCCTCCGACTCCACGTTAGGGCCAACTTCCGGCCTTAATGCTGATGGTCAGCACGATCATATTTGGGATTCAGTGGTACCAACCTTCATTCACTTCAATTTACCGCTATTGGTATTCGGCTGGATAGCCGCCATGGTACTTTAATTTTTAAAAGGTGTGCTTTGTGCACGCCTTTTTATTTTGAAATTTACACCCTCCTTTTTACCTATTATCCCAAACAAACATTAATGCTAAGTTTGTAGCACTAAGAAATAAAGGATGATGTGTTCTTAATGGGTTTTAATATAAGCACCAAACTAGGTGCTTATATTAATTTACTATATCGCGTTATAACTCAAAGCCATGTAGCATTTTATCGCATACTACCGGTGTTGGTCTGTGGTTATCATCCACGGCAACAAAGGTAAAACTACCCGTAATAGCAGAATGCTTATTATCTTTGTGCATGGTTTCTAGGAATATTTCAACATCTACCTTTAGGCTGGTATTCCCTACATGCGACACTTTTGAGATTAATTCGGCAAATGAACCTGCTGGAATAGCCTCTTTAAAATCTACCCTATCAGATGAAATAGTCACTAATGGCTTACGGCAAAAACGGGTAGCTGCTATAAAAGCAACCTCATCCATCCACGCTAATGCATCACCACCAAATAGCGTATTGTGGTGATTAGTACGCCCAGGAAATACCGCTTTTGTAACCGATGTGGTCGAATCTTTTATACGCTGCGCAATAATTGCTTCGCGCTCTACTTGAGTCATAATCTCTACTTTTTGTTTGCTAATGTGTCTTGCATCAATAATGCAGGGTCAAGGCGTTCACCTTGCCAATTAAATCGCCAATCTAAATGCGGGCCAGTTACACGGCCCGTAGCACCTATTTCAGCCACTTTCATACCTTGTGTAATTTTATCCCCCACTTTTACATCTAGCTTGCTTAGATGAATGTAAGTCGAGGTAACACCGTGGCCATGATCTAAAATTAAAGTACCACCTGAGTAATATAAATCTGGTTCAGCAAATACCACGGTACCGCTGATCGGCGCATACACAGGAGAGCCTGTTTTATTTGCTATGTCTAAACCAAAGTGTGGTCTGCGTGGTTCACCATTAAAGTAACGCTGGCTTCCATAAACACCTGAAATACGGCCCTCGGCAGGCCTAAGCACAGGCTGTAAAAAGTACTCTAGGTCAGAGTTAACAGCGCGCGCTTTTCTTACCGCGACCGCTTCACGGCTAATACGTTCACTGACCGCTTTTGGTGGCGATACATATTTTTTTGCAACACCGGTTATTTTATCGATGTTGTAGTCACGAAGGGTTATAACTAAATCTTGGCTGTGGCTTTTTCCACTTTTATCAACCCATGATAAAGTGTGGTTTGGTTTTGCATCACGACCAAAACCAAATACAAATAAGCCAGTATCAGATAGCTTTAATGGCTTACCATTTAAACTAACCGATTTTACGTTATTTAATTGCCCTGTAACCAAGCCGCCTTGAGTTAAATGCCCTTTTAGTTCAACTGCCAAAGCACTAAAACTAAATGATGCAATTAACGCTGACACTAATAAGGATTTAAGCATAACTAATTGACCCTTTGCCAACGCCTTCATAAGCGGTAATTTTTACGTCTTTTTCTGGATACTGCAGTTTTACTTGGCCGGCAATATACTCAGCAATACATTCTACTGTGGTATCTATTGGTAAAATGTCGCAACGCGATTCGCTAATAGCCATTTCAAAATAACCTTGCGCGGCTGTATATGCAAAACACACGTCATCTTCTTTGGCGATAATGTGTTTTAATTCAGAGGCGCTGATTTGATCTTCGCTGGTAGCTAAGTAAATATCTTGCCATTTATCAGCCCACTGTTTTTGTAAACGAGGCATAGAGATACCACCTAAGCTGATCCCTATTTGTGAACGATGGCCATGAATAATGCGCTGGCAATTACCATCATGCTTTTTAAGGCCATGGCTGTAGTGGTAGTAAAAACTTTGGTTGTGCTCAGGCTTTAATACCAGTTCAATTTTTTCAATATTATCAGGAAGCTGTGGCAGTATTGTGGCAACTAAATACTCTGTAACCGACTCAATGGTTATCTTATCGGTATCTATCAGGCAAAAAGCTTGATGAGGCGCACTCATTGCAAGGTGCTTATTCTCACCAAATGTACAATCTAATGTTTTATGATCAGCAAATTCATTAATGCTACCATTTAGGTTATTTGGAACAGCTAAACGGTGATCAATACACTCATCAATAATGCCTTTTATTTGCTTTTTAACTAAGCCAAAGTCTAAAACCATAGACTCTTCATTTAGTTTGCCATGTAAAGTCAAATCAACAATCCAACTTTCGCCAACTGCACCGCGTTTATTGCATAAGTAAGAAAAATCAATCACAGTGAGTGAGTTAACAAAAAGGGTCATAAATTTCCTTTAAACTGATTAAAAGTCAGCCCTAATTATAATGATTTCTGTTAGTAATTGCGCGGTTTAATCATACTAAAATCAGTTGCATTGACTGATTGGCTATATTTAAACCATTTTTTAACTGCTCCGAGTTGTTTAGCGTACAAGTGTACGCTAAAGTACGGGGCAATTTCTAAGCAAAGATAAAGTGTTATGGAACCTAAAAATAGCTATACAAAAGAAGATTTGATCCTTTGTGGTCAAGGTGAAATGTTTGGTGAAGGAAATTGTCGTTTACCAAGTGACAACATGTTAATGATGGATCGTATCATCTCTATCACCGATGATGGTGGTGAGCACGGTAAAGGCCAAATTATTGCTGAGCTAGATATTGACCCTAGCCTTTGGTTTTTTGACTGCCACTTTAAAGGCGACCCTGTAATGCCGGGTTGTTTAGGCTTAGATGCAATGTGGCAACTGGTTGGGTTTTTCTTAGGCTGGTCTGGTGGCCCTGGTCTTGGCCGCGCATTAGGTGTAGGCGAAGTTAAATTTACTGGCCAAATTCTACCAACGGCAAAAAAAGTAACTTACCGTCTTGATATGAAACGCGTTATTAAACGTAAGTTGTTTATGGGTATGGCTGATGGCACTGTTGAAGTAGACGGCCGCGTTATATACGAAGCAAAAGATTTAAAAGTGGGCTTATTCCAAGACACTAGCGCGTTTTAATTTTAACGCACGCAACAAAAAAGCCTCTAACTAGAGGCTTTTTTGCTTAAATTCGTTGTGAGTTTATGTTTTATACATATTGCGATTTTCTATTGCCTCGCGCCAACCACCAAGCCACTCAGACTTAGGATCAACTTGTTGATAAGGGCAGTGCTCTTTTGAGCGACCAGCTAAACCAGCTTTAAAACCTTGAGAATGAGCTCTTTCTAAACGATCTCTTTTCTGTCTCTTCATCGGTAAAATCCTCACCTTTATATTTATATTTTTGTAGCATTAAATTCATCTACATTTAATAAATAGCCAACAAAAATGTTAAATTCAAACACAAAATACAATTAATTTGTTTGACTTTAACTAAGCTGCTGATGCAATGATAAATTAATTTAAAAATAATTTTATTGCTCAACTTTAACCAATTTAACTTTATTAAAATGTTCCGATACATCGGTTCAAAACACATAAGTGTCATATTTGTGACTAACAATATACCCTTAAGTTCCCAATTAATTTGTAATCAAAAAATGAACGTCAGAGCTGTTTTAAAAACATTCCAAATAAAAGCTTGATTAATTAAAACCGATCGGTCTAATATAAAGCATGAACAAAACACCAGCAGTTGCAACTAGGCGTGGCCGTCCACCCAAAATAGCCAGAGACAGCGCAGATACAAAAGCGCTGCTTATTCGTGTGGGCTTAGAAACCTTAACTGAGTTTGGCTTTAGTGCCACCGGGCTCGATACCATATTAAAAAAAGCAAAAGTACCAAAAGGCTCTTTTTATCATTACTTTAAAAGTAAAGAAGCCTATGGTTTGGCTCTTGTTGATGCCTACGACGATTTTTTTATAAATAAACTTAAATTTTACCTAGAGCAATCTGAAGTCCCCGCACTTGAGCGCATTGTTAATTTCACACAAAGCGCAATTGCTGGAATGCAAAAGTATGATTACAAACGCGGGTGCTTGGTGGGTAACTTAAATCAAGAGCTTAATCATTTAAGTGACGACTTTAAAACTCGTTTAATGCAAAGCTACATCGCTTGGCAACAACAATTAAAACGATGTTTAGATTTAGCCCAGCAGCAACAAACTATTAATCCACACATTAATACCGAACAAATGAGTGAATATTTTTGGGTGGGTTGGGAAGGCGCAGTAATGCGAGCTAAACTAACCCAATCAAGTAAGCCACTTACTTTATACACAGAAATGTTTTTACGCGCATTACTCAGTTAATGCATTTTTTATTACTAATTTAAAGACGATCGGTCTAAAAGGAAATCTAATGAGCAATTCTATCAAAGCTATTGTTATAGATAAGCAAGACGACAACTACACTGCAGCCCTAAGCACCATAAACAGTGACGATCTGCCAAACGAAAATGTATTAATTGATGTGCTTTACAGTACCTTAAATTATAAAGATGGCTTAGCCATCACGGGTAAAGGGCCAGTTGTACGTAGCTTTCCTATGGTGCCGGGGATTGATTTAGTGGGTACAGTGACTAGCAGCGACAGTGCTGAATTTAAAAGTGGCGACCACGTTATTTTAAATGGTTTTGGTGTTGGCGAAAAGCACTGGGGTGGCTTATCTCAAAAAGCGTCACTGAGCAGTGATTGGTTAATTCCCCTACCCGCTAACTTATCACCTAAACAAGCTATGCAAATTGGTACTGCCGGTTATACGGCAATGCTCAGTGTTATTGCACTAGAAAAGCAAGGCGTTACTCCCGAGTCAGGTGAAATTTTAGTGACCGGTGCTAATGGTGGCGTAGGCAGTTTTGCTATTTATTTACTAAGCCAGCTAGGTTATCAAGTCACCGCTGCAACAGGTCGTATGGAGCAAGCAGACTATTTAAAATCATTAGGAGCAACTAATGTAATTGATAGAAATGAGTTTTCTAACCCTGGTAAACCTTTGCAAAAAGAACGCTTTGCTGCAGCTATTGATTCTGTAGGTAGTCACACACTTGCAAATATTTGTGCATCACTTAAATATGGGGGGGTTGTTACTGCTTGCGGGCTTGCTCAAGGTATGGACTTACCGGCCTCGGTTGCACCATTTATTTTACGTGGGGTTTCATTAATGGGTATTGATAGCGTTATGCGCCCTAAAGCGGATCGTGTTGAAGCATGGGATCGTTTAGCTTCATTAGTTAATGCCGATTACTTGGATAAAATTTCAACTGAAATAAATCTTGATCAAGTCATTGAAAGCGCCGAGCAACTAATGCAGGGCCAAATTCGTGGTCGTGTAGTGGTTAATTGTCAAAGTTAAGCATTTTTGCTACTAAACTCTCGTTATTAAATTTATAATGTTCGCTGATTTTTTAATAACGAGAGAACACCTATGAGCAACCAAGAACTTTTCAGTAATAACCCACTGCAAGGCGTTAAATTAGAGCAAGTGGTTGAAGAACTGGTTGAGCAATATGGGTGGGAACTCCTGCATGCCTACTTACAACTTAACTGCTTTAAAAATAACCCTGACATTAAATCTGCAGTTAAATTTTTGCGTAAAACCGAGTGGGCACAACAAAAAGTAGATAATTTCTATTTGTACCGCCTTAAAAACTTACCTCGCCCAGATGACGTACAATACGAACTGCCTCCACGCGACCGCATTATTCCTGAAGGCGATAAACCAGGTGAGCCTTGCGAGTTAAGCTTTTCTGATGCAAAACGTATTCAAGAAAAAAAAGCAGCAAAACAACGTGCGCGTACCCGTAAGCAACGTTCAAATTCAAGTAACCCGTGGGGTAACTAATACGTATTTTAGGCAAGAGTTAACATTAAACGTTAACTCTTGCGTTACTGTGAACTGTAGTCATTAATAACCGCGGTATTTCCAAAAGTCGTCTTCAGTTTTAGTTTTTTCATTAATAAGATTAAATGTTTTATCCGCAATCACTTTCCCCGCTAAAGATAGGGTCATACGCCAGTCACCTATTTTATCCTCAATAGGCTCCCATACCGTATCGCCTAAATAAAACGACCAGTCGTTGTCTTTAACATATACAGTACCCTCAAAAGGCAGCATCACTTCGCCATTGGTATCTATAATACCTGGGTGGTAAATACAAAAATTTAGTTTTTCGCCTTTGGCTTTTTTAATATTAACTATCAGACCAAATTCTACATCAAGTTCTGCTTTGACTTGCGTAGTGAATTGAGTAATTTGCGGTAGCGATTTACTGTCTTTGTCCCAGTGACTATATATGCCGAAACTTTGTAATGTAATTTGTGGTTTAGATTTTGCCATTGAACTTTCTATTTTTGTACTTTCAATTTTTAAACCACCAGCTTAAGCGAGCGGTTTATTAATTAAGTAGTTGCTTTGGATTTTTTGGGTAATAATTGCTTGGTTGTTGTTCACATAAACCAAACTCACGAGTGTTTTTATAAGGTAACTTCATAAAGCCAGCCACCCCCACGTCGGTAATATTTACCGCGTATTGCATAAGCTTATTTAGTAAACGTTTAAATTCTACTTCTTTGCTGGCATCAAGTAATCTGTAGTAATGATGAATTTTCATCCTATCTGGCAGCGCTTCAAAAATAATACAGCCGGTATGATGTATCTGGTTTAGCTCAAATACACATTTAATCACTTTTTTAGGCAGTTGCAACTGCTCATCGGGGTCTTTACCATCTTCAAAATATGAATGCGGACGCGTTACATCGCTGGCTTTTACATTAACCACTTCATAATCAAGCTCAGGTAACTGGTTAAATTTAAACGCGCCAGTCCCATCACGTTCTAACTGAATCGTTTTGCGGGCATCAAATAAACAACACTTGAATAAGCCTTTTTGGCTAATAGCCTGGGCTAACATTACTGTGTTGTTTACTGCATCGGTGAATGCGGTTGCGAGGGTCTCGTCATGCATAATGAGTGACGATTCAACATACAAAGATTCATCTTTCCAATGAAAGCTGAGCCCTCCTACTACAGGATATTTAGCTAAGCGGCTAATAGAGGCTAAAAACGCTTTTTCGGTATCCCCAGTATCAAATAAAAACTCTTTATAATACCTATCAAGCTGAGCATCGTTAACATCTAAAAGTTGTTGTTTATGATCGGCTTGGCGTAAAAATTGTTTTCTAGAGCTATAAACTACGGTTTCGGGTTCGGGGTCTTGGCTAAACCAAAACGGAATTGCCGCTTTAGTTTCTGTTTTTGGTAGTTGTGGTAAATACGCTTTTGCCATGGTTTCTATGTTACGCATAAAATAGTCACCCGCTTTGTCTCTTACCAACCGTTCTTTTGAAAGCATGCCATCAATAACGTTTGCCAGCTCCTTAGGTAACATTAAACTACTGGCCGGTATAGCCTGAGCACCAAATCGGCAAGACTGCGCCGAGGCAAGTGCATATAGCGTTGATGCAACCCCCTGCTCATCAAAACGAGGGGATGACTTTTCACCCGACATTTGCGCATCACCTATAAAATACACATCGCCCATACGGGCATTGGTAGTACTTAAGTCACCCGACATTAAATCCATAAAATTACTGGCAATTGGGTTTCCTTGTTCATCTACTTGGGCATAAACAGAGCTTCCCCAGTCAACCAATGAAAGCTGCTTTTCATTTTCATCCCACACCAAGTTAGAGGGTTTAATATCACCATGTACAATAGGCTGCGGGCTTAAACCATTTTTATGACGACGTAAATCAAGCAACACATTTCTTAATTTAACCGCTAAGCTCATTATTTTGGCGGCCGGTAAGCGCCCTTGCTTTAGTGATACTTTTTCAAGGTCTTCACCAATGGCGCGCGCCATCATCAAAATGCCTTGTTTTTTTATTCGCTCAAAGCCATAAAATGTTGGTACTAAGGGATTTTTGATTTGCGAAAGCATATACGCTTCATCTTCAAGGCGATCACGTACACTTTGCGCGAGCGTAATTCTAGAAAACTTAAACACCCAAGGCAGACCATGTTCATCATCCCCTGCAAATACAAACCCAAATGCCCCTGAGCCAATCATTTCTACCTTTTTATACCCAAGCAAAGTGAGCTGTTTAATACAAATATTAAGCCACTGACGATGTTTTTTTGCATCACGGTGTGACAGCAAATAAACCGACTGCTCTTCGTTGATATAAAAATTGCGAATTTCTTTAGCTTTCAATGCGGGTTCTCTAGGTTAGTTGTTAAAAGCGCAGTGTTACCTTTATATTTGATAGTAACGCGAGCATTGTGTTAATTAAACCTTTAAGCATCACAATATGTTTATCAAGCCGTTATGTCATGATTTAGACATATATCGCTGTTATTTGCTATTTCGCCGTATCCTACTTAACCACAGCATCGTAAATAGGGTAAAACACACCTTTATATTATTCTTAGGTTAAAAAAATGAAACGTATTATAAAAGCCTCTTCAATCGCGCTTGCACTGAGTATGTGCATGAATGCCCAAGCCGCAGACTTTAATTTTTCTTCAAAAGTGAACAGCGATGCAAATACGCTGGTTGTATTTTATAGCCAAGATGGAAATAACAGCCAATTTAAAACGCTCGACAAGCAGTTCGATGGCCAATTGCAACGCGTTATTGATATAGAAAACTTTACCGGCGATTACGCTAAAGTGGCACAACTTGTTGCGCCAAGTAAAAGTAACTACAGCCGCGTTTTAGTCGTAGGTACTGGTAATACAAGCGAGTTTGATAAAGCAAAAGCAGCTAAATTAGGCGGTAACATTCACGCTCAACTAGTTAAAGCCAAAGTAGGCACTGCCAGCGTTGTATTTGAAGATGTAACCGGTGTAAGTGACAATGCATTACTTGCTGCTAACTTTGCCCATGGTGCAAACTTACGTGATCATCGTTTTGAAAACTATAAAAAAGAACCAAATACAGAAACAGTCAGTTATACATTTGATGTTGATAACACCAAGCAAACTCGCACACATTACACCCAATTAGAAAGCATTCAAGCCGGTGTGTTTTTAGCCCGCGATTTAACCTCTGAAGTCGCTACCGAAATGACACCTGTTGATTTTGCTAATGCGGCAAAAGAATTATCATCTTTGGGCGTAACCATCAAAGTATTGGAGCCTAAAGAAATAAAAGAACTGGGTATGGGTGCATTAGAAGCTGTTGGCCGAGGTAGCCAGCAAGGTGCCCGTTTAGTAGTTGCTCATTATAAAGGCTCTGACGATGCCCCTATTGCCCTTGTTGGTAAAGGCATTACGTTCGACTCAGGTGGTTACAGTATTAAAACCGGTGCGTCTATTGCACGTATGAAATCAGACATGGCTGGTGCTGCTGCCGTACTTGGTACTGTAAAAGCAATGGCGTTAGCTAAAGCAGATAAAAACGTAGTAGCCGTTATGGGAATGGCAGCTAATATGGTATCGCAATTTGCTGTTGCTCCAGGTGATGTTGTTCGCACTGCTGAAGGCTTAAGTGTAGAAATATTAAATACCGATGCTGAAGGTCGTTTAGTACTAAGTGATGCAATGTGGTATGCACGTGAGCACTACAAACCAGAGGTCATGATTGATGTTGCAACCTTAACGGGTTCTAAAATTCGTGCTGTTGGTAATGAATACGCAGCGGTATTCTCTGATGATGACACGCTAGTATCTCAACTTACTCTTGCAGGTAAACAAGTAAACGAAAACCTATGGCGCTTACCATTAGGTTATGAAGATATGTTGAAGTCTGACATTGCTGATATAACAAATGTAGGTTCAGGTGGCCCTGGTGCAACCACAGCCGCTACTTTCTTAGAGCATTTTGCTGGCGACACCCGTTGGGTACACATTGACATAGCCGGCAATGCATTAGCTAAAAAAGGCAAAGACGAAGTATCTGCTGGCGGTACCGGATTTGGCGTGCGTTTATTGAGTGAATGGCTACTAAGTAATTAAATATACATTAGTTAGCTTTACTAGCTAAAACACAAAACGCCAAAAGCACATATATGCTTTTGGCGTTTTTTATTGTTAGTTAAAGCAATATAACCTTTAATCTAGAAGGTCAAACACGTTTTAGTCGTAACCATACTTATTATTAAACGCTTCATCGCTCATGGTTAATAAAATAATAAACTCTACAAATGCAATGATCGCCGGAATAGCTGTCCAAAAGAACAACAGATAACCAAGGAATAATTATGAAATTTTCATAATTTAGCTCTGTAGATACTGAGGCAATCCCTTTATTTGCTAAGTTATCACGCCCCCTCAGTAACATAGCGGTTTTCCCAGTAGGGATGAATGTGCCAGTCGTAGCTGTTATTAGGTTCAATGTTAGTTAACGTCTCAATTTTTATATGACCCGCCGCATCTGCTGAAACATTTTGCACAGCACTCTTGCGTAGTTTGCGCTAAAGCAAAGAAACTAAAACAAGCACTAAACGCAAATAAAAAACCGAAAATACATAACTTCATTAATAACCTAAACTTTCATAGTAGTATTAGCTTGGCTTTTCAAATTTAAACACTGCTAATCCTAAAAGCGCTATTACTATTGCAAAAGCTAACCAAGATGATAAAAGCTGTGCTGCAAAAAACCAACCCACTGCAGCGGCAATAACACTAATAACAAGCTGAACCATAAGCGGAACTTTACCTTTGATACCGTAAGTAAGTTTATAAGCTTTAACTAATTCATCAGCCACAAAAAATTCACAAAGTGTTACGCTTTTAGTTAAACCGTGGGCATTTAACCTAATTTTAGCTGGGTTGCCATTTATTTAAAACTCATGAGTAGAGCTAAACTTAAAGTTTTGTGCTTCGCTAACTATCTCACCGTTAACTTTTACAACTTCTTTTCCCGATACGGGCGAGCAGTAATAAGTAACTTCTACGGCATCACTGTAAAACTAAAAATGCATTCCACTTTTGGCCGAAACCTCTACTTTATTTGCCATCATCATCCTTATTGATATTAACTTTATTATATCGTTTCCAAAACAAGTTAACGGTATGCTTACAACAATAAATTACTAACTCACTAATAAAAATCTATACCTCATATAAAAACAAACTGTAGGCCTAAAATCAAACTCGTTAACATTGCTGATCAGAACTAAACTTTTGTTAATCGGCAGTTAATTGATCTGCATCAATTCATTTTTGCACTTAAGTGCTATGCTAAGTTAGTCGTCATTTATAATGGGAAATATAAAATGAAACTACAACCTAGTAAGCACACCCTATGGCTCCCTCTATTAGCTATTTTATTTAGTGGTAACCTACTTGCTGCCAGTAATTTAAAAACTGAACAAGCAATACTAACGCCTCCCCCTATGGTGCCACCCGCCATTAATAGAGATCACAGTGCAAAAGTAGTTATCAATCTAGAAACCAGAGAACAAGTAGGTAGAATTGCTGATGGCGTTGAATATGTATTTTGGTCATTTGGTGAAACCGTACCAGGGAGCTTTATTCGAGTTAGAGAAGGTGATGAAATTGAGTTTAATCTCTCAAATCATCCTAGCTCAAAAATGCCGCACAATATTGACCTACATGCCGTAACAGGCCCTGGTGGTGGCGCGGAGTCGTCATTTACAGCGCCAGGGCACACTTCTACATTTAATTTTAAAGCACTTAACCCAGGGCTTTATATTTACCATTGCGCCACGGCTCCTGTTGGTATGCATATAGCCAATGGTATGTATGGCTTAATTTTAGTTGAACCAAAAGAAGGCCTTGCGCCCGTAGACCGAGAGTATTATTTAGTACAAGGGGATTTTTATACTAAGGGCGAATTTGGTGAAGCTGGCTTGCAACCTTTTGATATGGCAAAGGCAATTGATGAAAACGCAGACTACGTAGTATTTAATGGCTCAGTAGGCAGCACCACAGATGAAAACTCTTTAACCGCTAAAGTAGGTGAAACAGTTCGATTATATATTGGTAATGGTGGCCCTAATTTGGTTTCTTCTTTTCATGTAATAGGCGAAATTTTTGATACCGTTTATGTAGAAGGCGGCAGTTTAAAAAATCACAACGTACAAACCACATTGATCCCCGCTGGCGGCGCTGCCATTGTTGAATTTAAAGTAGAAGTACCGGGCACCTTTATTTTGGTCGATCATTCTATTTTTAGAGCATTTAACAAAGGCGCACTCGCAATGCTAAAAGTAGAAGGCCCAGACGACCATTCTATTTTTACAGGCAAAACAGCTGATAACGTATATTTACCAGAAGGCTCAGCAGTACAGTCGTTAGATAATACATTTACTAAAATAACAGCCAACAATAAAGATGACCAAATACGATTCGGCCAACGTGTTTATGAGGCTAACTGTATGGCTTGCCATCAAGCTAATGGCGAAGGTATTCCCGGAGCATTCCCACCTTTAGCAAAGTCTGATTATTTGAACAACAACCCACTTTTAGGTGTTAATGCGATTATTAAGGGCTTATCGGGTCCGATTACAGTTAATAACGTTAACTACAACGGCGTAATGCCAGCAATGAACCTAAATGACGAAGATATTGCCAATGTTATTACCTTTGTACTAAATAACTGGGATAACGCCGGCGGAAAAATCTCTGCTGAACAAGTTGCTAAGCAGCGCAAGTAACATGATTTTTTCTTTATTAACGATGACACTTGCATTGGCAGAGCCACCTAAAATGGTAGCCCTGCCCGCAGGTAACTACAGGCCGCTTTATATGAATAAAAACAGCCCACAAACATTTGTGGGCGCTTTTAGCATAGATATTACGCCTGTGACTAACGCGCAATATTTAAAGTTTGTAACAAACAATCCACGTTGGCAGCCACAGCAAATACCTAGTATATTTGCAGAAGCTCAATATTTACAACATTGGCAACAAAATCAAACAGCAAAGCAGCCATCACAGGGGCAATTAAACAGCCCTGTAGTTAACGTGTCGTGGTTTGCAGCCCAAGCTTATTGCCATTCACTTAATAAAAGCTTACCCACGGTTGCTCAGTGGGAACGTGTTGCCAGTGCCAGTGCAACCCAGCCCAATGGCAGTCTAGAAAAAAGCTATAACCAACGTATTTTACAATGGTATAGCCGCCCTAGTAGCAAACAACTCCCTGAGGTTGGTACTAACCCTGCAAACTATTGGGGGGCACAAGACTTACACGGCTTAATTTGGGAATGGACAGAGGATTTTAACTCCGCTTTAGTCAGCGGCGAATCTCGTGGTGATAGTGATATAAATCAAAAGCTATTTTGCGCCGCAGGAGCGCAAGGAGCAGCTGATCCCAGTGATTATGCCGCATTTATGCGCTTTGGCTTTCGCTCTAGTTTGCAGGCCAAATATACTTTACCTAATTTAGGGTTTCGCTGTGCGAAATCAAAGGAGTAAAAAATGATAAAATATAACCCAGCTATAATTTCTAATAATATAACACTTAAAATATTAGGGCTGATATGCATGCTTGCCAGCTCATACGCTTACTCGCAAAACATACCACAAGACTCTGTTTATCAACTTAACAGTACATGGTTAGATCAAGACGCTAATAAACGTACTTTAAGTAGCTTTAGCGGTAAAAAACAAGTCATAAGCCTTATTTACACACACTGCTTACATACTTGCCCTACTATTGTTTCTACCATGCAAGCCATTGAAAATAAGCTGAGTGAGACTGAAAAACAAGACGTAGGTTTTATTTTAGTATCGTTAACGCCCGACACAGATACACCTGCAGTACTAAAAGAATTTGCACAAAGCCGAAAGTTAAATTTACAAAACTGGAGTTTATTAACCGGCACACCACAAGACGTTCGTAGTTTAGCTATGGTATTAAATATAAAGTTTCAAAACATAGACAACAATGAAGTTAATCACTCCAACTTAATGACAGGTTTAGATGAGCAAGGACGCATTAAATTTCAAGAGCTTGGAGTAATAGATAACGCAGCAATAGCCGCTGAAAAGCTCGCAAATCTTTAAAGCACGCTACCCTTAACTAAGCTATACAATGAATAAACACTCGCACAAAGCAGAGTGTTTATTTAATTTCAAAAATTTTATTATGGGGCAGGCATTTAATTTTTATTAAAAAGCAAATGCGCAGTTTATTTATTATTTACTCCAGTGTATGGCTTTCATTGAATCACAACAGTTAAAGCTTATTCGATTTTAGGGAGATTTTAACGAGAGTTAGAGGCTTACACTTCATATGATGGATATTTGCTAACTTAAGCTGACACAGAGCTATGAACGACCTCAAATCATTGTTGTTTTATTGTTTTAATTAATCACACCAACTGCTTACTTCCGCCAAAACAATAAGAGTAAATTTTACTGGTTAGAACATAAAAACAGCGGATGATCGTATTTACTCTGCATTAAATAACTTACAGATTAACCAACACCTTTGTACCACTTAGCTTGGTTCTGCGCAGCTAAATTCATTAACCTTACTTTACTCCCCGCAAAGTTTGCATATTGCCTACGAAAATGCTGAATTGCGTTTAGCCAGTGTTATTTAAACACTGTATTACAAAGCATTATTTAGCGTGTGCACTACTTTATGGTAGCGGTATGCGGTTAATGGAGGTACTACGTTTGCGGATACAAGATATTGACTTTGATTATAACTGTGTTCGAATTTGGGATGGTAAAGGGGGGCAAAAATCGTGTTGTAACGCTTGCAGGAGAACTGATACCACAAATACGAACACAAATTCAATTAGTCGATAATTATTTACAATTAGACCTAAATAACTCGCTGTTTTGTGGCGTGTATATGCCGCATTTGTTACGTAAAAAATACCCAAACCATAATAAGCAGCTGGGCTGGCAATATTTATTTTCATCTTATAAATTAAGTATTGATCCTGAGAGTAAGCAATTAAGGCGCCATCATATTGATGAAAAGCAAGTACAACGCGCGGTTAAAAAAGCTGCTTTCGATGCAAACATTAACAAACACGTTACCCCACATACTTTGCGCCACTCTTTCGCTACGCATCTACTGCAAAGCGGCGCTGATATCCGCACAGTTCAAACACAACTAGGCCACTGTGACGTGCGTACCACACAAATATATACCCATGTTTTGCAACAAGGTGCAAACGGTGTTATCAGCCCTTTTTCAAGATTATAAACTCTCCGATTTAAAACAAAAAAGCACAGCTCAAAGAGCTGTGCTTTTTAATCAACTTACACTCATACGTTTATAAACATTAGTTTACAAACGAATACCGCCGTCTATCTCTACTACACGGCCAGTGAAAAAGTCGTTTTCGATTATATACTGAGCAGTATGGGCTATTTCAGCGGTTTCACCTAAGCGCCCTACGGGCGTTACTGCTAGCATGCGTTGTTTAGCTTCTGGCTTCATTACATCGGTCATGGCTGTGCTAATAACACCTGGGGCAATGGCGCCAACGCGTATACCAAAGCGGCCAAGCTCTTTAGCCCATGTAGTGGTAAGTGCCACAACACCGGCTTTTGAAGCAGCATAGTTAGTTTGGCCAAAATTACCCGCACGCGCTACGCTCGACATATTTACAATTACGCCGCCTTTGCCTGATTCAATCATGTGGCTAGCCGCTTCGCGCCCTGCCAAAAATACACCTGTTAAGTTAACGTCAATCACTGATTGAAATTGATCAAGCGACATTTTTTTAACCACTTTGCCGTCTTTGGCTTTTATAAACATGCCATCGCGTAAAATGCCGGCGTTATTAATTAATACCCCAATGTGTCCAAAGTCACTGTTAATGGTATTAAATACGTCTTCAACTTCGCTCTCAACGGTTACATTGGCGCTGTAGCCTTTAATAGTGCCTGTTACGCCAGCTAATGCAGATAGCTGCTCGGTTGCTTCATTTAACTGGGCTTGCGCCATATCAATTAAGGCAATATTAGCGCCCATTAAGGCAAACTTTTGCGCCATTGCAAAACCTAAGCCTTGTGCGCCACCGGTAATAACTACGGTATTATTTTTTATTTCCACAATACTTTCCTACTTCGAAAACAATTTAAAAATGGCACTAAAATCATCACTGCCTGCACCTTGGTGCTGCATCATAGTGTATAAATTTTTAGCCATTGAGCCCATTGGCGTTAGTGAATTACTTTGTTGCGCTGCTTCCATAGCAAGGCCTAAGTCTTTAGCCATTAAATCGACCATAAAGCCAGGTTTATAGTCGTTACTAGCTGGTGCGGTTTCCATAACGCCTGGGCAGGGGTTATAAAGTTCTAACGTCCAGTTTCGACCCGAGCTTGCGCTCATTATGTCGCTGAGTACTTTTGCGTCGAGGCCGTTATTAATGCCCATTTGAATGGCTTCACTGGTGCCTGCCATTAAAATACTCAACAGCATATTGTTACATATTTTGGCAACTTGCCCTGCACCAATATCACCAGCATGGAATATGTTTTTACCCATATCGACTAATACAGTATTGGCTTTATCGAATGGACCTTGCTCACCACCAACGATAAACGTAAGCGTTCCTGCTGTTGCACCTGCTACACCACCCGATACCGGTGCATCAACAAACGCAATACCTTGCTCACTTAGGGCATGGCCAACGTCACGTGCTGATTGTGCATCTATAGTTGAACAATCAATCACTAAGGTACTTTTACTCAGTACTTTAATTAAACCCGATTGCTCGTCTGTGCCTAAATAAAGTGATTTAACATGTTTGCTTGCCGGTAGCATGCTAATTAGCACATCAGCCTCGTGCGCACAGTCACTGGCGCTTTGCGCCGCACTAGCCCCATGATTCACAAGCTCTTTAACGGCCTCTGCACTTAAGTCAAACACGCGCACAATGTGGCCAGCTTTAACTAAGTTTGCTGCCATTGGGCCGCCCATGTTTCCTAAACCAATAAATCCTATATTAAGTTTACTCATCGCTTTACCCTTGTAAATTTAGTTGTGAAAAGTACGGCTCAAGCGGATGTTTCTCGCCAAAGCGATTTGCAAAAAAGCTCTCTACCACTTCTTTTGGCACATTAGCTAAGGTTTTAAACTGCCACTGTGGCGTACCGTCTTTATCGATTAGTAAGGCACGTACACCTTCTTGAAACTCGCCCACTTCGCCAGCACGAACCGACATGCCCAATTCCATTTTAAAACAGTCAGCTAAGTTTTTGCCTTTGCTATGTTTAAGCTGCTCACTCACTAAAGCACAACTTAATGGACAACCATGCGCCAACGATTTTTGAGCGCGTTGTAGCCATTTGTCATCTGTGGTTAGGTTTAAAATGTAATCTACCTGCTGCTGTAAGGTTTCAAAGTCGCCTAACTTTTGAATTAGCGATAAGTTAGCTTTTAAATTGCCTTTAGGCATACGGCTAGAGTTGTTATCTAACTCAATAAGCAAGTTACTTAGCTTGTCGTGGTTTAAACTTGCTGTTTTACCCCATTTAGTATTGAGTAACGCTTCAACAAGCTCTGGGTATTTATCGGCATTTATAAAGTGGTCGGCAAGCGATACAAGCTTAGCGTCTTCACAATTTATAGATGCCGAGGTCAGCCCTAAAAACAAACCAACATGGGCGGGCATTTTATGTAAAAAATAACTGCCGCCTACATCAGGGTAAAGCCCAATGGTTTGCTCTGGCATGGCAATGCGTGATGTTTCAGTCACTACACGGTGACTAGCACCGGCCATTAAACCTAAACCGCCGCCCATTACAATACCGTTACCCCAGACTAAAATGGGTTTGTTATAGCAATGAATAAGGTAATCGAGCTGATACTCTTGAGTAAAAAACTCTTCAACCAGTGAGCTCGGTTTACCCTCACTCATGGCTTTGTGTAAGCTCACTACATCGCCACCGGCACAAAATGCTTTTTCACCAGCACCTTTAAGAACCACTAATGCAATGTTATCGTCTTTGTCCCATTGCTGTAGTTGTGGCTCAAGTAAGCTGATCATCTCAAAATTTAACGCGTTTAATGACTTAGGCGCGTTAAGCGTAGCAAAACCAATGAGTCGGCCATTGTCTGTGGTTGCCGTTTCAAATACCACGGCAGCATCAGCTGAATTTAAACGGGTTAATTCACTCATTAGCCATTCACCCAATTAGCTTTACGTTTTTCTAAAAAGGCGTTCACGCCCTCTTGCTGATCTTCGGTATCAAATAAACCAACAAACAGCTCTCGCTCCAGTGGCAATGCATTCGCCATTGGTTGATGACGCCCTTTTTGAATCAAGGTTTTACATGCAGCAACCGACGATGGACTTTGCTCTGCTACTTGGTTTGCCAGTTTTAATGCTGCGGCAAAACTTTCACCTTGTGCAACCACTTCTTCTACTAAGCCAATTTGCAGGGCTTTATCGGCTTTTAAGCGCTCACCGCATAAAATCATGCGTTTTGCCCAGCCTTCACCTACGAGCCATGCTAAGTTTTGCGTTCCACCAGCACACGGTAATAAACCCACTTTTGCTTCAGGTAACGCCATTTGTGCTTGCTCTTCTGCAATACGAATATCACAAGCAAGCGCTACTTCAAGGCCGCCACCCATTGCATAGCCATTAATGGCTGCAACCGACACACCTCTAAAATTAGTTAGCGCTTCAAACGCTTCACCAAATACACGTGACATATCTGCAGCTACACCTTTATCGCCACTGGCAAATACATTGAGGTCGGCACCGGCGCTAAAAAACTTCTCGCCTTCACCAGTCAGTACTAACGCATAAATATTTTTATTGGTATTTAATTGGTTAACCGTGTCTTTAAGCGCCACTAAGGTGTCTTTCGTCCAGGTATTCGCTGGCGGATTCGACATGGTTAAAATAGCAACATGACCTTCAATAGTTAATTCAATGCTAGGATTTGACATACTAACCTCCTTATAAAACTTCGCTGGCTGATTCGGCTAAAATACGACGCGCAATAATCACACGCATAATTTCGTTAGTGCCCTCAAGAATTTGATGAACACGTACATCTCTAACATGGCGCTCAAGCGGGTATTCTTTTATGTATCCGTAGCCACCGTGAATTTGCAGCGCATCATTACAAACAGTAAAACCTACATCGGTTGCAAAGCGTTTAGCCATCGCACAATAAGTGGTTTTTTCACTGTCGTTAGTATCGAGTTTAAACGCCGCTAAGCGCACCATTTGGCGTGCTGCTACAAGCTCGGTATTCATATCAGCAATTTTAAATTGTAGCGCTTGAAACGCAGCCAATGGCTTACCAAATTGGGTACGCTCTTTTAAATACTCACGTGCGGTATTAAGTGCCGCTTGTGCTGTACCAATAGAGCAAGTGGCAATATTAATACGGCCGCCGTCTAAACCTTGCATTGCAAATTTAAAGCCTTCACCTTCTTGGCCTAATAAGTTTGCGGCTGGAATACGCACATCTTCAAAGCTAATTAAACGTGTGGGCTGTGCATTCCACCCCATTTTTTCTTCTGCTTTACCGTATTCAACGCCTTGTGCATCTGCAGGTACAACAAAAGCCGAAATACCACCAGGGCCGTCGGCTCCCGTACGCGCCATTACCACTAAAATTTCTGTTTCACCGGCGCCTGAAATAAACATTTTTGAGCCGTTAATAACATACTCATCACCGTCACGCACTGCTTTAGTTTTTAATGAAGCAGCATCAGAACCCGAGCCAGGCTCAGTTAAACAGTACGATGCAAGTAATTCACCCATTACCAATTGCTCAACGTATTTGTCTTTTACTGCATCGGTACCAAAGCTTGCGATCATCCAGGTTGCCATATTATGAATAGTTAACATGGCCGTTGTTGCCGTACAGCCCATCGCCAGCTGTTCAAAAATAATGCTTGAATCTAAGCGAGATAAACCTAAGCCACCGGCTTCTTCTGGGGTGTATAAACCACAAAAACCTAGCTCACCAGCGGCTTTAATTGTGTCTTTAGGAAAAATATGTTCGCGATCCCACTTGGCAGCGTGTGGTGCTAGTTCAGACTCTGCAAATTGGCGAGCGGTTTGCGCAAAGGCTTGTTGATCTTCAGATAAGTTAAAGTCCATGGTAGACCTCTTTAAGTGTGTTTTGTTTGTTGTCAAAGCATCCCATAACGGGAGTAATTAGTGAGGAGCGACAACACTGTGTGTTGTGCCCCTCTTTTTTATTAATTATTCAGTGCAATATTATTTAAGATTAATACTCATGTTTGGACCTGAGGCAATGTCATCCTCAAACCAACGAGAGGTAATCGTTTTAGTTTCTGTGTAAAAACGAATACCTTGTTTACCATAGGTGTGAGTATCGCCGTAGAATGAGCCTTTCCAACCCGTGAACGAGAAAAATGGTAAAGGCACAGGAATAGGCACATTAATACCCACTTGACCCACTTCAATTTCGTGTTGGAACTTACGTGCAGCTGCACCACTTGATGTAAATAATGAGGTACCGTTACCGTAAGGGCTTTCGTTAATAAGGGCGATGGCTTCTTCAAGCGTATCTACAAACATACACGCCAGTACTGGGCCAAAAATCTCTTCTTTGTAAAGATTCATCTCTTTGGTTACATCAGTAAATAACGTTGGGCCTACCCAGTTACCTTGCTCAAACCCTTCAACAGTAAAGTCAGAGCCATCAATTAAACAGGTTGCGCCTTGTGCTTTACCATCGGCAATCAGTGATAAAATACGCGCTTTTGCTGCAGGTGATGTTTGCGGGCCATATGCAGCCTCTGCATCATCCCAAACACCTGGGCGTACACCTTCAAAGCCAGCTTTAATTTCATCAACCCAGTCTTTTGCTTGGCCAACAAATACCGCCACTGAAATACCCATACAACGCTGACCTGCCGCACCTACAGAGGCACCCACAAGGTTATTAACAACATGCGATTTGCTTGCATCAGGCATAATTACCATGTGGTTTTTAGCGCCCACACAGGCTTGCACACGTTTTAGATGTTGTGTGCCTTTAGAATAAATGTATGCACCTACGCCACATGAACCTACAAATGAAATAGCGCGAACCGCTTTGTCTTCTAATAAACGGTCTACTTGTGGTTTTGTACCGTGCACAACTTGTAAAACACCCTTTGGTGCACCCGCTTCAATAAATAGCTCAGCTAAACGCATTGGCGTAAGTGGGTCTTGCTCAGAGGGTTTTAAAATAAAGGTATTACCGCACACAATTGCCAGTGGAAACATCCAAAGTGGGATCATTGCAGGAAAGTTAAATGGCGTAATACCTGCACACACACCCAGTGGTTGCATGTAAGAATACGTATCGATTTTGCGCGCTACGTTTTCCATCGTCTCGCCCATCATTAATGATGGTGCATTAGCAGCTTGCTCGACTACTTCAATACCACGCCACACATCACCTTTGGCATCTTCAAATGTTTTACCTAGCTCATGACAAATAATAGTGGCTAATTCATCATGGTTTTCTTTTAATAGCGCTGCGTATTTCATCATAATGCGCGCACGTTCTGTAATTGGTACGTCTTTCCACGTTTTAAACGTTTCGCTGGCAGAGGCAATAGCCGCGTCCATTTCAGCGTCTGTAGCACAAGGTACTTGCGCTAACACTTCTTGATTAGCAGGATTTACAACATCAATTAATTCATTTGAAGTTGATTGAATAAATTCGCCGTTAATGAGTAAGGGTACTTGGTGCATAATTAAAATCCTATTGATTAAATTGGGTACCGCAGCGTTTTTGTTATAGTTGCTGCGGCTTTATTATTAGTTAAAGTGCTTCTACGGCCATGGCAACGGCTTCACCGCCACCAATACATAAAGAGGCTACGCCCTTTTTAAGACCCCGGTTTTTAAGTGCATGGATAAGTGTTACTAAAATACGCGCACCGCTGGCACCAATAGGATGACCCAATGCACAAGCTCCACCGTTAACATTAACTTTGTTCTCATCAAGCTTTAACTCGTTAATAGCTAGCATGGTAACCATGGCAAACGCTTCGTTAATTTCCCATAGGTCAACATCTGCGGTTGTCCACCCTGCTTTTTCAAGCACACTGTTCATTGCACCAACAGGCGCTACGGTAAATTCACTTGGTTTTTGAGAGTGAGTGCTGTGAGCCACAATTCTGCAAAGTGGTGTTAAGCCCTCAGCTTTTGCTTTTGATTCGCTCATCAGTATTAGCGCAGCACCACCATCTGAAATAGACGATGAGTTAGCGGCAGTAATAGTGCCGTCTTTTTTAAATGCTGCACGTAAACTTGGGATTTTTTCAGGGCGAGCATTACCAGGTTGTTCATCAATTGAAACTGTTACATCACCTTTGCGGGTTTTAATAGTATGAGGGGCGATTTCGTTGTCAAAGCTACCATTTTCTATGGCTGCGTTTGCTTTACTTAACGAACCCAGTGCAAACGCGTCCATTTGCTCACGGCCAATGCCATATTCATCAGCCGTGTCTTGAGCAAAACAACCCATTGCTTTATTGTCGTAAGCATCTTCAAGGCCATCGCTCATCATATGATCTTTTATTTCACCATGTCCCATACGCATACCGCCACGGGCTTTAGGAATAAAGTAAGGCGCATTGGTCATGCTTTCCATACCACCAGCGATTGCTGATTCAATAGAACCCGCCTTAATTAAATCATTCGCTAACATCGCTGCTTTTAAACCCGAGCCACATACTTTATTAATAGTGGTAGCACCGGTGCTAAGTGCAAGCCCCGCTTTAAGCATTGCTTGACGTGCAGGCGCTTGGCCTAAACCGGCTGGTAATACACAGCCCATAATCACTTCATCAATTGCATCATTGCTTAAACCCGTTTGAGCAAGTGCACCTGCAATAGCTGTAGCACCTAGTTCGGTAGACTGCGCATCACTTAGTGCGCCCATAAATCCACCCATTGGGGTGCGTTTTGCTGCTACAATTACAACGCTTTCAAAAGACATAAAAAGGCTCCATTTTCAATTACCGCAAACATGTTTTATTATGTTTAGCTTAATGTTTAAACTAATCTGATAAATACGAGCATACATAAAATTTACGTTTACGCCAACGTAAATCTAAAATCAACTTTCTAATTAGTGTAAAAACTGTAAAGCAAGCTTGCTGAAAATGTATTACAACCTCCTAAAATGACTTATAACGTTTATAAACACTCAACTTCTAGTATAAATCCGCATTTATTTTGTACGTCTAAAGTATAACAACCAGATCGCACTTTACCTTTACGTAAACTTCACTTATATTGGTGATATTCGAATGAGGTAAACATTACAATGAAATCAGATAATCAAACAAACTTTGCAAATTCAGCCAATGAGCCGGCTAAAAACGAACAAACTTTTAGTATCAGCGAACTAGCGAAAGAATTTGATATTACCACGCGCTCTATTCGCTTTTACGAAGACCAAGGGCTTATATCGCCAGAGCGCAACGGCCAAACTCGTATTTACTCAAAGCGCGATAAAGTACGCCTAAAGTTAATACTTCGTGGTAAACGTTTAGGGTTTACCTTGGCTGAAACCGGTCGTTTGTTTGAACTTTATGATGCAGACAAATCAAGCGCTAAACAGTTAGTTACTATGCTTGACCTCATCAGCGAAAAAAAGGCCGACCTATCTCAACAAATGGACGACATTAAAGTTGTACTAATGGAGTTGGTTACCGCAGAACGTCGTTGTCGCGACACGCTTAGCAAAATAGATGAATAAAATATAATAAACGTCATCAAACACACAGGAATGAATCATGAGCACTATTTCACTATATAAAGAAATGAATTTTGGTCTTGGCGAAACAGCGGACATGATCCGCAGTCATGTTAATAGCTTCGCAAGTCAAGAAATTGCCCCACTGGCTGAAAAAACAGACCTTGATAATGCGTTTCCCAATCAACTTTGGCCGCAAATGGGTGAAATGGGCGTTTTAGGCATGACCGTCGATGAAGAATTTGGTGGTGCGGGTTTAGGTTATTTAGAGCACGTTATTGCCATGGAAGAAATTAGCCGTGCAAGTGCCTCTATTGGCTTAAGCTATGGTGCGCATTCAAACCTGTGTGTTAATCAAATAAACCGTAATGGCTCACAAGCACAAAAAGAAAAATATTTACCTAAACTTATTAGCGGTGAACACATTGGTGCCTTGGCCATGAGTGAGCCTAACGCAGGCTCTGATGTTGTATCAATGAAACTTAAAGCCGAGAAAAAAGGCGATAAGTACATTTTAAACGGCAATAAAATGTGGATCACCAATGGCCCTGACGCTGATACTCTGGTTATTTACGCAAAAACAGATTTAAATGCCGGTGCGAAAGGTATTACCGCCTTTATTGTTGAGAAAACATTCCCGGGGTTTTCTACCGCACAAAAACTCGACAAACTCGGTATGCGCGGATCAAACACCTGTGAACTGGTATTTGATAACTGCGAAGTACCCGAAGAAAACATTTTAGGTAACTTAAACGAAGGCGTTAAGGTACTTATGAGCGGCCTTGATTACGAGCGAGTTGTTTTAGCTGCGGGCCCGTTAGGAATTATGCAAGCATGTATGGACATTGTGGTGCCTTACATTCATGAGCGTAAGCAGTTTGACAGTCCTATTGGTCAATTTCAGTTAATTCAAGGCAAAATTGCCGATATGTATACACAAATGAATGCAGCCCGCTCTTATGTATATACGGTGGCTAAAGCCTGTGACCGTGGTGAAACCACCCGTAAAGACGCAGCTGGCGCAATTTTATACGCTGCAGAACTTGCAACTAAAATGGCGCTTGATGCAATCCAAATTTTAGGCGGCAATGGCTACATAAACGAATACGCAACAGGGCGTTTACTGCGTGATGCGAAATTATACGAAATTGGCGCAGGCACCTCAGAAATACGCCGCATGTTGATTGGCCGTGAATTATTTACTGAAAGCCGCTAAGGATTAGTTATGACGATTTTAAAATCGAGCGTTAATCCCCACGATCCTAGTTTTGTGCAAAACCACAAAAATATGTCGGCGCTGGTGGATGATTTACGCGATAAAGTTGCCAATATTAGCTTAGGTGGTGGCGCTGCACTTAAAGAGCGCCATGAAAGCAGAGGAAAGCTGTTTGTTCGCGACCGTATCAGTACTTTATTAGATGAAGGCTCACCCTTTTTAGAAATATCGCAATTTGCTGCATTTGGTGTGTATGAACAAGAGATACCTTGTGCCGGTGTGGTTGCAGGTATTGGTCGCGTAAAAGGCGTTGAATGTATGGTGATTGCAAACGACGCGACAGTTAAAGGTGGCACCTATTTCCCGCTTACTGTTAAAAAGCATTTACGCGCACAAGATATTGCAGAGCGTTGCCACTTACCGTGTATTTACTTAGTTGATTCTGGCGGTGCCAACCTGCCAGAGCAAGACGATGTATTTCCAGACAAACTGCACTTTGGGCGTATTTTTTATAATCAAGCGCGTATGTCGGGTAAAGGCATTCCACAAATTGCAGTGGTTATGGGCTTATGTACCGCAGGCGGTGCGTATGTACCCGCTATGGCCGATGAAAGTATTATTGTAAAAGAGCAAGGCACTATATTTTTAGCAGGCCCACCACTGGTAAAAGCGGCAACCGGTGAAGAAGTTACCGCGGAAGAACTTGGCGGCGCCGATGTTCATTGTAAAACATCGGGTGTGGCCGATCATTACGCTGAAAATGATGCGCATGCATTATCAATTGCACGCCAATGTATAGAGCGAATTAATTACACACGCCCTACCGCCCCATTATTAGCTGACGTAAAAGCCCCCCGTTATGATATTAACGAGCTTTACGGCATTGTTGGTACTGATCTTAAAAAGCCATTTGATGTGCGTGAAGTAATAGCCCGTACTGTCGATGACTCGTCTTTTGATGAATTTAAACGTTACTTTGGCGAAACACTGGTGACAGGCTTTGCCAGCATTTATGGCAACCCTGTGGGCATAGTGGCTAATAACGGTATTTTATTTAGTGAGTCGGCGCAAAAAGGCGCGCACTTTATTCAGCTGTGTGCTCAGCGCAACATTCCATTGGTATTTTTACAAAACATTACTGGCTTTATGGTCGGTAAAAAATACGAAGCCGAAGGCATTGCTAAACATGGCGCTAAAATGGTGATGGCGGTGTCGTGTGCTGATGTACCAAAATTCACCGTGCTTATTGGTGGCTCTTATGGCGCCGGCAATTATGGAATGTGTGGCCGTGCATTTGAACCGACCATGATGTGGATGTGGCCAAATGCCCGTATTTCAGTCATGGGTGGTGAGCAAGCTGCCGGTGTTATGGCACAAGTTAAACAAGATGGATTAGCCCGTAAAGGCGAAAGCATGAGCGAGCAAGAAGTTAGCGATTTTAAAAAGCCAATTATTAGTCAATACGAACAACAAGGTCATCCTTATTATGCCAGTGCCCGCTTATGGGACGATGGCATTATAGACCCTGTCGATACACGTAATGTGTTGGGGCTTGCATTAACTGCAGCTAAAAATGCACCACAGCGTGAGTCTAAGTTTGGCGTATTTAGAATGTAACCGGAGCGCACAATGTCAGTAACACTACAAATAACAAAATCTAATGTGGCTGTACTCGTTTTAAGCCGCCCAGAAAAACGTAATGCGTTTAATAGCGACGTTATCCATGAGCTTATTCAATGTATTGAACATGCTAATACGCTCGATATTCGTGCCTTAGTCCTCAAAACCGAAGGTAAACATTTTTCAGCCGGTGCCGACTTAGCCTGGATGAAATCGATGGCAGATAATAACTATAACGATAACCTAGCTGATTCAATGCAACTGGCTAAACTTATGCAAGTATTAGCACAGAGCCCGCATCCTACAATTTGTGCGGTACAAGGTGCCGCCTTTGGTGGGGCATTAGGCTTAATTGCCTGCTGTGATATTGCGCTTAGTAAAGACGATGCACAATTTTGTTTAAGTGAAGTTAAACTTGGGCTAATACCTGCCGTGATCAGCCCTTATGTGATTAAGGCCATTGGTGAGCGTGCTGCACGAAGATATTTTTTAACTGCAGAGGTATTTGATGCCCATACCGCAAAGCAACTGGGTTTAGTGCATCAAATTACTGGGAACTTAGAAACAGCCCTCGATAATTTGCTGCAAACCTTGATTGATAACGGCCCTATTGCCGTTAAAGCCGCAAAAGCACTTATTAACGATGTTGCCAATAAAGAGATAAACGAGGAGCTAATTGCACTGACTGCAGAGCGTATAGCTAAAATTCGTGTATCAACTGAAGGCCAAGAAGGACTGAGCGCCTTTTTTGATAAACGCCCTCCCCAATGGCAACTCTAGGACGCATTATGAACACAGTACAATTACAAAAAATTCTGATTGCTAACCGTGGCGAAATTGCCTGTCGTATTATGCGCACCGCAAAGCAAATGGGCTTAACCACGGTTGCGGTGTATTCAGATGCAGATAAAAACGCGCAACATGTAAAAATGGCCGACGAAGCCCACCATATTGGTGTTGCGCCAAGTAAAGATTCATACCTAGTCGCAGATAAAATTTTGCAGGTTGCTAAAGCCAGTGGCGCTGATTGCATTCATCCAGGCTACGGCTTTTTATCAGAAAACAGTGAATTTGCTAAAGCCTGTGAAGCCCATAACATTGCTTTTATTGGCCCACCAGCAACGAGTATTGAAGCAATGGGCTCAAAAACCCGTGCTAAAGAAATAATGGCCGCGGCAAACGTTCCTTTAGTACCTGGTTACTATGGTGATAAACAAGACCCTGCTTTTTTGCAATCTGAGGCTGAAAAAATTGGTTACCCTGTTCTTATCAAAGCGGCCTTTGGCGGTGGCGGTAAAGGGATGCGAGTGGTAGAAAAGCCGAAAGACTTTATAACTGCACTTGAAGGCGCACAACGTGAAGCCATTGCCGGTTTTGGTAACGATTTAGTGCTATTAGAGCGCTACGTTAATCAACCTCGCCATGTTGAAGTACAAGTATTTGCAGATAATCACGGTAACTGTGTTTATTTGGGTGATCGTGACTGTTCGTTGCAACGCCGACACCAAAAAGTGATTGAAGAAGCCCCTGCTCCAGGTTTATCTGACGCGCTGCGTAAAGAAATGGGCGAAGCGGCTGTTCGCTGTGCATTAGCCATTAATTACCGTGGTGCGGGTACTGTTGAGTTTTTACTTTGCGGTAATGAATTTTTCTTTATGGAAATGAACACTCGCCTGCAAGTAGAGCACCCAGTGACCGAAATGGTAACCGGCGTTGATTTAGTGAACTGGCAAATTAATATTGCGGGCGGGCAAACACTGCCGTTAAAGCAATCTGATATTCAACTGCAAGGCCATAGCTTTGAAGCGCGTATTTACGCCGAAGACCCTGCAAATGACTTTATTCCGTGCTCAGGCACCATTGAAGCGCTACATGTCCCCGTTAATAGTGAATTTGTACGCATAGATACCGGGATTGCCCAAGGTGATGAAATAAGCCCCTACTACGACCCAATGATTGCAAAGTTAATTGTTCATGATGATAATCGCGAACAAGCGCTTTCTCGTTTGCAACAGGCGCTTGAGCAATTTCATTTAGCAGGCTTTAGTACCAATATTGGCTTTTTACATAACTTAGCTTGCCACGCAAGTTTTAAACAAGGCGCGCCAAGTACACACTTTATTGCTGAGCAAGGTGATTCACTCGCTGCAGTTGATGAGTCATTATTGCTATCAAGCCAGCTTATTGCCGCTTTTGCCTATTTAGAGTCGTTAAACACGCACCAAGCACAAAACAATAGTGCCAGCCCTTGGCAACAACTGAGTGGGTTTACTTTAAATGCACCGCAGGCAATTAAAATCCCATTTGTAGCTTTACCGCTAAGCGCCGTCAAAACAGCGCAGGGTTACAATGTGACACACAGCGCGGGCGTATACAGTGTACAAGGGAAGCTAAATAATGGTGTGTGCAACGTATTTATTAACGGTGAAAAGCACAGTGCGCATGTCAACATAACTGACAATGAAATTACTGTAATGAATAAAGCACTGCAAACTAAGTTTGAATGTGTTGATAAACATTATATTAGTTCACACGAAAATGACGCGCTGCCGCTCGCTGCGCCACTCAATGGCACGGTAGTAAAACATTTAATTGAAGTAGGTAGCACTATCACCAAAGGTGATGCCGTTGTTATTATTGAAGCCATGAAAATGGAATATACACTTAATGCACCACATGACGGCATATTACAGAGTTACTGCTTTGGTGAAGGTGAACTAGTTTCACACGGCGCACTGTTAGCCATTGTTGAAGATACGACTGTGCAGGAAGGTGCTTAATGAGTGCCTTTGCAAACAAAGTTCGTATTGTTGAAGTGGGTGCACGTGATGGTTTACAAAATGAAAAAACCGTCAGCACAGAAGATAAAGTAACACTTATTAATGCCCTCGCCGCCGCGGGATTAAAAGATATAGAAGCTGGTGCATTTGTATCTCCCAAATGGGTGCCACAAATGGCAGACTCAAGCGAAGTGATCAGTGCCCTTAATCTTCCAGAGATTAATTTAAGTGCCTTAACGCCAAATTTAAAAGGCGCACAAGCTGCGCATGCTGTTGGTATTAAAGAATTTGCTATATTTACGGCGGCCAGCGAAGCGTTTTGTCAAAAAAATATAAATTGTTCAATAGCGCAAAGTATTGATCGTTTTAGCGAGGTAATGACTTTTGCTAAAGCCAATAATATACGCGTTCGTGGTTATGTAAGCTGTGTTTTAGGCTGCCCTTATGAGGGAGACGTTGACCCTCAGGTTGTTTTAAACGTGGCACAAAAGTTATTAGCGCTTGGCTGCTATGAAGTGAGCCTTGGCGATACTATTGGTGTCGGCACCGCAGGTAAAGTGACTGAGCTGCTTACATTGCTGCTCAAACATATTGATAAAAGTAAGCTTGCAGTACATTTTCATGATACCTATGGACAGGCGCTCACAAATATTTACGCAGCCTTAAGCCTAGGTATTTCAACGGTTGACGCTGCCGTTGCTGGCCTTGGTGGCTGCCCTTACGCTAAGGGTGCGTCAGGAAATGTTGCCACCGAAGATGTTGTTTACTTACTGCAAGGGCTTGGCATTGAACATGGAATTGATTTAAAAAGGCTTGCACAAGCAGGTTGGCAAATTACTAATGCGCTTAATAAACAGCCTGTTAGTAAAGTTTCAGTGGCATTACACACACAATAATTGCAATAGCATAGAATGAGGAGTCACTCATGGCCGGTTTTGATAAAGTAGTTTCGAGTTACGAAGCTGCAATGGAAGGTTTAAAAGACGGCGATACTATCATCGCTGGTGGTTTTGGTTTATGCGGTATTCCCGAGGGATTAATAGCACAAATTAAAAAAATGCAAACCAAAGAGTTAACGGTCGTATCGAACAATTGCGGCGTTGATGACTTTGGTTTAGGGCTTTTATTACAAGACAAACAAATTAAAAAAGTGGTTGCCTCTTATGTGGGCGAAAATGCTCTTTTTGAACAACAACTACTTAATGGCGAAATTGATGTAGAGCTAACACCGCAAGGGACTCTAGCAGAAAAAATGCGTGCTGGTGGTGCCGGTATTCCTGCTTTTTATACCGCCACGGGTTACGGTACGCCAGTAGCTGAGGGTAAAGAAGTAAAAGAATTTAATGGTCGCCCTTATATTTTAGAAGAGTCAATTACCGGTGAATTTGCCATTGTAAAAGCATGGAAAGCAGACCGTTACGGTAATTTAGTATTTCGCCATACCGCAATGAACTTTAACCCAATGGCCGCAACCGCAGGTAAAATTACCGTTGCCGAAGTGGAGGAGATTGTTGAACCCGGTGAGCTAGAGCCAAGTCAAATTCATACCCCTGGCATTTTTGTAAATCGCGTGATCAAGGGCAACTTTGAAAAACGCATTGAACGTGTTACCACACGAGATTAAGCAGGAGCACTTAAAATGGCATTATCACGTGAACAAGTCGCAATGCGCGTCGCTCAAGAGCTACAAGATGGGTACTATGTTAATTTAGGCATAGGTATTCCGACACTCGTCGCAAACTATGTACCCGATGGCATAGAAGTTATGCTACAGTCCGAAAATGGCCTATTAGGTATGGGTGAATACCCAACCAAAGACACTGTAGATGCAGATATGATCAACGCGGGTAAAGAAACCGTGACGGCAGCTACCGGTGCAGCTATATTTAATAGTGCAGATAGTTTTGCCATGATACGGGGTGGTCATGTAGACTTAACGGTTCTGGGCGCATTTGAGGTAGACCAAAACGGGTCTATAGCCTCATGGATGATCCCTAAAAAATTAATAAAAGGCATGGGCGGAGCAATGGATTTAGTTGCTGGTGCAAAAAACATTATTGTTACTATGACCCATGCCAGTAAACACGGCGATTCTAAATTATTAGAAAGCTGTACGTTACCGCTGACGGGCGTTAACTGTGTTAAAAAAATAGTAACCGATTTAGCCGTATTAGAAGTTAAAGACGGCGCATTTCATTTGCTAGAACGCGCACCAGGCGTATCAGTTGATGAAATTATTAGTAAAACGGCAGGTAAATTGCTTGTTGACGGTGATATTCCTGAGATGGTGTTTTAAACTACTCACAATTTCACCCTGTACCGACCTCATTCCCAGTGCCAATGGCGCTGAGTTACCCAAAATCCCTCGCAAGAGGGATTTTTTTTGCCTTTGTTTTAGTTTTTGCACTATAGTGACAATTTAACGCACCACTTAGGTGAATTCGCCCTAATAAAAAAATTAAATAACTGATATAGTTAACTTTTATTTTTGGTTTAATAATTGCCTGTAATAAGGTGATTGAAATAACTTTATATTGGATACCATGCAAACACCTATTCGCGGCCTTCGCTCTTTTTGTTTTGCCGCAAAAAGCTTAAGTTTTAAACATGCCGCCAAAGAGCTGTATTTAACGCCATCGGCGGTCAGCCATCAAATAAAGCAGCTAGAAGAGCAGCTGGGCATTGATTTATTTCAAAGGCAAACCCGTTCCATAAGCTTAACGCCAGCTGGAAAAAACTTTTTTGAAGCGATTTACCCCATTATAAATATGCTGGAAAGTACCATTACCGAATTTAGTCAGTTACAACAAAATGTGAATTTGACGATTACCCTGCCCGAGTTTTTTGCCAGTGAATTGCTAATGCCAAAACTCAGTGAGTGGACGAGTGAGCATCCTAATATTAATTTACACATGGACACCCTTAAAACACGCAAAGAGTTGACACGCCAAAGTGATTTATCAATCATTTTATCTTCGAGTAAACCGCTTGATGGGCTGGCTACTGAGTTATTTAATTTAGAATATATTCCAGCGTGTAATAAAAAGCTGCTCGATCAGTGGCAAAACGATCACTGCCAGGCGCTCAATCAAGTGCCGCTTATTGTTCATAAAGCCCGGCCTTGGGCATGGCACCAATGGGCTGAAAAAGTCGGTATTGATGACTTTTCCCCTGCACAAATTATTCAAATAGACAGTATGTTTGGCGTTGCACGCGCTGCACAGCAAGGTATGGGCATTGCACTTATTCCTTTGCCAATAAGTCAAAGCTGGCTGGATGAGCAATGGCTTTACAAACTGTTTGAGCAACCACTAACAACAAAAGACAAATACTATTTAGTTCAGCATGGCTCAAGTACCGCTAATCACCCTCTCGATTTGTTTGCAAAATGGGTGATTACCACCTTTAGGCAAACTAAATAGCACATTCAATTAAGCGCTCCTTGTTGAGCGCTTATTAGCTAATTTTAAAGTGTGCAATTTTTATTTTTTAAAATCCCCCCTATCGGAAATACAACAAAACTCTTATTTATCAGTGCTTTATTTATTGGAAAAATCTAAAGCCCCATAAGTTAGTTTTTTTCACTTATTAGTTTTGTTTTTATCGCTTGTCGAAATTGAGTAAAAGCTCTAAAGTTAACTCAACCAAACGGCAACACGCTAAAAAATATAAAACGTGTTACCAAAATCAGATTTCATTAGTTTGTAACAACGAGCTAGTAAAAAAGAATCTTTATTGTGTGTGAAGATGTTGTCAGTGTAAAAAACAGCTCAAGTTCGGTGGTGACTTAGCTTGAGTTGTTTTTATTTTTACCCTTACACCCGCCAATAAACTTAAGAATCTTTATTGTGTGTGAAGATGTTGTCAGTGTAAAAAACAACTCAAGTCCGGTGGTGACTGAGCTTGGGTTGTTTTTATTTTCATTCTCATCAACAACAATAAGCCAGAGTTAGTTTTGTACTAATACAACCCCCCGAATCTTTATTGTGTGTGAAGATGTTGTTAATTGAAATGCAGCGACCGTTAAGTATCTACTTAATCATCGCTGCTTTTTTTTGCTTAAAATTTACTGTTTTCTGGCTACAAATTCTAAAACAGTCGCATTAATACAATATCTATCTTGCCCTCTTGGCCCCTCACCCGGAAATAAATGCCCTAAGTGAATACCGGTACTTTTAGACTTAAGCTCAATGCGCTGCATTCCCCAGCTATTATCTTCATGTTGGGTTACACTGTCTTTTATTGGGTGAGTAAATGAAAGCCAACCGGTGCCTGAGTTAAATCTATCGCGGGTATCAAATAATGGCTCACCGCTTAGTTTATCAATAAAGATGCCATCGGGCGTGTTTTTAAAAATAGCATATTCTTTGCAGTAAGGGCTGTCGGTTTTAGCATTAAACGCCACCCTATAAGCTTCACTGTTGCCAAGCTTAAACGCACCTAATGCTTTATAAAATTGCTCTGGGTTCATGTAGCCTTGGCGAGAATATACTTCAACCCCATTTTCTAAAAATAATATGGTAGGCGTAGCCCATGTCGCCGATTTAATCGTTAACCCATCAAGCTGATCAGCATGGCGGAAAGTCATTGGAATTGTGCCTTTATAATCATTGGCAACGGCCGCTTTAAACTTTTCGCAGTAAGGGCAATAACTTTGCGAGTCTAAAATGACAATCTGTTTGCCATTTAATAGTGCAGTGTTATCTATCTTAGGTTTATTACTTTGGGTAAATACAACGCCGGTTGAATGATCAGGGCAATAGCCGTTTGGATTTTTTTCAAGGTAATTTTGATGATACTCTTCAGCCGAATAAAAGCGCTCAAGTGGCTTTATTTGCGTCACTATTTTTCCATAATCGGCTTTACTTAATAATTGCTGATACTCACTCGTGACCGCTTTTGCGATGCTCGCTTGCTGATCGGTAGTGGTTAAAATAATAGAGCGATATTGCGTGCCTACATCATTACCTTGACGATTCTTTTGCGTTGGATCGTGGCTCTCGTAGTAATTTTGCAACAGCTCTCTTGCCGAAATAATATTACTATTAAAGGTAACCTGCACCACTTCGGCGTAATTATCTTCATCAAAGCGACGGGATAACTTAGTGATATTTCTATAGGTTGGCTTAAACCCCCGACCATCGGCGTAACCCGATTCAGCGTCTAACACACCATTAAGTGCTTCGTAGCGTTTTTCTGCCCCCCAAAAACAGCCTGAACCCAGCACTATTTTTTCAACATGCATGGTTGCATCTAAATCAGTTGGTTTGATTATTTCATCTGACGATATAGCACTCATTGCACTTAGTAAGCCCACAAAGGCAAACGCCGATAGTATTACCCGCTTAAACATACGATGACCTCTTAGTTTTAGTTACCTTTGAGCAGACCTTTAAACGCAAGAATAAATTTCACACGCAATAAAACTTTACGAAGACGGGAATTTAATCTATCCGAGTTTGTCTATTAATATCGTAATAGTACAATGACTGTGATAGCTTAAATACAAACAATATTAATAAGTTATCTGTATGAGCACTTTGCCAAGTATAAAAATATTAACAAATTCTAGTCTGCTTTTTGATGTTTCTCACTACAGAGAACAACACATACTTGCGACGCAAAAAAAACTCTGGGCGCTGTCACAGTATTGTAAAAACACCAATGAGTTTATAGATTTAGTCCCCGGGATGAACTCATTAACCTTGTATTTAAAATCAGCCAGTAATTTACATCAATGGCAAAACACCTTAACCAAACTATGGGATGAGGTTGATGATTACGCCTTTGAAAGTCAGCATCATAAAATAGACACCTATTATCAAGGTGAAGATTTAAACTATGTGGCTAATTATCACAAGCTAACAATAGATGAGGTAATTAACTTACACAGTAAAGAAATTTACCATGTGTTGTTTTTAGGTTTTGTGCCCGGTTTTCCTTATTTACATGGGCTCAATTCTCAACTGTTTACCCCAAGGCGTGATAACCCACGAGTAAGTGTTCCTAAAGGCGCGATTGCGATTGGGGCAGACCAAACAGGCATTTACCCTGAAGACTCACCCGGTGGCTGGCATATTATTGCTCATACTGATGCCTGTTTATTTGATGTAACCGCCTCAAACCCTTGTTTATTTAAACCCGGTGACACCCTTGAATTTGTGCCTGTTAAAAGGAGTAAACAATGATTAAAGTAATCAAACCCGGTATACAGCTTACAATACAAGATTTAGGCCGTGTGGGTTTTCGTCATTTAGGGGTTAGCCGCTCGGGTAGCTTAGACGCCTATGCGCACATTATTGCCAATCGCTTAGTAAATAATCACGATAACGATGCCGTACTTGAACTCACCGTTGGGTTATGTGAATTGCAATTTCAGTGTGATACCGTTATTGCCCTTCATGGAGCCGACTTAAACGCTAAAATTGACACTCAAGCCGTTTACCCCGGGTGGAGTTATCCGGTAAAAGCAAAACAAACACTTAAATTTGATACAGGACACGGTGGCTCCAGAGCTTACATTGCCGTAAAAGGTGGAATTGAATGCCCTGAAGTTATGGGTTCTAAATCAACCGACTTAGGGGCAGCCATTGGTGGTTTTAATGGCCGAGCATTACAAAGCGACGATATTATAAAAATAACCCCATATACTCAGCCTTGGCTATGCAATAAAGGTGCATTAACACCGCCTAAACGAAAAGTTATTCGGCTACATCAAGGCCCACATCATGAACTACTTACACCTGAGTGTATAAACGCTTTCTGTACCACCTCATTTACTATTAACCCGAATAGTAATCGAATGGGAGTACGCTTAGATCATAATAATAGCCAAATAATGCAACACTCGCTCTCACTGCACTCACTCGCAGTAGCACCCGGAAGCGTGCAACTCCCACCTGATGGCAACCCAATTGTGCTGTTAAATGATGCACAAACAACGGGGGGCTACCCATTGATAGGCCATGTAATAGAGGCGGATTTACATCAGTTTGCTCAGTTTAGAACCGCCGATTCTATTACTTTTGAGTTTGTAACGCTTGAACAAGCAACCGCGGCAAAAAGTAAACTCGATGCGCATCTATCTCAGCTTAAATTGAGTTTAAATCGCTATTGGACTAATTAACTTAAAGCTATTTTCTTAACGATTATATTTGCACCCACTTGGTGCAAATATAATTTTACATGAGCATTAAATGCTTATCCCTGCCTGTTTTAAATTAAAAATTGTACAATTCGTTGCTATCACACTATCGACCTCACCATGTTGGTGCACCAGTAACTTGTTTGGTGCATAAATTATTCTTATTAATTTAAAAAAGCCGTGTGACTTAGTTATTTATTTCTGATAAAACAAGGTTAGTCTTTAGCAAACTCGCTATCGTAGGCACTTAATAGGAATGAGGAAAAATTATGTGTTCAATTTTTGGTGTACTCGATATTAAATCGGATCCCAGCCAGTTACGCACTCAGGCAATCGAAATGTCTAAACTGTTACGTCATCGTGGGCCAGATTGGTCTGGTGTGTATTCATCTGATAAAGCAATTTTAGTGCATGAGCGCTTAGCCATTGTTGGCGTATCAAGCGGTGCTCAACCCCTTTACAACCCAGAAAAAACCCATATTTTAGCGGTTAATGGCGAAATTTATAACCACAAAGAGCTGGCCGCTAATTTAGAGGTTGACTTTGATTTTCAAACCCAGTCAGATTGTGAAGTGATTTTAGCCCTGTATAAACAAAAAGGGCCGGCATTTTTAGATGACTTAAATGGTATTTTTGCTTTTTGTTTATATGACGAAGAGCAAGACGCGTACTTAATTGGTCGCGATCACATTGGTATTATTCCACTGTACACAGGTCACGATGAGCACGGTAACTTTTATGTAGCGTCAGAGCTCAAAGCGCTCTCACCTATTTGTAAGCACATTGAAGAGTTTCCGCCGGGGCATTACCTGTACAGCAAAGACGGCAAATTAACCCCATACTATCAACGTGATTGGCAACGCTATGACGCCGTTAAAAACAACGATGCTAAAGCAGAAGATGTAAAAGATGCATTGGAAGCGGCGGTTAAGCGCCAGCTTATGTGTGACGTACCCTATGGGGTATTGCTATCGGGTGGCTTAGATTCATCAGTTATTTCCGCTATTACCCAGCGCTTTGCTGCAAAACGTATTGAAGATAACGATGAAAGCGATGCTTGGTGGCCTAAACTGCATTCCTTTTCGGTGGGTTTAGAAGGCTCCCCTGATTTAGCCGCAGCGCAAAAAGTAGCTGATATGATAGGGACTATTCACCACCCTATTATCTTTACTATTCAACAAGGTATTGATGCACTTAAAGAAGTGATTTACCACATTGAAACTTACGATGTAACCACCATTCGTGCATCAACCCCAATGTACTTAATGGCCCGTCAAATTAAAGCCATGGGTATAAAAATGGTGCTCTCAGGTGAAGGTGCAGATGAATTATTTGGCGGTTATTTATATTTTCATAAAGCACCCAATGCACAAGAGTTTCATGAAGAGCTGAACCGTAAAGTTTCAAAGCTCCATATGTTTGACTGTTTACGTGCCAATAAATCAATGGCGGCTTGGGGTGTTGAAGCACGCGTACCATTTTTAGATAAAGAATTTGTTGATGTGGCAATGCGCATTAACCCTGAAGCTAAAATGTGTAAAGACGGCAAAATTGAAAAACACATTTTACGTGCAGGCTTTGACGGTTACCTCCCAGATGAAGTGTTATGGCGTCAAAAAGAGCAATTCTCTGATGGCGTTGGCTACAGCTGGATAGATACCTTAAAAGAGTTTGTTAATGAGCAAGTAACGGATCAAGAATTGGCGAATGCCAAATTTAAATACCCAATTAACACGCCAGACTCTAAAGAAGCATATTTTTACCGCAGTATTTTTGAGTCGCACTTCCCAGGCGATGCCTCGGCTAAGTGTGTACCACATGGTAAATCAGTTGCGTGTTCAACCCCAGAAGCACTCGCATGGGATGCATCATTTCAAAATAATGCCGACCCATCAGGGCGCGCCGCGGGCGTTCATAACGAAGCGTACAAATAAAAATTTAACCATCCTAAGCTGCAGTGTTGAAGCTGCAGCGTTTTTGCTGTCTTTGCGTATGATTTTCTAAAGGTTTTATTGCACAGAGAGAAGTGAATGAGAAGAAAATGAGAAAGTAAAAGCCACTCTGCCTCATCATTTATGTTTAATTATGTGGTTTTGTTACTTCTCTAAAGGCGCAGCGTCACTTTATCCTCTTTGTGAGTTAAGCTGTTAAGACTCAAAATAAATGAGAAAGCAAATTAGTTTAAACTGCAAAATAAGTATGCCACCTTTTTATAAAAACTACTTTAACATCGCTATTTTCATTGCTGATTCTATTAACCTCCCCTTGGCTAAAAATCCAAAGCTATAAAAATGTAATTAAAAAGTCATAAAAAAGCCCATTTAACAAATTACTCTTAGTTTTAAAAATCAGAGTACGCTTTTAGCGTATCCAATTAAGTGATTTATCTGTTTATACGCCCTATTAATATGAATATTCATTAACTTAGCTTTGCATTCATTGCCATTTACGACTATAAAATAAAGTACTAACGCGTTAGTTTACATTTTCTTAGCGACCAGACATCTACAATAAAAAGACAAAGTCAGCTCAAAATTTTAGCAAAGTGTTAATTCTTTCGTATTTAATATTTAACTCCCCTAGCAGTAAAGGTATGATGGGCAATTAAATTAGTTAGTCTTCTAATTATTCGTGTTGTTAGCTTTGGCAAAGAATCTAATAAGACGAATACAGTGAACTATAAAAAACTGGCATTAAGCCAGCCTGTTTCATTAACCAAAGAGGTATTGCATGAGCGAGAATCATGACAAGTACAGTATTGACAATACGGACTACACCGTAGGTCAAGACAACGTGCAAAAATGGGGGTTTGATATACATAACCCTGTATTCGGAATAAGTGCAGGGTTAATAGCGCTGTTTTTAATTGCCGTATTAGTATCTGATGCCGAAGTTGCTAAAACGACGCTAGATGGTATTAAAACCGATATTATTAATAATTTTGACGGCCTGTTTATGTGGGCTGCTAACTTCTTTGTTATTTTTTGTTTAGTTTTAATTTTTTCGCCTTACGGCAATATCCGTTTAGGCGGCGACGATGCTAAACCATCTCACTCTCGTATTTCTTGGCTGGCAATGTTATTTGCAGCAGGTATGGGTATTGGCTTAATGTTTTGGGGAGTTGCTGAACCGGTGGCTTATTACACCGGCTGGTATGAAACACCGCTTAATGTGGCTGCCAACACCCCAGAAGCAGCAAAGCTTGCAATGGGCGCAACTATGTACCACTGGGGTCTTCATCCTTGGGCCATTTATGCGGTTGTCGCGCTTTCTTTAGCGTTTTTCACATACAATAAAGGCTTACCGCTTTCTATACGCTCAATTTTTTACCCTATTTTAGGTGATAAAGCATGGGGCTGGCCGGGGCATATAATCGATATTTTAGCTGTGCTTGCGACCTTATTTGGTTTGGCAACATCTTTAGGATTAGGTGCTCAACAAGCTTCAGCGGGTATTAACCACGTATTTGGCCTTAAAGGTGGCGTAGGTTCACAAATTCTGGTTATTACAGGGGTGACGTTATTAGCCATTGTCTCAGTTATTCGAGGCATTGATGGTGGCGTTAAGCTACTAAGTAACGTCAATATGCTTATTGCTTTAGTGCTACTGGTATTTGTATGTTTAGTTGGTTTTGCTGTATCTATGGGTAATATACCAAACACAGTAATGGGCTATGTAGAAAACATTATTCCGTTAAGTAACCCACATGGTCGTGAAGATGAAACATGGATGCATGGATGGACAGTATTTTATTGGGCTTGGTGGATTTCGTGGTCACCGTTTGTAGGTATGTTTATTGCCCGTGTTTCACGTGGTCGTACAATTCGTGAGTTTTTAACCGCTGTACTACTTATTCCTACAACAGTCACTATCTTATGGATGTCTATTTATGGCGGCATCGCAATTGACCAAGTAGTTAATGGAATTGGTGCCCTAGGAACTGACGGTTTAACAAGTGTGCCTATGGCGATGTTCCAAATGCTTGATGAAATGCCAATGGCGAACGTTTTATCTTTCATTGCTATTGTTTTAGTACTGGTATTCTTTATTACTTCTTCTGATTCAGGGTCACTTGTAATCGATTCAATCACAGCAGGTGGTAAGATTGATGCGCCGGTACCACAGCGTATTTTTTGGGCGTCTGTTGAGGGTGCTATCGCTGCTGCATTACTTTGGATTGGTGGCACTCAAGCGATTGAAGCACTGCAAGCGGGGGCTATATCAACCGGTCTGCCATTTACCATTGTATTGTTATTGATGTGTGTAAGCTTAATTTTAGGTTTACGAACTGAGCCTCGCCCAGTTAAATAACACAACACATTCCATAATAAAAAAGCCGCAAATTGCGGCTTTTTTTGTGCTCTATTTTTAACAGTAATGCTTCAATAGCTAAAGCCAAATTTCACTCAGTGGCGTATCTGATCTATAGTGGTAACTCAGCTGCGCTTGTAGCAGCTCGGCAGTGGCTAGTGCATCAGTAAGCGCGTTATGGTTTTGATACAGTGGCAATGAATAACGCTCCCGTGTATCACTTAACCTAAGTGATCCTAGCTTTGAATTAAACAGCCTGCCTAATAACCCCTGTCGCGCTTTAAGCGCCCGCCTTTCTATTTCCATCGTATCAACTAGTGCAAACTCAATGCCCTCTTTTATACGCATAAGTAGCGCGTTATAAAAAAAATGACGTTCTATTGCAGCATAATGTACCACCACCACTTTGCCTTTAAGGGCATCAAGCAGTGGCGCTAAAATTCGATTAAGATCAGGGGCTTCATCCACTTCTGAATGAGTAATTCCATGAATAACAATTGACTCTTCACTTAAATCTCGTCGTGGTTGCACCACCCAGTGACGGCTCTCTTTACAATAAATACGATTTACATTAAAAGGCACCAGCCCCACACTAACAATATCATCGCTATTCGCATCAAGGCCGGTTGTTTCAAAGTCGAGTGCCACAAAAGGGACATCTTTAAGTGGAGCAGTCTGATTGGTAAACGCTTGTTGATAAAAGTCTTTAAGTAACGGGTTTTGCGCAGTTTGCAATAACTGCTCGTAGCGCTGTGACCAATCTAACGGTGATTTAGCCATAACTTATTTCACACCCGAATGCGCAGAATAGCTAAATTTTAAAAAGCTTTGCGCTTTTTCTAAAATAGCAAAGGCTTCTTTTAAATTACTTTGCTCAAAGGGTGAAAGTAAATGGGGGTCTAGATCGTTATCTGGGGCTTCACCCTGCTCTATTTGCCACGCCTGATGACGAATACGTACTGTGGCAATATACTCAAACGCATCACGTAAATCTTGTGCTTTACCTTTAGGCAGTAAATTTGCCTCTATAATATCTTCTAAGCGCTCAAAGGAGTTTTGTTTACGTGAGCCAACCGCTAAGGCGTGCACGCGCACCACATCAGATAGCGGCGCCGTACCACGGCGTTTTAAGTTCATTGAGCGCTTATGCTGGCCATTATGCTCAAGCACAAAGCCATTAAAAAACCCTAGTGGCGGCGTTCTATTGCGGGCATTGGCAGCAAGGTTCGCTAAAAAGCGTTTGTTTACTTTGCTTTCTTTGGCCACCAGCGTTTTAAGCTCATCGGCCCATTTTAGCTTCCCCCACACACCATCTAAGTCAAAAAATATCGAGCTATTAAGCAGTGCTTGCGGTTTCGGCTCGGCCATCCAGCTAGCAAATTTTTCTTTCCATTGTGTACGGGTCATACGCCATTTTTTAAACGACGCCATAATTTCACCGTCACAATAGGTATAGCCACATTTAGCTAAACCATCACACACAAAATCTGATAGGTTTTGAAAATACTCATCGTGCAGTGCCTCATCAAAACTATTATCCAAAATGAGAGCATTATCTTGATCAGTCACAATTAGCTGCTCGTCGCGGGCCATTGAGCCTAAGGCTATAAAACAATAAGGAATAGGCGGCTCGCCAAATTTTTCTTCGGCCAATGCTAATAAACGCTGTTTAAAGGTACGCCCTATGACCGCCATAGCGGTTCCGATCATATGCGAATTTGCATCTTCATTAACCATACGTACAAATACATTAGGTAATTGGCGTGCGTAATGAACTAAGTCATCAACTGATTGCTGCGCTAAAATACCGCGTACTAACAGTAAGCTACTTTGTGATTCATAACGTAAAATATCAGACAGCGATATTACCCCAATAGGCCGTTTTTTATGTACCACAGGTAAATGATGTAAGTTATCTCTTAGCATGGCTAATACGGCTTCAAACACATAGGCGTTGCTATCAAGTAGTACTAAGCTTGATGTCATTACTTCTTTGGCGGGTGTATCATATGTTAACCCTTGGGCAACCACCTTAGTGCGAATATCTCTGTCGGTTATAATTCCAACGACTTGACCGTCGTCTTCTTCTGGGTCATCGCTTATTTGTTTTTCTATGTCGGTAACTAACACTGAAGAGACCGATTCTTGCGTCATTAAAAATGCGACGTCTTGAATAGCAGTTTGCATTGTTACTGTGACCACATCACGGTGTAATAATGACTTTACTTTCGCGGTGGTTAAATCATTGCTGTCGGCTTGCTCTACAATGGCTTGGTGCAAACGTACGTTACCATCCACTTCAAAAAAATCGGCAAAGGTTTCGTATTTATCACAATATTCGTTGAAGGTATTAACGTTAATACAATAGGTTAAGGTGTCTTCTAGGGCTCGAGCCGGAAAGCGCACTTTGCGGTTCATCAATAGGCCCATTTGGCCAAAAATGCCGCCTGTGGCTAAACGATTATAGAGCTCGCCATTACGACGTGAAATTTCAACCGAGCCACTACGAATAATATATAAGTCACTAATATCTTGGCCTAAATGTAAAATATCAGTTTGCGCACGAAAATAAGCAACTTCAATTTGCATTGCTAGTTCGTTTAGTGCCTCGCTCTCAAGCGTATCAAAGGGGGGGTGTTCAACTAAAAATTGGGCTATTTCAACTTGCTCGGCCTGCATGGGTGATCCTTGTGGCTTTAATCTAGTTGAATTGTGGGCTTAATTGGCTATTTTTTCAAAGAAAAATAGCCAATTTACGTAAATAGTTAGCGATTAATTATCTACTTGCTCTAACTCCTGCGCTAATTGCTTTGACTCATCGCCACGAGGATTGGTAAAGCGGGCTAATCCTAAATAAATCACCGGTGTTAAGTAAAGCGTAAACAATACCGCTAACGCAAGTCCACCAAATACCACCCAGCCAATGGCATTACGTGCTTCTGCTCCGGCACCTGTTGACATAATGAGGGGTAACGCACCGAGTAAGGTCGATATTAAGGTCATGGTGATTGGTCTTAAACGTACCAATGCAGCTTGTTCAACCGCTTTTCGAACACTCAGCCCCTGATCTCTTAATTGATCAGCAAACTCAACCAATAAAATTGCATTTTTAGCGATTAAACCAATAAGCATTACCAGACCAATTTGCGAATAAATATTGAGTGATGTGCCGGTTAAGTACAGTGCTAAAATAGCGGATGTAATACCAAATGGCACAGTAATCATCACCACAATGGCGCTATTAACATTTTCAAATTGTGCCGCCAAAACTAAAAACACAATTAAAAAGGCTAACACGTAAGTCATTAGCACTTCATTTGAAGTTTCTTCAAAAGTGAGTGCCTCGCCTTTGAACGCTAAAGTAATACCTGCTGGTAATGATTGCTCAGACACTTGTTTTATTTGCTCTACCAGTGTGGCAATAGTTAAACCTTCGGGTAATTCCATGCTTAATTCTATGGCACGTCGCTGAGCATGGCGCTCAAGCTCTGCGGCAACCCCTTCCTCTGAAATGTTAGCGACACTACTGAGCGGCACCAATTGATTATTACGAGCTCTAATAAACAAGTTTGCTAAATCACTTGGGTCGTTAATAGTTTGATTTTGTGCCTGTAGCATAATAGGAATAGATTGATCGCCAATGTTTAAATCAGCGATATCGTCACCATTAATAGCGGCTCTTAACGTAATTGCGATATCACTTAAAGACACGCCAAGTTCTTCTGCGCGTCGTCTGTCAATATTAACACGCAATTGCGGCTGCGATGGCTGATACGATACTCTTACCGGCGCAACTTCTGGCACGGCTTTTTCAAGATCAGCTGAGAACTGCTGTGCAGCCTTAAATATTTCAAGGTAATCTTGTCCCAGTAAAGCGATTTCTATGCCGCCACCTTGGCCACGTAAATTTAAGCTATTTGCCCCACCAGGGTAAGCTGGTGCGCCTGGGATGTTGCCTAAAGGCTGGCGAATTTTATTAATAATCTCTTGTTGGCTAAAGTTACGTTCATCCCAATGCTTTAATGGCACAGTAATAAACACAATATTGGGATCCCATTGCCCAACCACAGTGTAAATAGACTCAATTTCACCACTTTCAACGAAAGGCAGTAAGGTATCTTCCATTTTAATGGCTTGTCTATCCATAAAATTTAAGCCTACGCCATCAGGTCCGCGGGCAAATATTCTAATTTTACCGCGGTCTTCAGTAGGGAGCAGTTCGTTATCTAAACTCATATACAAATCACCCGAACCGCCTGCAACTAATAAACAAACAATAAAGGTAACCCACGCATGATCCAGTACTTTATGAATTGTTTTGGTATAAATATTGGCAAGCACGTTACCAAATTTCGCAAAGGGGTGAAAACCACCTTGTTTGAGTTTTAATTTTGAGGTGAGCGCCGGCACTAACGATAACGCAACAAAGCTAGATATAATTACCGCACCAGCTAGTACGCCACCAAACTCCCTAAATAAACGCCCTGCTGTAGAGGGTAAAAATGCGATGGGTACAAACACAGCCGCTAATACTGCAGTGGTGGCAATAACGGCAAAAAATACTTCACGGGTACCAACAACCGCTGCGGCACGCCTTCCAAGTCCTAACCCTCGCTGGCGTTGAATATTTTCACTCACTACAATTGCATCATCAACAATTAATCCTGTCGCTAATACCAGTGCTAATAAGGTTAAAATATTAATTGAAAACCCAAGTGCCCATATCAGAGCTAATGAACCTATAAGCGCAACAGGAATGGCAAATGCTGGGACTAATGTTGCACGCCATGAACCAATAAACACCCATAAGGTGATGATCACTAGCAGTACCGTCAGTACCAATGAGTTAATCACTTCATCTACTGAGCTTCTAATAAACTGCGCGTCATCTGATGTTAGCGTAAACTCCATCTCAGGAAAGCGCTCACGCATTCCCTCTATAAGGTTGAGTACTTCATCAGAAATTTCGATAGTGTTGGACTGTGCTTGGCGAATAATTTCCATACCAATAACAGGTTTACCATTAAGTCTTACCATAGAGCGCGGATCGGCAGGACCAAAGTACACGGCAGCAATATCGCTAATACGAGTATCGCCCTGAATTATAATGTCGCCCACCTGTGCGGGGGTAACAGACGTTGCATCAGCGCGCACTATTATTTGCTGATCGTTTGATTTTAAACTCCCTGCAGGCACATCAAAGGGGGCTTGCTTAAGTACATCGGCAACATCTGGAATCGTTAAGTTAAAACTGCTGAGCTTTAATGGATCAATGCGAACCCTGAGCACACGTTCTCTATCGCCGTTTAATCGTACGTCGGCAACACCAGGAATAGTTAAAAACTGCGGCGCTAAGTCAACATCAACCCGCTCTGTTAATGCCTCTAACGATAAGCTTTCACTTGATACTGTTAATGAAACCACCGCTTCAGCGTCGTTATCAGCCTTAATAATAGAAACGCGCTCTACCTCTTCAGGGAGCTCTCTTTGCACTCGAGCAACTGACTCACGCGTTTCATTCGCGGCGTCGTCAAGATTAACACCCGGTCTAAATTCAACCACAATACGTGAATTACCTTCTTCACTTTGCGCACGAATCGATTTAACACCGCTCACACGGGCCACGGCACCTTCAAGTTTACTGGTAACTTCGGTATCAACGGTTTCAGGTGAACCACCAGGGAACGAGGCTGATACGGTAATACGGGGTCTGTCTACATCTGGAAGCTCTCGAACTTCTACGCCTGCTATGGCGGCAATTCCGGCAATAATAATCAGTAAATTCAGTACCACAATAAGCACTGGGCGGCGAATAGCCATTGATGGCAAGTCTTTCATCATAGGTTGCTGTTTCATGGCTACTCCTGAGTATTAGCGATTGGCGCTGAGAAGCTTAGCTCTTGGTTAGCTCGTAAGCGCTGTACGCCCTCTACCACTAAGTTATCTTGTTCTTTTAAAGCCCCCGAAACTAATAAACGACCTGCAAGGCGCTGTTCAATTTTAACATCAATTCGAGTGGCTTTTTTATCAACACTTGTCCATACGTAAGGGCCTGTTGCTCCCCACAGTAATGCCGCCTCAGGTACAGCAGCAAAACGTTGCCCTTCTACTTCAATATGAACACGAAAACTCATGCCGGGTAAGAACTTTTGCTGCGGGTTTTCAAGCTGCGCTTTTACACGTAAGGTGCGGGTTTGTGGATCTATTCGTGAATCTAGATAAGCAATTTTTGCGTTTACAGCATTTTGTGACTGCCAAGGGAATACTTTTACATTGCCTTTATTGCGCAGCATATAAACGGCCGATTCTGGGGCGTTAAAATTTATATATAAAGCACGCGTATCATCAATACTTGCAATCGCCGTTTGGGGAGTAATTCTGTCACCCACTTCAACGTCGGTAAGTCCCATAGTGCCGTTAAAAGGCGCACGAACTTGGCGGTCTTCAAATTCTGTTTCTGCTTGGGTAAGGGTCACTTTTGCTAATTCAACAACTGTTTTTGCATCATCCACATCACTTTGTGGCACAGCCCCTTTTGCTTGGCTTTGCTTTAAACGTGCGAGGGTTCTTTGGGTGTCAGCAAGTTTTATTTTTGCCTCTTCAAGTGCCGCTTTTTGTCTGCGTGAATCAAGTTCAAGTAACACATCACCGGCCTTTACGCTATCACCCGGTTTAAAATGCACCGCCGTTACTTTATCGCCCACAGCCGGATATAAAATAACCGAATGAATTGCTTCGGCGTTACCGACAGCCTGAACTTGCTCTTTAGCACGTTCCATCGCTACCTGCTCTACCACGACATTGGCACTCTTTACAGATAAACTTAACGACATTAAAGAAAAAAATACGCTGGTAAAAAGAATTCGCGATTTCAAAGGATCACCCTAATTAATTATTATTTGCATTATGTTACGCAGTTTAACAGCTCTATGATCAATAAATAGCTAAGTACGACAAATTAGCAAAACAATAAGCTGAAATTAAGCATGCCAGCCACTCTACATATTTTTACAGCAGCATACAAAATCCACACATATTTAAATTACATTTATGACTATGATTTAGCACATCAATATTTTTAATAAAGGCAACATTTATGAAAAAGGGTTTAATTATGGTGATCTTGCTATCAGGCTGTGCATCACCAGGGATTGATCGGACAGATCAAAATCAAGTTGTTAAACGTTATTATGCGTCTGTTGAATCAATACAAAAAGTAACACTCTCCTCAGAAGTGGGAACTGGAATAGCTGCTGGTGCGGGGTTTGGCTTTGTAGATAGCTTAGATGGCAACAAAGAAGAAATGATTGGCGGCGCGATTGTTGGTGGACTAGTCGGTGGATTATTTACTGCTTTATTTGAAGGGGGCAATACCGCGTATCAGTATAATTTATATGCTGCTGATGAAGGTGAATTTACCGTTATTCAAAAGAAAAAGCTCGATAAAAACACAAAATGTGTGCTCGTCAATGCTGCCAATAAGGTCACGCTCTCTACTACAGATACAAGCAATTGTGAAAAGAGTTTAAAATAAAAAACCTCAGTTAAAACTGAGGTTTTTTTTAATAACGTACAAACTAAATGTACCGCTTATTTATTTCGCTGTGCGTTTTTTTGCGCTTTTTTAGCTTCTTTACGTTGTTGTAAAACAGCTTGTGCTTCGTTACCAATGTGGCCTTCACCGCGCGCTTGAGCAAGCTCTATTTGCTTTTGGCGCTCTGCAAAGCGAGCGCGTTGTTCATCGGTTACATTGTCAATACAGTGGTGACACGACACCCCTTCCATATATTCTGGCTTTTGCTTTTCTTCTTCTGTGATAGGCATGCGACATGCGTGACACTGATCGTATGAGCCTTTTTGTAAGTCATGATTCACCGCTACACGGTTATCAAATACAAAACACTCGCCTTCCCACATGGTTTCTTCTTTTGGCACTTCTTCTAGGTATTTTAATATGCCGCCTTCAAGGTGGTATACCTCATCAAAACCTTGCTCTTTCATATAGGCTGTTGATTTTTCACAGCGAATACCACCAGTACAAAACATGGCTACTTTTTTATGTTTTGATGGGTCTAAGTTTTCTTTGGCCCACTGAGGAAATTCACGGAACGTTTTAGTGTTTGGATCTACTGCGTTTTGAAACGTACCAATTTCAATTTCGTAATCATTACGGGTATCAACAAGGATCACCTCAGGATCAGAAATAAGGGCATTCCATTCATTTGGCTTAACATAACTGCCCACTACTTTTAATGGGTCTACGCCTTCAACACCCATAGTCACAATTTCTTTTTTCAGCTTAACTTTTGTGCGGTAAAACGGGCATTCGTCATCAAATGATTCTTTGGTAACAATGTTGTCTAAATTTGGTTGGGTGTCTAACCACGCAAGTAAATTATCTATGCCTTCACGTTTTGCAGAGACAGTACCGTTAATCCCCTCTGCGGCAATTAATAAAGTGCCTCGTACTTCGTTTTGCTCCATTACATTAAGTAAAGGTTGGCGAAGTGCTTCAAAATCAGGTAAAGAAACAAATTTATACAGAGCGCATACAACAAAGTGTTCGCTGGTTACATTATCTTTATGGACAGCAGTCATGGTATTCCTATTTTGCTTTTAAAACCCACAAGGGGCGTTTACCGAATCGTAAATCCGGCGCATATGGGGCGCGTATTTTACGCTTTTTTTATTTAAATGCAAAAAAATGAATGATAATGCGCTTTTTACTGTTAGCGCAGTAGCTCAGTGGGCTATAATGCGCGGATAAATTTATACAGACTTGCTCATATTGGAGAAACATACATTGCACTTTACTGATCTTGGGATTGATACTCGCCTAGAAACACAATTAGCGCACCAAGGGATCACCCAGCCTACCGATATTCAAGCTCATGCTGTGCCAACGGCACTGGCTGGACATGACATTTTCGCTCAGTCAAAAACTGGGTCAGGCAAAACTTTAGCGTTTTTATTACCGGCTGTGCAGCGTGTAATGAAACAAAAAGCACTCAGTAAACGTGATCCTCGTGTACTTATTGTTGCTCCAACTCGTGAGCTTGCGACCCAAGTTTTTACCCAACTTCGATTACTTATTGCCGGTACTAACATAAAGGCCGTTAAAATCCTCGGTGGCGAAAATTTTAACGACCAAATTAAAGCACTGCGTAACGACCCTCATTTTGTGGTCGCCACACCTGGGCGTTTAGCCGATCATTTAAAGCAACGTTCATTACAATTAAGTGGCCTAGAATTGCTTATATTCGATGAAGCTGATCGTATTTTAGATTTAGGTTTTACCGAACAACTTAAATTAATTAATGAACTAGCCGATCATCGTCTTCGTCAAACTTTATTGTTTTCGGCGACATTAGATCATGCTCAAGTTGATGCGTTATCGCGTAATTTATTAAAAAAACCAAAACAAATTATGCTCAGTGCAGCCAATGAGCAACACAGTGATATTAAACAAACACTGTATTTAGCTGACCACCTTGATCATAAAGAAGCACTGCTTGAGCACTTTTTAAACCAAGATAACGTCGGCCAGTGCATTATATTTACTGCCACACGAGCTGATACCAGCCGTTTAAGTGAGGCATTAAATAGTAAAGGCTTTAAATCTGTCGCATTAGCTGGGGATTTAACTCAAAGCAAGCGCCTTGATATTATGGATGCGTTTAGCCGTGAAAACTTTAAAATATTAATTACCACAGATGTTGCTTCGCGCGGTTTAGATTTACTCAGTGTCACCCATGTTATTAACTTTGATTTACCAAAACACGCAGAAGAATATGTTCATCGTATTGGTCGTACTGGTCGTGCTGGTTTTAAAGGTAACGCATTATCACTTGTGGGCCCTAAAGATTGGGCAAGTTACTTGGCAATAAAATCATTTTTAAATGATGAATTATCGTTTGCTGCTGTCGAAGGTTTAAAAGCGAAATTTAAAGGTATTAAAGAGAAAAAAGTAGCGCCAATTAAACCGACTAAAAAAGCAGTGACTACTAATAAGCCACAGCCAAAACGAAAAGCAAAACCGAAAAAGCCAGCGGCCCCAATTAAAGCACCTCTTAATATTGATGGTGATACCCCGATGCGTCGTAAAAAAAAGCCTGAGCAGGAATAATTATGAGTTACCTAGGAACCACCCAAACCCTTTTTGTTAAAGAAGTCAGCAACGAAGGTGCCTATTTAGATGGGCATGACTTAGGTGAAGTTTTTTTACCTAAACATGAAATAAAACATGAGCTTGAAGCCGGCGATAGCATCAGTGTATTCACATTTTTAGATAATGCAAACCTGCCAACAGCCACAACTAAAAAGCCGCATGCTCAAGTGGGTGAATATGCCCTACTGCGTGTAAAAGAAATAAACAGCATAGGCGCGTTTTTAGATTGGGGCTTAGAAAAAGACGTACTCGCACCGTTTAATGAACAAAAACCACGTATGCAAGAAGGCTACTCATATTTAGTGCGTTTATATCTTGATAACGCCAGTCAGCGTATTTGTGCCTCAACTAACTTTAACCGTTTTTTATCAAAAGATGAGCCTCAGTATAGTCACTTACAAGAAGTTGACTTAATTGTTGCAGGCAAAACTGATATTGGTTACAAGGTGCTTATTGAAGAATCCCATTTTGGCGTCGTGTTTTACAACATGGTGTTTAAAAACCTGTTTGTTGGTCAAAAGCTAAAAGGATTTATTCAAAAAGTACGTGAAGACGGAAAAATTGACGTCATACTTGAAAAACCAGGCATGGGTAAAGTAAGCGAGCTTGGTGAAAAAATAATGGAAAAACTAAAGGATGAGGGTGGCATATTAGCCATAGGCGATAAGTCTGATCCTGAATTAATTAAAAAAGTGTTTTCGACCAGCAAAGCAAATTACAAAAAAGCCATTGGCGGTTTATTTAAACAAGGCTTAATTGATATTGAAGCTAAGTCTATTCGTTTAAAATAATTAAATAAAAAGCCACTTAAGTTTTAAACCTAAGTGGCTTTTTAGTATCTGAAATTTATAACCTAATATTTTTATAAGGTAAGGTACAGCGAGAATATTCATTTGAGTATTCAATTAATTCTTTTTTAGAATCTAGATTTAACGGCGCTAGCCTAAAAACTTTTTCTGTACACTCATTTTGCATTTCATCATGTGTCGCAACACAGTCTCTGCTGCTAACATCTATTCCTGCTAACACACCTTCATTGGTGTAACACAGATGCTGGGCATAATTTTGAGCAATTTTTTTAAACTTGAATAAATCAACGGGGTAACCAGATACCAAGTCAGTAACGTTTGAAACATCATCATACATTTTAGTTGAAAAAACATATTTATTTACAGCAAAGCCACTAATCATAATTACAACTAAAAATATTATTATACGCAAAGCAGATCCCTCACTGCACACCCATAATTTAAATGTAGCACAAAGAAAAGCAGTTGTAAGGAACTGCTCTCAATTATGCTAATTTTTAATTTAAGCTATTGATTCATTTACATCATTTAGTACTTTTACAGGGTTTTGTGCCTGAGTGATCGGACGCCCAATCACTAAATAGTCACTACCCGCTTCAATCGCTTCTTTAGGTGTCATAATACGTTTTTGATCGCCTGCATCACTGCCCACTGGGCGAATACCTGGCGTAACTAATTTAAACTCTTTCCCTAAAGCAGCCTTTAAACTTTGCGCTTCTTGCGCGGAACAAACAACACCGTCTAGTCCTGCTTGCTTTGTTAATTTAGCTAAATGCATAACTTGCTCTTGGGGTGATTTAGTTATATCTAAACGCTCAAGTTCAGCTTCGTCCATGCTGGTTAATACAGTTACCGCAATAAGTAATGGCGCTTTGTCGCCAAACTGCTCGAGTGCTTGTTTAGCTTTATGCATCATTTCATAACCGCCCGATGCATGTACATTGACCATCCATACACCCATTTTAGCCGCAGCAGTCACCGCTTTAGCAACGGTGTTTGGAATATCGTGAAACTTTAAATCTAAAAATACATCAAAACCTAAATCGACCAATTCTTTAACAAATGCAGGACCAAAATAAGTAAACATTTCTTTGCCCACTTTTAATCGACAGGTATCTGGTGATAACTGTTTTACAAATGCTAAAGCAGTTTGCTGATCATCATAATCAAGCGCGATAAGAATTTTTTTTGATTTTTCGAAAGACATAACTATCCTACTAGTGAGCGAAAAGTATAAAGATTAAAATCCGTCTAAGCCTCTGCTAGGCACAATGGTTTCCCAGTGTTTACATGAAGGGCAATTCCAATAAATGGTGTAGCTAGTAAAGCCACAATGCTGACATTGAAAGTCAGGTTTAGTGGCAATGTAAGAAGTAACAAGTTTATCGATTTGATTAAGCACATCTTTTGTATTTTTATTTTCTGTACTCATTAACTGTAATAAAAAACTAAAGCCACGAATAGTGGGTTGACGTTTTAAATTATCAGTCAAAAATTCAAAGGCTTGTTCAGTGTGTCCTTGCTCAAGCAAGGCTTGGCAATGCTGTATTTTTATCATCACCCCACCCTTTTCTAGTAACTCAGTAATGAGTTCATGAAATTGGTGAGTTAATTTTAATTGCTTATAGCTGTGAGCTAACTTTTCAATAAACAATGGCGCAAAAAAAGTAAATTGGCAGATTAATTCTCGCCAATAGTAAATTGCTTTTACGTAATCTTCTTTGGTGTAAGCTGACAGTCCAAGCTCATATAAAGGCCTAATTGTTTTAAAGTTTAAGCTAATGGCTTTACGCATAAGTTGTGGGTTATTACTGGCAATGGCATGCTCACAGTAAAAATTAGCGATGGCTTTAAAGTGTTGTTCTTTTGAAAAAAGCTCAGTATGCGCTTCAAACATATTAATGCCTTTTTGCCATTCACGGGTTTGTGAATATAAAGAAATTATCGGTTCGAGTGCATCTGCATGGCTATTTTTTACCAGCCATATTAAATGTTCTTCTGCGCTGTCTAATAAGCCAGCCATAATATAATCTTCGGCTAGTTCTAAACGGCTATTAGCGGCTTGTTTTTCGTTAAGACTTGGGTGTTTTAGCAGCAGTTCGTGAATTTTTATTGCGCGGTCAAGCTCACCACGACGGCGAAACATGGTGGCTAAAGTAGAATAATGTTCAACAGAGTCAGCAGCTACTTCGAGCAAATTAATTAAATGCTCAAGCCCCTGATCTTCTTCTCTGTCCAGTAAAAACTTTAAGCCTTTACTGTATTCAGAAGTAATTTGACGATTAAACTGATGAGCCTGATTTTTTGCACTGTTTTTCCCCATGATCCAACCATAACCGGCAGCAACGGGAAGCAGTAAAAACAACAGCTCAATCATAATTAGGTGTCTTTGTTGGCAATACGCTTTTTATTATCTTTTTCAGGCGTTAATTGCTTTTTTAAACGGTAATTTTGCCACTTTAATTGCGTGAACAATTTAAAACTCACAAAACAACCCACTACAACACCTAGCAAAAAGCAGATACTTATTATAACGGCTAAAGGTAATGTATTACTGGCTATTATGTAGTTAATTTGTGTTAATTGTGGGTTTTGAGAACCCAATACAAATGCACCAATTAAAAAAAGTGCCGCCAGAATAATTTTTAATACCTTGAACAAGTAACTACTCCAATAAGTTTACTAAGCAATGCTCTCGTTTACACGGTCACGTAGTTCTTTGCCTGGTTTAAAATGAGGTACATGCTTACCATCTAACTCTACAGTTTCACCTGTTTTAGGGTTACGGCCTGTACGAGGCGCACGGTAATGCAAAGAGAAACTTCCAAAACCTCGGATCTCAATACGATCTGAAGAAGATAATGAGCCGGCCATTTGTTCAAGAATTTCTTTAACAGCGTTCTCAACATCTTTCACAGGAATATGTGAATGTTGTTCAGCAAGTGTTTCTATCAGTTCTGACTTAGTCATAGCGTTTCCTTAAAAAGAAATAGTGGAAGGGCATAAACTGCCCTTCCAATTAAAAGACTATAATTAATTAGTCTTTTTGTGCATTTGCGAAAGCAGCTGCCATTGCGTTTTCAAACACTGGCTCTTCTTTCTTAAGCTTCTCTAGTACTTCTTTCTCTTCTGCTTCGAAAAGAGCTTTAACAGATAAGCTTAAAGTGCGGTTCTTACGATCAACACCAACGTATTTAACTTCAATCTCGTCGCCTACAGAAACAACAGTAGTTGCATCTTCAACGCGCTCTTGAGCGATATCAGCTACACGGATGTAACCTTCAACGCCTTCGATAAGTTCAACAGTTGCGCCTTTCGCATCAACTTCAGTCACTTTACCTTTAACAATAGCACCTTTTTTGTTTGCATCAAGGTAGTTATTGAATGGGTCAGCTTCGATTTGCTTAACACCTAGAGAGATACGTTCACGCTCTGGGTCAACTTGCAATACGATAGCAGTGATTTCGTCGCCTTTCTTGAACTCACGTACAGCTTCTTCGCCAGGTGTATTCCAAGAAATGTCTGAAAGGTGTACAAGACCATCAATACCACCGTCAAGACCGATAAAGATACCGAAGTCAGTGATTGATTTGATCTTACCAGTAACTTGGTCGCCTTTGTTTTGTAGACGAGCAAATTCCTGCCAAGGATTAGCAATACATTGCTTAAGACCAAGAGAAATACGACGACGTTCTTCGTCGATTTCAAGAACCATAACTTCAACAGTGTCGCCTAAGCTAACAACTTTAGAAGGGTGGATATTCTTGTTAGTCCAATCCATTTCAGAAACGTGTACTAGACCTTCAACGCCTTCTTCGATTTCTACGAAGCAACCGTAATCAGTAAGGTTAGTTACACGGCCAGAAAGTTTAGAACCTTCTGGGTAACGACCAGCGATAGCTGCCCATGGATCTTCGCCAAGCTGTTTAAGGCCTAGAGATACACGAGTTTTATCTTTGTCGAATTTAAGAACTTTAACTGCGATTTCGTCGCCAACATTAACGATTTCTGAAGGGTGCTTAACACGCTTCCACGCCATATCAGTAATGTGTAGTAGACCATCAACACCACCAAGGTCAACGAATGCACCGTAGTCAGTAAGGTTCTTAACGATACCTTTAACTTCTTGACCTTCAACAAGGTTAGCAAGAAGCTCTTCACGTTCTTGTGAGTTTTCTGATTCGATAACTGCACGACGTGAAACAACAACGTTGTTACGTTTTTGATCAAGCTTGATCACTTTAAATTCAAGCTCTTTGCCTTCAAGGTGAGTTGTGTCACGTACTGGACGAACATCAACAAGTGAACCAGGTAGGAAAGCACGGATTGAATCAACTTCAACTGTGAAACCGCCTTTAACTTTACCGTTGATAACACCAGTAACAGTCTCTTGCTCTTCACATGCTTTCTCAAGACGGATCCACGCTTCGTGACGCTTCGCTTTCTCACGAGAAAGGATAGTTTCACCGAAACCGTCTTCGATTGCATCTAGTGCAACATCTACTTCGTCGCCAACAGCAACTTCTAGTTCACCAGCAGCATTTTTGAACTGCTCTGCAGGGATAGCACTTTCTGATTTAAGACCAGCATCTACAAGTACAATGTTGTTCTCGATTGAGATTACTGTACCTTTAACGATAGAGCCTTGCTCTGCTTCAAAACCCTTTAAGCTTTCTTCAAATAACTGCGCAAAATTTTCTGACATACGAATATACGTCTCATATATTAATACCAATAAGCAACCATGCTGCATGGGGTTGTTAAAATAGCACTGGCATCCTGCTGGTGCATAAAATGTATTTAGCTTCGTTTAGGAAGCTTACCTTCTGAGATGCTCGCATCTAATAAAGTTATAACTTTATCAAAGACTTGCTGCGCGTTGAGTTCGCTAGTATCAAGCTCAATCGCATCCTCTGCAGGTACAAGCGGCGCAACGGCACGATTCATATCGCGATCGTCACGTGCTTGAATGTCCTGTAATAGACCACTTAGTGTAACATTAAGCCCGCGCTCATTCAACTCAACAAAACGTCTGCGAGCACGTTCTTCTGCACTTGCGGTTAGAAATATCTTTAATGGCGCATCTGGAAATACCACAGTGCCCATATCGCGGCCATCGGCAATTAAACCGTTTTCTGTTCTAAACGCACGCTGGCGGCGAAGCAACGCTTCTCGAACACGCGGTAATGCGGCCACTTTAGACGCTGCAGCACCCACTTCTTCATTTCGAATAGTGATTGTGACATCTTCGCCTTCTAAAATAATCTTTCCTGCATTAGTGTCACTGTCTATCAAAAACTGCACATCAAGATTTGCAGCTAATGGGACGAGTGCTTCTTCGTTATCTAACGCAATTTGGTGATGAAGTGCTGCAAGTGATAGTACGCGATAAATTGCTCCGCTATCTAACACATCCCAGCCTAATTTTTCAGCCAATAGGCGACAAACAGTTCCTTTACCAGAACCACTTGGGCCATCTACGGTGATTACGGGCATTAATAACGCCGGCATTTAAAACCTCCTTCAATGCACACCAAAATAAACCGCCACATTATACGCCAATTAATAAAGATTATCCGCTTTTAGTATGTAACTTTTTATAAATACTTATAAATAGCCTATTTACTGACAGATGCTAACACTTTGAAAAATGTTGGGAATGTCTTATAAGTACAGGCCGGATCGTTAATCGTTATAGGCTTACCCCCTACTGCCACCATTGCAAAGCACATGGCAATACGGTGATCGTCGTAGGTATCTATCGCCACATTATTAAATTGCTTTGGCGGTGTGATCTCAATAAAGTCGTGCCCTTCAACCACGTCAGCCCCTACTTTTTTAAGCTCGGTGGCCATTGCATGTAAACGGTCAGTTTCTTTTACCCGCCAGTTATAAATATTACGAATAGCGGTTGGCCCTTTAGCAAACAAGGCAACAGTCGCCAAGGTCATTGCAGCATCAGGTATCGCATTAGCATCTATATCGATACCGTTAAGCTCGCCTTTACGAACAACTAAACGCTCGTCATACCAATCAATTTTAGCACCAACCTGCTCCATCACTTTAGCAAAGCCAATATCACCTTGAACTGATTTAGCGCCAACGCCTTTAATTTCTATTTCGCCACCGGCAATTGCTGCAGCAGCAATAAAATAAGAAGCCGATGAAGCATCACCTTCAACCATTATGCGCTCAACCGCTTGGTATTGCTGAGCACCTTTAACGAAGAACGTGGTGTAATTATCATGCTCAACAGTTACACCAAAGCGCGCCATCACATCCAGCGTAATATCAATATAAGGCTTAGAGACTAAGGTGCCTTTAATTTTAATGTGTGTATCGCCTTTAAATAACGGCGCAGCCATGAGCAGCGCCGTTAAAAATTGACTTGAAATCCTGCCGTCAATTTCGACTTCACCGCCGGCTATTTGCCCACCGATAATTTTAAGTGGCGGGTAATCTTTATTTTTTAAATAACTAACATCACCCCCGAGCGCTTGTAAGGCATCAACTAAATGCCCTATAGGGCGCTCTTCCATGCGCGGCTCACCAATTAACTCATACTCACCAGCAATCGCACTCAGTACTGCCGTTAATGGCCGATACGCTGTACCTGCATTACCTAAAAACAACGGCTCAGTTGGCGTATTAAATACGCCACTCACGCCCTCTACGGTCGCTACGGTGCGCTCAGTATTAAGCGTTACATTAACGCCTAAGTGCTTTAACGCACCCAACATATGGCGAATATCGTCGCTATCGAGTAAGTTTTCAACAACCGTGGTGCCGTTAGATAATGCTGCTAATAATAAAATTCGGTTTGATAAACTCTTTGAGCCCGGTAATGTCACACTGCCATTCACTTGTGAAATAGGGGCTAAGAAAAGTTGCTCCATTAACTATTCTCCTTGGCGAAGTTAGCCATAAAGTCAACTAGGGCTTGTACGCCTTCCAATGGCATCGCGTTATAAATACTGGCGCGCATCCCGCCAACAATACGATGACCTTCAAGCGCTAACAAGCCCGCTTCTTTTGACTCTTTAACAAACTTATCATTTAAGCTTTCATCAACCAGCCAAAAAGGCACATTCATACGTGAACGGCAATGCTTCGCTACTTTATTGGTATAAAAATCTGAACCATCAATAAAATCATAAAGCAGCTGCGCTTTGGCAATATTATGAGCTTCCATGGCTTTTACACCCCCGGTTTGCTCAAGCCATGCAAATACTTCAGCCGCTAAATACCAAGCAAAAGTCGGTGGGGTGTTAAACATGCTGCCTTGTTTTGCTTCAAGGGCGTAATCTAAAATACCCGGCTTGGCGAGCCCTTCACGCTCAAGTAGCGTTTTGCGAACAATCACAATAGCAATGCCCGACGGACCGATATTTTTTTGTGCACCCGCGTAGATTAAATCAAATTTATTAACGTCAATTTCGCGCGATAAAATAGTCGACGACATATCGGCCACAATCGGCGCCGTTGGATGACTGGGTACATCAAATATTTCAAGGCCGTCTACGGTTTCATTCGGGCAATAGTGAATGTAAGCCGCATCAGCAGGTAAAACCCAATCGGCTACCTGCTTAATAGAAAACAGGCCGTTATCATCATTGCGCACATCAACAGCGTGTGTATTTGTAAACTTATCGGCTTCGCTGGTTGCACTTTTTGACCAAACGCCATTTTCACAATAAACTGCTTTTTTACCGTTAACATGAAGGTTTAAAGGTACGGCACTGAATTGACCTCGACCACCACCGTGCATAAATAGCACTTCAAACTCGTCACTTATATTCATTAAACGACGCAGGCTGGCTTCACATTTAGCGGTTAATGCTAAAAATTCATGACTACGATGACTTACTTCCATCACCGATACACCAAGACCTTGCCAGTTTAAAAACTCTTTTTGTGCCTTTTGCATAACAGCCGGTGGTAACATTGCAGGGCCTGCACAAAAATTATATATACTCATTACCTTTTCCTCATTCCAGTAATTTAACTTGAATTAAACTAATTTAATTTTTTTCAACCACATAAAAAAAGCGGCCAAGGCCGCTTTTTTCAATCTCAATTATTCTGAAGGAGGATTGTCATCCGCCACTTCATCAATAACTGTATCTACTGTTTCAACGTCTTCGATGTCAATCAAGTCACTTTCAGTCACTTCAATCTCTTCTATACGTTGTAAACCAACTACTTGCTCTTCGTCAATAGTTCTGATCAAAATAACACCTTGGGTGTTACGTCCAACCGTAGAAACTTCATTAACGCGAGTACGTACTAAGGTACCACGATTCGAAATAATCATTATCTCGTCGTTGTCATCAACTTGTACAGCACCAACAACGGCACCATTACGCTCACTCACCTTAATTGATACAACACCTTGTGTTGCACGACTCTTAGATGGGTAGTCTTCAAGTTGCGTACGCTTACCGTAACCATTTTCTGTCACTGTTAATATTGCACCGTCATTCTTTGGTACAATCAGTGATACAACACGTTGATCGTCTGGCATCTTAATACCACGAACACCCGTTGCAGTACGACCCATAGGGCGTACACCTTTGAAGCGAATCTCAGGCTTACCTTCTTCATCAAGAACAGGGTTGCCATTTTCATCAACTACCGTGGTTTCTTCAGCTTCTTTAAAGCGTACAACTTTACCCGCATCAGTGAACAACATAATTTCGTTGCTACCATCGGTAATATCAACACCAATTAAGCTATCACCTTCGTTTAAGTTAACGGCAATAATACCGCTAGCACGTTGACGGCTGTAGGCAGTCAATGGTGTTTTCTTAACCGTACCAAATGCTGTCGCCATAAAGATGTATTTATCATCTTCATAATCACGCACAGGCAAAATAGCAGTAATACGTTCATCTGCTTCAAGCGGTAATAAGTTAACAATTGGCTTACCGCGCGCTGCGCGACTTGCAAGTGGTAACTGATACACTTTAAGCCAATATAAACGACCCGCAGTAGAGAAACATAAAATAGTATCGTGGGTATTGGCAACAAGTAGACGTTCAATGAAATCTTCATCTTTCATCTTAGTTGCTGACTTGCCTTTACCACCACGACGCTGCGCTTCGTAATCACTTAACGCTTGATACTTAACGTATCCTTCGTGTGACAAGGTCACAACCACGTTCTCTTCGTTAATTAAATCTTCAAGGCTAATATCGTGTGCAGCGGCATTAATTTCAGTGCGGCGCTCATCACCATATTGCTCTTTAATTTCAACTAACTCATCACGAATAACTTCCATTAAACGTTCCGGACTTGCCAAAATGAATAATAGTTCAGCAATTAGGTCTAGTAACGATTGGTATTCAGTAAGAATTTTTTCGTGTTCAAGACCCGTTAGTTTGTGTAAACGTAGGTCTAAAATTGCTTGAGCTTGTTGCTCAGAAATATAGTACTGACCATCACGAATACCCAGCTCGCTTGCTAGCCAATCTGGGCGTGCAACATTGTCTTCACCCGCTTTATCAAGCATGGCTTTAACATTACCTAATTCCCAAGGACGCGCTGTTAGTGCAACTTTTGCTTCAGCAGGTGTTGGTGACTTACGAATAAGTTCGATAATTGGGTCAATGTTTGCCAGTGCAATCGCTAAACCTTCTAGCGTATGCGCACGATCGCGAGCTTTGCGTAAATCAAACACCGTACGACGGGTAACAACTTCACGGCGGTGAATAATAAACTCTTCAAGCATTTCTTTTAAGTTGAAACACTTAGGTTGGTTATTAATTAACGCAACCATATTCATACCAAACACAGTTTGTAACTGAGTTTGTGAATAAAGGTTGTTCAAAATAACTTCACCTACGTCACCACGTTTGATCTCGATAACGATACGCATACCGTCTTTATCTGATTCATCACGTAATGCGCTGATCCCTTCAATTTTTTTATCTTTAACTAGCTCGGCGATTTTTTCAATCAAACGGGCTTTGTTAACTTGGTAAGGGATTTCATGAACAATAATGGTTTCACGGCCAGTTTTCTCATCGGTTTCGATGTCAGCACGCGCACGCATGTACACTTTACCACGACCGGTTTGATAAGCTTGTTCAATGCCTTTTTTACCGTTAATAATCGCCGCAGTTGGGAAATCAGGCCCAGGAATGTAATCCATTAATTCAGTAATGGTCAATTCAGGGTTTTGAATAAGCGCTAAACAGCCATTCACGACTTCTGTTAAGTTATGTGGCGGAATATTTGTTGCCATACCAACCGCAATACCCGATGAACCATTAACTAACAGGTTAGGTATTTTAGTGGGTAACACATCAGGAATTTGCTCTGTGCCATCGTAGTTAGGCACAAAATCAACCGTTTCTTTTTCAAGATCGGCTAATAATTCGTGCGACATTTTTGCCATACGTACTTCTGTATAACGCATTGCCGCTGCTGAATCACCATCAACCGAACCAAAGTTACCCTGACCATCAACTAGCATATAACGTAGTGAGAATGGCTGAGCCATACGTACGATGGTGTCATAGACTGCACTGTCGCCGTGTGGGTGGTATTTACCGATTACATCACCGACCACACGGGCCGATTTTTTGTAAGGCTTGTTCCAGTCATTACTAAGCTCGTTCATTGCAAACAAAACGCGACGGTGAACAGGTTTTAAACCGTCACGTACGTCTGGTAATGCACGTCCTACAATTACACTCATGGCGTAATCTAAGTAGGAGTTTTTTAACTCGTCTTCAATATTGACTGGCAGAATTTCATTGGCGAGATCAGTCATTTGATATCACATTCCTTCAGTATCAGCTCTTAACAACCCAGTATTAGGTATTAAGAGTGTTTGTTATTATTTCTAAGTAACCATGCTATCACAATTAATTTTAATTTACAGGCGCAAAACTTTGCGATTTATCAATTTAGGCCTATATAATGGCCTCAGATTGACGAGGAAGTATTTTATGACCGAACATCAAAATGTAGATAACGCAGAAATAGCAAAGTTTGAAGCCATCGCAGAACGTTGGTGGGATTTAGAAGGCGAATTTAAGCCGCTTCACGAAATTAATCCATTACGATTAGATTTCATCGCAGACAAAACCAAAGGATTATTTGATAAAGAAACCCTCGATGTAGGATGTGGTGGTGGCATTTTAAGTCACAGCATGGCGCGAATGGGCGCTAAAGTAACTGGCATTGATATGGGCCAAGAGCCTTTAACTGTCGCCAAGTTACACAGCTTAGAAACAAGTGTCCCCGTTGAGTATATAAAAGTACCTGCGGAGCAGTTTGCAGATGAGCACCCTGAGCGCTTTGATGTGATCACTTGTATGGAAATGTTAGAGCACGTCCCCGACCCTGCTTCTATTATTCATGCGGTGGCTAAATTAGCAAAACCTGGGGCCGATGTTTTTTTCTCTACTCTTAATAAAACCCCAAAAGCTTACTTATACGCTATTGTCGGTGCAGAAAAACTATTAAAAATGGTCCCCGAAGGTACGCACGACCATAAAAAATTTATTAAACCTGCACAATTAATTGCATGGGCAGAGCAAGCTGGCTTAAAAGTACGTGCCAGTGCTGGTTTAAGTTACAACCCGCTTTCTAAGCAATACACAATGAATGATGATGTGAGCGTAAATTATTTGCTGCATTTTGAGAAGTTAGCGTAATGGCAAGCTCTCAAATCCCCATTGCCCCAATGGAATATCAAGCATTGCTGTTTGACTTAGATGGCACTTTACTCGATACCGCCGATGATTTAGGCGCCGCACTCAACACTGTGCTGCGTAATCATCAGCATCCTGAAGTGAGTCGTGATATATATCGACCCGCTGCTTCAAATGGTGCTGCCGCTTTATTGGCTGCTGGTTTTAAAGAAAGCTGGGCACAACAGCCGCAAGAGCAACTTTTACAAGAGCTAGTTACGCAATACGCTGCCAACATTGCCACCCATACCCAATGTTTTGTAGGAATAGAGCAATTACTAATCGCACTTGATAACAAAGCAATCCCTTGGGGAATTATGACCAATAAGCCCGGATTTTTAACTGATCCTTTAGTCAAGGCGATTCCTGCATTAAAAAATGCACGTATTGTGATAAGCGGTGATACCTTAGCTGAATCTAAGCCCTCACCCCTTCCTTTACTGTATTGCGCTGAGCAAATGAGTGTAGATCCTTCACGTTGCCTATATATAGGTGATGCGCAGCGAGATATACAAGCAGGTAAAGCAGCGAATATGCACACCGCTACCGCACTGTGGGGATATGTACCGAGTGTGGACGAGGCATTGGCTTGGAATGCAGATTTTAATTGGCATAGCCCTATAGATGCTTTCAACCACATATAGTGCCATACCAATTAATAAACACTACATATTGTGATTGTGTTAGTTTTTACGCAAAGCTTGATGATAAAAAAAGCAGACAAAATTTATTTTTAAAAAGCGTAAATTTAATCTTTCCTTAGTTGATTTTTACAAATTTCAACTTAACCGAATGATCAAAGGTTAATGCCTACTAACACAATTACGTTATCCCAACGTTATCCACAATCAGAGCGGTTTCTGTCCCTTGCAAAAGATCACAGACCACACTATCTTGTGATCTCTAATTTGAACAACACCAGATATTGTGGCTAAATGTTATTCAATTAAATTTACCTATGCGGTAGAAATAACAATAAAAGAATAGGCACTGGGCGTTTTGAGTGCACTCATTGGTCAAAAATATTTAATTCCCAAGGAATACAGGCAAAACTATGAACCAACAGTTATCTGTAAGCAAACGTGACGGCCGTAAAGAACCACTTGATCTAGACAAGATCCATCGCGTTATTGAATGGGCCGCCGAAGGTTTAAACAACGTTTCGGTTTCACAAGTTGAACTTAAATCACATATTCAATTTTATGACGGTATTCGTACTAAAGATATTCATGAGACGATTATCAAAGCCGCTGCGGATCAGATCTCAAAAGAATCACCTGATTATCAGTATCTTGCTGCTCGTTTAGCTGTATTCCATTTACGTAAAAAAGCGTATGGCCAATTTGAGCCACCGCGTCTTTTTGACCACGTTACTAACATGGTTGAACAAAAACGCTACGACGCCCATTTGCTTGTTGATTACACAGAGCAAGAACTTGATGAACTAGATACTTACTTAGATCATTCACGCGATCTTAACTTTAGCTACGCAGCAGTAAAGCAGCTTGAAGGTAAATACTTAGTACAAAACCGTGTAACCGGTGAAATTTACGAAAGCGCGCAGTTTTTATATATATTAGTAGCAGCAAGCTTATTCTCAGATTATCCACGTGAAACGCGTATTGATTACATCAAACGTTTTTACGATGCGGTTTCACTATTTAAAATTTCTTTACCTACGCCAATTATGTCGGGTGTACGTACGCCAACGCGTCAGTTTAGCTCGTGTGTACTGATTGAGTGTGGCGACAGCTTAGATTCAATTAATGCGACTTCATCAGCCATTGTTAAATACGTTTCTCAACGTGCTGGTATTGGTATAAATGCCGGACGTATTCGTGCATTAGGTAGCCCTATTCGTAACGGCGAAGCGTACCACACAGGCTGTATTCCGTTTTATAAGCACTTTCAAACAGCGGTTAAAAGCTGTTCGCAAGGCGGTGTACGTGGCGGTGCAGCTACTTTATTCTACCCGCTTTGGCACTTAGAAGTAGAAAATCTGCTGGTACTTAAAAATAACCGTGGTGTTGATGATAACCGCGTACGTCATCTAGATTATGGTGTGCAGTTTAATAAACTAATGTATTCGCGTTTAATTAAAGACGATTACATCACGTTATTCAGCCCATCTGATGTGCCTGGCCTTTACGATGCATTTTTTGAAGACCAAGACGAGTTTGACGCGCTATATGTAAAATATGAGCAAGACGAGTCAATTCGTAAAAAACGCATTAAAGCCATTGAACTGTTTTCTATGTTTGCTCAAGAACGTGCCAGCACCGGTCGTATTTACTTGCAGAACGTTGACCACTGTAATACACACAGTCCGTTTATCTCAAAAGTGGCGCCTATACGTCAATCTAACTTATGTTTAGAAATTGCGTTACCGACTAAGCCTCTTAGCAACGTGAATGACGAGGAAGGTGAAATTGCACTTTGTACATTGTCTGCGTTTAACTTAGGTGCTATTGAGTCTTTAGATGAACTAGAAGAGTTAGCAGAGCTTGCAGTACGTGCACTTGATAACCTACTTGATTTCCAAGACTACCCTGTACCTGCAGCTAAAAATGCCACTATGGGGCGTCGTACGCTAGGCATAGGTGTTATTAACTACGCTTATTACTTAGCTAAAAATGGTAAGCGTTATTCAGATGGCAGCGCAAATGCGCTCACGCACAGAACATTTGAAGCGATTCAGTACTACCTAATGAAAGCATCTAATGAGCTGGCAAAAGAACGTGGTGCGTGTCCTAAATTTAACGAAACAACGTACTCACAAGGTATTATGCCAACGGATACGTACAAGCGTGATTTAGATAAAATTTGTGATGAACCACTTCATCTTGATTGGGACGCGTTACGTGCCAGCATTAAAGAGCATGGTATGCGTAACTCAACACTGAGTGCATTAATGCCGTCAGAAACATCATCGCAAATATCTAATGCAACCAATGGCATTGAGCCACCGCGTGGCCATATTAGTGTTAAAGCAAGTAAAGACGGTATTTTAAAGCAAGTTGTACCTGAGTACGAACGCCTTAAAGATAGTTATGAGTTACTATGGGATATCCCATCTAACGATGGTTACTTACAATTAGTGGGCATAATGCAGAAATTTATCGACCAAACGATCTCAGCGAATACTAATTATGATCCAAATAAATACGAAGGCGGTAGAGTACCTATGAAAGTCTTATTAAAAGACTTACTTGGTGCCTACAAGCTAGGTGTTAAAACGCTGTACTACCATAATACCCGCGATGGCGCATCAGATGCTCAAGAAGACACTCCAGAAGTGGAAGATGATGATTGTGCAGGCGGCGCGTGTAAAATTTAATAGTTAAACTTAAAGCGGGCGCCTTGCCCGCTTTGTCCTGATAGTTTTAGTGATAGTTTTTTGAGTGATAAACATGTCTTATACTACTTTTAGCAGAAATCATAATAACCAAATGCAAGAGCCAATGTTTTTTGGTCAAACCGTTAACGTGTCACGTTACGATCAACAAAAATACCCTATTTTTGAAAAGCTGATTGAAAAACAATTGTCTTTCTTTTGGCGTCCTGAAGAAGTTGACGTAAGTAAAGACCGTTTAGACTTTCAAGCGCTTCCTGATCACGAAAAACATATCTTTTTAAGTAACTTAAAATACCAAACTTTACTTGATAGTGTTCAAGGCCGTTCGCCTAACGTTGCACTATTGCCAATTGTGTCAATTCCTGAGCTTGAAACATGGATTGAAACATGGGCGTTTAGTGAAACCATTCACAGTCGCTCATACACACATATTATTCGTAACGTAACCCAAGCGCCTGAACTCATCTTTGACGACATTGTTAGCAATGACAAAATTAGTGAACGTGCCGATGCCGTAACCACTTATTACGACGATTTAATTAACTCAGTGTCGCTTTACAACCTGTACGGTGAAGGCAAACATGATATTAATGGTGAAACCGTGGTGGTTAATTTATTTGAGCTGAAAAAGAAATTGTATCTGGCGATGATGTCAGTGAACATTCTTGAAGCTATTCGCTTTTATGTCAGCTTTGCGTGTTCATTTGCGTTTGCCGAGCGTGAGCTAATGGAAGGCAATGCTAAAATTATTAAGCTTATTGCCCGTGATGAAGCGCTTCACCTTTCAGGCACTCAGCATATTTTAAATATTATGCAAGATGGCAAAGACGACCCTGAAATGGCAATTGTTGCTGCACAGTGCCGTGAAGAAGCAATCAAAATGTTTGTTGACGCTGCAGAGCAAGAAAAAGAATGGGCCGAGTACCTGTTTAAAGATGGTTCAATGATTGGCTTAAATAAACATATTTTATGTCAGTATGTTGAATACATTACCAATGCACGCATGACTGCTATTGGTTTACCAGCACAGTTTGATAATAACAGTAACCCTATTCCATGGATCAACTCATGGCTTGTTTCTGATAACGTGCAAGTTGCTCCACAAGAAGCGGAAATTAGCTCATACCTTGTAGGTCAAATTGATTCACAGGTTGATGCTGCTGAATTTGGTGACTTTGATTTATAATGACTGATAGAACCACTGCAAGTGTCACGCTTGCAGATAACAGCCAGTGTTTAGATTTTACCGCTGGCTGCCCTTCTCTTTTACACTGCTTAGAATCGAATAAAATTGATGTTGCTTACCAGTGCCGTGAGGGATATTGTGGTGCGTGTCGTGCTACGCTTGTCTCTGGTGAAGTCAATTACAATGAAGAACCGTTAGCCTTTGTGCGTGATGGTGAAATATTATTGTGTTGCTGCAAGCCCAATGGTGATATCAGTATTAATTTAAAGTAACTAGCAAACCACACAGTATAATGCCTAACAGCTCGCTTTATTCACTTACCTGTTTCTGCAATTATTACTCAAGTAATCGCGATTATAGCCGTGTTATTTACTCTGAATAAGTAGCAGGTACAAATCGGTAATGACCCGTAATTGTATAAGCAAAAAGCATATCGCTCATTTCAGGTCCGCGACCAATATTGTGCACAATAAGCGGGTGACCACTGTCCTGCGCTATTTGATTAACGACCATACCTATGTGCGGTAAATTGCCTGGCAGCATCCAAGTGACTATGTCAACGGTTTTATAATCTGCTGCATTAGGCGATTTAGTTAACACTTGAGCATGGCGCTCAAAGTAAACCTGTAAGTTAGGTACACGTCGATGATCAATGTTTTTATCTGGCTTGATTAATCCCCAAATACGCTTAGAAGGATATGCGCGAAAATTGGCCTGCATGTCTTCATGTACTAACTTTTGTAAATCTATACCAAGCTGTCGATACGATCTAATTATAACATCAGTACACACACCAATATTAGCGGGCACATCGCCACCTGGGTATTCAAGCCTATAATAGGCGCCATCGTAAGTTACTTGTTGCGTTGTTCTGTGTATCAATGCGTTGACAATATCATGATTGAAATCGGCTGCCTTTACATCAAGGGCAGATAAAGCTAGTAAATAGAGCACAAAGCGCGACATATAAATTCCTTTTATAATATTTATTAACTAAAACTGTTGAGTAATATAGTCAGAAATATTAAATTTATTTCCATTGCTGGTAAAGTGCGCATCAAGTGCATAGGCCATTATTTCAAGCGGAGCATCATTGTAACCACAGGTTTGGATTTCATTGATGTAGCGCATAATAAAAGCGTGAGCACCGAGCTCGCGCCATTGAACTACATGAGCCAGCTCATGAAAATGCACTCTTAAATTCCGCGCAACATGAGGTAATATGTAATAAGTGTTTTTATAGGTGATCCCTGCTACATCCATGTCAATAAAATCGCTTAAACCAATTTCACGTAAACCAGCAAAGTCAGGCTTGGGAATGTGTTCAACAACCACATAAAATGCAGTTTTCAAAAATTCATGCGGGTAAAAAGTCAGCAAATTCGCTAACAAATGTATCACAGCATATTCTTTGATGAACATACTCGCTATTCGTTTTATCAATCCATTGTTCTATTTGCGCTAGCATGTTTTCTCCAAAAAATTTGCTTAGTGACTTAATTTAAGCATAAATATTTAATGACGCAGAATTTACTTTTATCAATAAAAAAGCGCCAATGGTATTATTAGTGACGCTGATTATTAATAATGGCTATAAAATTGCCTAGCCTTCTTCTTCAACCAAAGATTCTAATAACTCATGGATCTCTGATTTTAATTCTTTGTCTTCAATTTTATTCGCACTGATTTTAGCATCTTGCAGATTTTTAATTGCCGCTTCTTTATCACCCAGCTCAAGCTGTAAAGTAGCCATAGAAAAGGCAACAGACGACATATGATCTTTGTTATTAATTTCTATCGACTTCTGTAACGCTTTTTCGTAAGTCTCAATAGCTTCTTCTAGCTCTTCGGTGAAATCAGCCAATGTTTCCCACTGAACAGGGTGATCTTTCGCTGTATTTTCGTTTTCAATACAAATAGCTTTTAGCTCAGCATATAAAGATTCAAACTGTTTAGTATCATTTTTATTAGCCGCTGCCATCAGCTTTTCCGCCAAATCGTGAACCGCTTTGTATACTTTAGTATTCATAATTAATTGCTACCTTATTAACGCGCCTTTTTTGATTTATTAAAGGCATCGTATTGGAAATATATTCCCTAATAGTACATTATTATTAAGCGCTGCGTTGTTACAAAAGTATTATAAGCGATAAAAACAGAGGTTTAATTTAAAAAACTGGATATTACAGTGCTACACTTAACGCTTAATTTAAGTCGCAATAGTAAATACCTACCCTATGCAAAATTGCAATCAATGCGGTAAATGCTGCACTAAATATGGTGCGGCAGATTTAGATACAAATCAGGATGAAATTGAAATGTGGGCGTTATTCAACCCAGAAATATTTCAATATGTTAAAAACGATCAGTTATGGTTTGATCCCAAAACAGGCGAGCAATTAACGCAATGCCCATTTTTAGTACTTAGCAGTAAAAAATATCCACAAGAAAAAGATAAATATACATGCAGTATTTACCATGACCGTCCTCAAGATTGCCGACACTACCCAAGCTTAATTTCAGAAATGATAAACGATGACTGTGAAATGCTTGAACCAATCGATAAACAAAATCCTTTCAAAGCACAAAAAAAGTTAGACATACTGATGATAGACAGCCGCTCCTAAATTTAACTGTAATAATACCGTGCTAAATTAAATTTATCGCTCTCTTGTGTTATTCAACGCAAAATTAAAAGTTATAGTATAACATTGTTGATGATGCCATTTTGTAGTGTTATATTATATCACAACATAACAACCACGATTCGAAGTAATTATGACAAAGTTAACACTCATATCCTCAGCGCTACTGTCTGTTTTGTGTTCTAACTCTGCCCTAGCAGCAACGATTAACGGCACAGTAACAGATTCAAAAAAACAACCTATTGCTAATGCAACTATTCATGTTCACGGAAAATCACAAAGCGTGAAAAGCAATGAACAAGGTCAATTTAGTATCGACATAGATGCTAAAAGCCAATTACACATTAGTAAAGATAACTACATCGATTCACGTATATCGCTTGAGAATGTAGACGATACAATTACTGTTACATTAAAGCCGTCTTCGGTTGAAACTGTGGTTGTGTATGCCTCGGCACTGCATAAAAATAGCTTAGAAATGATTTCACCTGTGAGCGTACTATCAGGGGATGAACTAAAAAATAAAGCGAAACCGACCCTAGGTGAAACACTTAAAGGAATACCAGGAGTAAACGCGAGTTATTTCGGCCCTGTCTCTTCAAGTCCGATTATTCGTGGCCTAGGTGGTCCTCGTGTTAAAATTACTCAAAACGGTTTAGATAGCAGTGATGCATCACGTATTGGTCCAGATCACGCAACATCAAGTGATAGCTTAGCCGCTGAACAAATTGAAGTACTACGAGGCCCAAGCACCCTACTATATGGCTCTGGTGCGATTGGCGGTGTAGTAAATGTGGTTGATAACCGTATTCCAACCAATAATATTGACGCACTCTCGGGAGCGGCACAATACACACACGATACCGTTTCAAATGCGAACACTTATGCGGCAAAATTAGAAACAGGCAGCAATAATTTTAATTTTCATTTTGATGGCACCAAACGCAGTGGTGATGACTATCAAACGCCTCGCTTTAACCTACCGGATGAACATGAAGAAGGTGAAGTACACATTGAGGGCGATGAAGAAACAGCCACTTCAGTTGAAAATACCTTTATCGACAGTGAAACAGTAAACTTTGGTACCAGCTATGTCGGTGAGCATTTAACTGTTGGCTTTTCATACGGCAATATTGAAACAGATTATGGCATTCCTGGGCATTCAGATGATCACGGTCATGCCCATGAAGAAGAAGGCGATCATGAAGCGCACGCAGATGAAGAACACGCAGAAACTCCCGTTTATGCTCATTTAAAGCAAGATCGTTGGCAAGGACTGGTAAGTTATGCATTTCATGATAACTGGATTGAATCGATTAATCTTCGTCTTGGCTACACCGACTATACGCACAGTGAAATTGAAGATAGCGCGATTGGCACCACGTTTAGTAACGAAACCACAGAAGCACGTTTAAATGTAGAGCATCAGTTAGGCCAATGGCATGGCATGATTGGCTATCACTATAGTGAATCTGATTACGATGCAATTGGCGAAGAAGCGTTTACGCCTGCAAGTGTCACTACCACTCATGCGTTATATCTACTTGAAGAACGCACATTTGGCGATGTCACCGTAGAGCTTGGCGCCCGCCTAGAAGATTATGATATCAAAAGTGATGTAGATACACATCAGCACAGCCATGATGAACAACCTGTATCAGCAGATGAGACTATTAACTACACCCAAAGCTTTACTAATGTAAGTGCCTCAGCCGGTGCGATTTGGGAGTATATGCCAAGTCACAACCTAGCCGTTAGTTTGTCACATTCAGAGCGTGCACCACTTTCAGCTGAATTACTCTCTAATGGTTTGCATGTTGCCACAGGTACTTATGAGCTTGGCTTGGGCTATCATATTGAAGGGGCAGAAGCGCATTTTGAACCTGAAGAAATTAAACAAGAGACCTCAACCAATCTTGATATTAGTTTACGTCGTTTTAGCGGTGACTTTGGCTACACCGTCAACTTTTTCTATAACGATATTAAAAACTTTTATTATCAACAAAACACCGGATTAGTGTTTGATGAAATGGATGGTTTTGAACCTGCTGCAAATGGACACAGCGATGCAATTGATGTTTATCAATTTACCAGTAAAGATGCGCAGCTTTATGGTTTTGAATTTGATGCACATTATCAAATAAACCCCAGCGCCATGGTAAAAGTATTTGGTGACTCTACTCGCGCCAAACTAAAAGATAATGAAGGTAATTTACCACGTATCCCTGCCAATAAATTGGGCTCAGAACTACAATATACCCTAGGTAATGCGCAATTTACCTTAACAGGAACCCATTACTTTGAGCAAAATGATATTAGTGCTTACGAAACGGCAACGGATGGCTATACATTAATTGATTTACAAGCTAATTATCAGCTTGATTTAGGTGCCGTTGATACGCAGCTATACCTAAGTGTTGATAATATAACTGATGAGCTTGGTTTCGTGCATAGTTCATTTATTAAAGATACGGCACCTCTTCCTGGGCGTAACTTCCAATTAGGCGTTAGAGGCTACTTTTAAAACGCGCTCATTTTTAATCAGACAATAAAAAACCGCATTCGTAATAATGAATGCGGTTTTTTTACAACTAAATTCTAATTAAAGAATTGCGTGTAACTCAACGTCAAATACTAGAGTTGAGTAAGGTGCGATTGCAGCACCGGCACCACGTTCACCATAAGCAAGCTCATGAGGAACGTATAAACGCCATTTAGTACCTACTGGCATCATTTGTAATGCTTCAGTCCAACCTTTGATCACGCCACCTACTGGGAATTCAGCAGGTTGACCGCGCTCGTATGAGCTATCAAAAACAGTACCGTTTACTAAAGTACCGTGGTAATCAACACGTACTGTAGACTCTGCAGTTGGCTTTTCACCTTCACCTGTTGCAAGTACTTCGTACTGAAGACCTGACTCAGTAACTGTAATTTCAGGACGTTTTGCGTTTTCTTCTAAAAATGCAATACCTTCAGCAGCCAATACTTTAGCTTCTTCTTCACGACGAGCTTGGATCTCTTCGTTAATTTTCTCAAATGCAGCTTGGATCTCAGGGATCTCTACTTGAAAAGCACTGCCTGCATACGCATCTTTCATGCCTTCAAATACCGAATTTAAGTTTAAACCTTCAAAAGGGTTAGCCTTAAGTTGCTCACCCATTTGTAAGCCAATACCGTAACTTGCTTTTTCAGCATCTGTAGTAAAATTATCTGACATAATGTGTTATTCACGTTTTGTTAGTTAAAAGACCCGTATATGCTATCACAAAATAAAAGCCGTTTGGGGCTAGTTTTTATTGAGTTTTTCTTTAATTAAACCAATAGCAAAGGTACATACAGGTAAACTGAGCAAAATTCCAACAAGTAAGCTCATCGACAATAATCCAGCCACACCGACCAGTAAAAGAGGCACAGCCACCAAACCGATAATGCCAATGTAAAACGCACCCCACACTGGCCAAAAATGATCGTATTTTGTGATTAAATGCCCGGATAAAAGATTAAATCCGATGCCATATAAGAAAGTCATCATCAGCGCATTATCTGGGTATGCATCAATGGCCATTTTTTGTAATAACGATATGGCACTTTGGTAACAATAACCAAACACAGTCCATAGCAGGATGTGCTTGAGTAAACGTTTAGAAAAGGATAACTCCGGGGACTGTGACATAATAAAGCTCCAGATAGCAAAAAACCGCCAATAAGGCGGTTTTTTAAATAATGGTGGAGAGATAGGGATTTGAACCCTAGAGGGGCTATAAACCCCTGCCGGTTTTCAAGACCGGTGCATTCGACCACTCTGCCATCTCTCCGTACGGCGCGCATAATAAGATCATACGCTTAGCTTGTAAAGCCCTATTTTACTAAAACCGGTTAAATAAATCAGGATAGTCATAAACCCTAGTAATATTGTTTAGGTCTGCGGGCAATCCAAGAACATACTAAACACACCAGTAAGCTGGCAGTTAAAAATGCAATACTTTGAAATATTAAATCGAAGCGGTTTAAATCATCACTTGGGATCACAACTAACACAAACGAAGGTAGGACGGTGAATAATAGAACATAGCAGCATATTTTAAAGGCTCTGCCAAAATCAAATCGTCGAGACTGTTGCATCCACCATGTTAGCAGTACTAGGACACCCATCGCACTTGCAGCAATAAAGTGAGCTGCTTGTGTATTCATTGCAACATAAAATGTCGCAAGCGCGCCAACAACACCCCAGATTGACCAAGCAAACCAGTTTTCTTTTTCACGTAAAAATAAATTTCCCATCATTTTCGTCTTCTTTATCGTTATTATTGGTAAGACTTTCCATACATTACCAAAAAACAACCGATTAAAAAACAAACTGAAGAAGATTTATTGCGTATGGTGCTTCCGTGCGCTTCTCGCAGCTACAATATTAACCGCGGTAGTGTAACACGATTAACTTAATGAATTATGACTATATTGAATATAAAAAGTTCATCCTATTGCTACAAAAAACTAAAATAGTTTTCTGGTTTATGGCGCGGTGACTTTTTACACTCAACTGCTGGCGTCCCTAAATACAAATAACCCACTATTTCATCATCATTGTTTAAGTTAAGCGCGTGTTTAACACTGGGGCTTTGTGCAAAGTAACCTGTGCGCCAAATACCGCCAAGCCCTTGTGCAAATGCGGCTTGTTGCATAGCCAGCACGCCACAGCCTGCACTTTGAACTTGTTCTATTCTTGGTACTTTTGGATGTTGTTGATATTTTGCAATGGCAATAATGATCATGGGTGCTCTAAGGGGTAACTCTTTAGCGCGATTAATTACTTTTTCAGCTTGCTGCTCGGCCAAAGCGCTTTGATAATAAATTTCACCCAACTTATGACGTGCATCCCCTTGAACAATAATATATTGCCAAGGCGCAATACAGCCATGATCAGGAACTCTGAGCCCAGCCTGCTGAATAATGTTTAGTTGTTCTTCATTAGGGCCTGGCTCTGTCAGTTTTGCATCTGACTGGCGGGTTAATAAAAGCTCAATAGCATCCATTATAATTACTCAAAAGACAAAACAATAGCATACCATTGAAACCCTTAGGTTAAAATATAATGGGCACCCCGCTGTTATTATTTGCTTATCAAGAAAGTACCTAGGTTAAAAAAGTACACAAATAATATCGCAACCCAAATAGCCGTGTATTTGTACCATTACAAAGTGACGCTCGCCTTTTGCGTGTAAATAATTAGGTCGAACTAATGAGAGGCTTTATCGATTTAATTTTGCCAGTTAAGCGTTGTAGCCGAGGCACCATTGAAAATCGCAATAGCGTATTTATTAGCTATACAAGGAATGGGGTAAGGTAAAAAACAACAATATAAGGGTCTGATTAAAAGTTAACTATCTTTAAAAAATAATCAGACCCGTGTACTTACTTAAATTGCATATTAAATACTGCGTGCAACTTGTAAAGCTTCAAATATAGCGCGCTTGGCATCAATAGCAGCAGCGAGTTTAGCGCCACCAATAACATGAACCTTGGCATTCTCTGCTTGCGCCTTAAATAGTTCGTCATTAGACACTTGGCCAATACAAGCAATAACCGTATCGACTGGCAGTACTTGAGTTTCACCAGCAACACTAATGGTTAGGCCGTTTTTATCAAAACGATGGTATTGGCAATTGGCAATTTGTTTCACACCATGTTGTTTGGCAACTTGACGATGGATCCAACCAGAAGTTTTACCTAAGTCACCACCAAAGCGCCCTTCACTGCGTTTAAGCATATAAAGTTGACGATCATCTTTGTGAGGCTGAGCATCGCACTCTATGCCCCACTGGGTTTTAAAGTCGCTGATGCTTTGTGATTTATGTTCGCTTAAAAATGCCACCATATCAAAACCTATACCGCCTGCGCCTAAAATCGCAATCGAATTACCCAGCTCTACTTCACCGCGTATAACTTCATCGTAAGCAAATACACGCTTATTATCGCTGCATTTAATCGTAGCTTCACGTGGTCTTACACCCGTGGCAAATACCACATCATCAAACTCAGCTAGCATACTGTCACTAAATGCTTTACCTAATTCAATGGTGACGTTTAAACGCTTAAGTTCATTACTAAAGTAAGCCAATGTATGGTTAAAGTCTTCTTTACCAGGTATTTGCATAGCTAAATTGAATTGCCCACCCATATGTTGCTTTTGGTCAATAAGCGTTACATTGTGACCTTTTTGCGCTAAGTAACAGCTAGACGATAAACCTGCAGGCCCTGCGCCAACCACTAATACATTTTTAGCTGTTGCGGCTTTTTCTAGAGGGTAATCAAGTTCAAAACCCGCTTGTGGGTTAACTAAGCACGTGGCACGTTTACCTTTAAATACATGATCTAAACAACCCTGATTACAACCAATACAAATATTAATATGGTCAGAGCGCTTGGCTTGGTATTTATTAAAAAACTCAGGATCGGCAAGTAAAGGGCGCGCCATAGAAATTAAATCAGCTTCGCCAGCATTTAAAATATCATTAGCAATCTCTGGGGTATTAATGCGGTTTACCGCAATAACAGGCACGCTAATAACATCTTTTAAACGCTTTGACGCTTCTTTAAATGCGCCTGGGGGTACCATGCTTGCAATTGTCGGTACCCGTGCTTCATGCCAACCAATGCCAGTATTGAAAATATCAACACCTGCTTTTTCAAGTGCAATAGCTTGTTGTGTTACTTCCTCAGGAGTTGAGCCATTCGGAATTAAATCGATAACAGACAGTCTAAAAATAATTAGAAATTTATCTGAAACTTTTGCTCTTACTGCTTTTACAATCTCAACAGCTAAACGCATTCTGTTTTCAAGACTGCCACCAAACTCATCGTCTCGTTTGTTTGTATGCGGTGCCATAAACTCATTAATTAAGTAACCTTCAGAGCCCATCACCTCAACGCCATCGTAACCTGCTTTTTCTGCTAAATATGCAGAGTTAGCAAAATCTTTAATGGTTTTTTTAATTGAACTTAAAGACATAGCCTTTGGTTTATAAGGGTTGATCGGTGCTTTTATCGCACTTGGGGCTTGATTGAATGGATGATAGGCATAGCGCCCAGCATGCAATAACTGCAGGCAAATTTTACCACCATGTTGATGAACAGTTTGCGTATAAGCACGGTGTTTAAAAACATCATAATAACTATTAAATGATGATGAAATAGGCGTTAACTTGCCGCGAAGATTAGGGCTATATCCCCCCGTAATGAGCATTGCTGTGCCACCTTTAGCACGTGCTTCATAAAAAGCACGTAGGCGTTTACGATTATGCCATCCCTCTTCGAGGCCGGTATGCATTGATCCCATTACTAAACGGTTGCGTAATTGTGTGTGTTTTAGTTCTAATTTTTGTTCTAACATCCTGTGCCCCAATAACTGGTCTAACCTGTGTGCATTTAGTCAATTCTGCTTTAATGACCAACAATAAGCAATATATGAGCAGATTAAACTTAATAATTTTTTAACTTAAAACCTGTTGACTGCGTTTATCTTGACCAATAGCGTGAGTTAAAAGTAGTGACTACAGCCATAATTTCAGTAATTATTTATCAAATAAACACGTGTTTAATCTCAAGTGTAATTGAATTTATAAATGTTTCGTTACGATTTAGCAGTTAAATTTATTTACATTCTACGCTAAGATGGCAATAACGTTTTAGCTGTACCAATTTAAGGAGCTATTTTGATAGCAAAGGTATTTAAAGGTATATGGACGGGGATCAACTTCTCACGTCGTTTAATACTCAACGTATTGTTTTTATTTTTGGTCGTCATTTTTATCGTATCGGTATCAAGTGACGGTGATAAAATTATTGTCGAAGAGGGCTCTGTTCTTAGACTTAACCTTAATGGCCCTATTGTCGAAGAAAAAACCTATATAGACCCTGTTGAAGCCGCTATCAATGATGCAACGGCCAGTGCTGACTCACCTAGTGAAATATTGCTCGACGACGTAGTTGAAGTAATTAATGAAGCAGCACAAGACTCGCGTATAAGCGCTATTTTGCTTGACTTACAAGAAATGCCAAAAGCACATTTAAATAAGCTCAAACAAATTACGCAGGCACTTGAAACATTTAAAGCAACTGGTAAAAAAGTGATTGCCTCAGGGTATTACTATACCCAAGCACAATATTACATTGCCGCGCATGCAGACGAAATTGCGATGCATCCTTATGGTAGTGTACTTATCGAAGGCTACGGTATGTACCCGCTTTACTTCAAAGACGCATTAGAAAAGTTAGAAGTCACTCAGCATATATTCCGTGTAGGTACCTTTAAATCGGCCGTTGAACCGTTTATCAGAAACGATATGTCAGAGGCAGCTAAAGAAGCAAACCGCGTATGGCTTGGTGCTTTATGGAATGAATATAAGCAAGACGTTAGTGCTGTACGTCCTTTTGATGAGTCAAACTTTGATGAAACAATGGATGTTTATTTAGCTAAAATGCAAGCCGGTAATGGTGATGCCGGTAAATATGCACTGGATAACCAATGGGTTGATTCATTAAAAACCAATCAGCAAATTCGCCAACAATTAATTGAATTGGTTGGAGAAAATGAAGATGGAAAAACATTCAAACAAGTCTCTTTTGGTGAATACTTAAGTTTAGTAAAACCGCCTATTGAGTTTGATAACCCTATGACTGAAAAAGTCGCTGTTGTGGTTGCTAAAGGCACTATTGTTGATGGTGAACGCCGTGCTGGTGAAATTGGTGGTGATTCAACTGCAGCCCTCCTTCGCAAAGCCCGACTTGATGACAAGGTTAAAGCGGTGGTTTTACGAATAGATTCAGGCGGTGGCAGCATGTTTGCCTCAGAAGTAATTCGTGCTGAAGTACTTGCACTTAAAGCTGCTGGTAAACCCGTTATTGCATCAATGAGCTCAGTAGCTGCATCAGGCGGTTATTGGATTGCATCGGCGGCCAATGAAATTTGGGCAGCACCGAGTACAATTACCGGTTCAATTGGCGTATTTGGTACCTTTATGACATTTGAAGATACCCTCGCTAAAATAGGCGTGTATTCAGATGGCGTAGCGACCACCGAATTGGCAGGTTTTTCAATCACTCGCCCACTTAACGAGAAAATGGCTAAAGTTATTCAAATGAGTGTTGAAGAAGCGTATGGACGCTTTTTAGATGTGGTTGCTGAGGCACGTAATATGACCCCAGAGCAAGTTGATAAAATTGCCCAAGGTCGGGTATGGATTGCCTCTCAAGCTCAAGAGCTTGGTTTAGTTGATAAACTTGGTAATAAACAAGATGCGATTAAAGCAGCTGCAGAGCTTGCAAAGCTTAACTACTATGACGTTAAAACAATTAAGCAATCGCTTAGCCCACAAGAAAAAATGCTTCAAGATATCTTCGGCAGTGCCGCCGTTAAATCAGTACTTGGGCTTGAAACACAAAAAACAGCAGTATTAGCCAGCCAAGCTAATCTGCAAAGTGTTATTAAACAATTAAGCAGTGAAGTAGAAAACCTAAAAGATTATAACGATCCACAAGGTGTTTATGCCCGCTGTTTAGAGTGTACAGTTGCACAATAGTGCCTTAACAGGCTGTATTGATTAGCAGTTAGCGTTATACTAAGCCCAGTTTTTTTACTGGGCTTTTTTTATGAAACGTAAACGCATTTATATCGCTTACACTGGCGGTACCATAGGAATGAAAAAATCAATTCGCGGCTATATTCCTGCTGAAGGGTTTTTAACCGAAACCGTGGTTAATAACGCAGAGTTTAATCGTGAAGAAATGCCATTATTTGATATTCATGAATACTGCCCACTTATAGATTCTTCAGATATGTCACCGGCTCATTGGCAACTCATCGCCGATGACATAAAAAGTAAATACCAAGATTACGATGGCTTTGTGGTACTGCATGGTACTGACACTATGGCCTATACTGCATCAGCTCTATCGTTTATGTTTGAAAACTTAACTAAACCTATTATTGTGACCGGCTCACAAATTCCGCTGTCTCAATTACGCTCAGATGGTCAAGTTAACCTCCTTAATGCCATGTATCTAGCGGCTAACTACCCCATTGCAGAAGTCAGCTTATTTTTTAATAATCAGTTGTTCAGAGGCAATCGTGCAACTAAAGCCCATGCAGATGGGTTTGATGCATTCGCCTCACCTAACTTAGAGCCGCTTGCGCTTTCAGGTATTAATATTCAGCTGATCAAAGGGCAATTAAGCCCGTATGTAGAAAATGAACTCCAAGTTACCTCTATTACACCGCAAGCTATTGGCGTGCTGTATTTATACCCAGGGATCAGCAAAGAAGTAGTAAAAAGCTTAGTTAATGGCAATATTAAAGCCCTTGTACTGCTAAGCTTTGGCGTAGGCAATGCGCCACAAGACCCTGAGTTTTTAGATATTCTGGATGAAGCAAGCAAACGGGGTGTTATCATTACTAATTTAACCCAATGTTTAAAAGGCCAAGTGAACATGGGCGGTTATGCCACGGGTAATGCGCTGTTAAACATAGGCGTGATCAGCGGTTACGATATGACCTTAGAAGCATGCTTAACTAAGCTGCATTACTTGTTTAGTCAAAACCTAGAAATTGAAACAATTCGCCATTTAATGCAAGATAACCTGCGTGGTGAGCTGACCCGTTAAGTAATCAGTTAAGCGAATAACAAAAAAGGACGCTATATAGCGTCCTTTTTAGTTTACTTAGATTTTATTAACGAACTTTTGCGTCAATATCAACTAAGTCAGTTAAATGACACGTTTCACCACTATGGGTTTTAATGCCATGCTCACCAAAGTAATCACGCTGGGCTTGAACTAAGTGCCCATTACTTGGTGTTGTTAGCGTTGCTAAGTAGGTTTGTGTTGCACTAAGCACAGGAAACGCCAGACCCGTCATAACGGCTTGGCCAGTCACTTTACGCATCGCTAATGACTCTTTTTCAAGCGTGTCAATAAACTCAACGCCTTGCGCTACACTATCAAGGTAATCAGCACGGATAATACACCCTGCACGCCATGTTTGTAGCGTTTTCGCTAAATCAACTTTCCATTGATGAGTTCGTGAAGCGCCTTTAATTAATGCAAGTCCTTGACGATAAGCCAACAGGCTCGCAAGGGTAAACGCATCTTTTAATTCATCTAAATCAATATCAACTTGCGTGGTATTTTGTGCGCTGTATGTCATTTCTTGTGCGGCAGTGGTATTACACGCATTGGTTAAATGACGAGCTTGTACAGCAGCCACTAGCGACGGTACCGCAATACCTAATTCAAGGGCGTTTTGTGCTGTCCATAAACCGGTGCCTTTTGCGCCTACTTTATTGTCAATTAAATCTACAAGCGGCACATTATGCGAATTTTCAAGTGATAAAATATGGCTTGAGATTGACAGTAAATAGCTATTTAGCTGCCCTTGAGACCATTCGTTAAATATCTCTGCAATTTCTTTAGGTGACCGATTAGTGCCGTGACGCAATAGCTGATACATTTCTGCAATCAGTTGCATGAGTGCGTATTCAATTCCATTGTGAACCATTTTTACAAAATGGCCGCTAGCTGACTGGCCTACACGCGCAAAACACGACTCGCCTTTATAGCTTGCAGCAACCTTTGTAAACCATGGCTCGACACGCTCCCAGCCGCCTTCAGAACCACTGGCCATCATAGCTGGACCGTGACGTGCACCCTCAGCACCGCCTGAAATACCCATAGTGGCAAATTCAAACTTATCTTGGTATTTGAGCTTACGGTTAATACCGTCTTTATAATTACTGTTACCACAATCAACAATAATATCACTACACTGAACACCCGCTTCAATAAGCTCGTTGCAAACCGCATCAACTAACTCACCTGCAGGCACAAGTAATAAAATAGAACGCGGTGCTTCTAAACGCCTAACCATATCCCCTAGATCAGAGACAATGTGAAGTTTATCAGCCATGCCTTGTGATTTAGCACAACTTAGTAATTCTTCACCCGCATTTGGGTTTTTGTCATAAGCGACAAGCGTTATTCCTTTTTCAATCAAGTTCAGGGCAAGATTTTTCCCCATAACGCCTAACCCTACTAATGCAACTTGCATTTAGTGCCCTCCTCGGTAACAACTATTTGGTTAGTAAATTAAAATAATACCGCGTGCATTATACTCAGACCGCAGCCATGAGCAAAGCTACATGCATTTATTAAAGTTAAAATAAACGCCGCAATTATATCAAACAACCGCCCTCTCAGGGGAAGAAATAGCAGTGCTATTTAAATTTTTAGATCATTGACGCCCTGTGACACCGGTGTCATAATGATGACATATTCATTTTGTATATAATAGTCGCAATGTTAAAAAAATTGCATAAAACTAAAGATTGCTCTTTATTAGTAATCGCTAAAAACAAAATAACCGTCAACTTGCTTAAAAAAAGCACACAGGAGAATTTAATGTTAAGACGTACAAAAATAGTCGCGACACTTGGACCTGCAACAGATAGAGATAATAACTTAGAAAAAATTATTCGTGCAGGCGCAAATGTCGTTCGATTAAATTTCTCACACGGTGTTGCACAAGATCATAAAGACCGTGCACAAGCTGTTCGAGATATTGCAACTAAACTTGGTAAGCACATCGCGATTCTCGCTGACTTACAAGGCCCAAAAATTCGCGTTTCAACCTTCAAAGAAGGCAAAGTGACCTTATCTGTTGGTGCAAAATTTATTCTTGATGCCAAAATGGAAAAAGGCCAAGGCGATATTAACGCCGTCGGTATTGACTACAAAGAGCTACCACAAGATGTTGCCCCTGGTGATTTATTGCTATTAAACGATGGCTTAATTCAACTCACCGTAGAAAGTGTTGAAGGTCACTTAGTTCATACCATTGTGACTGTTGGCGGCGTACTTTCTAATAATAAAGGGATTAACCGTTTAGGTGGAGGCTTAACGGCACCTGCATTTACGGAAAAAGATAAGGAAGATTTAATCACTGCTGCTGAAATTGGCGTTGATTACATTGCGGTTTCTTTTCCTCGCAGTGGCGATGATATGCGTTATGTGCGTTCACTTGCGGAGGCTGCAGGCTCTAATGCACAGCTTTTAGCTAAAATTGAGCGTGCTGAAGCAGTAGAAACACAAGAAGCAGTTGATGACATTATTTTAGCGTCTGACGCTGTTATGGTTGCCCGTGGCGACTTAGGTGTTGAAATTGGTGATGCAGCTTTAATGGGTAAACAAAAACTCATTATTCGTCGCGCTCGTTCATTGAACCGTACCGTTGTAACCGCTACGCAAATGATGGAATCGATGATCGATAACCCTATGCCAACACGTGCAGAAGTTATGGATGTTGCCAATGCAGTACTTGATGGCACAGATGCAGTGATGCTTTCTGCTGAAACAGCCGCTGGTGATTACCCGGAAGAAACCGTTGCTACTATGGCGCGTGTTTGTTTAGGTGCTGAATCCCAAAAAGAAACACACGTTTCTAAACATCGTTTAGACAGCCGTTTTTCTTCTAATGCCGAATCAATTGCCTTATCAGCTATGTATGCAGCTAACCACTTAGACTCTGTTAAAGCGATTATTACCCTTACTGAGTCAGGTAGTACGGCAAAATTGATGTCGCGTATTAGCTCTGGACTGCCTATTTATTCACTTTCACGTCATGCAAGTACATTAGGTCAAACAGCACTGTATCGTGGTGTTTACCCTGTATTTTTTGACTCTACAAAATGTGAAAAAGATAGCATGGTTAAAGATGCATTAAGCACACTTGTAGCCGCAGGCTCTTTACAAGCAGGCGATACCGTGATTATTACCCACGGTGATGCGATGGAAACGATTGGTGCAACCAACACGATGAAAATAGTCACGGTTTCGTAACTGTAACGCACATAAAAAAACGCGAGCTTTTAGCTCGCGTTTTTTTTTATGTTATTTATTAAAGTTAGCTAGCCAGTGCTGCTTTTACTTTATCACGGTAACTTCTACTTACTTTAAGCTCTTGTCCGTTATCTAACACTAATAAATATTCACCACTAACCTGAGTTACCAGCTTGCTAATTTGTTTGGTGTTAACAATCGCGCTGCGATGAACACGTACAAATAAGCTTGGATCTAATTCTTGTTCAAGCTCTTTCATAGTTTTACGTAATATATGCGTTTGCCCATCTTGGCAATGCAGACACATGTAATCACCTGCCGCATCTACCCACTGTATAGTAGCAACGGGTACTCTGACAATTTCGCCCTGCTCTTTTACGGCCAATGACTCAGGATAACGACGATCTGTAAGGGTATCGCCTGTGGCTAATTTCTTTAAAATTTCTTCGCAGTTATTGCCTGTTATCCCTGCTACGAAGCTCGCTAGTTTTTTCTTATGGGCGTTATCCTGCTGAGTTTTTAAATAGGTATGCACTTTTTCTACCGCCTGTTTTAATCTGTTATCATCAACGGGTTTTAAAATGTAATCTAAAGCATGAATTTCAAATGCTTTAACAGCAAAGTGATCAAACGCCGTAACAAACACAATGGCAGGTAAATCTTTACTGCTTTCACTTAAAGCACGTGCGACTTCAAAACCGTTCATACCAGGCATTTGAATATCAAGAAAGACAAGATCAATTTTTTCGTTTTTACAACTTTCAATCGCATCAAAACCTGAGCTACACAGTTTGATCACTTCAATATCAGAAAACTCCTCAAGCCTGACGGCTAAACCTTTACGTGCTAATGGTTCATCATCAACAATAAGCGTTTTTATTCTTGTCATTTCTTCACAGCCTTCTCAAACGGGACTCGCAGATTAACTTTTAATCCACTTGGCGTATTATGTGATAATACAAACGAGTAATTATTTTCGTAGAGCGTTTTTAATCTGTCTCGGGTGTTTGCCACCCCTACGCCTTGTGCATTAACTAACTGGCCATTTTCAATATCAGTGCCAGGACCATTATCGCCCACTTCAAGTAATAATTCATTAGCAAAAACTTGTGCTTTTATATCAATAACGCCACCTTCTGACATATGGGCAATCGCATATTTAATGGCATTTTCGATGATCGGTTGCAATATTAAGCTTGGCACTAGTGCTTGTTTGGCCTGCTCACTCACGTCCACATTAACTTGTAAGCGCTCATCAAAACGTACACGTTCAATTTCTAAATAGAGCATTAATGCATGTAACTCTTGCTCCAGCGGCACTTTTTTAATTGGATCAGTATTAAGCGTATAGCGTAAAAAGTCACTCAATTTAGATACCATCAAGTTAGCATCTTTATTTTCTTTTACCAAAACTAAGGTTGATATTGCATTGAGCGTATTAAACAAAAAATGAGGATTTAGCTGGTATCTAAGCATTTTTAACTGCGCTTCGTGCGCCATTGTGGTTGCTTTTAAGGCTTTTTGACGTTCACTTTGTAATAACTGGTAATACTTAACACCAAAGTACAAACCACTCCAACACAAAATAATATAAACAGAATCGAGTCCTTGTTGTAAATAATAAAACCATTCTTCAGGACGGTATCCGTGGCGATAAATTTCCCACAGGTTAAACTTTTGCACCACGGCCCATAATGTACCGGTTATATAAGAGGCGCCAAATACAACAATAATTAATACCCAAGGTGAGGCATTCCAAATTTTGCGATAAATATAACGCAGAGGCACAGTCATTAAACAGCCCGCATAGGCGTTTAGTAAAATAACGAATACGTAAATATCACGCATTTCGAATACTTTAGAACCAATATAGTTAACTAACGCATAACCTATCCAGCCTGCAATTTGCAAAAGCCAGAAAAAACGTTGTCTGTTATCAATTAAAGACTGCCAATTCAAAATTAATTATTACCTTGTAAATTTGTGACTATTATATCGATTTATCGTCAGGTATAGCACTACCAACTGTCTTACTTTTTAATAGCCCTATCGCAAACAATAAATTAAATAACCTGAACTCTGGATAATAAATCAATCTCAAGCAGCTATTTTCAGCGCTAACTGCGTTGAATTTACTTGCAATAGGCTAGCTATTGACGCGTAATTTCGCCTTGTTTTCACTGGAAATCTCTGGCTAGAGAAAAATAAACATAAATATCATTTTTGATTCAATACATTAGTAAATCTCTTAACCAGAGTTCAGGTTAAATAAATACAGGATGGATGTTCAGTTCTGGTTTAGTTGTTACGTTGAACAGGCTAAAACTCGTGTTGCAATTACCCCTTGCGGATGGTTTAAAGCGCATAAAAAAGCGAAAGGAATTCACCTTTCGCTTATCAATGTTTACTTTTATTTTTTAAGCAAGCTTATCTGAAGCAACTTTATAAGTCGGATCTTCAATTACGTTCACTTCAACTAAGTCACGTGCTTTATGAAGTAGTTCTGTACAGTCTTTACTTAAGTGACGCAAGTGCAGCTTTTTACCCGCTTTATTGTATTTGTCAGCTAAGCTGTCGATGGCCTCAATCGCACTATGATCCGCAACGCGACTGTATTTAAACTCAACAATCACATCTTTAGGGTCATTCTTAACATCAAATAAATCAGCAAAGTTTTTAACCGAACCAAAAAATAAAGGCCCATGTAGCTCGTACACTTTTGAACCTTCTTTATCAATATAGTTAGTTGTGTAAATATGTTTTGCATGCTGCCATGCAAACACTAACGCAGAGACAATAACACCTACACACACCGCAATCGCAAGGTCGGTAATAACCGTTACACCCGAAACTAATACAATTACAAAAGCATCAGATAAAGGGACGCGTTTCATCATTTTGAAACTCGCCCATTCAAACGTACCCAGCACCACCATAAACATAACCCCAACTAATGCCGCCAGTGGAATCATTTCGATTAAGCTTGAAGCGAAGATAATAAATGCAAGTAACATCAATGCTGCACTAATACCTGATAAACGCGAACGCCCACCTGAATTAATGTTGATCATAGACTGGCCAATCATGGCACAGCCACCCATTGCACCAAAGAAACCACATGTGACGTTGGCCGCACCTTGGCCAATACATTCTTTATTAGAATGGCCACGGGTTTCTGTAATTTCGTCAATCAAGCTTAGCGTTAACAGCGATTCAATTAAGCCAATTGCTGCAAGAATAAGCGCATATGGAAAGATAATTTGTAGTGTTTCTAGGTTAAAAGGGACCATAGGAATATGAAACTGTGGTAAGCCACCGGCAATGGTTGCAGCTTCATTTCCTGTCATGCCTTTTAAGAAATCAAGTACTGTACGCGCTTCTAAATCAAGACCAATCACTAAACCCGTTACAGTAACAATAGCAACCAGTGATGAAGGCACTGCGGTAGTTAATTTTGGTAAAAAGTGAATAATTGCCATCGTTAGCGCCACTAAACCTAACATGATGTAAAGCGCACTGCCCGTCATCCACATTTGGCCGCCAGCACCATCAGGCACTTTAAACTGTCCAAGCTGGGCTAAAAATATAACAATCGCTAAACCGTTAACGAAACCGAGCATAACAGGATGCGGAACCATACGAATAAATTTACCAAGCTTAAATACCCCAGCCAATATTTGTAGTAGTCCCATCAGCAACACAGTGGCAAATAGGTATTCCACTCCGTGATCAAGTACTAAACTTACCATCACAACCGCTAATGCACCGGTTGCACCCGAAATCATACCCGGACGACCACCAAAAATAGCCGTAATTAAGCCCACAATAAATGCGGCGTATAAACCAACAAGAGGTTCTACATTTGCAACAAAGGCAAATGCAACAGCTTCTGGGATCAAGGCAAGTGCCACTGTCAATCCAGAGAGAATATCGTTTTTAGCAGAGCTTGGCGCTCTGCTGAGCAAGTTAAACATTGAGTTCCTCAGTTTTATTTCGCTAACAAAAAAAGCGCTAGATTTTATCAAATTAGCGCTCATTTCACAATTATAGTTAATTCAGCCTGTGTGTTTTTAGCTGCTTAGTAAAGTTTAAAGTGGCAGTGCCGTGCTTCGTTTAACACAAGTCATGGTCACATTAGAATGAACCTCTTGTACATATTCTAAGCTAAGCAAGTTATCGCGTACAAAGTGCTCATAACCTTCTATGCCTTGAGAAATAATACGCAACATAAAGTCCATAGTGCCAGCCATGGTGTAACATTCAGTCACTTCATCATAGCTAAGTATTAATTTTTCAAACTCAGCTAAATTCTTTTTACCATGGTTTGATAAACGTACATGGGCGTAAACCAACATATCAAAGCCCAGCTTTTTTTCATCAAGCAATGCGACTTTACTTTTGATGTAGCCATCTTGTTCTAATTTAGCAATACGACGCCAACAAGGAGACTGAGAAAGTCCGACTTTGTCTGCAATCTCAGCAGTTGATAAACTTGCATCTTGTTGTAAAAGTGCCAATATTTGGCGATCTACGTGATTTAGAGACATTTTATTTCTTATTTATCTAATAAATTGGTTAAATTATACAGCCTTTTTAAAAACCAGTCTGCTTATTTTTAACAAATATGCACATCAACCAAACTGGCCACTTACAAATGGGTTAGTAGCCTGTTCATGAGCAACATGGGTGTTGTCACCATGGCCACTTAAAATTGCAGTGTTCGGTGGTAATGTCATGATATGGTGCATTATAGAGTCGATTAGCTGCTTGCTGTCGCCTTTAGGAAAGTCGGTACGCCCTATTGAACCTTTGAAAATAACATCCCCGACGATAACCGTATTGTGTGCTTGTTGATAAAACACAACATGCCCTGGCGTATGCCCTGGGCAATGAAGTACTTTAAATTCAAGCTGCCCAACCTTGATACTATCACCATGGGCTAACCATTCATCAGGATAGAAGGAGTTGATCGGTTTAAAGCCAAACATAGTGGCTTGCATCGGTAAATTGTCGAACCAAAAACATTCATTCTCATGAGGCCCAATCATCTTTACCTTGTGTTGCTCGCGTAAATTATGCGCAGCGCCTACATGATCTAAATGCCCATGAGTTAACCAAATCGCTGCTAATGATAAATTATGCTGCTTAAGTGATGCATTAATTTTTTCAGCATCACCGCCAGGGTCGACCACGACAGCTTGCTGGGTTTGTTCACATACTATAATGCGGCAATTTTGCATAAACTGGGTTACGGGAATAGTGATTATTTTCATCTTATATTTCTTTATCTTTTTGTGCTGGAATAACTATATTCTCTTCGTATGACATTAAAACTGGGTATTTCAAATAAGCTTGATCATAAAATGGGCTATGCTCATATAACCAATTTAAACGTGCTTCAGCGTTCTTAGCAAAGTCTTTATCCTGGTTTACTTTTTTATCAAATTCTTGGGCTAATTTGGGGTCATCAGCAAGCATTTTTTCAGCAAACGGTATCAAAGCATAATTTTCCATATATTCAGTGCGCTGAAAAATAGTATTAAACTCCCCCCAAGCAAAAAATGAATCTGGTGCTTCAGGGTGTAGCAAGTGGACAGCTAACTCTCCTGCCTTTTGCTGCGTACTCACTTCAAACCAACCATCTAAATCCACATTTGTAGCTGGTACATAATCAAAACTAGCCGACACTCTAAAACGCCCTTCAAATGGCGCTTTATCAAAACTATATTGCGCTACTTTTGCCATTTTTAATGGCTGAGTGTTGGCACCACTGAGCTTATTAACTGACACCCCATGCAGGGCTAATTTCTCAATAATATCGGTGTAAACAGGTGGAATAAAAAATGATTTTGGTACTTCAACCGTGTGCTGCACCTCTTTTTGCCAAAAAATAGGCAGCTTGTCATAATCCTGTTTTTTACCCAAATAGCTTACTTCTTGTTGATTTGACAATGGGCTCAGGCTTTTAGAATAAGCAATACCTTTAAACGCGATATGATCAGGCTGCTCAGTATAACCACGCTTAACAATTAATTGCTTAGGAACAAATTCTTGTTCTTTTTTTACTGCATTAGCGAGTTTATCTTTATGCGCTGATAACGCTTCAATAGCACCATCTATAAACACATAAGTCCCTAACACGCGTTGTTTGTATGGCTTTAAAGAATGGTTTTCAACTAAAATGGTAGGCAATGACTTTAAATCACCCCACCCGTTTGAAAAACGAGGCGTCGCCACCCAACCTGCTAAACCTGATTTAAATTCTTGCTTATCCATAACAAACACTAAAGGGCCCGGAATATGGCCTTGCTCAGTGAGGGTTTGATCAATCATTGGTTTAAAATAACGGTTAAGCGCATCTGAAATGGCAGGCGACTCGCTAGCAAATACTGGGTTATAGCCATAGGTTACATCGTATTGGTAATCAGCCCCATCAGTCACGTGTACGTCAATATACAAATTCGGATTATAATCATTAATTACTTGAAGGACGCTTTTAACCTCTGGCGTATCAAGCTTAGTATAATCACGATTTAAATTAAGATTATTTGCGTTTGTTCTAAAACCCATTTTGACAGGGCCACGCTGATTAATACGATTAAACGCACTACTACGCTCGTGACCATCAACGTTTAATATTGGGATAAATAAAATGTTTACTTTTTTTAGTATATCGCGTCGTTTACCCGTAGCAATATCTCTAAGCAGCATAAACATCGCATCTTTACCATCAATCTCACCAGCGTGAATACCAGCCTGAATAAGCACGGTTGGTTTGGTGCTGTTAGCCATTTGCCCCGCATTAAAAAAACCTTGTTCGCTGGCAATCAACATTTTTATTGCTCGTTTACTATTACTATAGCCAATCGTTTTTGATTTAAATTGAGTGGGATTCGCCGCCACTAATCTATCAACAAATGCCATGGTATTAGCATAATTGGGAGACGAGACTCCTGCAGAAATTTCAAAGTCTGTGGTTAAGGGTCCCTGTTGTTGCAATAGTGAGGTACTACTACCTTCCCATGGTAATAATGGCGGTAAATGATTGCTATTTGCCATACTTGCAGATAAAACCAATAAACTTATAAACATATACTTCTCTAACAAACCCATTAATTAAGAAAAATTATAGCAATTAAACTTTTCTAGTTGCCAAAACTGCGGTGGTTCAACAAAAAAATACAGCCAACGGCATTTTTAGTTGCAGCCAAGCCACGCTATCAACATCTACTGAATAAAAAGGGGTAATAAGTACCTAAATAAACGAACACACAACGGTAATAAATAAAGGAAAAAGCCTACAAGCGCATAAAAAAGATAATAAATTACAGGCACAAAAAAAGGAGCCATGGGCTCCTTTTCATTACTTATACAAAAACTTAAGCTGCCGCTAGGCCTTCTTTTGCTTTTGCTACAAGCGCTGCGAATGCAACTTGGTCGTAAACAGCGATATCTGCAAGGATCTTACGATCGATTTCTACAGATGTCTTTTTAAGACCATTGATAAAACGGCTGTAAGACAGACCATTTTGACGTGAAGCAGCATTGATACGTGCAATCCATAGTTGACGGAAAGTACGTTTCTTAGCACGGCGGTCACGGTAAGCGTATTGACCCGCTTTAGTAACAGCCTGGAAAGCTACGCGGTAAACACGTGAACGTGCTCCGTAGTAACCTTTCGCTTGTTTTAAAACTTTTTTGTGACGTGCACGTGCGACAACGCCGCGTTTAACTCTTGCCATTTCTAAAAACCCCTATTAAGCGAATGGTAACATACGTGAAACTAGACCATGGTCATTTTTATGAACCATCATCTTAGGACGTAGGTGTAACTTACGCTTAGAAGTTTTCTTAGTCAGAATGTGACGAAGATGCGCTTGTTTACGCTTGAAACCGCCAGAAGCAGTCTTTTTGAAACGCTTAGCTGCGCCTCTGTGACTTTTTAGCTTGTAAGCCATTGCAATAACTCCAATTGTATTGCTTTAAATTTAGTAAGAAGGCGTGAGATATATTGCTATAGCTCCACTTTAAAGGCCTAACTTACTGCTATGTTCCGGTGAAAACCCGATATAAATACCGCAGTTTTACTTTAAAACCGGTTAACTCAGGTGGACATTTTCACATCACTTGCAAACCTGAGCTAAATTCGGTGCGTATTATCGCCTAATTATTACTTTTTAGCAACCGGTGCCATCATCATAACCATTTGACGACCTTCAACACGATTTGGGAAAGACTCAACAACTGCTAACTCTTCTAAATCGGTTTTAATACGGTTTAATAATTCGATACCAATTTCTTGGTGAGCCATTTCACGACCACGGAAGCGGATAGTTATCTTAGCTTTATCGCCAGCTTCTAAGAACTTACGTAAGTTGCGCAGCTTAACCTGATAATCGCCTTCATCCGTTCCCGGACGGAATTTGATTTCTTTAATCTGGATTTGCTTTTGCTTCTTCTTCTGCTCTTTTAGTTCTTTGCTTTTTTCAAAGATGAACTTACCGTAGTCCATAACCTTACAAACAGGCGGCTCAGCGTTTGGACTGATCTCTACAAGATCAACACCCGCTGCATCAGCCATAGCTTGCGCGTCTTTTAATGACTGAATTCCAGCTTGTTCGCCGTCGATGTCGATTAAACGAACTTCTAGCGCTGTAATTTCTTCGTTAATACGATTTTTTTGAGCTGTTTGCTGCCCTTTCTTGCCGCCTCTAATGGTACGTTCCTCCAAGAATATCAATAATATAAGCGTGTAGTTGGCCGTTTGTGATTGCCCTACACGCTCGATTTTTACTGTCGATTTTTGATTTCTTCACTGATTTTAGCGATAAAATCATCAACATTAAATTTGCCTAGGTCTTCACCTGTGCGAGTTCGTACTGCTACTTCTTGTTGTTCAACTTCTTTGTCGCCAACAACCAGTAAGTAGGGAATACGCTTAAGTGTATGTTCTCGGATTTTAAAGCCAATCTTCTCATTTCTCAAGTCAGCAGCGGCTCTAATTCCAAGTTTATTTAATTTTTGTACAATTTCCTGCACATAAGGTGCTTGTTTATCGGTGATATTCATAATCACCACTTGCTTAGGCGCAAGCCACGTTGGGAATAAACCAGCGTACTCTTCTGTTAAGATACCGATAAAGCGCTCAATAGACCCTAAAATAGCGCGGTGTATCATAACAGGTGTGCGACGTTCGTTATTTTCAGCTACATAAGTAGCGCCCAAACGACCCGGTAATGCAAAATCTAGTTGTACTGTACCACACTGCCACGCTCTGTCTAAGCAATCGTACAAAGTAAATTCAATTTTAGGGCCATAAAACGCCCCCTCACCTGGTAAATAATCAAATTCAATGTCATTTGCTTTAAGTGCGTCAGCAAGTGCAAGCTCCGCTTTGTCCCACATTTCATCTTCGCCAATACGTTGCTCTGGGCGAGTTGAAAGTTTAACAACAATTTTTTCGAAACCAAATGTTTCATAGGTATCGTAAACCATTTTAATACAGGCCGATACTTCATCCATGATTTGCTCTTCTGTACAAAATACATGAGCATCATCTTGGGTAAAGCCGCGTACACGCATTAAGCCATGAAGCGCGCCTGATGGTTCATTACGGTGACAACAACCAAACTCTGCCATACGCAGTGGTAAGTCACGGTACGATTTTAAACCTTGGTTAAAAATTTGTACGTGGCCTGGGCAATTCATTGGTTTAATTGCGTATTCACGCTTTTCAGATTCAGTGGTAAACATCGCCTCTGAATACTTTTCCCAATGCCCTGATTTTTCCCACAAAGAGCGATCCATCATCATTGGACCTTTCACTTCTTCGTATTGGTACTCACGTAATTTTTCACGCACAAAGTCTTCTAGCTCGCGGTAAATGCTCCAACCATCGTTGTGCCAAAATACCATACCTGGCGCTTCTTCTTGCCAGTGCCATAAATCGAGTGCTTTACCGATACGACGGTGATCGCGCTTCTCAGCCTCTTCTAAACGCTTTAAGTACGCTTTAAGTTGCTTTTTATCGCCCCATGCTGTGCCGTAAATACGCTGTAGCATTTTGTTTTCAGAATCACCGCGCCAGTATGCACCGGCCACTTTCATAATTTTGAAGTTTTGACAAAACTTCATGTTTGGCACATGAGGACCACGACACATATCGATGTATTCTTCGTGATGATATAAACCTGGACGGTCATCTTGTGCGATATTTTCGTCTAGTATTTCAATTTTGTATGTTTCGCCACGCGCTGCAAAAGTGTCGCGCGCTTCTTGCCAGCTAACGGTTTTTTTCACTACGTCGTAGTTTGTTTTTGCAAGCTGTAGCATACGTTTTTCAATGGCATCAAGATCATCTTGAGATAACGAATGTTCCATATCAATATCGTAGTAAAAACCGTTATCAATTGTTGGACCAATCGCCATTTTTGCATCAGGGAAAAGTTGTTTAACAGCATGACCAATTAAGTGCGCACACGAGTGGCGAATAATCTCTAGACCATCGTCGTCTTTTGCGGTAATGATCTCAAGACGAGAGTCGTCACTAATTAAATCACACGCATCTACGCGTTCGCCATTAACACGACCCGCAATGGTGGCTTTAGCAAGACCTGGGCCTATATCATTTGCTACATCAAGTGTGCTTACAGGGTTTTCAAAACTACGCTGACTACCGTCAGGAAGAGTAATAACTGGCATTATAAATCCTTACATACAGTGGTGACACCTACAATGTATCACGTGTATTTTTAATTAATTAAATTAGAATGACTCGACAACGCTTTTACGAATAAGCATTGACTATTTTTCGCCAAAAATGGCTAATGTAGATGCTGAGTCTGCTCAACTACAAGAGAGTTATTGTCGCGTGCTGCAGTATTAATTACAAGTTTTAAGCTATTAAAAACCACTCAATTTTACCATAAAAGTGCAATTAATAACGTTTAATAGCAGTCTGTTGGCTTTCTATATTAGGATTTGTTCAATCTAGGGGCGATTTAGTTAAAGCCCGGGAGCTATCACCTGGCGCTAAGTAAAAAATTGAGTAACGCTCACACCTATTTAAAGTAAACAAACCATAGCGCTGTCTTGGCTAAAAAAAGGAGGGCTGCATATTTAGCCGCAAAGATAAACAGACCTTGTTACATCAAAATGACGAATGGACGTTAAGCGCTAACAAAAACACCACTGTAAGTGCTTAAACTCGCATTTTAATGCGTGTTGCGTATAATAACGGGTAATTAAGTTATAGTAGAGATTAGCAATGAGAACATGTGGTGTAGAAATTACCGGTAGTGATGTACTACTTTGTATTTTAAGTAAAGATAATGACGTTTTTGATATTCGTGATGTGCGCCAAACACGCTTTACCTTAGGTAACGGTAACGATACTGAAGTAATGCGTAAGTTTCAGTTTGATTTTGCCAAGTTAATGCAAGATTACCAAATTGATTCGGTTGCCATTCGCGAACGCCAACCTAAAGGTAAGTTTGCTGGCAGCGCTAAAGGATTCAAAATGGAAACCGCTATTCAGTTAATCGATAATCTCGATGTACGCGTGTTTTCAACCACCGAAATAAAAGAACAAGTAAAACGTAATCCGATACCTATCGCGTTTGAAGACACCGGTCTTAAAAAGTATCAAGAAAATGCATTTGTTAATGCTTACGTTTACATCATGAAAAAAACGTATCGCAGCGACGAAATGTAAATTAATTACACCCTTATAAAAACGCGTATTCGCTAGAGAGTACGCGTTTTTTTGTCTTTAAATTCTACATAAAAACAGTAATACCAATTCGCTTAACTAAGTGATCTAATTTGAGGGAGGAAAATCGTGTCGATATCAAAGCAAAAATTTCGTTAGTTAGTTGTTCTAAATGAGAAATTTTTAACACAGCTAGCGTCTGATTTGCCCCCTCAAAATGATTTAGTATTATTGCCGATTGGTATAATACATTAGTCTAACCCTCTTCCTTTTGTCGACAATTCGTGTTTATTTAAACAGCAGGCCTCTCAAAAATAAAAACATGGAGTATGTCATGAAAGCGACACAAAAAGTGATAAAAGAAGTAGAGCAAATAAACACTATACCGCTATCAAGCAGCTATTTTAAAGGAATTCAGAGCACACCATTAGTAGAACAAACCATAGGCGATTACTTTGACGCCATTGTCGACAATAACCCAGGCGCTCTGGCCGTAGTCGTTGCCCATCAAAATATACGTTTAAGCTATAAGCAATTTCAACAGCAGATTAATCAACTTGCTATGGGGTTACTGGCTTTAGGGGTAAAACCTGGTGAACGGGTCGGTATTTGGTCACCGAACAATATACAGTGGTGCTTAACACAATTTGCCACCGCTAAAATAGGTGCCATTATGGTATGCATTAACCCAGCTTACCGCCCTAGTGAACTGCAATATGCACTAAACAGTGTGGAATGCTCTACGCTTATAACCGCCACTGAATTTAAAGGCAGCCACTATATTAATATGCTGCAAAGTTTAGCGCCTGAGCTTAGCGGTTGTAACAAAGGTGAGTTAACCGCAGTCAAATTACCCACTTTAAAAAATGTAATTTGTATTGGTGATGAACCCGTCGTGCGTATTCTCATGACTTTGATCACCGATTCTCATCAGCTTTGATCGCTTGATT
>ERZ1673962.22-NODE-22-length-135417-cov-37.873908_pt1 | contig 135417 bp, 115 predicted proteins | sample MGYA00580188_ERZ1673962 | MGnify/ENA primary metagenome ERZ1673962 (study PRJEB41334, sample SAMN05608104) | rock metagenome | biome: terrestrial subsurface; feature: shale formation; material: shale | place: USA: Pennsylvania ...
TTGGTAAAGCGCTACGAGGCCCGTCGTAGAGCGGTTTTTCATGCATTTTCCCTGGAATGCGACCCAGTCCGAGCTGGTGTGGGTCGGTCGCTTCGCGGTGGTCGGTATCGCCATCATCGCCTGGATCCTGGCGCTGGACCCGAACTCCAGCGTGCTGGGTCTGGTGTCCTACGCCTGGGCCGGCTTCGGTGCCGCCTTCGGTCCGGCTCTGATCATGTCGCTGTACTGGCGTCGCATGAACCGCTTCGGCGCGCTGGCCGGCATCATCGTCGGTGGCGTGACCGTGGTGGTCTGGAAGCAGCTTTCCGGTGGCATCTTCGATCTCTACGAGATCGTGCCGGGCGTCATCTTCGCCTACATCGCCATCTACGTGGTCAGCATCATGAGCGCAGCACCGGCTGATGAAATCACCACGGAATTCGACAAGGTCGAGAACCACGCCTGATCGAGGTGTGACAATACACTGTTGAAGCCTGTACCTATTGCCGTTCATATCGGCAATACGACAACGCCGCCCCTCGGGGCGGCGTTGTCGTTCATGGCAACTTGTCCTCACTGACTCTCGCTGTCATGGCCCCTCCCTCATATGAGCCCCGCATGGCCTGGGCACATGAGTGACTCGCATGGCCTAATCACATTGGCGAGGCTTGCGGAAATCGATTACCCAGACTCCCTCTTGCAACGACAGCGCTGGCAACGGCACGTGAGACTGCACTTGCGACAGAACTTGAGATTGAGCGGATGAAGGAGCTGAGGGCTGGCTGGTGGGCTGATCGGAGGCCTGACTGACAGCATCGCCCGGCGCACAGGGCGACCGCGCTTGCAGGCGTGCCTTGAGCGCCTCATCGCGCAGCAAGGTCACCGCGCTAGCGCCCGCCAGGCGCAGCCGCACCACGGCCCAGTAGTTGTCGGGCGTGAAGGCTGCGACCAGATTCTGGCCTACGGCCGCCACCTGCTGGCGAGCGACCCGCGCCAGTGGCGCCACTGGCGCCTCGCCCAGCACCAGTACCGGCAAGGCATCGCGCGGCTGGTAGCGCTCGGCGTCGCGGGGCGAGTCCAGCGGCAGGCCCTGCTCCCGCGCCTGAGCTACGAGGGTGCGCGCCAGCTGTGTCTCATGGACCTGTTGGGCGGCCAGCGCATTGCTCCAGGCGGCGAAGATCACCCCATGGCGCACCAGCAACAGACAGGCGACGATCAACAGACACGGCTTCAACGGGCACTGCATCACACGCCGCCAGACAGGTGTCTTGCGCTGCGTGTTGGCCACTTCCGTCATGCTCGGCGTTGCGCTGGCGTCGGCACTCGCTCTCACGCTCTCTCTTGCTCTCACGCTCAGTGCCAGCATCAGGGCGCCACCCAGCAGCGGCCCCCAGGCGATCAGGGTGCGCGAATGAAATACCGGCTCGGCCAGCAACAGCATCGGCCCCCACAGGGCGGGAACCAGCAGCAGCGCCCACAGGACCCAGCTCATGCGCTGCAGCGATAGCTGGCGCGCCAAGCGAGACCTGCCCTCGGGGGCGCCAGCGGCCTCGGCGTGACGAAAAGGCGCGCCGCGAGGCAGGAGTCGCAACAGCGCTGCCCCGGCCAGCAGCGCCAGACTGAGCAACAGCGTGACCTGCCCCAGCCCCTCACGCAGCGCGCCCAGCGCCACGTTCAGGTTGTGCTCGATCCCTGCCAGCAAGGCCTGAGGGTCGGCGAAGGGCAGCATCTGGCCATGCTGCTGACTGTACTCCCCCGCCACCAGCAGCCGCGTGATGGGCAGATAGAGCAGCAAGGCGACGGCGGCCAGCGCCCCACGCTGCAACAGCATCCGCCAGCGCGACAACAGTGAGGTGCTGGTAGCGCCCGCGAACAGGGCCTCGAGCAGACTCAGCACCAGAAAGGCATTCAGGGCCGGTTGATAGCAGCAAAGCGCCAGCAGCAACAGCAGCAAGGCGCTCAGCGGCGGCTGCCAGGCCTGCCATGGGCCTCGCCCTTCGCTTATCCCTCCGGCTGGCTCTCCCTCCGCCCTGCTTTTCCCGCCAGCACGCAGCACCAGACTGGCCAGTATGGCGCTGGCCAGCGCCACGCTCATCGGCAGGCTGTCGAAGGCGTAACTGAAATTCTGCAGGGTGAAGGGCGTCAGCCAGATCAGCGCATTGCCCACTGCACAGCCCGCCAGCGAGAGCCCCGGCAGCCATCGCCACCAGGCCAGCGCCATGCCCGCCGCCAGTCCCCAGGCCGCCAATTGCGGCAAGGGCGCGACATTGACCAGCACATCGCCGAAGCCCAGCAGACGCATGATGCCCTCGGCGGCCGGGCGCGCATTGAGCATCCAACCGAAATAGCCATCCAGCGCACGGCTCATGTCATCCAGATACAGCGCGCGCGTGGCAATCAGCGGCACAAGCCCGAGGCCGATCACCACCAGACTGGCAAGCAGAATGCGCGATGCCTGACGCCGTCTGGCATCAGCGGCATCACACGCTTGGGACAACAGCTGCGACCTTGTCATGCACTGGACTCCCGATCAGAACGATACCCAGGACGGATGACGTCGAGAGTACCTGACTCGGGGCGCGATGGAATGCCCCGACGAAAGCCCATGAAAAACGCCACCCGAGGGTGGCGTTGTCGACATGCCTACGTGATGCGGAAGTTACTCGGCCGGCGTGCTGGCCTGATGGAAGTGCACATCGCGCTGCGGATAGGGAATGCTGATGCCGCGCTCATCAAAGGTCAGCTTGATGCGTTCGGTCATGTCCCACTTCAGCGCCCAGTAATCGGAGGCCTGGCACCACATGCGAAAGTTGAAGTTGACCGAGCTGTCGGCCAGCTCTGACACGGCGATCAGGTGGGACGGCTCCTTCATGATGCGCTCGTCACCGGCGACCAGCTCCTCGAGCACCGCCTTGACCTGACGGATGTCGTCGTCATAGCTGACACCGACGACCAGGTCCAGACGACGCGTCGGCAGCGCCGAGTAGTTGGTGATGGTGTTGGACATGACGCTGGAGTTCGGCACGGTGACCTTGCGGTTGTCCGGCGTCACCAGGCGGGTCTGCAGCATGGTGATCTGATCGACGCTACCGGAGGTGCCGGCGGCTTCGACGTAATCGCCCTTCTTGAACGGACGCAGCGTGACCAGCAGGAAGCCGGAGGCCAGATTGGACAGCGAGCTCTGCAGCGCCAGACCGATCGCCAGACCCGCCGCACCCAGCGCGGCGATCATGGAGGTGGTATCGACGCCGAGCTGATCCAGAGCGGTCAGCAGCACCATGACCACCAGGATGGCGTAGGCGATCTGGCCGACGAAACCGGCCGCCGCCTCGTCCATGCTCTTGCGGTGCAGCAGCGAGGTCGCCCACTGGGTCAGACGCTTGGCGACCCACATGCCGAAGACCAGCACGGCCAGCGCCGACAGCAGGGTTCCGCCCCATTGCAGCCCTATCTCGAACAGCTGACTGGTATCCATGGGAATGGCATTCAAAAATTCCACGACAACTCCTTGAGCATCCCTTGCGTGGCAGTCAGCAGACCACCGGGTGCTTTATCATTATAGGGCACGAGGCGCGCGCCGAGGACGCACTGACACTCGGCCGAACGGATCATTGGGTATTCACGCGCGCACAATTTACCTGACTATCGACGTCACGTCAGTGCTCTTGCGCCCGGGGCCGCGTGCTCTGCTCTGCGCTCATCACGCCATTCATCACGGTATCCATCACGCCAGTCCTCAATTCAGGGCGCACTCCAATTCAGGGCGCACTTAAATTCAAGGCACCCTTCAATCCAGGGCATACGTCAGGGCTGCGCCCGAGCGGGCGTCAGTCCCAGCGGTGAGCGCAGCGTCAGCGCGTCCAGGCGCAGGCCCACGGGAAACTTGTTGGCATCCAGGCCCGCATCACGCGGCGCGATGGGCGGCGGCCCCTTGAGGGTCAGGCTGAAGCTGCCGTCGCTCGCGATCAGCGCGGCGGGCACCTCGACCTCGAAGCGCTCATAACGGCCGCCTACCGGCCAGCGCGTGACGGTCTGCTCCCCGATCATGACTTCCACCGGCAGCGCGGCGGCCGAATCCGGGAAACGTGACAGCTCAAGCGCCACGACCACGGCCTGCGAGCCTGCCGGCGAGACCTCGGGTGCGACCCGCAGGCGCAAGGTGACCTCCGCCAGCCGCGCACTGACCGGCACGTCTGGCTGGGGCGAGTAGAAACCGGCCCACAGCACGCCACAATTGCCCAGCGACTCGCCCTTGCGGACGGGGTAGCGCTCACCGGGCGTCAGTACCGGCACCTCGCCCATCGGCCGGTAGCAGGTGGTGGCATGCTCGATGAAGTAGCGCCGATAGTGATCATCGACCCTGGGCGTGCGCGCCAGCCACAGCAGGGTGAGTTCGAAGGCCAGCACCACCACGGTGGCCAGCAGCCACCAGATCCGCTGGCTGCGCCGTGGCCGTGGCGCGCCATACAGGGCATCAGACGAGCCAGAAGACGGTGTCATACCAGTTCTCCACCAGCCAGAGATTAGCGAGCGCGCCCAGCATGACCAGGCCCCAGGCCAGCGTGCGTGGCAGACGAGTGAGCAGGTCATGCAGGGCCAGCACGAACACCGGCATGCCGATCATGTAGCGCGGAATGGCGTCCAGCCCGGTCGCCAGCGGTACGAACAGCGTGAAGCCCGCCAGCCCCATCTCAAGCCAGCGCCGCTGCACGCCCAGCCAGCCGATCAGGCCGACACCGATCAGTGCCATACTCGCCTGCCACGCCGGGCGCAGCGTCTCCGGCGCGCTCTGCCAGTAGCTCAGCCCTTCAATGAGGTTGGTGAGGGGATTGCCCATCTCACGGCCCCAAGAAATCTGCACATGGCTGAAGGCCAGCGCATCGCCCGTCCGGTGATAGAGCAGCGCCATGAACAGAAACAGCCCCAAGGGCCCCACCACGCCGATCAGCAGCCAATCGGGCCGCCGCCACAGCTCGGCGAAGGCGCGTAGGCGCAGGCGCGCCACAAGCTCGATTCCCATCGCGATGACCCAGAACACCCCGGTGGCGCGGGTCATCGACAACAGCAGTGTCCAGAGCATCACGCGGCCGGTGCGCTGACAGCGCCAGTCGATCAAAGACGCCAGACACAGCAGCCAGAACAGTGACTCGGAATAGAGCGCGCTGAAATAGAAGCTGTACGGCATGCTGGCTGCCAGCCACACGAACAGCAGCAACGGCGCGCCGGGCCGCGTGATGGCCAGATAGCGACAGCCCAGCCCCAGCGCCACGGCCAGCAAGGCATTGCTCAGGAGCACGCCCATCAGTTCGGGGTCCAGTTGACCGCCCAGCGTCACCAGCCACAGCAGCGCCGGATAGAGCGGGAAGAACGCCCAGTTGGCAGCGTCGCCGTCACTCATGCCGCGCGCCTCGACATCGTAGCCGCGCGTCATGATGCCCTTGAACCAGCTGCCGTCGAACTGCGCCATGGCGTGCAGATAGCTGTGATCGCCCCACAGCGCGATGGCGAGCCAGACTGCGCGTGTCACCAGCAGCGCCAGCAGGATATGCCCCCAGGGAATGCGCACGGCCTGCGCCCGCGCGAGTGCCTCGGCAGGGGGCGGCGTCTCGGCTGCCAATGTCTTGAAGCGCTCCCCCAGCGTCGAGCGCGGTCCTGCGGTGACGCTGTCATTCATGCATGGTCTTCCTTGAAGGCCCACAGCCGTGAGGCCAGATAGGTCACGATCGGCACCGAGAGCGTGGCGATCGCGATGGCGACGAAGCCCGACAGATCAAGCCCCTGCATCAGCAGTGCCAACAGGCCATTGTTGAGCGCGAAGCCGCCCGCCGCGACCAGTCCGAAGCGCCAGGCACTGCCCTGGCGCTTGAAGGTCAGCCGCCGGTGGCCGACCAGCGAGACCTGAAAGGCGACGCAGAAGGCAATGATGTTGGCGACGAACTCATTGAGCTGCGGCCACAGGAACAGCAGCAAGGCGGCGACGCCCAGGTGCACGCCCGTCGCGGCCAGCCCGACCAGCCCGAAGCGGGTCGCGGTGCCCGCCTCCTCCCTGGCGCGCGCAGTGACTGGCCTGTCGGACTCGCTGACGCCCTCACGATCAGCGCTCAAGTGATTCACCTCGCGCCGCATCGCGTGACGCGCCGCGCACGACTCGCGCAGTGCTCAGGCCGCTGTCGAGGCCCCTGTCCGGTGACACGCTGCCCGGCGGGCTGTCGTGCAGGCTGTCATGGTCGATAAGGTAAAGCGGACGCTGCTTGGTTTCCATGAACAGACGACCGAGGTATTCGCCCAGCACGCCGATCGAGATCAACTGCATGCCGCCGAAGAACAGGATCGCGACCATCAGAGAGGCATAGCCCGGCGCATCGGCGCCGAACAACACCGTCTTGCTGATGATCACCAGGATATAGAGGAAGGACAGAGCGGCGACGACACTGCCGATATAGGTCCAGACCCGCAGCGGCCAGGTCGAGAAGCTCACCACGCCATCGAGGGCGAAGTTCCACAGCTTCCAGTAGTTGAACTTGGTGGTGCCGGCCGTGCGCGACGGGCGCTGGTAGGTGACGCCCACCGAGCGATAGCCGGGCCATGAGAACAGGCCCTTCATGAAGCGATTGCGCTCGGGCAGGCGCCGCAGCGCCTCGACGACACGGCGGTCCAGCAGGCGGAAGTCGCCCGCATCGCGTGGTATCTCGGTGAAGGTCAGGCGGTTGAAGACGCGGTAGAACCAGCCTGCCGTCTTGCGTTTGGTGGCGGTGTCCTCATGACGCGCGGCGCGTACGCCATAGACCATGTCGTAGCCGGCCTGCCATTGGCTGATGAACTCGAGGATCACCTCCGGCGGGTCCTGCAGATCGACATCCATCGGCACGACGGCATCGCCACGCGCCTGCTCGATGCCGGCGGACATGGCCGCTTCCTTGCCGAAGTTGCGTGTCAGGCTCAGGTAGCGCACGCGGGCATCGCCGGCCGCCGCGGCCTCCAGACACGCCAGGGTGCCATCGGTTGAGCCATCATCGACGAACAGCACTTCAAGATGCGGCACCTGTGAGCCCAGGGTCTTCTCGATGGCCTCCAGAAAGAGACCGATGGTCTCCTCCTCGTTCATCACCGGCACCACCAATGACAAGACCCAGTCACCGGAAAGGCGGCGCGACATGTCGCGGGGAATATGCCCCGACGAGGACGAGGACTGCCGGCCAGACGTCTGGCCGCAGGATGCATCAGCTGAGGACCGCATGGTATTTCCTCCATCGAGAGCCCCGTCATTCATGCACGCCAGGGCATCATCATCTGACAAGGTGAGAGTGAAGAGGACACAGGTGCTGCACCAGCGGCTTACCAGACACTCTCCCGCTCTCGATCGGCGCCTCTCCTCCCTCCGCTCCATTACCTCTTGGGGCCGAGGGCGACGAATACAACGCAGCGTCAATGCGGATGGCGGCCAGCGCGAAAGGGCCTGCCAGCTGCAAGAATCCGTGAAAAGCCCCGCACAGCGCCAGACATCGGCAAGGGCCTGCAAGAGCCAGCAAGGGTTTACGATGGCCTGCGGGGCCGGCGAAGGCTTGCGAGAGCGGTCTGCGAGAGCGGTCTGCGCGGGGCAATGAGCGCGACGCCACCTCGCTGCGTTATAGAGCCTGCGGCCTCAACAAGTAAAGCCTGAATCACTCAAGGGCTCGCAAGCCATGCCCTTGAGCCATGCCTTTAGCCCTAAACAAACACGGCCGCTCCAGGGAGCGGCCGTGTTTGTTGATGTAATGAATAGAGCCTGCGCAATCGGGTTACTGGCTGGACGCGAGGGTCACCAGCGTGATGAGCAGAAGACACCAGCTCAGCGGCGCCCCCAGCAGCCAGGCGCGGGTCGCATGGCGCGGCACCAGACCGACGCCATGCGTGAAGCCGGCGCCCAGCCCCCACAGCGCGACCAGCAACATCAGATAGCGCGGTCCTGTCTGCATCGAGGCTATCGCATCCGGCCCCAGCAGCATCCAGATGGCCACCATGGCAGACAGCAGCAGCGAGGCCAGGTGGGCAGGTCGAGTTCGGCACCAGGCCGGTGGTCGTGAGGCGTACCAGGGTCGTGACATCGAGCTCTCCTTGATCGGAACAGTCAGCGGCGCAGAAGTAACGTTGGGGGCCGCCTCACTCAATCATCGTCAAAGGTGTGGGTCTGCTCAAGCCACAATGCATTGATGATGCCCGCGAAGCAGGCCAGCAACACACCGAGAATCCAGGCGAAATACCACATGGTGTCGTCTCCTGACGAGGGCAGTGCCCTCGTCTTTTGATAGCAAATGGGAGCAATTGGCTCAGCTAGCTCAACTCAACTCAACTCAACTCAATACAGACTGTGACCGTCCTGCTCGATATGCACGACGGTGACGCGACGCCACATCTTCACGTAGCACCAGGTGGTGTAGAGGATGATGGTCGGCACCATCACCAGACCCGCCACGGTGACGATGGAGAGCGTCAGCTCGCTGGAAACGGAATCCCACAGCGTCAGGCTGGCCTCGCTCATGCGCGAGGACGGCACGATGAACGGGAACATGCTGATGCCCGCGGTGGCGACCACACCCCCTACCCCGACGGAGCTTGCCGTGAAGGCCGCGCCGCCCTTGCGCCGGGCCGACAGCACCATCGCGGCCAGCACACCGACCACCGCGCTGAGCGGTGCCAGCAGTGTCAACGGCTCACGCGCATAGACATCCAGCCAGCTGCCCGGCCCGACCTGCTTGTCGAGCAGCTTCAGGGCCGAGGCGGTATCGCCCATCTGATCGATGCTGTAGCCCATGCCGGACAGCCACACCCACAGGCCGCCCAGCGCGAACAGCCCCAGCGTCAAAAGGCCCAGCGGCTGCACCAGACGCGCGCTGCGTGCGGCGACGGCCTCATCGGCACGTGCCACCAGCCAGGTACCGCCATGCAGCATCACCATCACCACGGACAGCGCGGCGCACAGCAAGGCGAAGGGGTTGAACAGGCCCAGGTAGCTGCCGGCATAGCTGGCACGCATGAACTGATCGACTTCCAGCGGCACGCCCTGCAGCAGATTGCCGAAGATCAGCCCGAAGAAGGCGGTGGGAATCAGGCTGCCGGCGACGATGCCGCGGTCCCACCAGCCACGCCACTGGGTGTTCTCGAGCTTGGAGCGGTAGTCAAAGCCCAGCGGACGGAAGAACAGCGAGAACAGGATGGTCAGCATCGCGAAATAGAAGCTTGAGAACACGGCGCCGTAGACCACAGGCCACACCGCGAACACCGCGCCGATGGCGGTGACCAGCCATACCTGATTGCCATCCCAGTGCGGCGCCAGGGTATTGATCACCACGCGGCGCTCGCTGTCATTGCGGCTGACCAGCGGCATCAGCATCGCCGCGCCCATGTCCATGCCATCGGTGATGACGAAGCCGATCAGCAGCAGCCCTACCGCCACCCACCAGAACAGCTTGAGGATCTCGTAATCCCACATGATCCGTTACTCCTTGAATGACAGCGAAGGATTGAGTGACATGCCGTCATCTTCGGACATGGCGCCATGGTGGATGCCGCCGCGCTCGAAGTGATAGCGACCGGTGTGCAGGGAAGACGGCCCCTTGCGCGCGAAGTGGAACATCAGCCACATCTCGATGACGAAGAACAGGCTGTAGAAGGCCAGGAAGCCACCGATGGACCACCACAGATCGGACTCATCCAGACTCGAGGCCGCCATGAAGGTCGGCAGAATCTCCCCCACCGCCCACGGCTGACGCCCGAATTCGGCCACGAACCAGCCGGTTTCCACGGCGATGAACGGCAGCGGGATCGACAGCAGACAGATCCACAGGAAGGGCCGCACGTCGAAGCGCTGCTTGGCGGTCATCCACACCGCCGCGATGAAGATCACCAGCATCGCCATGCCGCAGGCGACCATGATGCGGAACGAGAAGAACATCGGCGCGACCGGCGGAATCGAGTCTGCGGCGGCCTTGTCGATCATCTCCGGCGTGGCATCTGACGGCGTCTCGACGTAGCGCTTAAGCAGCATGCCGTAACCGAGATCATCCTTGACCGCATCGAAGGCCTTGCGGGTCGCGATGTCGTCCTGGCCATCGCGCAGCTGCTGGAGCAGGTCATAGGCCTGCATGCCATTGAGGATGCGTCCGCGGTGCTCCTCGGTCAGCTCCTTGATGCCGGGGATCTCGGTATCCAGCGAGCGCGTACCGATCAGGCCCATCACATAGGGAATATGGATGCCGTAATCGGTGTGCTGGGTCTCCTCGTTGGGCAGACCGATCAGCGTGAAGGACGCCGGCGCCGGCTCGGTTTCCCACATCGCCTCGATGGCGGCCATCTTGGCCTTCTGGACATCCCCGACCTCGTAGCCGGACTCATCGCCCAGCACGATCACCGAAGCCACCGAGAACAGGCCGAAGGCGGCGGCGATGGCGAAGCTGCGCTTGGCAAAGCCCAGGTCACGACCCTTGAGCAGGTAGAAGGCGCTGATGCCGAGCACGAACATGGCGCCTGTCACATAGCCTGCCGACACGGTATGCACGAACTTGGCCTGGGCGACCGGGTTGAAGATGACATCCGCGAAGCTGGTCAGCTCCATGCGCATGGTCTCGAAATTGAAGGCCGCACCGACCGGATTCTGCATCCAGCCGTTGGCGATCAGGATCCACAGCGCCGAGAAGTTGGAGCCGAAGGCCACAAGCCAGGTCACCATCAGGTGCTGACGCTTGGTCAGGCGGTCCCAGCCGAAGAAGAACAGGCCAACGAAGGTGGACTCGAGGAAGAAGGCCACCAGGCCCTCGATGGCCAGCGGCGCACCGAAGATGTCGCCGACGTAATGCGAGTAGTAGGCCCAGTTGGTGCCGAACTGGAATTCCATCGTCAGGCCAGTGGCCACGCCGAGCGCGAAGTTGATGCCGAACAGCTTGCCCCAGAATTTGGTCATGTCCTGGTAGACCTGCTTGCCGGTCATGACATACAGGGATTCCATGATGGCCAGCAGGAAGGCCATGCCGATGGTCAATGGTACGAACAGGAAGTGGTAGAGCGCGGTCATGCCGAACTGGAACCGCGACAGCTCCACGACGGTATCGGAGATCATGTCTTAACCCCTTTGCGATAAGGCGGACGGTCAGGCTGCCGTCCCTGCATGCGCTTGCCACCGACGTCGGACGGACACATCAGGCCGACTCTCGCCGGCAAGCACACAGGCAATGGCACCGTGGCACCAAGACCTTGGTCGACATTGTCTACCCTCCCGCGCCAGTCTCCAGATGTCAGGTTGTCGCACTCACCGGGCGCATGTCGCACCCGCTACCTCCGCCAAGTACCTGCTGTCACTGGACAACTCCGCTGCAAGCCGCATGGATGCTGGAGCGACGGGCCTCGCTGGCCTGGCGCCATCTCAACGCTGACTCTGCGCACCCCTGCGCGCGCTGCGACCATCGACCACACTGCGACGTTGCACCACGCCGCGACCGACTGGCGCACCCAAGCGGCGCCAGCCGCCGCGCAGCAAGCCATCACGGCCCCGCGCCATTGACGCGCTGGGAAGGAGAGTTTTGTCCCGCAGGCCTGTCACTTCCCCAGCAGGCTAACTATCATGGCCAGTCATCGCAGCGCTCACCGACAAGGATTGCCAGTGCACGCTTACCGCCTATCACCCGAGACCGTGATTCCTACCTGACATGACGCATCGCTCCCCCATTCATCCCTCTGCTGGTCACACCGCCACCACCAGCCCCAGCGCCACGGCGCCGCGCGGCCACGGCGATTACTGCGAAGCCGGCCTCGCCCGTCTGCTGGAGCAGCACGACCTCAATAGCTTCGATGCCCTGTGGCAAGTGGCAGCCCACGACGTCGACGCGCCGAATCGTGAACGCGGCGGCGTCTCGACGGTTTCGCTGCTGACGCTCGAGGATGAGGACGGCAACAGCCATCGCCTCTATCTCAAGCGCCAGACCAACCACCTGGGCCGCAGCCTGGCGCGCCCGCTGGGCGAGCCGACCTTCTCTCGTGAATGGCGTGCCATCCGCCACTATCACGCGCTGGGAATACCGGCAGTGGACGCCGGCTGGTACGGCGAGCGGCGTGCTGGCCGGGAATGGCGCGCCATCCTGATCACCTTCGATCTCGCCGAGCGCGATGATCTGGATCACTGGCATGAACGCTGGTCAGAGCTCGATGCGGGCATGCGCTCTCAGGTCATCACCGCCAGCGCCCGCCTCGTGCGCGAGATTCACCAGGCTGGCCTGATGCATGGCTGTCTGTTCCCCAAGCACCTTTTCCTGAGTCGCCCGCCGAGTGAGTCGCCGGACAGCACCTGGCAGATGGACGCCGTCATCATCGACCTCGAGAAGACGCGCCGCTTCGTGCTGCGCCGCCACGAGTGCCTGCGCGATCTCTACGTGCTGTGGCGCCGCCTGAAGGGCTGGCAGCACGATGAATGGCGACAATTTCTTGCCGTCTACCGCGATGCGGATGCGCAGAGCGCCGAGGTCAGTCAGTGGCTGAAAGAGCTGGAAGCACGCGCCGCACGCAAGCGGCGCTGAGCCTGCAGAAGCCGGTGACGGTCTTTGGCGTAGTGAGCAATAACCTCGCGCACGGCATGCGACCAAGGTCTTGGTCACCTTGCGCGAGGATGAATGAGGATGTCGCTCGAATGCGTCAGCACAAGTCTCACTCGTGAGACATTAAACTTCCCTGAAATAATCGGTAACATCTGCTAACAGGACACCTAATAAGTTTTCAAACAACGTTCTAAAAAAATGCTTGCCAAACAGAACGCTGTTTTTTATAGTTTGCAGCGTCCCCTGATCGACGCAGCCACGCAGAGCACACGGCCCAAGCCGTAGGGTAGCGAGGCACTGCTGACAGGCAGCTCACGAAGCCAAGCTTCAAGGAGAATTACACATGAAAGCTATCAAGATCCTGACCGCTACTGTTATCGCCGGCACCATGGCTATGGGCGCACAATCCGCCATGGCATATGGCAAGGGTGATACCTTCCTGCGCGGTGGCGTTGCCAAGGTCGACGGCAAGAGCAACAACGGCAACGGTCTGATCGCCAAGGACGAGTCTGGCTTCGCCGGTTCCGTGGGCTACATGTTCCACGACAACCTGGCCATCGCCCTGCAGTCCACTGAAGAATTCAGCACTGACTGGGAAAACAGCGCCGGTGGTTTCGATCAGATGCCGATCAACCTGATGCTGCAGTACTACCCGCTGGGCGGTACTGAAGCCCGCGTCCAGCCGTACGCTGGTGTCGGCCTGAACTACACCCACTTCTCCGGTGAGTCTGCCGGTGGCCAGAGCATGGACATCGACGACAGCTACGGCGCCGCTGCCGAGCTGGGTGTTGACCTCAAGATCACCGAAGCCTGGGCCGTCAACGGCTTCGCTCGTTACGCCGACGTCAAGGCCGATACCAAGATCGCCGGTCAGGACGTGAACGACACCGAGCTGGACCCGGTCACTGTCGGTGCCGGTGTCACCTACCGCTTCTAAGTCCTCGCACGAGGCGTGAACATGCCTCCAGCGAGTACCTGGCAAGCCGTGTGATGCCGCATCATTCACTAAAGCGTCAGCGATGGAGCTCGGCAACGCCGAGCCGCCCAGGCGCCAGATGGGCATCACACACAAACGCCGCAGACCTTCGGGTCTGCGGCGTTTTCGTTGTGGGCAGCCAACGGCCACATGGCCAATCTTCGCCGGCGCGGCGCAGAAATTGACCTGGATCAACCACGCCCCTGACCAAGCAAGAACGCCCGTAAACTTTTGCCCCAGGTCAAATTTCTCGAAATTCGGCTACCTAGAATGAGGGCATTGTTTCCCGCCATCCTTCAGGAGCCATCATGTCCGACGTCGTCACTCGCCAAGCCTCCCTCCCCGCGCACCTGACTTCGCGTAGCCCGCGCTCTGCAGCACGCCCGTGGCAGCTTCTGGCACTGGCAGGCCTCACCGGCCTCGCGACTCTCGGTGCCGCACCGGCCATGGCCGCCGACTCGCTGAATGCCAGCTCTCACAGCTCTCTCAACTCTCTCAACTCTCTCAGCTCTCTCAACTACGGCGCCGGGCAGTTCTGGACGCGTGCGGGTGTCGCCAAGGTCTCGCCGAAGAGTGACAACGGTCGCATCGATGCCATCGGTGCCGACGTGGATGTCGATGATGACAGCGCCTTTGCCTTCACTCTCGGCTATCGCTTCACCGACACCTTCGGTATCGAGCTGCTGGCGGCGCAGGATTTCGACCACGACATCTCGCTCAATGGCCAGAAAGCCGGTTCCGTCGACCACCTGCCGCCGACCCTGACACTGCAGTACTACCCGCTTGGCGGACGTGAATCGCGCATCCAGCCGTACATCGGTGCGGGCGTCAACTACACCCACTTCTCCGATGAAACCCTCGACGATGGCACCAAGCTCGAGATGGATGACAGCTGGGGCGCGGCCGCACAGATCGGCGTCGATCTGGTGATCAACGAGCACTGGGCGGCCAACGTCGCCGCCTGGTATCTGGATATCGATTCCGATGTCACCGTGGCAGGCAGCGTCAACGACAAGGTCGAGATCGACCCCATCGTGACCATGGCCGGGATCAGCTACCGCTTCTGATCAGCCACTTCCTGGCTAGCGCTTCTGACTGGCCAGAAACGACAACGCCCCGCCAGCCCATCTCGGGCCGGCGGGGCGTTGCGCTTTGTACCTGGTGCGGTGTGCGCTGTGCGCTGTGCGTTGTGAGTTGTGCGCTCGGCACGTATCAGCGCGGGGCGGCCTGCCCACTGTTCGTTGCCGAAGCATTGGAAGTTGTTGCAGTCGATGAGGTTGAGTACGCTGGCGGCGTGGCGTCCTCCGCCGGCGCCTTGCTCACCTTGCCCGGACGCGGGCGGTCCAGCACCAGTCCCAGCACCACCAGTGCGGCACCCGCCACCATCAGCGCGGTCCACTGTTCATCGAACAGCCACCATGCCATCAGCGCGGCACACGGCGGCACCAGGAAGAAGGTGCGCGCGACCTGATGGGCCTCACCCCGCTCCAGCATCAGCATCAGCAGCCAGATGGCACCGACCGAGATGGCGATCACCAGCCAGGCCATGGTCAGCAGCAGACGCGGCGTGGGGTCAAAGACAAAGCTGCCGACACTGGTCGCGGCGACGACGAACACCGCGCCCGCACCGAGATACTGGAACATCAGCCCCTCGACCAGCCCCATGCGCCCGGAGACCCGCTTCTGCCAAAGCGTCGAGCTGGACACGCCGATCAGCGCCACCAGGCACCAGACAAGCCCGATCAGCGGCCACTCCAGGGTACCAGCGCCGTCCTTGGCAAGCCCTGCCCCCAGCACCAGACTGACGCCGATGGCGCCACAGCCAAGCCCCACCCACTGCCTGGCGCCCAGCCGCACGCCGAACAATGGCAGTGACAAGGCCGCCGTCACCAGTGGATGCAGGCTGACCAGCAGCGCCGTCAGGCCCGCCGGCAGCCCCGTCTTGACCGCCGCGAACACGCCGCCCAGGTAGGCGCCATGCAACAGCATGCCGATGCCCACCTGCGCCAGACGGTCGTTGCGTCGGCCCCACTGACGCGGCTTGCGGCGCAGCCACAGAATCACTCCCAGCACCGGCAGCACCAGCAGGCTGCGCACCAGCAGCAAGGTGAAGGGTTCAGCGTCCAGGGTACCGAAGCGGGCGGCGATGAAGCCGCTGGCGAACAGAAACACGAAGCAAAGTGGCATCCACATCACGCAGACTCCAGCGAGAGAAATGGCAAGCGGTCGGCCCATAGGCAGGTGCAGGACGTACACCGACGGGACCACGACATGAGCCTTCAGCTTGCCGCGAACCCTCAAGGGGGCACAAGATACAGATAACCACCAATTCAAGGGGTACAGACAGGCATGTCATCCGCCGAGCACGCTTCGTCCGCCAGCCGCCCTTCGCTTGCCGGCGATGCCATCAACTCAACCACCAGCTCAACCGCCAGTTCAGGCGCCAGCTCAGGTGCCACTGCCGCGACGCTGCCGCGCTATCAGCAGCTGGTCGAGCGGCTCAAGGCCCAGATGGCGACGGGCAAACTGAGCGCAGGACAGCGCCTGCCTTCGCTCAGGCGGCAGGCGGCTCAGTCGGGGCTCGGCCTCAACAGCGTGATTCGTGCCTATGGCGAGCTGGAGGCGGCGGGCCTGATCATCGCCGAACCGCGTGCCGGCTATCGGGTCGTGCCAGCGACGCAGGCTGCTCACGCCCCGGATGACCTGAATGGCGCCCTGAATGGCGGCTCACAGACCAGCCCGACTTCATCCCGTCATCCCGGCGTAGGGCAGCACGGACAGCACGGACAGCACGGGCAGCGGGAGTCACATCACAGGCCGCGCGCCATCACCACACTCACCATCAGTGACCCGGCCTGGCAGGCGATGGCGAATGCCAGTGATCCGCGCCTGGCGCCGTTGGGTGCCGCTCACCCGGAGCTGGACGCCCCCGCCGTGCGTCGCCTGTATCGTCTGGCGCGCACTCAGCTCGGGGCGCATGCCCAGCATCCCAGCGCCTATGCCCTGCCACCGGGCTCGAGTGCGCTGCGCACCGCCATCGCCCAGCACCTCAGCCACCACGGCCATCCCTGTGACAGCGATGCCCTGTTGATCAGCCAGGGGGCGCAGCATGGCATGTCACTGCTGCTCGGCCAGCTGCGTGCTGCCAAGGGCCGCTGTCGGATCGGCGTCGAAGCGCCGGGCTATTTCGGTATCGTGGCCGCCATCGAAGCCCAGGGCCATCAGGCGATCGCCATTCCTGCCCGCGCGCACCAGGGACTGGATGTCGCGGCGCTCGAGCGTCTGCTCGAACGTCATGATGACAAGACGCCCGCCCTGACGCTGGATGCCCTGATCGTGACCGCGGATGGCCACAATCCCCTGGGCGGGCAGCTGAGCACGCCAGATCGCCACCGCCTGCTGGCACTGGCGGCCCGCCACGCCATCCTGCTGGTCGAGAACACCACCTTTGCCGAGCTGAGCTTCGATACCCGCCATCCGTGGCTGGCCGACCTCGCCCACCGCCATGCCGACAGGCCGATGCCTGCGCTGATCAGTCTCGGATCATTTTCCAAGACGCTGGACCCCCGCACCCGCTGCGGCTGGCTGTGGCTGTCACGGCCCGAGCAGGAGTCACCACTGGGGCTGCAGGCGATGATTCGGGCACGCTGGGCCAATGGCATGGGCGACATGCCGTGGATGCATGCTGCCCTGAGCGAACTGATCACCAGCGGGGATTACGGCCGCCACGTGCAGCGCATGCGACGCTGCTATGCGAGGCGCCTGGAGCGTCTGCGCGCGCACCTGAGCGCGGCGCTGGGTGACAGCGTCTGGCTGCCGCCGCCGAGCGGCGGCTATCTGCAATGGTGTGGCCTGCCAAGCCTTGAGGCGAACCAGCTGAAGCAGTTGCATCAGGACCTGCTGAACGCAGGCATCGCTACCCTGCCCGGCAGCCTGTTCAATGCCGAACAGTCCGGCCTGCGTCTCAATGCGGCCCAGCTCGGCGAAGAAGCGACGCAGAACGCTGCGCGGCCCTCTGACGAGATCCCCCACCAGCAGGACATACTGGCGCGCCTCACTGCTCACCTGCAAAAAGCCCTCGCACAGGGCGAGGGCTGATTGAGATGCGATGCCTGGATTTCCTTATGGCACAGTCGGCTGTCAGGCCATGCGCAGGGCCTGCTCGCGGCGGCGCGCCCACACCTGATTGATCACCAGTGCCGCCACGATGACCGCCCCACCCAGCGCCAGACGCGCCAGGTCGGCGTCGCGGTTCCAGATCAGCAGGTTGACCAGCAGACCCGCCGGCACCAGCGCATTGTTCATGATCGCCAGCGTGCCGGCATCGACCCGCGTCGCGCCCTTGTTCCACAGGAAGTAGCCCAGCCCCGAGGCCACGATGCCCAGCCAGCCCAGCACCACGAAGTGCACCGGCTGCGACGGCAGCTTGTCGGTACTGCCGAACAGCAGGAACATCACGATCACCAGCGCCAGCGCGCCGAGATAGAACCAGCCGAACACATGGCGATGGGCGACATCCGCCGGCAGCTGCGGAGCGACCTGACGGTAGGCCACCTGCCCGATGGCAAAGCATAGATTGGCGCCCTGCACGACCGCAAAGCCGAGCCAGAAGCCGTCACTGACCCCGTCGTAGCGAATGATCGCCGCCCCCAGCACCGCAATCGCGGCGGTCAGCAGGTAGAATGGCGACAGGCGCTTGTTCATCAGGTCATCGAGCAAGGTGATGTAGATAGGCGTGAAGATGGTGAACAGCAGCACTTCCGGCACGGGCAGCAGCAGGAAGGAGCGATAGAAGAAGATGTACATCAGGCCGAGCTGGATCGCGCCGATGGCCATCAACTGGAAGCGCAGACGACCGCTGATCGCCCGCGGGCGCATGAACGGCGCAAAGATCAGGCACGCCAGCACGATACGCGTCAGTACGGCCAGATAGCTATCGACCTGACCGGACAGATAGACGCCGATCAGGGAAAACGAGAAGGCCCAGAGGGCCGTGACACCAATCAGGTAGGACATGACGAGTAAACTCGGTAGCCGGAAGAAGTTGACACCAATTGTAACCCTCTATGCGCTGCTCGCGCAGATCCGCCGGCTGGATTTTTCGTCACGCTCCGGCCCGGCCTCGCGCAATGCCTGGTCTGGCCAGGGAAGCGGCGAGGTGACGGTCTCTCGAGAAGCCACTGTTCCCCCTCACGACGGGGCACGACAGGCGGCTCAGCAAGTGGCGGAGAGCGTGGTATTTCTCGAGCAGGGCCAGTTCCAGCTCGAGGGCCAGTCATCCAGCGTCAACTTCCACAACCGCTATCGCTGGCAGCTGACCGCGGATGGCGAGGCACTGTCGCTCAGTCATGAGCGTCGTGGCCGCGATGCCGCCGTCTTCCTGTTCGACCTGGTGGCCGACAGCGCTCGAGGCGAAGATCACTTCGTCAGTCGTGAAGCGCATCTGTGCATCGATGATCTCTACGCCGCCACGCTGGTCATCGTGCGCGATGAGACGGGCAATGCCCTGGGCTTTGATCTCGACTGGCGCATCACCGGCCCGCGCAAGGATGAACACCTCGCCTACCGCTATCGCTGCTGAGCGCGACCAGCATCTGACATGAGCGCTGATGGCGCATGACGGAACCGCTGGCAGCACATGAAAACGCCGCTGACGAATCACTCCGTCAGCGGCGTTTTTGCTCTGGCAGTCGATACTGACAGTCGATCCTGGCAGCCGATCAGGCCAGCAGACGCACCTTGAACCACTCACCGATCGCCTCGATTTCCTCGAGACACACGGCGTGCGCCATCGGCCAGGTCTGCCATTCCAGCGGATGTCCCAGCGCACGCGCACTCTCGGCGCCCGCCTCACCCAGTGCCAGCGGCACGATATCGTCGTGGGTACCGTGATGGACACTGATGGCCAGGCCTTGATTGGCGGCGCTCGGCGCAATGGTCGCGCTGGTCGCGAAATAGGTCGAGAGCGCCAGCAAGCCGCCCAGCGGACGCTCGCAGCTCAACGCCGCCTCATAGACCACCGCGCCGCCCTGGGAGAAGCCGGCCAGAATGATGCGCTCACTGGCGATTCCCTGGGCGATCTGCTCCTCGATCAAGGCATGCACGTAGGCTGCGGATTCACGCAGCTGCACCTCATCGACGCGCCGCCCGAGATTCATCTCGAGAATGTCGTACCAGGCCGGCATGCGCATGCCGCCATTGACGGTCACGGCCAGCTCCTGTGCATGCGGGAAGACGAAACGCACGCCGTGATTCTCAGGCAGACCCAACGCAGGCACCACGGGCACGAAATCACTGCCGTCAGCACCCAGGCCGTGCAGCCAGATCACGCAGGCATCCGCCTGGGCGCTCGGCTCGATGATCTGAGGGGCACGGTGGCCATGCTGCTGTGATGCGTCACTCATATTCAGCTCCGGTCGGTAAGAAGGGGAATGCCGCCCAGCCTACCATTGACGCCGTCATCTGCCATGCGTTGAGGCTGGCAATCTCACCATGAACAGGCAAATTGCCCTGTCACTCGACGCCCGCCAGCCTCACCAATGCCATAAACGCCATGATGACAGGATATCTTCAGCACCCGTCGATCAAGGATTCTGTCAATCAAGGGTTCTGGTGCTATTGCAGAATGTCGGCCAGTTCGTTCACATCCTTCACGACATGATCGGGCTTCTTTGATAGCGGGAACAGGGCCTTGCCCGGGCGGGCGATGAACGTGGTCTGCAAGCCCGCCTCCTTGGCGCCCGCGACATCCCAGCCATGTGCCGCGACCATCATGGCTTCCTCGGGTTCGACATCAAGCTTGTCCAGCACCCATTCATAGGAACGCAGGTCCGGCTTGTAGATCTGGATATCCTCAATGCTGTAGCGCGCATCGAAATACGGCAGCAATCCCGCGTTTTCGAACTGCGCCTGAACGCCCTTGTTGGACGAGTTGGTCAGACTGACGATCTTGTAGCCTTCAGCCTTTAGCCTGGCCAGACCTTCCTTGACATCAGGGTGAGGCGGGAGTGTCAGCAACGGGGTGATGATGGCCTTCTTCGCCTGCTCATCCGCCAATTCGACACCGTTGTTCTGCGCGACCACCCGCAACGAGGCGACACCGATCTGCCCGAAATCGTGGTAATCCCGAGTCACGGTAGACACCAGAGAATAATGCAGCATGGTCGAGAACCACAGGGGCAGCAGGTCTTCTCTTCCCCCCAGTGCCTCGCCAACGGAACTGCGCATCGAGGCAAGATCCAGCAGCGTTTCATTGACATCGAAGATCAGCACCTTGGGCTTTTCGACGACATCACCCGCCATCACACTCCCTGACATCAAACCAACGCCCAACACCAATGAACCTGCCACTTTCTTGAGTTTTGCGCGCACCATCATGGGCCTCCACTTGATTGATATCATGGCATCCTGCCTCGGGATATCCGACATGCAGGCCGGCAATCAACAACGTTTAATCACCGTGATGCATCATGACACCCATACAGTGAACTGCCGATGAATCCTTACGAATCATCTGGAAAACCCTCAGCATATTGCGGGCATCAAGCAAGGTGCCATACACAGAGTCGACCAGCCACTTGCTGTGCCCTTCTGGAATCCGAGCATAAAAAAACCCGCCATGATGGCGGGCAATGAATGTCGGGACAGCGACACCCAGGACAGGAAAGCGTTTGAGAAAGGGTTTTGCCACCAGGTCGTTCTAGAGGGGATGGTGGAGGGTCCCAAAGCCCTTGCTCAAGCGTTCTGCTCACTATCCAAGTGTCTCTACGTCTGGGATATTTCCTTTCGCTCTCCCTGAATTCCGGTAGTCACTGGCTTGCGCATCAGTGCCTACGCTTTCGATCGTCGCTGCGCGGTGATTCAAGCAGCGGCAATCAAATCACAGCGCTTCAATTGTTTCGCAATGACAACTTGTGGCATGAAGTCATGTGAAGCGTGTCATGTGAACCATCAGCATCGAAAACTCAGCGATGATCGGCATCGATATCGACTGCACCATGCACATCACTATCGGCAAACACATTGCCACGGCTGGTGATCAGAATGTCAGGATTTGCGGCGTAGCGCTTTTCGCTCTTCTGATAATCACGCACTTCGCTGTGGATGCCGTGAGATTGAGCGCTATTGAAGCGCGCATTTCTGCTGTCATCAGTGCTGATATCGGCACTGGCCAGACCGCTGGTGGCGAGGGCAAACGCTGCCAGGCCGTGAGTCATGAATGACTTGATCATCTTTCTATCCTCCGTTCATTTTCACTATCGAGTTGCCATGAAGTGACACATCATTGATCACTTCATGTACTGCGTATATCCAGGCGGGATATCTATCAGAGTTGATACCTGACATCACCCACATGAACAATTATCAAAGACCATCAACAAGCACTACCCACAAGGATGCGGCTTACGATGGCGCGCTGTTCAGGCTTGCCCATGGCGGGGCCCTTCTACGACATCGTATGAGGCACGGGGCGTCGCTGCGCGGGATGACTCCCGACAGATACCGGCCATTTCAGGAAGGGTCAGACTGCCGTTTCACTTCGCTACGAGGTATCACCTGGCGATCAGTGTCAGTGACACTGCTTTACGACTGGCTTGTTCACGCTTTTGATTCTTCGAGCTCTTATGTCTCCAAGCCCTTATGTCTTCAAGCCTTTATGTCTTCAAGCTCTAGCTGCTTAAAACTCTTGCTGCTGCTCAAGACGACACTTGCTGCGGGGACACTTGAGTCAGTTGCTGCTATGCGTGGTCACGAATCAGAGCGGGGCTCAGACAATCTGAATCAGACAACCTGGCTTAGACAATCTGAATCAGACGCTTTCGCTCAGAGCATGCTGGACGCGAGTCGCGGAAACGCTCTTGCCAGCATCGTTGGCGAATTGCTGGGAGTCGGACGCCAGTGTCTCGCGCTGACCTTCGATCGCAGCATCGTTCAAGGAGCTTTCGACACGGCCCGCGGCAACGCTCATGCCGGTATCGGCAAAGGTGGCTTGCTCGGCGGCGGCGGACTGGGCCTGGCCGTGGATGCCGGATTCGCTGAGCGCAGAGCGCACCTGAAGGTCAGCGACGCTGTCTGCAAAGGCAGCACCGGTGGCAGCAACGGAAAGCGCGGTGGCGGCGATGAGGGTATTGAGCATTTTCATGAAATATCTCCAGTGAAATCTTTGTTCGGGTCAACCGGGCCAACTGGGTCAAAAAGGTCAGCCAGGTCGCAAGCAGAGTCCTTGTTCGCTGCCGTCAGCGTGACGGCGCGACGCATCAGGCGTTGTCGTTCAGGGCATGCTCGACACGTGACGCGGCAACGCTCTTGCCGGAATCATTGACGAACTGCTGGGTGTCGCGAGTGACCTGCGCCTGCTGGCCCTTGATGGTCTGGCTGTTCAGCGCCTGCTCGACACGGCTGGCCGCAACGCTCTTGCCTGCATCGGTGATGGCCTGCTGCTGAGTGGCTGCCTGCTGGGCCTGACCGTGGATCACGGATTCGCTGATGTTGGCGCGAACCTGCTGGTCGGCAACGCTATCGGCATTGGCGACGCCAGTGGCGGTCACGGACAGGGCAACGGCGGCGATAAGGGCATTGAGGGTTTTCATGAGATGTCTCCAAAAAAGGTGAATAGCGAATAGATAAAAGGGAGATCAGTGCTGCTGTGGTCCTGGGGTCATGAATCAGGACCTGCAGACTCAGGCGTTGTCGTTCAGCGCATCTTCAAAGCGTGATGCCGCGACACTCTTGCCGTTGTCGTTGCTCAGGCTCTGGCCGCGGGAGACGGCGTGCGTCTGTTCACCATTGATGGTGTCGGCGTTCAGGGACTGCTCGACACGGTTGGCAGCGGCACTCATGCCGGACTCGGTAGCATTCAGCTGCGTCGCGGCGGGCTGCGCCTGGCCGTGGATGACCTGTTCGCTCAGTGCGGCACGCACCTGGGCATCGGCAACACTTTCATCAGCGGTGGCAACGCCGGTGGCAGCAATGGAAATGGCAGCGGCGGCGATCAGGGAAGTCAGGGTTTTCATGATGATTCTCCAGAAATGGGCAAGGTCGAATGTCAGGTGAGGCGATGTTCGGGGGTCACTGAGTTGTCAGCGTGACCCACTCTGCTTCAGGCGTTGTCGCTGATGTGCTGCTGAACGCGGCTAGCGGCGACGCTCTTGCCCTGATCATTGACGGTGGCGTTGGCCTGGGACACGGCAGCGGTATCGACGCCGCGGATGTGGTCAGCATTGAGCGCCTGCTCAACGCGACCGGCAGCAACGCTCATGCCCGTTTCGGAGAAACTCTGCTGGCTGGTGGCAGCCGGCTGAGTCTGGCCCATGATCTGCTGGCTGCTGATGGCGTTCTGGACGCGCACGGCGGCAGGGCTATCGTCGGCTGCGAACACGGAGGTGCTGGCAGTGGCGATGGCGACGGTAGCGATCAGAGTCTTGAGGGAAATGTTTTTCATGGTGTATCTCCTGGTCCTGGTGCGGATGCTTCCGCTTTGAGTCGTTGTCAGTCAGTGAAGGAGTGGTTTGCTGACCCCTGTCCGGGTCCTGGCCTTCACTGACTGTGGTGCGTGCTGCGTTTCGATGATTAACAGACTAATGGTTATGCTGCGTTCAAACTAGCCGTGCAACTGGAAGCTCACTGTTTCTCTTTGAGCAACGCCACTGGAAACGAACGGCCTTCCCCAGCGCTTGCCCCTCCTGCCCCTCTCATCACCCATAAAGCTATTGCAGCGGTTCTGAAAAAGACTTGTACAACATGGAGAGTGCAAGAATTCCTTGTTTGCGTGCTGGCCCATCCCCTTGAGCGGCGCTTCGGCCTGGCAGATCACTATCGACTTTGGTTGAGGAAGACAGTGTCTCGCCCACCACCTTGGTCGAACATGCTGCACGCTGTAGGGTGTGTCTTGCTGTGCTGATGAGTTATACGTCGCCACAGCAGAACTGGATGCCACAAAAACAAGAAAATGCGTATTTTTCTTTTTGCTTTGGCTGAGACGCCTGAAAACAGCGTCTAGCAGCAAGAAATTGTGCACATCAATCTTTACGAATATTCATTGACCGATTGTTCAAGGTGTGGATTCTGCCCCTCACACTGTCAGTCGGTGACGTCTTGCCCACTGATGTCGAGAAGATTCATGTCGCTTGACAACCAAGAGCTCGAGGTCAATACCGCCTCATCAGCCCTGCATATTTGCTGCAACGTTGATGGAGTGCATTGTGAACCTCGCGAGCCGCGGGATATATCCCCGCGCCGGAACAGGATTGATTCCCCCAGCGAATCAATTCAGCGCTCTTCCAACCCAGACTGAAGCACCCTCACCCACCCACGCGAAGTAATCTCAAAGTTTTCAATCGCTTAGGCGACCCACGCAACGATGTCAAAATGATGACAGCCTGGGGACGGCCGTCGCATTTCCGTCGGCGGACAGCAGAACGTGTTGGAAGAGCGTCAAGAAAACGGCGAGCAAGTGTCGCGTGAGCAGTGCAAGGCTGGCGTAAAGGGTCGGGTAATAGAGTGGCGAGTGAGGGAAAGGAGCGAGAAGACAGAGGGAGCAGAGAGAGGAAGAAAAGGAGCACCAGCAGGACACCACGGCCGGCAAGCAGCACTCGGCTCGGTTCACACAGAGCCAGCCCCGAACGGTGCCACGCATTATCGACCGTCATCCGACGTGGGATACACTGGCGTCATGCCTATCGAGCCCGAAGCCCCGTCCCATGCATCGCCCGGTGCAGCCGAGTCATCGCCCCCTTTTGCCCAATGGGCCGACTCCCCCTGTGCAACCGGCTGCGACCTGCGCCGCGACTGCGCGCACTACAGTCACCCGCGCGTCAGGGATATCGCCTGGCTTCTGAACACCCCGGATCTATTGCAGCTTGCGCGTTACCCGCGCCCGTGCCTGGCGGCACTCGGGCTGGAGGATGACCGCGTCCGCCACCACTGGCTGATGGCGCTGGAGCAGGCGCCCCACGCGCTCGAGGCCGCCGTGAATGAGCGCCGCCACTATCGCCTGGGCCACTACCACGAGCTGCTCTGGCAATTCGTGCTGGCACACGCGCCTGGCAGTCGCCTGCTGGTCAACAACCTCAGGATTTCCCAGGGCAAGATCACGCTGGGCGAGCTGGACATGCTCTATCTGGCGGCGCAGGACACGGCGCCCACGCACCTGGAGGTCGCGATCAAGTTCTATCTCGGCCTGCCCGAAGGCCCCGAAGCGGCCGACAGCCCGGCACGCTGGATAGGCCCCGGCGGCGCCGACAGCCTCGCCATCAAGTATCAGCGAAGCCTTGAGCATCAATTGCCCCTGGCCTATACCGAGCGCGGGCAGCAGACGATCCGCCAGGCACTTGCCAGACAAGCACTGGCCAGACAGGCAGGCGCGAGCGAGACGAACTCACCGCTGGCAGAAGATCCGCCTGCCCCGCTGCTCGCAGGCCAGCAACTGGCATTGCCCGGTTGCCTGTTTCGCCCCTGGCAGCCAGACAAGGCGCCCGCCGACTGGCTGCCCCCGCCCCGCCATTGCCATCCCGAGAGTGCGCGCCAGGCCGGCTGGTGGATGAGCGTCAGCCAGTTTGCCGCCTTCTGTCAGACCCTCGAGGCCTCCCCGATGCATGGTGGCCCGCTGCTGGGCTGTGTCAGGGAAAAACCTGCCTGGCTGGCCGCCCCGCCCGTGGCGTCGCTCCAACCATGGCATGAACTGGACCGCTGGCTGCGCGATCACTTCGAGCCCCCCGGCGCCGCTGATGACCTCAGGCCGGACGAACCGGTTCAGCAAGATGCGGCGGCTCAGCAGCACAGTCGCCAGCGCACGCATCAACACCCCCGCCAGCTGTGGCTGGAGCGCAGCGTGGCAGCGCCTGACGGAGAGCCGACCACCGCCAGCTCACCCCGCCAGCAATGGCGCATCTTCGTGGTGTCGGACGACTGGCCGAGCTTCATTCCACTACCGCCCCCGGCGCCTGCCGCGCAGTGAGCCTGCCGCGTGGCTTTGTCTTGCTACGTGAAATCAACGATAATGCGCCGCGTCAGATCAGGGTGGCGACAATCCGTCAGCCTGATCTCGCCATTCGGCCCGCGCGCAACACTACCCCGCTGCTCCCGGGTCTGCTGGTGACCCACCCCTGTCGCTAGCCAACGGCTTCTCGGCACGTCTTCTTGCCTGACCGACCACCTCATCGGTCACCTGATGACGCCTGCTGCAACGCATCTGCTGAATCCGTAGGACGTCATAGTGAAAACACGACTTTCCAGCCTCGATATCGTGGCGCTGGGCTTCATGACCTTTGCCCTCTTTCTGGGCGCAGGCAATATCATCTTCCCGCCTCAGGTGGGTCAGGGCGCGGGTGCCGAATTCTGGCCGGCGGCACTGGGCTTTCTGGCCACCGGTGTCGGCATGCCGCTGGCCGGTATCGTCGCGGTGGCCGTGATCGGCGGTGGCCTCGACAAGATCACCTCGCCGTTGCCCAAGTGGGCAGCCGCGGCCTTCGGCGTCGCCATCTACCTGTCCATCGGGCCGATGTTCGCGATTCCGCGCACCGGCACCGTGGCCTTCGAGATGGGCATGCGTCCCTTCATCGACATGTCAGCACAGAGCGGCCTGGCCCTGCATTCGGTGCTGTTCTTCGGCATCGCCACGCTGATCGCGCTGAGCCCGGGCAAGTTGATGGATGTGGTCGGCAAGTGGCTGACGCCGCTGCTGATCGCGCTGTTGGCGCTGATCGCGCTGTTCACCATCATCGACCCGCAGGGGCCGCTGGGGCCGGTGAGGCCCGAGTGGGCCGAGGCGCCGTTCATGACCGGCTTCCAGCAGGGCTACCTGACCATGGATGCGCTGGCCTCGATGGTGTTCGGCATCCTGATCGTCTCGGCGATCAAGGCACGCGGCATCACCGCGACCGCTGACGTGACCCGCTACACCCTGTGGGCCGGCGCCATCGCCGCCATCTGTCTGGCCGCCGTCTACCTGCCGCTGACCTACATGGGCGCCACCAGCCATGCGCTGGTCAGCGAAGCGGCCAAGGGCGAGCTGATCCCGGTCTACGTCGAGGCACTGTTCGGCGATGCCGGCAAGCTGATCCTGGCGCTGGTCATCACCCTGGCGTGTCTGACCACCGCGGTGGGCCTGTTGACCTCCTGCGGCGAGTTCTTCCATCGCCTGCTGCCGAGCGTGCCCTACCGCCTGCTGGTGATCGTGATGGCCGTGGCCTCGGCGTTGATCGCCAACCTGGGCCTCTCGACCCTGATCAGCGTCTCGATTCCGGTACTGGTGACGCTCTATCCGCTGGTGCTGGTGCTGACGCTGCTGTCCTACCTGCGTCCGCGCCTGCACGATGCGCCGCGCGTGTTCGCCTGGACCCTGGGCCTGACGCTGCTGGTCAGCCTGCTGGATGGCTTCGAAGCCAGTGGCATCGACTCGCTGATGGCCATCTCGCACCGCATCGAGCCGCTGCTGCCACTGGCCTCGATGAATCTGGGCTGGCTGGCGCCGGCGCTGGCGGGGCTGATCATCGGCATGCTGGCCAGCCGTCGTGACCAGACGAACCTGGACCCGGCACTGGCCGCGCAGGACTGAGGCTCACGCCAATCAGTCACGCAGCGTGACCAGAAACACGAAAGCCCGCCTCTCCAACGAGAGGCGGGCTTTTTGTTGCCACACGACAGCTGACCGAAAACAGATGACAGGCACCCGTTCGCTTTCAGGCGACCGTCAGCGCGGCGTAGTGCGCGACAGGCCCAGCTGAGCCAGGGTGGCGTCATCCAGCGCATGCACGGCCTCGACGCCGCTCAGCGCCGTGAAGTAGTCCGGCGTCAGGAAGTCACGCCCGCCAAGCAGGTGCTCCAGGTATTCGCGTGCCGGCTTGAGGCCCTCGGCGGTGCGCTCGGGCAGCGCCACATACACCCAGGCGTCGATCACGCCTTCACGGGTGACGATGGGATGAAGGAAACGCTCATATTCATGCGGGCGGCCTTCGAAGGGGTCCATCAGCGTGATCTGCTCGGCCTCGAGCAGCTCGTACAGCACGCCTTCGACGCGCTCGCCCGGCGCAGGCTGCACGTTGGCATGCGCGATACCCTCGACTCGAGAGGCCTTGTCGAAACTCAGGCGATGCTCTTGCAGCCAACCATGCACGGCCCGTCGCGTCTCGCCGATGCGTGCCACGACACGCGCCGGATTCATGTTGCTGCCGTAGGCGAAGTAATAGGCCATGCAAGCTCCTGACAGTTGTCTCGAGGCGCAATACGAGGGCATCACGCCTGCATAGGGGCAAAGTGGGAGGTGTCGGGTAGAGAAGGCTCGGTGCGAGGTGAGATGCCTGCCCGGCAATCAGTGCGTCGTGATCAGCGTGTCGATCTCACGAATCACTTCCGTCATCGCCACGCGGCGCTCGGGGCGGGCATCCTTCAACCAGGCCTCGATGGCCGGCGCCACTTCACACTTGGCGGGGAACGGCGCACGGGCATCGCACAGCGCTTGCAGACGGGCGATGAACACGAAGCGCAGCCACTGGCCCATGTCCATGCGATCGACACAGAATGGCTCCACACTCATGAAGGCCTGCGGGGATGGCGTGTCCATGCGCCACAGGTCTGCTGCCTTCATGGTCGCTTCCAGACGTGCCAGCAGCGCGCGCAGCTCGTCGTAGGGATTGCCGGCGATTTCGCCGTCCTGGGGTTGTTCAGTCGGATTCATGCGACCTCCGTCAAATCATGCATGGTTCGTTCACGCTATTATCCCGATGATGCTCACGGAAGGCCAGGAGGCCGCATGGCAGACACGCTGTTCAATGATGTGATGATACTGCTGGGAGCCTCGGTAGTGGCCGCGGCGCTGTTCCGCCGCCTGCATCTGCCGCCGGTGCTGGCCTATCTGGCGGTCGGCTTTCTGGTCGGCCCTCATCTGGCGGGCTGGATCGGTCGCCCGGAAGAACTCGCCTTCCTGTCGGAATTCGGGCTGGTATTTCTGCTCTTCTCGCTCGGCCTCGAATTCTCGGTGCCGCGCATGCGCGCCCTCAAGACCACGGTGTTCGGGCTGGGTGCCTGTCAGGTGGCGGTATGCAGCGGCCTGTTCTGGGCGCTGGGCTCGGCGCTTGGCCTGTCACCGGCGGCGGCGCTGGTCGCGGCCGGCGCGCTGGGGCTTTCCTCCACCGCCATCGTCACGCGGGAACTGGCGCGCTGGAATGAACTGGACAGCCCCCACGGCCACGCCGCCGTGGGCGTGCTGCTGTTCCAGGATCTCGCCGCCCTGCTGTTCCTGATCCTGATTCCGGCCATGGCCGGTGATGGCAGCCAGCTGCTCAGTGACCTGGGCCTGATGCTCATCAAGGGGCTGGGGCTGGTGGCGGTGATGCTGATGATCGGCAAGTGGGTTCTGCCGTTCGTGTTCCAGGAAATCTCTCGCGCGCGCTCGGAAGAGCTGTTCGTGCTCACCGTGCTGCTGGTGGCGCTGTTCTCCGCCTGGCTGACCCACAGCCTGCATCTGTCGATGGCGCTGGGCGCCTTCCTGGCCGGGATGATGCTCGGCGAGAGCCATTTCCGCCATCAGATCGAGGCCGACATCCGGCCCTTCCGCGACATCCTGTTGGGGCTGTTCTTCGTCTCGGTGGGCATGTTGCTGGACCCGCAGGTGTTGCTGGCCCAGTGGTATTGGGTCGTCATCGGCGTGGCCTGCCTGCTGGCGACCAAGGCACTGCTGATCACCGGACTGGCGCGCCTCTCCGGCCGCCCGCTGGACAGCGCGCTGCGCACTGGCCTGGTGCTGTCCCAGGGCGGAGAATTCGGCTTCGCGCTGCTGGCCCTAGCCAGTCAGCAACGCCTGATGGACAACGAGACCGTGGGCCTGGTGGTGGCGATCATCATCGGCTCGCTGGTGGTCACGCCAAGCCTGATTCGCCACAACCAGCAACTGACGCGCCGCCTGTGTCGCTCCACTACGCCCACTCAGGAGAACCCGCACACCACCGCGGAGCTGAGCGCCGCCACCGCCCCGCTCAGTGGCCATGTCATCGTGTGCGGCTTCGGGCGTGTCGGCCAGACAGTGGGGCGATTTCTCACTCAGGAGAAACTTGAGTGGATCGCCATCGATGCCGACCCCATCCGCGTCCACGAGGCCGCCAGCGCCGGTGAGCCGGTGGTGTTCGGTGATGCTCAGCGTCTGGAAATCCTGCGCGCGCTCGGTATCGAGCGCGCCCGTCAGGTGGTGATCACCGTCAATCAGCTCTCGCATGCGCTGGCCATTCTGCGCGCCATCCAGCCGCTGGAACTCGAGAACCTCAAGGTGCTGGTGCGCACCCAGGATGACGCGGACCTCGAGACCTACAAGGCCGCCGGGGCCACCGAGGTGATTCCCGAGGTGCTCGAGGGCTCGCTGATGCTGGTCTCGCATGTACTGGTCAATCTCGAGGTGCCCTTCCGCCGCGTGGCGCGCTCGATCCAGAATGCGCGTGAGGCGCGCTACAGCATGCTGCATGGCTATTTCCATGGTCAGCAGTCCCAGCTGACCGACAAACGCGGCAACCCGCTGCTGCGACGACATCCGCTGACGCTGACCGCCAATGCCTGGGCCTGTGGCCGGCGACTGGACGACATCGCCCTGCCGGAAGTGTGCGGCATTCTCGTCTCACGCGTGGTGCGCGCCAGTGGCGAGAACCTGGAAGAACCCACCGGCGACCTGACGCTGGCGTGTGGCGATACACTGGTATTATCGGGACTGGCTGATCATATTGAAGAGGCGGAAACCCGCCTGCTGACCGGCTGAAAAACCTTGAGCGGCAGGCGACACCCAAGACTCCGCCGTCTGCTGTCCTGCCGCCAGCAACCGCGCTGGCGAGTGGATGGGAGAGCGTCACAGAGAGTCAGCTCGGATGAAGATACTGATGAGCACACTGAAGGGATCGACATGTCAGGGGGCACGGCCCTGCATGGGAGATAGCACCCATCACCAGGAGGCAATACACATGGAAAGCGCAGGCGTACACAACTACATGGAGCAGCTGGTGCTCGACCAGCTGCGCTTGCATCCCGATAGCCACGCCATGGATGTCGACAGCCGCGAAGACGTGGCCTGCATCGCGCTCAATCAGCTGGCGCCCCGCTATATCCGCCACGACGTCGACATGGCGTTCTACATGGCGCCCGCCGAGCAGGAGCTGCTGGAAGAGCGCGTCTCGATGGCGCTTCAGGAAGCCTTCGACAAGGTGCGCTCGATGCCCCGCCACGGCTAGCCAAGCGCTGCGGCCCCATGAAGCGTCGCCCTGAACGCGCCCTGCAACACCAGAAGCGGATCAATGATCACCGCCAGAGAAACGACAACGGCCACCGCGATGGATATCGCGGTGGCCGTTGTGTCTGTCGCAGGTACTGCCCGAGGCTTTACCTCAGGTGGCCTGAGGGGCATTACCTCAACCGGGCAGTATCAGATGCCCTCGGCGCACTGCGGCGGCACTTCATCCAGCACCTTGCGCAGGAAGGCGCGCGTGCGGTCATCCTTCGGCGCGCTGAACAGCTGACTCGGCGGCCCCTGCTCGACGATACGCCCGCCTTCCATGAAGATGACGCGGTCGGCGACTTCCCGAGCGAACTGCATCTCGTGGGTGACCACGATCATGGTCTGGCGCTCGACCGCCAGCTGCTTCATCAGCTCCAGCACCTCATCGACCCATTCCGGGTCCAGTGCCGAGGTCGGCTCATCGAACAGGATCACCTCGGCCTGGGCGGCCATGGCGCGCCCGATGCCGATACGCTGCTGCTGACCGCCTGACAGAGCCGCCGGGAAGGCGTCCGCCTTCTCGCTCATGCCGATACGCTCGAGAATCTCGCGCGCTCGCTGGTGCGCCTTGGCCTTGGGCCAGCCGTTGACGACGATCAGGCCCTCGGCAATGTTCTCCAGCGCCGTCTTGTTGGCGAACAGCGCATAGTTCTGGAACACGAAGGCACTGCTGCGACGCAGACCGAGAATGTCGTGACGGCTGGCGCGTGTAGCCTCGACCTTGCGCTCGCCGATCTGGATCTCGCCACCATCGGGCTGCTCGAGGAAGTTGATGCAGCGCAGCAGCGTGGACTTGCCGGTGCCTGACGGGCCGATGACGACGATGATCTCACCCTGCTTCACTTCCAGAGTGATGCCATCGAGTACGGCCTGCCCGCCGAATTTCTTGACCAGGTTTCTGACTGCAATCATCGCTGATAGGCCTTGTTGAGACGTTTCTCCATCCAGCGCTGCACGAAGGACAGCCCTTCCACCATCACCCAGTAGACGATGGCCACCATGATGAAGGATTCAAAGTACAGGAAGCTGCTGGCCGCTTCCTTCTGGGTCGCGCCCATCAACTCGGTCACCCCCAGCGTGAAGGCCAGCGACGTGGACTTGATCATGTCCACGAAGTAGTTCATCAGCGTGGGGGCCGCCACGCGGGCCGCCTGGGGCAGCACGATGCGTCGCATCAGCTGGACATTGGTCATGCCGATGGAGAGCGCCGCCTCGGTCTGGCTGCGATCGACCCCGACGATGGCGGCGCGGATGGATTCGGCCATGTAGGCCGAGAAGTGCAGCGTCAGGCCGAGAATCGTCGCGGTGACGCCATCGATCTGGGTCAGGAACGCCATCACCTGCGGCAGGCCGTAGTAGAACAGGAACAACTGCACCAGCAGCGGCGTGCCGCGGAAGAAGGAGATGAACACGATGGTCAGCGCGTTCAGCACCGGCACCTTGAGCACCCGCACTACCGCCAACAGCGAGGCCAGCACCAGCGCGGCCACCATGCCGATACAGGCCATCTTGAGTGTCAGTGGCAGGTATTTGAGCATGACCGGCAACAGGCCAAGCATGTAATCGATATTGAGAGTATCCATTCGTTATCCGGACAGGCTGGGGGCTTGGCTGAGGGTCTGGAAAGACACCCGTCGACATGACGACAACGGGGCGACGGTCAAGCCGTCACCCCGTTTGCACATGACATCCTGGCATGCGCCCTTGTATCAGGGCGCAGCGGGCAATGTTCAAGGCGTGGTGATGTCGTTGCCGAACCACTTGTTGGAAATCTCGGCCAGGCGGCCATTTTCCTTGAGCTCGGTCAGCGCGGTATCCACCTCGTCACGCTTGGCCTCACCTTCAGCGTCCTTGCGGAACGGCAGTGCGTTCTCCAGGCGCGAGAACGGCTTGCCAGCCAGTTCCAGCGGCAGCGGCGTCTTCTGGATCACCTGGCTTGCACTGACGCGGTCCATCACGAAGGCATCGACACGGCCCAGAGCGGTGTCCTGCTCGATGTTGGACTCATAGGTCTTGATGTCGATCTGGTCGGCGTACGGCAGCTCTTTCATCAGCGCTTCGTAGTTGGAGCCCAGGTTGACCGCTACGCTGTGGCCCTTGAGGGACTCGACGCCAGTGATCTCGTCATTGCCGCGACGCTTGACCACCTGAGCCCCGTCATAGACGTAGGGCTGGGTGAAGGCGAACTTGGCCTTACGCGCATCGGTGATGGTGATCTGGTTGGCCACGGTGTCGATGCGGCCGGCTTCCAGCGAGCCGATCAGGCCGGAGAAGCTCATGGTCACGAATTCGATGTCGTCGCCGGTGATCTCGCCGACGGCGTTGAGGACATCCACTTCAAAGCCCTGCAGCTTGTCCTGCTTGACGAAGGTGAACGGGAAGTAGCCGCCCGACATGCCGACCTTGAGGGTGTCAGCCTGTGCCGCCAGGCTGCCCAGGGTGGTCGCGCCCAGCGCGGCAGCCATCACGGCGCCCTTGAGAGCGGTAGAAGAGAAGACAGCTGCGAGCGAACGTGATTGGCGCATCGGGATTCCTCGTGGATCGCAAGACTGAGCCATTGGCGCTGGACGGTCGCTGACATTCGGCTGATCGCGGATGTCGAGCCAACAGAACAGGTATAAGCACAGCCTTTTATATGTGATTTGGTTGTATAGGATAACGGGACTGCCCCGCATTCCCAATCATTTCATCCCTTAAGGTCATAACCAGAAGGAATAAGACAGCAATTCTGTCAATGAGCGCGATTCTAGCATGCCTGCCATGGCGGGCCAGTGACGCCTTCTGGGCTACCTGCAGCGCTAGATGTCAGCCTGACGACAAGTGGATGACAGTTATTCACGCCATCCGTGGACGATGCTGTGGATAACCCGTCTCGGTCACGCTGCAAGCCGCGCCAGCCGTGGGATGACGAAAATTGATCAAAAAATCATCAACCTGCAAAACGCTCAGCGGGACTTGAGGTGCCGCGTCATCTGTCAAGCCATCACGGGTCGAAAGAGCGGCCATAATAGGATCAGGTCGCCCTCTTCCCTCTGGCCGTCATCACACGCCAGCGGGTGGCATGACAGCCGGTGAATCGCTAAAGTCGCTGCCATTCCAGACATGCTCAGGCACATGTCGCGCGCCGGCAGCTGTCACTCAGCGACACATGCCACGCGTGGCAATGATGCTCGACAAGACTCTTTTCTTCCGTTCTTCCACACGCCCAGCCAGGGCGTGGCGGAGACACAGCCGTGGTGAGCCTCATGACTCCTCTCTCTTCCTTGAGCAACTTCTTCACACGCACCGGCGCCGAGCTGCACCTTTATCACCTGGGCCGCACCCTGGCGCCGCTCAGTCTTGAGCAACTCGAAGCCTTCGAGACCGAACAGCAGCCGTGGGAGCAGCCCTTCAAGGGCCAGGCACGCCTGGCATGCGTGTTCCGTCCGGCCGGGCTCGACGATCCGCTGGTGTGGTTTCTGGCCTTGCCGCTGGATGAGGAAGGCCGTCTGTCTCCCGCGCAACGCGACGCCTTCCTCGAACGCCTGATCACGACGCTGGGTCAGACGGCGCTGACCGTCGGCCGGCCTGATCTCCAGCAGGCCGAGGCAGGCAAGATCGACAACCTGATGCAGGACAACCCGCTGGCCTTCACGCCGGATGACAGCCTGCGCGCCATGCTGCACGCCCGCGCCAGCCTCGATTGTGACCGCCCTGCCAGCCAGTACTACGAGCTCGCCGAGCAGTATCTCACCGCCCAGCTACCGCTGGATGACTGGCCGTCACTGGGCCTGCAGGGCATTGCCGACGTGCTGACACGACGCGGCGAGTTGTCCGGCGAGCTTGCCGCCGCCTTCGTGCAGCGTCTGGCTGACCTGCCGGATACGCCGCTGCGCGCCATCGCGCTGTGTCTGGAGCAGGCGCCGCCCGCCCATGCCCAGCTGGCTGGCCAGCTGCCGGAGGAATACGAGACCGAGCTGCTCTCCGCCCTGATCGCGCGTGGCCAGGCCGCGCGTGACCTGGGGGACCTGGAGACGCTGTGCGCCTGCCTGCGGGCCGCCGGTGCCAGCCCACGGCCTGCGGCGGCGGAGTGGATCGATGCCCTGCTGGCCGACGACGAGGCCGTCAATGTCGACGTGCTGGTCGCAATCGCCGCGCGCGGCTACGCCCACCTGGAAGATGCCGAACGTCTGCCGGCCTTCCTGACCCGCCTGGCCAGCTGCCCGCAGGCCAACTTCGCTGCCCTGGCCCGCGACCTCGCCCTGATTCCGCGTCTGCGTCTGCCGGTGCTGATGACGCTGCGCAATGCAAGCGCGGACAGCCCGCTGGGTCAGGCGCTCGCCGCCCTGACCCGCCAGGCCGATACCGGCAATCCTGCCCCGCGTCATTGACGCCGGGCATGCCCACAGGTGACAGTGCTTGAGATCATGCGCATAACCCACGACACTTGATCGGACACTTGATCGAGTCGTGGAATCGGGGCTGATCGGCACCGGTGAACAGGGCAAGTTGCGACGCGCCAGTTGCACGATGCCACCCGCGCCTGTGGCCGTGGGTGACTTGCCCAGCGCCCGCAAGCGAGGCGTCTGACGGCGATGAAATCGCGCCATGACCACGTGCCCGGGGAGGTTTTACCGGGCGCTGTCCGCGCCACCGTCATCCCCCGCTTCGTGACGCGAAAAAAGAGGCTTCAGCAAGGATTGCTGTCAGTACGTTAAGTGACTATGCTGCGCGCCCGCCTGGCCATTACCCCGCCATGCCGGCAACGCACATTACGCTGTGCCGCGCCTGCCCGGTGTCTTCATGCCGTGAGCCGCTGCCCGCTTCGCTCACGCCCTCTGATTCAGGATGAAACATGTCGCATCACAAGAACACTTCGCGTCATCACATCGACAAGGCACCGCCCCTCGATCTCAAGACACTGAATCATGACCTGCTGGGCTTTCGTCCGCGGGGCGTGGTGGGTCGGCGTGAGCTGATCGAGCTGCCGGAACTCAAGCTGCACCTCAATGCCAAGATCGACACCGGTGCGCATTCCAGTGCGCTGCATGCCGAGAGCATCGAGGTCTTCGAACATAACGATGATCTGTGGGTTCGCTTCATCACCCGGACCGGCGGTAGCGACTCCCCGCCGCATACGGTCGAGACGCCGGTGCATGATCGCCGCCGCGTGCGCTCATCCAATGGTCAGGCCGAGTGGCGCTACGCGATTCGCTCGCGCATGAAGCTGGCCGGGCTCGACTACGATATCGACATGACGCTGGTGGACCGCTCCCAGATGCGTCACCCCATTCTGCTGGGGCGCCGTGCCCTGCGTCGCCTGCTGGTTGCACCGGGCGCCGCCTATCTGCACGGCGAACCCTGACGGCACCAGCCAGGCGCGCGGCGGCATGCTTCGGCATCTCGCCTCAAGACGCTGGCCCCGCTGCCATCTGCATCACGTGACGCCTCGATACGACAAGGGCTTCACCGGCGAATACCACGCCTCCTGACGGGCATCACGTCAGTCTTCTTCTGATTCATTCCTATCTCTGTCTGGCCCATTCGGCTCCGGAGGATTTCATGCATATCGGTATCCTGTCGCGTAACTCACGCCTCTACTCCACCCGTCGCCTGATCGAGGCCGCCGAGGCACGTGGCCACACCGCACGCGTGGTGGACACGCTGCGTTGCTACATGAACATCGCCTCGCACCGCCCCTCCATCCATTACAAGGGCGCCGAGATCGAGCACTTCGACGCCGTCGTGCCGCGCATCGGTGCCTCCGTCACCTTCTATGGCTGCGCCGTGCTGCGTCAGTTCGAGATGATGGGCACCTACGTCGTCAATGATTCCGTGGCCATCTCCCGCTCACGCGACAAGCTGCGCTCCCTGCAGCTGCTGTCGCGCAAGGGGCTGGGCCTGCCGGTCACCGGCTTCGCGCATTCGCCGGATGACATCCCCGACCTGATCACCATGGTCAAGGGCGCGCCGCTGGTCATCAAGCTGCTGGAAGGCACCCAGGGCATCGGCGTGGTACTCGCCGAGACCAACCAGGCCGCCGAGAGCGTGATCCAGGCCTTCATGGGCATGAAAGCCAACATCATGGTGCAGGAATACATCAAGGAAGCGCGTGGCGCCGACATCCGCTGCCTGGTGGTGGGTGACAAGGTGGTGGCGTCCATGAAGCGTCAGGCGGCCGATGGCGAGTTCCGCTCCAACCTGCACCGTGGCGGCACCGCGAGCGAGATCCGCATCACGCCGGAAGAGCGCTCCACCGCCATCCGCGCCGCCAAGGCCATGGGCCTGTCCGTCGCCGGTGTCGACCTGCTGCGCGCCAATCATGGCCCGGTGATCATGGAAGTGAACTCCTCGCCGGGCCTGCAGGGCATCGAGACGGCCACCGGCAAGGACATCGCCGGCTTGATCATCGATCACATCGCCAAGTCCGCCGCGCCGGCCAAGAAGATTCCGCCCAAGCCCAAGGGCTGAGGGCTTGAGTCTTAGGGCTGAAGCCTGAGGGCATTGCGCGCAACGTTTCCCAAGGGTGCAGGTCGTCATGACTGCACCCTTGGCGTTTCTGGGTCAGATGGCCGCGCGTGTACGAGCGTGTACGAGCGTGAGCGACGAAAACAGGGCAAGGCTAGCGCCTGAAAGGCAACGATGATCGTCACCAGAACGTCATTGTATTGTCGTAAACTGCAGGGATTGACAGTGCGGGAATAAATATCCTGACTTTCTGCCCTTCAGGGGTAGAAAAACACTGTTTTCACCCGCACAATCTCTTCTGACGGAGGAGGTGACCGCCCATGTTTCTCGACAATCGCCAGGTGGCGATGGATAGCGTCCAGGAAGCCCTGGCAGACAGTCTTGATTATTTCGAGGATAACGCCGAACGGCTGCGTCCCGCGCTCCTGAAGGCCTTCGAGCCCTTCTATGCGAGCCGTGTCGAGCTCAAACAGGCCCTGGAAGTCGAGACACGCAAGCATCTGAGCCTGATGCCGCGCGACGCCGATGTCGAGCGCGATGACTACATGTGGCTGTGGAGTCGCCTGAAGAGCATCGTCGGCAATGACAATCAGGTGCTGATCAACGAGCTGCTCGAACAGGAACGCGTCCTGATGCAGGCCTGCTCGACCGCCTTCACGCATCCGCTGCCTGACAGCATGGAAAAGGTACTGGAAGGCATCTTCCACAACTGCCGCCATCTGATTCGCGAGCTGTACCGTCACCAGACAGGTCAGGCCGCCCGCCGCCGCGCCGGCTAGCCACCTGCCCGCCGCCAGGCCATGAACGCAAGACGCCCCGCCTTCCAAAGGAAGTGCGGGGCGTCTTCGTATTGACCCTGTGCGTCTGGCAAGACCAATGCGCGGCTAGTTCGTATCAGACCTGACAGGCAGCCACTGGAGCAATGCCTGCTTCACTCCGGGCAGACTGGCCAGCAGGCTTGCCTGCGCCTAACGCGCGAGGGCATGCGGGTCCGGCGTGTCGGCAGCATTCGCTGCATCCGTCACATCCACTCCATCCGCCATATCACGACTGACAGCGGCCTGCTGCCCTGCCCCGGCCGCCACGGAGCCCTCCGCCGGCGACATCACGTGCTTGTCTGAGGAGTGAGATGATGAGTGCGATGACAACACCGGCGTCGGCAGCGACTCCTGCGGCCCGAGGAAGCGCGGCTTGCGCCCCCACAGGTAGAGATCACCCACTGTCGCCGCACGGGCCAGCCACTCGCGCAGCATCAGCTTGAGCCCCGGCGGCTGGCGCTCGGAGATGGCCGGACAGCCCACCGCCTCCAGGCCCAGCGCATCGGCGATGAACAGCGCACGTGGCAAATGCCACGGCTGGGTGACCAGCACCGCCTCGTCGACACCGAAGACCTTGTGCGCTCGTACGAGGGTATCGAAGGTGGAGAAGCCCGCGTAATCGAGCGTCATGAACTCCTGCGGCACGTTGCGCGCTCGCAGATCACGCCACATGGTCATCGGCTCATTGTAGTAACGCGTGCGGTTGTCTCCCGAGAGCAGCAGGTTGGAGACGCGGCGCAGGCGGTAGAGCTGGGCCGCGGTATCAAGGCGTGCCTGATAGTGTGGATTGCTGCCCCCGCCCACCAGGCCGTGGGAGGTGCCGAACACGATCCCCACCTCACGGCTCTGACAGGTCAGCGGTGACGTGGCAATGCGATCGTGCGTTGCCATCACGACCCAGAGGTTGAGCCCGACCACCGTCATTGCACCGGCGGCCAGCAGACCGACGATGGTCCAGCCAGCCCGCATGATCACTCGCTGCATCTCTTCCTCACGCCCATCCCTGCCTGTCTTTCCTGCCGTTACCGTCACATCGTGCAGGCATGAGCGCCCAGCCTACCCAAGCGGCCGAGGCTCTGCCAGCACTGACTGTTCCCCGGCCACGCATGCGGGTGACTCCGCTCAGTCTTCCTGCACCATCACGGCCTTGACGTTGACTGGCACCTGGGTCGCGATGTTGCCAAGCCCGGCCAGGTCACGCAGGGTGCGAATGCCATCGACCAGCGCGAACTGCTCAGCATCGACCATCACCGGCGTGAGGGTCTGCACCAGCCAGCGATCGCCGCGCAGGCGCGTCACCTGCAGGCTCATCGGCAGGTTCTGGGTGTTGTCGTGCAGCGTCAGCTGGCCTTCGACATCCACCTGCTGGGTATCGCCCGGCTCCATCACCTTGAGGGTCGGCATGTCGAGACTGGCGGTCATCACGGCCAACGGATAGGTGCCGGACTCGAACAGCTTTTCGCTGACGCGCTGGTCACGAATGTCGATACCGGTGCTGGCGGAGTCGAGGTCGATCTCCACCGACAGCTGGCCGGCGTCATTGACGCGCGCCCGCCAGGAGGTGAAAGCATCCGTCTCGACGGTGCTGGCGCCCGACTTGGCCATCTTGGTGGTCTGGAAGCTCAGCTGTGAGACGTCGCCATCCAGCTTCCAGGCGGCCTGCGCGCTGGCAGCGGTGCTCAGGATCAGGGTGGCGGTCAGGGTGCGCAGCGCAGTCTGGAATCGCATTGGGGAGTCTTCCTTGAGGCAGGTGATACGGGAAACCGTCAAACGGACGTGCCGACGCGGCCCGAGGCAGCAACTTGCCCGGACGCTCAGCAACGTGAATTGGATAGCCGGATGGACGAGAGGTTCCCGCCCATCCGGTTGCGTTTGCTGCATCTCGCCCAAGTGTTACTGCGACTGACGGCCATGACAGGCCAACCAGAGAGCCGCAGACCGCAAGGGGCGACAACAGCAGACGACTAAGGTGCGCTGATGATGCTCAGAACATGCCCAGTTCCAGGCGGGCATCCTCACTCATCATCTCGCGCGACCAGGCAGGCGAGAACACGATCTCGACGTGGACCTTGGAGACATCCTCGGCGCCGAGAATCTTGCGCTTGGCGTCCTCGGCGATGACGTTGCCCATGCCGCAGCCCGGCGCGGTCAACGTCATCTTGAGATTGACCATCTTCTCGCCGCTGATCAGGGTGTCGATACGACAGCCATAGACCAGCCCCAGCTCGACGATGTCGACCGGGATCTCGGGGTCGAAGCAGGTGCGCAGCTGGGCCCAGACGAAGGCCTCGATGTCGGCATCGCTCTGGCCGGCCGGCAGATGCGGACGCGGCACGGCGTCCAGCCCCAGCGCATCGAGGCTGAAGCTCTCGATCAGGTACATGCGACCCTCGAAGGCGACGCTGACGGTGCCGCCCTTGGCCTGCATGACTTCGACCACCGAGTCCTCGTGCAGGGTCACCGACTTGCCGAACGGTACCGAGATGCCCTCCACGTCCCGCTGCAACGGCATCTTCTGGCCCTTGCCGAGGCTGGCCAGCTGGTCTTCAGTGTGGCTCATGCCCTCTCCTTGCCGAGCCGCATGACAGGCATGCGGATCGTGAATTCTGTTGGTTCACTCAAGACGTGCGGGTGACAACATCCCCTGGCAAGTGCCGATACCAATGAGGCCCGCCATGCGCGAGCCTCATTGATCAGCGCCCGTCAGGGCCACCGCAGGGGGTGCTCAGCGCACCATGGTCAGCACACGCTGCAGGGCATCGACGAACATGTCGATCTCTTCCGGCGTATTGTAGGCCGCAAAGGAAGCCCGACAGGTGGCATCGACACCGAAGCGACGCAGCACCGGCTGCGCGCAGTGGTGGCCGGTACGGATGGCGACCCCCAGCTGGTCGATCAGCAGGCCGATATCCTGGGCGTGGGCACCATCGACCACGAAGGAGATCGCGCCCGCCTTGTCGGGCGAGTTGCCGATGATGCGCAGGCCGTCCACTTCGCGCATGCGCTCGCTGGCATGGCGCATCAGCTGCTGTTCCCAGCGCGTGATCAGCGCCATGTGGGTGCAGTCCAGCCAGTCAATGGCCTTGCCCAGCCCGATGACCTCGGCGATGGGCGGCGTGCCGGCCTCGAACTTGTGCGGCAGGTCCGCGAACAGGGTGCCATTCTCGAACGACACCGTGCGGATCATCTCACCACCACCCTGCCACGGCGGCATTGCCTCCAGCAGCGCTTCCTTGCCGTAGAGCACACCGATGCCGGTCGGGCCGTACATCTTGTGGCCCGAGAAGACATAGAAGTCAGCATCGATCTCGCGCACATCGATCTGCTGATGCGGCACCGCCTGGGCGCCATCGACCAGAATCAGCGCGTCGTGAGCGTGTGCCAGCTTCGCCATCTCGGCCACCGGGTTGATGCTGCCCAGGGCGTTGGAGACCTGATTGACGCAGACCAGACGCGTCTTCTCGCCCAACAGGTGGCGGTAGGCTGCCATGTCGAGCACGCCATCGTCGTCACACGGGATGACCTTGATGACGATATCGAGACGCTCGGCCAGAAGCTGCCACGGCACGATGTTGGCGTGATGCTCCATCACCGAGATCAGCACTTCATCACCGGCGTTCAGCCAGTTGGCTCCCCAGCTGTTGGCGACCAGATTGATCGCCTCGGTGGTGCCACGCGTGAAGATGACTTCCCGCGTCAAACGCGCATTGATGAAGCTGCGCACCTTCTCACGCGTGCCTTCGAAGGCCGCCGTCGCCTCATCCGCCAGGGTATGCAGGCCGCGGTGGATGTTGGCATTGGTCTTGCGGTAGTAGTCGCTCATCGCGTCGATGACGGCGGTCGGCGTCTGGCTGGTGGCGGCGCTGTCCAGATAGATCAGCGGCACATCACCATGCACGCGACGCTCGAGGATCGGAAAATCCTCGCGTACCCGCACGACGTCGAGCATCAGGTTGTCGAGTGCGCTCATGCAAAGTCCTCATCACGTGCCACCGCCACGGCGCCACCGCCCAGCTCGACGCTGAGATCGACCAGCTCATCGAGGTGGAAGCGTGACGGCAGGCGTCCCGCGACACTGCGCTCGATGCGCTCGGCGATGGCGTCGATGCCCAGACCGGTCATGACTTCGTTGGCGAAGGCCAGGGTCAAAAGGCCACGGGCGGTCTGCTCATCGATGCCACGGGCGCGCAGCGCGAACACGGCGGTCTCGTCGAGCTGACCGGTCGTGGTGCCGTGGGAGCACTTGACGTCGTCGGCGTAGATCTCGAGTTCCGGCTTGGTGTTGATCTCGGCGCGGTCCGACAGCAGCAGGTTGGCGTTGTTCTGATGCGCCTCGATCTGCTGGCTGTCGCGCTTGACCAGCACGCGGCCATTGAAGACGCCGCGGGCGCGGTCGGCCAGGATGCCCTTGTAGTTCTCGTCGGAGAACGTCAGTGCCTCGTTGTGATTGACCAGCGAGTGGGTGTCCACGTGCTGGCGATCACGACCGAAGAACAGGCCATCGAGACGTGCATGAGCGTTGTTGCCGTTCAGGTCGCAGACGATATCGTTGCGCACCAGACCACCACCGGTGTTCAGGTTGATGGAGCGATACTGGCTGTCACGCGGCTGCTCGACCTGCAGCGAGGCGATATGCGTCTCGCCGGTGGCGGCTTCGCCCAGCTTGTAGTGATTGAGCACGGCGCCGCGCTCCAGCATCACTTCGCTGACCATGTTGGTGAAGTTGGTCGCGCCGCTTTCACCGATGTGATGCTCGATCACGCTGGCTTCGGCGCGACTGCCCAACTGCACCAGCAGACGCGGGTGGCTCATGGTCACGGGCTGACCTTCGACGGCGGCACGCGACAGGAACAGCACGTAGACCGGCTTGTCGAGCACCGTGCGCGGGCCGACCTGAATCACCGCACCCTCTTCGGTGAAGGCGGAGTTCAGCGCCACGAACGGCGTGAAATCGATGCCGGTCAGGCGGTTCAGCGAGCCGCCGATGACTTCCGGCTGATTGACGATGGCGTCAGACAGCGGCACGACACGCACGGTGTCGGGCAGGCCTGCCACATCGGACAGCTCGGCATTGTAGAGGCCATCGACGAACACCAGACGGTAAGCGTCGACGTCGAGAGCCAGCGCATCCTTCACGGCCGGCGCGAGGCTTGCATCGTCGGCGAGACGATATTGCTGACGACCCAGTGCCTGGGTGTCGGTGTACTTCCAGGCCTCGACCTTGCGGGTCGGCAGGCCGAGGGCTTCAAAGCGGGCGATGCCGGCCTGACGGCGGGCGGCCATCCAGCTCGGATCAGCCGCAAAGCGAGCCTTGCGGGCAGCGAATTCGCTGGCGAAGGCTTCGCTGCCGGGGACGGACGCGGTAGCAAGTGCTGTCATTACGCGGTTTCCTCCTGCAGCCAGTCATAGCCCTGGGCTTCGAGTTCGAGTGCCAGCGACTTGTCGCCGGACTTGACGATGCGGCCATCCATCAGCACGTGGATCTGGTCCGGCACGATGTGCTCGAGCAGACGCTGGTAGTGGGTGACCATCAGCACGGCGCGGTCTTCGTTGCGCAGCGAGTTGACGCCCTTGGCGACGACCTTGAGGGCATCGATGTCGAGGCCGGAGTCGATCTCGTCGAGCATGGCGAGCTTCGGTTCCAGCACCAGCATCTGCAGGATCTCGTTGCGCTTCTTCTCACCGCCGGAGAAGCCTTCGTTGACGGCGCGCTGCAGGAAGCTGGCGTCCATCTGCATGAAGGCCAGTTTCTCGCGGATCAGCTTCATGAATTCCGGGGCCGGAATCTCACCCAGGCCTTCGGCTTCACGCTTGGCATTCAGCGCCGCCTTGAGCAGGTAGACGTTCTTGACCCCCGGGATTTCCACCGGGTACTGGAAGCCCAGCAGCATGCCGGCACGCGCACGCTCTTCGACTTCCATCTCCAGCACATCCTCACCTTCATAGGTAATGGTGCCCGAGGTCACTTCATAGCCGTCCTTGCCGGCGATCACGGAAGACAGCGTGGACTTGCCTGCGCCGTTCGGGCCCATGATGGCGTGGACTTCACCCTTGTTGATGGTCAGATCGAGACCCTTGAGGATTTCCTTGCCTTCCACCGAAACGTGCAGATCTTTGACTACGAGCATGTTGATACCTTTTGCTGACAGGCCGCCCGCGAGCGGCCCTCAAGAATGGGGTGAATGCGAAAGGGACGGCGGGATCAGCCGACGGCGCCTTCAAGGGTGACGTTGAGCAGCGCCTCGGCCTCGACGGCGAACTCCATCGGCAGCTCCTGGAAGACGTCCTTGCAGAAGCCATTGACGATCATGTTGACCGCATCTTCCTCGCTGATGCCGCGCTGACGGCAGTAGAACAGCTGATCTTCGCCGATCTTGGAGGTCGTCGCCTCGTGCTCGACGGTGGCCGTCGCGTTGCCGATTTCCTGATACGGGAAGGTGTGCGCACCACAGCGGTCGCCGATCAACAGCGAGTCACACTGAGTGAAGTTGCGCGCGCCCTTGGCCCGCGGGCCGATCTTGACCAGACCACGATAGGACTGCTCGGAGTTACCGGCTGAGATGCCCTTGGAGACGATGGTGGACTTGGTGCCCTCACCGATGTGGATCATCTTGGTGCCGGTGTCCGCCTGCTGACGACCATTGGTGACGGCGACGGAGTAGAACTCCCCGACACTGTCCTTGCCACGCAGGATGCACGACGGGTACTTCCAGGTGATCGCGGAGCCGGTCTCGACCTGGGTCCAGGAGACCTTGGAGCGGTCACCACGGCAGTCGGCACGCTTGGTGACGAAGTTGTAGATGCCGCCCTTGCCGTCTTCATCGCCCGGATACCAGTTCTGGACGGTGGAGTACTTGATGTAGGCGTCTTCCAGGGCCACCAGCTCGACCACGGCGGCGTGCAGCTGGTTGTCATCACGCTGCGGCGCGGTACAGCCTTCCAGATACGAGACCTGAGCCTGCTTCTCGCAGATGATCAGGGTGCGCTCGAACTGGCCGGTGTTGGCGGCGTTGATGCGGAAGTAGGTGGAAAGCTCCATCGGGCAGGTGACGCCTTCCGGCACGAACACGAAGGAACCATCGGTGAAGACGGCCGCGTTCAGCGCGGTGAAGTAGTTGTCTGCCTTGGGTACCACGGTACCGAGATACTGCTTGATCAGCTCCGGGTAGTCCTGGATGGCTTCCGAGATGGAGCAGAAGATGACGCCCGCCTCGGACAGCTCCTTCTTGAAGGTGGTGGTCACGGACACGGAGTCGAAGACCGCGTCGACCGCGACACCGGCCAGTGCGGCACGCTCGTGCAGCGGGATACCCAGCTTCTCGTAGGTCTCGAGCAGCTTGGGGTCGACCTCATCCAGACTCTGCGGGCGGTCTTCCGGCTTCTTCGGGGCGCTGAAGTAGGAAATCGCCTGGTAGTCGATCTCCGGATAATCCAGGTGGGCCCAGGACGGCGCCTTCATCTTCAGCCACTGCTGATACGCATCCAGACGCCACTCCAGCATCCACTCCGGCTCACCCTTCTTGGCCGAGATGAAGCGAATCACGCTTTCATCCAGTCCCGGCGGAATGGTGTCGCTCTCGATATCGGTCACGAAGCCCTGCTTGTACTCGCGCTGTACAAGCTGCTCCATCTCCTGGCTCGCCATGCTGGTCTCCTCTCCCGGAGAGCTCCGGGTCTGTTCAGATGCCTGATCACCCCGCCCGAATCGCAGCGAAGTTCGAATGTTCGTGTTGCCACGGCGACGTGTGTCGCGCGGCAACGGATTCAGCGTTTACCGGTGCTGTTGGCTGCCGTGGCCATGGGGGGCGGTTCGTCATCCCCGTACAGACTGATGGCCTGAATCGGCAGTTGCACCGGCATGCGCAGTGGCGCGGATGACGCCAGATGCGCCAGTGTCACGCTGCCCAGCAGCTCACTGATGGCGTACGAGACGCGCTGCCAGTTGTCGGCCACCCCGCAGGTGTTGACCAGCTCGCAATCGCCGTCGGCGTGGCTGCACTCGGTCACGGCCACCGGGCCTTCGATGGCGCTGATGATGTCGCTGGCCGTGATCTGGCTGGCCGGGCGTGCCAGGCGATAACCGCCCAGCGCGCCGCGCCGCGACTCAAGCAGCCCTGCCCGCACCAGCGCCTTGAGCGTCTTGCTCACGGTGGGATGCGGCAGCTGCACGCTTTCGGCCAGATCGATCGCCGCATGGGCCGAGTCCGGCTCGCGGGCGATGCGCGCCATCACGACAGCGGCATAATCGGTCATCTTGGAAAGCTTCAGCATGCTGGCCTCCACCACGGGAAGATTAATTGGGGACCATTTTAGTCCTGTATCAGAACGATGTGAAGCGGGGACCCCACCGAAAACGTCGAATTGCGACCTGGGCAACCAGTTTGCCGACAAGATAGCCGCCGATCACAACAAAAATAACAATCATTCCCATTTAAAATATCTACCAGCCCTGCCCGAGGGACCAGGTGCCCTGTACAACAATCCCGTGCGCGCCAGGTGAGCGATGACGGCAGCCCCACCCTCTCTACAACGCAAGCCCTCCCTGCAACACAAGTCATCTCTACAACGCGCACCCCTCCACAACGCAAGACACCCCGCCGGGAGAATCCCGACGGGGTGTCTTGGTCACGCCATCATGCAAGGCTCATCTGAGCCATGCGTGATGATCAGCCGTGGAACGGGTTGCGCAGCACGATGGTCTCGTTGCGGTCCGGGCCAGTGGAGATGATGTCGATCGGCACGCCGACCTGCTCTTCCAGGAAGCTGATGTAAGCGCGGGCGTTGGCCGGCAGCTTGTCGACTTCGCGCACGCCGATGGTGGAATCGCTCCAGCCCGGCAGGTCCTGGTACAGCGGCTCGATGGCTTCGTAGCCTTCGGAATCCACCGGGTTGTCCAGCACGTCGCCATCCTTGCTGCGATAGCCGATGCAGACACGGATGTTCTCGAGACCGTCCAGCACGTCCAGCTTGGTCAGGCAGATGCCGCTGACCGAGTTGATCTGCACGGCGTGACGCAGGGCGACGGCATCGAACCAACCACAACGACGCGCACGACCGGTGGTGGCACCGAATTCGTGACCACGCTCGGCCAGGTGACGGCCGAACTCATCGAACAGCTCGGTCGGGAACGGACCGGAGCCGACACGCGTGGTGTAGGCCTTGGTGATGCCCAGCACGTAGTCGAGATACAGCGGACCGACGCCGGAACCGGTGGCGGTGCCGCCGGCAGTGGTGTTGGAGCTGGTGACGTACGGGTAGGTACCGTGGTCGATGTCGAGCAGTGAGCCCTGAGCACCTTCGAAGAGGATGTTCTCGTTGGCCTTGCGCACGGAGTGGACCAGATCCACGGTGTCGCAGACCATCGGGCGCAGCTCTTCGGCCATTTCCATGGCTTCGTCCAGCACCTGCTGGAAGTCGACCGGCGCTTCACCGTGATAGTGCTGCAGCACGAAGTTGTGGTAATCCAGCACTTCGCCCAGCTTGGAGGCGAAACGCTCACGGTGGAGCATGTCACCCAGACGCAGGCCACGACGCGCGACCTTGTCTTCGTAGGCCGGGCCGATGCCGCGACCGGTAGTACCGATCTTGGCGACGCCACGGGCCTTCTCGCGCGCCTGGTCCAGACGCACGTGGTAGGACAGGATCAGCGGGCAGGCCGGCGACAGACGCAGGCGATCACGCACCGGCACGTCGTTGGCTTCAAGCTCACGGATTTCCTTGATCAGCGCTTCCGGAGACAGCACGACACCGTTGCCGATGACGCAGGTCTTGCCCGGGTGGAGGATGCCGGACGGGATCAGGTGGAGGACGGTCTTCTTGCCGTCCAGCACCAGGGTGTGACCCGCGTTGTGGCCACCCTGGAAACGCACGACGGCGCTGGCGGATTCGGTCAGCAGGTCGACGACCTTGCCCTTGCCTTCATCACCCCATTGGGTGCCGAGCACGACTACATTCTTGCCCATGGTTCCTATCTCTTTCGGTGAATAACCGTCGGTGAAAACCCACTCACAAGTGCAGCTGCCCTGTCGGCAGCTGCACCTCGGGACCCAGTGGCCCCAGCTGTTCTGCTATCTGTCACTCGCTGCCATCGCTCTCGGATCACCGAAGCTCAACCCTTCAAGCTCAGGCATCCAGGCTCAGCCATACAAGCTCAGGCATCGAGTGTGACGACCTGCCAGCCGCCGTCGCCATTGACCAGCTCACGGTTGCAACGGTGTGCATCCGCGCCGGTGGTCTGGCCCGGCAGCGCTTCGATGACACGCTCGCCAGCGGCACGCAGCTGGTCGACACACTCACGCAGCGCGCTGTCGTTGAGAGCCGGCGCCCAGATGCCGTCGCAGGCCGGAGCCTGCACGGCCAGCGAGGCCAGCTGCTTGAGGTCCATCGAGAAGCCGGTGGCAGGACGCGCACGACCGAAGGCACGACCAGTATCGTCGTAGCGGCCACCCTTGGCCAGCGCCTGACCGTAACCCGGGACGTAGGCCGCGAACACCATGCCGGTGTGATACTCGTAACCGCGCAGTTCGGCGAGATCGAAATAGAGCGTGACCTGCGGATGACGCTCGCGAACCGCGCAGCTCAGCGCCGTCAGCTGATCCAGAGCGCTGGCGACTGCCGCCGGTGCGCCGGCGAAGGCAGTACGCGCCTGGGCAAGAATCTCGTCATCACCGTGCAGGTGTGGCAGCGCCTTGAGCATGCCCGCCACTACCTTGTCACCCACCACGCGATCGATCAATGCATCGAGAGCGGAATACTGTTTACGCTCGATGGCGGCGAACAGCTCACGCTCGTGCTCGTCATTCATGCCGGCTTCGGCGATCAAGGCACGATAGATGCCGATATGGCCCAGTGCCAGGTGCAATTCACCGGCACCGGCCTGCTCGAGACTGGTCAGTGCCAGGTGCAGGATCTCGTGGTCGGCCTCGAGGCCGGCGTGACCGAAGAGCTCAGCACCGACCTGCACCGGGCTGCGACCGCCCTGGTGCTTGTCCGCCTTGGTGCGCAGCACGTTGGCGCAGTAGCACAGACGTACCGGGCCTTCGCGGCGCAGGGAGTGAGCATCCATGCGCGCCACCTGCGGGGTGACGTCGGCGCTGGCGCCCATCATGCGACCGGTCATCTGGTCGGTCAGCTTGAAGGTCTGCAGATCAAGCTCGGTACCGGTGCCGGTCAGCAGCGAATCGAGAAATTCGACGGGCGGCGGCAGCACCAGGTCATAGCCGAAGCGATGATAGAGGTCGAGCAGCGCGCGGCGCAGCGCCTCCATACGGGTTGCCTGAGGGGGCAATACCTCATCCATGCCATCCGGGAGGAGCCAGCGATCTGCGATGGTCATTGCGCTATCCTGCGAGAGATTTATGACAAGGGGTGACTCGTGACGCGAGGAAATTCACCCGGCTGGCGTGCGTGACAAACGCGACGCCTGCGAGGGATTTCACAGCAGCCGACCGAGACCCGTGAAGCAAGGTCCTGCTCGACGCTTTCCTGTCGGCCTTGCGCCTGTGCATGAAAAGCGGCCACAAAAAAACCGGGCGGTGCCCGGTTGCAGGAGTCTAGCATGAATCCTTGTGGGATGAACCCCGCGAACCTCTCGAGCGACGTTCATCCACTGCGCGGCCTCTGATGCTGCCAGAGGCCGCGCGCAACATCCCCGAAGGCGAGCCTTCGGGCTTGATGATGCTGCTTACTTGCTACCACCCTGCGGGTCCTTGAAGAAGCGGAAGAACTCGCTGTCCGGCTGCATGACCATCATGTTGCCATCGCCCTTGAAGCTGTCGCGATAGGCCTGCAGTGAGCGGTAGAAGCGGAAGAACTCGGTATCCGCCCCGTAGGCACCGGCATAGATGGCAGCGGCGGAGGCATCGCCCTCACCGCGCAGGGTCTGCGCCTGCTCTTCGGCCTGCGCGAGCAGAACGGAACGGCGACGATCGGCATTGGCCTGGATCTTCTCGGCCTGCTCCTGACCCTGGGCACGATACTCACGTGCCTCACGCTGACGCTCGGTCTTCATGCGCTCATAGACCGCCTGGGAGACTTCGTCCGGCAGGTCGATACGCTTGACGCGGATATCGAGAATCGACACCCCCAGTTCCTTGCGCATCACCTCGTCGAGCTCTTCGGTGGGCTTCTTCATCAGCGCGTCACGCTGCTCGGAGATGATCTGCACCAGCTCGAGCTTGCCGAACTCGTTACGCAGACTCTCGTCGACACGCGGCGCGATCAGGCGCTCGGCCATCTGCTCGTCGCCGGAGGTCGCTTCGTAGTAGCGCTTCGGATCGACGATCTTCCACTTGACGAAGGAGTCGACGATGACGGCCTTCTTCTCGCGGGTCAGATAACGGCTTGCCTGGGCATCCAGCGTCAACACGCGCGTATCGAAGGTACGGATCGTGTTGTAGACCGGCAGCTTGAAATGCAGGCCGGGCTGGATGTTGTCTTCCACCACTTCACCAAACTTGAGCTTGATGGCGCGCTGGGTCTCATCAACCGTGTAGAGGCTGTTGCTACCAAGCCAGGCCACTACGGCCAGACCGGCGACGGCCATCAGTGAGCGATTGTTGATCATTAACGACCCTCCCGACGGATGCTGTTGCTGCTGTCAGTGCTCTGGCTGCGGCTCAGGGCATCACTCGCCTGTCGGGACACACGGTCCAGCTCGCTACGACTCATGCCACTGCTGTCTTCGGCGGCAGCACTGGACTTGTTGGCCAGCTTGTCCAACGGCAGGTACATGAGGGAATTGCCGTTCTCGACATCCACCAGCACCTTGTTGGTCTTGCCGAGCACTTCACCCATGGTTTCCAGATACATGCGCTCGCGGATGATTTCCGGCGCCTTCTGGTACTCGGTCAGCAGGGACGTGAAGCGGTTGGCCTCACCCTGGGACTTCGCGACCACGGACTCCTTGTAACCCTCGGCTTCCTCGATGATGCGCTGCGCCTGACCCTGGGCTTCCGGGAGAATCGAGTTCTCGTAGGCCAGTGCCTGGTTGATCGTGCGCTGACGATCCTCACGCGCCTTGATGACGTCATCGAAGGAATCCTGGACCGCTGCCGGCGCAGAGGTGGACTCGACGTTGATGGTCTGCAGCGTCAGACCGACACCGTAGTTGTCCAGATAGGACTGCAGGCGCGACTTGACGTTGCTGGCCAGCAGTTCACGACCGGAGGTCAGGATGTCGTTCATGTCGGCACTGCCGACTTCGTGACGCAGCGCAGAGTCCATGGCGTTCTCGAGACTGATCTCGGGCGCACGGACGTTGAGCAGGAAGTCACGCGGGTTGGACACCTGATACTGCACGGACATCTGGACTTCGACGATGTTCTCGTCCTGGGTCAGCATCGACTTGGTCTGGGAGAGCGAACGCACCTTGGTGACGTTGACCTCACGCACATCGTCGATGATCGGCGGATTCCAGTGCAGGCCCGGACCGACGATGTCGTTGTACTTGCCGAAACGCAGCACGACGCCACGCTCTGACTGATCGACCAGATAGAAACCGGAAGCCGCCCAGATGGCGACCAGGATGACACCGATGATACCCGGCAGTGCGAAGGCATTGGTGCTGCCACCGTTGCCGCCATTGCCACCGGCACCGCCACGACGCTTGCGGCCATTGCCGAGCATGCCGTTGAGCTTGTCCTGGAATTTCTTCAGCGCTTCGTCGAGGTCGGGCGGTCCACCATTGCCACCGCCGTTACCCCCGCCCCCCTTCTTGTCCCCGTTGCGGCCACCGCCGCTCCACGGGTCATGCTGGTTGCCGCCACCCGGCTCATTCCAAGCCATACGTCGTCTCCACTCAGTCGATGTTCCGCTCGTCATTATGATGACGCCGCCCTGCCAGCTGCGACCGGTTCCTTGCCTTGAGCCTGATGGCCTCCGGCGACCGATTCTCTCGTACGGCATGGCGACGCGTCCCTTGCGGGAGAAGGCCATGGCCCTGCCCGACGGCCATCGTCCGTCGGACGGCATCCAGCCAATCCTGCTGAATGCCCGCTGCTCTGACGCGCAGGTCATGCCCTGCGCGAGGGCATCCATCGTCATTCGTGCGCGGCGATGGATGCCGGGTAGTGCTTGCCACTGCCTTGCGACAACGGTGCGCTGCTGCGTCGTGCGCCACTTCTCATCGAGCTGCCGCGCAGCGCACCGGCGCAAGTCTCGTTACCAGACGGTATCAGGACTTGTGCGTGACCGACACGCGATGCTTTTCCGCGCGTTCGGCGGACAGCTCACGCTGCCAGGCTTCACGGTCGTCATGCTCACCGCCGAGATAATCTTCAGGCGATTCACCAAGATGCGACAACAACTGCAGAAAGTCGCGTTTCTCGAGACGAATGTCCAGCAGCGCATTGCCCTGCTCGTCATATTGCTCGTCCTTGACCGCGTCCAGCTCGTGCAGGCCTGCCCGCAGACGGGACTTGGCAGGCCCCAGCGTCAGCTGCATGGAGATGACGTTGTCGGACAGCAGCTCGGCGAAGGCCTGCATCAGCAGATCCAGCCCCTTGCCGTCGCGTGCCGACAGCCACACCGCCAGCGGACGACCGAAGCCATCACGCTCGATGCGCGGCGCCATGTCGAGTCGATCGATCTTGTTCATGACCAACAGACGCGGCACATCACCGGCATCGATCTCGCTCAGGACGTGATTGACCTGCTCGGTATTGCGGTCATTCTCCGGGTCTGCGGCGTCGATGACATGTACCAGCAGATCCGCTTCCGCCGCTTCCTGCAGGGTCGCCTGGAAGGCTTCCACCAGCTTGTGCGGCAGATGACGAATGAAGCCGACGGTATCGGCCAGGACTGCCGGACCGACATCCTCGAGCTCCAGACGACGCAGCGTCGGGTCCAGCGTCGCGAACAGCTGATCGGCGGCGTACACCTCGGAGGTGGTCAGCGCATTGAACAGCGTCGACTTGCCGGCGTTGGTATAGCCGACCAGCGACAGGCTCGGGATCTCGGCACGCGCACGGGCACGGCGGTTCTGATCGCGCTGCTTGTGCACCTTCTCGAGTCGCTTGTGGATCGACTTGATACGGGCGCGCAACAGGCGACGGTCAGTCTCGAGCTGGGTTTCCCCCGGGCCTCGCAGACCGATACCGCCTTTCTGACGCTCAAGGTGGGTCCAACCCCGCACCAGGCGGGTGGACATGTACTCGAGCTGTGCGAGTTCCACCTGCAGCTTGCCCTCATGGGTCCGCGCACGCTGGGCAAAGATGTCGAGAATCAGACCGGTACGGTCGATGACGCGACACTTGAGCGTGGCTTCGAGGTTACGCTGCTGGGAAGGACTCAATGAATGGTTGAAAATGACCAGCTCGGCTTCGTGCACGGCCAGGGCCTCTTGCACTTCCTCAAGCTTGCCTTCTCCGATGAACGTACGGGAGTCGGGGCGGGGCCGGCTACCCTCGATGAGGGTCGCCGGCACGGCGCCTGCCGAACGTACGAGTTCGAGGAGCTCACCGGCATCCTCGCGTTCTTTTTCGTCCCGGAAATTGACATGCACCAGGACGGCCGTTTCACCGGCTTCGGGTCGTTCGAAGAACAATCAGCGCCTCTAACTTCAGCTTTCTGTGGACGGCACGCTCGGATCCTGGGCCGGCAGGCGCACATTGCGCGACGGCACCACGGTCGAGATAGCGTGCTTGTAAACCATCTGGGAGACAGTATTGCGCAGCAGGATCACGAACTGATCGAAGGATTCGATCTGGCCCTGCAGCTTGATGCCGTTGACCAGGAAGATCGAGACCGGGATACGTTCCTTGCGCAGGATGTTCAGGTACGGGTCCTGGAGTGATTGACCTTTGGACATGTGACTCTCCGTAAAAATGTCTCGTTCGAGGTAAGTATGGTTATGTTCGCCAGCGCTCCGGGTTGCCCTCTTGAGGGGGCTTCACGGGCGCGGGTCGTGACCGCTCATGTTACGCTAAGTGCAGGTCTGGCGCACGATTTTCAAGGTTTCACTGTAAGGATCTACACCCATGGAATCCACCGGGTGAATCCCCTGCCAGCTCCGCAACCAGGTCAACTGTCGCTTGGCGAGTTGACGCGTCGCGATGATGCCGCGTTCGCGCATCTCATCCCGGCTCAGATGGCCATCGAGAAAATCCCACACCTGACGGTAGCCGACACAACGTATCGAGGGCAGGCCCGCATGAAGCTCCGGACGTGCCTTCAGCGCTTCGACCTCGGCAATGAAGCCCTGTTCCAACATCTGATCAAAACGCGTCTCGATACGTTCATGTAACACGGCTCTATCGTGGGGCGCCAGTGCGATCGCTATCGGCCGGAACGGAAGTTCCGCCTTCGGCTGCTCCGCGAGCAGCTCGCTCATCGGGCGCCCGCTGATCAGACAGACCTCCAGCGCGCGTGTCAGCCGCTGTGGATCAGTGGCCCGAATGCGCTGTGCCGTGGCCGGATCAAGCCGCGCCAGCTGCGCATGCAGCGCCGGCAGCCCCTCGGACTGGATACGCGCCTCGAGCTCCGCGCGCAGCTCGGCATCCGCTGCCGGCAGCTCCGCCACGCCTTCCAACAGACGCTTGAAATACATCATGGTGCCACCGACCAGCAGCGGCATCTTGCCGCGGGACTGGATCTCGGCGATATGCGCCAGCGCATCGCGACGAAACTCGGCGGCGGAATAGCTCTCCAGCGGGTCGAGAAAGTCGATCAGGCGGTGTGGCGCTCGGGCCAGCTCTGCCGCGCTCGGCTTGGCCGTGCCGATATCCATGCCGCGATAGATCAGCGCCGAATCGACACTGACCAGCTCCGCGCCCTGCTCCTCGTGCCAGCGAATGGCGAGGTCGGTCTTGCCGGAGGCCGTCGGCCCCATCAACAACACGACAGGCGGCTTGTCAGCCACCTCAGACGCGTGGTGTCGGGAATCTTCAGGGGGTTGAATCTGGGTCATGGCCTATTGTCTGGGCTGGGAGGTGAATCAGGGGTGAACCGCGACGATACGGGGCGTCATCTACTGGCCGCGCAGGAACAGCTTGTCGAGCTCATGCATCGAAAGCTCGGTCCAGGTCGGTCGGCCATGATTGCATTGCCCGGAGCGCTCGGTGCGCTCCATGTCACGCAGCAGGGCATTCATTTCCGGAATCGTCAGACGGCGGTTGGCGCGCACGCTGCCGCGACACGCCATGTCGGCGAGCAGCTCATTCATGTGCGCCTCCATGCGGTCACTGCGCCCATAGCGCTCAAGATCTTCCAGCATGCCGCGCACCAGGGGCTCCACATCGGCATTGCCGAGCACGACCGGCACCTGACGCACCAGCAGTGTTTCCGGCCCGGCAGCGTCCAGCTCGACGCCCAGACGCGTGAACGCCTCGGACTCGCGCTCGAAGGTACCCATCTCGCGCGCACTGACCGCCAGCGACACCGGCACCAGCAGCGGCTGGGCCTCCAGATGGCCACCACCATGCACATGCTGCTTCATGCGCTCATAGGTGATGCGCTCGTGAGCGGCATGCATGTCGACCATCACCAGCCCGCGCGAGGTCTGCGACAGGATGTAGACGCCGTGCAGCTGCGCCACGGCGTAGCCCAGCGGCGGGGTGTCATCGTCGTCACTCTGCGCCGGCAGACCACGCATCACCACTGCCGAGCTGCCTGAGACCGAACCGCCCGAGACAGAGCCACTAGGGCCAGACGGCGCCGACATGCCAGGCCCTGCGTCGCTGGAAGGCGCGCCCGCCGGCGCCGAGTCGACCCGCCAGCCGGGCGCAGCTTCCCCGACACCGGCCTGCGCACTCCCCAGTCCTGCGCCCTGCCCTGGCCCGTCACCCTCGCGGCCACCTTCACCCAGCGTGACACGTGGTGCACGCCGCGCCTCACGTTCGGCACTGGCGATCGCCGCCGGATCGTTGGCCACGCCCGCACCGCCTGCGCCGCCACCCGGCGTCAGCAGATGATCTTCGCTGGGGTGCAGTGCCCGATAGCCGGCCATGAACTGACGCACACGCTCGGCACTCAGGCGTTCGCTGGAGCGACCATCACCGGCAGGCGGCAACTGCGAGGAAGGCTGCCAGGGGGCCGCAGGGCGGCCTGCAGGCGCGCTCGACGAGTCGTCCCCGGCCTGCGGACCGGCCGATGTCGATTGCTGCTCTGAGGCGGCATTTGGCTGGGCATCCTGCTCCTGACGACCGAGACGCATGCCCTGCTGCTGCCAGCCGGGGTCCTCTTCCTTCTCCTGCCCCTCGATGCCGGTAGGCGCGGCGCTGTTGTCACCGGGGCGCACCTCGGCCAGCGCCTTGTGCAGGCTCGAGAACAGGAAGTCATGCACCAGTCGCCCGTCCCGGAAGCGCACTTCGTGCTTGGTCGGGTGAACGTTGACATCCACCACTGTCGGGTCGAGCTCAAGATAGAGCACGAACACCGGATGCCGACCATGAAACAGCACATCGCGATAGGCCTGACGCACGGCATGCGCGACCAGCCGGTCGCGCACCACGCGGCCATTGACGAAGAAGTACTGCTGATCGGCCTGGGCACGCGAGTGCGTCGGCAAGCCCACCCAACCGGACAGACGCAGGCCGGAGGCCTCGATATCCAGATGCAGCGCATGCTCGAGGAAGTTGCGCCCTAGCAGCGCACCGATACGCCGCTCCACCGTCAGGGTGTCTTCACCAGCGCGCAGCTGGTGCACCACCTTCTGGTTGTGACGCAGCGTCCAGCCGATGTCGTGGCGTGACAATGCCAGCCGCCGGAAGCTTTCCTCGACATGACCGAACTCGGTCTTCTCGGTACGCATGAACTTGCGGCGCGCCGGTGTATTGAAGAACAGATCACGCACCGCGACGCTGGTGCCACGCGGATGCGGCGCCGGGGAGACGCGCGGCGCCATCTCGCGCCCTTCCGCCACCACGCGCCAGCCGTTGGCCGGCTCATCCGAGACATTCGAGAACAGCTCCAGCCGCGAGACCGAACTGATCGAGGCCAGTGCCTCGCCCCGGAAACCGAGGCTCGCCACGCCCTCGAGATCATCCAGGCTCTCGATCTTGCTGGTCGCATGCCGTGACAGCGCCAGCGGCAGGTCTTCCTCGGTGATGCCGCAGCCGTTGTCGCGCACGCGGATCAACCGCGCACCGCCACCTTCCAGCTCCAGCTCGATGCGGGTGCTGCCGGCATCAATGGCGTTCTCGACCAGCTCCTTGACCACGGAAGCCGGCCGCTCCACGACCTCACCCGCCGCGATCTGGTTGGCAAGGCGCGGATTGAGGATACGGATCCGTCGCTCGCCAGGGCGAGCGGGCTGCATGTCGGTCAGCTCGTCAGACATCGATAGACTCCTGGATACACGAGCGAAAAGCGCCGCTTCTCTGAAAACGATACTGTCCGCCGACCCAGCCACGGCAAGCAACGCATGCCGGAACTGCTTCAGCGGACAGTGTCTGCGCCCCGCCAACGCAATGCGCGGTCAGGGCGACTTCATGACGTCAGGTTCAGCTGCGTGGAATCTTGAGCAGCTGGCCCACGCGCACCGTGTCGCCACTCATGTTGTTGGCCTGCTTGAGGGCCGCCATGCTCACGTTGTGGCGCTGGGCCACTTCCGACAGCGTATCGCCACTCTTGACGCGATATTCGCCGCGGTTGCCACCGCGTGCCTGGCTGCGCTGCCATGCCAGCAGACTTGCGGGCGGCGGATTGCGCTCGAAGTGGCTCTGGATTCCCGAGAAGATCGAGCGCGCCAGCTTCTCCTGATAGGGGCCACTGTTGAGATTGCGCTCTTCCTGGGGGTTGGAGATGAAGCCTGTCTCCACCAGCAGCGAGGGGATATCCGGCGACTTGAGCACCACGAAGCCCGCCTGCTCCACCTGACGCTTGTGCAGGGAATTCATGCGCCCGAGGTTGGCCAGTACGCCGCTACCCGCCGCCAGCGAATCGTTGAGCGTCGCGGTCATGGTCAGGTCGAGCAAGACGCCACGCAGCATCTCATCCTTGTCATTCAGGCTGAGATTGCCATCCACGCCCCCGATCAGATCAGCACGGTTTTCGGTGGCGGCCAGCCAGCGTGCGGTCTCGGACGTCGCCCCGCGGCTTGAGAGCGCAAAGACCGAGCTACCATGCGGGCGCGGGCTGTTGAAGGCATCGGCGTGAATCGAGACGAAGAAGTCCGCCTTCTGCTCACGCGCGATCTCGGTGCGCTTGCGCAGCGGAATGTAGTAATCGCTGTTGCGGGTCAGGATGGCCTTGAAGCCGGGCTGAGCATCGAACATGCGCTTGAGGCGCTTGCCGATCTTGAGCACTACATCCTTCTCCCGGGTCCCGCTGGGGCCGCTGGCGCCCGGGTCTTCCCCGCCGTGGCCAGGGTCGATCGCGATGATGATGTCACGCTTGGGATGTGCCGCCGCCTGGGTATTGACCACAGGTTCCGCCGGTTCGCCTTTCAGCTTGCGCTTGGCCGCAGCCTGTTCCTGCTCGCGGATACGGGCCTCGATGGGGTCGATGGGATTCTCGACCGCCGATTCGCCGGGGAACTCGAGATCCACCACCAGGCGATTGCCGTACTTGGCATTCGGCGCCAGCGTGAAGTCCTTGGGATTGACCGGGCGCGTCAGGTCGAGCACCACACGCAGGGCATCCCCCTGACGTCCGCTGCGGATCGACTTGATGGCGCTGCCTTCGAGATTCAGCGCGGCGAACTTGCGCTCGACCGCGGCACTGGCCACTTCACTGCCGGCAAGGTCGATCACCAGACGGCGCGGATTGTCGAGACCGAAGACCTTGGCCTTGGCGGCACTGTCGAGATCGAACACCAGCCGCGTGTGGTCCGGTGCGGTCCACAGGCGCAGGTTCTCGACCTTGGCGGCCAGCGCCTGCGGCGCCAGCACCAGACTGGCAAGCGAGCAGACGACGCCACCCGCCAGCCAGCGACGGAAGCTGCGCGCCAGACGCATACGGGGGATTTTGGACGCTATTTCAGGCATCAGACAGGATGACCCAGACAGAAAGAACATGAATGAAGATAACGAATGATCGGACACTGCGCCGCCAGACATCGCAAGCGGAACGGCGCCATCATGCCTGATAGGTTCGGCGCTCGGCCAGTGTTGCCAACCAACCCTCACCTCGCGGTGTCAGGGCAGTCAATTCGGCCTCGCGTCCTTCGTCGGCGACGAACAGCGTGATGCGCAGATCCGGCGTGGGCAGAAAGCCCTGACCACAGCTCGGCCACTCGATCAGCGCCAGGCTGTCGGCGGCGAGCAGATCGCGCCCCCCGATGAACTCGAGCTCTTCAGGGTCGGCGAGACGGTAGAGGTCGAAGTGGTTGATGTGCCACTCGCCACCCTCGGCCCGTGGCAGCACGTAGGGCTCCACCAGGGTGTAGGTCGGGCTCTTGACCGCACCCTGGTGACCATAGGCGCGCAGCACGCCGCGGGTCAGGGTCGTCTTGCCCGCCCCCAGCTCACCCTCCAGGAACACCAGCCCGCGGCCGGCAAGGATATTTCCCAATTGAGTGCCGAAGGCAACCTGGGCGTTTTCATCAGACAGAAGTATGCGCATCTCGGGCCCGTGGATTGAGCAATAAATGCATATAGGATGCCAGATCACCTGCGAGCAGGCCACGTTCACCACGCTCCTGTACCGCCCGGTCGGCCGCCAGGGCATGCACCAGCACCCCTAGCCGCGCCGCCTGCGCCATGGCGCGCGTGACTCGCCGAGCCTGCGCCGCCTCATCCTGGGAGGAACGCGGCTGGCGTGCATCGAAGCCGCCGTTGAGCGCCTGCGCCGCCAGACCCGCGATGATGCCACCCAGCACATCGCCCATGCCGCCACTGGCCATGCCCGGATTGCCGTAGGGGCAGAGCGCCACCGCCGGCCCCTCGAGTACCCCCGCAGGGCTCGCCACCAGACTGCCCGCGCCCTTGAGGACCACGCTGCCGCCGAAACGCTGCTGGAGTGCTCTTGCGGCTGCGATCCGGTCGTGTTCGACGTCCGCCACACTGCAATCGAGCAAACGCGCGGCCTCGCCGGGATGCGGCGTCAGCACCCAGTCGTCGCGACGGATGATGTCGCCTTCGCTCGCGCGCCAGGCCAGCAGACTCAGGCCATCGGCATCCACGACCAGCGGCTGACCCGCCGCCAGCACCCGCGACATGCCGCCCCAGCCCCACAGCATGCTCTCGAGACTCTCCGTGCCCATGCCGGGCCCGACCAGCGTCACGCTGGCCTGTGCCAACTGTGATTCCAGCACGGCGAAGCCATCGTGGTTGCTGCCCTCCGGGCCACTCTTGAGGCCGCGCGCCATGACCTCGGGGCAGCGTGTCAGGCTGGCGCTGATATGCGCGGGCGCCGTCAGCAGCGCGACCTTGCCGGCCCCGGCCCGCGCCGCCGCCTCGCTGGCCAGCAATACCGACCCCCCCAGCCCCGGCCCGCCGCCGAAGACCAGCACGCTGCCGGTATCGCCCTTGTGGGCCAGCGGCGAGCGCGGCACCAGCTCGGACTCCAGCCAGCGCGGTGTCAGCCGCTGCACGGCATCCTCTGCCAACAAGGCCGCGGTTCGCGACTGCGCGACCACCTCCGGCAACACGCGCGCCGCGCCCAGGCGCGCCAGACTGACGTGCCCGGCGTGCAGCTCGGCGCGCCCGGTGTGCAGGCCCGGCTTGTCGACCAGGAACGTCAGCGTCACATCCGCTTCCACGGCGACACCCGCTACCGCGCCCGTCGCGGCGTTCAAGCCTGAGGGCACATCCAGCGCCATGACATGCACGTCCTGCTGATGAGCGTGATTGATGCGCTCGATGGCTTCGACCACGCTGCCGCGCGGCGCATCGCGCAGGCCGATGCCGGTCAGCGCATCCACCAGCAAGGGCCAGCCCTTGAGCAGCGCATCCGCCGCCTCCTCATCGGCCTTCGGCCATGCCAGCGTCTCGACACCAGCCTCGCGCGCCGCGATCGCGGCCAGCTGCGCATCACCGGTCAAGGCATCCTCCGGCGTCAAGGCGATGACTCGCACCTCGAAGCCCGCCAGCAATGCCAGGCGCGCCAGCAGATAGCCATCACCGCCATTGTTGCCGCCACCACACAGCACGCACAGCCTGCGCGCCTCCGGCCAACGCTGACGCAGCAGATCGAACGCCGATTGCGCGGCGCGCCCCATCAGGCGCTTCTCCACCGGCGCCTCGCTCTGGCCACTGTCAGCGGCGATGGTCTCCTCCGCGAGCATCCAATGCTCCAGATCACGCAGCGCCGCCAACGGCCACAGACAGTTGACCGAACGCCACAGCGTCATGGTCGCCGAAGATGCCGGGGGGCAGGTCTGGTCAGAGGTCGATTCGTGCGCTGTCATGCCTACACTCCTTGTCTGGATATCCATTGCCTGACTGGATGTTCGTTGCCTGTCTGGACGCTCGTTGACTGCCTGGATGTGCGTTGCCTATCGTGAGGCATGGCGCTGCATGCCGCCTTCCTTTCTACTGCGCCTTACCTGCCGTGCTCACGCCGTCAGGCAGCACGCTTGGGCTGACCGGCAAGTTGCGCTAAGGTGGCGCGCCTCTGTCCTCGATCTCGCTGGAACCCCCATGTCTGCTCCGCACTCATCCACCGCCACCGCTTCACCTGCCGACACCGGGAGCCCCGCTGCCGATGAAAAGGCCATGGCGGAACTGGCAACGCGCATCAAGACATGGGGGCGCGAGCTGGGTTTTCAGCAGGTCGGCATCACCGATGTCGACCTCTCGGCCCACGAGGCCTATCTGGAGCGCTGGCTGGCCAACGGCCATCACGGCGAGATGAACTTCATGGCCAAGCACGGCACCAAGCGGACTCGTCCTGAGGAGCTGGTGCCCGGGACACTGCGCGTCATCAGCGTGCGCCTCGATTACCTGCCGCCTGAGGTCGAGACCACTCAGGTGCTCAGCCAACCTGAACGCGCCTATGTGTCACGCTACGCGCTGGGGCGTGATTACCACAAGCTGATGCGCAAGCGACTGGCCAATCTGGCCAAGCAGATCGAGAAGGAAGTCGGCAAGTTCGGCTATCGCGCCTTCGTCGACTCCGCCCCGGTGATGGAGCGCGCCCTGGCACAGAAGGCCGGCATCGGCTGGTTCGGCAAGAACGCCATGCTGATGAATCAGCAGGCCGGCTGCCTGTTCTTCCTGGGCGAACTCTACACCGACCTGCCCCTGCCGGTGGACGCCCCCTTTGAAAAGGAACACTGCGGCAGCTGCAACGCCTGCAAGGTCGCCTGCCCGACGGATGCCATCGTCGAAGACAAGGTCGTCGATGCGCGGCGCTGCATCTCGTACCTGACCATCGAGCTCGATGGCGCCATCCCCGAGGAATTCCGTCGCCCGATGGGCAACCGCATCTACGGCTGCGATGACTGTCAGCTGTTCTGCCCCTTCACGCGCTTCGCCAAGGCGACCCAGGAGACTGACTTCTCGCCGCGCCATGATCTGGATCGCATCGAGCTGATCCGCCTGTTCTGCTGGGGGGAGCAGGAATTTCTCAGCAAGACGGAAGGCAGCCCGATTCGACGCATCGGCTACGAGAAGTGGCTCTCCAACATCGCCATCGGACTGGGCAATGCGCCCTGGTCGGAACAGGTCGAGCATGTGCTGCGCGCCCGTCTGGCCTACCCCAGCGAGCCACTGCGCGAGCATGTGCGCTGGGCGCTGAAGGAGCAGGCCATCAAGCGCGGCGCCCGCCTGGCCACCGCGCTTTGAGAGCCGTTGCCTCGTGGGCTATCGCTTTGAATTGAGGAACGATACTTAGACGATGCCCTGCTGGGTCAGCTTGAGGAAGGTCTTGCGGTAATGCGCAAGCTCCGCCAGTGACTCACGGATATCGTCCATCGCCTGGTGGGTCGCACGCTTCTTGAAGCCGTCGAGCGCGGCCGGATTCCAGCGCTTGGCCAGCTCTTTCAGGGTCGAGACATCGATGTTGCGGTAGTGGAAGAATTCTTCCAGCAACGGCATCTCGTGCTGCAGGAAGCGGCGGTCCTGATGCACGCTGTTGCCACACATCGGCGAGGCGCCTGCCGCCACGTGCCGGGCCAGGAACTCGAGGGTCTGGCGTTCGGCTTCGGCGGTATCTATCTGACTTTCCTTGACGCGCTTCACCAGCCCGGATTCACCATGGGTGCGCGTGTTCCACTCATCCATCGCCTCCAGCAGGCTGTCCGACTGATGCACGGCCAGCACCGGGCCTTCGGCGATCAGGTTGAGGTCGCCGTCGGTGACCAGCGTGGCCACCTCGATGATGCGCTCACGCGCCGGGTCGAGACCGGTCATTTCCAGGTCGATCCAGATGAGGCGGTCGGCCTGCGCGGTGGAATTTGCCATGGGTCACTCCTTGCTGAGCAGATGATGGAATGGCGCGGGACGCCAGTCGATGACAGCAGTATCACACGCCATCCCGGGGCGTCGCACGACACCCGAGGGCGCAAAGGGTACAATCGCGCCGCAAAGGGGGGAAGACTCTCCCATCCCTGGCGAACGAACGGCGACCGGAGTCACCAGCCAAGCATGAGTAAACGCAAGCTAAGCCGCCAGCAGCAATGGCGAATCGAGAAGGTGCAGGCCGAGCGTACCAAACGCGCCGAAAAGCGCGAGACGCAGGACCGCGACAAGCTCGACGCCGGCGAATATGGCCCGGAGCAGCATGGCCGTGTCATCGCCCACTACGGGCGCAGCCTGGAAGTCGAAAGCGAATCCGGCAGCCTGCACCGCTGCCACCTGCGCGCCAACCTCGAGACGCTGGTCACCGGTGACCGGGTCATCTGGCGCGAAGCCAGCGATGCCAGCGGCGTCGTCGTCGCGCGTGGCGCACGCACCACCGAGCTTGAACGCCCCGACATGCGCGGCGTGCTCAAGCCGGTGGCGGCCAACATCGACCAGATCCTGATCGTGTTCGCCGCCGAGCCCGCCCCGCAGCCCAACCTGATCGACCGCTACCTGATCGCCGCGGAAGCCACCGGCATCACACCGGTGCTGGTGCTCAACAAGGTCGACCTGCTGCCGGAAAGCGGCGGTGAGCTGCGCGACCTGCTGGCGCGCTATGAAGCGCTCGGCTACGAAGTCGTCGCCTGCACCACGCGTGGCGAGTCAGGGCTCGATGCCCTCAAGGCCCAGCTCAGCGATCGCACCTCGGTATTCGTCGGCCAGAGTGGCGTCGGCAAGTCGTCCCTGATCGGCATGCTGCTGCCCAGGGAAGAGGTTCGCGTCGGCCCGCTGTCGGCCGAATCACGCCAGGGCATGCACACCACCACCACCGCCTGGCTCTATCACATGCCGGATGGCGGTGACCTGATCGACTCGCCCGGCATTCGTGAATTCGGCCTGGTACACCTGACTCCCGAGCAGGTCACCGACGGCTTCCGCGAGTTCCACGACTATCTCGGCTATTGCCGCTTCCGCGACTGCAAGCACGAGAAAGAGCCGGGCTGCGCCCTGCTGCAGGCCGTGGACAACGGCGAGATCGGCCGCGTGCGCTTCGAGAGCTACAAGAAGATCCTGCTCTCGCTGACCGAGAGCTGATCAGGCGCTATCAAAAAAGCCGTCAACAAAAAGCCCCGCCAGGCAGTCACTGCCTGGCGGGGCTTTTTCATGCTCGAGGCACTCGAGATACATCACAGCCTCGAGACACATCACTGCCGCTTTCGAAACCTAGCCTTCCAGCAACAGCAGCAGTGACAGCGCGAACAGCACCCACATGGTCGGGCGAATCTCGCGCGCCTTGCCGACGCCGAGCTTGATGACCACGAAGCTCAGGAAACCGAACACGATACCGTGGGTGATGGAATAGGTCAGCGGAATCATCACCATGGCGATGAAGGCCGGAATCGCATCATCGAACTGGTGCCAGTGGATCTTGCCGATCGGCTCCATCATGAACACGCCGACCAGAATCAGCGCCGGGGCAGTCGCGATGGACGGCACCAACGACAGCAGCGGCGCCAGGAACAGGAACGGCAGGAAGCAGAGCGCCACCACCACCGCGACCAGCCCGGTGCGTCCGCCCTGACTGATACCGGCCGCCGATTCGATGTAGGCATTCGCCGGGCTGGTGCCGAGTGGCGCGGACACCAGCGCCGAGAAGGCATCGACCATCATCGAGCGACGGATATTGCGGGGGTCACCATTCTCGTCCTTCAGATTGCCCGCTTCGGCCACCGCCATGAAGGTCGAGAGCGCGTCAAAGAACACCGTGAACAGGATGACGAAGATGAACGGCGCATAGGCCACCTTGAGCGAACCGAGCAGGTCCAGCGCCAGCAGGCCGCTGAAATCAGGCGCAGCGAAGATACCGGTGAAGTTGACCAGCGTCGGCTGAGCGATCTCCGGCGGGAAGTAGGCGCTGCCATCCCCCCACAGACGCCCGATGGTGGTCGCCATCAGGGTCGTGACGATGATGCCGATGATCAATGCGCCGTGGATGCGCTTCGCGACCAGGATGGCGGTCAGCGCCAGCCCCAGCAGGAAGACCACCAGCGAGGGCGTCATCGGCGCGACACTGACCACGGTGACCGGATTGGAGACGATCAGCTTGGCATTCACCAGACCGATCAGGGTGATGAACAGGCCGATACCACAGGCGATGGCGTAGCGAAGCTGAGCGGGAATCGCATCGATCACCAGGCGGCGCACGTTGAACAGGGCCAGTACCGCGAAGATGACGCCGGCCCAGAACACGCAGCCCAGCGCGACCTCCCAGCTCATGCCGCCGCCCAGCACCATGGTGTAGGCGAACAGGGCATTGATGCCCATGCCCGGCGCGACCAGGATCGGGTTGCGCGCGTACAGGCCCATCATCAGGCTGCCGAAGAAGCTGACCAGCACGGTCGCCGTGAGGGCAGCACTGAATGGCACGCCGGCGGCTGACAGGATGCCGGGATTAACCACGATGATGTACATCGACGCCATGAAGGTGGCGATGCCCGCCAGCACTTCCGTGCGCGTCGTGGTGCCTTCGGCACGCAGTGAGAATAGGCGCTCGAGCAAGATGATGACTCCCGTTCAGGATGAAGCGATTGAGTAGCAGTTCAGCGTCGACGGGTCGCCGACACGCTGCACCGAAATGACACACGTTGAGCGCCCGTACCGCACTCGATGAGTGCAGCAGCGCCACTGGCGATAGACAGTGTATTGCCTGGGGCCGCGAAGAGAGTGTTCCCGAGGGCCAGAATGTGGCATTCGCCTCAGGCCCGCTGCACTGAAACAAGCGCTTCTTTCGACAAGACCTACTGGATCTACTGGCTGCTGGGTGGCCTCGTCAGCTGATCAGAAGCCTGTCCAGAAGGCTGTCCAGAAGGTCAGGTCATGGCGCGCACTGTGCCCTGCTGGCACACGCGTCGTCCACGTCTGTGCCGTTATGCGTTCGCACTGGGCATTCACACGCTCGCCCCGGAATGTGACGCGCGGCATTATACTGAAAACATGTCGTTTCAGGGGACAAAATGGCAAGGAATCTGGCGCGGTGACACTTCGCCTCGCCGCAGTCACTTGATTGCATCTCTTGATCGCAGTGACTTGACCACAGTGCCAGCCGACGTGCCATGATGCCGGAAGGATCACTCTCTTCGTAGAAGCAAGGATTACGCCATGTCTCACGATTCTTCACACCCTTCCCCCTCGGAAGCCGACCTGCTGCCCTTGATCGTCGAACCGCAGCAGCTCGCGGAGATGCTCGACCATCCTGATATCGTGATCGTCGACGTGCCACTGAAAGCCGAGAGCCATGCGCGTCATGTGCCCGGCGCTCGCCTGCTCGACTTCAAGCAGCTGGTCGGCAGCAATGACGACGACATTCCCGGCGTGCCGAGCCCCGAGGCACTGTCTGGCGTGATGTCAGCCCTTGGCATCACCCGCGACAGCCATGTGGTGGCCTATGACGATGAAGGCGGCGGTTGGGCCGGACGCTTGCTGTGGACCCTGGCGCTGCTCGGCCATACCCGCTACAGCTACCTCAATGGTGGCCTGCACGCATGGCAAGGCGATGGCCTGCCGCTGAGTGACACCGCCAGCGACTGGAGCCCCAGCGAGTATCACGCCGCCTACATGGACACCAACGTGATGGCGACGCGGGAAGACATTCTCGATCGACTGGCGGCCGAGGACCCGCAGGAAAGCGTCGTGGTCTGGGATGCGCGCTCCGCGGAAGAATATCGCGGCGAGAAGGGCCAGAACGCCCGCCTCGGCCATATCCCGGGCGCCGTGCATTTCGAGTGGACCGAGGCCATGGACCGTGAGCGCAACCTGCGTATCCGCGACTATGCGGAGCTGTTGACCGAACTGGGCGCTCGCGGCCTCAACCCCGAACAGCACATCGTGACGCACTGCCAGAGCCATCACCGCTCCGGCCTGACCTGGCTGGTGGGTCAGGCGCTGGGCTTCAGCGATGTACGCGCCTATCCGGGCTCCTGGAAGGAATGGGGCAACCGTGATGACACGCCCATCGAACGCTGACGACTGATAATGGGCTGAAGGCGCTTGATATCGGGCTGAAGGCTTCTGGCGGCAGCCTGAGACGGGCCTATCGAGCGCCAGCACGCCAATGCAGGCCATGCCGGGATGACACGCATGGCCTGCCTGGCAACTGTCGCCAGGCCCACGGCTGCGGCAATCCGCAGGCTTGAGCCGTTATTGACGATGGGCTAAGGTGCAGCCCAACTGCTGGCCGCCGCTGTTGCCGGCCAACGCCCGCCCTCTCGAGGAGCGGGCTTTTCATTCCTGAAAGTGCCTGCAAGGATCGCCATCGTGGATCGCGCCAAGCTGTTTTCCCTGAGCCAGTACCCACTGCCCCAGCACCTGATCTCACGCCTCATCGGCCGTGTCGCCGCCTGCACCAATCCGTGGGTCAAGAACACCTTCATCGAGCGCTTCATCAAGGCCTACGGCGTCAACATGAACGAGGCGCTCGAGGAGAATCCGCGCGCCTACGCCTGCTTCAATGACTTCTTCACCCGTGCCCTGAAGGCGGACGCCCGCCCCATCGGCGAAGGCCTGGTGTCACCGGCCGATGGCGTACTGTCCCAGTTCGGCAACATCGAACACGGCACCCTGGTACAGGCCAAGGGTCAGGCGTTCTCGCTGACTCAGCTGCTGGGTGGCAGTGAAGAGCGCGCCGCTCCCTTCCGCAACGGCCGCTTCGCCACCGTCTATCTGTCACCGAAGGACTACCATCGCGTCCATATGCCGGTGGCCGGTCGTCTGGTCGAGATGGCTTACGTCCCGGGGCGCCTGTTCTCGGTCAACGAAGCCACTGCCAAGCACGTGCCGGGCCTCTTCGCGCGCAACGAGCGCCTGGTGTGCATCTTCGAGACCGAGCATGGCCCGATGGCCATGGTGCTGGTGGGCGCGATGATCGTCGCGGCGATCAAGACCGTCTGGTGTGGTCAGATCACGCCGCTTTCCGGTGATGTCGAGACGACCCGTTTCGATCAACTCATCGAGCTGGCACATGGCGCCGAGATGGGCCGCTTCCAGCTCGGCTCCACCGTGGTGATGTGCTTCCCGGACAGCGTCGAGTTCGATGACGCCCTGACACCGGGCCAGAAGGTCAGCATGGGTCAGTCACTCGGCATGCGCCCGTCTGCGACAGCACCGGCCCCGACCGAGCCAGAAGAGCATGCGACAGAGACGGCGCAGGACACGCCGACCACAGACGAGAAATAAGGTCAGGCATGGCGCAGCGCGAGCACGACACTCGTGCATAAAGCCCGCACATGAAACCCGGGCATAAAAAAAGGGAAGCCCCTGGCTTCCCTTTTTAACGACAGGAGACTGACCGCGCTCCTCGCCTTCTTGCCTTGCCCCGCGATGAACGCTGCCATCGGGGTGATCACTACCTTCAGTGCCCAAACAGATCAGAGTCCTCCATGACGGGCGTCACGCTCTCACGACGCGACTGCCGGATGATGCCTCGAAGGCTCCGAGGGTTCGAGCCATCATCTGTCGCCTTCTTTCACCATGCCCGATAAAAGAAGACCCGCTGCGACCATTGCCCTGGTCCTGCCATCACCTTGTCTGCGGGCTTCGCAGGCAAGCGCCAACCCTCCACGCTGACTTCTCCAGTCTAGTCGACGCACGCTCGGCAAGCGTGTTGGCAATAAACGCTGGGATTCACGCAAATCACATCGAAAGCTGCCTCTCATGTCGGCTCTCAAGCACGTGTTGCCGGAAAAGCGATCACCGCCGAGATATCGCGCTCTCCCAGCGCCAGCATGATCAGACGATCCAGCCCCAGCGCCACCCCGCTCCCCGCGGGCATTCCCGCCTGCAAGGCCGCCACCAGGCGCTGGTCCGACGCTACCTCAGGCAGTCCCTGGGCGACTCGCGCGGCATTGTCTTCGGCAAAGCGCGCCGCCTGCTCACTGGCATCGGTCAGCTCGTCATAGCCGTTGGCCAGCTCGATGCCCGCCACATAGGCCTCGAAACGCGACGCCACCCAATCACCCTCACTGTCCTGATGCTTGCGCGCCAAGGCGGCCTGTGCGGCCGGGTACTCGGTGACCAGCTCCACGGTGGCTTGTCCCTGCGCTCCTATCCCCTGTGACCCTCGCCCCTGCGCTCCTGCGCCCTGTGCCCCTGAGCCAAGAGTCGGCTCGATCACCAGGCTCATCACTGCATCCAGGCAGGTCTCATGCGACCAGTCGTCAGCCGCGACCTCACATTCTCGCGCACAGGCGGCTCGTAGCTCCTCAAGCGAGGCCGTGAAGGGGTCCAGCGCCAGCACACGGCGAAACAGCGCACGGTAAGGCGTGATGGCAGGCCTGGCCTGGGCGCCTTGTGACTCATTGAGCAACGACGGCTGACCGGTCAACTGTGCCCCGAGCGCCATCACGCGCCGGATCAACTCGCAGGTCTCCGTCATCAGCGCCTCAAGGCTCATGCCGGGGCGATACCACTCCAGCATGCAGAACTCGGGATTGTGGCGGCGGCTGACCTCGCCATCGCGGAAGGCACGCGCGATCTGGAAGATCGGCCCGCTGCCGGCCGCCAGCAGTCGCTTCATGTGAAATTCCGGCGATGTCTGCAGCCACAGCGGCACGCGCTCACGCTCGCCCGGCAGCTGCGCGCTCAAGGACAATGACGCGAGACCGACATCCGTCGAACCGGCCTGCCCCAGCACCGGCGTTTCCACCTCCAGCACCTCACGCTCGGCGAAGAAGGCGCGCACCTCACTGATCAGACGCGCGCGCTGAACGAGCCGCTCGCGCGTGGCAGTGGGCGCCCAGTCCTCTGCCAGGGCAGCGCCTGGCGCGGCAGCGGCTGAGAGAGGTGAAGCAGCGGCGGAAGAATCGGCATCAGACATGGACAGGCTCGAGGAAGGGATCAGCGGGAGACGCTGGCCAATCGCGAGGGCTGATCGACACGATCACTCTGCACGACTGACCAGCACGAATGAGGAGCACGAATGAGGAGCACAAACGATGATGCCCCGCACGAGGCGAGGCATCAGGGTGTTCACGACGTGAGCGAAAGGGCTCAGGCGCGAGACACGTACTCGGCGCTGCGGGTATCAACCTTGAGGACTTCGCCCTGGTTGATGAACAGCGGCACACGCACCACGGCACCGGAAGACAGGGTCGCCGGCTTGGAGCCACCGTTGGCGGTGTCGCCCTTGAGGCCCGGGTCCGTCTCGACGACTTCCAGCTCGATGAAGTTCGGCGCGGTGACGGCGATCGCGTTGTCGTTCCACAGCGTGATGGTGTAGACGACCTGCTCTTTCAGCCACTTGACCGTGTCGCCCAGCGCCTTGCCATCGACAGCGTACTGCTCGAAGGAGCCATCGGTACGCATGAAGTGCCACATCTCACCGTCGGTGTAGAGGTATTCCATGTCGACTTCCATGACATCGGCGGCTTCGATGCTCTCGCCGGACTTGAAAGTACGCTCCCATACACGACCGGTCTTCAGGTTGCGCAGCTTGACGCGGTTGAAGGCCTGGCCCTTGCCCGGCTTGACCAGTTCGTTATCGACGATGGCACAGGGATCATTGTCCAGCATCACTTTCAGACCGGACTTGAATTCGTTGGTAGAATAGTTGGCCATCTTGCTCGCTCTCGACTCGTTAACGGGTCTTGCCCGCCATGAATTCCAGATTGCAGTCAATTGGCTGCAATCATGACTAGAAGTGATGCGCATGATAACCCGAACCCCTGCATCCTTGCATACCATCCCGCACACCAGCCACGAAAGTCGTGCCTCAGAGGCCTTCTCATCTGCCGCTGAAGCCCCGTCTGCCCCGAATGACTGGCGTGCACAGCTGCGCGACGTGATCCGCTCTCCACAGGCCCTGCTGGAGCGCCTGGGGCTGGAGCGCGAGTGGCTGCCGGGCGCCCGCGACGGCCATGAACTGTTCGCGATCCGCGTGCCCGAGGCCTATGCCAGCCGCATCCGCGCCAATGACCTCGACGACCCACTGCTGCGCCAGGTGCTGCCGCTGGACGCCGAGACCGATGTGCTCGACGGCTACGTCACCGATCCGCTGGAAGAGGCTGAACATACGCCGCTGCCGGGGCTGATCCACAAGTACACCAATCGGGTGCTGCTGATGGCCAGCGGCGGCTGCGCGATCAACTGCCGCTACTGCTTCCGCCGTCACTTCCCCTATGACGACCATCAGCCCAGCCGCGCGCAGTGGCAGGATATCCTCGACTACCTGCGCGCCGACGAGCGCATCCGCGAGGTGATCCTGTCCGGCGGCGACCCGCTGGTCTCCCCCGACAAGCGCCTGGCGTGGCTGGTGGAGTCGCTGGGCGAGATTCCGCATCTCAAGCGCCTGCGTATCCACACGCGCCTGCCGGTGGTGATTCCGGACCGCGTCAATGACGAGCTGCTCGGCTGGCTGGGTGCCACGCGTCTGCAGAAGGTGCTGGTCATTCACACCAACCATGCCAACGAGCTGGACGACGCCGTCGCTGCCGCCATGACTCGCCTCAAGAACGCCGGCGTCACCCTTCTCAATCAGGGCGTCATCCTGCGCGGCGTCAATGACAGCGTGGAAGTGCAGACGGCCCTCGCCGAGCGCCTCTTCGAGTGCGGCGTACTGCCCTACTACCTGCATGCCTTCGACCCCGTGCAGGGCGCCGCCCACTTCGCGGTCAGCGATGAAGAGGCCTGCAACCTGATGGAAGCGCTGCTTGAGCATCTGCCCGGCTTCCTGATGCCGCGCCTGGTACGTGAAGTGCCCGGCCGACGCTCCAAGACACCTCTATCCAATCCCCCTGTGTCCAAAACACATCCGGGAGTCGACGCCGCCGCCACTGGCCCTTCGGCGTCTTCCCCTGCGGGCGACGAGCGCGAGCCATCATCGCTCAACCTGACAGGCATCATCGCCAGCGCGTGAATGGCGCCTTGGCAGCGTGAGGCAACAACAGGCGGCGTCCTGCACAAAATTTGCTACTATCGCTGGCCAATTTCATCATCGGCACACGCCCCGAGAGGCGTGGCCATGCTCAAGGAGCCCATCACATGCCTCATCTCGTCATTGATTATGCCGACAGTCTGGCCCCCAGCCTCGACATGGACGCGATCATGGATGACCTGCATGCCGCTGCCATGCAAAGTGGCCTGTTCAAGGAAACCGACATCAAGGTGCGCGCGGAAAGCTGGCGTCACTGGCGTCTGGCCGGCAATCAGGCACCGCTGGCGCACAAGCACGGCTTCGTCAACCTGCACTGCCACCAGCTGGAAGGCCGCAGCGATGACGACAAGTCGCGCCTGGCGGATATCCTGATGGAGGCCCTCAAGCCTCACTGCGAGGCGGCCCGCGAAGTCAGCGTGGAGATCGTCGAGATCACCCGCGCGACCTATCGCAAGCACAAGGCCTGAGCGCACAGGTGACTCACCGCCCCTGAGACCGCAGACAAAAACGCCCCGTGGCCGAAAGCCACGGGGCGTTTTTCCTTCTCGCGATCAGCGATTCAAGCCAGTGGACGAACTCAGGTGCCCGTCATGGCCATCGGGACGTGAAGCAGGTCATTGAGACGATGGGCGTGTTCGGCGGCCTCACGGCCCACCGACGTCAGATAGCCGCCATCCGGCAGCGTGGTCAACCCCTTGGCATGCAGACGCTCGGCGGCGGCCACCATGTCGGGACTGGCATCGTGGCGAATCTTCAAGCCCTTGAGGGCGGCATCATGCGGAAACAGGCACAGCAGGTGCAGTTCATCGTCATAGGGTGACGGCATGGGCAAACTCCTGACGGCGTGGCGAGTGGCGTTTCAGTATGGCGTCAACTGACGAGCGACGAGTCGTCGGCGCTTCCCCTCCAGTCTAGCCCTCACACCCGAAAGCGCATTGCTGCTTTGGGACTACTCTGCGACCTGATGACCAGACGACAACGCCCCCCATCGCGGCGGCGATGGGGGGCGTTGTCACTCACACACTGGCTTGTCACTCAGCGCAGGCGTTCAGCGGCTGAATCACGGATCAGTGCTCGAGATCCTGCTGGCGATAGCCCATCAGGTAGAGCACGGCATCCAGGCCCAGAGTCGAGATCGACTGGCGCGCCTGTTCACGCACCAGCGGCTTGGCGCGGAAGGCGATGCCCAGCCCCGCCTCGGCCAGCATCTTGAGGTCATTGGCACCGTCACCGACGGCGATGGTCTGCTCCATGCGCAGGCCATGACGCTCGGCGATCTCGCGCAGCAGCAGCGCCTTGCGCTCGGCATCGACGATCGGCTCGCGCACTTCACCGGTGACCTTGCCATTGACGATCACCAGCTCATTGGCGTGGATCTCATCGAAGCCCAGCAGCTGCTGAAGATGACGCGCGAAGTAAGTGAAGCCGCCGGACAGGATCGCGGTGCGATAGCCCAGCGCCTTGAGGTTGGCCATCAGGCGCTCGACCCCATCCATCAGCGGCAGATTGGCGGCGATATCGGCCAGCACCGATTCATCCAGGCCTTCCAACTTGCTCATGCGTTCGCGGAAGCTTTCCTTGAAGTCCAGCTCGCCCCGCATGGCCCGCTCGGTGACTTCCGAGACTTCCTCGCCGACACCGTGACGACGCGCCAGCTCGTCGATCACCTCGGTCTGGATCAGCGTCGAATCCATGTCGAAGCAGATCAGGCGACGATGGCGACGCCAGATATCGTCTTCCTGGATCGCGATGTCGACACCGTGCAGCGCGCCCAGCGCCAGCGCCTTCTCGCGCAGGGCGTTGATGTCGGTGTCACTCTCCGGCAGGCGCAGCCAGCACTCGACACAGGCGCCTTCGGCCGGTGACTCGCCATCCAGCGGCTCACGCCCCGACAGACGATGCATCAGCTCGACGGTGATGCCGAATTCGGCTGTCAGGCCACCGACCTCGGCCAGAATGCCGGCCGGCAGACACGGCGCCAGCAGCGTCAGAATCCAGCGCGGGCGCTCCGCCTGATGGCTCCAGCGCGCGTATTCCTCAGCACCGACCTGCACGGCCTGCACATCCAGCCCCAGCTGTTCACCGGCGGCGGCCAGCGCGGCCTCCAGGTCGGACTCCGCGCCGAGAGCCACCAGCGCTTCCAGCGACACCAGCCCGAAGGTCACGCTCTGATTGATGTCCAGCAGTCGTGCGCCGCTGCGCGCCAGCGCCTGACCAAGCCCTGCCAGCTGTCCTGGACGAGCCGTACCGGTGGCACGGATCAAGATACGTTGTGTCATTGGAAAATCATTCCTGAGCAATGAATCATCAAGGTGTCGCCCACGGGACATGTCGGCGTCAACGCCGACGCACCTCAGCTAACAAGCCAGGCCATCCGGCCCGGATTCAACTATCGACGGCCAGACGGTCGACCTTCTGGAAGCCCTTGGGCAGCTTGCTGCCACGGCGGCCACGCTCGCCACGATAATAATCGAGATCCGCCCCCTTGAGCAGGGTCTTGCGCTTGCCGGCATGCACCACCAGGGTCGCACCAGCGGGCAAGACCACCAGCGAGCGCACGAACTCCTCGCGGTTGGCGGCGCGTTCGCCCGGAATCGACAGCATCTTGTTACCCTTGCCCTTGGACATCTCGGGCAGCTCGGAGAGCGGGAAGACCAGCAGGCGCCCTTCGTTGGACACCACCGCCACTTCCAAGGCCGCGGGCGCGCCATCGGCAGCCTCCGGCACTGTCGGCACCTCGACCGGTGACAGCACCGCACAGCCGCGCGGCAAGGTCAGCGCTGCCTTGCCGGACTTGTTCTTGCCGGTGAGCTGTTCGAGTGTGGTCACGAAGCCATAGCCGCCATCGGAGGCCAGCAGATAGCGCGCGGAAGGCGCATCGAGCAGCAGCCCGACCATCGCCGCCCCCGCCGCTGGATTAATGCGCCCGGTGATCGGCTCGCCCTGCCCGCGTGCACTGGGCAGATTGTGCGCGGCCAGGGTGTAGGCACGCCCGGTGTCATCCAGCAGCACCAGCGGCTGATTGGTCTTGCCACGCGCCGCCAGATGGAAGCGGTCGCCGGCCTTGTAGGACAGGCCTTCGGGGTCGATATCATGCCCCTTGGCGGCACGGATCCAGCCCTTCTCGGACAGCGCGACGGTGATCGGGTCGGCGCCCATCAGCTCGACTTCCGACAGCGCCTTGGCTTCACCGCGCTCGACCAGCGGCGAGCGACGTGCATCACCGAAGTCGGTGGCGGCCTGCTCAAGCTCACTGTCGATCAGGTCCGTCAGTGCTTCGTCATTGCCCAGCAGATGCTTGAGGTGCTTGCGCTCGCGCTTGAGCTCGTCCTGCTCGCCACGCAGCTTCATCTCTTCAAGACGCGCCAGGTGACGCAGACGCAGCTCGAGGATCGCCTCGGCCTGACGCTCGGAGAGCTGGAAGGTCTCGATCAGGCTGGCCTTGGGGTCTTCCTCCTCGCGGATGATGCGAATCACCTCGTCGAGATTCAGATAAGCCGTCAGCAGACCCTCGAGGATATGCAGACGGTCCTCGACCTTGGCCAGACGATGCTCGAGGCGGCGACGCACGGTGGCACGACGATAGCGCAGCCACTCGGCCAGCATCTCGTGCAGCGCCATCACCCGCGGGCGCCCCTTGAGATCGATGACGTTCATGTTGACGCGCGCGTTCTTCTCGAGGTCCGTAGTGGCGAACAGGTGCGCCATCAGGCCTTCGATATCGACACGATTGGAGCGCGGCTGAATCAGCAGGCGCGTCGGGTTCTCGTGGTCGGACTCATCACGCAGGTCCGCGACCATCGGCAGCTTCTTGGCCTGCATCTGGGCGGCGATCTGCTCGATCACCTTGGCGCCGGAGACCTGATACGGCAGCGCCGTGATCACGATATCGCCCTCTTCCAGCACGTAGCGGGCGCGCATCTTCACGCTGCCACGACCGGTGCGATAGAGCTTGGCGAGATCGGTGCGCGGCGTGATGATCTCCGCCTCGGTGGGGAAGTCCGGTGCCGGCAGGTACTCCATCAACTGATCGCTGTCGGAGTCCGGATGACGCAGCAGATGGCGCGTGGCGGCCACGACTTCATGCACGTTGTGCGGCGGGATGTCGGTCGCCATGCCCACCGCGATACCGGTGGTGCCGTTGAGCAGCACATTGGGCAGACGCGCCGGCAGCACCTTGGGCTCGTTCATGGTGCCATCGAAGTTGGGCACCCAGTCGACGGTGCCCTGGGAGAGCTCGGACAGCAGCACCTCGGAGTACTTCGACAGCCGCGATTCGGTGTAACGCATCGCCGCGAAGGACTTGGGGTCATCCTGGCTACCCCAGTTGCCCTGACCATCCACCAACGGATAGCGATAGCTGAACGGCTGCGCCATCAGCACCATCGCCTCGTAACAGGCACTGTCACCGTGCGGGTGGAACTTGCCCAGCACGTCGCCGACGGTACGCGCCGACTTCTTGTACTTGGCGTTGGCCGTCAGGGACAGTTCGCGCATGGCGTAGACGATGCGGCGCTGCACCGGCTTCATGCCATCGCCGACATGCGGCAGGGCGCGGTCGAGAATCACGTACATCGAGTAGTCGAGGTACGCCTTTTCGGTGTAGTCGCGCAGGGCCAGACGTTCGACGTCACCCTCCGCGACCTGGATATCCATGCTCATGGGCGCTTGACCTTGATTACGAGCGTAAAACCGGGGAGCGCCTGACTGTGGCGCTCCCGAAAGAATGCTGTCGCGCAGCTTGTCTGCTCTTGCAGCTCAACCGATGATCAGACCTCGATATCGGCCATGTTGCCGTAGTCCTCGAGCCAGCTCTTGCGATCACTGGCGCGCTTCTTGGCCAGCAGCATGTCGAGCATCTCGTGGGTGCCGTCATCCGCACTGCGCGTCAGCTGCACCAGACGGCGGGTGTCCGGTGCCATGGTCGTTTCCCGCAGCTGCAGCGGATTCATCTCACCCAGACCCTTGAAGCGCTGCACGTTGGGCGTGCCACGCTTGCTCTCGAGCTGCTTGAGGATGTGCGCCTTCTCGCTCTCGTCCAGGGCGTAATGCACTTCCTTGCCCAGGTCGATGCGGTACAGCGGCGGCATGGCGACGAAGACGCGCCCGGCATCCACCAGCGCCGGGAAGTGACGCACGAACAGCGCGCACAGCAGCGTGGCGATGTGCAGACCATCGGAGTCGGCGTCCGCCAGGATGCAGACCTTGTGATAGCGCAACTTGGTGAGGTCATCCGAGCCCGGGTCCAGGCCGATGGCGACCGCGATGTCGTGGACTTCCTGGGAGGAGTAGATGTCATGCGACTCGACTTCCCAGGTATTGAGGATCTTGCCACGCAGCGGCAGGATCGCCTGGGTCTCGCGGTTGCGGCCCTGCTTGGCGCTGCCGCCGGCGGAGTCGCCCTCGACCAGAAACAGCTCACTGTCGGCAGGGTCGGAGCTTGAGCAGTCCGAGAGCTTGCCCGGCAGCGCAGGCCCGGAGGTGACCTTCTTGCGCGCGACCTTCTTGGCGCTCTTCAGGCGGCGCTGGGCCGCCGAGATCACCAGTTCCGCCAGTGCTTCGGCCTGATCGACATGGTGGTTGAGCCACAGCGAGAAGGCGTCCTTGACCACGCCGGAGACGAAGGCGGCGACGCTTCGTGAGGACAGACGCTCCTTGGTCTGGCCGGCGAACTGCGGATCGAGCATCTTCACTGACAGCACGAAGGCTGCGCGCTCCCACAGGTCATCCGCGCTCAGCTTGACGCCACGCGGCAGCAGGCTGCGGTAGTCGCAGAATTCCTTGAGCGCCTCGAGCAGACCGGAGCGCAGGCCATTGACGTGGGTGCCACCCAGCGGCGTGGGGATCAGGTTGACGTAGGGTTCCTGCACCAGCTCGCCGCCTTCCGGCAGCCACTGGATCGCCCAGTCGACCCCGTGCTCCTCATCCTCGAAATGGCCGACGAAGGGCGATTCCGGCAGGCGTTCGAAGCCATCGGTGGCGCCGAGCAGGTAATCGCGCAGGCCATCCTCGTAGTGCCAGGTCGTCTCGCTGCCATCGGTCTCGATGAGCACGACCTTGAGGCCCGGACACAGCACGGCCTTGGCACGCAGCAGGTGGCGCAGACGCGGCATCGCCAGGCGCGGGCTGTCGAAGTAGCTCTCGTCCGGCCAGAAGCGCACCAGGGTGCCGGTATTGCGCTTGCCGACGGTGCCGATCTGGGTCAGCTCCTCGGCCTTCTCGCCATTCTCGAAGGCGATGCGCTGACGCAGGCCATCGCGGCACACTTCCACTTCCAGACGCGTCGACAGCGCATTGACCACCGAGACGCCCACGCCGTGCAGGCCGCCGGAGAAGCGATAGCTGTCCTGGGAGAACTTGCCCCCCGCGTGCAGCTTGGTGAGGATCAGCTCGATGCCGGTCACGCCATGCTCGGGGTGGATGTCGGTGGGCATGCCACGACCGTCATCGCCGACCTCGATACCGCCATTCTCGAGCAGGCGCACGCGGATTTCCTTCGCGTGCCCCGCCAGCGCCTCATCGACGGAGTTGTCGATGACTTCCTGCGCCAGGTGGTTGGGCCGAGAAGTGTCGGTATACATGCCGGGCCGCTTGCGGACCGGTTCGAGGCCGGAGAGGACCTCAATGGAACTGGCGCTGTACTGACTCATCGCAGCCTTGTGTCCTTGGTGTTGACGTCCGCCATCCGACTCGCCATTTCACGTGCGCGAGACGGACAACGGATTCCTGAAAAATGAGAGACCGGCGCCTGGCGTTCAGCATCGAACGCCCTGCCATGTCGTGCCAATCCATGTCGTGCCAAGAGGTGCCGTGCCCAGCCAGGTCGTGGTGTCTCGTAGCAGAAAGCACCACGCGCATGACCTGCTAGTCCGGCGCGACATGCATCGCCGCTGCGGTGGCGGGGGCCAGCCGGTGCCCGCCATGCGCCATGATCGCCGGCAGGTATTCCGCCAGCTGCGCAAAGCCGTGATCGCCACCCGGCGTGATGATCAAGCGACTTCCCTGATAGAGCCCTGCGGCATCATTGACATCCAATGTCTCATCGGCCGTCGCCAACAGCACCAGGGTGCGCTGCGCCGTGACCGGCTCCGCTTCCAATGCGAGCAGTCCGGGCCCGAAATCCTCGGTGACGGTGAACGTCACGCCGGTATAGGGGTTGGCATGCACCGAGCCGAGCCATTCGCTGACCAGTCGCGCGGGACGCACGGCCGGATTGATCAGCACACTGCGCGGCCCCTGACGCCAGACGCTCTGAGAAGGACCAGCCGGCCCCTCGAGGCGTGCGGCCTCACGCGCGACCAGCCAGGTGGCCAGGAAACCGCCCATGGAACTGCCGATCACCATGATGGCGTCGTCACAGGCAGGGTCTGCGGGGTCCAGCGCCAGGCGCTCACACAACGTGAGATAGGCCGCGTTGACCGCCGCCTGACCCGCGCCGGGCTCCGGGGGGATGTCCGGCATCACGCACGGCAGGCCGAACTGCTCTGCCGCGCGCTGCATCAAGCGTGCCTTGGGCGAACAACTGGCCGAATTGAAGCCGTGCAAGTACAGCAGACCCTTGACGGGCGCGGTGGCGTGCATCGCTGCCGTATCTGACGGAAAGGGGGAATTGGCCATCAGCACTCCCGACAACACGTCAGACCGCGAAACCTCCCCTCCCACGCCTCAAGATGGCTGGGCATCTCACGAGCGTTCATACGCTGGAAGCAGGGTTTTCGACGTTCCGCGTCGTGCTGTCTAGTGTAAACGATTGATTCGCTTATAGGATAGCGAGAATACTGTATAAATCAACAGAGAGCGACGACTGACGTCGCCGCTCGTCTTGCATGGCATATCAGCATGCCCTCACTCACACACTCTCACTCACATCCACTCTGGGCTCAGCGTGGGTCCTGATCCTGCGCTGCCCACACCGCTTCGATCAGCGCACGACTGGAGGCATCCAGCGTCTCGAAGCCTTCGCCGGTAGTCATGGTCGCTTCGGTGGCGGTGGCGATCTGCTTGCCCAGCTCCACGCCCCACTGATCGAATGGGTTGATATCCCAGATGGTGGCCTGAACGAAGACCTTCTGCTCGTAGAGTGCAATCAACGCACCCAGCGTTTCCGGTGTCAGCGTCTCCAGCAGCAGCGTGGTCGACGGCTGATTGCCACGGTAGCGCTTGTGGTTCGGCTGCGCCTCATCACCGGGGATGGCGTCATCGCCCAGCATCAGTACACGTGACTGGGCGAAGCAGTTGGCCAGCGTCAGGCGGTGCTGTGCCTTGAGGTGGGCGCGTGTCTCGGCGTCCTCGACGTGATCATAACGGCACATCGGCGCGATGAAGTCACACTCGACCGCCTGGGTGCCCTGATGCAGCAGCTGATAGAAGGCGTGCTGGGCGTTCGGCCCCAGCTGGCCCCACAGCACCGGACAGGTCGAGTAGTCGATCATCTCGCCATCGTTGGTCACCGACTTGCCGTTGGATTCCATCTCCAGCTGCTCGAGGTAGCTTGCGAAGTATTCCAGACGACCGTCGTAGGGCAGGATGGAATGGGCGCGGATATCGAGGAAGTTGTTGTTCCAGATACCGGCCAGCGCCAGCAGCACCGGCAGATTGTCTTCCAGCGGCGCGGTGCGGAAGTGCTCATCCAGCTCATGCGCCCCGGCCAGCAGGCGACGGAAGTTGTCCATGCCGACATTGAGGGCGATGGGCAGCCCGATGGTGCCCCACAGCGAATAGCGGCCGCCGACCCAATCCCAGAACAGCAGCTGATGTTCCGGCGCGATGCCCCACTCGGTCATCTTCTCCGGCTTGGCGGAAGCGCCGATGAAGTGCTGGCGGTTGATCAGCGCTTCCAGGCGCCCTTCCGGGTCGAGGCGTGATTTGAGCCAGTCGCGCGCGGTGCGGGCATTGGACAGCGTGTCGATGGTCGAGAATGACTTGGAGGACAGGATGAACAGCGTGGTTTCCGGGCTGAAGGACTCCAGATAATCCGCCAGCTGGGAGCCATCCATGGTCGAGGCGAAGTGCACGCCGATCTCGTGGATGTCCTTGGGACGGCAATCGCTCAGGGCGCTGGAGACCATCAGCGGGCCCAGGTCCGAGCCACCGACACCGAGGTTGACCACGTCGGTGATCGGCTTGCCGGTGGCGCCGCGCCACTGGCCGCTGTGGAAGGTGTCGACCATCTCGGCCAGGTGCTCGAGGCTCTCGTGGATGGCCGGCACGATATCCTCGCCGTCCACCTCGAGGCTGGCGGAGCGCGGCAGACGCAGCGCGGCGTGCAGCGCCGGACGGTCTTCGGAGCGATTGACATGCTCACCGGCCAGCAGGCGCTTGATGCCCTGCTCGACGCCGGTTTCGCGCGCCAGATCCAGCAGCAGCTCCAGGGTCTCGCCCTTGAGGCGCTGCTTGGAGAGATCCAGACGCAGCCCCGCGGCAGAGCGCGTGAAGGTCGCCACTCGGTCACGCCCTTGCGCCGCATCCTCGGCGAACAGGTCCTTCAGATGCACATCGGCCATCTGCTCTTGATGATGGCGCGCGAGAGCCTGCCAGGCCTGGGTATTACGACGCGCAGAACGTGCCGCTGATTGAGTGGACATGGCCACCTCTCTCCTTGAAGTGTAATGACCGGCCCTGCATGGCCCGGCCTGAAATCGATTGATGGAGGCATCACCCGCCGGCCGTGACGGGTGCGTCACGGGCGCCGAATGCGTAGAATGGCGGGCCCGACGGGGCGCTCTGCCCGGCCGGTCCTCGGCCACAGGCATGTCGCCCTGGCCCACTGCCCGATGAAGCCTTGATCCATGAGTGATGCATCTTACCGTGACGCGATATTTACGACACCCCTTGACCGTGTCGCCAGCTTCTCCTTCGACGAGCAGGTCGTCAGCTGCTTTCCGGACATGCTGCGCCGCTCGGTGCCGGGTTACGGTCAGATCATCGCCATGCTGGGCCTGATGGCCCGCGCTCACCTGCGTCCCGGCGCGCGGGTCTATGATCTGGGCTGCTCACTGGGTGCTGCCAGCATGGCGCTGGCCCGCGAGATGGCCGCCGAGGATATCGAGATCGAGGCCGTCGATCTGTCCAGACCGATGGTCGAGCGCGCCAGCCGCGAACTCGCCGAGGCCTTCCCCGACCATCGCATCAACGTCACCGAAGCCGATATTCGCACCCTCGACTATCAGCCGGCCGGCATGATCGTGGTCAATCTGACGCTGCAGTTCCTGCCGCCGGAAGATCGCGACGCCGTGATCGACAAGCTGTTCGCGGCACTGGAACCCGGCGGCGTGCTGATCCTCTCCGAGAAGATCATCAGCGATGATCCGGTCGAGAATGCCTGGCTGATCGAACGGTATCATGACTTCAAGCGCGCCAACGGCTACTCCGATCTGGAAATCTCCCAGAAACGTGAGGCCCTCGAGGACGTGATGAAGCCCGACAGCCTGAGCACGCATCACGAGCGCCTGGCGCGCGCCGGCTTCCAGCGCAGCCATACCTGGCTGCAATACCTGAATTTCGCATCGATGGTCGCCTTCAAAGCCGCCGAATGACCGCCACGCCTGCACGGACCCGACCCAGCGCATGAGCATTTCCCCGTATGACCGCGACCTTTACCGTGCCTTCACCGAGCTTGCCTGTGAGCCAGGCGCCGTCGGCGACGGCTTCGCCCGCTGGCTGGGCGCCCTGCCCGAGCAACTGGCCAATGGCCTGGACCGCAAGCGTCATGCCGACCTCAAGGCCTGGCATGGCGCGCTGGAAAAGCTGCCCGCCCTGCCCGACGCGCGCGATGTACAGCTGGATGCCGACCGGGTCGGTGCACGCTTCCCGACTGGCCTGACTAGCGGCCAGCTGCGCCAGAGCGAGAACCTGCTGCGTGCGATGATGCCGTGGCGCAAGGGCCCCTATCAGCTCGACGAGATCCATATCGACACCGAATGGCGCTCCGACTGGAAGTGGCAGCGTCTCGCGCCGCACCTGTCGGATCTCACCCATCGCCGCGTGCTGGATGTCGGCGGCGGCAATGGCTACCACGGCTGGCGCATGGTCGGTGCAGGCGCGGCCTTCACGCTGGTGATCGACCCTTCACCGCGCTTCTACTGCCAGTTCCATGCCGTGCGCCACTTCATCGGCGCGGACCACCCCCGGGGCCGCAATCTGCACTTCCTGCCGGTGGGCATCGAGGATGTGCCAGCGAAGATGGGCGCCTTCGATAGCGTATTCTCGATGGGCGTGCTCTATCATCGCCCCTCGCCGATGGACCACCTCTTCCAGCTGCGTGACACCCTGCGTCCTGGCGGCGAGCTGGTGCTGGAAACCCTGGTGGTGGAAGGTGACGTGACGACGGTGCTGATGCCCGGCGAGCGCTACGCCGCGATGCCCAATGTCTACTTCCTGCCCTCCTCACAGGCGCTGGCCCACTGGTGCGAGCGCGCCGGCTTCAAGGACGTGCGCATCGTCGATGAAGCCGTGACCACCCTGGACGAGCAGCGTGCCACCGACTGGATGACCTACCACTCGCTGAGCGACTTCCTCGATCCCGCTGACCCGAGCCTGACCCGCGAAGGCCACCCGGCGCCGCGGCGTGCGGTGCTGATCGCCACTCGCGCCTGAGCTGGCGTCTGCACGCGCGTTCGAGACACGAACTTCTCGTCGCGCCAGGGCCGGCGGCGGCAGAGATACAACAACGGCGATGCTCCATGAGCATCGCCGTTTTCTTTTCTCTCCTCAGACAATTCCCAGACGCTGCGCCTGCCGGTACAGGTTGCCGCGATCGACCTTGAGTCTGCGCGCCGCCTCCGCCCAGTTGCGATCACTCGCCTGCCAGACCCGCGAGATGTGCTCACGCTGAAATGCCTCGGTGGCATCGCGTAGCCCCAGCGTCTCGTCGCCGTCCTGCCAGGCGGTGCGCGGTGCAGAGCTTCCTTCCCCTGTCTGACTCGCTCCTGCCATCTGACTCGCTCTTCCTGTCTGATCCACCCTCCCCACCTGCGCGCCCTGAACCTCCTGCGCCACGCTGGCGGCCCGTTCAAGCGACACCTCGGCGTTGACCTCCAACCCCACCAGTTCCGGCGTGATCACCACCAGCTGGCGCCCATCGGCGCGCAGGCGAGTCGGGTGAGCACCATGCGCGAGCCGGGCATGCAGGGCCGCGCGGCTCAGGCAGTGCTCCAGCTCACGCACGTTGCCGGGCCAGGGGTAGTCGCACAGCAGGCGCTCCGCCGCTGGCGTCAGGCGCAGATTGCCCAGCCCGAGGCGCGTACGGTTGTGCTCAAGAAAGGTGCCGGCCAACGCCAGCAGGTCCGCACGCCCGCGTTCACGCAGCGGCGGCACCCTGAGCGGATAGACGCTCAGGCGGTGATAGAGGTCTTCACGGAAATGCCCGGCGGCGACCTCCGCCTCGAGATCGCGATTGGTGGCCGCGATGACGCGCACATCGACTTTGACCACGCGATCGCTGCCCAGCGGCTGCAGCTCGCCTTCCTGAAGTACCCGCAACAGCTTGGGCTGCAGCGCCAGCGGCAGCTCGCCGATCTCATCCAGCAGCAGGGTGCCGCCATCCGCCATCACGAAGTGGCCACGGTGATCATGGGTCGCGCCCGAGAAGGCGCCACGCCGATGCCCGAACAGCGCGCTTTCGACCAGGTCCGGCGACAAGGCGGCGCAGTTGATGCGTACCAGCGGCCGCGCAGCCCGCCGCGAAGCGTCGTGCAGACGCTGGACCACGCCCTCCTTGCCCACGCCGGTCTCGCCCTGCACCAGCACCGTCATCTCGGTATCGGCGACCGCCTCCAGCTGGGCCTCGAGCCTGGCCATCGCCGGGCCACGCTGCGGGCAGGCCATGGCACTCTGTGACGCCATGCCTGTCGGTGAGACCACCATCGGTGCCGAAAGCCCTGACCTGCCGACCGCGGCCCACTCCTGTCGTAGTGACAGCGACAGACAGTGTGCGGGGAGTGACAACCAGGCCTGCAACTCCTGAAGCGGAAGTGCCAGTTCGTCCGTACTCGCAGAGGCGCACAACGATTCCAGCGGGGCCAGCACTCCCGGTGTCAGCGCATCGAAGGTCATCACCCCCAGCAGTGTATCGCCCTCGCGCAGCGCGATACCGGCGCAGTCATGCACCAGCAGATCCGGCCCATGCACGTCCCCCAGCAGGCCATCGAAGGGGTCCGGCAGGTCGCTGTCCAGCGCGAAACGATGCACTCCCGTGTGCTCGGCGATCGCCTTGAGCCGCGGGTGCTCCGCCAGCGCGAAGCGTCGCCCACGCACCTCGGCAGGCAGGCCGTAGGTGGCCAGTGGCAACAGCTCGTCACGCTCGGGCAGGTAGCGCATCAGGGTCGCCGCCTCACCGGGCAGCTGCTGCATGATCGCGGCCAGCAGACGCGTCCATGGCAGCGCTCGCCGCTCGCCGCCCTCCTCGCGGGACAACCAGGCGGCGAGCCAGGCATTCACGGCCGCGACCGGCGTATCGTTCAGGGGCAAGAGGGCATCGGGCATGCGGTCATCCTTGCGGATATCGGGAGTGAGAGGGCTGAAGTTTGATGTCATCATGACACGCTTGATGTCATTAGAACACGCCACATGACCATGTCATTTTGACATCATAGACCTGCAGAGTGCATGACGACTGGCCTCGAGAGTTGGCACGCCCCTTGCCATAGAGGGAGGGACATCAATCAGAGGTATCGTCATGCTGACCAACGCCCAGGAAGACCTGATCGCCGCCACCGCTCCCGTCGTCGCCGAGCATCTCAATGCCATCACGGCGCGCTTCTATCCGCTGATGTTCGAGCGCTATCCCGAGGTGAAGCCGCTGTTCAACCAGACCCACCAGGCCAGCGGCGGCCAGGCCCGTGCGCTGGCCGGCGCCGTACTCGCCTATGTCGGCGCACGCCACTCGCGTGAGGCGGTGGACCGCCTGCTGGCGCCCGTGGTCAGCAAGCATGTCTCGCTCAATATCCTGCCGGAACACTATCCCATCGTCGGCGAGTGCCTGATGACCGCCATCGGCGAGGTGCTGGGGGACGCCGTCACGCCGGAGATCGCCGATGCCTGGGGCGCCCTCTACGGGGAACTGGCCGCTGTGCTGATCGCCGCCGAGCAGGGCCGCTACGACAGCTTCGCCGCTACCCGCGGCGGCTGGCAGGGGCTGCGCCGCTTCCGCATCGTGCGCACACAGGACGAGAGCCGCGAGATTCGCTCGCTGTACCTGGCGCCGGTGGAAGGCCCGATGTTCTCCTTCCTGCCGGGCCAGTACATCGGCATGCGCCTGACGACACCGCAGGGCGTGATCCATCGCCATTACAGCCTGTCCCACGCGCCGGACGAGCGCTTCTGCCGCATCTCGGTCAAGCGTGAGGCCCATGGCCAGTCCAGCCAGTACCTGCATGCGCTGAAGGCAGGTGACGAGATCGAACTGCTGCCGCCAGCCGGCGAGCTGACCTTCGAGCATGCTGCCCCGCAGAGCGCCGATGCCCCGGTGCTGTTGCTGTCGGCGGGTGTCGGCCAGACGCCTATGCTGCCGCTGCTGACGGCGGCACTGGCAGCAGGCCGCCAGGTGATCTATCTGCATGCGGCGCGCAATCCCGAGGTGCATGCCTTCGACGCCACCCTCAAGGCGCTGGTCGCGCAGTATCCAAGGCAGCTGCATTATCAGGTCTGCTACGAACAGGCCGAGACGCTGCCGCCCCATGCGCAATTGGGCATCATCGAGCGCGACTGGCTAGCGCAGCAGATCGCCGCGACCGGTGCCAGCGCCGAGTCGCTGCAGGCCTTCGTGATCGGCCCGCATGGCTTCATGCAGAGCATGATCCAGCACCTCAGCCGTATCGGCGTACCGCTCACCCAGTGTCACCACGAGCATTTCGGCCCCTCCGCCCCACTCGCCATCGACACTGCTGTCGCCTGATGCGCCAGGTGTGAGCCGCACCATGCAAAAAGCCCCCATCGCCTTGCGGCCATGGGGGCTTTTGCGTTCTCCGGCTTCATTCCAGCAGGCCGTGTTGTTATTGCGTGTCCAGCGTTGTTGTTGGTATTTCGCTGACTTCCATTCTGCTGTCGCTACAGGACGGAATCAGTTGGTGCGGCCGAGCAGCTCGCGCACATCGCGGGCTTCCCAGTGCGGGAAGTGCTTGCGCACCAGCGCGTTGAGGTCGGCTTCAAACGCGGCCCAGTCGGTCTGCTGGGTGGTGGCCTGGGTGCCGGAGCGACCCACGCCGCGAATCATGCCCGCGCCGACGGTCACGTTGCTCAGACGATCGATGACGATGAAGCTGCCGGTCCCCGGGCTTGAGCGATAGTCGTCCACCGGCACCGCCTGGGTCAGCTCGAGCTGGACGCGGCCGATGGCGTTCAGCGCCAGACTGTCGCCCTCGTGATGCTCCAGCGTGTTGACGTCGTAGAGGTAGTCGATGGCGCTGACCTGGCCGGTCAGGTCACGGGTCGCCAGCTTGATATCGTACTGACGGCCCGGCTGCAGCGGCTTCTCGTGCATCCAGACGACATCCGCTTCCAGTGCATTGGAGAGCGGCAGTTCGGCATCCGCCGCCACCAGCCAGTCGCCACGCGAGATGTCGATCTCGTCGTCGAGCGTCAGGGTGATGGCCTGACCCGGGTAGGCGATCTCGAGATCACCATCGAAGGTGACGATGCGTTCGATGGTCGAGGTCTTGCCGGACGGCAGCACCTTGACGCTGTCTCCCGGACGCACGACACCGGCCGCCAGGGTGCCGCAGTAACCGCGGAAATCGAGGTTGGGACGATTGACGTACTGCACCGGGAAGCGCAGATCGCTGAGGTTCTGGTCGTGGGTCAGTTCGACGGTTTCCAGCACCTCCAGCAGTGACGGGCCCGCTTCGCCATCGACGGTGTACCAGTCCAGTGCCGGGCTGCGATTGACGACGTTGTCGCCCTTGAGCGCGGACATCGGCACGAAGCGGATGTCCGGCGCATTCAGCTTGTTGGCGAATTCCTGATACTCGGCGACGATCTCGTTGAAGCGCGTCTCGGAATAATCGACCAGGTCCATCTTGTTGACCGCGATCACCAGGTGCTGGATGCCCAGCAGGTCGGCGATGAAGCTGTGGCGACGGGTCTGGGTCTGCACGCCGTAGCGCGCGTCGATCAGGATGATCGCCAGGCTCGCGGACGAGGCGCCAGTGGCCATGTTGCGGGTGTACTGCTCGTGCCCCGGCGTGTCGGCGATGATGAACTTGCGCTTGTCGGTCGAGAAGAAGCGATAGGCGACATCGATGGTGATGCCCTGCTCACGCTCGGACTGCAGGCCATCGACCAGCAGGGCCAGATCGACCTCGTCACCGGTGGTGCCGCTGGTCTTGGAGGCCTGGGTGATGGAGGCCAGTTGATCTTCATAGATCAGCTTGGAATCGAACAGCAGACGACCGATCAGGGTCGACTTGCCATCATCGACGCTACCGCAGGTGATGAAGCGCAGCAGGTCCTTGCGCTCGTGTTCTTGCAGGTAAGCTTCGATATCCGCGGAAATCTTGTCTGACGCGTGGGACACACTCTTCTCCTTGCCGCTGTCATGGGCCTGATGAGGTGGCGAGCCAGTGTCGCGAACCAGTGTCTCGTGAGGCTGCGAGCCGTCTCATCAGGCGAATTGTTCGTTCGGGTCATCAAGCGCCGCGTGGCGGCGCCTGCAGGCAATGTGCTGGGGCGACCTTAGAAGTAACCTTCGCGCTTCTTCTTCTCCATCGAGCCTGCCTGGTCGTGATCGATGGCACGACCGGAGCGCTCACTGGTCCGCGTCAGCAGCATTTCCTGGATGATTTCCGGCAGGGTCGCGGCGGTGGATTCCACGGCGCCGGTCAGCGGGTAGCAACCCAGGGTACGGAAGCGCACGGACTTCATTTCCGGCACTTCGCCTTCCTTGAGCGGCAGACGGTCGTCGTCGACCATGATGTCGAGGCCGTCACGCTTCACCACCGGACGCACGGCGGAGTAATACAGCGGCACGATCTTGATGGATTCGAGATAGATGTACTGCCAGATGTCCAGCTCGGTCCAGTTGGAGAGCGGGAAGACGCGGATGGACTCGCCCTTGTTGATCTTGGAGTTGTAGATGTTCCACAGCTCCGGACGCTGATTCTTGGGGTCCCAGCGGTGGTACTGATCGCGGAAGGAGTAGACGCGCTCCTTGGCCCGCGAGGCTTCCTCGTCACGACGTGCGCCACCGAAGGCAGCATCGAAGCCGTGCTTGTCGAGTGCCTGCTTGAGACCGGCGGTCTTCATGATGTCGGTGTACTTGGCACTGCCGTGATCGAACGGGTTGATGCCCGCCTCAACGCCTTCCTGGTTGATGTGCTCGATCAACTCCATGCCGACTTCCGCGGCCATCTCGTCGCGGAACTTGATCATTTCCTGGAATTTCCAGGTGGTGTTGACGTGCATCAGCGGGAACGGCGGCACGCCCGGCGCAAAGGCCTTGCGCGCCAGGTGCAGCATGACGGCGGAATCCTTGCCGATGGAGTACAGCATGACCGGATTGGCAAATTCCGCTGCCACTTCACGGATGATGTGAATGGATTCGGCCTCAAGCTGCTTGAGGTGGGTCTGACGTTCGGGGGTAAGCATCGCGTGCGGCAACCTCGTGAGCGTTGGGACACGCCCCGAGAGGCGGCCCGTGAAGTCAGTGGCGCGCTCTGTCAGCGACAGATGGATGCCCCGAGGGAGCACGCCGAATGGTTACACAGTACTCGCCCCGCCTTGATAACGTCAAAGAATCAGAAACTATCTTTTAAGACCAAAAAGGCATACCTGATACCTGTGTGCCTTGCTCCCCGCTGATGACACCGAGGGCATTCATGCTGACGCCCAAAACATTCATGCTGACGCTCAGGGCATTCACGCTGACACTGTGGCAGCGCCAGCGCATGGGGCGAGCTTGCCCGCCCTTCCTTGCGAACCTGGCTAGAGCGTGACCCGCTCCACCCAGGTCTCGAGATGCTCGCCATCGAGATCCACCACGCGCAGGCCGGGGCGCGCCGCCTCATCCACGGCGAAATCATGGCTCAGCGGAGCGAACTGATCGGAGGTGGAGGGAACGCCATAGACGGCCACACTGCCCTGCCCACACGGCATGAGTTGCGTGAAGGCCTGATGGATATGCCCACACAGCACGGCCCGCACCTGCGGGTACGGGCGCAACGTTTCCCACAGCGCATCGCGGTCGGCAAGGCCCAGCGCATCCATCCAGTCCGAGCCGATCGGCAGCGGATGATGATGCATGGCCAGCAGGATCGGACGCGGGTCCAGCTCGACGGACAGCGCCAGTGACTGCGCAAGCTCGCTCAACTGCTCCTCGCCAAGTTCTCCCCCGGCCTGCCCGGTGACGCGCGAATCCAGACACAGCAGTCGCCAGTCGCCCAGATCCAGCTCGTGATGGAAGGGACGCAGCTCCTGCATGAATTCAGGATGATCGTGGTTGCCCGCGAACCAGAACCAGGGGCAGCCCAGGCCATCGAACAGCTCTGCCGCCATGCGATAGGAGGCAGGACTCTCATCCTGACTGACATCACCGGTCACCAGCAGGATATCGGGGCGCAGGCGCGAGGCATGCGCCATCACCGCCTCCAGCTGACGCCAGGGGAAGCCCAGCCGTGAACGCGCATCAGGGTCGGCGCGCAGATGGCAATCACTTATCTGAATCAGTCGCATCGGTCTCTCGAGCAGCAGGGAAATGAACAGAACCGCGACGGCCGGGCCATCGCGGTTCTGTCAATCAAGACGGGAAATCCATCGGGTGTCAGCGCCTGTGCGCCATGCCAGCCTTGAGCGTCACGGCAACTCCGGCACATCCGCCTGCCCGAAGGCGCGGGCATGGGTCAGCCATTCGCCGAGAAAGCGATTGAGCTGAAGCTTTTCGTCCGGCTGGTGCATGCGCGGATTCGGGTAACGATTGCGCCCTGAGAAGTGACGCTGGCGCTGAAAGTCGGTGACCTCCGCCATGCGCACGTCGTGGTACAGATGCACGCTCATACGCGGTGAATCGATGATGTGGTCCAGCACGCCGGTCTGGGCGACCGTGACCATGGTGGTATAGGGCGCGCATTCGACCACCTCGAGCAGCAGCGTGCCGAAGTGGCCCTGATTGCCCGCCAGCGGGAAGGCGAAGCTGTCACCGGCCTCGGCCTTGCCGAGGATGCGCGTGAGGCGCAGATAATTGGACCCGCACTCGGCATGGAGTGCTTTTAGGTCAGCCACATAGGCTTTCTTGACCTGCATGGGCGATCTCCTTGCGAATCTCAGAACATTGGCATGTTGTCTGTCAAAGCACGCCCGCTATCGTGCGTGGCAAGATGCGGGCAACGGGCGATAAATCAAGCGCTGCGCCAGCGCTCAGGCTGTCGGCGATAAGCTCTCGGCTATCGACTCTCGAGTCCAGCTCTCGAGACTGAAGCTGAGACGAAAACCGAGACTGATACGGACACTGGCGCAGACAGTGATCATTGCTGGCTGCCGGTTTTCAGCAAGCCTCTAGAATAGCAGCTCTGACGCGCAGGTTGAGGAAGCCTGCGTGAGACACGGGGGATTGCCAAGCTTCGCCTTCACTGCCTCAGGCATGCATGACGCGCAACGAGGCACGTTCACGCAGCAGCCATTGCATGGCCATGATGGCCATCGCATTGCCCAACCGCCCTTGTTCCAGCAGCGTGAGGGCCGCCTGGAAATCGAGCACATGCACGCGGATGTCTTCATTCTCCTCGGCCAGACCATGCACGCCGCCCAGCCCATTGCTGTCACACAGACCGATGAACAGCGTGACTTCCTCGGTACAGGCGCCGGGGCTCGGGTAGTAGCAGTAGAGTTCGATCAGGTCGGTCAGCTCACACCCCGCCTCCTCGACCGCCTCACGGCGCGCGACCTCATGGGCCTGTTCGTCCTTGTCCACCAGCCCTGCAACCGGCTCCAGGCTCCAGGGCGTGCGTGCGTCTTCCAGCATGCCGGCACGAATCTGCTCGACGAAGACCACGCGGTCGTTGACCGGGTCGTAGGGCAATACGCCTACCGCATCGTGACGGACATGCACCTCGCGATGAATCACATCGCTCCAGCCACCGTTGAAACGCTGGTGGCGGAATTCGCGCTGCTCGAGGCGAAAGAAGCCGTCCTGCAACACCCTGGCCTCGACCAGTTCGACATCATCGTGTGCGAAGGCCTGTTGCCCTGCGACGTGCTCTTGTTGCTCGCTCATGCATCCTCCTTGGCTGAGCAGGCATTATCCTGTCCTGCCGCGAGACTGGCCAGCCCGTCACCTGCAAACTTGCATGCCGCGCCGTACCGAGTCAGTCATCAGCGCCATTCAAGGCGCAATCTGAAGGCACCTGGACGACTTCTCATCCACAGAGCGATAAACGACACGGCCCGAGCGGGATCTCCGCTCGGGCCGTGGGGCTCAAGGACTCAGTCATTCAGGGAATCGGGGATTCATTCGAGGCTGTTAGAACAGCGCCTGACGCCAGTGCTGCCGTTCACTTCTATGGCTCACTGATGATCGTTCCAGCCAGCCTTGCCTCTGGCAGCCATGCAAGTGAGGCGGGTGCCAGAGGTTCACTGCAGGCGCTTGATCAGCGCGGCGACCTCTTTCTGCAATTCCTGATCGGCCAGCTCACGATTGGGGCGTGGCGGCCCGTCCTGAGCGAGACGCGCATGCTTGAGCGCTTCCTCATCACGGCCTTCGGAGGCCAGATAATCGGCGTAATAATAATTGGTATCCATGCCCGTCGGGTTGACCTCAAGCCCCTTGCGCAGCACTTCTCCCGCCTTCTCATCATCCCCGAAGCCTACCGGCCAGCCGGGCGCCTTGTCATAGAGTGCGCCAAGCGTCACATAGGCAGAAGCATTGTCGCCCTTGGGGTCGAGCGAGATCGCCTTCTCAAGCGTGGCCTTGGCTTCCTTGGCCAGATCCAGCGCTCCCAGGCCACCGCGCGCCTTGGCCCATGAGGCCAGAATGATGCCTTCCCAGGTCAGCACATGGGCATTGTCCGGATACTGATCCGCCAGCGCGCGTACCTCCTTGCCCAGGGCCTCCATGCCCTTTTCCTGAGCATCACCGGAGACCTGATAATTGATCTGTGCCCAGCGCTTGGAGAGCGGGAAGACGTCATCATCGCCCGGGGCAGCATGGACTCCGCTCATGCCGGCCAGCGTGATGCCCAGCGCCATACCCCCGGAGAGCAATACGCGACAGCAACGGGATATGACACGGCAAGACGGGTGTGAAGATGGCAGCATGGGCATGGACAGCTCCCTGATTTTCGTTATTGTTGGCAGATTCAGCATGGGTGACGCGCAGGTGCTCCGACGAGCACACACTGACTGTAACGAACGTTTGAATCGGCCGCCAATCACCCTTGGTCGCAGGTCTCAACGCTAGCGAATATCGCACACGACGCCTTGAGCCTTACCCACAGAACCAGCGGAGCAGACCATGCAAGGTCGCAACATGACACGCTGGCGCGACCCCAAGACGGACCCGCGCCAGGAAAAGAAGAGCAACGTGATTACCCCGCAGGGCCACGCGAAGATGAAGGGGCTGGCCGACCATCTGAGGCGCGTGAGGCGCCCGGAGCTTTCGCGCAAGACGGGCGAGGCCGCCGCCATGGGGGATCGCAGCGAGAATGCGGATTACACCTACAACAAGAAGGCGCTCAATCAGACCATCGCCAGGATCGCCTATCTGGAGAAACGCCTGGATGAGCTGACGGTCGTCGATCGCCTGCCCGCGGATCTGGAGCGCGTCTATTTCGCGGCCTTCGTGACGCTGGAGGACGAGCAGGGAGAGGAGATGGAGATCCGCATCGTCGGCCCTGACGAGACCGACAATCCACGCCGCTGGATCAGCGTCGATGCGCCCCTTGCCCAGGCATTGCTGGGCAAGGGACTGGATGACGAGGTGAGCGTGGCCGCGCCGGGTGGCGAGACGACCTACATCATCACGGCCATTCGCTATCAGTCGCCGGAGGCGTAAGCGGCGAGCTGGGCATCAGACCGCGGGGAATCAGGCCGCAGAGGCTCAGGTCGCAGGGAATCAGCGCGCCTTGCGTGCACGATAGACCTTGAACTGGCGCGTTTCCGCGAGCACTTCAAACTCGCCGAAGGCCGCCTGCAGCAGATCGGGATACGGCAGGAAGGCGTTGGCGACCAGCGTCAGGGTGCCGCCGGGCATCAGGTGATCCGGTGCCTGGCTGATCAGGCGCGCCGCCGGTCCGTAATCGATATCGCGCTCATGATGGAACGGCGGATTGGCCACGATGGCCTCGAACCGCTCCCCTTCAAACGCCGCGAAGACATCACTCAGGCGTACGTCCGCCTCAAGCCCGTTGAGCGCCAGACTGCGACGGGTCGCCTCCACCGCGAAGGCACTGACATCGCCTGCCATCACGCGCGCACCGTGGCGCGCCAGCCAGCAGCTGATGATGCCGTCACCCGCCCCGATATCCAACGCGCGCTTGTAGCCACGGGTCGGCAGGTTTTCCAGCAGCAGCGCGGTCCCCGGGTCCAGCTTGGCATTGCCATACAGTCCCGGATGGCTGGTCAGTCGCATCTCCAGCGCCTCGAATTCGCCCCAGCCTTCTGTCCATTGTCCAGCCACTGCCAGTGGCGATTCACTGCTGGCGGCCTGTTCGGCCGTCAACTCACGCGTGGCGGATGACCACAGCTGGCAGCGGCGCGCGGTATCGTCCTTGCGCGCCGTCATTCCCAGTGCCTTGAGGATGCGCTCAGCGCGCTTGATGCCGCCATTGACCTCGCCCACCACCTTGATCGGCGTACCGGCCGGCAACACCTGACACAGCGCCACCAGCCACCATTCGCCCAGCGCGTGCGCCTTGGGCCAGAACACGATGGCGCCCGCGGCTTGCGCGATGGTGTCATCAGCTCGCGCATCGGCGAAGGACACCGCATGGCTGACCCGGTGCCCGGCTTCCCGCGCGGCATTCACGATGCCGGTGTCATGCCCCCAGACACGCCGCTGGCGGTCCGATGACAGCCACCAGTCATCACGCGGCGCAGCGACCCACAGCCAATCACGGAAATCACTGTCCTGACGCTCGAGCAGCTGACAGGCGGGGGTTTGAGCAGACATGAAGACTCCAACAGGGTAGGAAGATACGGACAACGGCGAGAGCGCCGGATATCGAAACAATGCGGTTGTGCAGGTGCCGCCTCAGGCCGGGCGCACCAGCTCATAGTGCAGATAGCGGCCCAGATAGACGAAGGGGGGTGTGCGCCAGTGCTGACACTCGAGCGCCAGCAATTTCTGCATGTCAGCCTCGCTCAGCGGGTCGCGTGAGCGCAGATAGTCGTGGAAGACGCGCAGCCCGGTCAGCTCACGTACCTCAAGCCCGGCCTCCGCGGCCCACTGGCGTATCTCGCCATCGCGCAGCGGCGAGATGGGCGTCAAGCGCTTGCCGGTGCCCCAGCCTGCCAGGCGCCCTTCCAGCACCTTGTCGAAATTGCCCTTGCTGACATTGGAAAACGCCAACGCATCGCGATTGAAGACACTCAGCGACATGACGCCCCCGGGCGCCAGCAACTTCGCGAGCAATGCAAACCCCTCATGGGGGTCGACCAGCCACTCCAGCACGGCGTGGCACACCACCACCGGCCACTGCTGGTCAGTCGCGGCGGCGAAGCCCTGCAGATCACGCCTCTCCCAGACCAGTCGCCCAGCGAACGGCTCATCATTCGGCAGCGCGTCGGTTTGACCAGGCACCTGCGGATCTGACGCCGCCTGAGCCGCCCGGGATTGATCAGCTGTCGTACCAGCGGACAGCCCCTGGCCTTGCGGCGCGGCAGTGCTCAGGAAGCGTTTCGCGCGCTCACGCATCTCGCCAGAGGGTTCGACCAGCGTGAGATGGTGTCCACGCGTGAGCCACCAGTGGGCTGTCTGCCCGAGCCCCGCACCGATTTCCAATACCGGGGAAGGCGGCAAATGCGAGAAACGCTCATCCATCAGGCGCTGGGTGAGCGCAAGACGAACACGACCGCGCTCCGTGGTGTAGAAACCACGTTCGAACTTGTCGGCCAGACCGTCGAAATGACGATCAGCGGTGGCACGGCGAACGCGAGAGGCGCCAGCGCGGGACGAGGTTTTCGGCTCAGGCATGAAGAATATCTTGGCGAAGGAGAAAGAACTGACGAAGCGATGGTGCAGATAATGCCTCACTCACTCGCCAAAGGCACTTCTCGGTGCGGATGAACCGCGCACTGATGCCGCTGATGGCCCGCCGCCACGCATTTCCTCCGCCAAATGGATCGGCGTAGAATGGCGCCTGCATCGAGGGGCCAAGGAACGGCACATGGCGAGGAAAGAGGTCATGGGGCAGAGAAAGACCGACACTTGATCGACTTGAGCAGCCAAGGCTTCAACGTGACTGACTTGTGCACATCGACTCCACTTCCGACATAGACCTCAGCCATGAAACAACGCGTCCTGCTAATCGTCCGCAAGCTCAATATCGGCGGTATCCAACGCAATACCGTCAATCTCGCCAATGTCTTGCACCGCGAAGGGCATGAGGTCCATGTACTGGTACTGAAGGGCGAACTGGAACTCGTCCCGGATGCCGGCGTGCATCTTCATCAGGTCGACTTCGACAAGGCATTTCGCAAGACGGGCATCGGCCTGTTCTACGACCTGTTCACCCGCCTGCTGCTAGCTCCGTGGATCAAGGGCTCAGGATACGTCTGGCGGGGCTATTACGGCGGCCACTATCTGCGCCGTTTCGTCGCGCGTCTGGAGAAGGAACACGGCCCGATCGATCGGGTCATCACGCGCGGCCAGGGCGCCTTCGAGACCTTCTGGTCGTGGCGGGACCCTCGCCTGTGGCAGGTGGCGGTGTCATGGCCCGGCGACCTGAAAGAGGGCTGGCAACAACGCTTCCTGTTGAGCCGCCTGTATAGCGGCAAGCAGGTCGTGTGCAACACCGACAATGTGCGCCAGCAACTGGAACACCTGCTGGACCATCACGGGATCAAGGCGGCGAGACTCGCGACCATCGGCAATGTCTGTGATCTGGATGCCATCGCCGCCATGGCAGAGGAAGAGGTGGAACTGCCCTCCCGCCCTTACGTGGTGCAGGTGTGTCGTCTCTCGGACGTCAAGCGTCAGGATGTGCTGATCAAGGCATACCTCGCCTCAGGCATCGAGGAAGACCTCGTCATCGTCGGCGATGGCCCCAAGCGGGAAGCCACCGAAGCACTGATCCGCGAGCTGGGCGTCGGCGACAGGGTCCACCTGATCGGTAGCCGCCTGAACCCCTACCCGTGGATGAAGCACGCCCGTCTGTTCGTGCTCAGTTCACGCAGTGAGGCCTTCGGCATCGTGCTGGTGGAGAGCATGTGCTGTGGCACGCCGTGCGTGGCACCGGATGTCCCCGGCGGTATTCGCAATGTCTTGATCCATGATCAGGCGCGCCTGATCTCCGAAGACTCCATCGAGGCGCTGGCAGCCAAGATTCGTGAAGGCCTCGCCAACCCGCCGGCACTCGACTCGGATCCGGAGCTGACCGAACGCTTCCGCGATACCCGCATCATGCAGGAGTTTCTGTCCCTGCCCACTGATGCCGTGACATCAGACTCCCGCTGACACCCAAAGCCCTGCATTTATCGAGAGACTCTCTTGCAGGGCTTGTTCTTGCGCCTTCCTGCGACGCTGAACTGGCAGGACGATTGGCTGACAATACGATTGAGTGAAAAGACAATCGACAGACGCGACGATGCGATGTCCAGACCAAGAGTCAGGGCATTGTTGATCGAGTATCGGATAGGATAATCAAGTGCGGAAACCAGGCTCGGAAGTCGGGCCTGAAGCCAGGACAGACGCTGCTCACCGCGAGGGCTGAGCACACAACGAAGGGTACTGAGAAGACGATAAGGCGATGACGCAGAAGGCTGGACAGACGACGTCGTCCAGAAGTTGGGAATGCTGGCGCCCCCTGCAGGAGTCGAACCTGCGACCTGCCCCTTAGGAGGGGGCCGCTCTATCCAGCTGAGCTAAGGGGGCGTAGCGAGCGGAAGTATAAGCCATTGAAGTGGCGAGATAAACCCGACAATTGCTGCACCGCCAGCTTCACGCTCCTTCGTCGGCATTCACATGCTGGAGGCGCTGGATCAATAACCTGAAGGCAAGCTCCACGCCCGATTTCGGTGTCATGCCCCCTGGCTGGCTGAGACAGCCTCATGAACATGCCTCCCCTACCCTTTCGACAATCGGGCCTCCGCGTCGCCAATCACCTCTGCCATCGGGCGCGGGCGCCCCAGCAGGTAGCCCTGAACTCGCGAGCAACCCATGCGCCGCAAGACTTCGAGTTGCTCCGTCTCTTCCACGCCTTCCGCCACGACATCGAGTGACAGGGCGCTCGCCATCATCAGCATGGCACGCACGATCTCATTGCCCGTGGTATGCGTGTCTGGCGAATCCTCAAGAGACAGGTCATTGATGAAGCTGCGATCTATCTTCAGCTCCTTGAGCGGCATACGACGCAAACGCGACAGATTCGAGTAGCCAATGCCGAAATCATCAATCGAGAAGCTCAGGCCCAAGGCTGCCAGCTGGTCAATCTTCTCGAGCATTGCTGCTTCATCATCCGTCGCCAGGCTCTCGGTGATTTCCATGCGCAAGAGCTCAGGCGCGAAGTCATGTTGCGCCAGCAGCCTGGTAACCTGCGGCACGAACTCGCTGCTACGGAACTGCACCTGACTGACATTGACCGCCATCGGTAGCGCATAGCCTCGGGCGGTCATGGCAGCAAGCTCGCGACAGACCTGCTCCAGCACCCAATGCCCCAGCTCGAGAATCAGTCCGGACTCCTCCGCGATGGGGATGAAGGTCGCTGGCGAGACCATCCCCAGCTGCGGGTCATGCCAACGCAGCAACGCCTCGGCGCCACACAATTGCGGCTCACCACTTTCGGGTAGGGAAAATTGCGGCTGGAGGTGGACACTCAACTGCTGGCGAGACACGGCCTCACGCAGCGCGTATTCCATGCGGGCGGCATCGATGATGCGCTGGCGCATCTCGGGCGCGAAGAACACAGCCGTGCACGCCCGGCCCCCTTGCTCTCATAGAGCGCGATATCCGCTTGATGCAGGAGGTGACTCCAGGCATCGCCCTCTTCTCTATCGATCTCGGTGTGCTCCACCTTGCCGGCCGGCAACACTTGATGAGAGCAGGCGCCATAGCCTTCCTCGTGACGCGGATAGAGCGTGATGCCCAACGAGCCGGTCAACTGATACGTTCGCCCTTCAAGCTCCAGCGGCTCCTGCAGTCGCTCCAGCATCTGCTCCGCTACATGGCGCGCTCGGGTAGCCGCTTCGCGCGGCCCACCGGCTCTCGGTGCCAGCAGCACGATGAACACGTCTCCCCCATGGCGCGCGAGGAAGTCCTGCGGGCCCAACATCTCTGCCAGACGCGAGGCGACCTGCTTGAGCGCCAGGTCACCGGCATCGTGTCCGAGAATATCGTTGAGGCGCTTGAAGTGATCGAGATCCAGGAACATCAGCGCGCCCATCTCGCCGGGCTGGGCCTGCTCCGCCAGCTCACAGAGATGACGACGCACGAGACGCCGATTGGGCAAGCCGGTCAACGAATCGTGCAAGGCCTGATGCGTCAGTTGCTGGTCACGTCGATAGCGTTCGATCGCCAGTCTGGCGACCTTGACCGCCACTTCGAGCAAGCCATGGTGAGTCGCATCGAAGACCTCGCCTGTCTCGGCATAGAAGGCAAAGCTGCCCAGGGGGTTATCGTCGCCATCGAGAATCGGCATCGACAGGCAGGCATCCAACCCCAACGCATGCGGATGCTCACGGAAGCCCTCCCAGGCAGGTTCCTGCGCGATGGAAGGCGTCATGACCGGCTTGCGCCGCCACATCGCCGTCCCACAGGTGCCCACGCCTTCCCCGATCTTCAAGCCACGGGTGAACAGCATGAAGCTTGCCGGCAGGCTGGGCCCCTGACCTGCCACGATGGTGCGGCCCACATCATCCAGCAGCAGCAACGAGGAGCGCACCTGCACCGCGGCGCCTTCGATGGTCAGGCACAGGTCGCGCAATGTCTTGTCCAGAGACTGGCCTGCCGCCACGGCTTCCAGCAGCTCAAGCTGGGAGTGGCTCAACATCAAGGCTCGGTGCATCTGGGTAATGTCCGTCTGCAGCCCCAGATACCCTTCCACCCGCCCCCTGGAATCCTTGAGTGGAATGCAGCGCAGCCGCAATCGCAGTGGTTGGCCATTGCTGTCGTAATGCACCAGCTCCTCATCGCTGGGTTCGCCGCGGCGGCGCTGTTCACGCAATCGGGTGATGACCAGCAGATCGGATGCCGGCCCCATCAAGAATTCACTGGGCACCTTGCCAACCACCTGCTGCTCTCGATAGCCGAGAAGCTGCTCAAAGGCGGGGTTGACCCAGCGAATGCGCCCTTCGAGGTCGTAGCAACAGACGCCGTTGCTGGTGTGATCCAGCAGCTGATTGAGCAAGCCTTCGGCTTCCTGGCCATTGGCGGGCCGGGAAGTGCTCGGCATGGTGCCAAACGATGTGGTGTCACTCACTGGCGTATCCTCAGCAGACTCCTCTGCGATCCTGGCTGGATGACATGCCGAGCCTTGTGCAGGACTCGGCGATTTACCAGCACCAGCGTGCCTGATCCTCGGCACCAGTATGCGGCCTATGTATCAGTAATATTAACCCACTGCGATGCGTTGAATATGAGTCCAGCGTCATTCGATCGGCACTGGCGTCGATCATCATTCGACTCTCGAGCGCCGCTCAGGCTTTGAATCGAGCGCATTCACTCCCACAACACTGACAGCGCTCACATTTCAGATGCCCTGACAGCATGATCCACTCGGCAGCGTCGGGCGTAGTACACACATCACGCCATTCGCCACGGAGAGCCACTCCTTGAACGCTCTGCTGCCCCTTGTGTCAGTCACACTCTGCATGCTGCTATCGGGATGCGGGCCGCACTACCTTGCGGCCAATGACATCCACCAGGCCCCTTGCCTTGATGAATCCTCCGCCTCACCCCATCTCGTGACCCGCGACGCCACGTCGCTGGCATGGGAGTCATGGCAACCTGCGCAGGCAACCCCTCAGCGCGCCATGCTGCTTGGCCTGCACAGCTACGGCGACTTCCGGCTGGCATATGCCGATCTGGGCCCGTGGCTGGCCGGACAAGGCATCGTGACCTACGCCTATGACCAACGCGGTTTCGGGGAGTCCAGCCAGCAAGGGCGATGGCCGGAGTCCCCGTTGCTGGTCGAGGATCTGGTGGACGCCATCACGGTACTGCGCCAGCGCCACCCGAACCTCCCCTTGATCGTGGCGGGCGAAAGCATGGGCGGCTCGGTGATACTCAATGCCCTCGCCCACCACCCGGCGCTGTCGATCGATGGCAGCCTGCTCGCCGCCCCGGGCATCCGCGGTGGCATCCGCTGGCGCTATCTGTACAACGCAGGGCTCTGGACGGCGGCGCACCTGATCCCTGCAACCAGCGTGGAGGTGCCACGCAGGTACCCCGAAGGAGAACTTCAGCCCGCAGCCGCCGGGCGGTTGGCCAAGGATTCCCGCGTCGTGCATTCCGTGCGCCTTGATGCCTATTACGGCCTGATCCGCTTCACGGATCACGCCAGCGATGACATCGCGGCACTTTCTGCTGATACACGACTACCGCCCACTCTGCTGTTGCACGGTGATCGCGACAAGACCGTGCCCCGTGTGGCCATCGAGCAACTGGTCAGCGACTGGCCGAGCGCCTCACGCGATACGCTCGAGATTCATTACCTGCCCGAGGCACCCCACCTGCTGCTGCAATGGCACGACAGTGAGCAGGTACGCGGGCGGATAGCACACTGGTTGGCCGAGATCCTGCCAGCGCGCGCTTCACAAGAATGAAAGCAAGAGTGGGAGTAAGAACGAGGCGATGGACGTGACACGCCGCGTCGTGCCGATAGCGCGTGCCCTACAAACAGCAACGCCCCGAACAGGGTTCGAGGCGTTGCTGTCTATCTATCTAACTATCGCCCCTGCGAGGGGCATGCTGGCCGCTAGCCAATGATCACTGACGCGCGGTCTTCAGGGCATCAGCCAGTTCACGGGTCAGGGCGTGCACGGCCTGAGTACCCTGCTCCGGCGTCTCGGCATTGGCCTGCAGGTCGATCAAGGCAGAGCCGACCACCACACCGTCGGAGAAACGCCCGATCCGTGCCGCCTGTTCAGCGGTACGGATACCGAAGCCGACCGCGACCGGAATATCGGTACGCTCACGAATGCGACCGACCTCGGCCTCGACCTTCTCGGCAGTCGGAGCCGCGCCGCCGGTCACGCCATTGCTGGAGACGTAGTAGAGGAAGCCCGAGGTGTTGGCCAGCACACCCGGCAGGCGCTCGCTGTCAGTGGTCGGCGTAGCGAGGCGAATGAAGCTGATGCCCGCTTCGCTGGCCGGGACGCACAGCTCGTCATCGTGCTCCGGCGGCAGATCGACGACGATCAGGCCGTCGACGCCGGCCTCGCTCGCCTGCTCGAGAAAACGGCTCACGCCACGACGATAGATCGGGTTGTAGTAGCCCATCAGCACGATGGGGGTGTCCTGATCGCGCTTGCGGAACTCGCTGACCATCGCCAGGGTGCGGTCCATGGTCTGGCCGGCCTTCAGGGCACGCTGGGTAGCATGCTGAATGGCCAGACCATCGGCCATCGGGTCCGTGAACGGCATGCCCAGCTCGATGACATCGGCGCCGGCGTCCGCCATGCCGAGGAAGGTCGCGAGGCTGGCATCGTAGCCGGGGTCGCCCGCAGTGATGTAGGTCACCAGCGCGGCACGATTCTCGGCGCGCACGGCAGCGAAGCGACGGTCAAGACGGCTGCTGGCAGTAGTGTCGATAGCGGAAGTGCTCATCAATAGACTCCGAATTTGCTGGCCTGCAGGCATCGATGACACCTGCAGGCGAAGAAGGCATGGGGCGCTCAGACTCGATCAGCGACTGACGATTCTGACGCCGGGCAACACGTGACAGACCCGGGCTTACTCGCCGTCAGGGTTCAGGCCCAGTTCGTCGGCCAGGTGATGAGTCACGGTGGCCATGTCCTTGTCACCACGGCCGCTCAGGTTGACCACCATCAGGTGATCCTTCGGAAGGCCCGGTGCACGCTTGATGACTTCCGCCAGCGCATGGGAGGACTCCAGCGCCGGAATGATGCCTTCCAGACGGCACAGCATCTTGAAGGCGTCCAGCGCTTCCTGGTCGGTCGCGGCGACATATTCGGCACGCTTGATGTCATGCAACCATGCGTGTTCCGGACCGATACCCGGATAGTCGAGCCCGGCGGAGATGGAGTGCGCATCGCCGATCTGTCCCTCTTCATCCTGCAGCAGGAAGGTACGGTTGCCATGCAGAACGCCCGGCAGGCCGCCCTTGAGGCTGGCGGCATGACGCGGAGTTTCCAGGCCTTCACCAGCGGCTTCGACACCGATGATCTCGACGCTTTCCTCATCGAGGAACGGGTGGAACAGGCCCATGGCATTGGAACCGCCGCCGATGCAGGCGACCAGCGAATCCGGCAGACGCCCTTCCTTCTCCTGCAGCTGCACGCGGGTTTCCTGACCGATGATGGACTGGAAGTCACGCACCAGCTGCGGGTACGGGTGCGGCCCGGCCACGGTACCGATGATGTAGAAGGTGTCATCGACGTTGGTGACCCAGTCACGCAGCGCCTCGTTCATGGCATCCTTCAGCGTGCCATCACCGGCGGTGACAGGCACGACCTTGGCGCCCAGCAGCTGCATGCGCTGCACATTGGGCTGCTGACGATGGGTATCGGTGGAGCCCATGTAGATCACGCAGTCCAGCCCGAAACGCGCCGCCACGGTGGCAGTCGCCACACCGTGCATGCCGGCACCGGTCTCGGCGATGATGCGCTGCTTGCCCATGCGGCGAGCGAGCAATACCTGGCCCAGCGCGTTGTTGATCTTGTGAGCCCCGGTATGCATCAGGTCTTCACGCTTGAGATAGATCTTGGCGCCGCCCAGCTGCTCGGTCAGACGCTCGGCGAAATACAGCGGGCTCTGGCGGCCGACATAGTCCGCGGACAGGCCAGCCAGCTCCTCGGCGAATGCCGGGTCCTGCTTGGCGGCTTCATACTCGCGCTGCAGGTGCAGGATCAACGGCATCAGCGTCTCGGCAACGAAGCGGCCGCCAAAATCACCGAAGAACCCCTTGGCATCAGGCCCTTGGCGCAGGCTGGGGGTAGCAGTCGTCTGGCTCATGCTGAACTCCTCGAATCGTGTCAGTGGCTGGTCTCACATACTGCGCAAGGCATCTGCGGGGCCAGCGATATGGTGTTCATCCTAGCGCTGCAGGCACTGGAAGAAAAACGATAAATTCGCCAAGATGTGTGAGAAAATCTCACAGATAGTCGAGACGGTCATTGCCGCGCAGCCACCCTTTCCATGCCAATGACACGTCCAGCACTCGCCCAGCACTTGCTCAGGAGACACACCATGGAGCGCACCGAGCTACTGCCTCCCCTCAATGCCCTGCGCACCTTCGATGTGGCGGCTCGCCATGAGAGCGCCTCGCGCGCCGCAGAGGAGCTGCATGTGACCCACGGCGCCGTCAGCCGTCAGATCCGCCAGCTGGAAGACGCACTCGGCACACGCCTGTTCGATCGTGCCGGGCGTGGCCTGACGCTGACACAGGCCGGCCGTGAGCTGGCGACCGCGACCCGTCATCACCTTGGCGGTCTGGCACGCGTGTGCGGAGCACTGGCACGCAGTGATGCGCGGGCGCCCTTCGTGCTGAGCTGCCCGGGGTCGTTTCTGGCACGCTGGTTCATCCCCCGGCTGGGCGCGCTCAAGGACGCCCTGCCGGAACTCGAGCTGCACCTGACCGCCAGTGATGACAACGAAGGGCTGCGCAATGGCGTGGACGGTGTCCTGCGCTTCCAGACGCCGACCTTTGATGACGCCGAGCATCAGGAGACGCGCGTGCTGGGCACCGAGCGCATCGGGCCTGTCCTGCGGCCCGACAGCGAGTGGCTGAACGAGGCATCCAGCCCCCCTTCCCCCGAGGTTCTGCTGGGCCTGCCCTTGCTGCATACCCGATCACGCCCGCAAGCCTGGCCGGATTGGTGCTCACGCCAGGGGCTATCCAGTGAGGGGCTTGATTACGCGCAAGGTTTCGAGCACCTCAACTACCTGCTCGAGGCGACACTGGTCGGACTGGGCGTCGGCATCGCGCCGGACTATCTGGTGGAGGAAGACCTGCGCAGCAAGCGCCTCGTGGCCCCCTGGGGGTTCGTCGAGACCGAGGCATGCCTGACGCTGACATTGCCGCAGGTCGGCCGCGCTCGTGCTCGCCATCCACATGCCGAGGCGCTGGGCGAATGGCTCGCCCGGGAGCTGGCGACGGCGCCGCCCCACTAGCCATACTTTGTGACAGGCATAAAAAAAGCCAGTCACAAGGACTGGCTTGCCCGGACATGTATCCAGAGGATAGCGCCGGAAAGATCGTGAATCCGCTCAAGGAACCATCGCAACCTGCAACGCAGGCTGGAAGCGAGGATGGGCGAACAACCCTGCGCATTGAACGACGCAGCCACCCTCGGCAGAAATGATCGAGGAGCCATGGCTGGCTCGACTCGAAGACTTCACGTCAGGTGGCCAGTCCTTATCCGAGATGGAGGACTCGAGATGAAGGGTGACGGCCTGACGCGTTTCAACTGTCAGCATCATATCTTTTAGTCCGCGAACAAAAAAGGGCCCAAACAGCAACAGACCTTTGCTGGAGAAGCACCATCAATCACTCGCATGGCAGACCGGCATCAGTGACAGCCAGGGGCTGCAGCGCCCTTGTCCGAGGCGAGAGCCCCCGAGGCGCGATTCGGCGGATTGTTGCCACCGAGTAACAGTCGCTGAATATCCGTGGCCGCCATCGGCTTGTAGAAGTAATAGCCCTGGATCAGGTCACAGCGCATCTCGCGCAGCAACTCCAGCTGCTGTTCGTTCTCGACCCCTTCCGCGACCACCTCCAGCCCGAGGCGATGACCAAGGAAGACCGTGGCCTCCATGATGGCGCGGTCCTTGGGTTCCTGGGCGCACTCGATCACGAAGGAGCGATCTATCTTGAGCGCCGTCACCGGCAACAACTTGAGATAGCTCATCGAGGAATAGCCGGTGCCGAAGTCATCGATGGCGATCTTGTAGCCACGGTCGTAGAGCGCCCGCAGGCTGTCGCGTACCTTGATATCGGCATCGATCAACACGTTCTCGGTCAGCTCGATACCGATGTCCCGCGGTGTCAGCCCGTATTCCTCGACATAGGCCTCAAGGCGGGTGAAGACATCCGAACTGATGGCCTGGCGCCCGGAGATGTTGATGTCGATCCGGTAGCCCTTCAGCCCCATGGCGCGCCATTCGGCCTGCTGACGACACGCCTGGCGGATGACCCAGTCTCCCAGACGCTCGATCAGGTTGGTGCGCTCGGCGACCTTCACGAAATCGGAGGGCGGAATATAGCCCTCGGGAGAATGCCAGCGCAGCAGCGCCTCGAAGGATTCGATGCGCTCACTGCGCGCCGCCACCTGCGGCTGATAATGCAGCGACAATTCCCCACCGCCATCCTGATTCAACAGCGCCTGCAGGCGTCCGGTCAGATGGTGCTGATGCAGCATCTCGTTGCGGACTTCCTGATTGAAGAACTGATAGCCATCGCGCCCGGCCAGCTTGGCACGATGCTTGGCGACATCGGCATTGCGCACCAGCTCGGCCGCCTCGCTCCCATTCTCGGGATACAGGCTGATGCCGATACTCAGGCGCAGCAGCAACTGGCGCCCTTCGATCTCGAAGGGTCGCTGGAAGTCCTGACGAATGCGTTCGACCACCGACAGGGCATCACTCTCGTAATCCAGACGTGGCATCGCCAGCACGAATTCATCGCCACCAAAGCGCGAGAGCAGATCCTGATTGCGCTGGAAGCCCTGCAGACGCTTGGCCACGCTACGGATGACGCGGTCACCCATCTCGTAACCGAGGGTGTCGTTGATCTCGGTGAAATGATCAATATCGAGAAACAGCACCATCAGAGTGTCGTCATGACGCTGACATTCACTGAGCGCCTCACCGAGTTCGCTCTCGAAGGTCTGGCGATTGGGCAGCTCCGTCAGGGGGTCGAAACGCGTCATGTAATCCAGATCACGCTGGACCTTGCGCTCACCCGCCAGATCGATGTCGATACAGAACATCAGCGGGTTGTCAGTGCGCTCTCCCAGCATCACATGGTGGGAAAAGACAGGCACGGGGGCGCCTGACTTGTGCTTGAGCTCAAGTTCACTGGAGGGAATCTCGATACCCTGAGAGACCCAGGCATGGTGTGCGTCCACCACGACATCTGCCATCGTCTCCGGGATCACCAGAGTTTCCAGGCATCGTCCACGAGCTTCCTGCTCGCTATAGCCGTATAGCCGCTCGCTGGCCTCGTTCCAGTAGATGACGCGGCGCTGGCTGTCATAGCCCTGAACGGCGACGCGCGGCAGACTTTCCAACAGCTCTCGAAAGCGCTGATCACTGACGGGAAGTCCCTTGCTGGTCGAGAGGCCAACCATACTCGTCTGCATGACCGCCTCCTGCGTATGCTGATGATGTGACACCTGACGCTTGCGAGATAGCATGATGCCCGCAGTTGCGCCAAGAATCACCATCAGTAACGCGGTTGGCCATCGACCCAGCATGCTCTGGCCCCACATCACCACTACCATCAACGTCAGTACCACGGCAATGATGACGGGACGAGAGCACAATATTCCGGCGGCCCTGCTGGCCTGGCGGAACCCTTTAGCCATGTTGAAGGATACCTCCGCTGCCGTCCTTCGCCTGTTCGCCGGACTTCGGCGGGGCAGATCAACTCGTGACGGAATGTCACTTCGAACGAGTTCTCTCACACGCAGAACGAGTTCTTGTCGTCATGAGAAAAGTCTAAGGGTCTGCTGCGCGTAAACCCAGCGTCTTGCAGCGCCTCTCGATCACTATCCTCAACGCTTCATGCAGTGCCAGACGGCCTGAACCTGCGTTGCGCTGCTCGTCTGCAAAGGGCGAAGAATAGCGCTAATGACTTACATAATACCAGTCGATTAGATTACTCATACCTCGATATTGGCCATGTACCCATATTGATGATACTTGCGCGAGATTAGCGTGTTACCGCCATGGTACGGGTTTGACTATCTCGTGCGCACCTTCCCATTCTCCTCGACGTTGCCAACGCAACACCTTCCATTTGCGCCCAAGCGCACAAAACGTCGAGGAATTTCATATGAACATCGCAAATCGTGGCGTACGTCAACTGGCCGACTCTTCCCGCAAGATCACCCTGGAACAGGGCGGCCTGGTGGAGCACTACCCGACCCCCAAGACGGACACCACCCCCTTGCGCCTGCCGCTTGCCTCGCAGTACTGGCCGGAGGCAGTCCACGAGGAGCTGGCACGCCAGCATTGGAGCAAGGCTTCCATCACCTCCCAGATCGACCTCGAGGCCTGGCAGGGCTTCCTGAAGGACCTGCCGCGTGACCCCTACGTCAACACCCGCTGGAAGCGCATGTCCTGGCTGCACCTGAACGACCAGCATGAAGTCGAGACGCTGGGCGAATGTCCGATGGCCCAGGGCGGCAAGTTCAATGACGCCGCCAGCATGGCTGACCGTCTGCGCTATTACGCACCGCTGGAAGAGAGCTTCACCGAGCGCGAGGATGTGCGCGCCTTCGTGAAGGCCTGGGCCGACATGTGGGGTATCGGCCCGCGTGAACCTATCCTGATGCAGATCACCGGCGTGCGCGGTGATGGCACCATCGATCCTCTCCAGGGTCAGGGCATCCACGCCGTTGGCTGCAAGTACCTGAGCATCCTGGTGCTCAACCGCGAGAATGTCAGCGGTGCCATCAACACCCTCTATCAGGACAAGGCAGGCAAAGAGCTGCTGACCACCACGGAGCTGGCACCGGGCGAGGTCCTGCACATCCACGATGACCAGCTGTTCCACAGTGTCAGCTCCATCACCCAGGAGAACGCCGGCGAGCACTTCGAGCGCTTCATCATCATCATCATCAACTGCTCGTTCATCGACGAGTTCCAGAACCGCATGCTGCGTCGTCATTTCCCGGACGCCGTCCTCAACGACTGCGAGTGAGCAACGGATTGCTCGCGAGCCATCGCAGCGAGACGCATCGCAACTTGCGGCGTCGTCTCATCTGAAGCCCCGCCGCGCAGAAGCCACGATGCCGATGCCCCCCGATACGTGAAACCCTGTTCTGAGCGCCTGAATCCCTGAGCGCCCAAGCGCCAGAGTACCTGAGTATCTAAGTACCCAAGTGCCTGAGTACCTGAGTGCCTGAGTGCCTGAGTGCCTGAGCCTCATGGCGTCAGACACAGGAAAGAAGAAGGAGAACCTGCCATCAGGTGACGCACTGTCACAAGATGCGCGCCGACGAAAACGTGCATGTGCAGCACCCAGCGCCAGCCGGGCCACCGGCTGGCGCTTTTATATGCCACAGAGCGCCCGCTTCGTGCTTGCCTTGAATCAAGCATCTGCCCTGTTACACGATTCTTCCTTCTTCTCTCTCTTCTCTCTCTTCTTATCTCCTCTTCATTCTGCTCTCTTCAGCCTTTCCTTGTTCTCGCTTTCTCCTCCTTGATCCCCTCCTCTTGTTCTGCTCTCCCGCGCCGCCACGCTTTGCATTACTCTGGTGTCTTGCGCTTGGCACTCTCGCCTGTCGAGACGCGCTTGATTACATCGTCGCTGTGGCGGCGCTGCCCTCCCCTCTATGCATCAGGGACCTCTCATGACCTTTGAAAGCGGGCTGACCTTCTTCATTGCCATCTTCCTGTTTGGCATCACCCCCGGGCCTGGCATCCTGGCGCTGTTGGCACGCGGCATGAGCCAGGGAGGCAATGCCTGCGTGCCGATGGCCGTGGGCATGAGTCTCAGTGATGTCTGCTACATGCTGGCGGCGGTGTTCGGCCTGTCGGCACTGGCCACGCATTGGGGCGAAGTCTTCGTGGTCATCCGTATCCTGGGTGCCGCCTACCTGCTCTATCTCGGCTACAAGTTATGGACGAGCTCACCGACGCTGGATGAGACTGATGTCCCCAGGCTTCGCGGCAACTGGTGGAAAGGGTTTCTGCAGGGTTTTCTCATCTCGGCCTCCAACCCCAAGGTCATCCTGTTCTATATCGCCTTCCTGCCCACCTTCATGGATATCACCCGGCTGTCTGGCAGCGATATCGTGATCGCCGCCGGACTCAACCTGAGCGCGTTGCTGCTGGGCGTGGTGCCGGTGGGCTATCTCGCCGGGCGTGTCCGCCGCTATCTGCGTTCGGCGAAGGCGGTCAAACGCCTCAATCGCAGCGCCGGCGGCCTGATGATCGGGGCGGGCGGCTATCTGGCATTGCGCGGCTGACGCCTGAACGACGCTCAATGCGACGCGAGCGCCTTGCACAAACACAAACGCCCCTGCCGGTTGGCAGGGGCGTTTGTGTCGAGAGGCATGGGGTCGGATTGCAGAGCGCTTGCGCTCAGCCCACGGCGTCAGTGCACGCTGTCGATGCTGAAATCAGCACCAGTGCCCTGCGCTTGCCGTCCTTATTGGCGGATACCTTCGATGACCAGATACAGATCGACGGTGGCCGCATTCGGGCCAAGCTTGGATGTATCGATGCCGTAATCGGCGAGCTTCAGCGTGGTGGTGCCTTCAAAGCCCTGACGGTAGCCGCCCCACGGGTCTTCACCGCCGCCGATATGATCCACATCCAGGGTCACGGGCTGCGTCTGGCCGTGCAGCGTCAAGTCACCCTTCAGCTTGCCGGAACCATCGCCAGTGGACTCGAAGCCGGTCGAGGTGAAGGTCGCCGTCGGATATTGGGAGACATCCAGGAAGTCGGCCGATTTGATGTGCTTGTCGCGTTCGGCATGGGCGCTGTCCAGGCTATCGACATCGACCTCTACCGACACTTTCGCATCTTCCGGCTTGCCCTGGTCATAGGAGAAATCACCACTGAACTCCTTGAACTGCCCCAGCACGTAGGAATAGCCCAGATGGCTGATCTTGAACTGGATGAAGGCGTGCTGGCCATCGGTATCGATCGTGTAATCGGAGGCCTGTGCCTGACCCGCCATCAGCGGCAACGACGCCGCCATGAGACCTGCCACCAGTGACTTGCCGAGGAAGGATGTCTTGTTCATGTTGGTGCTCCTTGAGAGGTTTCGTCACATCTGGCGTTCGAGCGTACCCAACGCCTTCCTTTTCGTCAGCGCAGCGGCCGAATCATGCGCCGCAACGTATCCTGCCCATCCAGCAGGTGGTGCTTGAATGCCGCCGCCGCATGCCCCAGCGACAGGATGATCAGCACACAGGCAGCATACCAATGCACCTCACCTGCCAGCGATGCCTGACCCTTCAGCCCCGAGATCACTGCCGGCACTTCGAAGAGATCGAATACCTTGATGTCACGCCCGTCAGCGGTGGAAATGAGGTAACCCGAGATCATCACCACCAGCATCAGCACGTAGAGCAGCACATGCCCGACCAGCGCCGCGCGCTGTTCATTGCGCGTGCCGTGAGCCTGCGGGGTCGTCTGGCTCCAGCGCCAGGCGAGCCGCGCCAGCGTCAGCACCAGCAATATCACCCCGACCGAGCGATGCCACCACGGACCGAGCTGGTACCAGGCATCGTAATAGCCAAGCGACGTCATCCACCAGCCCAGCGCGAAGAGCCCGACGATGGCCAGCGCCGACAGCCAATGCATCACGATGACAGGCCAGCCCCAGCCCCGTCGAGAATTACGCCACATGAGGTGCTCCTGATGACAGTCTTCACCTGACCATCGAGCTGGCAGGTTCTTTGAGCAAGAGCTTAACCAGTGCCCGAACGGACGCCAACCCTTGCGGGCAACACCAGCGAAATTGTCCAGAGACACCAACGCCCGGCAGAACCGGGCGTTGGTGTGCAAAGGCAGGCGTTACGGGACTCAGCTCGCGAGGCGATCAAGTCCGCGCGCCAGATCACGCTTGATGTCGTCGAGGTCTTCCAGGCCGACGGCAATACGCAGCAGGCCCTCTTCGATGCCGGCGGCCGCTTTCTGGTCATCGCTGAGGCGACCGTGAGTCGTGGTGGCCGGGTGCGTGATGGTGGTCTTCACGTCGCCCAGGTTACCGGTGATCGACAGGATGCGCGTTGCATCGACTACCGACCAGGCCGCCTCGCGACCACCCTTGACCACCACCCCCAGCACCGCACCGAAGGCCTTCTGCTGGGCCTTGGCCAGTTCATGCTGCGGATGGCTCTCAAGTCCGGAGTAATGCACCCGCTCGATGGCCGGATGCGCCTCCAGCCAATGCGCCAGCGTCAGCGCGCGTGCACAGTGGGCTTCCATGCGAATGTTCAGCGTCTCCAGGCCCTTGAGGAAGACCCAGGCGTTGAAGGGGCTCAGGCACGGCCCACAGGTACGCACCACACCATAGACCTCCTCCATCAACGAGGAGCTTCCGACCACGGCACCACCCAGCGTCCGGCCCTGGCCATCGAGATACTTGGTGGCGGAGTGGATGACGATATCGGCACCCAGCGTCAGCGGGCGCTGCAGAGCCGGCGTACAGAAGCAGTTGTCGATGGCGAGCCAGGCGTCGTTCTCATGGGCCAGCGCCGCCAATGCCTTGATATCGCCGAGCTCGGACAGCGGATTGGACGGCGTCTCGGCGAACAGCAGCTTGGTGGCCGGCGTGATCGCGTCGCGCCAGGCGTCCAGATCCTTCAGTTCGACGAAGCGCGTGGTGATGCCCAGCTTGCCGAAGTACTTGGTGAACAGGCTGACACTCGAGCCGAAGATGGAACGCGACGCGACGATTTCATCGCCGGATTCCAGCAACGCCAGCACGGTGGACATGATCGCGGCCATGCCGGAACTGGTCGCCACGCAACGCTCACCGCCTTCCATCGCCGCCAGGCGCTCCTCGAAGAAGCGCACCGTCGGATTGGTGAAGCGCGAGTAGATGTTACCGGCTTCATCGCCCCCGAACTTGGCTGCGGCCTCAGCGGCGCTGCCATAGACGAAGCTTGAGGTGGTGTAGATGGGCTCGCCGTGTTCCTGCTCGGCACCGCGCAAGTGACCGGCACGGATGGCGAGCGTCTCGAGGCCCAGCTCATCGCGGGAAAGACCGGCGCGGGAAAGATTGTCGTCGTGCATGGTGTCCAGTACCTCTACTGATGGAATCTACTGCCCTGTGAATCACGATCCAGCGTCACGCGCCGCTGTGACATGTCGCGTCTTCAGCATTTCGGGTCGCGTCGACAGCAAGAAGAAGGAAAAGCGATGCGCCAATGTTACCGGTTTTGAACGCGCAACGGGCCCCGGATTTCTCCGGAGCCCGTTGCGGTTCGCTCATCGCGCGATTGCCTGCCGTGGATGGCAGGCAGCCGGATCAATCGAGATCTTCCGAATCGTTGTGCAGATCCACCACCGCGTGGGTCTCGCCAGCGCTCTTGGCGCCATCATTGCGCGAGGCACGCAGGTCGTTCAGATAGGCTTCGTCGATATCGCCGGTCACGTAGACACCGTCGAACACGGAGCAATCGAACTCATCCAGCGCCGGATTGACTTCACGACAGGCGTCCTTCAGGTCGTCGAGGTCCTGATAGAACAGACGGTCAGCGCCGATCAGGTCCGCGATTTCCTTCTCGGTACGGTCATGGGCGATCAGCTCTTCCGCCGCCGGCATGTCGATGCCGTAGACGTTGGGATAGCGAACCGCCGGTGCTGCCGAGGCAAAATAGACGTTCTTGGCGCCCGCTTCGCGCGCCATCTGGATGATCTCGTTGCAGGTGGTACCGCGCACGATGGAATCGTCCACCAGCAGCACGTTCTTGCCGGCAAACTCGATATCGATGGCGTTTAGCTTCTGACGCACGGACTTCTTGCGCAGTGTCTGACCCGGCATGATGAAGGTACGGCCGATATAGCGGTTCTTCATGAAGCCTTCGCGGTAAGTCACACCCAGATGCTGGGCCAGCTCGAGGGCGGAGGTACGCGAGGTATCGGGGATCGGAATCACGACATCGATGTCCTGCTCCGGCCATTCACGCACGATCTTGTCGGCCAGCTTCTCGCCCATGCGCATGCGGGTGCCGTAGACATAGGCACCGTCGAGCAGGGAATCCGGACGCGCCAGATAGACGTGTTCGAAGATGCACGGCTTGAGGACCGGATCATCCGCGCACTGCAGGGTGTGCAGCTCACGCTCCATGTCGATGAATACCGCTTCGCCCGGGGCCAGGTCACGGATCAGCTCGAAGCCGGCGACGTCGAGCGCCACGGATTCGGAGGCGATCATGTACTCGACGCCTTCGGCGGAGTCACGCTTGCCGAAACACGCCGGACGGATGCCGTGCGGATCACGGAAAGCGACCAGGCCAGTGCCGTTGATGATCGAGACGGCCGCGTAGCCGCCCTTGCAGCGACGATGCACACGACGCACGGCATCGAACACATCACCGGCACCCAGACGCATGCCCTGCTTGCCCAGCTCGTGAGCGAAGACGTTGAGCAGCACCTCGGAATCGGAGCTGGTGTTGATGTGACGCAGATCAGAGGAGAACAACTCCTGCTTGAGCTGGTCGGAGTTGGTCAGGTTGCCGTTGTGCGCCAGCGTGATGCCGTAAGGCGAGTTGACATAGAACGGCTGTGATTCCGCCTCGCTGGAGGAACCGGCGGTCGGGTAGCGAACATGGCCGATCCCCATGTTGCCCTTGAGACGCTGCATGTGACGAGTGCGGAAGACATCACGCACCAGACCATTGCTCTTGCGCAGCAGGAAACGACCTTCGTGCCAGGTCATCATGCCCGCGGCATCCTGCCCGCGGTGCTGCAATACGGTCAGCGCGTCATACAGCGCCTGGTTGACCGAGGCGTTGGCCATCAAACCTACAATCCCGCACATCCCGTCATTACCTCACTAATACACACTTGGATAGGGAAGCGCACGCTGGCGACTGCCGGCGCCCGTCCATATGGCAATATGAGTGCTCACACGGCGCAATTGTCAGGCCTGCCCCCCATGCAGGCAACACCTGACCGATGGGTCAACCCCTTCGACTACCCCGCATGAGGCTTCAGCAACGCGTGTCGAATGCAGAAAACGACAACGCCGGGCCACGATGCCCGGCGCTGAAGATCCTGCCTGTCACTGCTCACCACCCGCATTGCGGCTTGTGGCCTCGCCAGCGGTGTTGCCTCTGAGCAACGTCTCCAGCGAGGGCTGGTCCTGCGTGGCATCCTGGCGCGTGAGCGACTGCAGCTGCTGCTGGCTGAGGCTGTCGCTCAACGCACGCCCTTCTCGCTGGGCGCTGTCGATCAGACCGCTGGCCTGTTGCTTGAGCCGGGAGCCGCTGGCGGAGTCCGGCAGCGACACGCTCTGGCCCCAGTCACCGCCCGTATCCCACTCACGATAATGAGCCAACGACCAGTCGCGCAGCTGCTCAAGCGTCGGCCGCAGCTGGGCGGCCTGCCAGTCGGCGCTGTCACGCAGGGGCGTCAGCCCCACCACGGCGGTGATCAGCACCAGTATGACTGCCGCGCGCAAGGCGCCGAATACACCGCCGAGCAGGCGATTGAAGCCACCCATGCCGACTGCATGAATCAAGCGTTCCAGCAGGCGCAACATCAGCCCCCAGAGCAGCACGCTCGCGATCACCACCAGCACGAAGCCGACCGCGGTGCGGATGCCCGGCGAGACGATCATCTCTTCGAGCAGGCCACCCACCTCAGCGCCGAACTGGCGTGCCGCGACCAATGCCACCAGCCAGCCCGCCAGACCCAGGGCCTCGCTGAGCAGGCCCCGCATCAGTCCCAGCAGCACCGAGATCCCGATCAGGCCCAGACATAGCCAATCGATCCAGACCAGCTCGTTCACTCACCCTCCTTGCGTCGTACCAGCAGGCCCTTGATATTGACCTGCTGCTGCAGGCGCGAGCGTGCGGACTCACCGATCTCGGAGGACTTGTACGGGCCGACGAAGACAACGGTCAACTTGCTGCCACGTGGGATCCGGTATGCCGCGAAGCCCTTGCCCTGCAGCTCCTTCTGGAGACGCTCGGCGTTGGCCGGGTCACCGAAGCTGCCGACCTGCACGGCCCAGCCACCGGCGGAAGACGACGGCGCATTCGAGGCCGCGGCAGGCTTCGGCTCAGGCTTGGCCGCGGGCTTGGGTTCAGCCTTGGGAGCAGGCTTGGGTTTCGGCTTGGCAGCGGGTTCCGGTTCCGGCTTTGGCTTTGACTGCGGCTCGCTGCTGGCCACAGAGCGGGTCGGCGACAACTGCTCGGCCTCGGCGACACGGCTTTGGGACTCGGAACCGCTGTCACTGCCGGCACCCGGGTCACTGTCACGCACCTTGCCGTTGCTGTCGACGAAGGTGATCGGCACATCCGTGCCGATCTTCAGCTCGCTGGGCGGCTGCGGCTCATCGACATTGGAGCGATCGATATCCACCGGCTTGCCAAGCGTCATCACCGGACTCGGGCGCTCATCACGGGCCGGCGGCTCATCAAAGAGCATCGGGATGAAGATCACCCCCAACGCCAGCAGGATGACCGCACCGCTGATTCGCTCGCGTTTGCCATATTTCATTGTGACATCTCCCTTGCACCCGAAATCCCGGACCCGCCGCCGGCCTGCATCAGGCCTGGGCGTCGAGCCACATCAATGCTTCACCGACCGTGAAGAAGGAACCACAGACCAATACTTCTCCAGCGCTCGTCTCGCGTGCCAACCATTCGGCTGCAGCGGTGACCGTCTCGCACTCCGCCAGCACCTCACCACCACAGTGGCGGACCACGGCGGCAAGCTCACTGGCCTGGCGGCTACGCTCGCCATCCAGGGTGGCGACGACGAAGCCGTCCACTACCGGTGCCAGCGCCTGAATCACGCCAGCGGCATCCTTGTCGCCCAGCATGGCGAGCAACGCCCGCCGCGGATGAGTGGCAGGATCCCGCGCGCAACGCAGGTCATGAGCGGCAAGACGACTGGCCAGATAACTCGCGGCATGCGGGTTATGGCCGACATCCAGACACCAGTCACGCCCGTGACGACTCAGCCACTGCATGCGCCCCTTGAGCTTGACGCTCGCCATAGCCTGCTGCACGCATTCGGCGTTGAGCTCGATACCGGCCTCGACCAGCGCATTCAGCGCACTGGCCGCATTGTCGCGCGGCAAGCCCGGGTCTGGCAGCGCATCGAACGTCAGCGCCGGCGCCGACAGGCGCTGCCATTGCCATTGCGAGGTAGCCGAATAGTCCACACTGCCCTTCACACTGCTATTCACAAGGTCAGCCGCGACCTGCCAGCGAAAGTCCTGCCATAGCACCTGCGGCGTGACACCCAGCGAGCGAGCATGTTCCGCGCAACTGGACGGCAGCACATCCGAGCCGAACACGGCCGGCTTGCCGGCGCGCAGAATCCCGGCCTTCTCGAAGCCGATATTCTCGAGGTCGGTGCCAAGAAACGCGGCATGATCCTGTGCGACCGTGATGATCATCGCGACATCACAGTCGATGATATTGACGGCATCCAGACGCCCGCCCAGGCCGACTTCCAGAATCGCGAGCTTCGGTTGCTGCTGAGCGATCAGCCACAGCCCGGCCAGCGTGCCGGCCTCGAAGTAGGTCAGGCTGATCACGCCCTCGTCATCCAGCGGCTCACCACTGGCCGACAGCCCGGAGTGGCGCGCGGAATCGACCTGCTCGAAGGCCGTGACCAATGCCGCATCACTGACGTCGTGACCATTGAAGCTCAGACGCTCGTTGTAATGCAGCAGGTGCGGAGAGGTGTAGGTGGCGGTGCTCAGCCCGTGGGCACGCCCCAGCGCCTCGAGCATGGCAACCGTCGAGCCCTTGCCGTTGGTGCCCGCCACGGTAATGATGCGGCCACCGAGCCGACGCGCACCCGCCCCGACCAGACCGAGACGCCTGGCCACGCACAGCACTCGGGCAAGGCCCATATCGATACTGACGGGGTGCTGATGCTCGAGGCGCGTCAGCCACTCATCCAGCGAGAGGCCACGCGGCACGGCATCATGCAGGGGGGAAAGCTGCCACGAAGCGGCATCCAGCGGAGGGAGTGAGGAAGACTGCAGCACCTCATCGGTGCTGCAGCTTGCCGGGGCGGAGCCCTGCTCAGCCATCGCGACGTTCGCCTTGCGGCTTCTCGCTGGTGAAGGTCTCGTCGAGCACGCTGTCCACGGCGGAGCGCGGCTCGGCCGGTGCTTCGACAGTCGCATCCGCCTCGACGGATTCTTCTTCGACGACCGCATCCGCGACCGGCAGGTTGGCGGCGTTGACCGGCATGCCCTGCAGCTTGAGCAGGATGCTGGACAGGCGCTCACGCATCTCGCGGCGGTGGATGATCATGTCGACGGCACCATGCTCGAGCAGGAACTCGGAGCGCTGGAAGCCTTCCGGCAGCTTCTCACGCACGGTCTGCTCGATGACACGCGGACCGGCAAAGCCGATCAGGGCGTTCGGCTCGGCGACATTCAGGTCGCCCAGCATCGCCAGCGACGCAGAGACGCCACCGAAGACCGGATCGGTTAGCACGCTGATGTACGGCACGCCAGCCTGCTTGAGCTTTTCAAGCGCCGCGGAGGTCTTGGCCATCTGCATCAGGGAGAACAAGGCTTCCTGCATACGAGCACCACCAGAGGCGGCGAAGCAGACCAGCGGGATGTTCTCGGCCAGCGCAAGCTCTGCTGCACGCACGAACTTCTCGCCGACGATGGCACCCATGGAGCCACCCATGAAGCTGAACTCGAAGGCCACGGCCACGACCGGCTGACCGGAGAGAGCACCGCGCATGGCGACCAGCGCATCCTTCTCGGAAGTCTGCTTCTGGGCAGCGCTCAGGCGATCCTTGTACTTCTTGGAGTCGCGGAACTTGAGGCGATCGACCGGCTCGAGATCCGCCGCGATTTCCTCGCGGCCTTCGCTGTCGAGGAACCAGGACAGACGCGCACGCGCAGTGAGACGCAGGTGGTGGTCACACTTCGGGCAGACGTTGTCGTGCTTGGTCAGCTCCGGAAGGTACAGGACTGCTTCGCACTTGGGGCATTTACGCCACAGGCCGTCAGGAATGGAGGTACGCCGATCCTTGCGTTGGATACGGCTCATTGACGGCACAATCTTGTCAAGCCAGCTCATGGTGGGGAGGCTTCCGTTTTGCTGCTGTTCTGGGCACCGCTCGACGACTGTCGGCGGCCATGCGAGTTGGCACATATTCCAGGGCGTTCACGCCCCCGGCAATATGGCGGGCAGCTACCATCACAGGGCAGTGCCAATGGACAAGACCGTGCAACCCATTGGTCGTACGGCCACTTTTCCGAATTCTGAGGGTCATTGTAGCGGCTTCGCCCCCCTTGCGGGTAGTGCGAGATGCCAATTGAGCGTTGCGGCCCTCGCCGCTTGGGACGAAAGCAACGCAAGGGCCACAACGCTTGCCGGCAAATCAGCGCTGCTGGCGGACTGCCTGACAGAATGCCTGCATGCGCTCGGCACTCTTCTCGCCGGGCGCGGCTTCCACACCGCCGGAGACGTCGACCGCGTAAGGGGCGACCTGCGCCACCGCCGCGGCGACATTGCCTGACTCGAGACCACCGGCCAGGATGACCGGCAGCGGTAGATCGGCCGGGATGCGCGACCAGTCGAAGGTCTCGCCGGTGCCACCGGGCACGCCGGGGCGATAGGCATCCAGCAGCAAGCCACGCGCGTCATGGTAGCGCGCCGCCTGCGCGGCGAGATCGATCCCGTCACGCATGCGCAACGCCTTGATATAGGGCCGCCCAGCCGCCCGACACTGCTCCGGCGTCTCATTGCCATGCAACTGGAGCAGATCGAGATGCGGTGCCGCAGCGGCAATCTCTTCGGCGCTGGCATCCACGAACAGGCCGACCCGCGTCACGAAGGCCGGCACGCACGCGGCAAGCTCGGCCAGCCGCGCCACATCGACCGCACGCTTGCTGCCCGGCCACAGCACGAAGCCCAGCGCATCGGCCCCTGCTGCCACGGCGTCGCGGATATCCTGCTCACGCGTCAAGCCACAGATCTTGATCCGGGTACGCTGGCTCGCTCGAGGGCTCATCTCGGTCATGGGATCACTCCGTTCAACGTGAGGATTCATTCTGGGTGGCAGCCGTCAGCGTGTCATCCTCGGCGCCTGCCGCAGGGTCGCCTGCCGCAGGATCGCCTGCCGCAGGAATCGCTTGTTCATGCTCGCGACTGAGGCGCTCGGCTTCACGGGCCACGTTGGCCAGCCGGATGGCCTCCTGCTCACTGAGCTTGCCTGCCGCACGCGCCTCTTCGGCACCCTCGGCCTCGGCACGCGCCATGCGTGAGCGCACCATCGGACAGTCCGGCAACGGACGCTCGCCCGTCCACTCGCCAAGATGTGCGACCAGACCAGGCCCCAGGGGTTCCTTGGGCAGCGCATAGCGCGGCGGATAGATGACATCGACGAAGTGAAGCCCTGTCGCCGCTGCCGTCGCGCTCGAGCGCGTGCGATCTCCTCCGCGCATCAGCTCGACGATCCACTCGACAGGCTTCTCGCCACGCCCGATGGCCATCAAGGTACCCGCGATATTGCGCACCATGTGATGCAGGAAGGCATTGGCCTGGATATCGATCATGACGATATGGCCATGGCGACTGACTTCAATGAAGTGCACGTGGCGGCGCGGCGAGCGCGACTGACAGCCTGCGGCGCGGAACGCCGAGAAATCCAGCTCGCCCACCAGATGCGCCGCCGCGGCCTGCATGTCGGCGACATTGAGCGGCTCGCGACACCAGGTGACATTGTTGCGCTCCATCACCGGCCGAAACGGCTGGTTGATGATCATGTAGCGATAGCGACGGGCGATGGCGCTGAAACGCGCGTGGAAATCATCGGGCACCGGCACGGCCCAATGAATCCCGATATCGGGGGGAAGGTTGACGTTACCGCCCATGCGCCAGGCCTTGCGACTGCGGCCCACGGGGGTATCGAAATGCACGACCTGACGCACGGCATGCACACCGGAATCGGTGCGGCCACTGCAATGCACGGTAATCGGCGTGGAGGCGACCTTGGACAAGGCCTTCTCGAGCGCTTCCTGCACGGAGGGGGCGTGGCTCAGACGCTGCCAGCCACAATAGCGGGTGCCATCATATTCAACGCCCAGAGCAATGCGCCCCGGGCGTTTCTCGTTATCATCCAACGGTGTAAAAAAGGGCATCAGGTCAGACCAAAGCGCTCCATCAACGCCAGCGCCTCTTCACGGACCATGTCATCACTGGCAGTAGCGAGTGGCTCAAGCAGCGCAGCCGCCTGATCATCATCGCCATCCACCAACAACTGACGGGCTTCCTCGAGCTGTTGGAATGCCACGGTATCCTGGGCGCCAGCCCCAAACCCTGCCGACTCGACAGAGGGATAGGCATTATCCTGATCCCCAGACTCGAACGCCACTTCCTCGACCTCGAATTCCGAGATATCCCGCCGCGGCACGTCCACCTCTTCCAGCGTCATGCTATCCAGTGACGGCAACTCGTCCATGCCATCGACTGCGGCTGACGGCTTGCTGGACGCCTGATACGGCTTCTGGCTCGCAGCGCTGCCTTCACTTGCGCCACTGCTCTCACTTGCAGCGCCGTTCTTCTCGTTCGCGGCACCACTCTCGAGCGCGGCGTTGTCATCCAGCTCTTCACGCAGCGAGGTGAACTCGACGGACTCGCCCTTGAGCGCGCTATCCGCCGCCTTGGATGCCGCGGTATCAGTGCCCTTCTCGCCATCAGCGTGACCAGTATCCCCCAGCGTCAATTCCGGCGCCTGGTAATCGATCACGTTGTCGCTGTTGAAGTGGCTCTCACGCACGGGCGCCTTCTCGAGGTCCTCGCCCTTGAGGCCCGGCTCGAACGCGACGCCTTGATCGGGAGCGTGCTCGACCAGCGGTTCGCTCACGCCGTCACTGGCATGCGGTTCGCTGTCAGACAGCGCACTAGCCTCTTCCGAGTCATCAAGGGAGGCGTCAGAGCCCATAACGGACGCACCTGCCGGGCCGCGAGCCGCATCATCGGTCTTGTCGCGACCTTCAAGCGGCGCGCCGCCTGCTGGCTTGCCACTCCTGACAGATAGGAGACCTTGCGCCCCACCTGACTCGCGCCGCCGCCTGCGACAGCACGCAGCGCACTGCTTGAGACGCTGTAGCGATCCAGCAGCGCCTGAGCCTCGAAACGCTCTTCCTCATTGCCGGCCGCCAGCACCTGCTCACCTTCATGATGCAGGGCTTCGGCGTTGCCAAGCTCGCCATGGACCCCCATCAGCTTGAGGCGCAGGTCCTGGCGTGCGGGATCTTCGACCAGACCGGCTTCCAGCAGGGCCTGGGCCTGATCGAAGCGGCCGTAGGCGATGAAGATGTCCGCCTCGCTGATCGCAGCCGCTTCCGGCTGGGAGAGCGGCTCGAGGCTACCGGAACCCCGGCGCGCCGCCACGTTGGCATCTTCAGACGCGGATGACTTGTGACCCGCGGCAGCAGCGGCAGTCGAGGCCGCAAAGGTATCCGGGAAGACGCGTGGCTTGTCCTGGTCGGGTTCTTCATTGCCGCGGACCGCATCGGCAAAGCTCATGTTCTCATCGCCCCCGGAACCGGAGCGGCGACGCAACAGCAGCAGCAACAGAAGCAGCAATGCCCCGGCCGCCCCGCCGACGATAGCCAGGTTGTCCTGCACCCACTGCCAGGTCGCCTGGGGCCACGGCTGCTTGGGCAACACCAGATTGCCCTCGCCGTCGCGCGGCTGACCGAGGTCCACCCCAGCGGCGATCAGGCTTTCCGGCAACGCCAACGGCGAGATGCCACTGTTGACGAGCAGACGATTCTGTTTGGCGAGTAGCACCTTGGCCGTCTCGAGCTGCTCGGTACGCTCTGCCAGCGACGCTCGCAGCTCACCGACTTCGTTGCGCAGGGAGGCCACTTCGCTGCGCAGGTCATCACGCTCCTGCTCCAGCTGATCGAGGCGTTGCTGATTGGTCAGCAGCTGGTCTTCCAGCGACTCGAGGCGATCGGACAGTTCATCGATCGCCTGCTGGCTACCCGCCGAGATCTGACCACTGGCTGCCGCCGCCTTGGGCTTGCTGCCGTCTTCATCCAGCAGCGTCAGACGCGGCTTGCCGTCGGCACCCGCGCTGGCGGGGCCGCTCGGTGCGGCCGTGGCCGCAGGCGCAGCACTGGCGGAAGGCTCGTTCGATGTGCTGGCCGCAGCGGTTTTCATGCTGGCCGGAGCCGGCACGGTCTTGCCCTGCGCGCCCGCGACCCACTGCTGATACTGCTGACGCACTTCCTTGTCGGCCTCGGTACGCGAACGTCCCAACATGGTGCTGCGGTCCGGCACGCTCAGCACCACTCCCGCACGCAGCTTGTTGATGTTGCCGCCCGGGAAGGCCCTGGGGTTGGCTTCCTGAATCGCCAGCATCGCCTGACGGATGCTGACACTGGCATCCGGACGCACGCGACGCGCGATCGTCCACAGCGAATCACCGCTGCGCACCTTGATGCTGGAGGGTGGCGTGCTGGATGACGCACTGGGCGAGGCAGCCTGGCTGGGTTGGGCATTGTCGCGGAACACCACGGAACGCGTCGGCGAGGAATCGTTGGTGGCCAGCGGGCGCGAGCGCGCGCCGGCAGGTGTCACCAATGACGGCTGACTCGAATAGCCCGCCGGATCGAACAACAGGGTCACCTGACGCTGCAGCTTGCCATTGGGCCATTCGACATCCAGCAGCAGGTCCACATAGGGCTCACGTACCGCGCCATTGGTGGATAGTTGGAGGTAGTAGCGCCCACCCTGCTGCTTGACGGCAACCTTGATGTCATCGCTGACATAGCTGCGATCGACGCCCGCTCGCGTAAAGGCGGCAGAATCGGCAACGCCGGCCTTGATGAGGCTAGCATCGAGGCCCGAGGTATCCGTGAGGCCGATGCGCGCGTCCAGTGGCTGATTCAGATTCGAGCGCAACCGCGGCGATTCCATGCCGACTGCCAAGGCCTGAGCACTGTAGACGGCGAACGACACCGCCAGTGCGAGAGGAAGCTTGCGTCCCATTGAGTGTCCCTTCGTATGCGGCCGAATCATTGCCCGGCCTGCGCATTATGTTACGTATACTTACACAAGACACCAGAGAGTCCGTCCCAAGAGTGCGGGAAGCCATTGGCAAAGTGGAAAAAGTTTCAACGATAGAGTGACGGCCCATGATCGATAAAGGCCGCAGAGGCGTCATATCGCGAGTGACCAGCTCGACGATATCCCCTTTACGATACCCGTAAAAAACACCTCCCTGCCATCATGCAACAAAAGCGCCAGTCAAAATCGCAAAAAATGCGCAGGAAAGACTGAGATATCTGGTACTCGCCGTGACATCAGTGACCTATCTCTTACCTGAAATCACCGATCTTCCATGACGTAACGTGCAAAAGAGAAACGCCCTCGACTCCAGAGAGCCGAGGGCGCTTTCAGGTCAGGCTCGCAACGAACCCGACGACATGCTGCTACACAGTGCGATCAGGCCGCGCGATGTTCACGCAGGATGGTCAGCATGCGCTTGAGCGGCTCCGCGGCCCCCCACAGCAGCTGGTCACCGACACTGAAGGCGGACAGGTATTCGCCACCCATCGCCAGCTTGCGCAGACGGCCGACCGGTACGGTCAGGGTGCCGGTCGCAGCGGCCGGCGTCAGATGCTTGAGGCTGTCTTCCTTGGTATTGGCGACGACCTTGACCCAGTCGTTGTGCTTGGCCAGGCGGTCTTCGATCTCGTCCAGCGGCACGTCCTGCTTGAGCTTGACGGTGAAGGCCTGGGAGTGAGAGCGCATCGCACCGATACGCACGCACAGCCCGTCGATCATGATCGGGTTGCCCTGGCTGTCGAGAATCTTGTTGGCCTCGACACCGGCCTTCCACTCCTCGCGGGTCTGACCGGATTCCATCGCGGAATCGATCCACGGCAGCAGCGAGCCGGCCAGCGGCGCACCGAACTGCTGGGTCGCGAAGTCATCGCCGCGCATGGTGGCGGTCACCTTGCGGTCGATGTCGAGGATGGCGCTGGCCGGGTCCGCAAGCTCGGAGGCCACGCTGCCATTGAGCTGGCCCATCTGGGTCAGCAGCTCACGCATGTGGCGCGCACCGCTGCCGGACGCCGCCTGGTAGCTCATGGAGGTCATCCACTCGACCATGCCGGCCTCGAACAGGCCACCCAGGCCCATCAGCATCAGGCTGACGGTGCAGTTGCCGCCGACGAAGGTGTTGGCACCGGCGCCGATCTTCTGGTCGATCACGTGACGGTTGACCGGGTCCAGCACCAGCACGGCGTCCTTGTCCATGCGCAGGGTGGAGGCCGCATCGATCCAGTCGCCTTTCCAGCCGGCGTCACGCAGCGGGCCGAATACCTGCTTGGTGTAGTCGCCGCCCTGACAGGTGACGATGACATCCAGTGCCTTCAGCTCATTGATGTCATTGGCATCCTTGAGCGCCGGCACCGGCGTGCCCACGTCAGGGCCGGCCTGACCGACCTGGGAGGTGGAGAAGAATACCGGCTCGATACCGGCAAAATCGTTGTCATCACGCATGCGTTGCATCAGCACGGAACCGACCATGCCACGCCAACCGACAAATCCGACTTTCAACATGCTTGTTCTCCTTGTTCATGCACGGCCGGGAGCATGGAAGACACCACCGCTCCCGACACAGGAATGACCCGCAGCGAGCACAGGCAACTCACACGAGGCGAGCCTTGCCCAACGCTCCAGCCGCAGGTCCTGACATGAGAACCCGGCGACGCACGCCGAGCTCCCCCATGATCATCGCGTGAACGCCGCTGGCTTGCGGCGTTCACGCGGGTCTTGCCTTACGCCTGGGCCTTGAAGGCGGCCAGCACGGCATCGCCCATCTCGGAGGTGGAGACCTTGCGCGTCCCGGCGTAGGCGATGTCGGCAGTGCGCAGACCTTCATCCAGCACCACGCCGACCGCCTTCTCGATGCGCTCGGCCCAGGCGGCTTCGTTGAGCGAGTAGCGCAGCATCATGGCCACCGACAGGATGGTCGCCAGCGGGTTGGCGACGCCCTGACCCGCGATGTCCGGCGCGCTGCCGTGGCACGGCTCGTACATGCCCTGACCACCCGCATTCAGCGAGGCGGACGGCAGCATGCCGATGGAGCCGGTCAACATCGCGGCCTCATCCGACAGAATGTCGCCGAACATGTTGCCGGTGACCACCACATCGAACTGCTTCGGAGCACGCACCAGCTGCATGGCGGCGTTGTCGACGTACATGTGCGACAGCTCGACATCCGGGTAGTCGGCGGAGATGCGTTCCATCACGTCACGCCACAGCATGGTGACTTCCAGCACGTTGGCCTTGTCGACGCTGCACAGCTTCTTGTTGCGCTTCTGCGCCATCTCGAAGGCGGTGCGACCGATGCGCTCGATCTCGGACTCGGAGTAGACGTAGGTGTTGTACCCGACCTGCTGGCCATCACGCGTCTCGATGCCACGCGGCTGACCGAAGTAGATGCCACCGGTCAGCTCACGCACGATCATGATATCCAGACCGGACACCACTTCCGGCTTGAGGCTGGAGGCCTCGGCCAGCTGCGGGTAGAGAATCGCCGGACGCAGATTGGCGAACAGCTCGAGCTCCTTGCGCAGCCCCAGCAAGCCGCGTTCCGGGCGCAGCGAGATGTCCTCGAGCTTGTCCCACTGCGGGCCGCCGACTGCGCCGAGCAGGATGGCGTCCGCCGCCTTGGCCGCCTCCAGCGTTTCCGCCGGCAGCGGGTGACCGGTCGCGTCATACCCTGCACCACCGACCTTGCCTTCGCTCAGCGTGATGTCCAGACCTTCGCTGCGGGCGGCTTCAAGGATCTTCACGGCTTCGGCAGTGATTTCCGGGCCAATGCCATCACCGGGCAGAATCAGGATATTGCGGCTCATCTGGAACTCTCCTTGGGCCGGAAGTCTTCCGGCGAGACCGACGGTTCACCGTCGGTGCTGAGACTGGGCTCGCCGCCATTCTGGACGGCGAGCCATGACGAATATGTTGCGATGTCAGGCGCTGACTGACGCGACGCTGGCCAGATCAGGCCGTCTTGCCGTCGCGGAACAGCCACGGACGCTCGGTGCGATGACGCTTCTCGAAGCTGTCGATGGCGTCTTGGTCCTTGAGGGTCAGACCGATATCGTCCAGGCCTTCCATCAGGCAATGCTTGCGGAAGCTGTCGACCTCGAAGGGAATCGACTCACCGGACGGCGTGATGACCGCCTGTGCCTCGAGATCGATATCCAGACGATATCCTTCCACCGCCTCGGCTTCCTTGAACAGACGGTCCACCGTGTCCTCGTCGAGGGTAATCAACAACAGGCCGTTCTTGAACGAGTTGTTGTAGAAGATATCGGCGAAGCTCGGCGCGATGACCACGCGGAAGCCGAAGTCGGTCAGCGCCCAGGGCGCGTGTTCACGCGAGGAACCACAACCGAAGTTGCGACGCGCCAGCAATACGCTGGCACCCGCGTAACGCGGCTGGTTGAGCACAAAATCCGGATTCAGCGGACGCTTGCTGATGTCCTGACCGATATAGCCCTCATCGAGATAACGCAGCTCATCGAAGAGGTTCGGCCCGAAGCCGGTACGCTTTATCGACTTCAGAAACTGCTTCGGGATGATCAGGTCAGTATCGACGTTGGCGCGATCAAGCGGTGCCACGAGGCCCTGCTGGCGAATGAACTTTTCCATGTCGGGCCTCCTCAGGCGACTTGAGTGTTGTTGGTAGGGATGGGGGCAAAGTCACGAACATCAACGAAGTGACCCGCAATCGCGGCAGCGGCGGCCATCGCCGGGCTGACGAGGTGCGTACGCCCACCGAAGCCCTGGCGGCCTTCGAAGTTGCGGTTGGAGGTAGAAGCACAATGCTCACCGGCGCCCAGCTTGTCGGCGTTCATCGCCAGACACATGGAGCAGCCCGGCTCACGCCATTCAAAGCCCGCCGCGAGGAAGATCTCGTGCAGCCCTTCCGCTTCCGCCTGCGCCTTCACCAGGCCAGAGCCCGGCACCACCATCGCCTGCTTGAGGCTCTTGGCGACCGTGCGGCCTTCGGCCACGCGCGCCGCTTCACGCAAATCCTCGATACGTGAGTTGGTGCAGGAACCGATGAACACGCGGTCCAGCTTGATGTCGGTGATCTTCTGCTGAGCGCTGAGGCCCATGTACTCGAGCGCACGGGTGATGCCACGCGCTTCGGTGTCATCGCTGGCCGCGGCCGGGTCCGGCACCACGCCATTGACGCTGGTGACCTGCTCCGGGCTGGTGCCCCAGGTGACCTGCGGCGCGATGTCTTCGGCCTTGAGCACCACGACCTTGTCGAATTCGGCGTCCGCATCGGAGACCAGATTGCGCCAGTCGGCGACGGCCGCTTCCCACTGCTGGGCGTTCGGCGCATAGGGGCGCTCGTAGAGGTAGTCGATGGTGATGTCATCGACACCGACCAGACCGACCCGCGCACCGGCTTCGATCGCCATGTTGCAGATGGTCATGCGGCCTTCCATGGAGATGTCCTGAATGGCAGAGCCGCCGAATTCGATGGCGTAGCCGGTACCGCCGGCGGTGCCGATCTCACCGATGATGGCGAGCACGACATCCTTGGCGGTGACGCCAGTGCCGAGACGACCATCGACGCGCACCAGCATGTTCTTCATCTTGCGCTGGATCAGGCACTGGGTGGCGAGCACGTGCTCGACCTCGGAGGTGCCGATCCCGTGGGCCAATGCCGCGAAGGCACCGTGGGTCGCGGTGTGGGAATCGCCACACACCACGGTCATGCCCGGCAGAGTCGCGCCCTGCTCCGGCCCGACCACGTGCACGATGCCCTGACGCGCATCATTGATGGTGAACTGCTCGATGTTGAAGCTGTTGCAGTTGTCGTCGAGGGTCTGCACCTGAATGCGCGAGGTCTCGTCCTCGATGCCCGCGATGCCGGCAGCACGCTCCTTGAGAGACGTCGGCACGTTGTGGTCCGGCGTTGCCAGGTTGGCATCCAGACGCCACGGCTTGCGACCGGCCAGACGCAGCCCTTCGAATGCCTGCGGCGACGTGACTTCGTGCAGCAGGTGACGGTCGATGTAGATGAGTGCAGTACCGTCTTCGCGTTGCTTGACCAGGTGCTGATCCCACAACTTGTCATAAAGGGTCTGGCTAGCCATGTCGTGTCTCCTCGTGGCGCCTTACGGTAAGAGCGCGCTTGCTGCCTCGGGGCTCGTAATGGCCCTTGATGAGGGTGTGTCGTCCAGTGTTGATGGCGGGGCGGTCGTGCGAGCCCGTGGATAGTGACCACTTGCTTGCTGGCTCCAGCATCGCCGCCGCGTCCTGTGCCATCAAGAGTACTCGGCGACGATGAATAAAAGCAATTCATGTTTTTCATGCTTTGGATTCCCAAAAGGAATACCATTGCTCATCAGGTCTTGATCAGGAGTACATCCGCCTGCGCCGGTATCGATCGCCCCGCTTAACGCTCCTATGAATGTCCCTAAGAACGGCTCTCTGAACGCCCTCATGACAGGATAGCTGCCCCACATGGACACACCCTCTCTGCAGGCCTTCGTCGCCGTCGCCGAAACCGCCTCCTTCTCGCTTGCCGCCGAGCAGCTGCACCTCACCCAGCCGGCCGTTTCCAAGCGCATTGCCCAGCTGGAGCAACTGCATGGCGCACGGCTGTTCGATCGCATCGGACGGCGTGTCTCGCTAACGGAGGCCGGCAATATCCTGCTGCCCCGCGCCCGCGCCATTCTGGTGATGCACGATGACACCCGTCGTGCGCTGCGCAATCTGTCCGGCGAGGTAAAAGGCAGCCTGACGATGGCCACCAGCCACCATGTAGGCCTGCATCGGCTGCCGCCACTGCTCAAGGCCTTTACCATGGCCCACCCCGAGGTGCGCATGGACATGCGTTTTCTGGATTCGGAACAGGCCTATCAGGGCGTACTGGATGGGGAGCTGGAACTGGCCGTCGTCACCCTGGCACCGCATCGCGATCCCAATCTGACGGTAGTGCCGGTGTGGCTGGATGAGATGCGCTTCGTGTGCGGACGTGATCACCCGCTGGCAGGCCATAAAGCGTTGCCGCTGGCCGCCCTCTCACAGCACGACGCCGTGCTGCCGGGCCACCTGACCTTCACGCGTGGCATCGTCATCGACACCTTCGCGCGTGACGGCCTCTCGGTGGAAGTCTCGATGTCCACCAACTACCTCGAGACCCTCAAGATGATGGTCGCCATCGGCCTGGGCTGGAGCGTCCTGCCGGAAAGCATGATCGACGACGAGATCGAGATCCTGCCCATCGACCACCGCCCCATCGAACGCCAGCTTGGCTACCTCTATCACAACAACCGCACCCTCTCGAACGCCGCCAGCGCCATGATCGAACTGCTGGAAGGGGCAAGGGATGCGGCGTCGAGAAACCTCTAGCGCACTCGAAAGCCCCGACTGGAAATACAGCCTGAACGCACAACGCCAGCCCCGAAGGGCTGGCGTTGCGGTTCTGACTCACAGCTTGTGGCGCTGCAGATCAACTCTTGTCGCTATCCTTGGCATTGCCAGACGCGCCATCCGTCTTGCTTGCCGCAGGCTTGGCATCGTCCTTCTTCGCCTCTTCCGCTGCCTTGGCGGCGGCCTTGCTGGCATTGGAGGGACGGCCACGGCGCGGCTTGGGCGCTTCGCTGCCGGTGTCACTCTTGGCAGTGGTAGTGGAAGCACCAGAGCTTGAAGTGCCTGAGCGGGTAGCCCCCTGACTGGAAGTCCCGGTGCTGCTACCCGTCTTGGCAGTGCTCGCACTTCCCGTCGAGCTGGCGGTGCTCTTGCTCGCCGTGGTTTTGCTGGCAGTGCTCTTGCGCGTCGTCGCGGGTTTCGTAGCGCTGGAACCCGAAGCCGTGGAAGAAGTGCTGCTGCTCGAGGTGCCGGATGCAGACGGCTTGCTGTCAGAGGCTGACGTGCTCGCAGTCGTCTTGCTTGCAGTCGTCTTGCTTGCAGTCGTCTTGGCCGCCGTTGACTTGTTGGCAGTGGTCGTCTTGCTGGCAGCCGTCTTGCGCGGCGTGGAGGTCTTTCTCGCCGTGGTGGTCTTGGTCGCTGAGCTACCGGTGCTGCTGGCAGCAGTGCTCTGTTTTGCCGTGCCCTGTTTTGCGGTGCTGTCGCTGGCCGTGCTGCTGGTGGTCGTTGCGCTCTTGGCAGCTGTGCTCTTGGCAGCTGTGCTCTTGGCAGCAGTGCTCCTGGAGGCTGTGCTTTTGGGTGCAGCACGCTTGCGCGCGGCGGGTTTGCTTGCCGGTGTTGCTGACTCAGCGGCTTGCGATCCAGTGGCTGACGGCTCAGCGGCTGGCGATCCAGCAGCCGATGCGGCCTTGGAAGCGGCAGGTCTGGTGCTCGCTCCTTGCGCCCTGGAGGCACTGGATGAGCTATTGCCCGCCGTGTCACCGGCATCATTGGCGGCCTTGCCGGTGACGGCTTCGGTCATCGCGGTCATGGCCTCTTCCAGCGGCAGCGTCACCTGCTTGAGCGCTTCATTCACGCTCTTCTCGACCGTCTGCTGCACATCACGCACGGCCTTGAGCTGCGCATCCGCCACGCTGGTGATCTCTTCCGGCACGCTCTGCCCCAGCACTTCGGGAATGGTCTGGCGCGCATAACACCCCGGCGCCGCTTCGATCACGTCGAGCTTGCCCTCACCTGGTGTGCGCGCAGAGACCTCCGGTTCCGGCTCCACGAAGCCATTGCCGGTCATCCACGCCTGCCAGTCATTCCACCAGGAACCTTCGTGCTGCTCGGTGCCCTCGAGCCATGCATCCGGCGTTGCCGGCAGGCTGTCATTGGTGGCGTAGCCGTACTTGTTCTTGTGCGGCGGATTGACGATACCCGCGATATGACCAGAGCCACCGAGCACGAAGCGCTTGATGGAGGCCTTTGGCAGCTGGGTGCCGTTGTAGGTGGTCTGCCACTTGGCGATGTGGTCCTCGCGCGCGGAGACCCAGTAACTCGGCGTTTCGATCTGGGAGAGATCGATCGGCACGCCATCCAGCTCGATGCCACCGGGCTGCACCAGGCGGTTCTCCAGATACATGTGGCGCAGATACCAGGCATGGGTACCGGCCGGCAGGTTGGTGCCGTCGGTGTTCCAGTACAGCAGGTCGAACGCGGTCGGCGCTTCGCCCTTGAGATAGTTGGAGACGTAGAACGACCAGAACAGGTCATTCTCGCGCAGCAGATTGAAGGAGAACGCCATCACGCGGCCATCCAGATAGCCGTCCTGCGCCATCTGCTTCTCGAGGCCTTGCAGTACCGGCTCATTGAGGAAGACACCGATCTCACCGGGATCGGAGAAGTCCTGCAGCGTCGCCATGTAGCTGACCGAGCGCACGCGGTCGGACTGCTTCTCGGCCGCCAGATAGGCCATGGTGCTGGCCGTCAGCGTGCCGCCGATGCAGTAGGACAGGATGTTGACCTGCTTCTCGCCGGTGGCCTGCTCAATGGCATCCATCGCGGCCAGCGGCCCCATCTGCATGTAATCGGCCCAGGTGAGATCACTCTGCTCGGGCCCCGGATTGCGCCAGGAGATCAGGAACACGGTGTGTCCCTGCCCCACCAGCCAGCGCATCATCGAATTGTCCTGACGCAGATCGAGAATGTAGTACTTGTTGATCCACGGCGGCACGACCAGCAACGGCGTGCTGAAGGCCTTCTCGGTAGCCGGACGATACTGGATCAGCTGGATCAGCTCGTTCTCGAAGACCACGTCACCCGGCGTGACGGCGATGTTGTCGCCGAGACGGAAGGCCTCGGTGTCGGTCATCGCGACATTGATGCCTTCGGCGGAGTTGGCCAGGTCATCTCGCAGGCGCTTCAGGCCGTCGAGCAGGTTCTGGCCGCCGGTCTCGCGGGTCACGCGCTGCACTTCCGGGTTGGTGGAGGCGAAGTTGGAGGGCGAGAAGGCGCTGACGTACTGGCGCGCGTAGAACTCGAGATTGCGCTTCTGGCTCTCCGGCAGGCCTTGAATGCCGGCCAGCATGTCGTCCACGGCGCGCGAGAACAGCAGGTATTGCTGCACGAGGAAGTGGTAATAGGGCTCGCTCTGCCAGGCCTCATCGCGGAAGCGACGATCAGAGCGCGCGGGCGTGATCACCGGCTCGACGCTCTCGCCATTCAGCTCGCGCAACGTGCCCTGCAACAGGGCCATCTGGTCCTGGAAGAGGCGAGTCTGGGTCGACATCAACAGTTGGGGGTCGCGTGCCAGGGCCTCGGCCCCCGCCTGGAAGCAACGCCCCATCTCGTCATAGATGGTGGAAGCGGCAGCGCTGGGCCATAGGCGCTCCAGCATGTCACTCATCAAGGCTTGATACTGGGCACTGGCCTGCTGCATCACACTGGCCCACTCCGTGCCTTCAGCACCGTCGGGGAACAGACTGGTAAAGGCCTGAGAGAATGTCTGCGAGAACGCCTGCTGCTGGGCTGAGTCCATATCGCCCTTCCTCCTTGTCATTGACCATCACGTCATTGGCTATCGAAGCTTGGCTGCCGAGCATCTTCCGGCGGCACGGTTTCATCGAATCGAATCCTTCCTGACCACTGAGCAGTGCCATGCCGTCTCTCATGAGACGGGCGCCTTCACTGGCGACGGACACTGCTTTTCAGACTGTTTTGAAGACCGTTTCACGGCTGATTTCAGAGGCGCCGTAGTCGAACATGCCAGGGCGTCAAGGCAAGCGCAGTGCCCTGTCAGCTGCAACATCCTGCCACCTGCAGGTCTGCTTTCCGTCGGATTCGCGCGCGGCAAATACGAGAGCAAAACAGCCTGTGCGCCAGCGTGCTCATCTCCAGCATGCGCCTTCCAGCACGGCAGGGGCAATGCCTGAAAACGGCAAAAAAAAGGCTGGCGCAAGCGCCTAATGCCAGTCAGTTAACACTGACTGGCATTTTTCTTGGCCGGATACTTCTGCG